>Ga0310827_100038_pt1 | contig 215137 bp, 172 predicted proteins | sample WT_ome_2_FD_201309 | JGI IMG/M metagenome (GOLD analysis project Ga0310827, IMG submission 201309) | Sorghum-adapted microbial communities enriched on wild type (WT) sorghum from Joint BioEnergy Institute, Emeryville, California, United... ... | reverse complement strand
CCCCCGATCGGGGGAGGGCCCGCGAGCATCGACCGGCCCAGCCCCGCGGAGCGGACGCTCGCCCGGGGGCGAGGCGCTTCCCCCCGTACTTCCTTCCGGTACGTTGGGGGGCCATTTCGTCTAACGTCTCCCGCATTCACGACCGCCGAGCGCAGCGAGGCGGTCCCGCGGGCCCACACGCCTTCGAAGATCTAGGCGCCACCCCCGCGGGCAAGCGAGCGAACGCGAGCGCAGCGTGAATGCGGATGTTAGACGAAGTGAGGCTCGCTGTGTCCACTGCAAAGTCGTACGGCAGATGGATCCACTCCTCGGCCCTGCGGCTTCAACCCCCAACCACGTCATCAGATACCGGATCCCTCCCGAGAATCATCTTTCCGGACAATCACATGCAGGCGCGTCCGGCCATCGGCGCTCGTGATCTCGTGGTGTTCGTGGAAGTCGGGATTCGCACTTGTATCCAGCTCAGCAATCGACAAAAGGTACTTCGCGAGTTCTCGGTACCCTTCACTCGTGCCCCAAAGATTGATCTGAAACCCACCCTCAACCGTATCCTCGCCGATTACCGGATTCCAAACGCCGTTCTCATCCACAACTTCGCGATACACACTGAATGCAAGCTTGTCACCGAGATCGGGGTCCGGTACTCCACCCCGGAACGATCCCGGCCCCACCTCCACAATCCGACCAGGGCCGTAGAAGCAGATCTCTACGTTGATGGACTTCCTAGTTATCTCCACTCTCCCTCCCGCTGGATACGCGATCCAGTATTCGGAAAGCGAGCCTCATTTCGTCTAACGCGTCAGCACTCACGACGGCCGAGCCGTAGGCGAGGCTGTCCCGAAGGGCAAGGCGGCGTAGCCGCCGCAGCGTGAGTGCGTTGTTATGCGCCGTGATTTGCGATGGTAGCATGACCTGAACGCTTCAGAAATGCGTATGCGACTGCCTCATCCGGCCGTGCTTCTCATCTCTCCGTCTCCCGCCGGGACCGTCTCTGTTTTGCTTTCCTTCTGTTGCAATTCTCGGAGTTGTTCCAAGACCTCCCGCATCATGGGCTGCGTGACAGTTTCAGCAATACTCCGTACCGATTGCTGAATGCGTGCTATTTCCTTCGCCATGCGCTCTAGTTCGCGAACTTGCCGACTTTCCAAGGACTGAGAGGCATCCGTTCCTGCGAAGGAATGCACCTCTAATAGGGATTCGGATTGGTGATCCGTTGGATCCCAAGGGAACTGCCGGCGACTGCGGAAATGAGCCACGACTCTTACAGGCTCACGCCCCAACGCGTCAATTAAGCCGCCGTATTGACCCCATGTAATCACTCGCCGCTCGCCAGGTGCGAGCAATGGGATACCGTGAATCAACGGGCCGTAATCCATCTCGTCAAAGGTATGCGCATCGCCAGTCGATTTAATTCGGAATGCGCGGGCTGGAATTGGTCTGGAGAGACTAAAGCGAACGTCATATGCGACGCCGCGCCCGACGTTCTCGATGACGATGAGTAACAGTGACGCCCTTTTCTCGTCATGCTTGGTATACACAACAATATGCGGGTCCACCTGGGACCTGAGTAGGAAGTAGCTGACCGCCGCGGCGCCAACGCTCACCGCTACCAAACCAACGGTCGCCCAGAACATGCCGATCTGCACCCAATCTCCGTCCATGTCACCGCCCCTCAATTTGGGATAAGCAAATCATGGCGCATAACGTCTCGAGGGTTCACGACGCGCGCTGCGGTCAAAGAAACCGCAGAAATTCCGGAGGGCGCGGTAATGGGTGGGTCGTCCAAGCTGGCTCCACCCGCTCAAAGCAGCGCGTGTCCCGAAGGGCCGGAGCGGCGAAGCCGCGCAGGCGTGAACCCGATGTTATACGCCGGTTTCCGGTCTCTCCCTCCAGCCAAATCGCCTCCAACCCTCCAAACCATTACGGCACAGGCCGCTCAATCATCGATCACATAGATTAGATCGTGCGTCTGATAAAATTGCTCCCGCGCCCAACGCGCCCTGTCCGCCGCTGCCCCAACTGTCGCCCTAGTGAGTCTCGTCTCCCTACTTGCTGCGATGAATGCTGACATCCAGACCAACCAACCACAAAACTCGCGGGCCTGATGTAATAGAGGGGAATTGCCGGGGAGGAAGCATGCGCCGTAGGGAGCCAAGACATTCTTGAGCTTTTCAGTGATGATAATTACGCGGATGTTCTTCAAAACTTCCGCATGCTGCTCTCGATCCACAGCGGCTATTCGACCGAGAGCATCTTCAATACGACTCGACAACTCATCCGTTGGGAAGTCGGGGTGGCCCGCCACAGATATGCCACCCACTTCTGACTTGTCGGCAAATCGAGTTCTGACCCAGACCAGCGCCCGCTGCAACAGCATCGGTATCGCCATCATTACTCCCCGATGTGGATTTCCACGGGCAATTCCTCACCACTCTTTGAAATAGCGAAGAGGAAACTGGCGTATAACGTGTTCTTGCCGAAAAGAAATTGCGCTAATGTGCGCCCCGTGCGGGGGATTTGCGCAGGGGGTTGCGGGGTGGGGGCCGTTGTTGTCATGGGGTCGGAACGGGCGCGAAGGGGGACGCGATGGTGGGCGCAGGGCACACCTTGGGCCTCTCAGTCCCACCGACGGGGTCGCGATGGCGACGGATCGAGGGGGCGCGGCGACCCGGCGGGGACCGGCGGTACAGGCGTTCACCCCGGGCGTGCGTCGCCACCCATGGGGAGGGGCCGGACGGCGCCAGCCGATCCCCGTATGTCTCCGGCGTTGGAGGAGTTGGACGTCGCTTGTGGTGGCGAGACTCGTCGTCGCGGCCCGGCCTGAGCGAGGCGATCGGCCTCCATCGCCGTTACTCTAATTAGATGCACGAGAGTGCACGATCTTCGCATCCCGGGGGTCTCCGTGGCCGAGGATGAAAAGCGGTGCCTGGAACGGGTGCGCCCGGTGAGCACCGTCATTTCGGCGTGTCGTCCGGGACGGGAGGATCCGTTCCAACGATCGCGTGCGGCGCCGTCGCGGGGCCGAACGGGCATCCCCGGGACGAGGGGATTCGCATGGGCCGCCACCGCTATCCAGGCCGCACCGCTTCCCATGATGCCGCCGGATTCGGGCGCGAGTTCACGCGCAGGACGAGTGTCGCGTGCGGAAGCCCGCCGTGGGGGCGCCGGGGCGTGTGTCCCGCATCGGGCGATCGCGGGCCGGCGAACCGGCGGTGGAGCGGATCCGGCCGAACTCGTTCGCTGATGATGCAGGGCAACTTGGTGGACAACCGCGTGCCCCGTACGCGGCAAGTTCTCGCGCAACGTGGACCCCGAAGGCGCCGGCGACAGTTGCGCGCCCCGTACCCGGCAAGTGCTCGCCCTATCCGTCGCCCGCACCCGCACCGACACCATACTCTTCCCGCACCCCCCGCCCCCTTCGCTCGACAGGAGTCCATTGCAGCTGGCGGTCGGCGAGCGCCGCTCGGGGTCGACGATGAGGGTGCTCAACTCGGCAGGTCAAGGGGGCTGCGGATGCGACCGAGCTCGCGGCGGCTGACGTGGGTGTAGATCTCGGTCGTGCGGGAGCTGGCGTGGCCGAGGAGCTCCTGGATGTAGCGCAGGTCGGTGCCGGCCTCGAGGAGGTGGGTAGCGAAGCTGTGACGGAGCGTGTGCACGGTCACACGTTTCTGGATGCCGGCCTTCGCTCGGGCCACCTCGACGATGTGCTGGACGGTGCGTGCGGAGATCGGTCGACCCGGGTGGGTGCCGGGGAAGAGCCAGGGGCTGGGCGGGGCGTACTCCCGGTACCTGCGGACGGCGTCGAGGGCGGTATCGGAGAGGAGCGTGTAGCGGTCCTTGCGGCCCTTGGCGCCGCGCACGTGGATGAGGCGACGCTCCACGTCGAGGTCTTCGACGCGCAGGCGCACGACCTCGCTCACACGAAACCCGGCGGAGTAGACGAGGAAGAGGAGTGCGCGGTGCTTCGGGTTGCCGATGGCGGCGAAGAGGCGTCGCACCTCGTCCCTTCCGAGGACCGTCGGGAGGCGGCGTTCCTTGCGGGGCCGGGGGAGCTCGGCGATGGCGTCGGGGCGGCCGAGGACGTGTTGGAAGAGGAAGCGGATCGCGCTGACGGCCTGGTCGGCGTAGGACCGCGAGATGCCATCGCCTTCCATCCGCTGGAGGAGGTAGGTGCGGGCGGCGACGGCGTCGAGCTCCATCGAACGTTGGCCGACGTCGTCGAGGAAGCGCTTCAGGTGCTGTCGATAGACCTTGCGCGTGCGACGGCTGTAGCCGCGAAGCGCGAGCTCCCGGTCGGCGGCGTCGAGGATCCAGGGAGCTCCGGCCCCCCGCAGGAGGGAGGGCTCGATCACGACCGTGCGGGTCCGGGCGGCATCGAGAAAGCGACGGAGGGCCTCGCGGTCGCGGGGCACGGTCCAGACTCGACGGATGGGATCCCATGCGCGACCCGGGATGCTCTTGACGGCTTCGACCAGTTCCGGGGTGTAGGGGAAGGCGATGGCGATACGGCCGTCGGTCGCGGGGCCGATCCGGATCGGGGTCGTGGGCGTGGGCGGCGGTTGCATGGGGCTGAGGTTCTCACCGCGGCCGGTCTGCCGGGGGCTCCGCGGGTCGGGAGCGTGGGGTACGACGTCGTGGAGCGGCCGGTACCGAGGGGGCGGCTCGGGTCAGGTATGGTCGAGGGTGCGATCTCACCGGCCTCCGCTCCGCTGGAACCGCTCGATCGGCCGGGCCCTTCGCTATTTCCGGGACGTGCCTCCTCGAACCGATGTCCCTGCCTCCGCCGCTCCCCTCGGTCGCGACCGGTCCTGTCCGGGTGCTCGGGCCCATGGCCGAGCGGTGGCCGTGGTCGACGGCCGGTCGCCGGGTGCAGCCGGCTGCAACGGGTTGTGGCAAAGTTGTGCGCGCGGCTGCGTCGAAGCCATGGCTAATCGGGACATCCTCGCGCCTGCCGGTTCGGCGCGTCGGGAGTTGCCGATCGGGGAGGCGGCTTTCCCGTGGCGTGCGACTCTCGCATATTGCGGGATTCCCGAACGGTGAGGCGGGTGTCGCGACCTGCCCCGAGCCCATTCCAGCCGGAGTCCCGTCGTCATGATTCATCCGACCGTATCGAATCGGAATCTTGGGAGGTTTGATACCCCGGCGTCCCCTTGTGCTCGGGAGACTCGGGGGCGCGCGACGCGAGAGGGCATGGTCGCCGGGATCGTCGTTACCGCGCTCTTCGGGCTGGCGACGGCGCTCCCACTGTCCGCGCAGACGCCAGCGTCCTGGCCCGGCGCGGGGCCGACCTCCCCCGCGGCCGCCGCACTCCATCCCGATGCGGCCGATCGTGCGGACGTCCCGGCGGCGGCGCCCATGCCCGACCGGGCGGAGGTCTACTATCCGCCCCGTGGCTCGTGGGCGAGGAAGTCGCCGGCGGAGGTGGGGATGGACCCCGCGCTGACGGACAGCGCCGTCGCCTTCGCGCTGGCGCACGAGACGCCGTGGTCGCTGGACATGGCGGAGCAATTGGCGCGGAACACGTCGCAGGAGCGGTACCCGGAGATCCAGGGGCCGTACAAGGACCGCGGTCGGCCGGCGGGGCTGATCATCAAGAACGGCTACATCGTGGCGGAGTGGGGCGACCTCGAGCGGGTCGACATGACGTTCAGCATCTCCAAGAGCTATCTCGCCACGACGTTCGGGTTGGCGCTGGACCGCGGGCTGATCCGGGACGTGCACGACCGGGTGGCGGAGTACATGCCGCCGGAGGACGATGGCTTCACGTCGCCGCACAACGCGCCGATCACCTGGCACATGATGCTGCGGCAGACGAACGAGTGGGAGGGCGCGCTCTGGGGCAAGCCGGACAGTGCGGACCGGCGGCGGGGCATCGACCGCGAGTTGCAGGAGCCCGGCACCTTCTGGGAGTACAACGACGTGCGGGTGAACCGGACGGCGCTCTCGCTGCTGCGCGTCTGGCGACGGCCGTTGCCGGAGGTGTTGAAGGAGTACGTCATGGACCCGATCGGCGCGTCGGACACCTGGCAGTGGCACGGGTACCGTAACGCGTACGTGGAGATCGACGGCCGGCGCATGCAGTCGGTGAGCGGCGGCGGGCACTGGGGTGGCGGGGTGTGGATCAATACGTACGACCATGCGCGTTTCGGCTACCTGCATCTGCGCCGCGGGCGTTGGGGCGACCGGCAGATCCTCTCGGAGGAGTGGGTGCGGATGGCGACGTCGCCCGGCGACGTCCATCCCGTGTACGGCTACATGTGGTGGGTCAACGCCGGGCGGCGGCAGTTCTCGAACGCGCCGGAGACGAGCTTCTTCGCGCTCGGCGCGGGGACGAACGTGATCTGGGTGGAGCCCGCACACGACCTGGTGGTCGTCGTGCGGTGGATCGACAACCGCCAGGTGAACGCCTTCATCGGGAAGGTGATGGCGGCGCTGGGGGAAAAGGCCGCGGAGTAGGGGGAAGGCCGCGCGGCGGGTCGGCGGGCGGGTCGGGCGTGGCGCGATCCGCCCGCAAGCCTCCCGACCCTTCCGATCCTCCCGCCCCCCTCCCCACCCCGCGGCCCATCCTGCCCCCCTCGTCCCCTCCGGTCCGGGAACTCCCCACCCGTGTTTCCACCGATCCCCTACAGACGCAGCGTGCGGCGGGTGCCATATTGGGGCGTGCGTCCGGATGCACGATCGCTCCACACGCGACGACGAACCCATGAGCTCGCTCGACCCCATCTTCCGTCCTCGCTCGGTCGCCGTGATCGGCGCGAGCCGCACGCCGGGCACCATCGGTTACGAGATCGTCGACAACCTCCTGCGCCACGGGTTCACGGGCGCGGTCTACCCGGTGAACCCGAAGGCCACGTCGGTCCATTCGATCCGGGCCTATCCGCGGGTGGGCGAGATCCCGGAGCCCGTCGACCTGGCGGTGCTCGCGGTCCCCAAGGACCGGGTGGCGGGGGTGATCGACGAGTGCGGCGAGGCGGGCGTTCGCGGCGTCGTCGTCATCACCGCGGGGTTCCGGGAGGTCGGGGGCGAGGGGGTGGAGCGGGAGCGGGAGGTGGTCGAGCGGGTCAAGCGGTACGGGATGCGGCTGATCGGGCCGAACTGCGTGGGGGTGGTCAACACCTCGGCGGAGGTCTCACTGAACGCGACCTTCGCACCGACGATGCCGCCTCCCGGGCCGATCAGCTTCATCAGCCAGTCGGGGGCGATGGGGGTGACGATCCTGGATTACGCCGCGGAGTACGGGATCGGGATCCACCACTTCGCGTCGGTCGGGAACAAGGCGGACGTCAGCGGCAACGACCTGCTGGAGTACTGGGCGGACGATCCCGCTGTCGGGGTCATCCTGATGTACCTCGAGAGCTTCGGCAATCCGGTGAAGTTCACGCGGATCGCCCGTCGGGTGACGAAGACGAAGCCGGTCATCGCGGTGAAGGCGGGGCGGACGCTGGCGGGGGCGCGGGCGGCGTCGTCGCACACGGGTGCGCTGGCGGGGACCGACGCGGCGACGGACGCGCTGCTGGCGCAGTGCGGGGTGATCCGGGTCGACACGGTGGAGGAGCTCTTCGACCTGGCGATGGCGTTCGGGACGCTCCCCCTTCCGGAAGGCGACGGGGTGGCGATCGTGACGAACGCGGGCGGGCCGGGGATCATCATCGCGGATGCGTGCGAGTCGTTGGGGCTGAACGTGACGCCGCTCACGCCGGCGACGGAGGCGAAGCTGCGGCGGTGCCTCCCGGAGGAGGCGAGCACGCGGAACCCCGTGGACATGATCGCCTCGGCAACGGCGGAGAAGTACCGGATCGCGCTCGAAGCGGTGCTCGCCGATCCGAACGTGCACGCGGCGATCGCGGCGTTCGTGCCGCCGCTCGGCGTGAAGCAGCTCGACGTGGCGCAGGCGATCGTGGAGGCGAGGCGTGCGGCGCCGGAGAAGCCGATCCTGGCGGTGCTGATGGGTCGGGAGGGGCTGCCGCAGGGTCGGGCGGAGCTGCAGGAGGCGGGGGTGCCGGCGTACATCTTCCCGGAGTCGGCGGCGCGTGCGCTGGCGGCGATGGTCCGCTACCGTCGCTGGCGCGAGCGGCCGGAGGGCGAGGTTCGGCGTTTCGACGTCGATGCGGCCGCGGCGAAGAGGGTGATCGACGGCGCACTCGACGACGGCCGCGAGCAGCTCACCCCCGACGAGGCCCTCGAGGTCCTGCGCGCCTACGGCATCCCGACCGTCGAGAGCCGGGTGGCCCGGACCGCCGACGAGGCGGTCGCGGCCGCCCGGGAGATCGGGCTGCCGGTCGTGCAGAAGGTGATCTCGCCGGACATCGTGCACAAGACCGACGTGGGCGGGATCGCGGTCGACATCCGCACGGAGGAGGAGGTGCGCGAGGCGTTCGCGCGCATCGACACGAACGTCCGCGCCGCGGCGCCCGACGCCCGGATCGAGGGGATGCTCGTCGAGCGCTTCGTCGCCGGCGGGCGGGAGACGATCGTCGGGATGACGGTCGACCCGAGCTTCGGGCCGGTGCTGATGTTCGGGCTCGGCGGGATCTACGTCGAGGCCCTCGGCGACGTGGCGTTCCGCGTCGCGCCGGTCACGGACGTGGACGCCCGGGAGCTGGTCCGCTCGATCCGCGGCCGATCGCTGCTCGAGGGGGTGCGTGGCGAGCCGCCCGCCGACATCGATGCGCTGGTCGAGGTCGTCCAGCGCGTTTCGCAGCTCGTCGGCGACGAGCCTCGCATCGCCGAGCTCGACATCAACCCGTTCCTCGCCTTCGAGGATGGCGGGGTCGCCGTGGACGCGAGGATCCGCGTGGCGGCGGGGGCGGCGGCGCGACGGCCGGCGCTCGCGCGGATATAGGGCGGGCGTAGGCGCGGGTTGAGGCTCCCGCGCCGGGTGACGGCGGCGGCGGGGTCACCGCCGACCCTGCGAATCGGCCTCCCCGCCGACCGGCGGGCGCCGATCATCCGCGGCCTGTCACAAACCGGGCGGGTCGCACGTTCCCTCTGTGACCGCGCCGCCGGGCGGCACCACCGCCCGGTCCGGCGCGCCGAACTCGGAGATCCGGCGCCTTCGGGCGCCGCTCGAGATCGAATACCGCATCATTCTCTTCTTACCCCTTCCCACCGAGAGGCCGGGGGCCGTGGCAGGTTGGCGGCTCCCGGCCCCCTCCCTTTTGGCACCCCGAACGCGGGGCAACGAGGGGGCGCGGCGGCCTACCCCCCCGCCGCCTGCCTCCCCGACGGGATCACGACCCGCTCGGGCTCCGGCGTGAAGTCCTCACCCGGATTGATGAAGAGGTCCGATTCGATCCGGTGCTGCCGGTCGTACAGCTCCTTGTAACGCCCGCCGAGGGCGAGCAGCTCCTCGTGCCGGCCGCGCTCGACGATCTCGCCCCCCTCGAGGACCAGGATCTGATCGGCGTTGCGAATCGTCGAGAGCCTGTGGGCAATGACGAAGGTCGTCCGCCCTTGCCGCAGCGCGCGCAGCCCATCCTGGATCAACGCCTCGCTCTCGCTGTCCAGACTCGACGTCGCCTCGTCCAGGATCAGGATGCTCGGGTCCGCCAGGATCGCCCGCGCGATCGCCACCCGCTGCCGCTGACCGCCGCTCAGCTTCACGCCCCGCTCGCCGACGATCGTGTCGTAGCCGTGCTCGAAACGCTTGATGAACTCGTCGCAGTGGGCGACGCGCGCCGCCGCACGGATCTCCTCCTCCGTCGCGTCCGGCCGGCCGTACGCGATGTTCTCGCGGATCGTCCCGTCGAAGAGGAAGTTGTCCTGCATCACCACCCCGAGACGGGCCCGATAGTCCTTCAGCCGCAAGGTGCGCAGGTCGCGGCCGTCGACCAGGACCCGGCCCCGCGTCGGGTGATGGAACGCCATGATCAGCCCGATCGTCGTGCTCTTCCCCGACCCGCTCGAGCCGACCAGCGCCGTCGTCGAGCCCGCCGGCGCGTGGAAGCTGATCCCGTTCAGGACCGGCTCACCCTCCTCGTAGGCGAAGTGCACGTCCTCGAAGACGACGTCGCCCCGCACCGCCTCGACCTCCGCCTTGTCCTCGTCCCCCTCGTCCTCCGCCGCCATGCGCCGCAGCTCGCGGATCCGGTCCAGCCCGGCGAACGCCTCCGTGACCTGCGTCCCGATCGAACCGATCTGCACCAGCGGCAACACCATCACCCCGATGAAGGCGACGTAGCTCGTGTACTGCCCGACGGTGAGCGAGCCGTCCAGCATCGCCCGCCCGCCGATCACGATCGTGATCACGCCGATCAGACCGGCGATCACCGACGTCGCCGCGCCGACCGCCGACGTCCCGGTGATCGTGCTCGCGATGTTCCGCAGCAGCCGGTGCACCCCGCGGGCGAAGACGTTGCGCTCCCGCCGCTCCGCCGTGTAGACCTTCACCGTCCGAATCCCCCCCAGCGCCTCGCCCAACCGGCCCGTCACCTCGGACTCGATCTTGTTCCGCTCCCGGAAGATCGGACGCAGCTTCTTGAACGCGTACCCCATCATCCCGGCGAACCCGAGGAGGACCGCCAGGGTGAAGATCGTCAGCTGCCAGTGCACCGAGAAGAGGTAGGCCATCGCCAGGACCGAGGTGACGATCCCGCCGACGAGCTGAAGGATCCCCGTGCCGATCAGATTCCGGATCCCCTCCGCATCCCGCATCACCCGCGTGATCAGCACGCCCGTCTGCGTCGTGTCGAAGTAGCGTACGGGGAGCCGCAGCACATGCGCCTGCACCTCCTTGCGCATCTGCGTGATCGCCCGCTGGCCCGCAATGCTCACGACCTGCGAGAGCGCGAACGACGTCAGCCCCTGCACGATCGTCGCCCCCGCCACGACCGCGGCGAGCGGAACCAACAGCTCCGCGCGACCCTGGCCGATGACGTCGTCGAGGAGGAACCGCGGACTCACCGGGAGAACCAGCCCGGCGAGGCGATTGATCAGCATCAGCACGAACCCCACCGCCAGATGGCGCCGGTACTTCCACGCCAGCTGCCGCGCCTCGCGCCACGCGGTCGAGGACCTCGGTCGCCCGCTCTCTCCCGTCATTGCATCGCCTCTCCGTCGCATGAGCCTCGCCCTCCGAGACCGGCCCGGAGAGGTACCCCATCGCCGTGAAGCGGGTCCGTCCCGCCGCCCCTGCCCGCCCCCCCATCCCCTCGGCCCCTTGCGCATCCATGCATCACCCGATACCTTGCATTGCAACATAACCTGCACCGCATGAGTGGCGTGGAGATCGAACGCTGGAAATCCCAACTGCTCAAGGGAACCGCCGAGCTCGCCGTCCTGGCCGTGCTCCGCGACGGGCAGCGCTACGGCCTCGAGATCCTCGAAGCCGTCCGCAGGGGCGGGCTCGAACTGGCCGAGGGCACGATCTACCCGTTGCTGAACCGGCTGCAGAAGGAGGGGAAGCTCGCGTCGTGCTGGGTGCAGGACGAGGGCGCGAGCCACCCCCGAAAATACTACCGGCTCACGCCGTCAGGGGCGTCACTGCTCGAGGCGATGCGTGCGGCGTGGCTGGAGTACGCGGCGGACGTGAGTCGCCTGGTCGGAAAGGAGGGCGTGCATGCCGAGTGAGACGACGTCGCCCGGCGCGGAGCTCGAGAGCTACCTCCGGCGACTGCGCTGGGCGCTCTCGCCGCTCCCGTCGGAGGAGCGGGAGGAGATCCTCCGCGAGACGCGCAGCCACTTCCTCGAGCGGATCGCCGGTGGCGACCCGCAGGCCCGTTTCCGCGAGACGGCCGCGGCGCTCGGCGATCCCGAGGATTACGCGCAGGGGTTCCTGGACGGGTACCGGCTGGCGACTGCGGTGGCGGACGGGTCGGGGCCGGTGATGCTCGGCCAGGCGCTGCGGCTGGCGGGCCGGGGGTTCGGCGCTTTCCTGGGGACGCTCGGCCTGCTGTGCATCTTCCTCCTCGCGGCCGCGCACCTCGCGCTCGCGGTGCTCAAGCCGATCTTCCCCGAGAACGTGGGGGCGTGGCTCGAGGATGGCCGGCGTCTCAGTCTCGGCTTCATGAGCCCGCCACCGGGGCCGGACGTACCCGAGCTGCTCGGCTACTGGATCATCCCGGTCGCGCTGCTGTTGAGCATCGGTCTCTACCGGCTCGGCGTGATCCTGCTTCGTCACCTGCTCCGCTCGTACCTGAGGCGGCTGGCCTGATCCCGCGGGATCGCCGTGCCCCGGCGCGGCGGCCACGACGCCCGACGGCCCACTCCTCCTCCGAAAGGGGAAAAACCATGGACCTGACCATCACCGGAGTCTCGAAGACCTACCCCAACGGCGTGCGTGCGCTGAAGGGGGTGACGCTCTCGATCCCGAAGGGGATGTTCGGACTGTTGGGTCCGAACGGCGCGGGCAAGTCGACGCTGATGAGGACGCTCGCCACGTTGCAGGAGCCGGACGAGGGCACGATCACCCTCGGCGAGATCGACGTCGTCCGGGAGAAGGATGCGGTCCGGCGGGTGCTCGGCTACCTCCCGCAGGACTTCGGCGTCTACCCGAAGGTCACGGCGGAGGCGCTCCTCGACCACCTGGCGGTGCTCAAGGGGGTGGTCGACCGGGGCGAGAGGCGGGAGCTCGTCGCCGCTCTCCTGCACCAGACGAACCTGTATCACGCGCGCAAGCAGAAGCTGGGCACCTTCTCGGGAGGGATGCGCCAGCGCTTCGGGATCGCGCAGGCGCTGATCGGGCGGCCGAAGCTGATCATCGTCGACGAGCCGACGGCGGGTCTCGACCCGGCCGAGCGCGTCCGCTTCCTGAACCTGCTGAGCGAGCTGGGCGAGGATGCAGTGGTGATCCTCTCGACGCACATCGTCGACGACGTGAGCGAGCTGTGCAGCCGCATGGCGATCATCTCGAAGGGCGAGGTGCTTCTGACGGGCGAGCCGCTCCAGGTCATCGACGAGATGCGCGGCAGGGTGTGGCGCAAGACGATCTCTCGCGACGCCCTCGCCGACCACGAACGGCTCTTCCACGTCCTCTCGACGCGGCTCTGGGCGGGGCGCACCGTCATCCACGTCCTCGCCGACGAGCGCCCGGATCCGAGCTTCGAGCAGGTCGATCCGAGTCTCGAGGACGTCTACTTCTCGACGCTGACGCGCGCCGGCGCGACCGTCGCGGCCTGAACGGGCCCGGACGAGGAGACCTGTCATGTTCCGAGAGATCCTCCGCTTCGAGCTGCGCTACCAGCTCTCGCAGCCGCTCTTCTGGCTGAGCGCCGCGCTCTTCTTCCTCCTGACCTTCGGCGCGGTCACGACCGATGTGGTCGTGATCGGCGGCTCGATCGGCAACATCCACAGGAACTCGCCGTTCGTGATCATGCAGTTCCTCACGATCATGAGCATCATCGGCGTCTTCCTGACCACGGCCTTCGTCGCGAATCCGGTGCTTCGCGACGTCGATCACGGGACGCAGTCGCTCTTCTTCACCACGCCGTTGAGGAAGCGCGACTACCTCCTCGGCCGCTTTACGGGCGCGCTGCTGGTCGCCTTGTCGGTCTTCTTCGCCGTCGCGCTGGCGATCGTGGTCGGGAGCTGGATGCCGTGGCTCGACCCCGAGCGGATCGGGCCGTTCCGGCTCGCGCCCTACACCTTCTCGCTCCTCTTCCTGGTCGGCCCGAACGTCCTGCTGACGGGCGCCGTCTTCTTCGCGCTGGCGACGATGACGCGCAGCATGCTCTGGACGTACGCCGGCGTGGTCCTCTTCTTCGTGGGCTACGGGGTCTCGCAGACGCTTCTCGGCCAACTCGACCACGAGGCGCTCGCGGCGCTGCTCGACCCGTTCGGCGTCGGCGCCGTCTCCGTCGCGACGAAGTACTGGACCGTCGCCGAGCGGAACACGCAGGTCCTCGCCCTGGAGGGGGTGCTCCTCCAGAACCGCCTCCTCTGGCTGGGGATCGCGGTGGCGATGCTGGTGGTGGCCTACACCCGCTTCCACCCCGGCGTCGAGGGCGCGCGTGCCCGCGCCGGCATGGCGGTGGGGGCGCGGCGGTGGCGGCGGAAGAACGATGATGTGGCGACGACGGCCGAGGCCCCCCGAGATCTCGCGATCCCCGACGTCACCCGGGACTTCTCGGCCGCCGCGGCGAGGCGCCAGTACCTGCACCAGACCCGCCTCGAGCTCGCGCGGGTGGTGAAGAGCCTGCCGTTCGGCATCATCGTGGCGCTCTCGGTCTTCAACGTCCTCGGCAGCGCCTCGGCGGTCGACCAGTTCGTCGGCACGCCGGTCCATCCGGTCACGCACCTCATGATCGCCGTGATCACCGGGGCGTTCCTCCTCTTCGTCTTCATCCTGCTCACGCTCTTCGCCGGCGACATGGTCTGGCGCGACCGCGATGCGAACCTCTCCGACGTGGTCGATGCGCTCCCGACCCCGAGTTGGGTCTTCTGGGGAGCGAAGCTGACGGCCCTCGGCGCGCTCATCCTCGTCCTCCTCGCCGTCGGCGGGGCGACGACCATCGGGTTGCAGCTCTTCAGCGGGTACGGGAACCTCGAGCTCGGCCTCTACGCCCGCGGCCTCTTCCTGATGCTCGGCGTGCCCCTCGCGCACATCGCCGTGCTCGCCGTCTTCTTCCAGGCGGTGGCGAACCAGAAGTTCGCCGGGTTCCTGCTGATGATCCTCTACTTCATCAGCGGCCCCGTGCTCCAGGCGCTCCACTTCCAGCACTACCTCTACCGCTTCGCCGAGTCGCCCGTGGCGCCCTACTCGGACATGAACGGCTACGGCCACTTCGTCGCGCCGACCTTCTGGTTCTACCTCTACTGGACCTTCGGCGCGACGCTCCTGGGCGTCGGGATCCACCTCCTCTGGGTGCGCGGCCGTGAGACGGCGTGGCGGACCCGGCTCCGCATCGCGAGGCAGCGCCTCGGCCGCGGAACCCTCGCGACCGCGGCGGTGGCGGGGCTCGCTTTCGTCGCCACCGGGGGGTTCATCTTCTACAACACGAATGTCCTGAACGAGTACGTGCCGTCCGACCTCCGCCAGGAGCGGCAGGCCCGTTACGAGAAGCAGTACAAGGTCTTCGAATCGGTCCCGCAGCCGAAGATCGCCGCGGTCTACGCCGAGGTCGACATCCACCCCGAGCGCCGGGCCGTCGACATCCGCGGGCGTTACACGCTGGTCAACCGCACCGGCGCCCCGGTCGACTCGTTGCACATCGCCGTGAATCCCGACCTCGAGGTGCGGGCGCTGGACCTCCCCGGCGCCACCCCCGAGCTCCAGGATGACGAGCTCGGCTACCGCATCTACCGGCTGGCCGAGCCCCTCGCCCCCGGCGACTCCCTCGTCCTCGGCTTCGAGGTCGGGTTCGTGAGCCGCGGCTTCGTCAACAACGGCCCCAACACCGACGTGCTCCACAACGGCACGTTCATCAACAACTTCGCCTACTTCCCCCACATCGGGTACAGCGACTTCGGCGAGCTCCAGGACCCGAACGACCGGCGCAAGCACGGGCTGCCGGAGCTCGAGCGGATGCCCCCGCTTTCCGACGATCCGGCCGCCCGCGCCCACAACTACATCAGCCGCCAGTCGGACTGGATCGAATTCGAGACCGTCGTCAGCACCAGCGCCGATCAGATCGCCCTCGCCCCGGGGTACCTCCAACGGGAGTGGGAGGAGGGCGGCCGCCGGTACTTCCACTACCGGATGGACGCGCCGATCCTCGGATTCTTCGCCTACCTCTCGGCGCGCTGGGAGGTCGCGAGGGATTCGTGGAACGACGTCGCCATCGAGGTCTACCACGACCCCGCGCACCGCTACAACGTCGAGCGGATGATCGACGCGGTGAAGAAGTCGCTCGACTACTTCACGACGGCGTTCGGACCCTACCAGCACCGGCAGGTCCGGATCGTCGAGTTCCCGCGCTACGCGCGCTTCGCGCAGTCCTTCCCGAACACGATCCCCTTCTCCGAGTCGATCGGCTTCATCGCGAAGCTCGACGATCCCGACGACCTCGACTACGTCTTCTACGTGACCGCCCACGAGGTCGCGCACCAGTGGTGGGCCCACCAGGTCGTCGGCGCCGACATGCAGGGCGCGACCGTGACCTCCGAGACGATGGCCCAGTACTCGGCGCTCATGGTCATGGAGAGGGAGTACGGCCCGCAGCACATGCGCCGGTTCCTGAAGCACGAGCTCGACCGTTACCTGGCCGGCCGGGGCGGCGAGCGGATCGAGGAGCTCCCGCTGCTCCGCGTCGAGAACCAGCCCTACATCCACTACAACAAGGGGAGCCTGGTCCTGTACGCGCTCAAGGACTACCTGGGCGAGGACCGGCTGAACGCCGCGCTCGCGCGGTACGTGGCCGACGCCGGCCTCACCGGCCCGCCGTACGCGACCTCGAGCGAGCTCCTCGCCTACATCCGCGAGGCGGTTCCGGAGGACCAGGCGTGGCTTCTCGAGGACCTCTTCGAGACGATCACGCTCTTCGACCTGCGCGCCCGCCAGGCCACCGTCGAGCGGCGCGAGGATGGGAAATTCCTGGTCCGCCTCACGGTCGATGCCCGGAAGTACCGGGCCGACGGCCAGGGCGCCGAGACCGAGGTCCCGCTCGACGCGTGGATCGACGTCGGCATCTTCGGCGCCCGGGGCGAGGGCGACCCGCCGGAGGGGAAGGTGTTGCTCCTCGAGAAGCGGCGAATCACGGGGCCGGAGATGGTCGTCGAGGTCGTCGTCGACGAGCAGCCGGTGAAGGCGGGGATCGATCCGTTCAACAAGCTGATCGACCGCAACCCGGAGGACAATCTCACGGGGGTGGCGCGGGGGTAGGGCGCCACGCCGCACGGGCGCCGGAGCGGGGCGCGGGTGAGCTGCGGAGGTGGGCGGGGCGCGGCGAGCGGTCGTGGGTGCGCCCCGCCGCGTCGGCCGCGACGTCGCTTGCCGACGCGTCCGGCCGCGTCTAGCTTCCCCGCACCCGTAGGCACCGAACCCGCACGAGAAGCCGAAAGCGAATGGCAGCCAGCGAGATCCACGTGACCCTGCCTGACGGCAGGGTGCTCGACGTGCCCCGTGGCGCGACCCCGTACGATGTCGCCCGCGAGATCGGCCCCGGCCTGGCCCGGGCCGCGATCGCCGCCGAGGTCGACGGCCACATTGTCGACCTCCACCGCCCCCTGGAGAGCGACACCGCGCTTCGCATCCTCACGGCACGCGATCCCGAGGCGCTCGATGTCCTGCGCCACTCCGCCGCCCACGTCCTGGCGACCGCCGTGCGCGAGGTGCGTCCGGAGGCGAAGATCGGCTTCGGCCCCGCCATCGAGGACGGCTTCTACTACGATTTCCAGGTCGACCGGCCGTTCACCCCGGAGGACCTCGAGGAGATCGAGGAACGCATGCGGCGCATCGCGGAGGCCGGCTACCCCTTCGAGCGCCGCGTCGTCTCGAAGGAGGAGGCGCGGGAGCTCTTCGCCGACGACCCGCTGAAGCTCGAACGCCTCGAGGAGTTCGGCGACGACGAGGTCATCACCGTCTACAGGAACGGCCCCTTCCTCGACCTCTGCCGCGGACCGCACCTCCCCACCACCGCCGAGGTCCGGCACTTCAAGCTCCTCTCTACCGCGGGCGCTTACTGGCGCGGCGACGCCTCGCGACCGATGCTCCAGCGCATCTACGGCACCGCGTGGTTCTCGCAGAAGGATCTCGAGGAGTACCTGACGAGGCTCGAGGAGGCCCGCAAGCGGGACCACCGCCGCCTCGGCCAGGAGCTCGGCCTCTTCTTCTTCCACCCCTACGCCCCCGGCGCGGCGTTCTGGACCCCCCGCGGCGCGACGATCTACGGACTCCTCGGCGACTGGATGCGCGAAGCCCTCGATCGCAACGAATACGAGGAGATCAAGACGCCGCTCCTCTATCACAAGGACCTCTGGGAACTCTCGGGGCACTGGGGCAAGTACCGCGACAACATGTTCCTCGTCCTCGACAAGGAGACGGGGGAGCACGACATGTCGCTCAAGCCGATGAACTGCCCCTCGCACCACCTGATGTACCGGTCGCGTGCCCACTCGTACCGCGAGCTGCCGATCCGCTACGCCACGCTGCACGACGTCCTGCACCGGAACGAGCTCTCGGGAGCGCTCTCCGGCCTGACCCGCGTCCGGCAGTTCCAGCAGGACGACGCGCACATCTACGTGCGCGAGGACCAGATCCGCGACGAGGTGCGGCGCCTCGTCGAGCTGATCGACCGCTTCTACTCGACCCTCGGCCTACGCTACACCACGAAATTCGGTACCCGCCCCGAGCTCCGCATCGGCAGCGACGAGATGTGGGACCACGCCGAGGCCACGCTCCTCGACGCCGCGCGCGCCGCCGGGCTCGACCCCGAGCTGAACGAAGGCGACGGCGCCTTCTACGGCCCCAAGATCGACTTCCACGTCCTCGACTCGATCGGCCGCTCGTGGCAGCTCGGCACGATCCAGCTCGACTACCCGTCGGCCGAACGCTTCGACCTGTCGTACACGGGCGAGGACAACCGGCCGCACCGGCCGGCGGTGATCCACCGTGCCATCTTCGGCTCGTTCGAGCGCTTCATCGCGATCCTGATCGAGCACTTCGCCGGCGCCTTCCCGCTCTGGCTCTCGCCCGTCCAGGTCACCGTACTCCCGATCACCGACGAGCAGGCCGACGACGCCCGCGCCTTCGCCGATACGCTGCGCGAGGCCGGAATCCGCGTCGAGCTCGACGACCGCAACGAGACGCTGAACTACCGGATCCGCGACGCCGAGACGAGCAAGGTCCCCTACATGGCCGTGATCGGACGCCGCGAGGCCGAGGCAGGAACCGTCGCGGTGCGGGTGCGGGGCGAGGGGAAGAAGCAGGAGATCCTCACGCGCGACGACTTCGTACGCCGCGTCCTCGACGAGAACCGCACCCGCACGATGACGATCGGGGAGGGGTGAGCCCCTCCCCGATCGGGAGGCGAAGATCCACACCCGGGCGCGGACCGGCCCCGCCCGCGCGACGCGCCGGCGCGAGGAACCATCGGGGCGACGTCGCCCCTACGCCTCCGCCCGGCCCGCGTTCGCCCGGATCGCCGCCGCGACGAAGGCCGTCAGCCCCTCCCCCCGCTGCTCGAAGTACTCGCCGTAGCGGGGATCCGCCTCGTACAGCTCCGCGAGCCGGACGTGCATCTCCCGGCTGACCGGGTAGAACCAGCGGTCGAGGTGCAGACGGTACCGCTCGACCGCCTCGACGACCTCATCATCGTCCGGGCGCCGGCCCGCGGCCTTCAGCTCCGCGAGGCGCGTCACCACCTCCTCGCCTTCGGCCTTGATCCTCGCCCAGTCCTCCTTCGTGTACGACTTCGTCCGACGCAACGACTCGCGGTACGCGTCAGTCTCGCCCCACCGCTCCCGCACCTCCGCCTCGTACCGGGCGTGGTCGAAATCCTCGAACCCCTCGAAGAGCTCGCCGGTCTCCATCTCCCGACCTCCTTCCAGTGCCTCCAGCGCCCGATCCACCGCCCGCACGACCGACTCCGTCCGCCGGATCCGCTCCAGGAGCAGATCCCGCTGCGCACGGAGCGCCTTGCGACGATCGAACGCGGGATCGTCCAGTGCCTGGCCGATCGATTCCAGCGTGAAGCCCAGTTCCCGAAAGAGCAGGATCTGGTGCAACCGCCGGAGATCGGCGTCCGTGTAAAGCCGGTAGCCGCTCGGCGTACGCGACGACGGAACCAGCAGCCCGATCTCGTCGTAGTGGTGCAGCGTCCGGACGCTCACCCGCGCCAGCCGCGCCACCTGGCTCACCCTGTAGTACTTCGCTTCCGTGGCCACGACCGAACGATAAACTCATACGTTGCGTGAGGGTCAAGGGGTACGGAGCCGGACTCGATCGGGGCGGCACCCGGCCGGACTTCGCCGGCACCGTTCGTCCGTGCCGGCACCCGCCGGATCGGTCGGACCGGCTTGTCGCCCTTTCCGACCCTGCGCTACATTGCGTCGATTCGACCGGCCTCCAGACCCATTCCCCGGGCAACGCCATGAACAGCGCGCCGCATCGCCTGCGCTCCGCCGTACCCGGCACGCGCGGGCGCGCGATCGCCGCCCCGGCCACCCACGACCCGCATTCGAGGAAGAGATGAAGGCTCCGTTCTGCACCGTCGCCCGCGGGGCGGCCGTCCTCCTCCTCGCCGCAGCCCCCCTCGCGGCGCAGGAGTTCACCATCGAGGACGTCCTCTCCCCCGCGTTCCCGTACGACCTCGTCTCCGCCCGCTCCGCCGACCGCATCGCCTGGATCGCGTACGAGGAGGGGGCGCGGAACGTCTACACGGCCGCGGCGCCGGACTTCCGGCCGGTTCGCCTCACCGCCTTCACCGAGGACGACGGAGTGGACCTCACCGGGCTCCAGATCTCGGACGACGGCGCCGTCCTCGTCTTCGTCCGCGGCCACACGCCGAACCGAGACGGGTGGATCGCCAACCCCTCGAGCGACGCCGACGGCGCCGAGCGCGCCGCCTGGGCGGTGCGGACGAACGGCGGCGAGCCCTGGCGCATCGCCGAGGCGTGGGACCCGGTCCTCTCCCCCGACGGGAAGTGGATCGCCTACACGAAGGACGGCCAGATCCACCGCGCCCCCGTCGACCCCCGCGCCCTCGCCGGTTTCGACCCCGACACGGCCCGACCGCTCGTCACCGCCTTTGGCCGCAACGGCGGGCCCGTCTGGTCGCCCGACTCGAAGCGGATCGCCTTCGTCAGCCAGCGAGACGACCACGCCTTCATCGCGGTGTACGACGCCGAGTCGCACACGGTCCGGTACATGGCGCCGAGCGTCGACCACGACGGCTCCCCGGTCTGGTCCCCCGACGGGAGCCGCATCGCTTTCATCCGCCGCCCCGGCACCCCCTTCGCCCCGCCGCCCAACCTGCCGTGGTGGCGCCGCAGCCTCGAGCCCGACACCGCGCTCCCCGACGGGCTCCGCAAGGCGGGCTTCGAAGGCGGGCACACCCTCGAGATCTGGATCGCCGACGCGAAGACGGGGAAGGGCCGGCGGCTCTGGAAGACCTGGCCGAAGGACGAGCGCTTCACCGACATCCGCGCCCTCCATTGGGTCGGCGACCACATCCTCTTCCGCTCCGAGCCGGGGGAGTGGGAGGGACACGTCTACGCGGTCTCCGTCGAGAAACCTGCGCGCGAGCCGGTCGAGCTGACCCCCGGGGAGGGCTTCGTCGAGGACATCGCCTTCTCCGCCGACGGCCGATTCCTCTACTACACCGCCAACATCGACGACATCGACCGCCGCCACCTCTGGCGCACCCCGATCGCCGGCGGCAAGCCACAGCGCCTCACCGGCGGCGACGGGATCGACACCCACCCCGTCGTCCTGGCCTCCGGCAAGCGCGTCGCCGTGCTACGGGCCGGCACCCGCGACCCCCTCGCCGTCGCCCTCGTCAACGCCGACGGCGGCGAGCCGCGGGCGATCACCCCCCTGCCCCGCCGCTTCCCGAAGGCCGCGCACGTGACGCCCCAGAACGTCGTCATCACCGCCGAGGACGGCGTCCCGTTCCACGCCCAGCTCTTCCTCCCCCCCGACCTCAAGCGCGGCGAGAAGCGGCCGGCGCTCCTCTTCCTCCACGGCGGGCCCCGCCGGCAGATGCTCCTCGGCTACCACTACAAGCACTTCTACCACATGGCCTACGCGATGAACCAGTACTTCGCGAGCAAGGGCTATGTGACCCTCTCGATCAACTACCGGAGCGGCATCGGCTACGGCAAGAAGTTCCGCGACGTCCCCGACTACGGCCGCCGCGGCAACTCCGAGTACCGCGACGTCCTCGCCGCCGGCCGCTACCTCCTCTCCCGCGACGATGTCGACCCCGAGCGCATCGGCCTCTGGGGCCTCTCCTACGGCGGAATCCTCACCGCCCAGGGCCTCGCCCGGAATTCCGACATCTTCAAGGCCGGCGTCGACATGGCCGGCGTCCACCTCTACGGCGACGTCGACGACCCCGAGAGCACCCTCTACCGGTCCTCCGCCATCGCCGCCATCGACGGGTGGACCTCGCCCGTCCTCCTGATCCACGGCGACGACGACCGCAACGTCGCGTTCTCGCAGACCGTCGGCCTCGTCCAGCTCCTGCGCGCCCGCGGCATCCCGCACGAGCTGATCGTCTATCCCGACGACGTCCACGAGTTCATGTTCCACTCCCGCTGGATCGAGGCGTTCCGCGCGACCGACGACTTCTTCGACCGGAAGCTCCTCGGCCGCCGCGGCACCACGACAGAGGAGGAAGAATGAATCGGCACAAGACCCGCATCGCCCTGCTCCCGGCCCTCGCCCTCCTCGCCGCTTGCGGCGCGGGCGGTACCCCGGAGTATGACGTGGTCATCCGCAACGGCACGATCTACGACGGCAGCGGCAATCCGCCGATCCGCGGCGATGTCGCCATCGAAGGCGACAGCATCGTCGCCGTCGGCGACATTCGCGGCGGCCGCGGCGAGATCGAGATCGACGCCACGGGGATGGCCGTCACCCCCGGCTTCATCAACATGCTGAGCTGGGCGAACGTCTCGCTGATCGAGGACGGCCGCTCCCAGAGCGACATCCGCCAGGGCGTGACCCTCGAGATCTTCGGCGAGGGGAGCTCGATGGGACCGCTGAACGAGGAGATGAAGCGCCAGATGGTCGAGCGCCAGGGCGACATCAAGTACGACGTCGCCTGGACCACCCTCGGCGAGTACCTCGACCACCTCGTCGAGCGCGGCATCTCGACGAACGTCGCCTCTTTCGTCGGCGCGACCACCGTGCGCATCCACGAGATCGGCTACGAGGACCGCCCGCCGACCCCCGAGGAGCTCGAGCGGATGAAGGACCTCGTCCGCCAGGCGATGGAGGAGGGCGCCCTCGGCGTCGGCTCGTCCCTGATCTACGCGCCCGCCTTCTACGCCCGCACCGACGAGCTCGTCGCCCTCGCCTCCGCGGCGGGCGAGTACGGCGGGATGTACATCTCGCACATGCGGAGCGAGGGGAACCGCCTCCTCGAGGCGGTCGACGAGGTCATCGAGATCGCCCGGCGCGCCAACGTCCCCGCCGAGATCTACCACCTCAAGGCCGCGGGCGAGAGCAACTGGGGGAAGATCGACAAGGTCATCGAGAAGATCGAGGCCGCCCGCGCCGAAGGGATCCGCATCACCGCGGACATGTACACCTACACCGCCGCGTCGACCGGGCTCGACGCGACCATGCCGCCTTGGGTCCAGGAGGGAGGCCACGAGGCGTGGGTCCGGCGGCTCCAGGACCCCGAGATCCGCCGCCGCGTCGCCCGCGAGATGCGGACGCCCACCGACGCCTGGGAGAACTTCTATCTCGCCGCCGGCTCCCCCGACCGCATCCTCCTCGTCGGGTTCCGGCAGGACTCGCTCAAGTACCTGACCGGCAAGACCCTCGCCGAGGTGGCCGCGATGCGCGGGACCGACCCCGTCGAGACCGCCATGGACCTCGTCGTCCAGGACGACAGCGATGTCAGCACCGTCTACTTCCTGATGTCCGAGGAGAATGTCCGCAAGCAGATCGCGCTCCCGTGGATGAGCTTCGGCTCCGACGCCGGCTCCCTCGCGAACGAGGGCGTCTTCCTCCGCTCCAGCACGCATCCGCGCGCCTACGGCAACTTCGCGCGTCTCCTCGGCAAGTACGTCCGTGACGAGCAGGTCATCCCCCTCCACGAGGCGGTCCGCAAGCTCTCGGCGCTCCCCGCCGAGAACCTCGGGATCCAGCGCCGCGGCCGACTCGCCCCCGGCTACTTCGCCGACGTCGTCGTCTTCGACCCCATCGCCATCCGCGACAACGCGACCTTCGAGGAGCCGCACCAGTACGCCACCGGCGTCCTGCACGTCTTCGTCAACGGCGTGCAGGTCCTCCGCGACGGCGAGCACACGGGCGCCACACCGGGTCGGGTCGTTCGGGGTCCGGGTTGGAAAGGGAGGTCGTCGGTGGCGACCGCCGCCCGCTGAAACGACGGGATCGCCGAGATGGGCCGAGGGGTTCGCGGGGCGTCCTTCACGCACGGCTCCGCGACCGCCCCGGCCGCATCGCCGTCGTTCGACGCCCTGTTCTACCTTGCGCCGTGCGGGATCAGCGCATGCCGTAACGTCCGCCGGGCCGGCCGCCGCGCCCGCCGCCGTAGCCGGCCTGCGGACGGTCGAGCCGGACCACGTTCTGCGCCTTCAGCCCCTTCGGCTCCTCGATCACGTCGAACTCGACGCGCTCGCCCTCGTCGAGCGTCTTGAAGCCGGTCCCCTCGATCGCGCTGTGGTGGACGAAGACGTCGGGGCCGTTCTCCTGCTGGAGAAAGCCGTAGCCCTTCTCCTGGGAGAACCACTTCACGGTGCCGGTGGTGCGTGCCATGGGGATACCTCTCCGTGGGTGAGTGTGGACCGCCGCGGCCGGCAAAACCGCGACGGCTTCGGCGGGAACTGCCTCAGCGGCCCCGGCGGCGCGACATCCTGCGCCGGGCTTCCGCCGCCTTCCGCCTTCGCGCGACGCTCGGCTTCTCGTAGAACCGCTTCTTCTTCATGTCCTTGAACCGACCGGAGCGCAGCATCTTGCGGCGAAACTGCCGGAGCCCCCACTCCAGCCGATCGCTCTCGTCCAGGATGACTTCGACCATGCTCCTCCTTGGTTGTGAAACAAAAAAGGACCTGGACATGCGCCCAGATCCTCTCGTGTCTCTGGTCCAGTGGGCCGGCAACGGAACCGACCCGGTCGTCGCTAGGTCCTAACATAACACACCCCCCGGCGAAAGTCCAGGGAGTCGATGGACCGGCGGTTCGCGGCGGGGTCAGGCCTCGCCCTCAGCGCGCCGTGAGCGTCTCGCGCCTCACCGTCAGGTCGTCGATCCGGTCGAGGTCGAGGTCGACGCCGATCCCGGGGCGATCGAGCGGGACGCGCACCATCCCGTCGGGATCCATTGTCCACTCCGGGACGACGATGTCGCGCTCCCAGTAGCGGGCGCTCGGCGAGAGATCGCCGGGGAGGGTGAAGTTGCGGAGCGACGCGAGCGCGACGTTGTGCGCCCGGCCGATCCCGCTCTCGAGCATCCCGCCGCACCAGACGGGGATGCCGTGACGCTCGCAGAGGTCGTGGATCGCGATGGAGGCGAGGAACCCGCCCACCCGGCCGGGTTTGATGTTGACGATCCGGCCGGCATCGAGGGCGATCATGTCCTCGGCGCGGTCGACGCAGGTGATCGATTCGTCCAGACAGATCGGGGTCCGGAGACGTGCCTGGAGACGAGCGTGCCGCACCAGATCGTCGTGGCCGAGCGGCTGCTCGATCATCATGAGGCCGAACGCGTCGAGGCGGGCAAGGTGATCGGCGTCGGCGAGGGTGTAGGCGGAGTTCGCGTCGGCCATCAGCTCGGCGTCGGGGCCGAGCGCCTCACGGACCGCGCCGATGTACTCCACATCGGCGCCCGGCTCGATCTTGATCTTGATCTTCCGGTACCCGGCGGCCCGGGCGGCGGCGGCGCGTTCGACCAATGCGGCGGGGGAGGCCTGGATCCCGATCGAGATGCCGACCGGGACACGGTCCCTCGTGCCACCGAGGAGCCGCGCCAGGGGGAGGCCGCGCAACCTCGCCTCGAGCTCCCACCCCCCCATCTCCACCGCGGCCTTCGCCATCGCGTGCCCGCGGAAATCCCGCTCCAGGAGCGGGTGGATCGCCTCGGGGCCGGGGAGGTCGCGGCCCAGGACGCGCGGGGCGATCCATTCCCGGATCGCGAACCACGCCGTGTCGATCGTCTCCGCGCTGTAGTTCGGCTGCTCCCCCGCGACGCACTCCGACCAGCCGGCGATCCCGTCGGGGTGCCCGAGCTCCAGCAGCAGGATCCGCCGCTCCGCGACCTCGCCCGACGAGATCCGGAACGGCTCCTTCAGCGGGAGTCGGATCTCCCGCAACGTGATCCGTTCGATCCTCAGCATCCTGGCCGACCGCTTGATTCCGGTTCGGGCGCGCCCGGTCCGGCGCGCCGTGGGTCCCGCAACGTCGTCACCCCCCGAGGGAGGTCGCGCCGGTGTCGCGCAGGGGCACGCCCGCCCCCTGCTCACGAGGCCGGCGCGATCCGCTCGAAGGGGATGTTCTGGATCGGGTACTTCGCCCAATCGCCGTAGTCGAAGTGCCACCACTCGTAATCGTAGACCCTGAACCCCTCGGCCTCCATCGCGTCGCGCAGGATCTCGCGGTGCCAGCGCTGGAGCGAGGTCCCGCCGGGGTAGTCCGGGAACGAGCGGTCGGAGAACTCGTCGTACCCGCCGACCATCTCGACGGGCCGGCCGGTCCGCAGGTCGTAGAGGGTGAGGTCCACGGCGGCGCCGCGGTTGTGCCGCGAGCCCCGGGAGGGGTCGGCCACGAAGATCTTCTGCGACTCCGGCGTCGCGTCCCAGAACATCTTCGTCACGTACCAGGGCCGGTAACCGTCGTGGAGGAGCAGCCCGAAGCCCCGCTCCGCGAGCTTGCGGTGCGCCCGCACCACCGCCTCCGCGGCCGGACGCTGGAGGAAGACGCGCGGCGCCTCGTAGAAGACCGCGCCCATGAAGTTGTCCGTGGTCGCGTAACGCACGTCGAGGCGGATCGTCGGATCGAGCGTCGCGACCTCGACCAGCTCCGGCGCGCGGAACTCGCCGGTTTCCCGCGGGGGCGACGCGGCCATGGCGATTCCGCGCAGCTCCTCGACGGGCCGCACCGGGCGGATCCGGAAGGTCGCACGCTCCTCCGGGCCGACGGTGCGGCGGGGGAAGACGACCCCTTCGAGGGAGACCGCCGTCGCCCGGCCGTCGGGGCCGCGCGTGAAGACCAGCCGCTCGCCGTCGTAGAGCCCGCGGTCGGGGAAGCGGAAGACCTCCGCCGACTCCTCCTCGAGCGGGTAGAGGAAGAACCATTCGATGAGGGCGTGGAGCTTCCCCTCCCGCTCCAGGATGTAGAGGACGTTGTGGTCCCAGCCGTACTCGCCGATCAACCCGCGCCAGCGCTCCGGGGCCGGGGCGGGCTTCCCCGCATCCACGCGAGGCAGCGTGTCGTGCCCGACGATGAGCCCATCGGCGATCGGAACGACCCGCAGCCCGTAGGCGAGGCGGTCGTCGACGACGAGGGCGTCGCCCGCGGCACGGAGTTCCATGCGCACGCCGCCGTCGAGGGGGGTCAGGAAGAGGCGGCCGCCGCGTTCGACGAGCTCGACGCCTCTGCCGCCCCTCGCGTACTTCCCCTCCAGCTCTCGGGCCCGCCCCTCGGGGAGCGGCATGGTCGAGTCGATCGCGGGGAGCGGCGCGCCCGCACGGGCCGCGAGCATCAGGCGCAGCGCCGCATCCGCGATCCGCTCGACCACGCGGTTGGCGCCGTCCAGCGTCGTCACGACGACGACGCCGAGCTTCTCGTCCGGGAGCGCAGCCAACTCGGTCGCGAAACCGTAGATCGCGCCGCCGTGCCCGATGCGGCGCCGGCCGTCGAACTCGCCGATCATGAAGCCCAGCCCAAAGCCGGTCTTCGCCTCCGGCCCCGCGAACTGGGGCGTCCACATCGCCTCGAGGCTCGCCGCGGAGAGCACCGCCCCCCCCGGGCCGCGGCCGCCGGCGAAGAGCACGCTCAGGAAACGGCCGAGGTCGGTCACCGTCGAGTACATGCTCCCGGCCGGCGACATCCCGAGCGCGAAGGTCGGCGCCTCGAAGGGGCCACGGTCGTACCCCCACATGTACGCCGTGGCCAGGTCGGCGGCCAGGTCCGGCCGGGGGGCGAAGGAGCTCCGCTCGAGCCCCGCCGGCCGCAGCACCGCTCTCTCGAGGTAGTCGACGAAGGGCTCGCCCGTCACCCGCTCGAGAAGGTACCCGACGGTCGCGATCGCCGCGTTCGAGTACTTCGTCCGCGCCTCCGGCGCGTAGACCAGCGTCGTCCGGTTCAGGCTCTCGACGGTCGCGGCGAGGGAGGGTCCCGAGTCGTCGAAGTAGTGGCCGATCGGAGGCTCGCGGACCAGCCCCGAACGGTGCGCCATCAACTGGCGCAGCGTGACCGGCTTCCCGGACGGGTTCTCCGGGCGGAACTCCGGGAGATAGGCCGTGACCGGCGCGTCGAGGTCGAGCTCGCCTCGCTCGACGAGCTGCATCACCGCGATGTCCGTGAAGAGCTTCGAGACCGAGCCCACACGGTAGACCGTCTCGGACGTCGCCGCCACCCCGTCCGCCGGGCGGGCGAGCCCGAAACCGCGGCTCCAGACGATGCGCTGGTCGTCGACCAGCGCGATCGAGAGTGCGGGGAGCTCTTTCTGCCGCATCTCGCGCTCGATGACCTGCTCGAGCGCCTCGACGGCCGCCGCGTACTCGCGCGGCGGCCGAACGACCCCCTCCCCCGCGCCGCACGCCCCGGCGCCGAGGACCGGAACGGCCAGGGCGAGGACGACGCCGCGGAACGACCGGCGGATGGCCGGCAAGGAGATTCCCGATGTCACGCGCTGCCCCCTTTTCGTGGAACGGCCGGCGCGGCGGTGCTCACCAGCTCCCTCGCTCGCCCACGTTGTCGATGACGCGGCTCAGCCGGTCCGCCGCATTCCTCCAGTTCTGCTGCACGGCCCGTTGCGCTTCGTCCGGATCGCCGGCGGCGATCCCCTCCACGATCGCCGCATGCTCCCGCACCGAAGTCGCGATCTCTTCGAAAAGCACGCTGATGTAGAGACGAATGTACCGCTCCGCCTGCGGCTTGATCGCATCGTGCAACGCGAGCAGACGCGGCCCGGCGCCCGCCTCGACGTAGCGGCGGTGGAATCGCGTGTCCAGTTCGAAGAGCCGGTTCTGGTCCCGGGGCTCCCGCCGCGAAGTGCGGAAATACTCCTCGTTCAGCGACCGGAGCTCCTCGGCGAGCCCTTCCCGACGCCCACGATCCCCGCCCGCCGCCCACCTCGCCGCCAGCCCCTCGACCTCGCCGACGATCCCGAAGAGCTCCCGCGCGTCCTCACGGGTCAGCGGCGCGATCAAAGGGCGCATCTGACGACCGCGCCCCGAGGCCAGGATGTACCCCTCCTGCTGCAGCCGCTGCAACGCCGCACGCACCGGCGTCCGGCTCACCCCGAGCCGATCCGCGACCTCCGTCTCGATGATCCGGGTCCCGGGCGCCAGCCGGCCGTGGACGATCAGCTCCCGGAGCTGCCGATACGCCACGGTCGCCCGGTCGCCCCTGGTCCGGCCCGCCTCCCGGGACGGCTCTTCCCTGGTTTCCATGATCTCTCTGGTGGGGTACGAGAGAGCGACGCGCGGCACCCCGAGCGTCTCGGGCCCCGCCGGGCACCGCCCGTCGTCGCGCCGGTCGGCCGGCCCGCATCGTGCACCGCCCGCTTCCAGTATTGTATACAATACAGCCGAGCCGCAAGAGCGCCGAGCCGCAAGAGCGCCGAGCCGCAAGAGCGCCGAGCCGCAAGAGCGCCGAGCCGCAAGAGCGCCGAGCCGCAAGAGCGCCGAGCCGCAAGAGCATCGCGTCGGCGTGGCGCCCCCGCTTGGACCCGGGCCGGGGATTCGCGATACTATACGAGCGGCAGTGACGAATCGGCGGACGACCGGCGGGAACCGCGCCCGCCGTCGGACGCCACCAGGGAGTAACCGTGCAACGGAAGCCATCGGGCCCGGAAGCCGCCGCCACGAGCGCAGTCTTGTCGCGCACGCTGCGGGCGCTCCGGCACCGCAATTTCAGACTCTACTTCACCGGCCAGGCGATCTCGATCACCGGCACCTGGATGCAGCAGGTGGCGATGAGTTGGCTCGTCTACCGGCTGACGGGTTCATCCGTGGCGTTGGGCCTGGTCGCCTTCGCGAGCAACTTGCCCAGCTTCCTGCTGGCGCCGTTCGCGGGGGTACTGGCCGATCGCTGGAGCCGGTACCGGATGGTCGTGACCACGCAGGTCCTCTCGCTCCTCCAGGCCTCGGTGCTGGCCACCCTGGTGCTCACCGGGGTGGTCGAGGTCTGGCACGTGATCGCCTTGGCGGCGTTCCTGGGGACGGTGAACGGGTTCGACGTCCCGGCGCGCCAGTCGCTGCTCGTGGAGCTGGTGAACGGGCCCGAGGACCTGGCGAACGCGATCGCGCTCAACTCCTCGATGTTCAACGGGGCTCGGATGGTGGGCCCGGCGATCGCCGGGGTGTTGATCGGGGTGGCGGGGGAGGGGCTGGCCTTCGCCCTCAATGCGGCGAGCTACGTGGCGGTGATCGGCGGGCTCCTGTCGATGGATGTGCCGCCGCCCCGCCCTGCGGAGGGGCGCCCGCCGGTGCTCCGGACGCTGGCCGAAGGGTTCCGCTACGCCTTCGGTTTCCCGCCGATCCGTGCGATCCTCATCGTCCTCGCGCTGGTCAGCCTCCTCGGGATGCCGTACACCGTGCTGCTCCCCGTCTTCGCCACGGAGGTCCTCGGCGGCGGCCCGCACACCCTCGGTTTCCTCGTCTCGGCCGCGGGGCTCGGCGCCCTATCGGCGGCGCTCTACCTGGCCTCGCGCTCGACGGTCCGGGGGCTCGGTCGCGTGATCGTGGTCGCGGCCTCGCTCTTCGGCGCGGGGCTCGTCGCCTTCGCCCTCTCCCGTACCACGTGGCTGTCGCTCGGGCTGCTCCTCGTCACGGGCTTCGGTGTGATGGCGACGACGGCTTCGATCAACACCGTGCTCCAGACGATCGTCGACGACGACAAGCGCGGCCGGGTCATGAGCCTCTACACCATGGCCTTCATGGGGATGGCGCCCTTCGGCGGGCTCCTGGCGGGAACGCTCGCGAGCCGGATCGGCGCGCCGGGCACCGTCCTCCTGGGCGGCGTGGCCACCCTCGCGACCGCGCTCGCCTTCGCCTACCGGCTCCCGTCGCTCAGGGAGGACGTGCTCCCGATCTATCGTCGGCTGGGGATCATCCCCGAGGTCGCCACGGGGCTCGGCACCGCGACGGAGCTGCGGCCGAGAGGGTGAGCGGCCGGCCGCCCGGCCGGTCCCGCCGGTCGCGGCGGAGCGGTCAGGGCGGCGGAACGGCAGGAACGGCGGCGTTGATCGACGCGAGCGCGGCCGACCGCGGCACCCGGCCGTACGGCGAGACCTCGCCCGGGCGCCGCGGGGTCGGTGACCCGGTCAGCGCCCGTAGGTCCCGGTCAGCTCCGCCTGGTCGACGATCATGCCCTGCATCGCCTCCTCGAGGCGCTGCCGGTCGATCCCCGACCCGAGGGTGAGGGTGTCGCGCAGCGCGTAGATCCGGAAGGTGTAGGTGTGCTCGGAGCCCGGGGGCGGACACGGCCCGGCCCACCCGATCTCTCCGAAATCGTTCCTTCCCTGCTCCGTCGCGCCGAACCCTATCACCTCGCCCTCCTTCGGCACCCCCTCCGGGATCCGGTCGATGCTCCCCGGGAGGTTCCAGATCAGCCAGTGGACGAAGCGTCCGCGGGGCGAATCGGCATCGTCGACGATCAGGGCGAGGGTCGCGGCTTCGGTAGGCACGTCCACGACGTCGAGCGGCGGCGAGAGATTCTCCCCCTCGCAGGTGTAGCGGTCGGGGATGCGCCCCCCCGCCTCGAACGCAGGCGAGACCAGTCGCATGGCTCTGCCTCCTTGGGTGCGCGGGCAATCGGCCCGGTCCGGGCCCCGGACCGCACCCGGCCTGCGCAAGGGGGATGCCAGACGGCGGCCGCGCCCCATCCACCCAGGTCTTTTCCGCTACCCGCTCGCCGCGATCTCCGCCTCCGGAGGCCGCGCCCGGCGCAAGTTTAGCTCCGGTTGTCCGGTAATGAGCCGGATCCCGCGCTGATAGGTGAGGTACGCCCACGCCCACTGGATCAGGACCAGGAGCCGGTTGCGGAATCCGATCAGGTAGAGGATGTGCACGAAGACCCAGACGAGCCAGGCGACGAGGCCGCTCAGGCGCAGCCCCGCGATCTCGGCCACCGCGGCCGCGCGCCCGATCGTGGCCAGGTTCCCCTTGTCGAAGTAGCGGAACGGCTCGCGCGCCCGCCCTTCGAGGTCCCGGCGAATCGTACGCGCCACGTGCCGCCCCATCTGCATGGCCGCGGGCGCGACACCGGGCACCGGCGCACCATCCTCCTCGACCGCCGCGAGGTCGCCGGCGACGAAGACCTCGGGGCGGCCGGGGAGCGAGAGGTCGGCCTCGACGCGGACCCGCCCGGCCCGGTCGAGCGGCGCGCCGAGCCGGGCGCCGAGAGGCGAGGCCGCGACGCCGGCCGCCCAGAAGACGTTCCCCGCCTCGATCCGCTCCTCGCCGATCCGGACCTCCACGGGCTCGATCCCCGTGACCAGCGCACCGGTCCGGACCTCCACGCCGAGCCGCTCGAGCTGGCGCCGCGCCTGTTCCGAGAGCACCGGCGGGTACGCCCCCAGGATCCGCGGCCCGCCTTCGAGGAGCAGGATCCGCGTCGTCGTCGTGTCGATCGAGCGAAAGTCGCGGGGCATGACCTGCCGCGCGATCTCGGCCATCGCCCCCGCCAGCTCGACGCCGGTCGGGCCGCCGCCGACGATCACGAAGGTCAGAAGCCGGCGCCGGGCCGCGGGGTCCGCCTCCCGCTCGGCCGCCTCGAAGGCCAGGAGAAAGCGGCGGCGGATCTCCAGCGCATCGTCCACGGTCTTGAGCCCGGGGGCGTGCGGCGCCCACTCGTCGTGACCGAAGTACGCATGCGTCGCCCCCGTCGCCACGACCAGGTAATCGTACGAGAGCGCGCCATCGCGCAGCCGGACGGATCGCCGCTCGACGTCGACATCCTCGACCTCGCCCAGCCAGACCTGCACGTTCGACTGGCGCCTCAGGATCGAGCGGATCGGGCTCGCGATCTCCGCCGGCGAGAGTGATGCCGTCGCGACTTGGTAGAGCAGAGGCTGGAAGAGATGGTGGTTGCTGCGATCGACCAGCGTGATGCGGACCGGGGCGCCGCGCAGCGCCCGTGCGCAGGTGAGCCCGGCGAAGCCGCCGCCGAGGATCACCACGTGGGGTCTATGTTCAGCCATCGGAATGGTCCCGTGCGGGTGTCGTCGGGTCCACGATCCCGCCAGGACGCGCAAGGAGAGGAAGACGACGTCGCCGCCCGGCCCTCGCTACCTCCCCTCCGGTGACGGGATCCGCAGGACCTGACCCGCTAATACCCGCGAGGACCGGAGGCCGTTCTCCTCCTTGAGCCGCTGAACCGTCGTGCCGTGCCGACGGGCGATCAGCCAGAGGCTGTCGCCTCGGCGGACGGTGTACGTCACCCCGCCCTCGGCCGAGCGACCGGGATCGGCGGCCACCACCCGCGCCTCGGGGGCGCTCGGCGCCGCCCCCCCGCCGATGTAGCGGAGGTACGGCTTCGGAAAGAGCGCGACGTGGTAGTGCGGGGGACGACGCTCGTGCGTCGCATCCAGGACTCCCTGCCCTTCGAGCTGGAGGAGCACCCGCTCCAGCCATTGGCGACAGGACGGATTCCGAGGACGCCGCAGGTCGATCGCCATCCCCGTCGGGTGCACCGAACGGTCGGAGGCGTTCCTCGGTTGATGCGAGGTCGGCCGGACCAGGCTCGTCACGACGAGCGCCTCGCCGCACGCCGCGCGGTACTGACGCCCCAGCCGCTCGAGGAAGAGCTTCACCTCCGGCCGAGCGTACGGGAAGGAGACCCCGGCCAGCTCGAAGTCGCCGTTGCCACGGATCGGGACGAGGAGCCCGGCACGCACGAACCGCTCGATATCCGCCGGGCGGTTCAGGTAACTGAAGTTGTGCGCCTGCGCCTGGCGGTTCTGACGGGTGAGCGACGCGGCCGAGCCGCGGAGACTCTGGGCCTCCGCGACCTTCGCTCCCACTACGGTCAGCAGCGCGAAGAACGCGACAACCGCTTTGCGCATCGGCGACGGCGAATCGATCGGTTGGACGGAATCGACACACCCCACCCGGGCGGCCCCGGGGAGGCGCGGGAGATAAGAAAGCGACCGATCGCCGACGATGCAACCCTCAGGGCCCTAGCGAGCGCCGACGCCGGCCGCCCGGTCGGGCGGATCGGGGTCCGCCCGGGCGCCACGCCCTGTGCACCCCGGCGGGCTTCGGCTCAGCCCTTCAGCGTGCGGGCGAGATAGGCCTTGAGGCGATTCCACGCGTCGGCCGCCGGCGCCGCACGCGTCTCCGGGTCCTCGTCGACCCAGAGCCAGAAGCCATGGTTCACCTCGTCGTAGATGTGGACGTCGTTCGGGATGCCGGCCTTCCGGAGCGCGTCGACGAATCGCCCGACTTCCTCCCGGGACGGGTCTTGGTCGAGCCCCGCGAAGGTGCCGTAGATCTCGTGGTGGATCGATGCCAGCTTCTCGGGATCGTCGACCAGGCGGCCGTAGAAGATCGCCGTCCCCTCGTGATGCTCGCCGCCGATCGCGTACGAGAGCGCCACACCGCCGCCGAAGCACCAGCCGATCGTCGCGATCTTGCCGGTGACCTCCGGCCGCCCACGCAGGAAACGGGCTGCCGCATCGAGGTTCGCGACGATCCGGCCCCCCTCGATCGCCCCCTGCATCAACGCGATGTTCTCCTCGCGAGACTCGCCTGTCTTCCCGGAGTAGAGGTCGGCCGCGAGGGCGACGTAGCCCTCCGCCGCCAGCGCGTCCGCGACCTGCCGGATCCTGTCGGTCAATCCGCGCCACTCGTGGATCAGAATCACCGCCGGGAACGGCCCATCCCCCTCGGGCACGGCCAGGTAGCCACGCGTCGCGGGGTCCTCGGGGAAGTAGCCCACCGCCTCGCCCCGCGGCGCCGGCGCCGTACCGAGGAGTGCGGCGGGCAGCGCCTCGATGGGCGAGGCCTTCGCCCCCACCTCCGCCGAACCCTCCCCCGCCGACCCCTCCCCACCGGCGCAGCCGGCCAACACGGCCGCCGACACCAGGATCGCTCGCCACGGCGACACGCCACGACCTCTCTTCCGCATCCCGGCCCTCCGTACTCGGATCGTCGTACAGGCGCACGCACCGCGCGGCGCCCCCGTCAAACGACCGGAGCGCGGCCGGCGAACCGGCCGCGCTCCGTCGCGTTCCATCACCCCGCCGTCACGGCTCCGCCGCGACCCCCGACGGCTGGTCCATCAGCCAGTACGTGAACCACTGCCGGAGCCGCGCGAGCCGGTCGACCAGGAGCCAGGGCTCACCGGTCCGCGAGAGGTCGTGCGTCGAGCGCGGATAGCGCACGAACTCGACGGGCACGCCCCGCTTCTCCAGCGCCATGAACCACTGCTCCGCGTCCGTCATCGGCGTCCGGTGGTCCTCCTCCGACTGCACGATCAGCGTCGGCGTCTTCACCCGGTCGGCGTAGCGGATCGGCGAGAGCGTGTCGTACATCGCCGGGTTGTCCCACGGCTTCCCGTAGAACTCGAACTCCGTCAGCCCCTGCGCGTCCGAGCTCCCGTACCACGACCACCAGTTGCTGATCATCCGGTCGGTCTGCGCCGCCTTGAACCGGTCGGTCTTCGTCGTGATCCACGCGGTCATGAACCCGCCGTACGAGCCGCCGGTCACGCCCATCCGCGTCGAGTCGACGTCGGGGCGCATGGCCGCGATGTCGACCGCCTTCATCAGGTCCAGGTAATCGTCGCCGCCCCACTCGCCGCGCGTCGAGTAGGTGAAGTCCGCGCCGTAGCCGCTCGAGCCCCGCGGGTTCGTGAAGAGCACCCACATCCCCGCGCCCGCGATGTTCTGGAACTCGTCGAACCAGTTCTCGCCGTAACGCGAGTGCGGACCGCCGTGGATGTAGAGGACGAGCGGGTACTTCTTCCCGGGCTCGTAGCCGTACGGCTCCATCAGCCACGCCTCGATCTCGCGCCCGCCGACCGAGGTGTACGTGAAGCGCTCGGCGCCCGAGAAGGCGACCTCCGCGAGGAGCGCGTCGTTGAAGCCCGTCAGCTTCCGCTCGTTCCGCCCGTCGATGTCGACGATGAAGAGCTCGGTCGGACGGTCCATGCTCGAGGCGACGAACGCGATCTTCCGGTACCGCTCGTCGTAGCTCACCCCGAAGATCCGACGGCGGCCGCCGACGACCTCGCGCATCCGCCCGTCCTTCGAGACCCGGAAGATGGCATCACGGCCGCCTATCGCCGCGGTCATCACGATCTCGCCGTTCGGCATCCATTCGTACGAGTCCGGCTCGTACGCCCAGTCGCCGAGCAGATTCCGCGGCTCCCCGCCCGCCACGTCCACGACGTAGAGCCGGTTATGCCCCGTCCGCACCCCGTCGTTCGAGATGTACGAGATCTGCTTCCCGTCCGGCGACCACGCCAGGCTCCGCTCCACCCCGTTCGCACGGGTCAAGCGACGAGGCTCGCCACCGTCGATCGAGATGATGAAGATGTCGCCTTCGTTCCTGGGCGCCTCGTCCCGCGCGGCATCGTACGGGAGCCGGGCGATCGAGTCGCGCTCCAGCTCGACCACCGAGTCCGGCCGCAGCTCCGGATCCGCCACGAAGGCGATCCACCGGCCGTCCGGCGAGACGACGGCGTTGCGATGCGAGTACGCCGTGTTCGTCAGCTGCCGCTTGGCCGTATCGCCGACCGCCTGCATCCACAGCTGCGCGGGCTGCCACTTCCTCGCCTCCGCCCGGTTCGGCACGTAGCCCGCACCGTTGCGCTTGTATCCGGCATCGACGATGTGACGGCCGTCGAACCGCTTCGGGTCGAGCGGCCGCGTGATCGCGCCGTGCGGCGGCCGCGCCATCGGCGGCATCCCCTTCCAGGGATCGTCCTGCTTCGCCTTCGACGCCGTCGAGTCCCCGGACTCGCCCGCCTCCTTCCCCGGCGCCGTCCAGACCGCGAAGCGCTTGTCGCGCGGCATCGACCCCGTCGGGTACGTCTCGATCTGCACCGCCTCGCCTCCCGGCCGGTCCATCCGCAACGCCCAGGTCGAGCCCTTCCCACCCGGACGGTTCGACGTGAAGAAGAGGTACTTCCCGTCAGGAGACCAGCGAGGGTTCGAGCTCTCGTACCCCGGCGCGGTGTAGCGCACCGCCTCGCCCCCCGCCGCCGGCACCACCCAGACCTCCGTGTGCCGCTTGTTCTCCGACTCCTTGACCGTCGTCACCGAGAAGGCGACGAGGCTCCCATCCGGCGAGAGCGCCGGCGAGCCCAGCGTCGTCACGCGGTACCAATCGGCGGGGGTGAAGGCGCGCTTCTGCGCCGGCGCCTGCGCACTCGCCACCGAGACCTGGAAGGCGAGCAGAACGACAGGGGCCAGCATCGGCCGTGACAGATGCATGATTCAGCTCCGTGGAAGGCGCTGTGGTTCGGATAGATACGCGAGAATAGCCGGCGGATGCGCCGCCCGTCAAGGAGGACGCGCGGCCCGGGAACCGGATTCCCGCGCCGTATGCGCCGGGCCCGGCCCCCACGTCCCGAGCCGGCGTGACCCTCGCCATCCGGCCCCCGGGCGGCGCAGCCCGACCCGCGCCCGCGCCACGAGCCGCCCCCACCCTGGCGCGCGGCCCCGCTTCGTGCCATGATCGAACACCGAAGATCGACGACGACGGCGTCGCCGGGACGACCCAGCCGCGAACGAGGATCGACGTGTCCAATTCCATCGCCGACATCCGCCGGGACTACGCCCGCGCCGCGCTGAACGAGGCGGAGCTGCACCCCGACCCGCTCGAGCAGTTCCGCCGCTGGTTCGCGGAGGCGCTCGAGGCCGCGGTCCAGGAGCCGAACGCGATGACCCTCGCCACCGCCACGCCGGACGGCCGGCCCTCCGCCCGGGTCGTCCTCCTGAAGGGCGTCGATGACCGGGGGCTCCTCTTCTACACGAGCTACGACAGCCGCAAGGGCCGGGAGCTGGAGGCGAACCCACACGCGGCCCTCGTCTTCTTCTGGCCGGAGCTGGAGCGCCAGGTCCGGGTGACGGGGATCGTCCGCAAGCTCCCGCCGGACGAGTCCTACGCCTACTTCCGCACCCGCCCGGTCGGGAGCCGGCTCGCGGCGTGGGCCTCCCGCCAGAGCGAGCCGATCCCGAACCGCGCCGCCCTCGAGGCACGGCTCGCCGAGGTGCGGGAGCGCTTCCCGGGCGAGGAGATCCCGCTCCCGCCCCACTGGGGCGGGTACGTCGTCGAGCCGGAGTCGATCGAGTTCTGGCAAGGCCGCCCGAGCCGGCTCCACGACCGGCTCCGCTACGACCGCCGCCCCGACGGCGGCTGGACGATCACCCGCCTCTCGCCGTGACGACCGCGACGCCGGCGGACCGGGGACCCGCACCCGCGGACCCCGAACGCGACGCGCCGACCGAGCGCCAACCCGCGCCGGGCATCGCGGCGCGCTGGCCGTACCTGACCGCCGAAGTCCCGGCGGTGCCCGGCACGATCAAACGATTCTACGAGGACTTCGTCGTCGACGAGGTCCCGCTCGTCGAGCCCGAGGGGCGGGGCGACCACGTCCACTTCCGGATCGAGAAGCTCGGGCTCTCGACCCCCCGCGCCATCGGCGACATCGCCCGGGCGCTCGGCGTCCCCCCCGGCTCGATCGGCGCGGCGGGGCTCAAGGACGCCCGCGCGGTGACCCGCCAGACCCTGAGCGTCGAGCACGTCGACCCGGCGAGGATCGAGGCGCTCGAGATCCCGCGGATCCGCATCCTCTCCGTGGCGCGCCACCCTCGGAAGCTCCGGACCGGTCAGCTCCGCGCGAACCGCTTCACGATCCGGCTACGCGAGACCGACCCCGCCCGCCTCGACGACGTGCGCCGCGTCCTCGACATCCTCGCCCGGCGCGGCGTCCCCGACTACTTCGGCCCCCAGCGCTTCGGCTCCCGCGGCGACACCGGCGAGGTCGGCCGTGCGCTCATCCTCGGCGACTGGCAAGGCGCCGTCGACAGGATCGCCGGGAGCCCCGGCCCCGCCGACTCCGGCGCCATCCTCGAGGCCCGCACCCTCTTCGCCGAGGGGCGCTACCGCGAGGCCGCCGAAGCCTGGCCCCGCGGCTATGGCCACGTCGCCCGTCTCTGCCGCGCCATGGCCCGCGAGAAGGGCGACGCCCGGCGCGCCCTCCACGCCCTCGACAAGAGCATGCTCCGCTTCTACGTCCAGGCCTTCCAATCCTGGCTCTTCAACGACGTCCTCGCCCGCCGCATCGATTCGATCGACCGACTCGAGGACGGCGACGTAGCGCTCAAGCACGACTCCGGCGTGACGTTCCTCGTCGAGGACGCCGCCGCGGAGCAGCCCAGGGCCGACCGCTTCGAGATCTCCCCGACCGGCCCCCTCTTCGGGCCGAAGATGCGGGCGCCGATGGGCCGGCCCGCCGAGATCGAGCGCGACGTCCTCGCCGCCGCCGGTGTCCGCGCCGAGGACTTCCCCTCCACCGGCCCGTTCCGCGTCTCCGGCGCCCGGCGCCCGCTCCGATTCCCCGTGGAGGAGCCGTCCGTCGAACCGGGCGAGGACGACGCCGGCCCCTACCTCGAGTTCCGGTTCACCCTCCCTCCCGGCGCCTACGCGACCGCGCTCCTCCGCGAGATCTGCAAAGACCGGCTGATCGAAGGGCCGGACGACGCGACCGACGGGTCGCCGGGCTGATCCGACGGGCACGAAAAAGGGCGGGGCCGAGAGATCTCGACCCCGCCCTCTCCTTCGATCACCCGAGGATCGATCTCAGATGTTCGGGTTGTTGCGGATCTCCACGTCGGGCAGCGGGAAGCAGCGGTTGTTCCCGTAGCTGTTGCCGCGGCGATGCGGCGTGCCCGGCTCCGGCACGAGCGGCAGGTTCAACCGCCGGATGTCGTGGAACCGATGCCCCTCGAGCCACAGTTCGATCTTCCGCTCCTCGATCACGTGCTCGAGAATCTCGTCATCCGTCATCGTCGAGCCGTCGATCAGCGGCAGCCCGGCCGCGGCGTGGAAGGCGTTGATGATGTCCACCGCCGTCTGGCCGCCCTCGATCTCGGCGATGATGAGCTGCGCCTCATCGTAGCTCGCGATCGGGATCGGCGTGCCGAGCGACTCGTACTTCCCCTGCCAGACCACGGGGACGCCCGCATCGTCGTTGCGCCCGGCCGGGATCGCCACGACGCGCGGATCGGCCACGCCCATGTGCGTGAAGTTCTGGTACGCCGGACCGACGGAGAGCGAGGAGCCGCCGCCGTCGCTGCTCGGGCCGCTCTGGGCGAAGACCCGGTTGTGACGCCGGCTGTTGGCGATGTTGGAGGCCGACATCACGTACTCGAAGCCCTCGGGGATACGCTTCGCATCCTCGAGAGCAGCGGCCTTGTTGCCGAGATCGAAGTTCGCACGGGCACGGCCCATGTACGCGAAGTTGAGGAGATCGTTATCGCCCGCGGCCTGGGCGGCAGCGATCGCTTCGTTGAACTTGCCGATCGCCTCCTGAAGCACCGCCGCCGACGTCATCTCCGGGCCGTTGTCGATCGCCACGCTGCAGAAGCCCTCGCCCAGCAGCACGCGCGAGTAGCCGGAGTACGCGGCCGCCGTGGCGATGAGAAGCTGGCGATCCTCGACCTCGTCGTCCGACCACTTCTTCAGGTTCTCCAGGATGTTGTCCGCCGACCAGCGCGCCTGCGAGAGCGGCGTGTACACGCCCAGCGACGTGCACCCGAAGGTGCTGTAGAGCGCGTCGGTCGGCAGCACGTTGCGTCGGTCGTACGGCCAGCGGTTGGCCGTCGGCGACGCATCGGTCATCTCCTGGGCCATCATCGCCGTGAGCGCGACGTACGCGCCGAAGGCGCACTCGAAGTCGCCGACCGCGCCGTTGGTCAGGAGCTTCGCGTTCCTCGGCTCCATCAACCCGTCGGCCGGGATCTGGTCCGGCATCTCGACTTCCAGCAGGTCGTCGAGACTGCACGCCGATGCGAAGATGGCCACACCGAGGGCGAGGATCGCCCCCCGTGCCCACCCGCGGCGCGCCGATCGAATACGAGCCATCATGGCCACCGTCCGCTGTTCGTTGTTGGCGTTCCTGTAACCGTCCATCGGGCCCTCCTCAGAAGCTCACGTTGAGGGACGCGACGAACTGGGCGAGCTGCGGCAGCACGTTCTGCTCGAACAGCGAGAAGCCGCCACGGTCGCCGCTGTTGAAGCCGGACTCGGGCTCGAGGCCCATGTAGTCCGTGAACGTGTACAGGTTGCGCCCGGCCAGGCTGATGCTGGCGCTGCGCGCGCCGAAGCGGGCCGCCCACGACGACGGCAGGGTGTACGCCACCGAGACCTCGCGCAGCTTCAGGAAGTCGGCCCGGTCGATCGAGACACCCGGGAACGTGCCGCCGCCCTGGATCTCGGCGATGTAGACGGGGTCGTAGTCCTGCGGCACATGGTTCTCGCGGCAGAGCGAGAAGAGCAGGCAGCGGACGCGGAAGTTCCCGTCCAGCTTCGAGAAGCCCGTCTTGAAGTCGAGCTGGGTGAAGATGCGGAAGTTGTCGAAGAGCGTCAGCGTCGCGTTGAACCCGCCCGTGACCTTCGGGATCGTGCGGCCGAGGTAGACAGCCGGCGCGACCAGCGTACCCGCCTCGTTGTAGCACGGGATCGAGCCACCCTTGCCGTCGTCGCACATCCGGTCGACGGCCCTCCCGTTGTCATCGAGCCTCGCGGATACCACCCGCGGCCCGAACCACGAGCCGATCGGGTAGCCGATGCGGTGCTGGATGTTGGAACCGCCGCTGAGGAAGTTCTCGTCCGTCACCGAGCCGAGGCTCACGACCTCGTTGTTGTTCGTCGCGATGTTGAAGCCGAGCTCCAGCGAGTGCCGGTCGGTCTGCCACGGCGTGCCCCTGACCAGGAGCTCGATACCGCTGTTGGCAACCTCCCCGGCGTTCACGTACTGCTGGCCCGAGTAACCCGTCGACGGCGCGACCTCGCGCAGCAGGATCGCGTCTTTCGTCCGCTGGTTGTAGTAGGTGAACTCGATCCCGAGACGGCCATCCATCAGGTCGGCATCGAAGCCGAGCTCGATCTCCTCACCCACCTCGGGGCCCAGGTCGGGGTTCCCGATGTTGTCCGGTGTCACGGTCCCCACGTCGTTCGGACCGGTGACCGGCGCGAAGGTCGGGATCGCCGCGAAGGCGTTCGGCTGGAGCCCCGACCGGCCGTAGGCGGTCCGCAACTTCAGCGTGTTGATCAGGCCGAAGTTCCAGAACGGCTCCTCGCTGATCACCCAGGAGGCGCTGACCTTCGGATAGTAGACCAGGTCGAACTCCTCACCGAAGGCGCTGTTGTCGTCGGCGCGAACGGCCGCCGTCAGGAACAGCCGGTTCTGCCACGCGAACTGCTGCTGGACGAAGGCGCCGACCGTGACGTTCTCGACCGAGTACTCGCCGTTGACCCGGTTCTGGGTCGTGGCGCTCATGCTCGTGAGCCCCGGCGTCGGGAACGCCTCACCGTAGGCGTAGACGTACTCGTGGTAGTAGCGGTAGTACTGGGCACCGAAGGAGGTGCTGGACTCGAGCCCGTCCATCCCCGGCACCGGCACACGCACCGTGGCATTGTAGTCCACGGTCGTGTAATCGGTGTTGCGGTCCCACATCTCCTTGTAGCCCTTGTCCGCGAACGACGAGAAGAACAGCCAGCGCGGATCGTTGTGCATGAGCTCGTTGTCCTGCTCACGCGTCTGGTCCCGCCCCACCGTCAGGCGATGGCTGAACCAGGGGGTCGGACGATGATCGGCGCTGAAGCTCAGGGTGGTGCGTTCGAGGTCCTGCCAGGAATCGAAGAGGGCGTCGTAGACTTCGGGGAGATAGCTGTAGAAGCCGCGGTACGGGGTGTTCAGCTTGGCCGGCGTGGCGAAGTAGGTCGTCCAAGTGTAACCGCCGCCCCCCGCCTCGAAGGTCAGGTTCGTCCGGCCGGTGACGTACCCCATGCTCGCCGTAAGGTCGAGATTGTCCGTGGCCGCCAGGCTCAGGTTGGTCCGGGCGCCCCACTTCTTGACGCTGTTCTCCTTCTCGACGCCGGTGGTGTTCTCGTGGCTCCCCGAGACGTAGTAGCGCAGCCGGTCCGTGCCGCCCGTCACGCTCAGGTCGTACTGCTGGATGTGCCCCGTCTGCCAGATGTCGTTCCCCCGCGACTTCTCGAGGTCGACGATGTCGATCGACTGGAGCTCGCCGTCGACCATCGCGTAGTTGGTCCAGAGCCGGCCCTGGGGGTTGGCGAACCAGTTCGCGCCCTGCTTCATCGAGAAGTTGAAGCGAGCGTTGCCGGCCGAACCCTTCTTCGTGATGATCTGGATGACGCCGTTCGCCGCCTCGGTCCCGTAGAGCGTCGCGGCCGCCGGGCCCTTGATGATCTCGATGCTCTCGATGTCCTCGGGGTTGATGTCGCTCCAGCGCGAGATGCTCCTCGAACCGAAGGCCTGGTTGATCGGGCCGCTCGCCTGGTTGTTGTTGACGCGCACACCGTCGATGTAGACCAGCGGCTCGTTGGAGAGCGAGAAGCTGTTCGCGCCACGGATCCGGACGCGGTTGCCGCCGCCGACCATACCGGTGGTGTTGATGATCGACACACCCGCCGCGCGGCCGTTGATCAGCTCCGTCACCGTGTTGACCGGCGCCTTCTCGACCATGTTCGCGGCGTCGACCTTGGCGACGGTCGTGCCGAGGGCGCGCTTGGTCTGCCCACCCGCGGTACCGGTGACGACGATCTCGTCGAGAGCGACGACCGACTCCTCGAGCTCGACGCGGATGTCCAGCTGACCGGCGCTCGCGTTGACCGTGACGGACCGGTAGCCGATCATCGAGACGTTCAGCGTGAACTGGGAACCCTGCAGGCCGGGGATCAGGAACCGCCCGTCCTCGTTGGTCACCGTGCCGCGTGTGGTGCCCACGACCGAGATCGCGGCCCCGGCCAACGGCTGCGCCGTGCGCGCAGAAACGACCACGCCGCCGACCGTAGCCCCCTGTTGTTGCGCGGCCAGTGGGGCTGCGCTCGCCAGGGCCAGGCACAGGGCAGTCCACGCGGCTCGGCATGCCCTGCCGACGACCCGCGATCGGATGCCCCGGGCTTCAGACGTTACAGACATCATCCGCTCCTCCTGTTGGTGCCCATTGCTCCGTTGGGTGTGGGTGTGGACGTGGCGCCTTCACGACGCCGGTTAGGCAAGGACGAGTGGTGGTTACCACGGGTGGCGAGCATCGGCAGGCCCCGATGCCGGCCCAGGGGATGGGGGACGTGAGCTTCGGCGCTCCACCGATTGCCCGCCCATGGTTTTGACGCTACGATGGGGTGCGGACTCACCCTACGCAAGAGGCAAGATCTTCCGTGTCCGCGCCGGAGAGGAGTGAGCCGTCTTGATCAATGTTCGATTCGCTCCGGTCGTGCGCCCGGTAGGCGAGCTGCTCGTCCTGGCGGCGACGACGGTCGCCGCCGGTTGCGGCGCCGGGCCCGGCGAGCCCCCACCCCTCGGCGAGATCGTCGAGCTCGCTTCGCCGACCGCGCCGGGAAGCGGCGAGCCGAACCTCGCCGTCGGCCCCGACGGCCGCGTCTACCTGAGCTGGCTCGAGCCCGCGCCGGGGACCCCAACCTCCGGGGCCTCGACCCGAGACGGAACCTTCGCCCTCAAGTTCTCGGTCCGCGATGGTGCGGGCTGGTCGGCGCCCGCCAGCGTGGTCCAGAGCGACGACCTCTTCGTTAACTGGGCCGATTTTCCGTCCCTCGCCCCGCTCCCCGACGGCTCCCTCGCCGCGCACTGGCTCGTCCGGACCGGCCGCGGCGCCGCCTACGACATCCACCTGGCCCGCTCGACCGACGGCGGCGCGACCTGGAGCCCGGCGGTGATCCCCCACCGCGACGGGACCGTCACCGAGCACGGCTTCGTCTCCCTCCTCGCCGATGAGGACGGCCGTCTCGTCGCGGTCTGGCTCGACGGCCGGGAGTACGCCGAGGCGGGCGCCGGGAGCCACGATCCGAAAGGCGAGATGACGATCCGCACGGCGACGATCGGCCCCGACGGCGTCCTCGCCGATGAACACCTCCTCGACGGCCGGACCTGCGACTGCTGCCAGACGGCGGCCGCACTCACCGCCGACGGCCCGATCGTCGCCTACCGCGACCGCTCGGCCGACGAGGTCCGCGACATCGTCGTCGTGCGCCGCGTCGGCGGGCGCTGGATGGAGCCCCGGGTCGTCCACGACGACGGGTGGGCGATCGCGGCGTGCCCCGTCAACGGGCCGGCGATCGCCGCCGAGGGGCGCCGCGTTGCCATCGCGTGGTTCACCGCCGCACGCGACACCGCGCGCGTCCGGCTCGCCTTCTCCGACGATGCCGGCGCGAGCTTCGGCGCGCCGATCCGGGTCGACGACGGGGACCCCGCCGGCCGGGTCGACGTCGAGCTCCTCCCGGGCGGCGGCGCGCTGGTGAGCTGGATCGAGCGCACCGGCGATGGCGCCGAGGTGAGGGTGCGGCGGGTCGAGGCCGATGGCGCCATCGGGCCGGCGCTCACGATCGCCGCGTCCAGCGCGGAACGGGCCAGCGGCTTCCCGCGGATGGCGCGGAGCGGCGACGAGGTCGTCTTCGCGTGGACCGAACCCGGGCACCCCTCGCGGGTACGTCTCGCCGTCGCCAAGCTGACGAGGACATGACGATGAAGCGCTCGATCCTGCTGGTCCCCCTGCTCATCGCCGCCTGCGCGGAGGCCCCGGCCTCGCGCGGCGAGGTCGGCCGCCCGGCGCCGGACTACGCCGCCGTGACGCTGGACGGCGACTCCATCTCCCTCGCCTCGCTCCGCGGCCAGGCGGTGCTGCTCAACATCTGGGCGACGTGGTGCCCCCCCTGCCGCAAGGAGATGCCCGACCTCCAGGCGCTCCACGAGGAGTTCGGCCCGCGGGGGCTGAGGGTCATCGGCGTGAGCGTCGACGCCGCCGGCTCCGACGACCAGGTGCGCGAGTTCCTCGACGACTACGGGATCACCTTCTCGATCCTCCGTGACCCTGCGGAGCGCGTTGCCACTGCGTTCGCCACCCAGGGCGTTCCGGTCACCGTCGTGATCGACCCCGAGGGGACCGTCGTCTGGCGGCGGCTCGGACCGGTCTCGAGGGAGGATCCCGGGCTCAAGGAAGCATTGGAACGGGTGGGCGTCGCCAGCGCGGAGTGAGCGCCATCGGGGGTGACCGCACTCGGGGTCACCGCGGGACGGCCGCCACGGGGTGGGCCGCCGGTGCTCGCCCGGTGCCGGCGACCCGCGGCCGCACGGGGCAATGGATCGGGGGCGGATCCGTCGGACCCGCCCCCGTCATCTATTCCAAACGGCCGAACGCGACCGTTAACCCAGAAGACCGGCTGCCTCGACAACCGGATACATCAGAGCCACGATCGCGCCGAGATAGGCCGCCGCGGCCCCGAACCCCTTGGCCACGAGCATCATCTGCATCGTCGATTCGTTGCTACGCATGATCCCCTCCATAATCCTGAACGCGGCGTGACCCGCGCTTGAAATCCTGGTTCCTGTCGGGCGGGCGATCCGGACCGGGTCCGACCGACCGAAGCCCCTTACGCAAGTGCGGGCGACTCGGTTTCGGCCGCCGGTCTCCCCGGCTCGCCGGGCCGTCGCGCTCGCAAAGGATTAGAGGCTGGAGGAGCCAAGAGGGTTGCAAAGGAAGGTCGGGGCGCCGGGGGGACCGGGACCGGTGCCCACGGGATGCATCGCCGCACAGCCGGTAGGGGGTGGATCGCGTTCGCGGACCGCAGTCAGGTCCCGGTCCTGACCTCCAGGACGCCGCCGCCGTGGCCCGTGCCGTAGCGCGTGGTCGCGTCCCGTCCGTTCACGTAGCGGATCTCGATCACGTCGATCGCCCGGATCTGCTCGAGGATCCCGATCCCGCCGGCGTTGACGCCGTTGAGGTAGACGATCACCGGGTCGGGCGCGGCCGTACGCATCGAAGTGGCGCCGCGGTGGCGGAGGAACTCGGGGCGGAGCCGGCGCACGGCGTCCAGCGCCGTCGACAGGTCGGCCCTGGCCGCGATCTCGTCGGCGGTCAGGAGGTCGCGCATGCCGACTGCGCTCGCGCCGCCGGCGCCCCGGTCGCGTGGAGCGCACCCCGCCGCGAGGGTGGCGACCGCCAGGGGAACCAGGATGAGATGGCGCATGGGGATCCTCCTCTCCGGGCTGGGGGAGCGGGTGCGTGCCCCGGCGGGGTGGTCGGTCCGGGGCGGGTACATCCGCGGCAGGCATGGGCACCGGCGTGGACGCGCGCGCCGAGCCGCATCCCCGATGGTAGGGGGCGAACCCGGTCCCGGTCAACGTTGTCGAGCCGGGGGAGTGCGACCGCCCGCGGCAACCCGCCGAGCGCCGGGCGCGGAACCGTTGCCGCCGGCACCCGAACGGCTTACGTTGCGCATGGTCGCACCCGTCCCGCTTCCCCGTACAGCCGCGTCACGCCCCTGCCCCGAGCTTCGCCGCCCCCGGCCGTGAAGGCGGAGCTCCCTTGCCGCGACGGCGCCCGGCGGGGAGGCGGTACGATTCGCCATCCCGGTTCTCTGTCCACCCATTGGAGAGGCACGTGATGAGAGTTCCCGTTCCGCTCCCGCTGCTCCGGCTCGCCGCCGCGGCCGCGCTCCTCGCCGCGTTCGCGGGCCCCGGCCTCGCGCAACGGCGCCCGTCGACGGACCAGTTGAAGAAGGAGGTCGCCGCCGAGGTCGCGTCGCTTCAGAAGCTCTCGCAGGAAATCGTCGACATGGTCTTCAGCTTCTCGGAGCTCGGCTTCCAGGAGCAGTGGACCGCAGACTACATCACCGGGATCCTGGAGAAGGAAGGGTTCCGCATCACCCGCGGGTGCGCCGGGATGCCGACCTGCTACATCGCGAGCTGGGGGAGCGGGCGGCCCGTCATCGGGATCATGGGCGACATCGACGGGCTCCCGGAGACCTCGCAGAAGCCGGGCGTCCCGTGGCACGAGCCGCTGATCGAGGGCGGGCCGGGCCACGGCGAGGGGCACAACAGCGCGCCGGCGGTGGATGTCGTCGCCGCGATCGCGACGAAGCGAATCATGGAGAAGTACGGGATCCCGGGCGAGATCCGGGTGATCCCCGGGGTCGCCGAGGAGCTCGTCGCCAGCCGGACCTACATGGTCATGGACGGCCTATTCGCCGACATGGACGCGATGCTCTCGACGCACGTATCGAGCGACATGAGCACGGTCTACGGGATCAGCGGCTCGGGGCTGGTCTCGACGACCTTCACCTTCCACGGCCGGTCGGCGCACAGCGCGGGCTCGCCGTGGGCCGGCCGCAGCGCCCTCGACGCCGTCGAACTGATGAACATCGGGTGGAACTACCGCCGCGAGCACCTGCGGCTGCAGCAGCGCTCGCACTACATCGTCGCCAACGGCGGGAACCAGCCGAACGTGGTGCCCTCGGAGGCGACGGTCTGGTACTACTTCCGCGAGCTCGACTACCCGCACATCAAGGAGCTGCACGAGCTCGGTCAGACGATGGCGCAGGCGGCGGCGATGATGACCGGCACCACGGTCGAGGAGCGGATCCTCGGCTCGGCGTGGCCGCAGAACTACAACAAGCCGATGGCCGAGGCGATGCACGCCAACATCCTGGCGGTCGGGATGCCCCAATGGTCGGAGGCCGACCAGGCGCTGGCCAAGGCGGCGCAGCGCGAGCTCGGGGCGGACACGGTGGGGCTCCGGACCCAGGTACGGAAGGAGCTCCGCGAGGCCGACCAGGGGATGGGCGGCGGAAGCGACGACATCGCCGAGGTCTCCTGGATCATCCCGACCGTGCGGCTGCGCTACCCTGCGAACATCCCGGGGATGGTCGGGCACCACTGGTCGAGCGCGATCGCGATGGCGACGCCGATCGCGCACAAGGGCTCGAACTACGGCTCGCGCGTCATCGCCATGACCGCGATCGATCTGTTGACGAATGCGAAGCTCCTCGAGGAGGCCAAGCGCTACTTCCGCGAGGTTCAGACGAAGGAGTACCAGTGGGTCTCGCTGATCCCGAGGGGCACCCCGCCGCCGACGCATCTGAACGAGGAGAAGATGGCGCGCTTCCGCCCGATGCTCGAGAAGCTGCGCTACGATCCGAGCCGGTACGCGACGTACCTCGAGCAGCTCGGGATCGAGTACCCGATGGTGCGCAAGCCGACGGCGGCGACCGGGGACGGGCGGTAGGCCCCGCCGTCCCCGGGGTTTGCGGGGCCACAGGCGACGGGCCGCGACGAATCCGTCGCGGCCCGTCCCGTTCGCGGCTGCGGCGGTACGGGATCGGCGCGCCCGTGCCCGCCGGAATCCCCCTTCCCCACTCCCCCCCGTGCACGGATCTTGCGCGCAGCGCCGGGCGCCCGCCCACCGGCCGGGGCGGGGATCTCACCAGCGAGGAGGACCGGCCCATGGCTGAGCGAGAGGGGCAAGACCGGGAGGGCATCAGACTCCAGGTGGCGAGCGCCAAGCCCCAGGACGTGGGGCGCGGCGTCGCGCGGATCGACCAGAAGGCGCTCCAGTCGCTCGGGCTGCGCGAGGGCGACGTCATCGAGATCGTCGGGAAGCGGACCACCGCGGCGATCGCGGTCCCGCCCTACCCCGAGGACGAGGGGCTCCGGATCATCCGCCTCGATGGGCTCGAGCGCGCGAACGCCGATGTCGGGATCGGCGACCCGGTCGAGGTCCGCCGCGCGGAGCTCAGGCCGGCCCGCCGGGTCCAGCTCGCGCCGGCGCAGAAGAACCTCCGCCTCATGGGCTCCGGGGAGATGCTGCGCAGGACCCTCTTCCAGCGCCCCCTCGTGGCCGGCGACATCATCTCGACCTCCGTCTACCGGCGCACGGCGGCGACGCCGGAGAGCCTCTTCCCCGAGGACATCTTCCGCATGTTCTTCGAGCAGCCGGCGTACGGCCTCCAGGAGATCCGGCTCCGCGTCGTCTCGACGCAGCCGCGGGGGATCGTCCAGGTCGTCCAGGACACGGAGATCGAGCTCCTCCCCGAGTACGTCGAGCAGGCCGAGGTCCCCCGGCGCGCCGACGTGACCTACGACGACGTCGGCGGGCTGGGCGAGACGATCGACCAGGTCCGCGAGATGATCGAGCTCCCGCTCAAGCACCCGGAGCTCTTCCAGCGGCTGGGGATCGACCCGCCGAAGGGGGTGCTGCTGCACGGCCCGCCCGGGACCGGGAAGACGCTCCTGGCGCGGGCGGTCGCGAACGAGGCGGACGCCGCCTTCTTCCACATCGCCGGCCCCGAGATCATGGGGAAGTTCTACGGCGAGTCGGAGCAGCGACTGCGTGACATCTTCCAGCAGGCGCAGCAGCAGGCGCCGTCGATCATCTTCATCGACGAGATCGACTCGATCGCGCCGAGACGGGAACAGGTCACGGGGGAAGTCGAACGCAGGGTCGTCGCGCAGCTCCTCACGCTGATGGACGGGCTGGAACCGCGGCAGAACGTGGTCGTCATCGGCGCGACGAACCGGATCGACGCCATCGACGAGGCGCTCCGCCGCCCCGGGCGCTTCGATCGCGAGATCGTGGTCGGGGTCCCGGACCAGGACGGGCGGCGCGAGATCCTGGCGATCCACACCCGCGGGATGCCGCTGGCCCCGGACGTCGATCTCGACGAGCTCGCGCGCGTGACCTACGGCTTCGTCGGCGCGGACCTCTCGGCGCTGGCCCGCGAGGCGGCGATCGAGACGCTGCGCCGCAACCTCCCGGAGATCAACCTCCAGGAGAACGAGATCCCCGCCGAGGTCCTAGAGCGGCTCCAGGTCACGAACGACGACTTCCAGAACGCCCTCAAGCGCGTACAGCCCTCGGCGCTCCGCGAGATCATGATCCAGGTCCCCAACGTCCGGTGGGACGACGTCGGCGGGGTCGAGGAGGCGAAGCGGCTGCTCCGCGAGGGGGTCGAGCTCCCGCTCAAGCACCCGGAATCGTTCCGGCGGCTCGGGATCCGGCCGGCGAAGGGGTTCCTCCTCTTCGGCCCGCCCGGCACCGGGAAGACGCTGCTGGCGAAGGCGGTCGCGCGAGAGTCGGAGGCGAACTTCATCGCGACGAAGTCGTCCGACCTCCTCTCGAAGTGGTATGGCGAGTCGGAGCAGCAGGTCAGCCGCCTCTTCCAGCGGGCCCGGCAGGTCGCGCCCACGGTGATCTTCATCGACGAGATCGAGTCCCTCGCGCCGCAGCGCGGCGGCGGGCTCGGCGAGCCGGCGGTCACGGAGCGCGTCGTCAACACGCTCCTCGCCGAGATGGACGGGCTCGAGGAGCTGCAGGGCGTGGTCGTCATCGGCGCGACGAACCGCCCGACACTGATCGACCCCGCGCTGCTCCGCCCCGGCCGCTTCGACGAGCTGGTCTACATCTCGATCCCCGACCGGGACGGTCGGCTCAAGATCCTGGAGATCCACACCGCCGAGATGCCGCTCGCCGACGACGTGGACCTGGAAGCTCTCGCCGACCGGACGCAGGGCTACACCGGCGCCGACCTCGAGGACCTGGTCCGCCGGGCGGGGCTCCAGGCGCTGCGCGAGAACCTGGAGGCGACCGAGGTCTCGATGCGGTTCTTCGAGCAGGCGCTCTCGGAGGTCCGGGCCTCCGTCTCCCCCGAGACCGAGCGCGAGTACGAGCGCCTGGCCGAGGAGCTCAAGCGGCGGGCGAACGAGCCGCGGCGCATGGGGTTCAACATCGACATCGGGGAGGGGCGCGCCCCGGAGCGGCGGATGGCGGCGGACTGACCCGTCGGCGAAGCCGGGGGGCGCGGGGGGTCAGGGCGCAGCGCAACGGACCGAACCTAGGACACGGCGCCCGGGTCGGCGGGAACCCCGACCCGGGCGCCGTGCTTCAGGTGCGAGCTGCCCTCGCCCCCTACTCGACCATCTGGTGGAGCGTCGTCAGCTCCAGGACCTTGAATCGACGCAGTCCGCCCGGAAGCTGGATGACGACCTCCTCGTCCACCTTGGCGCCGAGGAGCCCGCGCCCCAGGGGCGAGGCCATCGAAATGTGCCCGGCGTCGATGTCCATGTAGTCGCCCGCGACGATCGTGTAAGTGAACTCGTCGCCGGTATCCATGTTCCGTACACGAAGCCTGGAGCCGAAGCCCACGCGGTCTTCCGGGATCGACTTGACGTCGATCTTCGAGAGTTCGCGCATCCGCTCGGTCAGGTGGCTGATGCGCGCCTGCACGAACTTCTGGCGCTCGAGCGCGGAATGGTATTCGGCGTTCTCGCGCAGGTCGCCCAGCTCGACCGCCTTGCGGATCGCGGCGGGCAGGGTGACGGAAAGCTCGTGCCCGAGGCGATCCAGCTCCTCGGAAATCTTCGCCTTGATCTGTTCGAGCATTGCAAACTCCCGCAACGTTCGGTGGGCGGCCCGGCCGAGGCATCGACCTCGGGGAACCGGATCCTGCGAAAGCAACGGCCCCCCGGCGCCGGTGGGTGCCGGCACCGCAGGGCCGTGGTCTACCCCCTAAGATAGCACGAAATCCGAAAAGCGGGAGTCCCTTGTCGAATCGGCGGTCACGTCGGTCCGCGGTCCGCCCAATCCCTTCCTCTCGCGAAGAACTCCCGCACCGCCTCGGCGTCGCCGTGCTCGAGGGCGTCGCGGAGCTCCGCGAGCCGGGCCTCGAGCGCGGCGATCGCCGGTACGAGCGACGCCGTGTTGTCGAGGGCGATGTCGGTCCAGATCCCCGGGGCGCTCGCTGCGAGGCGGGTCGTGTCCCTCCCACCGGGTCCGAGCTCGGCCCGGCCGATCCCGCGGTCGGCGAGTGCGACGGCGAGCGCCGTCGCCGTGGCCTGCGGGAGGTGGCTGGTCCAGGCGAGGCGCCGGTCGTGCTCGTCGGCGTCGACGAACTCGGGCCGACCGCCGACCGTGGTCCAGAGGGTGGACGCCAGGGTTCGCGCGGCGACGGAGGTCGCCGGCGTCGGGCAGAGGAAGACGCGGGCGTCGCGGAAGAGGCCGGGGCGGCCCGCGGCCCAGCCGGAACGGTGGTCGCCGGCGAGGGGGTGGGCGCCGACGAACCGGTCGCCGAGGCCGAGGCGGGCGGCGGCGAGGCCGATCGTGCGCTTGGTGCTCCCGACGTCGGTGATGAGGTGGGCGCGGCGCAGTCGGGGCCGCAGCGCCTCGAGGAGCGGGGGCGCGGCGGCGACCGGGACGGCGAGGATGACGACGTCGGCCTCCTCGATCCCCTCGAGGCCGGGGCCCAGCGCCTCGGCGATCGCGCCGTCGTGGAGGGCGGCCTCGAGGGTCTCCGGGTCGCAGTCGTGCCCGAGGACCCGCGCGCCGCGGGCGGCGAGGTCGCGGGCGAGAGATCCGCCGATGAGCCCGAGCCCGATGAGGGCGACGCGGTCGATCTCCATCACCCCTCCTCCACCTGGGCCCGCCGGGAGAGGCCGACGAGGTGCCAGAAGATGTAGCGGACCTCCTCGTCGTCGAGGCCGGCCTCGCGGGCGAGGGCCCCGGCGCGGCGGACGACCGCGGCCTCGCGGGCGGGGTCGAGGGTCGGCAGCCCGGCGGCGCGTTTGGCCGCGCCGACGGCGCGGGCGAGGCGGACCCGCTCGCCGATCAGCGCGACGAGGGCGCGGTCGACCCGCTCGATCTCCGACCGGATCGCCTCGAGCTCCGACCAGGCGGGATCGCCGGCGCTCATGCGACCGCCTCCACGGCCTCGGAGTCGCCGGCGCCGGGGAGGGTTCGGCCCGCCGCCTCGGCGAAGGGGCGCAGCCGTCGCATGAGGGAGGCGAAGTCCGACGGGGTGAGCGACTGGTCGCCGTCGGAGAGCGCCTCTTCCGGGCAGGGGTGCACCTCGACGATCAGGCCATCGGCGCCGGCGGCGATGGCGGCGAAGGCGAGGGGCGCGACGAGCTCGGCCCGCCCGCCGGCGTGGCTCGGGTCGACGATGACCGGGAGGTGCGTCTCCGCCTTGAGGACCGGGATCGCCGCGACATCCAGCGTATTCCTTGTCGCAGTTTCGAAGGTCCGGATCCCGCGCTCGCAGAGGATCACATCCCGGTTCCCCTGCGCCATGATGTACTCTGCGGCCATGAGGAACTCCTTGAGCGTGGCGGAGAGTCCGCGCTTGAGGAGCACCGGCCGGCGGACCCGGCCGACCTCGGAAAGGAGCGGGAAGTTCTGCATGTTGCGTGCACCGATCTGGAGCACGTCCGCGGTCTCGGCGACGAGCTCGACCTGGCGCGTGTCCATGACCTCGGTCACGACGGGGAGCCCGGTCTCGGCGCGGACCTCGGCGAGGAACCGCAGCGCCGCCTCGCCCAGGCCCTGGAACGCGTACGGCGAGGTGCGGGGCTTGAACGCGCCGCCGCGCAGGAGCCTGGCGCCCGCGTCGCGCACGGCGAGCGCCGTCGTCCGGAGCATCTCCCTCCCCTCGACGGAGCACGGCCCGGCGATCACGGCGAGCTCCTTCCCGCCGACCGTCGTGCCGGCCCTGTCGCCGACGGGGATGAGGGTCGGCTCGGCGACGAACTCCCGCGCCGCGAGCTTGTACGGCTTGAGCACCGGCATGACCGATTCGACGCCGGGGAGGGCGCGGAGCGCGACCTCCTGGAGGAGCGACTCGTCGCCGATGCACCCGACGATCGTGCGCTGCGCCCCGCGAGAGACGTGGGTCCTCAGCCCGTAGGCCTCGATCCGCTCACGGATCTGGTCGAGCTCCGAGTCGGTGATCCCGGGCCTCGTGATGATGATCATTGCGCCCTCCTCGCGGTGAAGGGGGCCGGGTCCCGTGCGATCGTGGCCGTCGACATCGTTTCCTTCCTGCTGTAGGGTACGAAAAAAAGCGGCCCGTGGAGTTTCCACGGACCGCTGAAGGCATCGAAGCGTGCGTGCGTCAGTCGCGCATGCGCCTACGCCCACGGCCCGTGGCACGGGTCGCGTAATACCAGTACGAATAGGCGTAATAGGTCGGCGCGTGCGTCGTCATGGCGTCATCGTAGCGGCGGCCCTCATGGCGTGTCAAGAGCCGGCTCGCGCGGCATCAGGTTCCGGCCGGTTCGGGCGGCCGGAGCGCCGCCGCGCGGAAGAGCTCGTCCGCCGACTGGAGGAGCTTGCCGCGGAGCCGGGTCGGCAGCTCGGGGCGGTCGTCGAGGAAACGTCGCACGATCGCCGCGACGGCCGGCGAGTTGTGCCCGCCGAGCGTCGCGTCGAGCCAGCGCTTGGGGAAGAAGATGTCCCCGGTGCGCTGGATCTCCGGGAGGAGCTCGAGGGCGGGGCGCACGTACCGCTCGGCGTGGGCGGCGCGGAGCGGGTGGTGCAGGTAGGAGACGGCCGTGAGCACCCACGCCTCGCGGCGGCGGTTCGCCGGGTCCGCGAGGGAGGCGAAGAAGGCGTCGCGCACGGCGGTATCCGCCGAGAGGGCGGGAATCAGGAACTCGAAGCGCTCCCGCCGGTCGGGATTCTCGATGCGGCGGCGCTGCGTCTCCAAGATCTCACTCCACCCGTCGACCTCGCGGATGGCGAGTTCGAGGGCGAGGGTCGTGAAGTCGTCTTCGGCGAGGGGGAGGCCCGGGACCTCCTCCTCCTGGCGCCAGATCCGGACCAGGCGCGCCACGCCCGGCGGGGTGAGCGCGATCTGGCGGAACGCGCGGAAGTAGACGGCCTTGCGGCTCGGCGTGTCGGAACGCTCGAGGTGGCTCCAGAGGAGCGACTCGATCTCGGGGGCACGGCGTGCCCGATCGGTCCCGGAGAGAAAGCGCCAGTACGTGCCGGTCAGGTAGGCGACGATGCGCTGCACATTCAGCTCGTCCGTCTCGGCCTCGAGCGCGCGGGCGGCCAGGTCGACGAGCTCGCCGGGCGCGACGATCCCTTCGAGCATCGCGTCCCACAGCGTGATCCAGGCGACGCCGCGGACCAGCGGCTCGCGGATCGACGGTAGATGGCGCAGCAGGTGGCGCCGGCTCCGCCCATCGAGGAGGAAGAGGCCGTAGCCGATGCCGCGGCCGTTGGCGAGGACGAAGTCGGGCGCGGGGAGCCCTTCGGCGCCGGAGACGCGAGTGACGGGGCCGTCGACCTGGGCCGGGATCACGATCGTGGTGTCGGGATAGGAGAGGAGCACCTCGAGCCGCTGGCGCCAGATCCGCCCCCGGCCCCGGGGATCGGCCTGGACGAGGCGCAGCGCCGAGATCTTCCCGTAGGCGATCTCGAGCTCGGTCGCGATCGTCGGCCGGCCGGGTTCCTCGACCCAGACCGCACTCCACATGGCCAGGTCCTCGGGTGATCGGCGGTCGAGGATCTCGATCAGCTGCGGCCAGGTCGCGTTGGCGTACGCGAAGGTGCGGAGGTACTCGCGGAGCCCGTCGCGCATCGTCGCCTCGCCGACCAGCCGCTCGAGGTGCCTCATGACGATCGGCGCCTTCTGGTAGATGATCGCGCCATAGAGCGAGCCCGCCTCGTTCAGGTTCTCGAGGGGTTGGCGGATCGGGTTCGCGCCCTCGGTGCGGTCCTCCTCGTAGGCGGCCGGGTAGTGCGAGAGGAGGAAGCGGAGCTCGTGGTCGACGTCGGGGAAGGACGGGTTCACGATCTTCGCCGCCATGAAGTTCGCGAAGACCTCCTTGGTCCAGACGTCGTCGAACCAGTTCATGGTGACGAGGTCGCCGAACCACATGTGGGCGGTCTCGTGGGCGATGACGCTGGCCCGACCGAGCTCCTGGTTCTGCGTGGCCGAGGCGTCGAGCATGAGGCTCGACGCGTTGTAGTAGATCGCGCCCGGGTGCTCCATCCCCCCGAACTGGAAGGCGGGGATCAGGACGAAGTCGAACTTCCCGAACGGGTAGGGGATGCCGGTATACGCCTCGAGCCATTCGAGGGCGGCCTGGTGCAGGTCGAAGATCGCGTCGCGGTTGCGGTCGACCTTTTCGGCGTCGCTCTCACGGTGGAGCATCCGCATGATGCGGCCGCCGCGCTCGGCGGTCTCGACCCGGAACGCCCCGGTGGCGAAGGCGAAGAGGTAGGTGCTGATCGGCTGCGTCTCCGCGAACTCGACGACGGCGCGGTCGCCGCGGGTCTCGCGCCGCACTTCGGCGCCGTTCGAGACCGCCTCCCAGGCTGCGGGCACCTCGAGGGTCAAGCGCCACCGCGCCTTGAGGTTCGGCTGGTCGAAGCAGGGGATGGCGAGGGAGGCGCGGTCGGGGACGAAGAGGGAGTAGAGGAAGTCGTCGTTGCGGTTCAGCGATTCGTCCCCCGCCAGGAACTCGATTTCGATCCGGTTTTCGCCCGCCCGGAGGGCGTCGGGCGGGAGGACGATGTGGCCGTTGACGGCGTCGTACGGCGCGGGCCGACCGCCGACCGTGACGGCGAGGATCCGCTCTCGGGGCTGGCGGAAGTCGAGGATGAGGGGGTCGGCGGGATCGCGCAGCCGGAGCCGGATCGTGACCGTCCCACGGATCGGCTCGGTCCTGTTCTCGGGGATGGAGAGGTCGAGGTCGTAGCGGACGTCGGAGATCGAGTGCGCGCGGTGCTCGGCGAGCGCCAGAGAGATCCCGGGGGCCGGGTCGGGGGACGGCACGGCGGCCCCGGCCGCGGCGGCGAGCACGGGCGCGCACGCCACGACCAGCGCGAGTCGGGTTTTCGGGTCCATGGGGTGGTGGTCGTGGGGCGTGAGTGTTACAACTTAAGATGTACCTCCCCTCGAAGGGGCGCAATGCGACGAGGGCGTCGCCCGGCGCGGCGGTCTCGACCGAGGCCGCCCGCCTGACAAGGAGAGACGAATGGCCCGATCGATCCTGGTCCCGCTCGACGGTTCGAGCTTCAGCGAGCAGGCGCTACCCGCGGCGATGTGGCTCGCCCGTCGCGCCCAGGTCCCGCTCCGGCTGGTCCAGATCCACATGCCGGTCGCGATCCTCCCCTTCGCCGGGTCGACGCCCGTCGATGCCCAGGCGGAGCGCCGTCTGCGAGAGCGTGAACGGGAATACCTGAACGAACTCGCCGGGCGAGTCTCCGCGGAGGCCGGCGTCCAGTGCACGGCCGTGCTGCTGGAGGGGCCGGTCATCGACACGATCGACGACTACGTGCGGCAGTTCGGCGTCGAGCTGATCGTCATGACGACGCACGGCCGGGGCGGATTCAGCCGGCTCTGGCTCGGAAGCGTGGCCGACGGTCTGGTCCGGCGCTCGTCGGTTCCGATCCTCCTGATCCGGCCGGAGGACCACGCAGCCGAACGCCCCGGCGTGGACGGATTCCGCAGGATCCTCGTCCCGCTGGATGGCTCGGAGCTCGCCGAGCAGATCCTGCCCCACGCCATCTCCCTGGCGCGACTGGCCGATGGCGAATTGGTGCTGGTGCGGGTCGTCACGCCGTACGTCGTCACGGACATGGTCACGGAGGGTCCGGGCGTCCTCCCGCCGACGGTCTTCACGGGGCCGCGAATGCGTTTGGCGGAAGAGGAACTGGGCCGCATCGCCGAGCGACTCAGCCGGGAGGAGGGGGTCACGGTCTCGACCCGGGTCATCGAGCACACGAACCCCGCGGCCGGGATCCTGGAAGAGGCCGGGCGGACCGGCGCCGACCTGATCGCCGTGGCGACGCACGGCCGGGGCGGAATCGCGCGGCTCGTGTTGGGGAGCGTGGCCGACAAGTTGATCCGCGCCGCCCAGGTCCCGGTCCTCGTCGTGCGTCCCCGGGCGCGGTAGCCCGACGCCACCTCGCCACGATCAGTGGCCGATCGCCCAGGGTCGGCCGTGGGCGCGGTGCGGGGTGCGTGAGGTGTGGTGCGGGCGCATCACGACCTGCGGCTCGGCGCGGGCCGCCCGCTCTGCTCGCGCCGCGGCCGCGGTGCCGAAGACGGCCGGGGCCGCGTAGGTCCGGGGCGCCGCCTGCCCGCACCGCGGGCAGACGCCGACGCCGCCGGCCTCCCGATAGAGCCGCCACTCCTCGAAAGGCCCGCAGCGATCGCAGGCGAATTGGTAGAGGGGCATCGCTTCCTCCTACGATGTCCGGGCTTCCCGACCCCGATCCCGTCGCGCAGGCCCTTCTCCCGACGGCCGGATGTCGGTCTCGAAGATCTCCAGCGGAACGTAGAGGGTGCAGACGGCGTTCGGGATGTCGACGATCCCGCTGATCCGCCCCTCGACCGGCGCCGAGCCGAGGAGGAGGTACGCCTGGTCCGGGGTGTAGCCGAAGCGGGTCAGATAGTCGATCGCCTGCAAGCAGGCGCGGCGGTAGGCGATGTGGGCGTCGAGGTAGTGTTGCCGTCCCTCCTCGTCGACCGAGATCCCCTCGAAGACGAGGAACTCCGAGTAGCGCGGCTCGACCGGACCCGGCATGAAGATCGGCTGGGCGATGCCGTAGGTGCTCATCCCGCCCTTGATCAGGTCGACGTGCAGGTCGATCCACCCGGCCATCTCGATGGCGCCGCAGAAGGTGATCTCGCCGTCCCCCTGGGAGAAGTGTAGGTCGCCGACGGAGAGGTTGGCGCCCTTCACGTAGACCGGGAAGTAGACGCGCGAACCGCGGGAGAGATTCTTGATGTCGCAGTTCCCGCCGTTCTCGCGGCCGGGGATCGTGCGCGCCCCCTCCCGCGCCACGCGTTCGGCCGCCGCGCCCTGGAGCGCGCCCACCAGGGCGCCGCGCGGGTTGGGCGGCTCGGCGAGGGGCGGCACGCGGGCGGGGTTCGTCTCGATCAGCTCGCGCTCTCGCCGGTTCCAGCGGTCGAGGAGCTCCTGCGACGGCGCGACGCCGATCAGCCCGGGGTGGGTGAGCCCGGCGAACCGGACGCCGGGGATGTGCCGGGACCGGGCGTAGATCCCCTCGAAGGTCCAGATCGCCTTCCTCGCCTCGGGGAACCTTTCGGTCAGGAATCCGCCGCCGTTCTCCCGCGCGAAGATCCCGGTGAAGCCCCACTCCCACGTCGGGAGCGTGCCGATGTCCAGGATGTCGACGACGAGGATGTCGCCGGGTTCGGCTCCGTTCACCGCGATCGGGCCGCTCAGGTAGTGGACCTGGGTCAGGTCGACGTCCCGGACATCGTCGGCGCTGTCGTTGTCGCCGATCTGGCCACCCGTCCAATCCAGGCACTCGAGCCGGAAGACGGCCCCGGGGTCGACGGCCGCGACGGGTGGGATCTCGGGGTGCCAGCGGTTGTGGAGCGGGACGTCCTGCTCGGCGGGTGGCCGGGTCGGGTCGACCCTCACCAACGTCTGGGGCATGGCGGCCTCCGGAGGAGCGAGGTGTACCTGGCGGCATCCAGCCAAACGACACCGGCAAAGGAAGGGCCCGGCGGACCGGCCGCCGGGCCTGCTCGACCGACGCCGACCGCGGCCGGCCGGGACCGCCGGGTTGGGTGGGGCCCGCGCCTCCCCGGACCCCGAAACGCCGCGAGGGCGGTCCACCCGGGTGGACCGCCCTCGCCAGCCGCATCTCTCCCTGCAAGGTAGGTGCGCGGTCCGCCTGCGTCAACAACGACGCGGCGCGGCGCGGACCTCCGTCACCGGTCAGGGCGAGAGCACCGGGACCCGCGAGGTCGGCGCGCGGCCGCGGGCGCGGCGCCGGACCGGGACGCGGGTGCAGGCCCGCGGCTCGCAACCGAACCGCTCGGCGATGCGCCGCCACGTCGCGCCGTGGCCCCGATGACCGTGCTCCAACCACGCCGCCACGTGCGCCATCTCGTGCAGCAGGGTATCCACGAGCTGGGCCTCGCTCCCTTCCAGCAGCAGATCGATGTTGAGCGCCAACTCGACGACGACGCGCTCCCCGGCCGGATTCACGTGGTACCGCACGTGACCGAGGCGACGCCGCATCCGATCGCTGAACCGCAGCGGCACCGTCGCGGGGAGGCGTCCGCCGCAGCGCGACCGGTTGAGCTCCGCGTAGAGCGTCGCCAGGAACGCCCGCTGGGCCGGGGTCCCGCAGCAGCGGCCGACGCGGGGCGGCCGGGCGTCGGCGCCCCCGCCCGTCCCCCCGCCGCCTTGCGCGGCCGCCGCGAGCCGCGGAGCGGCGAAGCTCCGGAGCCGTCTCACCGCATCGCGGAAGGCGGCCGACCGCCGCCCCGACCGGATGAAGACGGCGATGGCATCGAGGACGGCCGGCCCCGCCTCCCGAAAACACTCGTGGAGGTTCAGCGTGACCCGGTCACGAGAGATCGAGAGGAGGCGGACCCGGTTCGCCTTGAACCGGACCCTGCGGATCTGCGTGATGCCGCGGGCCTCGAGCTCCCGGAGAATCGACTCGGGGGAATGCACGATGCGCGACGGCTGCATCACCATCCCGCCCCGCCCGGGGCTCGCGGGTAATCCACCCGGCCACCCCCCACCGCCGGCCCTACCCCCATCTCGCCGTAGGGCAGGAACCCCGCCCGCCGCACGAGGATCCAGCCGCACGCCGCGCCGGCGCCCTGGACCAGTACGTCGGTCACGTCGAAGAACCGCCCCGCGACGAAGATCTGGCCGGCTTCCAGGACCAGGGCCAGGATGACCGCCGGCCCGAACCCGGCCAGCGCCCCCGCCGCACGCAGCGGCCAGACGGCGAGAAGGCCGCCGAGCGGGACGTAGAGCAGGAACTGAATGCAGACGTCCGTCGCGCTGAAGAGGTCGACCCTGCCGCCCAGCGCGTAGAGCGGGATGAAGTGCCCCGAGGAGAACTGCTCCCCGATCGCGGCGCCGTCCACCTCGGGGAGGAACGGACGAAGGCTCCAGAGGGCGAGGACCCCGACGTAGGCCGCCCAGAGCGCACGGGGCCTTGCCCGGCCCCGGAGCCGGACCGTCAGGCCGGGGAGCCAGCGGGCCGCCGCCACCGCGCCGAGAACGATCGCGACGGCATGGACGACGAAGGCGCCGGGCTCGATCGGTTCGCCAGCCAGCCCACGCGCGACCTCGACCGCCGCCACCACCCCCGCACCCCCCAACGCCGCGACCCGGGCCGCCACCCCGTAACCCAACCCCGCCTCGGCCAACGCCATGACGATGAACGCCCCCGCCGGCGCGAAGAGTGCGAGGTCGATCAACGGTAGGCTCAGGCTCGGGTCGGCGCGAAGCGCGGCCCAGCTCGCGGCGAATCGGGTGAGCGGACCGCCGGCCGAGCCGGGGACCGGGCCGTGGCGGAAGAGCGGGACGAGCGTCTCCAGCACCACCGCGCCGAGGTAGGCGCCCGCGAAGAGGAAGGCCGGCACCCCGACGAACGACCGACGACCGACGCCCTTCCGGACGAGATCCAGCGCCAGGGCCACGAACAGCGCCCCGACCAGCGCCCCGCCGGTGTTCGTCATCAGGTCCAAGATGCTCGTCGAGGTTCGGACCGGCGAGACGAGCTGTACCGCCTCGACCAGGAAGCTGAGCGCTCCGCCGACCAGCGTCGCCGCGACGACCCGCCGCCACAGCGGGCCGGCCGCCGCGGTCAGGATCCAGGTCGCCCCCCACCCGGCGAAGAGCAGGATGTTGCGGATCCCGTCGACGGCGTCCCTCGGCCCCAAGGTGGGGGAGAGCGCATTCCCGAGGCGACGCACGATCTCGGCCGGATCGGGATCGGCGTGCAGCCGGGTCAGCGTGGCCAGAAAGATGACGCCGGCGTACGCGACCCGCGCCGCCACCCGCCACGCCCGTCCGACACCGGCCGCCCGCTCCGCTACCGGCACCTCCCCCTCCCGGCGCCATCGCCGATCTCGCGGACCGCATCCAGCCTCGCCTCGACCCGGCCCAGCGCCGCGCCCACGGCCTCGAGGTTCTGCGACGCGTGGCGGAACTGGCCGGCGGCCCGGTCGAAGAACTCCCTCGCCCCCGCCACGTCCTGACGAAGGTGCTCGAGCGCCGCGCGGATCGCCCGCGCATCCCGAGCGATCTGCACCCCGCGCAGACCGAAGAGGATCGCCTGGAGATACGCGTAGAGCGTGTTCGGCGAGCAGACCACGACCCGCCGCTCCCGCGCGTACGCCAGGAACGCCTCGCCGGCATCCCGCACCGCGAGCTCGTAATAGATGCTCTCCGACGGAACGTACATCAGCGCGAAGTCGAGCGTCCCGTCCTCGGGCGAGATGTATTTGCGCGCGATCTCGTCGACGCGGGCACGGACGGCACGATGCAGCTCGCGACGACGAGCGGCGGCCACGTCGTCGCCTTCCCGCTCCGCCTCGAGGAGCCGACGGAACGCTTCGAGCGGGAACTTGCTGTCGATCGCGATGAGCTGCCCGTCCGCCGCGCGGACCGCGAAGTCGACGACCACGCCCCTCGAGGGAAGCGGATGCTGCCGCGCGATCTGGTCGGCGGGGAGCGCCTCGGCGAGGAGCAGCTCGAGGGTCCACTCGCCGAGACCGCCGCGGTGCTTGGGCGAGGCCAGGAGCCGCTCCAGCCCCGCGATCGACTGGCCGACCCGCTCGACCTGCCGCGTCGCCTCGTCGAGACGCCCCAGCCGCTCGGCGACGACGCCGAGCGCGCGGCTCGCCTCGGCGACCTGGCGCTGCACGACCGACGACCACTGCCCGGCCACCGTCGTCGACTGCCCGATCCGTTCACCCAGGTGCTGCGTCAGCGCCTCGACCCTCGCCTCGAGCCGGGCGACCGGCTCGGGCGAAGTCCGGGCCAACCGCCGCAGCTCGAGGAGGACCCACGCCAGGACGACGAGGACGAGAGCGCAGAGCGCGACGAGGAGTGCGATCACGCCGTCCGGATCCAGCGCCAGACCTCCGCGGCCGACGGGCGCTTCCCCGTCGCCAGGATCCCGATCCGGTAGATCTTCGCCGAGACCCAGAGCACCCCGAGCGCCGTCAACGTCACGATCACGACCGAACCGGCCAACTCAACCAGGGGGATCTCCGTGATCGCCGCCCGCATCGGCATGACGATCGGCGCGGTGAACGGGATGATCGACCCGACCACCGCGATCGTCCCGCTCGGGTCGTTGAGGACCGGCATCATCATCGATATCGCGACGACGAGCAGCATGATCACCGGGAACTGGAGCTGCTGCGCCTCCTGGTCGGAGGTCGCGATCGCGCCCATCGCCGAGAAGATCGACGCGTAGAGGAAGAAACCGGCCAGGAAGAAGAAGAGGAATACGCCGCCGAGGGAGGCGGGAACCGCGGGCAGCTCCGGGAGCGTGCCGCCGAAGCGTGCCGCGATGAGCTCGCCACGGGTGAGGGCGAACGCCGCGAACGCGATCCAGATCGAGACCTGGAGCAGCCCCGCCGCACCGATCCCCACGACCTTGCCGACCAGGAGCTGGTCCGCCCGGATCGAGCTCGCCACCACCTCGACGATCCGGTCGCGCTTCTCCTCGAGCACCCCGCGAAGCACCGCCTGCCCGTAGAGGATCACGACCATGTAGACCACGAGGCCGAGCATGTAAGTCAGCATGACGAGCGCCATCGGCGTCCCGCTCGCGGCCCGGCCTCCGACCTTGCGCGCGTCGAAGGCGATGGGGCGCAACGCCTCGCCGACGCGCGCCGGGTCGATCCCCGCCGCACTCAGGCGGGCGCCCTGCACCGCCACCTGGACCGCCCCGCGGACACGCTCCAGCTCGGCGATGTTGGTCGCGTTGCGCCCTTCGTAGAGCACGCCCTCCCCGGCCGCGACCCCACTCGGGATCCAGAGGATCCCGTCGAGCTCCTTCGCCTCCACGCGGGCGAGAAGCTCGGCGCGCAGCGCCTCGCGGTCCCGGTCGCCGAGAGGGTGGAGCTCCACCTCGAACCGCGAACGGGCGACGTCGCCATCCCCGCGCGACCCGGCGGCGCCAGCCTCCCCCTCCCCGCTCGCCCGCGCCGGCGCCGGGGCCAGCAGCGCGGAGACCCGCGAACCGAGACCGGCCTCGGTGGCGTCCACGATCGCGATCGTCCGCTCCCCTGCACCGGTCTTGGCCATCAGCACCTGCAGCGCGATCAGACCGACCATGAAGGCCGGGCCGAGCACGGTCCCGATCACGAACGCCTTGGTCCGGATCATCTCCGTGAACTCGCGCTTCACGACCGCCCAGGTCCTAGACATGCGCCACCTCCCGCTCCTGCCGCCAGCTCGCCGCCGCCTCCTCGCCCACCCGATCGAGGAAGATCTGCTCGAGCGACGGCTCGACCTCCTCGAAGCGCTTGAGATGCAACCCGGCGGCGACCACGGCCCGGAGCAGCTCCTGCGCGTCGCTCCCCGGGCGCAGCGAGACCTCCACGTCGCTCCCCTCCTCCCTCAACCCCGCCACCATCGGGAGCGCCTTCAGCCGCGCGCTCGCCTCGGGGGTCCAGCGATCGAGCCGGAGCGCGACGTAGGTGCCCCCGTGCCGACGCCGGACCTCGGAGATCCGGCCGTCGACCACCTTCTCCCCCCGCGCCAGGATGCAGACGTGGTCGCACGTCTTCTCCGCCTGCTCGATCATGTGCGTGCAGAAGAGGATCGTCCGGCCCTGACGCTTCAGGTCGAGGACGATCTCCTTCAGCACCTGCTGGTTGATCACGTCCAGGCCGCTGAAGGGCTCGTCCAGGATCACCAGCTCCGGCTCGTGCAGCACCGCGCCGATGAACTGGATCTTCTGCTGGTTCCCTTTCGACAGCTCCTGCAACCTCGCCTCCGCCCGGTCCGCCAGCCCCAGCCGCTCCAGCCACGCACGGATCCGCGGCGCCGACTCGCGCGGCGGGACCCCCTTCAGCTCCGCCAGGAAGGTGAGCAGCCGCGCCACCCGCATCCGCCGGTAGAGCCCGCGCTCCTCCGGGAGGTAGCCGATGCGGTCCAGCGCGGCTTGCGTGATCGGCGAGCCGAAGAGCCGGATCTCGCCGGCATCCGGCTCGAAGATCCGGAGCAGCATGCGGATCGTCGTCGTCTTGCCGGCGCCGTTCGGGCCGAGGAGCCCATACGTCGCGCCCCGGGGCACCGTCAGGTCCAGCCCCGAGAGCGCCGTTACCGCGCCGAATCGCTTCCGAAGCCCGCGAAGCTCGATCACGGGCTCGGCCGAACCGCTCGGGGTTCGCATCGATGTCATGGGATCATCCGGTCGGGTGGGATGCCATTCGATGTCGCGCCAGAGCGATCATCGCCTGGCGCGGAAGTTAGACGGCCGGGAGCGCGGGCGGCAAGGAGCCGGGAGGGCCTCCGACAGGGCTCGGCGAGGCCGGCCCGCGTCCACGGGCCGACGACGGCGCGCCGGAACGACACGCTCCCGCATGCCGTCCCGGCCGCACCACCCCTCGCGCTACTTGCGGAAGACCACCGAGATCTCGCCGAACTCCGCGTCGGACGCCGTGAAACGGATCTCGCCCCCGCGCAGGGTCCCGACCGCCACCTCGTTCGTCCTGGGGTCGTCCGTGTCGAAGGTGATCGTACTCCCGCTCACCTTGAAAGTGCCGGTGTCCCGGAAGGTATACTCGAACGAGGCCTGGACGAGGCGGAGCGTGAGCTTCATCTCGTACTTGCCGTTGCTCAGCGCGATCCCCCCGCCGACAACCGATACGTCCACCTGACCGTCGTCCGTCTGCTGGGTGTAGACGACCACCGGCGGCGCTTGGCCGTTCACCTCGACCAGCGCGTAGTTTCCGTCGACCGAGCTGTCCGGCCCCGTGCCGTCGTCGTCATCCCCGCCGCAGGCGGCAAGAAAGGGGAGGAGCAGCCAGGCGAGTGCGTAGCGTCGCAGCTTCATTCCAAACCTCGTCGTTCGGTGACGCCCGTTCGGGGCTGTTGGCGAGTTCTCCATCAATGTAGACCGGGGGGCGCACGTCGCGCCACTCCCCCGCCGGGCGCCCCGCCGGCCCTGCCGCGGCGCTCCCCGCCCCACCGCCGCCCCCCACCGGCCACCCGGCCCCGCTCACTCCACCGTCACCGACTTCGCCAGGTTGCGCGGCCGGTCGACGTCGCAACCCCGCAACACCGCGATGTGGTACGCCAGGAGCTGGAGCGGGATCACCGTCACCAACGGCGAGAGGAGCGGGTGCGTCGCGGGGACGGGGAGCCGGTGATCGACGAGCGCCCCCAGATCGTCGCGGCCCTCGGTGCAGACCGCGATGATCCGCCCGCCCCGCGCCTTCACCTCCTGGATGTTCGAGACGACCTTGGCGTAGATCGGGTCCTGCGGCGCCACGAAGACGACCGGCATGTTCTCGTCGATCAGCGCGATCGGGCCGTGCTTCATCTCCGCGGCCGGATAGCCCTCCGCGTGGATGTAGCTGATCTCCTTCAGTTTGAGCGACCCCTCCAGCGCGGTCGGGAAGTTGACGCCCCGGCCGAGGTAGAGGAAGTTCGTCGCATCGGCGTAGATCCGCGCGATCTCCCGGATCCGGCCATCGAGCTCGAGGGCGCGCTCGACCAGCTCGGGGATACGCGCCAGCTCGCGGATCAGCTCCTGCCCCTCGTCGACCGAGAGCCCCCGCTGGCGGCCGAGATAGAGCCCCAGGAGCAGCAGCGCGACGACCTGGCTCGTGAACGCCTTCGTCGACGCCACGCCGATCTCCGGGCCGGCATGCAGGTAGATCCCGCCGTCCGCCTCCCGCGCGATCGTGCTCCCCACCACGTTGACGATCCCGACCACGCGCGAGCCCACGGCCCTCGCCGCGCGCATCGCCTCCAGCGTGTCGGCGGTCTCGCCCGATTGCGAGATCGCGATGGTCAGCGTGTTCGGCAGCGAGAGCTGCGTCTGGTACCGGTACTCCGAGGCGTACTCGACCTGGACCGGGATCCCCGCGAGCTGCTCGATGATGTGCCGGCCGATCAACCCCGAGTGCCACGAGGTGCCGCACGCCACGATCACGATGCGCTCGATCCCGGCGCACGCCGCCGGCGAGAGGTTCAACCCGTTGAGCCGCGCCGTCCCCTCGTCGAGGAGCAGTCGCCCGCGAAGCGTGCTCAGGATCGTCTTCGGCTGCTCGAAGATCTCCTTCAGCATGAAGTGCGGGAACCCGCCCAGCTCGATCGCCTCCAGATCCCACTCGATGTCCGAGATCGTACGGTCCTGGACCCGGGCATCGCGATCGATGATGCGGTATCCGTCACGCGTGATCACCGCGAGATCGCCGTCGTCGAGGTAGATCACGGAACGGGTATGCTCCAGCACCGCCGCGGCGTCGGACGCCACGAAGTATTCCCCGTCGTTGAGGCCGATGAGCACCGGCGAACCCTGCCGCACGACGACGATCTTCCCGGGCTCCGCGTCCGACATGACCGCCAGGCCATACGTCCCCTCCACGTGGCGCAACGCCGCGATGACCCGGTCCTCGAGCGTCTCGCCCGACGCCTCTTCGATCAGGTGGGCCAGCACCTCGGTGTCCGTCTCGGTTCGGAAGACGTGCCCGGTCCGCTCGAGGCGAGTCTTCAACGCGTCGGCATTCTCGATGATCCCGTTGTGGACGAGCGCAATCGTGCCCGTGCAGTCCACGTGCGGGTGCGCGTTCGGCTCCGTCGGCGCACCGTGCGTCGCCCACCGGGTGTGCCCGATCCCGGTCGACCCGTGGATCGGGTCCGATTCGATCCGCGCCCGGAGCACCTGCACACGGCCGACGACCTTCTGCAACCGCAACCCGCGGCCGTTCTGGATCGCGACCCCCGCCGAATCGTACCCGCGATACTCCAGTCGCTGGAGCCCTTCGATGAGGAGCGGCGCCGCCTCGCGCCCACCCACGTACCCGACGATTCCACACATGATCGACTCTCTTCCCGGCCGTTTCCGACCTCACCATTTGCGCAGCAACGGGCTGCCACCACCCACGAGCCCGAATCGAGACAGCTGCACCAGCTTCTCGAGGATCCCATCGGTCGGGTCCGGGTCGGGGAGCACCTCTCCACATGCGGAGCATAGAATGCGGGCAAGCGGCTCGGCGTCGTCGATCTCCCGGGGGATCATTCGGCCATTGCGCCGCGTTGCGGCGGGAGTTTCACGGCAACGTCCGCAGAGCATGTCGACCTCGGTGAGCCCGATACAGTGACGTCGGCCGGGGTGCGGCCCCCTTGCCGCCTGCCTCGCCGGCGGTCCCGCCCGTTGTCAAGGTTGGGGCCGACCCGTGGCACGCACCGGGGCGCCGGGCCGGCCATCGGGCGCAATCCGCGCGAAATCGCCGACATCTCCCTGGAGCCGCCCACGCCGGCAGGGTTCTCCCGACCCCGTTGGATCGTTGCGATTTCGCCACAGCGCCCCCCCTCCCTGCTGCAACCCATCTACGACAGATCGCCCCATCCACCACGGCGCCGCGAAGCCGCCCGAATCATGACCCTTGCGAAGAAAGTAGCGCCAATATCACAATTTCATCGGAAATCTCACCTGCGCGCGACGGCTTCCGTAGTCCGCCGCCACGCCAGACCGCTCGCCCTCGCACGGATCGTGCGGAGCGAACCACGGCAACATCGTCCGAACACCGCGCACGCGCTCCCGGGGAGCCCCGTGCCGCCCTTGCGCTCTTGGCCGAAAACCATGCAAGAGGATATTGCGCCGTCGCGTCCGCCTCTCACGCTCATCGCCAGCGGCCACGAGTGGCTGGCCCGGTCGTTCGAGAGCGTCCTCGGCCCCAACGGCTACGCCGTCCTCCGCGCCTACACGGGCCACCAGGCGATCGAGCACGCCCGCAACGCCCAGCCCGACGCCATCGTACTCGACGTCAGCCTCACGGATATCGATGGGATCGAGGTCTGCCGCACGCTGCGGGCCGACCCCCAGATCGCGCCGGGGACCCCGATCTTTCTGACGACGGCGGGACCGGCCTCGCGCCAGGCTCGCCTCGAGGCGCTCCGGGCCGGGGCATGGGAGTTCTTCGGCCTGCCCCTCGACGCCGAGGAGCTGCTCCTCAAGCTCGGCTCCTACGTCACCGCCAAGATCGACGCCGACCGGGCCCGCGAGGAAAGCCTCCTCGACCAGCTCACCGGCTTCTACAACGTGCGCGGGCTGCTGCGGCGCGTCCGCGAGCTCGGCTCCGACGCCTTCCGCTACCGCCGTGCCCTCGCCTGCATCGTGCTCTCCCCCGAAACGGAGCCCGAGACCACCGGGGCCGAGGCCACCGGCGAAAAGAAATCGGCGCCGCCCCCCGTCGGCCGGCTGGCGAAGATCCTCAAAGAGACCTGCCGCGCCTCCGACGCGATCGGTCGGCTCGGGCAGAACGAGTTCGTCGTCATCGCGCCCAACACCGACCCCCGCGGCGCGCTCAACCTCGCTCAACGACTCTCCAACGCCGCGGAGTCGATCGGCGCTTCGGCCGAGCCCGGACAGGCCGCGCCCGTCAAGCTCCGCGCCGGCCTCTTCGCCGTGCCGGACTTCAAGGAAGCATCGATCCAGCCCGTCGACATGCTGGTCCGCGCGACGATGGCGCTGCGACGCTCCCAGGCCGAGCCGACGGCGGACCGGATCCGCGCTTTCGACATCCAGGGGCCGGTCTCGCTGAGCTGACCCGCCCGGCCCGCTACGGCACTCGTCTCTCCCCGGACCCGCGGCGGCGATCGGGCGTACGGCGCCCGGTTGCCGCCGCGGACCCGTTCGCATTCTCGTCGCGCCGACGCCCCAACGCCTCCGACACGCACCGCCGCTCCCCGGCCGCCGGAACCCGCTCCACGGCGGCCGGGCAGCGCCGCTGCATCCATACAACACTCCCGGCCCCCGGCCATTGACAAGACCTGCGCCGCACGCTAATTAGGTATGGCACCGATGCGCGAGGTAGCGTCGGCCCTGCGGCGGTCTGCGGAGCCGACGGACGGCGCCGGGAGAGGGCATCCAGGTGTCGTTGCGCTTCTGCCCGACCCATCCTGTTCGGAACCTTTGCCCTAAGGCGAAGGCGCCACTGGCTCGGCCGTGGAGCGGTAGGGGCGCCTCGCATCGATCGGCGATTCTCCGGAAACGATTGGCTTCACGACCGCAGACGGTCCCCGGGGCCGTAGCGTGTGGTCGGGCTATGGACGCGGGGGTCCGCTCCCGCGGCCTCATGGGATGATCAACGGAGGCGAGTCAGTGGCCAGTTGGCTCACGGCAGCGCGCCCGCCACTCGGAAGTGGGCATGCCCGCCCGAACGGGGGCGACGACGCCGCAGCGCTCGTCCCGATCGGGCCGGAAGAGCGCGCGAGCGTCCGTGTGCTCGTCGTCGACGACGAGCACACGCTCCGTGAAAGCTGCGCCAGCATCCTTCGGATCGACGGCTACAACGTGACCGTCTGCGGCCGGGGCGATGAAGCCCGGTCGCTCCTCTCCCGCCGTACCTTCGACATCGTCCTCGTGGACCTGTACATGACGCAGGTCTCGGGGATGGAGCTCCTCAGCGTGGCGCTGGAGGCCAAGCCCGACACCCTCGTCATCGTGATGACGGGGAACCCGAGCGTGGCCTCGAGCATCGAGGCCCTGCGTGCGGGAGCGTGGGACTACCTCCCCAAGCCGTTCTCCGCCGAGCATCTGCAGGTCCTCATCGGCCGGGCGGCGCACGCGGTGATCGTGGCGCGTGAGTCGAGCAAGCTCCAGGCGGAGCTTGACGAAGAACACGGCCACAGCGAGAAGATCACGATCCTCGGGAAGTCACCGGCCTTCACCCAGGCGATGAACCTGGCTCGGAAGGTCGCGATGACGGACGCCTCGGTCTTCATCACGGGGGAGAGCGGGACCGGGAAGGAGATGATCGCGCAGTTCATCCACCATCACAGCCGGCGGAGCAGCCGGCCGATGGTGGCGGTCAACTGCGCCGCATTGCCCGAAACGCTGCTCGAGTCCGAAATGTTCGGGCACGTGAAAGGGGCCTTCACCGGCGCGATCCGGGACAAGGCCGGGCTCCTCGAGGCGGCGAACGGGGGCACGCTCTTCCTAGACGAGCTCACGGAGATGTCGCAGGCGATCCAGGCCAAGCTCCTCCGTGTCATTCAGGATGGCGTCGTGCGGCGGGTCGGGAGCGAGACGACGGACGCCGTCGTCAACGTGCGGTTCATCGCGGCGACGAACCGGGACCCGGAGCAGGCGGTCGAGGAGGGAGTGCTCCGCCGAGACCTCTACTATCGCCTGCGCGTGGTGCCGATCCGTGTGCCGCCCCTACGCGAGCGGACGGCCGACATCCCGATCCTCGCCAATCACTTCCTTGCTTACTATTGGAACCGGCACCGCGAGCCGGGTTCGGCAATGCCGAAGCTCAGCAAGGAGGCGATCCAGACCCTCCAGGCCCAGCCCTGGCCCGGGAACGTTCGGGAGCTCCAGAACGTAATGGAGCACGCCGTCGTCCTTCTGGAGCCGGGGAGCGAGGTCCGGCCGGAGGACCTGCCGTTCATCGACGGCCAGGCCCAGCACCCCGGGCACGTTCCGCTCCCGACCGAGTTCCACGACGAGCCGTACCACGTCGCGCGCGAGCGGCTCCTCGCGCAGTTCGAGCGAGGCTATCTGGGTTGGCTCGTGGAGCGGGCCGGGGGGAACATGTCCAAGGCGGCGCGGATCGCCGGTGTCGACCGGACGACCCTCTATCGTCTCATGGAAAAGCACGGGCTCCAACGCGACACCATCATCAAGTCAAAGTGAGCAAGGCAGCCGTGCCCGACGCATCTCCCCGAAGAGCTCACGAGACGGTCACGAGCACGGGGTCCGCACCGAACGATGGAGCGGACCCCTTTGCCGCCATCGTATCGCCGGTGATCCGATCGGCGGCTGCCGCGACCGCTGAGAATTGGAACAACGACTCGGGGGAAGCGCTCGACGACGCCGAGCTGCGCCGGGAGCTCGCCCTCATTGCCCGAGCCGTCGACCGCATCGCCCGGGGCGACGATGTGGAGAGGGGCCTCGAGCCGGAGACCGCCGCCAGTGCGCTGCTTCGGTGCCGCATCGTCGACCGACTCCGGGCGGCCGTGGTCGACGCATGGACGAATGCGACCCTGCAGCCGCTCCCGGCGGAGATGCTGGCGATCCTTCGGGCTTTCGAACGGGTGCGCGAGAGCGTCGAGCCGCGGTGGGACCAGCGCTTCGCCGCGAGCCTCTCCCAGCCCACGGGCCTCGAGCTCGTCGTCGAGGTCGCACACGACCTCCGGTCCCCGCTCACGTCGATCCTCTTCCTCTCCGAGACGCTCCGCAAGGGGCACAGCGGCGAGGTCAACGACGTCCAGCGGCGCCAGCTCGGGATCATCTACAGCGCCGCGCTCGGCCTGATCTCCGTGGCCAGCGACGTGATCGAGCTCGCCCGGGGCGGCGACCAGCTCGTCGACCCCGCGCCCTCTCCCTTCTCGGTCACCCAGATCTTCGAGTCGATCAAGGACATCGTCCAGCCACTGGCGGAGGAGAAGGGCCTGACGATCCGCCTCTCGCCCCCCGCGACCGACCAGCGCCTCGGGTATCCCGTCGCCCTGAGCCGCGTTCTCCTCAATCTGACGACCAACGCCCTCAAGTTCACCGATGAGGGGATGGTCGAGATCGTCAGTCAGTCCAAAGGCATGACGCAGCTCGAGTTCTCCGTCAGGGACACCGGCTGCGGGATCGACCCGGAAGTCGTCGATCGTCTCTACGAGCCGTTCCGGCGCTCGAACGCGCGTCGGAGCTACTACTTCTCCGGCACCGGCCTGGGCCTCTCGATCTCTCGCAAGCTGGTCGAGGCGATGGGATCGACCCTCGAGTTCGAGACGAAACCGGGCTGGGGCACGCGATTCTACTTCACGCTCGACCTCCCCCCCGCGACCTCGATCTGACCCCCCCGAGCCCCACCGGTCCAGATGGCCGGCGGGATGTGGCGTTGTCCCTACACACTTCGTCACACCGGCACGACGCCATCGCGCGTCAGCGGTGAGTCGGGCCGTGCAAACCGCCGGTACCGCAACGACTTGGATCCCGACCCACCGGTCATCCCCCCCTCGCATACCAATTGCACGAGGCCCTGCCGGCGCGCATGACGCCAGAATCCAATCCTCATCCCAAGGCGAATCGCGACGGAGCTATGTACTACACCATGCAGGGTGGCGCACGGGCGGCGGATCGCCTCACGTCCATTGACCTCAGGGAGCGAGGGGACTTCCCTCTGCTCTTGGAGCGGACAACGCGTCGGGCCGCTCACTCCGCGCCCGAGCCCAACATCGATCGCGGACGCAGGATCGTGAACATCGTCGTCGCCCTGATCGGCCTCGTGCTCGCGGCGCCGCTCATGCTCCTGATCGCCGTCCTGGTCAAGCTCTCCTCCCCCGGCCCGGTCTTCTACAAGCAGACGCGGGTGGGACTGGACCGCCGCCACGGCCGACCGGACACGAGCAACAGCCGGCGGCGCGTCGACTACGGCGGGCGGCTCTTCACGATCTACAAGTTCCGCACGATGCGGGTGGAGCCGGTGGCGCGGCAGGTCTGGGCGTCGCGTGAGGACCCGCGGGTGACGCCGATCGGGCGGATCCTGCGGAAGTACCGGTTGGATGAGCTGCCGCAGCTCATCAATGTGCTGAAGGGCGACATGAACATCGTGGGCCCGCGGCCGGAGCAGCCGGCGATCTTCGCGACCCTCCGCGAACAGATCGACCAGTACACGCACCGCCAGAAGGTTCTCCCGGGAATCACGGGGTGGGCGCAGATCAATCACCACTACGACGCCTCGATCGAGGACGTGAGGCGCAAGCTGCGCTTCGACCTTGAGTACATTCAGCGCCGCTCGTGGTGGGAGGATCTGAAGATAATGGCGAAGACCCTCCCGGTGATGATCTTCCGGAAGGGTGGGTGGTGAAACGACGGCGGCCGCGCCCCTCGATGGTGGCGCGGCCGCTCGACTCCCCTGCTTTCCATCCCCGGGTCGCCCGGTCCCTCCCGATCGACCTCGTTTTCGTCCCCCGACGACGATATCTCAGAACACGCGAGTGATCGCGTAGACCAGCGTCGATACGGTGCCGACGATCTGAGCGACCGTGAGCCAGTGGCGCTGGCCCGGCTCGGGGACGATGATGCGATCCCCGGCCCTCAGGCTCAGCTGGTCGAGCGTTCGCCCCTCGATGATCGCCTGCTGGAGCGGCTCCCCGTCCCAGATCCTAGAGTTGCCCCGCTCGACGCGGATCGAAGTGAGCTTCGCCTGTGGCGCCGGTCCCCCCGCGATCATCAGCACATCCGTGAGCAGGGCTTCCGACGGGACCACGTAGAACCCGGGTTGCGCCACCGCGCCGAGGACCGAAATGCGGATCAGGGAGTGGGCGCGCAGCACCGGGTCCTTGATGAAGCGGCCGATCTCTCTGTGGAGGTGGGACTCCAGCTCGGAGCGCAGGACTCCCTTGAGCGAGATGTCGCCGATGACCGGCAAGGGGAGAACGGTCCCCGAGGCCACGGTGAAGGTATCGGTGAGCTGCGGCTGCCCCTCCACCTGGAGCACGATCCGATCACCGACCTGAAAGTCCCCCTCCTCCAGACGGACGCGCACGATGTCGGCCTCGTAGCGTGCCCGCGCGCGAAGCTCCTCGCTGTAACCGCGGGATCGGGCGGCCTCCTCGTACATGGCGAGGAGTTCCTGGAGTCCTTGCCGGGTCATGCGGAGTCGGCCGGCGTTCCAGTCGTCCGGCGTCTGCGCGTGCGCCTGGCCCGCAAGGAGCAGGATGGCCGTGGCGGTGGCCAGGATCCTCGGTGGCGTCCGAATCATCGCGATCTCCTTCACCTGACTTGCATACGGGCGCCGGGGCTCGATGGCGGTACGGCCCCGGTGCCCGGTTTCGTACGTATGGAATCGGCCCGGACGCGGGCCGGTACGGGTCCGTGTCGCGCGCCGCACCCGCGGGGCAGGATATGCGGCATCGCGGGTGCGCGGGCGATCAAAAGCCGGGGAGCCGCCTGACAACCCCTCGCGCCTCCTCCTCGTGGCTCTCGTAGCCGGGGAGGTAGGAGTAGTACCGGTAGACGCCCTGCGCGGGTACCGCGTTGAGCACGGCCCCGAGGATCCGGACCGGAAGCCGATCCATGAGGTCCAGCTTCGCCTCCGCGAACTCCCGGTCCGTGTACCCGGTCCGAAGGACGACGAGGAGGTTGCCGGCCAGCGTCCCGAGGATGTACGGGTCCACACCCGCCCCCAAAGGCGGGCTGTCGATCACGATCACGCCGTAACGCGACCGCAGGGTCCGCATCACGTCGGCCATCGCGGGGGAGCCCAGCAGCTCCGGCGCCGCCTGCCTCCGGGTCCCGGATCCGATCAGGTGGAGGTTCGCGTAGGCGGTCTGCTGCACCACGTCGTCGAGGGTCGCATCGCCCGCGAGGAGATCCGTGAGGCCGGGTTTGCGGTTGCAGTTGAAGAGGCGATGCTGGCCGCCGCGACGGACGTCCCCGTCGATGAGCAGGGTTCGCTGCCCCTGCTCGGCGAACGACAGGGCGAGATTGGCGGAGACGAACGACTTGCCATCCCCGCTCCCCGGGCTCGTGATGGTGAAGAGGACCGTTCCCGCGGAGCCGTGGGCGTGCACGACGCTCAGCCGCAGCTCGCGGAAGGCCTCGATCACCTGGAACGTGCTCTCCTGGTTCCGCTTCCCGTTCTGACCCTTGACGTAGGGGATCGCCCCCAGGATCGGCAGGCGCATCCCATGCGTGACCTGCTCGGGGTACCGGAAGCGCCGGTCGAACCGGTCGATGAGGATGGCGCCGGCCAGGCCGAGGCCGAGGCTGCCCATGAAAGCCAACAGGACGATCTGCTGCCGCTGATCCTCGATCGGACGCTGCGGCACCATGGCGCGGTCGAGGATCCGGACATCCGGGACGCTGCTCGCCGCGGCGAGCTTGGCCACCTCGTACCGCTGCCGCAGCGTGGTGTAAAGGTTCTCCGCGATCGCCACCCGGCGAGTCAGTCGGGCTTCTTCGAGCTGCCGGGGCGGAATCTGCTCCAGTTCGGTCGCCGCGGAGGCGATCAACGCATCGATGCGGGCCTCGCGCGCGGCGAGCTGCCCGATGAGCTCCCGCGCGAGCGCCGGGATCGTCACCCGCTCCAGCTCCTCGACCTCGCCGATGAGCCGGCGCACCGGGGGATAATCGTCCGTGTACTGCATCCTCATGGACCGCAGCTCGGCCCGGCGCTCGGCGAGGACCCTCAGCGCGCTCATCAGCTCCGACGACTGCTGGACCGAGGCGATGTACTCCAACCCGGCGGTCAGGAGCGTGCTGTCGGCGGCCGGGCGCAACGCCGCCTCGATCGCCTCGCGGTCGCGACGAAGCTGCTCCTGCTCGATCTTCATCGAAAAGAAGTTGGAGAACGCCGGGTCCCGCGTCTCGGCGATCCCCGGCGCGACCGGCGTCGCCCGCTCGGTGGGCAGGGTGATCGTCTTGACGCGGAAGCTCTCCAGCTCGATCTCCGCCGTCCGCAGATTCTCTTCCGCGTAGTTGAGCTGCTCGTTGAGGATCTTCGCGTATTCGTTGAGCTTCAGCCCCTTCAGCTCCGCCGCCAGCTCGACGTAGCGATCGGCCACCGCGTTCAGGATCGTGGTCACGCGTTCGGGGTCCGGGCCCATGAGCTCGAGCCGCATGAAGTTCCCACGATCCCGCGGCATCTGCGCACGGATCTGCTCAGCGAGCCGACGCGCCGCCTCGCGAGGGTGCCGGATCGCGAAGTCGATCACGCGGCCGGGATGAAGCTGCGCGGCATCCGGCACCCACTCGAAGCCGAACTCCTGGCCGATCGCCTCACCGACCCTCGCCTCCTGGAGCGGAACGCCATCCGGGGTGGAGAGCACGACCGACCGGCCGTCCTGCGCCACCGTGAGCCGGTACGACCCCGGCCGATACGGCTCCTTCAACGCGAACCCCCGGAAGATGGCGCTGTCCCCCGGCACCTTGGTCCAGAGATAGAGCCGGTGCTCCATCACCACGTAGTCCAGCACCGTGTACGACCGCAGCAGGTCCATCCAGGCCGAGGACTCCAGGAGCTGACCGGTCTGGATCGGCCCCCGCTCCAGGTCGGCACGCTGCGTGGTTTCGACCCAGATCATCACCTGCGCCGAGTAGACCGGCTCCATCCGTCGGCTCACGAGGACGCCGGCGGCCGTCCCCACGACCACGAGCCCCAACACCAGCCACTTGTAACGGAGGACCGCGCCCAGGTACCGACGGATGGCCGCCCCGGCTCCTCCCCCCTGAACCCCATCCTCCGCGAAGGCGGCGAGATCGGGCTGCGACGGAGGCAAAGGGGTCGCCGGGACGCTCGCGTGGACCATCGCCGGGAGGTGCTCGGGCTCCCTCGGATTTTCGCTCGACATCGACCGGTGTACTCTGATTTCGCTGGTTCACGAACGCACGCTGCGAACGGCCGCGAGGTGGGGCAATCATGGTACCGCGCGCGTGCGTGCTCAGCCACGATGCGACCGATGCGCGCAAAACACAAGGCAGATCAACGCTCCCCGCCCGACCGGGCCCGCATCGCCCCCCTCCGCGATACGTTGCAGCGCCGCAACGATTCCGACCCGGTGTGGTGGCCCACCGCCTCATTCCATGGGCCCATCCCCCCGTCGCCCCGCCCCCCCAGGGGAGGAGCCCCAGCCCACCGCCGGAGCGCCGATCCGGTGTGGTATCCTTCCCACACCAGTCGGCGGACCGCCACGAAGATGAGGGCAGCGACGCCCCCGGACCTGGGGCGTTACTGCATGTCACTCCATGATTTGGGGCCTCCGTCCCTCAGGCCGTGGATCCGCGCATGGCGATTGCGCATCCCCCGGCGACCGGGAGGGGATTGTCCTCCCCGGGTGGTTTTCCGGAGTCGATCAGCAGCGGTCGGTAATGCAATGTCTTATGGCGTCGAGAGCAGCATTCGAGTGGTAGATCGGTTCGATGCGATCGGAACGCCCGAGCCCGTGGTGAGCCGGGCCGGCTGGCGTTCGGGCCGAGCCCGGGGCAAGGTGGAGCGGGGACACGCGGATCACGACCGGGGCCGGCGGATCCTCAACGTCGTCGTCGCGCTGATCGGCCTCGTGCTCGCGGCGCCGCTCATGCTCCTGATCGCCGTCCTGGTCAAGCTCTCCTCCCCCGGCCCGGTCTTCTACAAGCAGACGCGGGTGGGACTGGACCGCCGCCACGGCCGACCGGACACGAGTGGGGGCCGGCGGCGCATCGACTACGGCGGGCGGCTCTTCACGATCTACAAGTTCCGCACGATGCGGGTGGAGCCGGTGGCGCGGCAGGTCTGGGCATCGCCCGACGATCCGCGGGTGACGCCGATCGGCCGGATCCTGCGGAAGTACCGGCTGGATGAGCTGCCGCAGCTCATCAATGTGCTGAAGGGGGACATGAACATCGTCGGCCCGCGGCCGGAGCAGCCGGAGATCTTCATCGATCTGCGGACGCGGATCGACCAGTACCCGAAGCGCCAGGAGATCCTCCCGGGGATCACGGGGTGGGCGCAGATCAATCACCACTACGACGCCTCGATCGAGGACGTCCGCAACAAGCTTCGCTACGACCTCGAGTACCTCGGCCGCCGGTCGGTGCTCGAGGACCTGAAGATCATGGCGAAGACGATTCCGGTCATGGTGTTCCGAAAGGGCGCGTGGTGATGTGACGGAGGGTCGGGCACGGCCACTCCCCGGGGCCGTGCCCGACCCTCCCCCGGCCCGAGGCCGGGTCGATCCGCCCCCCCGCAATCGGACCCTGCCGACCGGGTCGAATCGAAAACCTCCTGCAGCGGCATCGGCCCTATCGGCCGTACGCTGCAGGAGGTTCTTACGTTCGGCGCCCGACCCTCCTCGCCCAGTCCTCGCCCACGACCCGACATGGCCCAGGCAGCTATTCTCGCTGCGACATCGCCGCGGCGTTCGTCGCCCGTAACGCCCCCCGCCGAGGCATCCCCCCCGTGACGGCGGATACATGACCCTCTTCGACCGGTGCCGCCGCTCCCCACGCGGCGTGGATCGCCGGGAGCACGGGTGCGGCGGTGCTGGAGAAGGGCCGGCGCTCCCCACGAGCGAAAGGTCGGGAGGCACGCTCAACTCGGGGGCGGGTGGGAAGCGCGCCGTTCCCCCCGAAGGGACCGGGGCTCAGCGCCCCGATCCCCCCATCGCCGGCGCGGGGGCGGGTGCCGCGGCCGTCTCTCGCCGCGTCGGCTCCCAGATCGCGTCGTTGCTGCCGCGGAGGGCGTTGATCGTCGCCTTGAGGACCGCGATGTTCCCGGCGGCGATGAAGGCGGGGATGGCGAGGATGCGGGGCACGTCGCTCCCCTCGGGGCGGCTCCATCCCATCCAGGCGAGCGCGCCCCCGACGGCCGCGGCTGCGAGCGGCGCCCACCCCCACGGCGTGGCGAACGCGAGGAGAACCACCCCGCCGAGCGCCGCGACCGCGCCCCAGGGCACGAGCCACCGGCAGACCTTGTGGCTGAAGAGCATCCAGGCGAAGAGGCCGTACCGGAAGGGGTTCAGCAGGTGCCGCTTGTGCGCCAGCGTCTGCATCCCGCGGGAGAAGGTGCGGACCTTCCGGCGGTACTCCCTCCGCAGAGAGGGGGTGCGGGGCACGTAACAGACGGCCTCGTCGACGGAGACGGCCCGATAGCCGTGCTCGCGCGCGATCAGCGCCGAAGCGAAGTCCCGGCTGTAGCCTTCCGGCAGCGGCTGGCGGTGGAGATGGCTCCGGATGGCGTAGAAGCACCCGGACGCCCCGACGATCCCCTCGACGCGCGTCTCGAGGCCGCGGAGCCACATCTCGTACCCTACATACCCCCCCTCGCCCCCGTTGGAATCCCGTTCCGCGCGGGTGACGCTGACGTCCCGCCCCGAGGCGACGCCGACCGTGGGATCCGCGAACGCCGCGATCAACGGCTTCAGGGCATCGGGGTCGATGCGGATCGAGGCATCGGTGTTGACGACGATCTCCCCGCGCAAGACGGGGTGCGCGGCGTTCTCCGCCGCGGTCTTCCCCCGTCGCTCCGGTTGGCGCAGCAGCTCCACGCCTCGCGATGCGTACTCGCGGACGATGTCGTCGGTCCCGTCGGTCGAGGCATCGGAGATGACCACGATCTGCCTGCGCTCCGGCGGGTAGTCGAGTGCCAGGATGCTCTCGAGGAGGTCCCGGATCTGGTGCGCTTCGTTGTAGACGGGGATGGAGATGCTGATCATCGGCCATTCCCCGGGCTCCGCCCGAATCGGCCGCCGGCCTCGGAGCCGGGCCAGGGCGAGGAGGAGCAGGGGGTAGCCGAAGTAGCTGTAGACCAGCAGGGCGACAGCGCCCAAGATCAAGGCAAACGCGAACGGGGTCATCTCGTGACTCTCGGAGTGGGTGTCGCCGAAGGCAACAGCGATCGATAGATCGTCTCGTAGGCCTGCAGCCACGGGCCGGGCGCGAAGGCGTCGAGGCGGCGCCTCGCCGCGCGGCCCAGCTCGCGCGCCGCCGCGGGATCGGCGTGGATGGTCCGGATCGCGGCCGCGATCGCCGCAGGATCCTCCGGCGGGACCAGGCGCGCCTCGCCAACGGAAACGACGTCGGGGACGCCGCCGACGGTCGTGGCCACGATCGGGATGGCGGCGGCCATCGCCTCGAGGAGGGCGATCGGCGTGCCCTCGGTGCGGGAACTGAGGACGAAGGCGTCGAACGCGGAACAGAGGCGGCCCGCCGCCGGGACCGAGCCGTGCCAGCGTATCCGACCGGCGATCCCGAGTCGCTCGGCCATCGCCTGGAGCTCCGCCCGCTCGGGGCCGTCGCCGATGATCGAGACGACGACCGGGAGCTCGCCGAGGCGGGCGACCGCCTCGAGGAGCACGTCAGGGCCCTTCTCCCGGCTCAACCGCCCGACCCACCCGATGTGGAAGGCCGATGCGGGTACGCCCAGCTCCGCGCGCGCCGCCTCCGGCGTCAGGAGCGCGCCCGGCCGGAAAGCGTTCGGGAGGAGGTGGATCCGCTCGCGCGGCACGCCGCCGTCCACCAGGCGCCGGATCTGCGGGCGCGCGACCGCCACCACCGCATCGAAGCCGCGGAACGCCCGGAGCTGTAGCCACTCGTAGATCCGGCCTCGCCAGGTCCCGCCGATGAAGCCGTGCACCGTGGTCACCCGGGGGATCCCGAGGGCGCGCGCCACGCCGGCGTGGAGGACGTCGGGCCGGTAGCCGTGCGTGTGGAGGATATCCGCGCCGACGTCGCGGCAGAACGCCGCGATCCGCCGCCGCTCTTCCAGGTACGCCCTCCCCGGCAGCTCGATCTGCACGGCATCGATCCCCTCGCCTCGCAGCGCGGCCACGAAGGGGTGCTCACCCGGGGCCGGCGTCACCACGGCGAGGACGTGAACCCGGTGGCCGGCGGCGCGTTGACCCGCGGCGAGGGCGTGCACCACGCTCTCCAGCCCGCCAAACGGGGCGGGGGCGAGGACGTGCACGAGGGTCAGAGGCCGGTCGCCCCCCGCCTGCCGCGACTCGTCGAGTACCGCGGTTCCCGGCATCATGGGGCCCCCACGGCCACGTGCGGCGCCGGCCGTGCTCCCGAGAGGCGGGGACGGTCGCTCAACACGACGTCGTAGACCCTGCGCACCGCGCTCGCGTTGGCTTCGATGCCGAACCGGGCGTGGGCGGTCCTGTAGGCGTTCTCGGCCAGCCGCCGGCGCTCGGCAGGGTCGGCCGCCAAGCGAAGCAGCGCCGCCGCGAGGGCATCCACGTCGCCCGGGGGGACGAGGAGCCCGTCGTGGCCATGCGTCACGACCTCCCTCGGCCCGCCCGCATCGGCGGCGATCACGGCCCGCCCCGCCGCCATCGCCTCGGGGACCACCATCCCGAAGGGCTCCGGGGTGATCGACGCGTGCACGACCACGTCCATCGCCGCGTAGTACGCCTCCACATCCGGGGTGTAGCCGGCGAGCACGAATCGATCCTTGAATCCGGATCCCCGGATGAGCGCGTGGATCCGCTCGACGTACTCGCGGCCGCCGTCGGACTCGTCGCCCACGATGACCGCCCGCAGGTCCGGGTTCTGGCGCATGGCGCGGATCGCCGCCTCGACGAAGACGATCTGCCCCTTCCATTCGATCACCCGGCCGAAGATCCCGGCGGCGACGTGGTGAGGCTCGAGGCCGTGCCGCAACCGTATCCGCTGGCGGGCGACGTCGCCGCTCACGGCGCGGTCGAGGTCGACCGGGTCGTGGACGACGGTCACGCGGTCGGGGTATACCGGCGTCCCCTCGAGATCGGCCGCCACTGCGCCCGAGACCGCGATGACGTGCGAGGCGAACCGCGCGTTCCGCAGTACGGATTCGCCACCGTCGCTCGCGAAGCCACGGAGGTGCACGACGCACGGCACCCCCACCAGGCGGCTTGCCCAGAACGCCTCCGGCGGGATGAAGCTGTTGTTGAGGTGAAGGACGTCGATGCGCTGTCGCTTCAGGATCCAGGCGATGCGGACCGCGCCGGCGACCGTGGCCAGGAGATCCACGACCGCGACCGTCTTCAGCAGCAACCAGCGCAGGAGGGCGGGCCGGCGGCGATCGATCCAGGAGCGCACCCGCCATAGCGTGCGGTAATTCACCACGCGACGGAACGGCCATACCCGGTACCCGGCCAGCCAGGTATTGACCAGATTCCGGTCCTGTGCTGTGATGATCATCGCCTCCACGTCCGGCAGGCAACGAAGCATCAATGAAAGACTCTTGACCGCCCCGCCGAAGCCCACGCTGTAATCCACGTAGAGGACGCGGAGCCGCTTCTTCATCGTCTCAGACATCCGACTGCAACGAAACGGTGCGCGACGGCCCCCCGGCGCCGTACCGATACCGCCGATCGACTCGTCGGGGCCATCGTCGCCCGTGAGGAAATCCGCGAGTGCGCGCGGGGGGAATACAAGACGCATGCCCGCCCCCGCGCCCGGGAAAGGGCGCCGGCGCATGCGGATCCGGCGCCCTTTCGGAGGATCGGGGAGATGCGGATGTTGCGCCGATGGTGCGGCTGCGGCCCCGGCGCAACATGCGGGGCACGGGCCCCGATCAGCGCCCCCGCAGCCAATCGAGCGACTCGCGGACGAAGGGGCCGGGGTCCGAGGCGCGCAGGATCTCGTTCCGGTTGCCCGGGCCGAAGGCGGCCAGGAAATCGAGGATGGCGCGCAGCCGGCCGGGCGAGCCGGGCGGGAGCGCGAGCTCCTCGGCGGATCGCCGCAACCGGGCGAGGAGGTGGTCGACGTCGCCCCACTCCCAGCGGCTGCGCACGCCGACGGTGTACTCCGTGACCGGCGGGGTTTCCGCGGGATCGGCCAGGAGGAGGCAGGGGAAGTCGACACCGGCGTCGATCGCGAGCTGGAGCGATCCCCAGAAGCGGCCGTTGATCTCCATGATGTAGGGCGTCTGCGTCGCCTCGTCGAGCTTGTACTCGACCATGGCCACGCCCTCCCAGTCGAAGCGGCGCAGCAGGGCGAGGGAGCGCTCGAGAAGGTCCGGGGAGAGCGGGGCGCTCTCTCGGTAGACGCTGACGCCCCCGGAGGGCGGCTTCTCCCGGATGCGCCGGTGGGCGAAGGCCGCGCGGAGTTCCCCGCCCTCGAGGAGAACGAAGATCCCAATTCCCGGTCCCACGATGCGCTCCTGGACGAGGAGCGGGTAAGCGGCCGGCGGCAGCCGACGCAGTGCCGACTCGAGCTGCTCCCGGTCGGCCACGTGGACGACCGAGGCCTTGGCGCGGCCGGCGCCATCGCCGATGACGGAGCGCCCCGGCTTGAGGACGAGAGGGAACCGCACCCCTGCCTCCAGTTCCCTGCCCTCCTCGGGCGAGGTGAGTACGACCTGGGCCGGAACGCGGATCCCGACCTCCTCGGCCGCCGCGGCGACGGCGGCCTTGTCGCAGATCGCGAGAAACCGCTCGTACGGGGCGAAGGGGATGCGGGCACCGGGGAAACGGTCGCGCTCGGGGAGGATCGCCAGGAGCGACGGCTCGGAGATGGGGATCACGACGTCGATCCCCCAGCCCTCGACCAGTCTCTCGAGCGCCGAAACGAAGGCCGCAGGCTCCCGGAGCGCGTCCGGCACCGCGACCTGCCCCACGGCGTACCGGGAGGCGCCCGCAAGCGAGCGGGGGCGCGACGAACAGACGTACACCCGATGACCGGCGCGGCCGAGCGAACGCACCACGGCGAGCGCCGCCCGCTGCTCCCCGTCGGTGACCAGGACGGTGGCCATCAGCGAGCGCGCCCTCGGCCCCAACGTCGCCTGGCGCCCCGTTCCCGGATCGCCGCTTCGTAGAGGCGCTCGTAGCTGCGGATCTGCGCCGCGAGGGAGAACCGTGCGTCCGCGTCCGCCCGCGCCGCTCGCCCGAGGGCGGCACGGGCGGACGGGTCGCGGCGAAGCCGCTCGATCGCATCGGCGAGCTGCTCGGGTGAGCCGGTGTCGACCAGGACGCCCGTCCGCCCGTCCTCGAGGATCTCCTCCGGACCGCCGCACCGCGTGGCCACGATCGGGAGCCCGCTCGCCATCGCCTGGACCGTCGCGATCGAGAAGCCTTCGCTGTCGGAGGTGAGGGCGAAGAGGTCGAAGGCCGCGAGCGCCGCCTCGACATCCTCGCGGAACCCCGTGAAGCTCACCGACTCCCGTAGACCCAACGCATCCCGGAGGGCGATCAGCTCCGCGTGGAGCGCGGGCGGCGTCTGGCCGACGATCACGAAGAAGTAGTCGGGCGACCGCTCCTTCAGGATCGCCGCGGCGCGGAGGAAGACGTCGTACCGCTTCACCGGGCGGAGGTTGCCGACCGCGCCGACCACGAAGCGGCCGGGAGGCACGCCGAGCGACTCGGGGGCGGCCCGCTGGGCGCCCGGCACATGCCTCGTCATGTCCACACCGTTCGGGATCACCTCCGTCAGCTCGGGCCGCAACGGCCCCTGCTCCAGGAAATACCGACGTAACGACTCCGAGACGAATACCACCCGGGAGGCGCCACGGTTGAGGAGGCGGAACTTGAGGTTGCGCAGTCGCTCGTCGGGCGCCAGGTCGCCCCGCCCGTGGATCGTACAGACCACCGGCACACCCGTGAGGATGCTCAGCAGGCTCGCCTCGACGCTCGGCCCCCAGAGATGGCTGTGGATCACGTCGACGGCGTGATGCCTCACGAGCCCGGCCATTCGCCGGAGGTGGCCCACGAGATCGGAACGGCCCCGGCAGCTCTCGAGGATCGGCTCATGGCCCCGCGCGACGAGCTGCTCCGTCAGCCAGTGGACCTCCGGCACCACCGGGTACGATCGCCACTTCCGCGGGTCGAGGGTGTCCACCAGGCCGAGGTAAACCGTCTCGGCGCCCCCGGGGCCGGCGGTGTTGATGAGGTGCAGGATGTTCGGCATCCCCCGATCACCTCGCCCGAACGGGGATCGGCGCCGCCCCCCGCATCCCGCGTACACCCCGCGCGGGCCGAGCCGGTATCCGCCCCAGCACCGCATGCCTCGCCGCGTTGTGGAGCGCAACCGTCATTGCGAGGTTGATCCAGAAGTACGGGTAGTAGAGAACGGTCACGAACGACCCGCTGACCAGGTAACCGACGAGCGCCGCGTCGAGCCCGTGGGCCATCGAGCTCATGAACGCCCCCCGCTCGCCGAGGGGCCGGAGCATCTTCCTCGTCCGGTAGTTCACCACGAAGGTCGCCACGATCATGGCAATGAACGCCAGGAGCCCGGCGTACCCCAGCTCGGCGCCGGCCTGGATGAAGATGTTGTGCGGAAGCCCCATCCCGCCGTGCGCATACCGCATGTACACGGTCCAGTTGGCGTAGCCGATGCCCAAGACAGGGTGCTGCTGCATGGCTTGGATTCCGGCGGCCCAGTAGGTCTTTCGAGAGACGGAGGTGCCATCCTCGCCCATCGTCCGAAATCGATCGAGCGATTCCTCGGGAATCAGGATGGCTGCGAAGATCGCGAGGCCTATCAGGACGACCGCCCCTTTGAGCTTGTGCTTGGTCTTCGCGAGCATGAAGATCGCGACAACCGCCATGCCAAGCATCGCGCCACGCGACGACGAGCCGATCGTCCCGATCACGGCCGTGAGCACCATGACGCCCAGCAGCGATTTCGCCGCGCGCCCCCAGTGCCGCTTGAGCCCGAGGGCGAAGTGCACGGCCAAAGGCGCGAAGATCACCATCTGGATCCCGAATTCACCGGAGTTGTGGAACCACCCCGGCGCCCCGGTCACCCCCCAATCCCGGAAGGCGAACCCCGCTCCGGCCCACGAGCGCGTCGCATGCTGCGACATCTTCAAGCTGTAGAGTAGGAACGCCAGCATGAAGACGAGGAAGCGCCGCTCGGTCACGACGATGTTGGCGATCAGCAGGTAGATCAGGACCCAGGAGAAGAACTCCGGCACTTTCTCGTACGCGACCTGCGGGCGGAACGCCTGGACCGACGAGAGGACGAGGACCAGCGAGAAGATGCAGAGCGTTGCATCCGCAGGAGTCCTCAGACGGAAGAATTTCCCCTCCAACAGGAACGTGGCCAGGGAGAGGAGGATCGTGATCTGCGCCCAGGGTGGCCCCTCCAGTGCGTCGTAAATCGACTGCGGGCGGACGTACTCGAAGAGGAGATAAGCGTTGATGCACCAGAAGGAGGCCGGCTGCGTCTTCAGGAAGCGCCAGATCACCTTCGGATGCAGTGTATAAAGCGGGTCGTGCACGGACCCGTCAGGGGTCGGCGAAGCAGTCAAGACCTGCCGGGGACGCCCTCGTCCATGGGCGGCCGCTGCGAGCGTGGGATCTATCGCGTACATCCGGTATCGAGAAGCGTCCGTGCGTTTTCTGTTGCCTGGCGAACCGCCGATATCGAGCGTGCAAGCCTCCGCCTTGGCACATTCCGCACCGGGTGATTTCGTATTCGAAAAGCGACGCGAACCCCTCGAGCCTGCCTCGCGGTGTCACCTCGCCACCGTACAGTATCGCGGGATGGGCCAACGGGCGAACGCCCCCCACCACGCCAACCTGTTGGGCGGAGCATGCCTCACGCATGCAACAACGTGTCGAACCCAAGCCATACCGTTGCGGCCGCATCAATCGTCGCCAAGCGCGGCACGGCCCGCCCCTCGAAATCGGGAAAATATGCGTACGAGGCCGGCCCACCGGCCTGAGGCGGCTCCCTCGTCACAGGGATTCGGAAACGCGGGCACGGCTCCTGTTGCGGAACGGCTCTGGTCGCTCCCCGGACCGTTCCGTCACCACCTGTTCGAACGAGCAATAGCGTATGCGGTCGATCGACGTGTCTCCCCGAAGGATCGTCACCGTGCTCGCCGCTGCGGTCATCTTCCTGGTCATCGCGAGCAGTGCCGGGCAGTTCTCGACGTACGTGCTGGGACACGGGTATGTCTTCGGACTCGTCAATCTCTTTTCCCTAGACCGGGAAGGGAATGTCCCCACCTGGTTCTCTGCATCCCTGCTCCTCGCGTGCGCGTTTCTACTCAGCATCATCACGCTCGTTCGCAGGATGGACTCCGATCGCTGGTGGAGGTACTGGTGCGGCCTCGCGGTGATCTTCCTCTACCTTTCCATGGATGAGGCTGCATCCATTCACGAACTCACCATTACGCCCGTCCGCAACCTTCTGGATGTCGGCGGTATCTTTCACTGGGCGTGGGTGATTCCGGGAATGATCTTCGTCGCGGCGATCGGTCTGACGTACTTCAAGTTCGTTCTTTCTTTGCCGAGGCGGACCCGAACGCTCTTCGTGGTCGCGGCAGCGGTCTTCCTTGGCGGTGCTCTCGGGGTGGAGATGGCCGGTGCCGCATGGTTCGAGGAGTTCGGTCGGCGCAATCTGGGGTACGTCACCTTCTGGACCGCTGAGGAGACCCTCGAGATGGCCGGCCTGGTCATCTTCGTGTACGCGCTCCTCCGTTACATCGAAACCGAAATCGGCAAGCCTCGGATCATCTTCCAGGCACCTGCAAGCGGGGGCACGGTACCGGGCCGGGGCGTTTCAGCTGGTCAGGAAGCCGGATACGCGCAGCTCGAAGCCTCTCAATGAGAGTCCCGAAGGCACATTCTGGCGCGGTAGCTCGTACGGGTGGATGCAGCCGCGCGGGTGGCGCGGTAGCCATCCCCCCTCGACGAGGAGCGCACCCCTGTACCCGGCTTCGGCCACCGCAGCCACAACCTGTGGAGATGCTAGGCCGTAGGGGTACGTTAGCCACGGGATGACGTGTTGGAATCGCTCCCGCAACCAGGCTAGGGGGCGCGAGAGCTCTTCCTCGAGCTCCTCGCGTGACAGGCGGGCGAGGTTCGGGTGGCTCCATGTGTGGGAGGCGAGCGTGATCCCCTCCGTGCCATCGAGTGCCCGGAGCTGCGCCTCCGTAGCGCAGGTCTGGTGATCGGGGACAGCGTGGACGGCGATCCCGCTGCACTCAGCCCATCGCCGGACCGCGTCATCCCTCCCGGCGAGCGACTCGAGCGCGTGCCGGCGAACGTCTTCCGCAAGACCCTCCGTACCCGGGCCGGCCAGAGCATCCCACCAGAACGACCGGCCCCCGACGAAGGCCGGAGCCACGAACACCGTGGCCGGCATACCCCTGCGGGCCAACTCGTCGATCCCCGCGGTCACCGCCCCCTGGCATGCGTCATCGAAGGTGATCGCGGCGCGCGGGCGGGTCCGGGGTCCCGACGGCGGCTCCAGTACCTGGTCGAGAGGAACGACGTCGTGGGTCTCCCGCAGCAGGTCGAGCTGGCGGGCGAACTCCCGCTGCGGGAGGTGCAGGCTCCTGTCTCCAAGAACCTCGGCGCCATCGGGCACGATGTTGTGGTAGGCCAACACGACCGCGTCCGCCGCCCGGCGCCGACGCATCAACGCGGGCACTCCTGACAGACACAGAGCCGATTCTACCGCTCGCTTGAGTAGAGCCCGCATTCGAGACCCTGTCCGGATCGAGTCATGCCATCGCGTTCGCGGTGGCTAATGATGGGTCGACGTAGGCGATCTGCCAAGCACCGGGGCAGTCTCCTCGAGGCGGTGTGCGGATCGGCGGCTCTATGCCCGACGTCACGGCCCATCTGATGATCGACGCACGTGCGAGAACGCAACCGGGCCAGATGGCCGTGAGGGCACCACGTGGCCCAGCGGCCGATGACGAAGTTTCGGCTTCGTCGTTGATGGCCGCGCCCACCCCTCGACTACGATAAGCCCAAGATTCCGATACGATCCCACCGGATTTCCCTCGGACCGGACAGGCACTCGATCCAGTCGGGGGGATGCGAATCGAACTGTTGCGCGCCCCGACCGAGCCAGTGATATTTTTTCGGCCCCGGTGCGCCGCGAACGGGAGCGGCACGGCGCACCGCGCCCGGCAAACATTTCCGGGCAAGCTGAAAATTGTTGCGATGTGGCACCGGAGAGGGGAGGCGCCCGCGAGCCGATTGCGAGCGTAACCCACTCGTCATCAAGGCTTTGCGAGCCCTGAGCGACCGACGCCGGTCCGGTACGTGGTGTGCGTGGATGCGGCTTGGTCGATTTCTCATCGCTGCTCAGAGCAAACCCGCCGAAAGACGGGGACGCAGAGCCACGGGGCTACCGCGACCGTAATGTCGCCACGTCCGCCGGGCCGCCAGCGAGTCGTATCCAATCCACTGGATGCGCGTAGCGGCGGCCTATTGCATCTCCGCGGGGGGCGCCGGCGACGCGCGGGAGGGTAGCATGCGTAAGCGTCGAGAAATGGTACTCCCGATTCTCCTGCTGGGGCTCGCCCCGCTCGGAGCATGTGAGCAGGTCGACGGCGATGGCACGCCGATCGATCCGGGGGCCGTGGAGGGCATCCTCGAGATCCTGCCGAGAGAAGTCACTCTAACGGCGATCGGCGATACCGCCCATCTGAATCCGGGCCTCAAGACCACGTCCGGCCATCGTATCGAGCCCGACGTCGCCCTCGAGTGGTCGGTCTCGAACCCTCAGGTCGCGTCGGTGAGCTCCAGCGGTCGAGTCACGGCCAGAGGGACAGGGCGGACGACGGTCCGCGGGAAGGCAGGTCAGCAGGTGGACAGCGTCATCGTGGTGGTGACGCAGAAGCCCTCGCGAGTCGACGCGAGCCCGGACACGAGCACGTTGACCGCCGTCGGGAGCACGACGGAGCTCAAAGCGCAGGTCTTCGATGCCAACGGCACCGCGATCCCCGGTGCCTCGGTCTCCTGGTACAGCACCAACCCCGCGGCCGCGGAGGTGAACAACACCGGTCGCGTCACCGCCCGGGGTGCAGGGGAGGCGAGGATCGTCGCTTCTGCCGTTGGCGCTACCGCGGATACGGTGTTGGTCCGGGTCCAACCCAGGCCGGCCAAGCTCACCGTATCGCCGGAGTCGTCCCGCATCCGTGTGGGTGAGGCGGTGCAACTTACCGTGACCGCCACGGATGGGAACGGTGCCGTCATCGAGAATCCCGACGTCAGATGGACGAGTCTGAACGCGGAGATCGCAAGCGTGAACAGTCGTGGAAGAGTGACCGGTGTTGCGGCCGGGAAGGCGCTGATCGTCGTTTCCGCGGTCTGCTGCGGTACTGCGGATACGGCGAGCGTCATCGTGGATCCAGACCCGTCCTCAGCAAAGCCCGTATTTTCTGATGACTTTGAGTCATACCAGGTCAATCAGAGGATCGGGGGCAAGGGAGCGAATGGCTTTCGGTGGACAGGGGAAGGCGTCGTCGTAAGTGACAAGATCGCTCATTCAGGTTCTCGGTCAATATATTTTCCATACGGCCCAGTAGAACCCAATGGAAATTCGCACTGGTGGTCCGAGCAGCGATTTGCGCACGATCCGGTGCAAGAGTACTGGGTTGAGTATTATCTATACATTCCCAAGAACTACTATCACACCCGGGAATCTTCCGCGAATAACAACAAGCTCTATGCTTGGTGGGGACCCAACGGCTATAGCAAGCCTGGAATGGGGATGTTCCAATTCTGGGCATCTAAAGCCGGTGTAGAGTCACAGGTTAATACTGCGCGGTATGGCCCCAATAGCCGGTATGCCGAATATGTGGGCCCAACCGTGCCATTTATAGACCGGAGCCATCTCGGTCAATGGATCCGAATTAGAATCCATATCAAGCTGTCTGACATGAACGCAAGGAATGGCGTTCAACAACTCTGGCGCAACGACGATCTAATTATCAATGTGACAGGTGACAATAACAACGCCGACTCGGCAGCGGCCAATCGATTGATAGAAGGCTACTTGATGGGATATGACAATGGTCGCTACCGTGAGCAGACCGATTTTTATATCGACGATTTCAAGATTTTCTTTGAGAATCCAGGCTGGCGATAGTCGTTTCGCGTAGGCTGGTTCTGCCCAGGGGACGGAATATACCCTAATGCGTCCCCTGGGCTTTGTCGTCTCTCGTTAGTGACTCATTGAACCACCGACATCGGTAGGGAGTACGCAGGTTCAATACGATGGTACTCGCCCGGCTATGGGTCACCTAGCGGCGCTTGGATTGCGTGTCAACACCTGAAGGTATCGGGTAATCATGGATTCACCAATGACGCGCCAATCATAGATCTCTTCAGCGGTGGCACGAGAGTTCTGTTCCAGGTACATGCGAAGCGCGCTGTCCTGAAGGATGGCATTCACACCCTCCGCGAACGCCTCCGGTGTGTCGCGGATGAGAATGTTCTCGCCATCTCGAGCCTCTAGACCTTCGCAGCCAATGGACGTGCTGACGACCGCTTTGCCCATGGCCCACGCGTCAAGGATCTTCAAGCGGGTTCCACCTCCAACCCGGATCGGGACGACACAACAGGAGGCTCGCGCCACGTACGGACGTACGTCATCGACATAACCAGTGAGCTCTATACCGTACCTAGATTGATACTCGCGCTTGACGTCCTCCGGTGCCCGACCCACCCAAGTCACCTCGATATCTGGATGCACTTGTCGAACCAGCGGCAGTATCTCTTCGCCGAAGTATGCCATCGCATCCCGGTTCGGGTACCAACTGTAACCTCCGACGAACACTAATCCCCGACCGGAATCGCCGGCCGGCTTGAACATCGAGGTATCGACGCCGTTCGGTACAACCGTGATGCGCGCCCCAGGCGCAATCGCGGCCAAGCGTTCCCCATCGCCCTTGGATACGACCACGTTAAGAGCGACGCGGCTGCACCAGGTACGCTCTTCGTTCTCTGTGAATGCGGCCTGTAGGTCGAGGTACCGGCGCATGACAGGAGACGATTCCGTGCGTGCCCTGCGCCGCAGCAGATCGGACTCGATATTGTGGTGAGTACACACGACCGGGATCCCGTCGAGTGCCGGGAGATACATCGATAGATCAAGACTGTCGACGTGTACCAGATCGAATTGTTCTCTCTCCAGCAAGCTGTGGAGCCGCTTCGAAAACGAAGCTGATTCGTAAACATAACGCGTGTATGGAACGCGAATAACCACGCTCCGAAAGTGGTCCCAAATCAGCCGTGCTCGGCTATGCTCCTGGGGTATCGGAAATGCGTCGACATCTGCAAGCTCCTTTAGTCCGGCAATGCTCGCATTCACGTGCTCCGGTGTCGGGCGGGTCGCACGGCGGTAAAAGCAAAGCGCCGTGACGTCGAATGCCTGGGAAAGCAAGCGCAAGATGTTGTACGACCGGATGTGGACACCGCCGTCCGGAGGGAAGGGCAGCGTCTGACAAAGAAAGAGCAGCCGTGGTCGCCTTGTGTATCCCTGCACCGTCGATAAAGGTATGGTTATATTGGGCGCAACTCGGTTCATTGCCCTCACTACCTCAACGCGCGCCACGATCTTGCTCCTCGGCGGCAGCCCCCTTGTGGTCCATCCTGCTCGCGCGAAGAAGCGACACGACCGCCTTGAACTTTCCCGATGCCGTGCGAGGGATGTGAGAGACGGTCTCAATGGCGACATTCACGTCGTCGCCGAGCCTTTGCTTGACCCGATCCTCGATATCTTGGATGTCAGCATGACCGAATGCATCGCCCGGCACAACTCTGACGCGGATATTTGTGAGAGATTCCTGGATGATCTGCCCCTCCCGAATGTTGGGCTGATTCACGAAGATGCCGTGAAATCGAACCATTTCGCGGCCATCGGGCCCTACGATAACGTCCTCGACGCGGCCGACGATCTCCCGCAGCACCGGCATTGAGCGACCACACGGGCAAGGTTCCGGATCCCATGCGGCCAAGTCTCCCACGCGATAACGAATAAGCGTTTGGTAGGTACGCATGAGGCCTGTGGCGACTACCTCTCCGACCTCACCGGGTTCGCAGGGGCTGCCATCGGGTCGTAGGATTTCAATCACCCCGACGTCGGGACTTACGTGTAGCCGTCCGTCCCGGCATTCTGTCGCGAGCACGACATTCTCCACCGTGCCGTACTCTTCGAACACAGGACAACGGTAAGCACGCTCCATCACCTGGCGCATCTCCGGTGTCACCTTCTCGCTCGTCGTGATCAGCGCCTTGAGTGGTGGCACCTCCAGCTCCTGCTCGAGAATCATCTTGGCGAGAAGGTAGAACGAAACGGCGTATCCACTAAGCCATTGCACTCGGTGTCGGTGTAAGGCTCTCACGTACGACGGGGCGGTATCCGGACGCAGATGGAAAGCGGAGAAGTACACCTGGCGCTCAACCGCATTGAATCGGTAGAACGGGCCCTTGCTGGCTGGATTGGGCTCAACCATGCGACCCGAGAACGTCGCGCGAGGAAGAGAGTATGACACCCCGGCCCAGCGATTTGACCGAGCCTCGCGTACAGCCCTCGACCTCCGCACCTCCGCCGGAGTCCATATCGTGGCGATTGGGGTACCCGTTGACCCGCTGGTGTGATACGTCTTGGTCGAACGCGGCGACAGGTCCTCTCGCAGGAATGCCTTGGGGTCGGCGCGCAGTGCATCCTTCTCTAGCAAGGGGATGGCATGGAGATCCCCAGCACGAGCCGCTCTCTTCTCCGCCTCTCCCCAAACCCGCCGGTAATATGGAACGTGCGTAGCAGCGGCCGAGAGTAGCGCGGCAACGGTCTCGCTCTGATACCTTGCCCAATCCTCAGCGCCGAACGCTTCCCGGCTCAGGTAATCGTTGAGATCGTTGCGGTAGTTGCCGCCAAAACGCAGAGCATACCAGTAAAGGCCGTACGCACTGACGGCGGCGTGCTGTGCCCAGGTCGGCAAATGTGAGTAGACTTTGCTCAGCATCGTCGTTCGCTCGTGCTCCGACCCCCTGCGACGGTTACTGACCGGCAGGGAATCGTCGCATGATAGGTATCGATGACTCCACATCCGGGCGGATGGCGCGTGTCAGAGTCGGTGGGTTCACGCAGCAATACTCGCCCCCAACCCCAACCGCCGGCGGAACAGTCCCGTCAGACGATCGATCTGGATTTCACGCGAGAACATATCCACCGCCCTTTGCCGCCCCCGGGCCCCCATAGCACGTCGAGTCTCTTCATCGGCCAACAGCTGCTCCATCGCCTCGCACAGCGCATCGGGGGATGCCGGGGGTACGAGGCGGCCGGTCTCCCCGTCCACGACGACCTCCGGGATCCCCCCGACCCGACTTGCCACGACCGCTACGCCGTTCGCCGCCGGCTCGAGGGCAGCGAGGCCGAACGCCTCGCCCCACACGGAGGGTACGACGCAGAGATCGGCTCCGCCGATGAGGTCCGGTACGTCGGGGCGGTAGCCGGCGAAGATGACGTCGTCCCGATGCTCCATAGTCTCCCGCAGCCGCCGCAGCTCGGACATGTAGGGACCATCACCGAAGTAGATCAGGAGCGGGCGCACCGGCAAACGCGGTACGAGCCGATCGAAGGCCTCGAGAAGGTATTGAACGCCCTTGTATTCGGCCGCACGGCAGGCGCACAGGACGATCGGCCGGTCCGGAGGAACCCCGAACAACCTGCGGAGCCGATCGCGGTCCACCGTGGTCGGGACCTCGACGGAGTTCAGCATCACATGCACCCGCTCCGCGGGAGCGAGGTCGACCTCGATCTTTCGGCGACGGACGTACTCGCTCACGGCGAGGATCGCATCCGCGAGTGCCGGCTTGAACCGACGCGTCCATTGCTTCAGCACGCGCTTCAACCCGGTCGGCGGCGTGCGGTCGCCGGAGGTGTGGTCGTGCACCACGATGGTCCGGACGCCGGCGAGCCGGAGGATGGCGTAAGCCGGATGCCACGTGGCTCGATCGGTCAGGTAAATCGTACGAATCCTTCGGCTCCTGAGCGCCGCGACCACCTTGAGGATGCCGGTGGGGGAACTCAAGTCGAACTTCAGCTCCAGCGGCTCGGCGCAGCTACCGCTCAGGCTCGACGGCGGCTCGTCGATTCGTGGGTACGCTACCCACGTGCGAACGCCGAATCGGGCGAGGTCGTCCGCGATGGAGGCGTAGAGGCTCTCGATGAAGTCCCACGCGTAACCCGTGTTCGTCCGGAAATTGGCGACGCACAGCACGTTGCCGGGCTCGGTCGCCGCCACAGCGCTGGAAATCGTTTCCATGTATAGGTACTGCGCCGATACAGGGTTCGAAACCACGACGCTGCGTTGGTCCATGCGTTGAACCGGTCGACTAGGATTCCGAGCCGCAGGGGCCGATTCGACCTAGGGAGGCGAGGGCGCGCTCGAATTGCTCCTCCTCCTCCCGGTAGAGGGCCGGGTAGCTGAACGAGCGTAGGACATAACGGCACACGGCCAGGCCGAACAGGGCGCGGATCCGGCTTTCCGTTCCGGGTCCGCCCAAGGCAGCGCGCGTGGATCCGGAGCTCCACACGGCGTGCATTGCGTCGGAGAGGCTCCCCGTCGCGGAATTAGATCGGCGGAGCTGGATCTCCAGGTTGACGCGGTCGATCCCCGGAAAATCGGCGATCCTGGCGGTGTCCCAATCGATGACTCCGGTCACCTCGCCGCTCTTCTCGTCGACGAGAATGTTGCCGTATCCGAAATCGCCGTGGCTGGCGTGGATCGCGAGGTCCTGACCGGCGAGTACGTGAGCGGCGTTTTCGAGCTCCGCCTCGATCCTACCGCCGATGGCGCGAGAGACGAAAGTCGCCCCCCGGAGGCGCGCCCAATCCTCGTCGAGGAGCTCGGAAACCGCGCCGTGCCCAACGGGTCCGAATCGGGTCGTGGCATCCCGAAGCGCATCGAGGAAGGCGATGGCGTTTCGGTAGATTGTATCGCTCAACGCCCTTGAGGGGACCTGCCAGGCGGGTTTGCCGGGGAGATGGCTCTCCCCGAGGGTCAAGACCCCCTGGTGACGGTCCGAGAAAGCAGGTTCGGGAATCCGTCGAAGCAGCGACTCGCAGCCTGCGAGGGCGGCGCGAAGCCGGACCAGGGCGCAGTGGTTTCGAAGGACGACGTCCTGAAGGTCCCCTGGCGGCACGATCCGGATCGCGAACTGCGCGTTCCCCGCGCGGATTCTGGCGACTGCAGCGCCCCGGACGCGAAGGTGAATGCTCTGGACGACGGAATCGCGGTCGCCGAGCCGATTGCCGATACGGCTCCAGGTCTCGCCGTCGAACGGCGGCTTGCTGGTCAGCAGGAAGGCGGCGCCAGTCGAGGGGGCGTCGTCGACGGAGAAGTCGGCGGGCACCTCGGGGCCATCTTCGAAGGCGAGGCGGGTGACGGCCCCGACCCCACGGAGGGCAGGCAGGACACGACGCTCCGGCAGACGTCGGGTCCCGGGCCGCCGCACCCGGCGAAGGAGGCGCCGGAGCGGCGTTCCCGGGGCACCCGAACCCGAGAGGATGAGGGCGGCGTCGAACCCCTGCCTCGCGCCGCCCGAGGCCCAGGCGTGGATGAGGGCACGCCCGGCCCGATCCCGAGTATCGACGAGCCAGAGCCCACCTGCGTCGCCAGACGGCGGCCACGGGGCGGGCGTATCGGTGGCCAGCCACGGCCGGAAGCTCGGCGTGGCGAACACCGGACTCCCCTTCGGAGTGTCGAGGAGGAGAGCGAGCAGCTCCGCGAGCGAGACGTCCTTCGCCATGCGCGTGACGTCAACCGCCGGCCGGGACAGCCGCAGGCGCCGGCTTCTCGGCCTCCTGACCGGGCGCTCGACCCCCACGGTAGCCGATGACCCGAGCCGGGTTGCCCGCGAGGATGGAGTACGGCCGGTAGGGCCTTCCGCCGACCACGGCGCCCGCACAGACGATACATCCCTCGGGGAGGGTCGTGCCGGGGAGGATGAAGGCGTTCGAAGCGATGAAGACGTTGTCCCCGATCGTCACGGGTTTTTCCGTCTGGCCCTGCTCCATCACATCGGCATTGGGATCGTCGTAGTTATGGTTGACGGTCCAGATCTTCACCCCGGGCGCGGTCGAGACGTTGTTCCCGATCTTCAGCCCGCCGCGCGCCTGGAGGAAGTTGTCGTACCCAATGTTGACGTTGTCCCCGACCTCGAGGTTCTCGATCGACCGGAATCGGCAGCCGGCCATGACCTGGAGGTTCGCGCCCGCCGCCTTCATCCGGCGCGATAGATACCGCGCCCTAAGCATATTCCCGAAGAGGCCGGGAATCTGCCAGATGAGCCAGTAGCCGTAGTAGAAGCGCTCGGATCGATCGAGCAGATCCCAACGGAGACGCTGAAGCAGGTCCCGCCAGGTGATGCGCGTCATCATCGAATCAGGCTCCGTTGCATGCAAACGGGTGGTGCGTCCACCCGCACCGGTTCGGACACCCCGTCGCTTGGGTTCCAGCCGCGCGGCATGGAACCTTGGCGTGACGGATTGCACTCCGTCGTTCCGTCATTGCCGGACGGGGGAATGCCTTTGCAATCCGGACGCCGGGGGCGGCGCCGTGGCGTAAGTCATTGTGATTTCAGGTGACGTAATCTATCACCGCGGGGTCGAGCGACTCCTCCCTGATGCCCCGTATCCACAGCTGGGGCCGCCGTACCACAGCCCCGTCAGCGCCGCTCGATCGCGAACGCCCGCCTATCGTGGGGCTCACCGGCCGCCCCGACGCCCACCGTGGCGGTCGGAGCACCCAGGCGATCCGACAGCGCCTCGATCGCATCGGCGAGGATGACCGACACGCTCTGGTGCGAGTGCTCGCGCCCATGGACCCCGGGCGTGGGCGCCGAGGGCCTCGGCGCCCGGTACCGGTCCAGGAGGGCGGCCAGGAAGGCATCCCGATCGAAGTCGACGAGGGTGACCGGGCCCCTTGCATCTTCGAGGAATCGCGTCGCGCGGGTGCGGGTCACGATGAGGGGCGTGCCCATGGCCAGGGCGTCGAAGCACTTCACGGGGCAGACGGCCTGGGCATACTCCGAATCGGGGTTGGTCGGGACGAGGTAGGCGTCGAGCGAGCCGGTGAAGTTCGGGGCGTCGTCGTAAGGGATCGAGGGGAGGATGGAGACGGGGAGATGCGGGCGCTCGCGGGCCCATTGACGCACCTCGGGCTGCAAGGTGCCCCGCCCAGCGATGACGAAGTGGATGTCGAGCTCCATCCAGGCGGTCGCCTCGATGAGGGGGAGAACGATCTCCCGGAGGCCTTTGAAGGGCTCCATCGTGCCCAGCCATCCGACGAGGAAGGTGTGCGGTCCCAGGCCGAGGCGCTCGCGGAGGTCGAGGCGGGTCGAGGCCGGGTCGAACCGGGAGGCATCGGTTCCCCAGCGCCCGACGATGAGCCGGTCCCGCGGAGCTCCGTGCTCGGCGAGGAGTTCTAGGAGCTCGGGGGTGACGCACACGATCAGGTCGCAGTCGGCGTAGATCTTTTGGACGAGGGCGATGCGCTCCCGCTGTCGGTCGGGATCTACCCGCCCCTGTGCGGCCTCGAATTCGCAGATCGGGTCGATCGGATCGTAGATGATCCGGATCCCTGCGGCCTTGAGAATTCGGACCATCCATCGCAGCTCGGAGAGGTCGCGGATGTTCCATCCGGAGAGCCAGACGATCCGGATCCCGGCGTTACGAAGGCGCCGCGCGAGATAGGCGGGGAGGAGATACTTCCTCCCTCGGATGTCCAGGTCGGGGAACCGGAGGATGGGCCATTCCGGCTCGACGCCGTCGCTCGTGCCGGAACGTGGGCGCAACCAGTAGACGTTCCAGCCGCGACTCGCGAGCTCGCGCGACAGGTAGATCTCGCGGTTGTTATGGGGAATGTGGAGGTGGCGGACCGGGAAGAACGCGATCGAACGTGCCTGCGGTGCCGTTGTTGCCATGCCGAACCTCCCTCGTCGAGTCGTGAGTGTCCACGATCAACCTCGATCGATCGGGAGGGGGTGAGATTTCGCCGCCCCCTCCGACCGCACTGTGGGGATGGACGGCGACGTCACCGCCGCGCACTTGGGAGCGATCGAATCGCGGGCGTCGCTACCGCCCCGGAGGAGCGGTCTCCCCTCCGGCTTCCGGCCCGCCTCACGCTCCCGTATCCTGGTAAGCGTGCGTCACATTGGACGTGCTCGATCCGCTCGTCCGTCGCGGATCGGTCGGATTCACCTCCTCTGGGTCATCGAGTCATTCGGTCGCCGAGGCGCTCGCCGCGCCGACCGGACCTTCGGCGTCCTTCTCCAGTGTCCGCGGTGACCCACGTCTGAGGCGCGCGAGGGCGGCGCCGCGGTCGTGCACGGCGGCGAAAAGCGCCTGACGCACGTCCGCGGGGAGGAGCCCCGGCAGGGTCAGTAGCGCGGCGGTGAAGGCGAGGATGATCAGGGTCTTCACCGCGACCGAGAGCCAGATCGGTCCCGGGACGAGGAGCGAGATCGCCCAGGCCAGAGCGCCGAGACCGAGCATCGCGATGGCGCGGGGCCACGGCAAAGCCATTGGGTAAAGGTGCTCGGCGCGCCGCCCAATCCAGACCATACGGGTTCCGTAGGCGATCGCCGTGGCCAGGGCGGCGCCGACGCCGCCGAGGAGCGGGATGAGCAGGACGTAGCCCACCGTGATCACCCCCGCCGAGATGGCGGTGCCCATGGCGATGTCGCCCGTCTTGCCGTAAAGGAAAAGGCCGAGATTCGTGAAGGCCAGCCAATTGTTGAACGCGTAGGCGAGAAGCACGAGGGGGACGATCAGCCGGGCGCCCCAGAACTCGGGATCGGCCATGATGCGGAGCACGTCCTGCACGTAAATCGAGATCCCGACCATCACGAGGACCATGGCGGCCGAGAGGAGCAGGAAGACGTTCCTAAAGCGCTCGCGCGCGTCGGGCCGCTTGGCCGTGATGTACTTCTCCGAGTTCCAGATGCTGAAGAACGGATCGCCGACGAGGAACGAGAGGAGGAACCCGAAGCGGTAGCCGAGCGCGTAGACGCCGACCTCGTCGAGCCCGCCGCCGAGCACGCGCAGGAAGTAGCGGTCGCCGAAGGTGATGTAGAACGAGATCAGGCTGTTGAGGACGAGCGGGAGGCTGAACGACGTCATCGACCGGGCCTTCTCGAGGGAGAAGGAAATGCCGGTCTTCGAGAGCGTGTACCAGAGCATCGGGATGGTGATGGCGAGGCTGGAGACGAGGGAGCTGAGGATCACCCCCTCCGCCGCCATCCGCAGCCCGACCACGAAGTAGATGTTGAGCGAGAGCTGCACGACGAGCTTCATCGTGCTGAAGCCCACGAAGAGCCACGGCCTCTGCTGGGCGCGGATGAAGGTGAACGTCGTCTCGGTGACGCTCTGGAAGATCAGGGTGAAGGAGAAGAGCCCGAGGAGCCGCGCCAGGTCCGCGGAGCCGAGCACGATCCGCGCGATCGGGCCCGATGCAACGAGGAGGATCAGCACGCCGACCGCGTTGAGGAGCCCCACGAGGGCGATCGACGTGAAGATGACCTCGCCGCGGTCCTTCGCGTCGTCGTACTGGTAGTAGAACCGGAATACGGCCTCGCCGATCCTGAGCCCGAAGAGGATGGCCACGAAATCGATGACCATCGAAAGGAGCTCGATGGTCCCGTAGTCTGCGGGGGTCAGGTAGCGGGTGTAGATCGGGAGCATGACGAAGCTCACGACCCGCCGCAGGATGTTGCCGCAGAGATAGATGCTGCCGTGGGACAGGATCTTGGACGTGCTCAACGCTTTATCGACTCCTCGGGCTCCCGCCCCTCGATGGGAGCGCCGCTCTCGGGATGGACCCCGGTGCTGGAACGGGAAAGGGCGGCCGCACGAAGGTGTGCGGCCGCCGGCGCGTATGGGGGACGGCCGTTGCCTGCGGCGGGGATCGGTGCCCGCGGTCCCCGCCGTCGGACCGCCGTCCTCAGGCGATCTGCCGATCGCTTGCGGCCGAATGCGCCATCACGTAGTTCGCGATGGCATCGAGGCAGCCGATGTTCTCCTCGGTGATGTCGACGTCGTCGACGACGACGCCGAACTCCTCTTCCAGGAAGGCGATCATCTCCATGACGCCCATGGAGTCGACGATTCCGTTGCCGAGGAGGGAGGCGTCGTTACGGAGTTCGAAGTCGGGGCGCATGTAGAGGAAGTTCTCCTCGACGAAGGCGCGCAGCCGGGCCAGGATCTCGTCTCTATTCATCGCGGTCTGCTCCAGTTCACGGGTCTCGGGTTCAGGGGGTTCGGATCGTCGGTCAGCGAGCGGGCGAGCTCGCGTCGGCCAGCCGCGCGCCGGTCCCGCTCGTGCGCGGCAGGCGGGCCAGGAAGGCGAGGAAGCGTTCGGCGATGCGGACCTGCGCCTCCTCGTTCAGGTGCCCGCCGTCGTATGTCCACTCGGGCGCGAGCATGTAGACCTTCTGCCCGCGGTAGCGCGTGTACGCGCGGGAGCCGTCGGCCCGTGTGCTCTGGATCTTCGCGAGGTCGAAGAGCGGGTCGACGCCCTCGTAGCGTTCGCGCAAGAGGTCGTTGTATCGGTTGCGCTTGATGTTGAGCGCGGTCTGGGTGTTCCTCCCGAGCCGAGTCCTGATCCGCTCCATCAGTCCTTCCGGCGCGGTGTGCAGCGGGAGGGTGATGTGGACGAAGAGGAGCTCGGGGTGGCGCTGGCGGAGCGACTCGATCCGCCGGGCGTAGTCCTCGAAGAGGGCGTCGGGATCGGTCTCCGGGAGGATGTCGACGTAGCAATACTTCAACATCGCGACGGCGCCGGAACCGTCGGCGAGGCCGTTCTCGACGATCGCCTCGAAGGCGTTCGCCTTGGTCTCCGGCTCGCGATTCTTCCCGATCCTCGCCTCGATGAAGGCCGGCCCCTCGACCTGGCTCGGGTCGTCGGAGGTGACGACGCGCAGGCCGATCTCGGAGTGCTCCTTCAGCACGCGCTGAACGCCGAGCATGATGTCGCGGCCGACCGATTGGTGGCCGAAGAAGATGCGGCGGGAGGCCAGGGCCTCCCATTCGGCGGCGTCGATATCGGCAATGGTCGGGGCGTCCGTGGTCATGGCGTACGCGGGTTCGTCCTCTCGGGCCGGTCCGTCGCCCTCGCACCCGGCGCTCGCGGCGAGGCCGAGGAGGAGAGCGGTCGTCCATTGTTTCGACGTCATCGTCCTACAGAGTCCTGCTCGAGTCACGCGCCGACGGCGGCGGGGTGCCCGGCTTCCGCCGGCGGGGCCGGCACGAGGCGATCGAGCGCGCCGGCCGCCTCGCCCTCCGACTCGGTCAGGTGCACATCCGGCGCGCCGGCGGGCGCCGCTACCTCCATGGGCCGCTCCACGAACTCCCGGTGCCAGAGCTGAGTGGAGAGGATCGCGACGAGCGCCTGGCTCTCGCGGAACCCCGTGGCGCGCCCCGCGCGGCAGCGGCGGAGCAGGCCGGCGACGATCGCGGGATCGAAGATCCCGGTCCGCTCCAGCGCCTCGGGGGAGAGGAGCTCGGTCACGTACTCGGGCTCCCCTCCCTCGAAGAAGGCGGGGATGTCCGGCGCGCGGTACGGCTGCTTGGGCCGGCGAGCCAGCTCCCGTGGCACCACGTCGTCGGCCCAGCGGCGCAGCACATCCTTCTCGCGCAGTACGCGCAGCTTGCTCGAGGCGGGCAGCGCCGCGGCGAACTCGAAGAGGCGGTGGTCGAGGAACGGGAAGCGCCCCTCGACGCTGTTGGCCATCCCCATGCGGTCGCCCTGCGAGCTCAGGAGGTACGAGGCGAGGAGCGTCGTCATCTCGAGATACGCCGCGCGGTGCAGCGGCGACCACCTCGCGAACGCCTCCGGCAGCGACTGCCGGAGCTCCTCCATCGCGTCGAATCCCTCGAGCTCCGCCTTCGTCTCCCGGGAGTAGAACTCCTTGATCCGGGAGGTCAGGAGGAAGCGCGGCAGGTGCGAGAAGAGCGGGTCGTCCTCGCCGCCGGCGTCGAGGAAGAAGCGCCGCCAGGGCTCGCCCCTCGCCCCCGGCCCGAGGTACGGGTAGAGGCGGTCGAAGAGGCGGGGGCGCCATGCGGAGCCCGGCTGACGCAGACAGAACCTGCGGACCGCCGTCTCCTTGAAGAGGTCGTAGCCCAGGAAGAGCTCGTCCGAGCCCTCGCCCGTCAACACGACCTTGATCCCCCGCTCCCGCGTCAGCTTCGAGAGAAGATACAGCGGCGCCGGCGCCGTGCGCACGAGCGGCGTCTCCGTGTGGCGGATCACGGCCGGGAAGACGGCCGCGATGTCGCCCGAGCGGATGTGCTCGACGGCGTGGACGCTCCCCAGCTCCCTCGCGAGCCGGAGCTGGTACGCGCTCTCGTCGAGCGTCGGGTCCTCGAAGGTCACGGCGAAGGTGCGCAGCTCGTAGGGCGAGAGCCCGGCCGCGAGCGCGCAGGTGATGCTCGAGTCGAGCCCGCCGCTCAGGTAGCCGCCGACGGGGACGTCGGCGCGCATGCGCAGGGCGACGCTGTCGCGCATGATCTCGTCGAGCCGCTCGAGCGCATCCGCGGGCTCCGCCTCTGCGCCGGGATAGTCGAGGGCGTAGTAGCGGCGGATGCTCAGGGCGCCGTCTCGCCAGAGGGCGCAGGTCCCCGGCTCGAGCTGGGCGATGCCGCGGAAGGGCGTACGCGGCGCGCGCGCCGCCCAGAAGGTGAAAACTTCATCGAACCCCCGGAGGTCGGGCGCGGCCTCGACCTCGCCGCTGGCGAGGAGCGCCTTGACCTCGGAGCCGAAGACGAGGTCGCCCGCGCCGGTGAGGGCGTAGAAGAGCGGGCGGACGCCGAAGCGGTCGCGCGCCAGGAAGATCTGCTCGCGGCGGCGGTCGTAGAGCGCGAAGGCGAACTGGCCGTTCAGCCGGTCCAGCATCGCCGCGCCCCACTCCTCCCATCCGTGGACCAGCACCTCGGTGTCGCAATGGGTGCGGAACCGGTGGCCGAGCGCTTCCAGCTCCCGCTGGAGCTCGAGGTAGTTGTAGACCTCGCCGTTGTAGACGACGACGACCGAGCCGTCCTCGTTGGCGAGCGGCTGCGCCCCACCCGCGAGGTCGATGATGCTGAGGCGGGTGTGCGCGAGCCCGACTCGCCGGCCCGTGAAGAGGCCGTACCCGTCCGGGCCGCGGTGGTGCAGCACCGCGGCCATGCGACGCAGCGTGGCCGGGGCGACGCCGCGCGCTTCACGCCGCGCGATCCCTGCGAAACCGCACACTAGACGTCGCTCTCCAGCCGGATCTCGGTGATCGGCTCGACGAGCTGCGCCGGGAGGTGGAGGTAGCGGGTCGTCGCGCGCTTCTGCTCGATGTCGCGGTATGCCCGCTCGATCTGCACCTTGTCGTAGCCCAGCTCCAAGGCCGCGGTCTCGGCATCGAGACCCGCGTTGTAGGCGTGCAACACGAGGTCCATCGTCCGCGCGGGGAGCGAGAAGTAGAACTCCTCCTGCGACTGCGGGAGCGAGTAGGTGTCCGTGGTCGGCGGGCGGTTCGTCACCCCCGCCGGCACGCCCAGCTCCGCCGCAAGCTGGTAGACCTGCGTTTTGTAGAGGTGCGCGATCGGCTTGATGTCCGCGAGCCCATCGCCGCCCTTGACGAAGAAGCCCTGGTCGTACTCGAGCCGGTTCGGCGTGCCGACCACCGCGTAGTGCAGCCGGTCGGCGTGGTAGTACTCGAGCATCTTGCGGACGCGCTGCTTGAAGTTCGTCGCGGCGACGATGACGCGGTACTCGACCGGCGGGAGCCGGTGCGTCGACAGCTCGCCATCCGGCGACTGGACCACGAGCTGGAAGGTGTTGAGCCGGTCGGAGTTCAGCCGGTCGCCCGGGAGCACGATCTTGCTCTTCCACCCCGGGCCGTACTCGGGGACGACGCGGCGGATCGCCTCGTCGCGGCGGCGGTAGCACCCCACCGCCTCGAGGGTCGGGGCGATGTCCTCGATCGTGTACTCGATCCCGAGCCTCTCCGCCCACTCGCGGGCGAGCTCGAGGCTCTGAGGATCCGAGTCGCGCTCCGGCATGAAGAGGCCGAACACCCGCTCCGCGCCGACCGCGCGCACGGCGAGCCCCGCGCAGACGGAGCTGTCGACGCCGCCGCTCATCGCGACGACGAAGCCGCGGCGCTTGAAGCTCGTGCTCAGGTGCTTGCGCATGCTCTCCGTGATTCGCGCGATGGCGGCGGGAGCGTCGAGTTGCAGCGGACTCGCCGCCGAAGACCTGGTCGTCGTCTCCATGTATCGCATCGTTGTTCGAGGACACGTCGAGGGCCGGAGCCATTGCCGGCGGCCGGGACCGAATGCACGCTTGGTGCCTCGCCCGCCGTGACCGCGACCGCCGGCGGCCGATCGCCGCAACCCGCGCTCTTGCAGTCGATTACGGCCCCCCCCGCGATTCCTTGCCGGCGACTCGGATGCTCACCCACGCGTTGTTGTGTTGCGGAGTCGCAACATACCGGCGTGCATCTCCATCGCCCGATCGGGTGCCGCGGTGCTGGAGAGCCCAGGGTGCATAGGGGCAGAGAGAGGGCCGCCGGGGGCCAGTACGCGCCTGCGAGGCCGCTTTGCCGAGCCGGCGGCATCGCGGGCGCCGCGGGCGGGCCCTCGGCCGGGGGCCGACGAATCGTGTGGCACCGCGCGTGCGTTCCGCCCGGCGGCATCATTGACGCCGAGGTGTTGTTGCACCACCGTCGGCCATTCTACGGATTCCGTCGTGGAGGCACCATGTCGAAGGGATCGGCCGGGCCCGTGCCGGGCCGCAACGTCGCGTTCATGTTGTGGGATACGGCTGCGCGCTCGGGGGACCGGGTGGCGATGGTCGAGCGCGACTGGAGCATCGGGTACCGGGAGCTCTGCGGGCGAGCCGGCGCGATCGCGCGGGAGGTGGTGGCGCGGGGGGTCGAGCCGGGCGACCGCGTCGTCGTGCTCCTGGAGCGAGGCGCGGATGCGGCCGCGGCGTATTTCGGGGTCTTGGCCGCGGGCGGCGTCGTCGTGGTGCTGAACGAAACGTTGCGGCCGCGGCAGATCGAGTACGTCCTCGAGCATTCCGGTGCGAAGCTGCTGCTGACCTCTAAGGCGCTGCTCTCTCGGCAGCACCGCCCCCTGGAGACGGGGGCGGCCGTGGTGCTGGCGGAGGAGATCGCGAGAGAGGCGGCGTTCGAGCCGCTGGAGCGGGGCGGATCGGAGCTGGCGCAGCTCACCTACACCTCCGGCTCCACGGGGCTCCCCAAGGGGGTGATGGCGTCGCATGCGAACGTCTGGGCGGCGATCGAGACGGTCGCCGGTTATCTCGGGATCCGCCCGGACGACAGGATCGCGAGCCTCCTCCCGTTCAGCTCGGTCTACGGCGCGAACCAGTTGCTCTGTGCGGTGCTACGCGGCGCGGTGCTGGTCCTCGAGCGGTCGCCGGTGCCGAACCAGATCGTGTCGGGGCTGAGGGAAGCCGGCGTGACGGTCCTCGCCGGGGTGCCCCCGCTCTGGATGCAGCTCCTGAACGCGCCGGCGTTCCAGGAGGCGCCGATCGCGTCGCTCAGGATCCTGCAGAACGCCGGCGGGCATCTCGCCCCCGCCGCGGTCCGCCGTCTCCGGGAGCTCCAGCCGCAGGCGGACCTGTACCTCCAGTACGGGATGACGGAGGTCTTCAGGACGACGTACCTCCCCCCGGAGGAAACGGACCGCCGGCCGGACTCGATGGGGAAGCCGATGCCCGGCGTCGAGGTCCTCGTCCTGCGCGAGGACCTGACCCCGTGCGAGCCGGGCGAGGTCGGGGAGCTCGTGCACTGCGGACCGACCGTCACCCTCGGGTACTGGAACGACCCGGAACGCACGGCGCGCACCTACCGTCCCCACCCCTTCGACCCCTCGGCGGGCACCGTCGTCTTCTCGGGGGACATGGTCCGCCGCGACGAGGAGGGGTTCCTCTACTTCGTCGGTCGGCGCGACCGGATGATCAAGACGCTCGGCTACCGGGTGGGCCCCGACGAAGTCCTCGACGTGCTCTATGCCTCGGGCGAGATCTCGGAGGGGGTGATCACGACGGAGCCCGACCCGCAGCGGGGCGAGGCGATCGTCGCGTACGTCGTGCTGAAGGAGGGCGGCGCGCTCGACCGGCTTCAGAAGTTCTGCCGCGCCGAGATGCCGCGTTACATGCAGCCGACGCGCATCGAGGTCCGGGAGTCCCTTCCGCGGAACGCCAACGGGAAGCACGACCTGTTGGCGCTGCGGGGCGAGGTCGGGGTCGCCTGAGAGCCCGCGGCGAGATCGGCGTCGCCTAGAGCGCGGCGAGGCCGCGGAGGATGTGCTCGCGGTCGCGGTCGCTCACCCCCCCGTGGGTCGGGAGGGTGACGAGCTCGCGCGCGAGGGTCTCGGCCCCGGGCCATCGCCCGGCCGGCTCGGCGAGCCGTGGCCTCACCGCATCCAGCATGGGGAGCGGGACCGGATAGCTCGGCGCAACGCCCCATCGGCTCAGGGCGTCGACGGTCCGGCGGGCATCGGCGACGCGGACCGGGAGCCGCAGGAACCCGGGCTCGGCGCCGTCGGCGACGCGAGGGGTGCGCGCCCAGCGTTCATCGAGGCGACGGGCGAGGTCCTGGGCCCGGCGGCGTCGCTCCCGGGCCTCCGCCTCGGCCGCCTCGCGGCTCGCGAGTGCAAGGACCGCGGCGCGGGGGGGCATCCCGGCCGGCGGGACGGGCTCGTGGTAGAGCGTCTCGCCGAGCCCGAGCCAGGGGAGGGATGCCGGCACGCCGTAGATCCGCGGCCGCCCGAGCGCCCACTGCGCCGCCGAGGCGAGGATCACGGAGCCATTTGGCGGCGCGACGTCGCCTTCGATGGCCTCGCGGTCCCGTGCGGCCGAGGCGCCCCGCAAGAGAACGGCGCCCCCCCGCCCCCCCGTCCACCCCTTGCCCCGCCCGAAGCTGAGGACGCCGATCTCCCCGAGCGTCCCGAGGCGGCGCCCCCGCCACTCCGCACCGTGCCCCTGCGCCGCGTCCTCGATGAGGATCGCGCCGTGCCTCGCCGCGAGCTCGGCGAGGGGCTCCCACGGCACCGGGATCCCGTAGAGCGGGGCCACCACGAGGATCCTCGCCCCCGCCCTCAACGTTCGCTCGACGGACTCCAGGTCGGGTGTCAGCGTCCCGGGGTCGATGTCGAAGAAGAGGAGCGGGAGCTCGTTCCAGACCCCGGCCGAGGCGACGTCGAAGCAGGTGAAGGCCGGCAGCGCGAGCCGCGGCGAGGCTTCGCCCGTGCGCTGCGCGGCGGCGAGGATCGCGAGTTGCAGCGCCTGTGTGCCGCTCCCGGTGAGGACGACGTCGCTCGCCGCGTACTCGCGGGCGAGCAACCCCTTCAGCGCCCCGAGCGCGCCGGGGTCGCTCCGCCCCGCCGCCCGGAGGAGCGCCGGGAACGGGATCGGCGAGCGGACGGGGAGCTGGTGGTAGAAGGGCGGTGCGCGCATCAGAACGCCGCGAGCCGCGGCGAGATGATCGGCCCCAGCCGGTTCGCCATTCCGAGGGGGAGGCGCTGCCAGACGCTCGTGGCGAGGCGGAAGACCCGGCCATCGCCGGAGGGTGCCGCCTGCCCCGCCGCGCGCGCCCAGGAGCCCCACGGGAGGGGGACGTCGGTCCCGCCCCACTGCTGCTTGAAGCGGTGCGTCCCGCCGCCCGGGGTGCAGCGCCCGAAGTTGAAGACGCGCACCCCCTGGCCGATGACGTGCTCCATCAGCGCCCAGTAGAGGAGCATGTTCGGCGCTTCGCGGCTGAACTCTCGTAGCGACGACGCCCAGGTGATCTCGAACTCGCCGGCGAAGGTGAAGCCGAATCCGGCGGCGACGGGCCGTCCCTCGCGGTAGACCGCCGCGACGGTCGCCCCCGGCACCCGCTCGGCGATGGCATGGAAGAGCCGGCGGGGGAGGACGGGGGTGCCGAGGTCGCGCATGTTGCGGGCGAAGACCTCGTAGAACGGCTCGACCTGGTCCGGCCCGAAGCGGGTCTCCATCCCCGCCTTCATCGGGCGGCGGATCTGGCTGCGGAGCTTGCTGGGGAAGGCCTCCCAGAGCTCCTCGGCGGATTCCGGCAGGTCGAGGAGGACGGTGATCTTGCGATCGAGCGGGTCGAGCCCCGGGGGGGTCGCATCCCGGGAGCGGAGCTGCAGCGTGTCGGCGCCGACGTCGCGAGCGAACGCCTCGGCCGCCCGGACCAGCACCCGCCTCGCGGCGGCGGAGCCCAGGGGGCCGCCGTAGTTGAGGAAGGGGAGCGAGATGATGTGGTCGCCCAGGAAGGGCGCGCGCATCCGCACGAGCGGAAGCACTCCCTCCCAGTCGCCCGTCCCCTCGTCGACGGCGACGAGGTAGCGCGTCTCGTGGCCGAGCGTGTCGGCCATGATCCCGCGCCAGGCCGAGAGGTGGCAGAAGGTCGCGTGCGGCACCCGGGCGACGAAGCGATCCCAGACCGCCGGGTCGATCTCGCGATCGATGACCCGCATCCCCTGGCAGGAATCCACGGCGGTCTTCAGCACGACGCCACCCCCTCGAAGGCGAAGGTGCGAGCGATCGGCTGGAACCGGAACTCGCGCACGAGCGCCCGGATCCGGCCCGCGGTCCGGGTGAGGCCGCCGTAGTGGCGAACCCGCGTGGGCCAGGGAACGTCGATACGCGGCTGATCCGGGTCCAGCTCCCAGGGGTGGATGTAGAAGGTCCCCGGCACGCCCCGTCGGGTGCACTCCCGGAACGCCGACCTCACGATGCCGTAAGGAAGAAGACGCAGGTACCCCCCTCCCGCCGCCGGGAGGTTCCGCCCGAACCGGCGGATCGTCGCCGGCGGGACCTCGAGGATCCGCCCGGCCGGGCGGTTCAGCCAGTGCGGGTCCCGCTGCCCCGTCGCGTACCCGTATCCCCGTCGGCGGATCGGGAAGAGGCTCGAATCGTAGACGTACCCCTCCTCGATCAGGATGTCGAGCGCCCACTCCCGCCCCGGCACGATCGAGAAGCTCGGCGCCCGGAACCCGCGGACGGGCTGCCCCGTAAGGTCCTCGAGGTAGAGCCGCGTCCGTCGGACCGAATCGCGGAACTCGGCCGGCGTCTGGTGCGTCACCCTCCGATGATCCCAGCCGTGCGAAGCGATCTCGTGCCCGTTGACTGCCAGCTCCCTCACCAACGAAGGGTGCCGTTGCGCCACCCATCCCAGCACGAAGAAGGTCCCGCGAACCTCCTGCTCGGCGAGGATCTCGAGGAGCCGCATCACGCTGTGCACCACACGGCTGTCGTATCGGCCCCACTCCGCCGGGCTGATCCACCGCTCGAAGGCGGAGACGTGGAAATACTCCTCCACGTCCACGGTGAAGTGGTGCCTGACGTCGTCGTAGCGTATCATCGTTGTCCGTAGGGGTTGCCCGCGCAGGGGAAACGTGTCGTCCGGCAGCCGCCTGTGCGGGGGACCGGTCGTCCGGCGGCGGCCTTCGCAAGGTCGGCGCCTTGCCGCGCTCGCCGCCGGACCGCCGCGACCGCCGGAGCGATATCGCTGTGCGGCAATGGGTTACCGCCGCGATCGGCTCACGGCCCCGCAGGGGCGGATGTTGCGAAGACCCATCACTTGGGGCTGCCTCGACACGACGCACGCCCCATGGAGAGCAGGATCGGAGGCGGCCATGACGAGACCGGAGCCCATGGAGTCGAGGTTCACGCGATGAGGATCAACGGGCCGGCCGTCGTGGCCGTCGGCGCCATCTTCGCCGTCACGCTGGTGCCCGCCCCGGGCGGCGGGGGCGGCGGCGATGCGGTCTTCTGCCTGATCTGCGGGGAGCGAGGCCTCGCGGACGTGATCTTGAACGTCCTGCTCTTCGCGCCGTTGGGCGCGGCGCTGGCCCGGGGAGGGGGGAGTGCGGTCCGGCCGGTCCTGGTCGGAGGGCTGGTCTCGCTGACGGTCGAGGTGCTCCAGATCGGGATCTCGGGGCGAGATGCGAGCCCCGGGGACCTGCTGATGAACACCCTGGGCGCGGCGCTCGGCGCCTTCGTGGTCCGGACGGCGGGGGTGTGGGTCGACCCGCCGCCTCGTCGGGCGAGGAAATTCTCGGCGGCGGCGTTGGGCGGTGCCCTGGGGGTCCTCGCCCTGGGCGGTTGGCTTCTCTCGCCGTCGTGGCCGGATACGGTCTACTACGGGCAGTGGACCCCGGAGTTCGGCAACCTCGAGCACTACGGTGGTCGGGTCCTCGACGCCGCGGTGGGCGACCTCCCCCTCCCCTCCCGGAGGCTCGCGGACTCGGATGCCGTGCGCGAAGCGCTCGCCCGCGGCGTCGAGCTACGGGTCGACGCGATCGCCGGGCCGCCCCCGGCGGGCCTGGCGCCGATCTTCAACATCTACGACGATCGGCAGCGGGAGATCCTCTTCATCGGCGCGTACTTCGAGGACCTGGTCCTGCGCTACCGGACGCGATCGGCGGAGGTTCGACTCGACCGTCCGGAGCTCCGGTGGATCGGGGGGCTCGAGGGGGTCGCGGAGGGAGATCCGCTCCGCCTTCGACTGCGCCGGTCCGAGGGCGGGTACTGTCTCGAGGTGAACGGGGTGGAGCATTGCCCGCCCGGGTACACGGTGCGGGATGTGTGGGGGGTGCTCTACTTCGCGGAGTCCGAGGCCCCGGAGCTCAGGGATATCCTCGGCCTCTGCTGGCTCGTCATCCTCTTCGCCCCGGCCGGCTTCTGGCTCCGCCGGCGTCGCGACGCCGCGGTCGCGTGTGCCGCGACCTGCGCGGGCCTTCTCGCCGCCCCGGCCGCCGTGGGGTTGGCGACGACCTCCCCCGCGGAGTTCGCCGCCGCACTCGCGGGGCTCGGCGTCGGGGCCGCCTTCCGGCGAGTGGCTCAGGCGATGGGGGCCGGCTCCATCGGCCGCCGCGCCGACGATGCCGCCTCGACGAGCGCCGCCACGCAACGGTCGATGCGGGCGTAGCTCGCGTCGAAGACCGCTTCGGACTGCCCCCAGGGATCGCGAATCGCGCGCGTGTCGATCGGCTCCGGGTCGAGGTCGCCCAGGACGAGGACCGACGAGGGGTCCAGGCCGTAGCGGCGGCAGATCTCCCGCTGCTGGCGGGCGTCCATGACGATGATCAGATCGGCGTTGCGGACCAGCTCCGCGTCCAGGAGCTTCGAGCGGTGCCCGCTCAGGTCGTGGCCCCTTCGGCCCGCGACCAGGATCGCCTCCTCGGGCGCGGGCCTACCCGGGCCGATGAGGCCGGCCGAGTCCACGGCTGCCCGGCCCCGGACGTGCGCCGGGAGCATCGCGGCGTAGGCGGCGGCCGCGTACGGGCTCCGACAGACGTTGCCGAGGCAGACGAAGAGAGCCGCGCGGGGGAAGCCGCGCGCCTCGAAGCCACGGAGCGCGCGGCGACGGCGGCGGGGGTGCAGCACCCGGTCCGGCGCGTGCCGGAGGGCTCGCGCCAACCGGCGCAGTCGGTTCGTCACGCTCTTCCTCATCACACGCGGGGTCGGGGGATCCGAGGGTCGTGCCGGGCCGGCGGTCGCGGGCGGGATGCCATGCCTGTTGCCCGCGCGCCACAGATCGGGTCCCGAGGCAGTGTCGCCAGCCCGAGTCGCGGGGCGGCGCGCCGCCCCGCGACTCGGGTGCCGTCGCCGTCACAGCATAACACCGGGAGGGGGTGAACGCTACGCTCGGCGCGGACTCGCGCGGCGATCGGCCCGGCCGTGCCGACACGACCCTCCGCCGCCCGGACTGCGGTGCCGACGCCGCCTGCGAGGAGGGTGGAATGCCGCCGCCTTGGTCTCCATCTTGCTTGCGTCCGCGGCCGGCGAGCCGATCGCCGGCCGGGAGTGCGGCCGGCAGGGAGCGCGCCACCGGCGACCGACCCCGAACAGACGAACCGCACCCTACGTGGGGTCAAGGCCCTCGAAGCCTCGAGAAGGAGCGCGTACATCCGTGATATCAGGCCATCGCAGCCCCTTCGTGGGCCTCGGGACGATCGTCCTGCTCCTCGCCCTCGTGCGTCCAGCGCCCGGGCAGAGTCCCAACGCCGGGTCGCTGCGGGGGACCGTCGTCGACGAAGCCGGCACGCCGCTCGTGGATGCCGTGGTTTCGGTGGTCCGCGCCGGGAGCGGCGTGCACCGCGTCGTGCACACCGACCGGGCCGGCCGGTTCGTCGCCACGTTCCTCCCTTCCGGCCGCTACGAGGCGGTCGTGGAGCGGCTCGGCTACCGGCCGCAGCGGATCGTGGGCCTCGTCGTCGGCTCGGGCCGGGACACGGAGGTCACGGTGAGGCTGGCCGCGGCGCGCCCGCCGATCGAGGCGGTCGACACGGTCCGCTTCCAGGCAGGGGCAGTGATCGGGTCGCGCCCCGACATGTCGCGGCCGTTCGATGCCTTCGAGCTCGAGGGGGTCCCCGACGCGGCCCGCCGGCTGGAGGCGCTCTCCCGGATGGCGACGGCGTCGGATGCCGGGCTGCGGATCGAGGGGCTGCCCGCCCGGCTGACCGCGGTCGTGGTCGACGGCGTGCCGTTCTCGCCGGCGCGCCACCCGTACGTCGACGACCCCTTCCCGGCTTCCGCCTTCCCGCCGAGCGCGCTCCGATCGGCGGAGCTGGTGACGAACGGCGTCGATGTCGAGTGGGCCGACGCGGCCGCCGGCCACCTCGGCGTCCAGACGACCACCGGGACGCGCGAGCTCGCGGTGCGGGCTTTCGGGGCGTGGTCGGGCGATGCGCTCTCCTCATCCCGCCACTTCGACGCCGCCGAGGCGCCGTACACCTCGCTCCGAGGAGGGGTCGTGGCCTCGGGCCCGCTCTTCGGGGATACGGCGCAGTTCGTCGTGGGGCTCGAGGTCGAGCGCGCCGCGCAGCCCTTCCCGCGGGCGTGGGAGATCGACTCCGTCGGGACCGCCGTGCTGGGCGTCGCCCGGGACTCCTTCGGGGTCGACCTCGGCGGCTACGCCCGCGCCCGGGTCGAGGAGACCGAGAGGGTCGCCGGGTTCGCCCGCGTCGACTGGCGCCTCGCGCAGAACCACCACTTCGGCATCCGCGGGAACTACGCGGCCTTCCCGGCAGGCGGACCGACGGCCGTGGCGAGCCGGCTCCACGGACCGGGGATCCGCCTCGAGGGAAGCGACCTCTCGGCCGCGGCGACGTTGATGTCGAACCTCGGCGAGCTCTGGGTCCAGGAGATCCGGCTCGGCGCCTCGCGGAGCATCCGCGAGTACCTGGCGGGGGCGGACGGGCTCCCCGCGACCCGCATCGTCGCCGGGGGGCTGGCGTTCGGAACCGACCCGATCCTCCCCGGCCGCTTCGAGCGGACCGGGTTCGACCTCTCGCAGGTCCTGCACTACCGGCACGGCGCACACCGGCTCAAGGCGGGCGTCGCCCTCTCGGTGACCTCCTACAAGGATGCCTTCGCCGCGAGCGGCGGCGAGTTCGTCTTCTCCGGCACCGACGCCTTCGCGCGGCGCGAGGGGGTCTTCACGCAGGACCTCGGCTCGCCGGGCGTCGCGGAGTTCTCCTCGCCCCGGTACGGGATCTTCGTGCAGAACACCTGGACCGCCACGCCGGGGCTCGACCTGACGGTCGGGATCCGGTACGACGCCGAGCGGCTCCCGGTCGACGAGGTCTCGATCGACACGACCTGGGCGAGACTCACCGGGACCTCGAACGCGAGGATCCCCGGGACCGTAGGGAAGCTCAGCCCGCGGTTCGGCTTCACCTGGGACCTGGAGAACCGCCACCGCTGGGTCCTCCACGGCGCCGCGGGGGTCTACCACGACCGGATCGATCCTTCGATCCTCGGCGAGATCCTCACGCACGACGGCGGGCCCCGGCGCTTCCGCGCCGTGGGTGACCTCGGGAGCTGGCCTTCGCCGACCGCGCTCCCGCTCCTGGCGGACACGGGCAAGATCCTCACGATTCTCGGCCCCGACTTCACGGCGCCGCGAACGGTCCGGGCGACCCTCGGGCTCAGCCGCGCCCTCGGCGCCGGCACGGCCGTGCACCTCTCGGGGACGTTCCGTCGCACCGACTTCCTCCCCCGCCGCCGGGACCTCAACCTCCCGGCCACCGCGGACGCGGAGGACCAGTACGGCAGGCCGATCTACGGCGAGCTCGTCCGGCAGGGCGAGCTCCTGACCGCAGTGCCGGGGTCCAACCGCCGGTTCGCCGCCTACGACCGCGTCTCCGCCATCAGCGCCGACGGGCGCTCCGACTACCGCGCGGTCACGGTCGGGCTCGAGCGGCGGGGTGCGGGGCCGTTCGACTTCTTCGCGAGCTACACCTACTCCCGCACCGAGGACGACGGCGCCTTCGGCTTCGGCATGCGCCCCGACGACCGGCTCCTCCCCTTCCCCGCCGCGTTCGGCGAGTCCGACTGGAGCGAGGGGCGCTCCGACTTCGACGTGCCCCACCGCGTCGCCGTCGGCGCCGAGTGGACGCTCCCCGTCGCCTCGGGGATCCGCATCGCCGGGCTCTACCGCTACCGCTCCGGCGACCCCTTCACCCCCGGCTTCCGCGACGGCGTCGACGCCAACGGCGACGGCTCGGACCGCAACGACCCGGCCTTCGTCGACGACCAGGTCGCCGGGATCGCCGAGCTCCTCGACCAATGGGAGTGCCTGCGCGACCAGGTCGGCCGCTTCGCCGAGCGGAACGCCTGCCGCATGCCGGGCGTGCACGCCCTCGACCTGCGGCTCGGCATCGGACTGCCCCGCTTCGCCGGGATCGGCGCCGAGCTCGTCATCGACGCCTTCAACGTGATCGAGTCCGACGTCGGCCTCCCCGATCGTGCGCTCTACCGGATCGACGAGTCCCGCGAGCTCACGGTCGACCCGGCGACCGGCCGGCTCGTCGTCCCGCTCGTCGCCAACCCGCACTTCGGCGAGCTCCTCCAGCGCTGGGGGAACGGCCGCATCCTTCAGATCGGACTCCGGCTCGGTTACTGACATGCGACGTCCTTCGACCCTTCGCCTCGCCGGCCCGCTCCTCGTCGCGGCCCTCCTCGCCGGGTGCGAGGCCGAGCGCGACGACCGCGTCCTCGGCATCGATGCGACCGGCACGATCGTCGGCCGCGCCTACCTCGACCGGGATGCCAACGGCCGGGAAGACCCGGGCGACATCGCCGTCGGCGGGCTCCGGATCGGGCTCCTGCGCACCGCATCCGGCGACACCGTGGCGACCGCCACGACCAACTCCGAGGGCGGGTACGTCCTCGCGACGATCGCCGTCGGCGACTACATCGTCGTGGTCGACGCCGGCTCCATCGCCGACTCCCTCGAGGTCGCGGGGATCGACTCCCCCGCCGTGACCCTCGGCGTCAACGACACCGTCCAGGTCCTCGTCCGGTTGGGCTATCGGTCGATCACGATCGCCGAGGCGAGGGCGATCGGTGGGACGGCGCCCGTCGCGGTCAGGGGCGTCGCGCTCAACGCCTGGGCCGCCTTCGGCGACTCGACCGTCCACCTCGCCGACGCCACGGGGACGATCCGCGCGATCCGGGTCGCGCCCTCCAACTTCGCCGCCGGCGACACGGTACGCGTCGTCGGGACCCCGGCGAGGTCGACGGGGAATCAGCCCGTCCTGACCGATGCCACGGCCTTCCTGATCGCCGCCGGGTCGGCGCCCACGCCCGATTCGGTCTCCACGAACGTGGCCGCGCGCGCCGACGGCGGCGCGCGCGACGCCGCCCTCGTCCGGATCGCCGGGGCGATGATCCTGGACTCGCGACCCTCGGGTACGGGCGACCAGGTCCTCACCGTGGACGACGGATCGGGCGCCCTCGAGGTCGTCCTCGACCGCAGCGTCGCGATCCCGGGTACCCCCCAGCCGGGAATGCTCCTCGACGCGACCGGCGTGCTGGTCCCGAGCGCCGCACCCGCGGGTCGTTGGCACCTCAAGCCGCGCTTGGCCGGGGACCTGCGCTTCGACTACCCCGTCGTCTCCGTCGCCGATGCCCGCGGCCTCCCCAACGGCCGGAGGGTCGCCGTCGTCGGGATCGCGCTCAACCGGTGGACGACCTTCGGCGACTCGACCGTCCACGTCGCCGACGCGACCGGCGCGATCCGCGCCATCCGCACGACCTTCGCCGACTTCTCCCCCGGTGACAGCATCCGCGTGGTCGGTACGGCGGCCACCACGGCGAGCGGCGAGAGGGTCCTGGATTCGGCCATCCCTTCGATCCTCGCGCTGGGCACGCCGCCGACCCCGAGGGACGTCTCCACCGCCGCGGCCTCCGCTGCGACCGGTGCGATCGAGGCGGCCCTCGTCCGAATCGTCGGCGCCGCCGTCGGCGACACGGCGACCACCCCGACCGGCGATTTCCGCCTCACCGTCGACGACGGGTCGGGACCGCTCCTCGTCGACCTCGACCGCCACGCCTTCACACCGGCGCAGCGCGCCCCCTTCGTGCCCGGCGTGACGATCGACGCGATCGGCCTGCTCGTTCTGGACGGCTCGAGCTGGGTGCTCAAGCCCCGCTCGACCGCCGATCTGACGGCGCGCTGAGGCGCGGTTCCGCCTGCCGGCCCCAAGGCTAGAATGAAGAGCGACCCGGGGATCACGGTCCCCGGGTCGCTCTTCTTGCCGCCGACGAAATACCGCACCCCCGTGCCGGTCACCCCGGCCGCACCACCCTCCCCGGCCTCGCCCCCGTGTGCTCGCCATCCCGGAGCACCTGCACGCCGTTGACCCAGACGTGCGGGATCCCCGCAGGGTACTGGTGCGGCGCCTCGAAGGTCGCGCGATCGGCCACCGTGTCCGGGTCGAAGGCGACGAGGTCCGCGAAGCTCCCCGGCGCGATCACCCCCCGCCCCGCGAGCCGCAGACGCTTCGCCGGCATCCCGGTCATCTTGTGGATCGCCGTCTCGAGCGGCATCGCCCGCCGCTCCCTGACGTAATGGCCGAGGACGCGCGGGAAGGTGCCGTAGGAGCGCGGGTGAGGCGTTCCCTCGGAGAGGGGGCCGTACGGCGCGAGCGCCGAGCCGTCGGAGCAGACCATCGCGAGCGGGTGCGAGAGGATCCGTTCGGTGTTCTCCTCCGCCATCCCGAACCCGACCATCCCCGTCCGGTTCTCGTCGCCGATGATGATCTCGAGGAGGAGGTCGTACGGCTCGCGCCCGCGCTCCGCGGCGAGCTGGCCGAGCCGGCGGCCGCGGGCCCAGGCGAAGGCATCGCTCCCGGTCCCCGTGACCTGCACCGCGTCCCACGAGCCGAGCTGCTCGATCTTCGCCAAGACCGCGCGCCGGATCCTCGGCTCCACGGCCGGATCGGATAGCCGGGCCAGGAACGCGCGCGTACCGCCATCGCGCGACCAGACCGGGAAGAGGTTGGAAAGGCCCGTGCTGTACGCGATGTACGGGTAACGGTCGAACATCACGTCGACCCCGGCCGCGCGGGCGGACTCGATCATCCCGAGCACCGGCCCCGCCTTCCACCAGTTCCGCTCGCCCTGCGCCTTGAGGTGCGAGACCTGGACCGGCACGCCCGCGTGCCGGCCGACGGCGATCGCCTCCTCGACCGCGGCGAAGAGCCGATCATCCTCGTTGCGCATGTGACTCGCGTACGGCAGGCCGCGGCCGCGCAACGGCCGGGCGAGGGCGACGAGCTCGTCGAGGTCCGCAAAGGCGCCGGGGGTGTACTCGAGCCCGCTCGAGAGGCCGCACGCCCCGGCGGCGAGCGCCGCCTCGACGAGCGCGACCATCCGCTCGAGCTCCTCGGGCGTCGCCGGCCGGTCGTCTTCGCCGACGACGTAGCTCCGGACCGAACCGGCGCCGATCATGCTCGCCAGGTTCACCGCCGCCGGCTCGCGCTCGAGCCGCGCGAAGAACCCGGCCAGGTCGCGGAAGTCGATCTCGATCCCGTGGCGCTCGCGGTAGCTCGCGCGCACTCTTTCGAAGGCCGCGTCGCTCCAGGGGCCGATCGAGCCGCCGTCCTGGCCCACGACCTCGGTCGTCACCCCCTGCCGGATCTTGCTCTCGGCCCGGGGGTTGACCAGCAGCACCAGGTCGCTGTGGGAGTGGATGTCGATGAAGCCCGGCGCGAGGGCGAGGCCCCGCAGGTCGATCACCTCGGCGCCCGTCGACGGGAGGCGGGGTCCCACCGCGGCGATCCGGTCGCCGGCCAGCGCGACATCCGCCTCGATCGGCGGCGCGCCGGTGCCGTCGTAGACGACCGCGCCGCGCAGGATCCTGTCGATCGGCGCGACCGGCGACATCGCCCAGACCGACCGCGGCAGCACGACCGCGCCCCCGGCGGCGACTGCCGCGCTCCGGAGGAAGGCCCGGCGCCTCACCAACGCTCCCGGGCCAGGCGCCGGTCCGCCGTCAGCCGGGAGGCGAGCTTCGGCCCGGCGACGTAGGTCCAGCACGCGTACTCGCCCACCTGGACGCCGACCCGGCGGAAGAGGCCGTCGTCGACCCCCTCATACGCGTCGAGCGCCGGGAGCCGATCCACCGGGCAGCGCCACACCTCGCCCTCGACCCTCCCCTGCCCCGCAAGGACGAGCGCCGGGTACTGGCCGTCGATGTCGTAGAGCGTCCCGGCGACCGTCGCTTGGGCCACCCGGTCGCAGCCGGCGAGGAGCTCATCGGCGGAGCCCCCCGCCCGCAGCGTGCCGTACACGAAGAGATGAAAATGGGATCGCATGGTCCGGGCTCCGTCGCCCCCCGTTCATTCCTCGGCCACCCGGCCGCCCCGATGGAGCCGGCTGGGATCTACCCCGCCGGCCTCGAGTATCTTCGCCTCCAGACGCTCGGCCTGTTCGTCGATGAACTCGGCGACCGCGTGGAGGTGTTGCGCCGCCGCCTCGAAGACATCGGCGGGGAAGTCCCCGCCCTCCGCCTCACGCAACGCCGTCTCGGCGAGCTCCAGCTCCCGGGCGGACTTCTCGACCGACCGGCGTAGCCGCATCAACGCTCGTCTCGCCTCGCGTCCGGCCGCTCCCGCCATCCACAATTCCTCGAGTCGTCGGGTTGTCCCTCGAAGATGGGCCCTCTTCCGGAGCGGCGCAATGCGTGAACGGGAATACACGCGTGGAGGATCGCCGCGTCGCGCGTCGGCGCCCCCTATCCCCTCACCGCCCCCGCCACGAGAGCGCATTGCGAACGCGGCGCACGCCCGGCATCCGCCACGCCAGCTCGAGCGCCTCGCGGGCGATGGCGGGATGGCTGACCCTCCCTTCGAGCGTGATGACGGCGTCGTTCGCGTAGACGGCAATACGATTGGCCTCGGGGCCGAGGACGTTGTAGAGCTCCGCATCGACCGCGCGGGCGAGGTCACGGTCGCGGTAGGCTCGGAGGTGCCGCTCCTCGACGCGCGGGGGCACCGTGTGGAGCTCGCTCGGCCACCCGCTCCCTTCCGGTTCCGGGGGATACAGCACATCTCGCGTCATGCTGTACTCCGGCCGCTCGGCGTAGGCGCCGTGGTAGCCATCCGGGTAGCCGAAGCCGCCTGGTCCGTAGTGCCCGCTTCGCTCCCGGTCCCATCGATCGTGCGCCCGGCGGAATCGCCGCGCGGACCGTTCCTGGGGGTGCGGAGTCCAGCGTGTGGCCATGGATGCCTCCTGGTCGGGGTCGTGCTCCCGCCTGGGAAATGCAGATTCTGCACCGCGCCACGGGGATGGCCGGGGGCGGGGCGAGACCGCGTCGTCACCCCCCGAACGCGCCGACCGTCGCACGGATCCCGAGGCCCAAGGCGACGAGGACGACCGCCGCGCCGAGGACGTTCATCGCCCACCCGTTCGCGTGATCGCCCATCCACCGGCGATCATTGACGCCGAGGAGGAGAAAGACGGCGATCGCGGGGAGCAGGACGCCGTTGGCGACCTGGGCGAAGACGATCGCCTGGACGGGCCGGACCCCGGCGGCGCCGAACCCGATCCCGGTGGCCACCACAGCGAGCCAGACGAGGCGGAACCTCGCGCTCCGGAGGTCGCGAGGCCAGCCGAGCGCGCCCGCGGTCGCGTACGCCGCCGCGAGGGGCGCCGTGATCGCCGACGAGAGTCCCGCGGCGAGAAGCCCTGTCGCGAAGAAGACCCGCGCCCAGCGGCCCAGCAGCGGCTCGAGCTGAACCGCCATCTCCGCGGCCCCGGTCGGCGTCGCTCCCCCCTGGGTCATCGCCGAGGTCACGACGATCGCCATGCTCACCACGCCGCCGAGAACGATCGAGACGGTCAGGTCGAGCCTCACCGTCCCGAGGTCCGCCGGCCCCGACCACCGTTCGCGGACGGCCGCGGCGTGGAGGAAGAGGTTGTACGGCACGACGGTCGTGCCGATGAGCCCTACGGCGACGAAGAGCGCGTCGGGATCGGCGGGGAGCGTGGGCACGAAGAGCCCCCGGAGCAGCTCGCCCGGGGGCGGGAACGACACGACCGCCGTCGCGACGAAGACGACGGACATCACCACGACGAGGGCGACCAGGACCCGCTCCACGAGGCGGTAGCTCCCGGTCCAGAGGAGGAGCGCGGCGAAGAGGCCCGCGCCGACCGCCCACCGCCGCACCCCGCCCCCGGCGAAGGCATCGGCCCCGAGCGCGGCACCCAGGAGGTTCCCGGTCTCGTACGCCGCGTTCCCGAACGCGATCGCCGAGAGGATCAGCGCGATCGCGGCCAGCCTCGCCGCGGGCCCCTCGAACCGCCGCCGGACCGCCTCCCCCAGCCCCGCCCCGGTGACGAGCCCGAGCCGTGCGGCCATCTCTTGGAGCACCACCGTCGCGATCGTCGAGAAGGTCAGCGCCCAGAGGAGCGTGTACCCGAAGCGCGCCCCGGCCACCGTCGCCGTGGTCACGGTGCCGGGGCCGATGAACGCCGCCGTGACGACCGCGCCCGGCCCGACGACACCCAATCGGGCGAGGCGGGACCCGCGGGGCGCTGCCGTCGCACGAGCGTCCGTGACCGTCGCCATGGAGAGCTCCTGGAAGGGTCGAGGGGTGAGGCACCGGTCCCCGAGCGGGTCCGGTGTGGACGACCGGCGGCCGAGCCGACGCCGCTACGACTCGATCGGGATCGGAAGCTCGAAGACCCTGGCGACCGCGCCGTCGGGAGCGCCGAGGCGGAGCTCCGCCGGCGGCTCGACCTCGCGACGAACGTAGGCCAGGGCGATCGTCTGCTCGTGCAGGGGGGAGTGACAGGCGCTCGTGATGCGGCCGACCGCCTTCTCGCCGCCCGGAGGGAAGAGCTCCGTCCCCGCCGCCGGCGCCGGGGCGTCGCCCAGCTTCACGCCCCGGAGGTGCCGGTTCACGTGGCCCCGGTGCAGGATCCGGATGATCACCTCCTGCCCCGTGTAGCACCCCTTCGTCTGGCTGATCGCGCGGTCGCGGAGCCCGGCCTCGAGGGGGATGACCGACTCGTCCAGCTCGGCGCCCCACCGCGGGCGGCCGGCCTCGATCCGGAGGACGTCGAGCGCGGCGTACCCGACCGGCCTAGCCCCGGCCTCGACGAGCGACTCCCAGACCCCCTCGAGCGCGTCTGTCGGCAGGATGAGGTCGTAGCCATCCTCGCCGTACTCCAGCGTCCGCGCGACCAGGGCTCCCCCACCGTCGACGTCGACGGTGACGAAGCCCTCCTCCCGGAGGTCGGCCGGGACCTGGATCCCCAGCGCCCGCTCCACCATCTCCCGCGACGCCGGGCCGTAGACCCCCAGCACGCCCGCCGTCTCCAACGCCTCGAACCGGGCGAAGAGCGGGGGGACGAACTTCCGGAGGTGCTCCATCGCGTTCTCCAGGGCGCCCACGTCGAGCTCGAGCACGATGTCGCCATCCGGCCGGCGGAAGGCGCGCAGGTCGGCGACCATCTTCCCCTTCGCCGTCAGGAACGCCGCGTAGACGCCCTGCCCCGACGGCGCGCCGGCCAGATCGTTCGTGATCAGCCCCTGGATCATCCTCAGTGGGTCACGGCCGTAGACGCGGATCAACGCACGGTCCCAACGATCCGCCACCCCGGCTCGCTCCCGCACCGCCGCGTACTCGGCCCCGGCATCGCCGTAGTTCCGCGGGACGAGCCGCCCATGGAGCTCGGCGAAACGCGCGCCGTGCCGCTCGTGAATGGCTTGGAGAGGGGAATTCTCGGCCATCGAAGCTTCAGGATCCCACTCGCCCGGATCGGGCGCCCACGGCAGGCCGGCGCCCGCAACGCTCCCACCCGCCCGGCGCCCCGACCATCCCTACTTCGCCCCGCGCGCCAGCTGCTCGATCATGTTCCGGACCCGCCGCGCGTCCGGCGCCTCGGGCGCGCAATCCAGATAACGCTCCAGGTCCGCGATCGCCTCGCCCACCCGCCCCGTCCGGGCCAGCAGCATCCCGCGGTCCCGCAGCTCCGCCGTCGCCAGCGGGCGGATCAGCAGGATCCGCTCGATCGCCGCCAATGCACGGGTATCATCGTGGCGGTTCAGGTAGATCGCCTTGAGGTTCTTCAGCAGCCGGACCAGCATGTCCTTCTTCCCGGCCGCCTCCAGGAACTCCGGCTGCAGACGGACCAGCCCACCGTAGACCCGGTCCAGGAGCTCCTGCGCCTGGTCCTCGAACCGCAGCCGCCCCCCCTCGAACGGGTCGAGGAGCACCCGGATCACCTCGCCCTCGTACCGAACCAGGAAGTGGCCGGGAAAACCGACGCCGCGCAGCGGAAGCCCGAGCCGCCAGCCGACCTCCAGATAGACCACGCTCAGCGAGATCGGGATCCCGACCCGACGGTCCAGGACGTCGTTCAGGAACGAGTTGCGGGGCTCGTAGTACGCCTCGGCGTTGCCCCGGAACCGCTCCTCCTCGAAGAGCACCCGGTTCAGCTCCTGCAACACCACCAACGGCGCCGTCTCCTCGCCGAGACGATCGCGGACCCGCTCCGCCAATAGGTCCAGCCGCCGAAGATAAGGCGCCGGCGAGAGCTGAGGATACTCCTCCGCCGCGATCAGCAGCGCCGCGGACGCGAGATCCAGCTCCGTCTCGGGCTTCGAGACCATGGCGGCGAATCGGTCGCGTGCGGGCAACACCGGCGTGGTCATGACCGCCCTACCTGGTCTTGCATTGGAAGCGACGTCCCCTGGGGAAGGATTCCGGCCCTCGCCCCCCAAAGTAAGGCGCCGGAGAACCTCCCGGCAACAGGGCGTCCCCCCGCAGGCCGTCACGCCACGTCGGACCCGGCTCGCACCCTTAGTGCCGCCCCGCCATCTCCTCGGCAAGCCCGCCGGGGTCGAAGTACGCACGGAAGCTCCGCACCCGGCCATCCGCGAACTCCACGACGCTCACCCCGTCGTATCGGAACTCGCGGCCCTGCGCCGTCAGGCCCCGACTCGTCCACTCCAGGATCGCCGTGTCGTCCGACTCGGCCACCTTCCGGAAATCCGAGTGCACCTCCCGGAAGGTGCGTCGGTACGTATCCCAGAATTCCCGCGCCCCCTCCTCCCCATGCAACGGGTGCGGGACGACCGGGTTCCGCAGCTCCGCATCCGGCGCGAAGAGCGAGACGATCTCCTCCAGCTCCCCGTCCGATTCCAGGCGCTGCAACGCTCGAATGAACCGATCGACCTGCGCACGCTCCATGGATCCCCCCGCCGGCGATCGCTCAGGCGGCGTCCCGCTGCTCCCCCTCCCCCCCTCCCCGACTCAGGTCCAGCGCCGCTGCCCGCCCGCAGCTGTGGCAGTACAGCACGACCGTGTAGTCCCCCTCCGGTCGGGTCGGCACGGCCGTGCCGCGCTCCATGCTCCGGGCGTCCAGGAACGCCACGACCTCGATCGTGTTCGGGCCACAATGCGGGCACGGCACGTTCGACGGGTCCTCCAGGTAGGACAGCGCCAGGGACAGCCCGTCCTGCATGTCGAACTCCGGCGGACCGCTCGCGTCCTCGAAGAGCGGGTCCTTGAAATCGGCCATGGTCGCCTCCCAACCGAGGACCGTTCAACCCCCGAGGGCGCAACATCCATTCCCGGCCGCCCCTTCCGGGGCCGCCAGCACGGGCCGCGTCCGGGTCTCCGGCGCCGCGGCCGCGCGATCGCGCCCAAACTTCGGTGTATCTTCGGGGTACAACGAGACGTGTAGATCCCGGGTGTGACCGGGCCGCCGTGCCGCCGCACCGGCCGGCCGATCACGACCCGACCCGGAACCCGATGCAGTGTTCGGAACGGAGACCGATGTCGGTGAACCCCACGCTCCTCAGGGAGCTGATCGAGAACATCCGCGAGACGGGCCTCGCCTGGGCCCGCAAGCGCCGCGAGTTGACGGCGCTCCAAAACCGGCGGAAGGCCGTACACATGGAGCTGCGCGACCGGTTGATCGCCGAGGCGGCGAGCCGGGGCGAGCGGCTGAGCCCGACCGCCGCCGCCGAGGAGGCGCGCGCGCACCCGGAATACATCGCCTGCCTCGACGAGATCGCGCTCAAGCAGTTCGAGGCGGATGCCGCCGAGGTGACGTACGTGACCGCCCGCGCCCTCTTCGAGGCGGCCATCGCGGCGCCCGACGAGGCGGGCCGGCTCGCCGCCGCCTGAGCTCTTTATCGCGCCACGGTGGCGGCTTAAATTCCCGGCATGGACACTTCGACGAGCGAGAAGGAGGACCGGCGGGAGCGTCTGCGCCTGACGCAGCTCTCGCACGGCGCCGGCTGAGCGTGCAAGCTCGGTAGCGCCGAGCTGACGCAGGTCCTGCGTCACCTGGTCCCGTACCACGACCCGGCCGTGCTGGTCGACGCCTCGACGTCGGACGACGCGGCCGTCTACCGCATCGACGCCGACCGCGCGCTGGTCGCGACGGTGGACTTCTTCACGCCCATCGTCGACGACGCGTACGACTTCGGTCGGATCGCCGCGGCGAACGCCCTGTCGGACATCTACGCGATGGGCGCGAGGCCGCTCTTTGCCCTGAACCTGGTCAGCTTCCCGCGGGACCGACTGGGCGAGGGGCTGCTGAGCGAGATTGTGCGAGGGGGCGGCGAGATGGCACGGCGGGCGGGGGTTGCCGTCGTCGGAGGTCACTCGATCGACGACCCCGAGCCGAAGTATGGGCTCTGCGTGATCGGCGAGGTCGCGCCCGATGCGCTGATCCGGAACTCGACGGCCCGCCACGGCGATCGGCTGGTGCTGACGAAGCCGCTCGGCACGGGCGTGATCGCGACGGCGATCAAGCGAGGGGAAGCCGATCCGGACGTCGTCGCACGCGCGGTCGAGAGCATGACGACGCTCAACCGCGATGCGGCCGAGGCGATGCGCCAGGTCCGGGCGAACGCCGCGACGGACGTGACGGGGTACGGGCTCCTCGGGCACCTGCGCGAGATGGCCCGGGGCAGCCGGCTCGAGGCGAGGATCAAGGCGTCGGCGGTCCCGCTCCTCCCCGGCGCGAAGGAATTGGCGGCGCGCGGCTTCGTCCCCGGCGGGACCCGTCGCAACCTGGCGGACCTGGGCGACGCGGTGCGCTGGGATGCGACGCTCCCCGAGCCGCTACGCATCCTCCTCGCCGATGCCCAGACCTCGGGCGGGCTCCTGATCGCGGTGCCCGCCGAGCGCGTCGGCGACCTCGTCGCCGCCCTCGAAGCCGCGGGCACCCCCGCCGCCGCGGTGATCGGCGAGCTCGTGGAGGGCGAGCCCGGCAGGATCATCGTCGAGGTCTGAGCGTCATCCCCGTACGAAGACCGCGGCCGGGTCCGGTGCGCCGATGCACCGGACCCGGCCGCGATCGTTCTTCGCCCCCGTCCTCGACGACGAGTCGCGACCCGCTCTAGATGTGGAGCGGCCGCCCGAGCGACGCGAGCGCCGCCTCGGCGATGGCTTCCGAGATCGTCGGGTGCGGGTGCATCGCCCGGTCCAGCTCCTCGGCCGTCGTCTCGAGGTGGCGGCCCACCACGAACTCGGCGATCATCTCGCTCGCGTGCGGCCCGACGATGTGCGCGCCGAGGATCTCGCTGTAGCGCTTGTCGCGGATGACCTTGACGAACCCCTCGGTCTCGCCGGCGGTCCGCGCACGGCCGTTCGCGCTCAGCGGGAACTTCCCGACCTCGATGTCGTACCCCGCCTCGCGCGCCTGGTCCTCGGTCATCCCGACCGACGCGACCTCCGGGTGGCAGTACGTCACGCTCGGGATGTTCGCGTAATCGACGCCGTGCGTCGCCTTCCCCGCGATCGCCTCGGCGGCGACGACGCCCTCGTGCGACGCCTTGTGCGCGAGGAGCGGCGGACGCGCGCAGTCGCCGATCGCGTAGATCCCCGGGACGTTCGTGCGCATGAACTCGTCGACGACGATGAAGCCGCGGTCCGTCTTGACCCCGGCCTTCTCCAGGCCGATGTCGTCGATGATCGGCGCCCGGCCGACCGCCGAGAGGACGCGCTCCGCCTGGATCGTCTCCGTCTTGCCGTCCTTCGTCTTCACCGTGAGCGTGACGCCGTCCTTGCCGATCTCGGCCTTCTCCAGCCGCGCCCCGGTGTAGATGTCGATCCCGCGCTTCTTGAACGACCGCTCGACCGTCGCCGACGACTCCTTGTCCTCGTTGGGCAGCACCCGGTCCAGCGCCTCGATGATCGTGACCTTGGCGCCGAAGGAGTTGTAGACGTCGGCGAACTCCATCCCGATCGCGCCGGCGCCGACGATGGCGAGGGACTTCGGCATCGCCTTCGGGTAGACCGCGTGGTCCGAGCTCCAGACCCGGTCGCCGTCGATCTTCAGCACCGGCAGGGACTTGGGACGCGAGCCCGTGGCGATGATGATGTTCTTCGCCTGGATCGTCCGCTTCTCGCCCTTGCCGGCCGGCGCCTCATCGCCGTGGCCGGCGTTCTTGGACGGGTCGATCTCGACCTTGCCGTTCCCAGCAAGGCGGCCCCAGCCCTGGATGTGCTCGATCTTGTGCTTCTTGAAGAGGTAGGCGACGCCCTTCGAACCCTGGTCCGCGACCGTGCCCGCACGCTTCCCGGCCTGGGTCACGTCCAGCTTCACATCGCCGACCTGGATGCCGAAGTCGCTCAGCCCTTCCGTGAGGTGCCGCGCATAGTTGGCCGCCTCGAGCATCGCCTTGGTCGGGATGCACCCCCAGTTGTTGCAGACGCCGCCGAGCTTCTGCGCCTCGACGCACGCGACCTTCATCCCGAGCTGCGCCGCCCGGATCGCGGCGACGTAGCCCCCCGGCCCGCCGCCGATGACGATCACATCAAAGGTGTTCTCCGCCACGCCTCACCTCGCGGTTCGAGTTCCTGCCGTGGAATCGCGGTTTGCTGAACTGTGCCGCAACCGGCGCCCAAGTTATCGCCCACGGCTGTCGCGGACAACGGGGGCCCGCCGCGGCGGGGTCACCGGAGCCGGCGAGGCACGTGCCCTCCGCCGCCCCGGTCGGACCGGGATGGCCGTGAAACGAAAGAGAGCGCGCGGGCACTGCCGCCCGCGCGCTCTCGACACTCGACGTTCCGACGAGCCTCAAACCACCATCATCATCGGCTCTTCCAGGAAGTCCTTGAGCGTCTGGAGGAACCGCGCGCCGGTCGCGCCGTCGATCACCCGGTGGTCGCAGCTCATCGTCATGCGCATGCGCGGCCGGATGACGACCTGCCCGTTCTCCGCGACCGGCTTCTCCTCGACCCGGCCGACCGCGAGGATCGCGGCCTCGGGCGGGTTGATGATCGCCGTGAACTCGTCGATCCCGAACATCCCGAGGTTCGAGATCGAGAAGGTCGCGCCCGTGTACTCTTCGGGCTGGAGCTTCCGCTCCCGCGCGCGGCCGGCGAGCTCACGGACCTCCTGGGCGATCTGCGCGATGCCCTTCCGGTCCGCATCCCGGACGACCGGCGTGATCAGCCCCTCCTCGATGGCGACCGCCACGCCGATGTGGACCCGCCGATAGCGACGGATCACGGTGTCCGCCCATGAGGCGTTCACCTCGGGGTGGCGCGCCAGGGCGACGGCGACCGCCTTGATCACGAAGTCGTTGATCGACGCCTTGACCCCCGTCTCGCTCAGCCGGCGGTTGACCTGCTCGCGGACCTCCAGCATCCGCCCCATGTCGACCTCGACCGTGAGATAGAAGGTCGGGACCGGCCCGATCGACGTAGCCAACCGCTTGGCGATCGTCTTCCGCATTTGCGTGACCGGGATCTCCTCGACCTCGGCCTCCGCTGCGGGGGCCGGCACGTACGCGGGCGCGGCGGGCGCAGCCGGCGCAGCCGGCGCAGCAGCAGCCCGCTCCGCCGCGACGGCGCTCTCGATATCCCGCTTCGTGATGCGGCCACCGGGGCCGGTCCCCTGCACCCGGGCGAGCTCCAGCCCCGCCTCCGCGGCGAGCCGCCGCGCCAGGGGCGAGGCCTTCAACCGGCCGTCGGGCGGCATCACGACCTCCTCGACCCGGCCGCCCTCGGCGCGCTCCTGCGTCGTCCCGACCGCGGGCGTCCGGCGCCGATCCGGCGACTCGACCGCCGCCTGGACCCCGGTCGCCGCCTGCTCCCGCTCCGTCTTGCCCTCGACCGCCAGCGACGCCGCGGCCTCGCCCACGTCGCGCTCGGCTCGGGTTTCTTTACCCGCCGGTACCCCCGTCGGCGGCGCGTGGGTCGGCTCGCCCGCCCCCGCCGGCGCCTCCTGGAGGATCCCCGAGATGTCCTCGTCCTCCCCGGCGATCACGGCGATAACCGAACCGACCGGCACCGTCTGCCCCTCGTTCAGGAGCCGCTTGCGCAGCACCCCGGAGCCCCGGGCGACCAGCTCCATCGTCGCCTTGTCCGTCTCGATCTCGGCCAGCACGTCGCCCTCGTTCACCGGCTCGCCCTCGTTCTTCAGCCACCGGACGAGCTGCCCCTCCTCCATCGTGGGCGACAGGGCCTCCATGTGGACTTTCGTTGCCATCGATGCGCTTCCCTTCGTCCCGTTCCCGTACCCGTTCCCCTTCCCAATCCCGAATCGGGGCCCGGCCCTCACCCGGCGCCGGACCTCCGTGGCAATTCCGTGCGCCGGGGCCGGCCCCGGACGGCCGGCCCCGGCGCGGGTTCGGGTGCGTTCCTCGTCAGCGATACAGCACCCGGTTGCACGCCTCGACCACTCGCTCGGCGGACGGCTTGGCCAGCTTCTCGAGGTGCTTGTTGTACGGCATCGGCACATCCGCCTGGTGCACCCGCAGGACCGGGGCGTCGAGGTAATCGAACGCCTCCTCCTGGATCAGCGTCGCGATCTGGGTGCCCATCCCGCCGAACGGCCAGCCGGCCTCCACGTAGACGGCGCGGTTCGTCTTCTTCACGCTCGCGATCACCGCATCGACGTCGAGCGGACGGAGCGAACGGAGATCGAGGACCTCCGCATCGACCCCCTCCTTCTCCAGCGCCGCCGCGGCCTGGAGCGCCACGTGCACCGCCGCGCCGTGCGTGATGATGCTCACGTCCCGTCCCTCACGCTTCAGGTCGGCGACCCCGAGGGGGACCACGAAATCGTCGTCGTCGGGAACCTCACCCTTCAGCGCGTAGAGGAGCTCGCCCTCGAAGACCGCGACGGGATCATCGTCGCGAATCGCCGCCTTCAGCAGCCCCTTCGCATCGGCCGGCGTGGCCGGCGTGACGACCTTCAGCCCCGGGAAATGCCCGTACCACGCCTCGAGCGCCTGGGAATGCTGCGCCGAGAGCTGCAGCGCCGCGCCCGTCGGGCCCCGGAAGACGATCGGGCACTTGAACTGCCCGCCCGACATGTACAGCATCTTCGCGGCGGTGTTGACGACCTGGTCCGTCGCCAGGATCGAGAAGTTCCAGGTCATGAACTCGATGATCGGCCGCAGACCCACCATCGCCGCGCCGATACCGAGACCCGCGAAACCGAGCTCGGTGATCGGGGTGTCGACGACCCGCATCCCGCCGAAGCGGTCCAGCAGCCCCTTCGAGACCTTGTACGCGCCGTTGTAGACCCCGACCTCCTCCCCCATCAGGAAGACGTTCGGGTCGCGCTCCATCTCCTCCGCGAGGGCCTGGTTCAACGCCTCGCGATACGTGATCACCGCCATCGGCTACCTCTCCACCCGGTCCATGCGGTCGAAGAAGAGGCGACCGCGCTCCGGCACCTGCGCATAAACGTCACGGTACAGCTCCTCGGGCTCCGGATCCGGCGAACGGTCCGCGAAGTCCATCGAGTCCTGCACCTCCTCCGCGATCCGCGCGTCCATTGCGTCCAGCTCCTCGTCCGTCAGGAGGTTGTGCTCCCGGAGCCGGTCGATGAAGATGCGGATCGGATCCTTCTGCTTGGCCTCCTCGACCTCCTCCTTCGTCCGGTAGACCCCGTGCACCGGATCGGACATCGAGTGGCCCATGAAACGATAGGCCCGCGCCTCGATCAGCGTCGGCATCGACTCGGTCCTCGCCCGGTCGACCGCCTCCTGCACCGCTTCCCGCATGGCGAGCACGTCCATCCCGTCGGCGACCCGCGAAGGCATCGCGTAGGCGCACGCCTTCTGCGAGATGTCGTAGAGCGACGACGCACGCTCCCACGCCGTGCCCATCCCGAAGCGGTTGTTCTCGACGATGTAGATCACCGGGAGCTTCCAGAGCGCCGCCATGTTCAGCGACTCGTGGAACGCGCCCTGGTTGACCGCCGCCTCACCCATGAAGCAGACGCAGACGCGATCCTCGCCCCGGTACTTGATCGCCCAGCCGATCCCCGTGGCCGTCGGGATCTGGCCGCCGACGATCCCCCAACCGCCCATGAAGTTGTGCTTCGCGCTGAAGAGGTGCATCGAGCCGCCCTTCCCCTTCGCGCAGCCGTCGACCTTGCCGTACAGCTCGGCCATGATCTCCCGGGCGCTCATCCCCTTCACCAGCGCCTGGACGTGCTCGCGGTAGGCCGAAACGACGTAGTCGTCCGGCCGCAGCACGCTGATCGCACCGACCGCCAGCGCCTCCTGCCCGATGTAGAGGTGGCAGAAGCCGCCGATCTTGCCGATCGCGTACGCCTCCGCCGTCTTCTCCTCGAACCGGCGGCCCCGCAACATTTCGTAGAGGAGCCGGTGGAGCTCTTCCCGGCCGAGCCCGGCCAGACCTTCACCCGCTCCCTGATGCCGCTCGGTCCCCCTGGACTTCGCGGCCGCCTTCGCCTCAGCCATTCACCTTCTCCTTGTGTTCCCACCCGGGCGAACGCCCGGTCCTCGGCCCCCGGACGCGGTGGAGCGCCCGCGAACCCGGGCGCCACCGCCGTTCAGCCCCCCGCAACCCGCCGGGGCTGGATCTGGACGAGCCCCGACGCCGCGCCCCGTGCGACCGACGCCGATACGACCTCCGCCGGCGCCGGGACATCGGCCTCGAGGATCTCCCGAATCTCGCCGACACCGCCGGCCTGGACGACCCGCGCCTGCTTCTCCGCATGGTAGCTCGAGCGGACCAGCGGCCCCGCCTCCACGTGCTGGAAGCCCATCTCCTCCTCGCCGATCCGCTTCCACTCCGCGAACTCGGCGGGCGTGACCCAGCGCGCGATCGGCGCGTGATGCGGCGAGGGACGCAGGTATTGCCCCAGGGTCAGGATGTCGACCGACGCCTTCCGCAGGTCCAGCATCGCTTGGCGGATCTCGTCCTGCGTCTCGCCCAGCCCGAGAATGATCCCGGACTTCGTCAGCATCCCGGGATCCATCCGCTTCGCTGCGCCGAGGAGCGAGATGCTCCTCCAGTACCGCCCTCCAGGCCGGGCCCAGGGATGCAGCCGCTCGACCGTCTCCAGGTTGTGATTCAGGATGTCCGGCTTCGCCTCGACGACCGTGCGGATCGCAGCCTCGTCGCCCTTGAAGTCCGGGATCAACACCTCGATCGTGCACCCCGGCCTCGCCTCACGGGTCAGGCGGATCGTCTCGGCGAAGATCGCCGCGCCGCCATCCGCCAGCTCGTCCCGGTTCACGCTCGTGATCACGACGTGCTCCAGCTCGAGCTCCGCGACCGCCTCCGCGACCCGCCGGGGCTCATCCCAGTCCAGCTCGGTCGGCATCCCGTGCGCGATCGCGCAGTACTTGCACGCGCGGGTGCAGACATCCCCCAGGATCAGGAACGTCGCCGTCCCCGCCTCCCAGCACTCGCCGATGTTCGGACAGCCGGCTTCCTCGCAGACCGAGTGCAGCCGCTGGTTCCGCATCAACTTCTTGAGCCGGCGATAGTTGTCACCGCCCGGCGAACGTACCTTCAACCATTCGGGTTTGCGCACGCCCATCGGGAGCGCCTCGCCCTCCAGGATCGGCAGACGCGCCGTCCCCTTCGACTTGACGACTCCCGTATCCTTGCCCTGCGGCGCGTAACCACGCGCCGCCTTCTGCTCGACGCTCATACCCGCTCCTCGACCCACCGGCTTGCGACCGGGGGTATCCGGCCACGCCCGGCCGCCAGGGCTCGGCACCGGCCTACAGGGTTGCTTCGGTGAAAAAGCACGTCAACATACAAAGCGACGTCGCGACGGGCAACGACCCGCGACGCCGCTCGACCCCCACCCGCCGCATCACCTCGGGGCCAGCGCCTCGACACCGCCCGATCCCCCGGCCTCACCCCACCAGCTCGTGTCGCAACGCGCCCTCCAGATCCGGGTGGGCGAACGCGTACCCCGACTCGCGCAGACGCCGCGGCACCGCCCGCACCCCGGCGAGGAGGAGCTCGTCGCCCATCTGGCCGAGCGCCAGGCGGATGGCGAACGCGGGGACGCGCAGCACCGTCGGGCGGCCGAGGACCCTCCCGAGCACCGTCGTGAACTCGGCGTTCGTCACCGGCTCGGGCGAGGCCACGTTGATCGGACCGGCGAGGGACTCCGTCTCCACGACATGCCGCACGACACGGGGCACCTCCGAGAGGGCGATCCAGCTCATGATCTGGCGCCCGCCCCCGAGCCGGCCGCCGAGCCCCGCCCGGAAGACGGGGAGCATGGCCGCAAGGGCGCCGCCCCTCCCGCTCAGGACCATGCCGAAGCGGAGGTGCGCCACACGGATCCCCGCCGCCTCCGCCGGCCGGGAGGCCGCCTCCCAGGCGACCACCGTCTCGGCCAGGAAGCCTGTCCCCGGCGGGCTCTCCTCGTCGACCGCCTCCGCCGGCGCCCGGTCGCCGTAGTACCCGACCGCCGACGCGGCGACCAGCACCCGCGGCGGCCGTTCGAGGCGCGCCAACGCCTCGCACAGCACCGTGGTCCCGCGCACCCGGCTCTCCCGGATCCGCCTGCGCTTCGCCGCCGTCCACACCCCCGCGATCGTCTCCCCGGCAAGGTGGACGACGACGTCGTGATCCTCCAGCCCCGCCGCATCGATCCGGCCCGCCTCAGGGTCCCAGGCCACGGCGCCCGCGGGCGCCCCCTCCCCTCCCCGCCGCCTCACCACCCGCGTGATCGCGTGGCCGTCCCGGGCGAACGACTCGATCAGCGCGGAGCCGATCAACCCGCTCGAGCCGGTGATCGCGATCCGCAGCCCTGGGCCCGGCCCACGTCCAGCCCGCCCGACCGCCCTCGCGCCCGCGGCGGCGCTCCCCGCAACCCCCTCCTGCCGTTCAACCATTCACCGCACCCGCTCCAGCGTCGCCTGGTGCTCCTCCCCGTGCCGCGCCTTCTCGCGCACCGACTCGTTCCGCAGCGAATGCTCGTACTCCCCCTGGAGGCGCGCCATCATCTCGGACCGCCTCCGGTAGAGCCGCTTCGGCGCACGCGGCGGGTGCTTCGCCAGCGCGTACGCCGCCAGCAGGGGGAGACCGATCGTCGTATCCGTGTAGCAGACCACCGCGTCCGGCAACCGGTCCGGGTCGACCTTCCCCCAGCTCACCGCTTCCGCCGGCGTCGCGCCCGAAAGACCCCCGGTGTCCGGCCGGGCATCCGTGATCTGGAGGAAGTAGTCGTGCCCCTTCTCCTCGATCCCCAGTACCTCCTGGATCTGCGGCTCCGTCTGAAGCATGAAGTTCTTCGGACTGCCCCCGCCCAGGATCACGACCGCCGACTTCCCGCCCCGCCGCTTCGCATCCAACACGAGCGCCGCCGTCTCGTTCACATCCGCACTCACGTCGATCGCCAGTCGGTTCCCCTGGAGCGCGGCCGCGGCGACGTTCATCCCGATCGAGGAGTCCCCCGGCGACGAGGTGTAGACCGGGACGTCGTACTCGTAGCATGTCGCCAGCAGCGACTTGCGCCCCTGCCCCAGCGCCCGCTCCCGCTCGGCGATGTACTTCCCGCAGAGGTGGTGGAACTCCGCCGTCGACATCGTCCGCTGGAACTCCTCGCCACGGATGATCCGGCGGAAGAAGGCATCGGTGTCGAGGAGCACCGAGTAGTCGAAGAAGATGTCGTAGATCCGAACGACCTCCTCCTCCCGTAAACGCACATCCTCGACGAACGGGTTCCCCTGGTGCAGCGGGAGGCCGAGGCCGAAATGCGTGTCATGGTAGAGGTTGGCCCCCGTCGAGACGATCCAGTCGACGAACCCGGCCTCGACCATCGGGATCAGTACGCTGACCCCGAGACCCGCGGGAGTCAGGGCGCCGGTCAGCGAGAGCCCGACCGTCACGTCTTCGTCGAGCATCCGATGGACCAGCAGATGGCACGCCTCGCGGAGCCGGCCGGCGTTGTACGAGAGGAAGGCGCCGTCGATCAGCTCGGCAATCGAAGTCTCGCCGCCCACGCGTTGTGGATCGATCCTCCTGCCCGACAGGAACCGGCGCTCCGTCATGGCTCGACCTCGGGATCGGGGAACTCACCCCCGGGATCGGGGGGGACCGGTACGCGGGCCGCGACCGTTCCGGGGACGCCGCTCGGGTGCAAGACGCGCGCCCTCGGATCGGAGCTCCGCCACGGAGCACCCGGTCTCGTAACACTTTCGGACCACCTGCACCGCCTCCTCGGGCGAGTCCGTGACCACCAGGAGATCGAGGTCCTCCGGCAGGATCTTCCCTTCGGCCAGCATCGTGTTCCGCAGCCAGTCCAGGAGCCCCCGCCAGTACTCCGTGCCGTAGAGAACCACCGGGAAGTTCCGGACCTTGCGGGTCTGGATCAGGGTCAGCGCCTCGAAGAGCTCGTCCAGCGTGCCGAAGCCGCCGGGGAAGATGATGAACGCCTCGGCGTACTTCACGAACATCGTCTTCCGGACGAAGAAGTACCGGAAGTTGATCGCCGTCTTCACGTAGGCGTTCATCCCCTGTTCGAACGGGAGCTCGATGTTGCACCCGACCGACTCGCCCCCCGCCTCCGTCGCCCCCTTGTTCGCCGCCTCCATCACCCCGGGCCCGCCGCCCGTGATCACCGCGAACCCGAGCTCAGCGAGCCGCCGGCCCGTCTCCTGCGCCGCCGCGTAGACCGGGTCATCCGGGAGGATCCGCGCGCTCCCGAAGATGCTCACCGCCGGCCCCAGGTGCGCCAACGTGTCGAACCCTTCCACGAACTCGCCCATGATCCGGAAGACGCGCCACGGATCCGTGTGCGTGAAGTCCGTGATCGCTCGCGGCTCCACCTCACGCGACAGCAGGCGCTCGTCCTCCGTCGCCCCCCTGCGGTTCAGCTCCGGCAAGCCCTTGGGCCTTTTCTCCTTCGATGCCATCCCTGTCCTCGATCCCTGCTGAACGATTCGGCTGCGTACGGGGTCCCCGACCTCGCAGCCCGAGGCTCCGTACACGGCCGGGCGCGGCGTGTGCCCCATTCGCCCCGACGGCGCGGCGGAACGCCGGCCCCATCGCCCTCCGTCCCGTGTCCCTTCGACCGACGACCTCACAGGACGGGCCCGCGCCGCGCCCCTCGCGGCACCCGCTCCAGTCCCAAGCTACGATCGCCGGATCACCGCTGCCAGCACCGCCGCCACCGGCCGCGCTCGCGAGACCGGCGCCGTCCCGCGCCAGCGGAACCCGATTTCGAACGCGACGAGGCGGAGAGTGTATAAGTCATTATACATCAACGATTCACGCGCACACGACGGGCGACATGACGAAGTCCTTCGACCTCAGCGGGTACGTCGAGGTCCGCGAGCGGATCGACGCGTTCTACCGCAAGTTCCCTTCGGGATCGATCCGAACGGAGCTCGTGCACCTCGACGACGATCTGGTCATCTTCAAGGCGCTGGTCTACCGGGACCGCTTCGACCCGCATCCGACGACCGGTTGGGCCTACGAGCGGATCGGCTCGAGCCCGATCAACGCGACGCGGTTCGTCGAGAACTGCGAGACCTCCGCGATCGGGCGGGCCCTCGCCAACCGCGATTTCGCCGGTGCGCGGCGCCCCTCCCGCGAGGAGATGGACAAGGTCCGGCGGATGCGCGAAGGGCAGCAGCGGCGGGTCCCCCGTGCAGAGGCGGATACACTCCCCACTCCCGAGCGGATCCGCCGGCTCCTCGGCGACCTCCGCCTCTCCGCGTCGAAGAGGGAGCGCATCGAGGCGCGCCTGGCCGCGGGTCTCTCCGAGCGCGACGCCCGGGACCTGGAGGCCTACCTCTTGGCGCTGCGCGCCCGCGCCTCCTGAGCTGGGCCGGGGTGGACGGGGCTTCGTCGTGCCCCTATCTTCCAGCGTGTTATGAAGTGTCCCGTTTGCCAGTCCGAAGCGCCGGGCGCGTACTGCCCGGCCTGTGGCGCCCCCGTCGACGGTGCGCGCTGCAAATCCTGCGAGGCGCCACTTCTCGGCGGCGCCAACTTCTGTACCCGTTGCGGCGAACCGGTGCGCCCGGCCGCCTCGCGGCTACCGTGGTACGTCGCCGGCGGAGCCGTGGTCGCGCTGATCGTGACGCTCCTCGCCCCCGGTCTCCGGAGCGGCCGGGCGGCGCCAGGATTCGGCGGGGCGGCCGGCCCGATCCCCGCGGAGGCCGGCGCCTTCGACGCCGGTCGCGCCCCGCCCCTCACCGGCAGCCCGCGCGAGCAGGCCGACCGACTCTTCAACCGGGTGATGCAGGCGCAGGCCCAGGGCGATACCGCGCAGGTATCTTTCTTCCTGCCCATGGCCGTCCTGGCCTACCGACAGGCGGGCGACCTCGATCACGACGGGCTCTACCACCTGAGCGTCCTCGAGACCGCCTCGGGCGATCCGGCGAGCGGGAGGGCGACCGCCGAGCGGATCCTCCGCGATGCGCCGGACCACCTCCTCGCCCTGGCCGTGGCCGCGCAGGCCGCCGCGGCCCTCGGAGACGACGCCGGCGCCCGGGGCTACTACGAGCGACTCCTCGCGGCGTTCGAGACCGAGGCGGAGAAGCCCGTCCCGGAATACAGCGACCACGCCCAGATCCTCCCCGTCTACCGTTCCGAGGCCCGGGCCTTCCTCGGACGCTGACGCGAAACCCGCCCCCGCAGGCGATCTGCACGGGCGGGTTCTCGGGCTAGCGACCGTCGACCTCGCCGCGTTCCGGCCGGTCGTCGGGCCCGGCCGGGCTCAGAGTGCGGCCAGCAGTTGGTCGGGATCGACCGGCTTCACGAAGACCATGTCGATCCCGTGCCGCTTCAGGAGCTCATCCCCCTCGGGGATCGACCACCCGGTGATCAGTCCGACCCGGATCTTGGGGTCCCGGACCCGGATCCGATCCACGAGCTCCCACCCGTTCAGGTCCGGAAGCCCGAGATCGCTCAACACCAGGTCGAAGTGCCCTGCGTTGAAGATGCGGAGCGCCGTCTGCGCATTCGCCGCGGTCGCGACGGTGTGCCCCGCCGCGCGCAGAGACGCGGCCGTCGCCTCCAGGCTCAGCAGATTGTCGTCGACCAGGAGGATGTGGTGGACGTTCGCCGCCGAGCCGGTCAGACGACGACGCGCCTTCGTCGGCTCGCGGGGAGTTTCGGCACGCGGAAGCCGCAGGATCACGGTGGTCCCGACACCGCTCCAGCTCAGGAGCTCGAGGTCGCCGCCGTGGCGACGGGCGATGCCGAAGACCTCGGCAAGGCCCAGCCCGGTCCCGTGCGCGCCCTTCGTCGTGAAGAACGGCTCGAGCGCCTTCTCGTACACTTCCTTCGGCATCCCTGTCCCGGTGTCCTGGACGGCGAGGACGACGCTCGCCCCCTCGGCACGGCCGACGAACCGGAGCGTCCCGCCCGCGGGCATGGCGTCGATCGCGTTGCCGATCAGATTGAGGAGCGCCTGGCGAAGCTCCCCGGCGTTGCCCTGGACGAGGAGCTCCGGGTCGACCGATTCCTCGACGGTGATCGGGCCCCCCGTCATCCGTTGCGCCCAATTCGGGCGGGTCAACTCGATCGCTTCGCGGACGAGCTCCGCCACGGATAGCGGCTCGAAAGGCAGGGATCCCAGCCGCCGTCGGGTGAATCGCTGGATACGGCGCACAGTCTCCGCCCCGCCCTGCGCGGCCATCAGGATCCGCTCGGCGTACAGTCGCACGCGGTCCGGTTGGTCGCTGTGCTCCTTGATCAGCTCCGCGAAGGCGACGACGGGGTTCAAGGCGTTGTTCAGGTCGTGCGCGACCCCGGCGGCCAGCTCGCCGAGGCTCGCGAGCCATTGCGACCGCGAGAGCTGCTCCTGCGCCTCCTTCAACGCGACCGACCGCTCCGCGGCGACCCGCTCCAGCTGCTCGGCCTCCATCGCGACGCGGCGGAAGAGGCGGGAGAGCTCGATGGCGACGCCGAGGTGGTCGCCGACGGCGGTGAGCATCTCGAGCTCCTGGTCGTCGAAGGGGGCGGAGCGGCGGGCCAGGAGCAACGTCCCGAGGATCCGATCGCGGGCCCGCAACGGGACGCAGATGACGTAGGGCTCCGCACCGGGCCGTAGGCTCCACGCCCCCTGCCGCACCACCGGCTCGCCCCGTTCCGCGACGGTCTCGTGGAGCTCCCGGCGACGCGCATCGATTCCGGGGCCACCGTCCGGCGTTGATTCGGGGCCGTGGGCGAAACGCAAGCGCAGCTCGGCGCCGTCGTTCGTGAACAGCTCCGCGCGATCCGCGGGCGATGCACCCAGCAGCGCGGCCATCGCGCGCCGAATGAGCGTCTCCTCCTCGAAGCCCGCACTCGTCACCTGGAGGACGGCGTTGAGGACCTTAAGACGCGTCGCGTCGTCCGACCGGTGCCGTCGGAGTTGCGCCCGGTCCAGCGCGACGGCGGCCTGATCGGCAAACGCGATCAGCGTCCGCACCTCCTCGGGACCGGCCGGGGTGGCGGGATCGACGACCACCAGCGCACCCCGCTCCGCACCGGCCACCCGGAGTTGGAGGATCAACCCGCTCCTCGGACGCCGCCCGCCGAGGAGCGCCTGGACGATCGGATCGAGCGAGGCTGGACCGTCCGGGACGATCCGGAGGGGGGCGCGCTCCGCGAGCGCCCGATCGATGATCGTGCCCGGCCGGGGATACGTCCGCCCCCGCAATCCCTCACCCCCGGGCACCGAGGTCTGCGCCGCGAGGACGGTGATCTCCTGGCGTTCCGGCGCGACACCGACCACCGCCACGGCCTCGCAGTCGAGGAGGAGGCTGACGCGGTCCACAATCAACGGAAGGATCACGTCCAGCGCCTCGGTCGTCGCCAGCGCGTGAGCGACCTCCGCGAGGAACGTCAGTTCCTGTTGACGGCGTTCCACGTCCGCCGGATCGGGCATCGTTGCGTGGAGGGCGGGTTGGGGACGATCCGACAAGTTCGTCAAGGTCACTCGCGGTGGCACCGGTACACGGCCGCAGCGACCGCAGGATCGGATGCGGTCGGCGTGGGCGAATCAGCAGCGATTCCGGTCATAACGGGGCCGGCGGTCGCGAGAGCGAGCGGCCCGGGTGTGAAGTCGCTCCGCGACGCGCTCGCGCGGGTCGCGGCCGGGGACGACATGTCGGTGTGCTCGGGATGAGCCGGATCGGATTCGCCGCACTTCGTCCCTCCACACGCCGGTGGAGGGTGGAGTGGACACATTCCGGTGAATCGAAGCTAACGCGTTGCACCCGCGGACGCGAGGGTCTTGGTTCGGATGGACGTCGCGCCGACGGTCTCGACCCCTCCTGCGGCTCCCGTCGACGCACCGCCCGGCGGCCGGTCGGCGAGGCGTTGCGGCCCCCGCGCCGATGAGCCGCCGAATGGCTCCATGTCGTCTTGTGCGCCGTGCCTGGCCCCCTCTGCCGTCATGTGCGCCGGCTGGCCCCCTGGCTTCATTCACCCCGAGCATGGCTCCCTTCCGTCACGTGCGCCGAGCCGGACTCGTTCCGTTACGCGCTCCGGGGCCGGCTTCCTCGATCCTCGCGCAACGTTCCCCGGGCGTCCCCCACGCGCCCACGGTGCGGCAACGGGATGCGGCGTGGGGGCGGGGAACGCATGCGACGGTGCCGACCGGATCGCGGGTCACGAGCCGAGCGGCGCCGGGGTCCCACGCTGGGGGCGCGGCGGCTCACGAGCCATCGCCGATCCTCACCCCGGTTGGAGTCTTCCGCCTCCCCTTGCGGCACGCTCCGCTCACCGCCGTCATCGGCTCCCACGCTTTCGGACGGCGTGCCTGCATGATGCCCCGCCCGACGACAAGTCGGCCCGCGAGATCCACACCCTTGTGAGTAACGTCGTCGATGACCGGAACGATGGGAGCGCCGGGTTCGAGGGGCGGCGACCTCGCCGTACTTCGCCTTGCCAGCCAGTTTGCGGGCGCCGAGCTGGAGCCTTTCGGCGGGAGGTACTTGCGGCGTGGGGGAATCGTCGAAGTCGATGGGGCGTCCGTCTTCGCGGGCATCGTTGCGCGTTCGCGTCACCTGAGCGCCCACTCGCCGGATCCCCGCACCGTACAGCAGAAACCGGTGACGCGTTCGCTGATCTTGGGGGCGAGGTCGTCTTCGTGACGTACTGTGTCGGTGGGTCCGTATCCGGGTGGGAAGACTGGAATGGGCGAGACCGCGGCCGCAGGGTCCTCCTCGACCGTATCGGGGATGGTCCCGCGCCACGCGACGAGGATCCGGTCTTCGCAGGGCCCGGCATATCGTGCTCTGGCTGCTGGCCCGACAAGGTAGAGGAGGAAGGCGGGAGGCGGCGCCGGCGTCCCGATCGTCCCTTCGGCGATCGGGGCTCCGGTCACGACGGGGATGAGGCGGGGAGCTCGTGGGGCCCGTGTGCGATCCTCTCTTCCCCGATGGGCGGAAAATCTGCACGCCCCGCCGCTCACGGCGGTGAGTGGCCGCCGATTTCACCCGGCAATCCCTCGCCGCTGCCGATCTGAACTCCCGGTGCGGGCGGTGCGAGTGGCGCGCCGCGATTTCCGGCGGATAACGACGCGGAGCACGATCGACGGAGGCTTCCCCTGCCGCCCCGGCACCCTACAGCCCCGTCGGGAGGTGCAGGAACTCGTAGGGAAGGCCGAACAGGTCGGCGAGCCGTCGGGCCAACATCTTCACCCCCCACGTCTCCGTGGCGTAATGCCCCCCGTAATACACGTTGATCCCCCCCTCGACGGCGTCGAAGTACGTGGGGTGCGTTCCTTCGCCCGTGACGAAGGCGTCGAGACCCGCAGCGATCGCATCGCCGATCATCCCGCCCGCACCACCCGTGATCACCCCGACGCGCTTCACCTCCTCCGGGCCCCCGGGCAGCATCTTGACCCGCCCGCCCAGCAACTCGTCCATTCGTGCCGCGAGGGCCTCGCGCTTCAGCTCCAGCCGGCCCCATACCCCGAGCGGCGTCCCCTGGTACGAGCCGAACGTCCCCTCGATCTCGATCCCCAGCTCGCGGGCCAGGACGACGTTGTTCCCCACCTCCGGGTGCACGTCGAGGGGGAGGTGAGCGCTATAGACCGCGATCCCATGCTCGATCAGCAGTCGCAGGCGCCGGTACCTCCGCCCCGTCACCGGCCGGTTCCCATCCCAAAACAACCCATGATGGACCAGCAGGAAGTCGCACCCACGCCTTGCGGCTTCCCGGATCGCCGCCTCGCTCGCGTCCACCGCCGCCGCGATCCGCGTCACCTCTCCCGGATTCGCGACCTGCAAGCCGTTCAACGCATTCGGGTAGTCCGGCACCTCCCGGATGCGCAGGTACTCGTCGAGGTACGCCGTCAATTCTTCCAATCGCATGGTCGACCCCACCCGGAGGACGACTGTGGAAAAGTCCGGGGGACTTCTCCACAGTAGACTGTGAACAGTTGCAGATAACTCCGATAGCGATTGTGAAACAACGCGTTAGCAGATTTCTACACTTTGTGGAAAACGCGTGTGGGCCGCCACGGTCGCGACGGCCCACACGGTGTCCACCCCCGGCGATCCGCCGGCTAGCTCTCGGCCGGGACCGCCTCCTCATCCGCGGGGACGACCGCCGGATGAGGGGTCGCAGCCGGGCCGCCAACAGGGGCTTCGCCGATGTGCACGCTCCCGTTCACGCGGCCACCTTCTTCGAGCTTGATCCGCTTCGCCCGAACTTCTCCTTCGATGATGCACGTCGCCTGGAGTTCGAGGCGGCTCTCGGCAATGACGGTCCCGACCACCCTGCCGCCGATGACGGCATCCTGCGTGGTGACATCCCCCAGGACGACTCCGTCCTTGCCGACGACGACCGCCTTTCCGGCACGGACGGTTCCCTCGATGGTCCCTTCGACGCGGAGCGTCCCGTCCGTGGCGCAGTCGCCGGTGACCCGCATCCCCGGGCCGATGATGGAGATCGCGCCCTCACGGGCCTGCTGTGCGGCGGCACTCTCTTTCATTACGTGCACACTCGACTGTGGGGATTTCTTACCGAACACCATCCAACCTCACGGCTTGCGAATCATGGGGAGAGGGTCGATGGGGCTCCCGTCCTTGCGGACTTCGAAGTGCAGGTGCGGAGCCGTGGATCGTCCCGTCGATCCGCTCAGCGCGATGACCTCGTTTCGCTCGACCGGGTCTCCGGCGGCAACGAAGAGGCGGGAGGCATGGCCGTACATCGTCTCGTATCCGTTGCCGTGGTCGATCAGGACGTAACGGCCGTAGACGTCGTCGGTACCGGCCGCTCGCACCACGCCGGAACCGGCGGCGCGTATGTACGTGTCGTGCGGCACGGCGATGTCGAGCCCCGGATGCGCCCGGTCGTCCTCACGAGTGACCTCGCGGGTAATGTAGCCCGGTCGAGCCAGTGGCCATGCGGCGGGGAAGGCGGAGATGTCGTCCTTCTCCTCCCTGGGGCTCGGCTCATCACGGAGGGGCGGAAGGAGCGGTTCCATCCCACGGGCCGGGGCGGCATCCGCCCCGAGGAGCTGACGCACCCGCTCGTACTGCGCCTCCACCTCCGAGAGTGTCCGGGCGAGCTCGGCGACCTTCTCCCGCTCCTCCTCGAGCCGCCTCACCTCCTGGACCAGGCCGTTGACCCTGGCCGCCTGGGCCCCAACGTACCACCAGGTCGAGGCCATGACAATGAATGCGGCCAGCATCACGAACGCGAGGATGAGGAGCAGCTTCAGTTTGCGATAGGAGATCTCGTACGTCCGCGTTTCCAGGTCCCCGTGCGGCACGACGATCAGGGTCAGCCGGCGTTCGTCCATGCGGCTCACGCTCCGAGAGTCGTCATGTTCGCCGCGGAGGCCTCCGTCGCGGGCGCCCCCGTCAGGAGACGACCTCCGCGGCGGGGCTTCCGACGAGCAGTTCGTAGATGCGCTCGAAATCCTCGGCCCCGTAGAAGGGGATCTCGATCTTCCCCTTCATCCCCCGGCCTCGCCGGATCTTCACCGCGGTTCCGAGCGCACGCTGCAGCTCTTCCTCCAGCCGTCGCTCCGCGGCCTCTCTGGCCCGGGGCGGGCGAGGCGCCGTGGCCCGTGGCGGCCGGGCGCGCTGCACCTCGGCCTCCACCTGCCGGACGTTCCATCCCTCCTCGACCGCGCGGCGCGCCAGCTCCGCCATCCGCAGATCGTTGCCCACGCCGAGGAGCGCCCGCGCGTGGCCGGCCGTCAAGCGTCCCTCCGCCAGGAGCTGCCTCACGGAGGCGGGGAGCTGCAGGAGACGGATCGCGTTGGCGATCGTCGAACGATCGCGCCCTACCGCGTCGGCCACCTGCTGCTGCGACAGCTGGAACTCGTCCATCAGCCGTTGGTACCCCGCCGCCTCCTCCAGCGGGGACAACCCGGCCCGCTGCAGGTTCTCGACCAGCGCGAGGACGAGCATCGCGCGATCGTCGAGAGGGCGGACCAGCGCGGGGATCTCCGACCAACCGAGCCGCATGACGGCGCGCCAGCGCCGCTCCCCGGCCACCAGCTCCCACGCCCCGCCGCTCCCGTTCTGCGCGGGCCGTACCACCACCGGTTGAAGAAGCCCGTTCTCCCGGATCGACGCCGCGAGATCGGCCAGCTCCTCCTCGGCGAACTCGCGCCGCGGCTGGAACGGGTTCGGCACGATCTGCGACACCGGCAATGGCTTCGCATCCGCTCCCCCCGGCCCTTCTTCCCCCAGGTACTCGCCGAGGAGGGCGCCGAGACCCTTTCCCAGTCGGTCACGCTTGCTCATTCGCAACGACTCCTATTACGACGTCGCAGAGACCGCTCGGGTCACATCTTCTTCCCGCTCGCCCTCTCCCCCCGCCGGCAGCGTCCCATCGACCGGGTTCGCCGCACGCGCAATCACCTCCCGCGCCAGAGAGAGATAGCTCTGGGCCCCCGCCGAGAGGACATCGTAGAGGACGATCGGCTTACCGAAGCTCGGGGCCTCCGCGAGACGGACGTTGCGCGCGATCGTCGTCCGATAGACCCGGTTCCCGAAGTACTCCTTCGCCTCGTCAGCCACCTGCCGCGAGAGGTTGAGCCGCTGGTCGAACATGGTCAGCAGCACACCCTCGATCTGCAAGCGGGGATTCAGGTTGCGCTGGACCAGCCGGACCGTGTTCAGGAGCTGGGACAACCCCTCGAGCGCGTAGAATTCGCACTGGATCGGGATCAATACCGAATCCGCCGCCGTCAGCGTGTTGAGCGTCAGCAGGCCCAGTGAGGGCGGGCAATCGATCAGGATGAAATCGTACTCCTCACGGATCGGTTCCAGCGCCCGGCGGAGGACCCGGTCGCGCTCGGGGCGATCGACCAGCTCCACCTCGGCGCCGACCAGGTCGCGGCTCGACGGGACGACGTCGAGGTAAGGGAAGTGCACCTGCCGAACCCGTGCGGCATCGATCCCGACCCCGTCGACGAGGACCTCGTAAATCGATGCGCCGATCTCGGCCCGCTTCAGTCCAAGACCGCTCGTCGCGTTTCCCTGGGGATCGATGTCGATGACCAGCGTCCGCTGCTCCGCGACGGCAAGACAGGCACCCAGGTTGATGGCGGTGGTGGTCTTCCCTACCCCGCCCTTCTGATTGGCAATGGCGATGACGCGAGACATGCGCTCCCGTGGCTCCAGGTCGGATGGGAAGCCTGAATATATCCGGGTCCTGCCGCCCGGTAAAGCGAATTCGCCGATCGGGGTCCCAACGGGTTACACAAGCGCGCAACTCGGGGTTCCCCCTTGACCGCCCACCGACGAGCCGTTCACTTCGTGCGCGACCTTCGAGGCGGGCGTCGATCGGGGTGTTTCACGTGAAACATCCTCGAGACCGCCCACGGCCGAACCCGACAATCCGAACCCATGCAGACCCTCGCCGACCTCCGCCAACGGCTCCTTCGTCTCGACGGCCGCGGCTACAAATCGTACCGCGAGATCCGCGGCGAGTACGCGGCCGATGGCTTCACGCTCCTCATCGATCACGTGCAGGGCGACCCCTTCGCCGAGCCGAGCCGCCTGCGCGCCATCCTCCCCGCCGAATCCGCCGGCCTCCCGCCCTGGTCGATCGCATCAACCCCGCGGCGCATGGCCGCCGCAGACTTCCTCAACCGCGCCCTCGCCGAGGCGTTCCGTGCGACCCCCACCCCACGCCACGGGACCGGCCGGAGCGGAGAGCTCTACGTCCTCCGCCCCGGCCAGGAGATCCTCTCCCGTACCGCCATGCACGTCCACCCCGACGCCTCCGTCGAAGCGCGATTCCGCGCAGGCCTCCCTGCCCGCGGCCGCACCATCGACGGCAGCGCCGCCGCAGACCTCCTGTGCAACGCGATCCCTGCCGCCATCCGCGCGAGCCTCCGGTTCGCCGCCCTCGATCCCGATGCCCTCCGGCGTCATGTCGAAACCGCCGAAGATGCTGCCGCGCTTCGCGACCAGCTCGCCGACCACGCCCTCGTCGCCTTCGTCGCCGACGGTGCGATCCTTCCCCGCCGCTCCGGCGTCGACGACCGCCCCTTGCCCCACGACCGCGCCCGGCCCTTCACCTCCCCCGCATCCCTACGCGTCACGCTCCACCGCCCCAACGGCGGACCGATCACCGGCATGGGAATCCCCGCGGGCGTCACCCTCATCGTCGGCGGGGGGTACCACGGCAAGTCGACACTCCTTCGCGCCCTCGAGCGCGGGGTCTACGATCACATCCCCGGCGATGGACGCGAGTTCGTCGTCACCATCCCCCAGGCCGTGAAGGTGCGCGCCGAGGACGGCCGCGCTGTGGCCGGGACCGATGTCTCCAACTTCATCGCCGCCCTCCCGGACGGCACCGACACCCGACGCTTCATCACGCGCAACGCGAGTGGCTCCACCTCCCAGGCGGCGGCGATCGTCGAGGCTCTGGAGGTCGGCGCCCGGTGCCTTCTCCTCGACGAAGACACCTCCGCCACAAACCTCCTCATCCGAGATGCGCGGATGCAGGCTCTGATCGAGGACCGCGACGAACCGATCACCCCCCTCATCGACCGGATCCGGACCCTCGCGCGCGACCACGGAGTTTCGACGATCCTCGTGGCCGGTGGCTCCGGTGACTACTTCGACGTCGCCGACACCGTCATCGCCATGCGCGCCTACGAACCCGCCGACGTCACCGCCCAAGCCCGCGCGATCGCCGCCGCGCACCCGACGGCGCGGCGGACCGAGGGCGGCTCGTGGCGTCCGCCGGCCCGACGGATCCCCCTCCCCCGCTCCCTCGACCCCGGCCGTGGGCGCCGCGCGGTCTCCATCAAGGTCTGGTCCGAAGACCGGGCCCTCTACGGCACCGAGGAGGTCGACCTCAGGGCGATCGATCAGATCGTCGAGCCCGCCCAGGTCCGGGCCATCGCCGCCGCCCTCGCCTGGGGGCGCGGCCGCGTGCTCGACGGCCGAGCCGACATCGCACGGGCGATCCATGCCATCATGGCGGCGATCGACGCCCACGGCCTGGATATCGTCCAGGCCGAGCCGACCGGCGACCTCGCATCCTTCCGGCCATTCGAGCTCGCCGCATTCCTCAACCGGATCCGCGGCCTCGAGACCGCTCCATCGTGAGCGCCCGATCCGCGTGCGCCAGCATGGTTTGCGACCCTCGGCGTGGCACATCGGTTGCACCCTTTCCCGGTGGAGGGCAAGGAACGGCGCTGGAGGAGCACGATGGCACGCGAACGTTCGATCGGTCCGGAACCCACAGGGGCGCCGCACGCAGATGCCGGGGCGCCACTGAGCGATCTCTTCAAGCAGCTCGCGGCGGACGGCGCGGACCTCCTCCGCGCCGAAAAGGATCTCGCCAAATTGGAGATCCGGCAGACCGCAGCCGACATGGCGCGGGACGGCGTCAAAGTCGGGATCGGGATCGGCCTCGCCGCGATCGGCGGCTTGGCGCTGACCGCGTTCCTGATTCTCGTGGTCGGCGATCTCCTGGGGGACGCGTACTGGGCAGGGGCGCTGATCGTCGGCGCAATCTTCCTCCTCGTCGGCGGCCTGCTCGCGCGCAACGCCCTCAAGGACATGCGGCGGCAGGACTTGACACCGGATGAGACGATCGCCTCATTGAAGCAGGACCGCCGGTTCCTTGCGCATGAGGCCCGCGATTTCCGGCGCGAGATCACGTCCTGACGCGAGAGACAGATCCCGAGTGCGGCGCCCGCGCGCCCACCGCAACCCACCATGACCGGGGGCCCACCGATCCCGGGCCCCCGGAAACGCATCCGACAATGTCCGAATCCGATATCACCGTGCGCGCTTTCCGGATCCGGGGGCGGGTCCAGGGCGTAGGCTTCCGGTGGTGGACCCGTGAAGAAGCCCTCGCCCTCGGCCTTCGCGGCACCGTGCGCAACACCCCCGACGGCTCGGTCGAGGTCTTCGTCGCCGGCCCACGGCCTGCGGTCGACCGCCTGGCCGCACGCCTCCACGTCGGCCCGCCGGCGGCCGTCGTCGAGAGGATCGAGGAGCTTCCCCCGTCCGGCGACCCACCCCTCGACGACTTCAGGATCCTTCGTTGATGAGGCGATGCACCCGAGCACGAGCGGGGACGGTCCCTTCCGCGACCGATCGCACCCGCCCACCTCTACCCGGCGATAACCCCGACTCCCGATCCGGATCGAACGAGGCCGGGGCGTAACCGACGATATCGATTCCGGCCCCAGACACCGCGCCGCCCGAGCCGGGCCTCGACGCCCTCCGGACCGACATGGCGGCGGTAACGAAACGGGGCGTCCGGTATGTACCGGACGCCCCGTCCCTGCCCTTCATCGAAATATTCCCGTCGGTCAGCCCCGCGACCGAGATTGCTGCTGCTGTCGCTGCCGCTCTCGCGTGAGCTGAATCTGCTGCGGGATCGACGCCAGGTTCTGCGCCGTATAGTAGAGGTTCAGCCCCGAGGCGAAGTTCAGGAAGATGAACGTCATGAACGCCGGCATGAAGTACATCATCATCTTCATCTGAGGATTCGGCGGCGTCGCCTTGGCGCTGATCCGCTGCATCAGGAACATGCTCCCCCCGAGCAGCAGCGGGAGGATGTAGTAGGGGTCGGGCCGCGACAGGTCAGGCAACCAGAGAAACTCCACGCCCCGGAACTCGATCGTGTTCTGGAAGACGAAGAAGAGCGTGATCAGCACCGGGAACGGGATCAGCATCGGCAGACACCCCCCGAAGGGGCTGAAGCCCTCCTCCCGGTAAAGCCGCAGCATCTCCCTCTGGAGCTTCTCCGGATCGTTCTTGTACTTCTGCTGAATCTCCTGGAGCCGGGGCTGGAGCGCCATGTTCTTCATCTGCGTCCGCATCGCCCGGGCGTTCAGCGGCCAGAGAATAATGCGGATCAGCACGCCGAAGAGGATCAGGACCCAGCCGTACCCGAGGCCCAGGGTACGGTGCATCGAGACGAGCGCCCAGGTGATCGCGTGACCCAGCGGGCGAATGATCGGGCGCAGAGGCCTCCAACCGTACGGGTTCACATCCTGGAGCCCATCACCGAGCGCGGCCAGCCGCTCGTATTGCTGCGGCCCCAGATAGATGCGGAAATCGAAGGCGCCGCCGCTCCCCGCCGGGAGCGTGGCGGTCAGATCCGTCGTGAACTCTCCGGCGGCATCCCTTGCGATCACGCCCCCGAACGCCTGGTCCTCCCCGTCCCCGGCGAGCACCGCGGCCAGGAAGTACTTGTTCTTCAGCGCGACCCACTCGAGTGGACCCTCTTCGATCCGATCCGCCTTGACGTCCCGCAGCGGGACGCTCCGGATCCCGTCCCTCCGACTGTTCACGACGTAGGCGAGGGAGCGCTGATCCTCTTGGGCATTGGCCTCGTTCACGGCGAGGGTCGGGCCCATGTCGATGAGGAGGCGGGGCGTAGCGCCGCCCAACCCTCCGACCGTGACACGGACGCCGATCACGTATTCGTCCGGATCGAAGGTGTAGGCCACCCGGGCGACGAATTCACCGGCGGGGTCGGCGTGCACGAACTCGACCGTCCGTGGCGCATCGCCTTCGGCGAGGGAGACCGGTCCCGCTTGCTCCGGCTCGAATCGGAGCGACCCCAGGTCGATGACCCGCTCCCCCACCGCAATACGGTATCCGATCAGGGCCCTCGCCTCTTCGGGCACCAGCTGCACCGCCCCGTCGCCTTCCGCGTACGACTCGAACTGGCGGAGCTCCGCACGCACGACCCCCGCTCCGTTCGTCGAAATGCCGTAGCGGAAGAGCGGTGACTCGATGATGACCGTATCGGCGCCCACGACCGGGGCCTGAGCGACGCCCGCCTCCGGTACCGTTGCGGGCCTGGCCGGCGCCTCCGTCGGACGAGCTTCGCCCGTCGCAGCGGCCTGCGCGGTGTCCGCCGGCTGCCCCTCCACGGGCGGCTGCACACGCGCGGGCCCGAAGAGGAGGTTCGTCCCCACGATGACGGCGACCATCAAGACGATCGCCAGAAGAAACCGTCGGCTCTCCATCAACGACTCACGATTGGTTATCGAACGGCGCGGCTGGCGCGGGACTCCGTCCCGGCTCCGCCATGGAGCGCCGTCGCGTTCTCCGATCATCTCGCCCGGCCGCCAGGCACGGGATCGTACCCACTTCCACCGAAGGGATGGCACCGGAGGAGGCGCCGCACCGCGAGCCAGCCCCCACGCCAGGCCCCGTGCACCTGAACCGCCTCCTCGGCATACGCGGAGCAGCTGGGCGTGTAGCGGCAGGCCGGCGGCAGCATCGGCGAGATCGCCGCCCGGTAGAACCGGATCAGGTAGAGCAGGACCCGCGCGAGCATCTGCGATCCACCCACTTTTCGAGCTCGCTCCTCAACTCGGCGAACCGGGCGTCGTACGCCTCCCGCCTCGCACGCACGAGCACATCCAGCGCCAGACCCGCGGCATCGAGCCGAGGCAGGACGACCCGGCGCAGGATCTCACGCAACCGCCGTTTCAACCGGTTCCGCTCGACTGCCGTGTGCTTGTACCGGGGAACCACCACCCCGGCGCGAGGATACGCCACGGGGGAAGGGGAGTCGAAGACGTCCAGGTGGGCCGTCCTGCTCCTCTTCCCCCGTCGAAACAGCGCACGGATCTCCTGGCCTCGCGTGATCCGCCGCGCCCGCGGCAGCCGCTGCCCCCGACTCTCCTCGCCAGGTGACCGCGCCACCTGCCGACCGACGCTACTTCGAGCCGATCGACACCACCAGGCGCTTGCGGCCCTTCTTCCGGCGGCGGCTCAGCACTTCGCGACCGGACCGCGTGGCCATCCGCGCCCGGAACCCGTGCTTGTTGAGACGCTTGCGGTTGCGCGGCCGGTACGTTGGCTTACCCATACGACTCCCCTGAGGTCCGAATCCATTCCTAGCAAAGCTAGTAAGTATAGTGTCCACATGCCCGCGGGGTCAAGCGACCCCGGGCGCTCCCGTCCTCGCCCCCGCGAGCGCCGTCGAAAGGCGCGTACCGAAGGGATCCCGGTTGACTTATCCACATCGCCGATCTAGCTTCCGCCGGCAATCACGCATCTTCGACTCGCCGCTCGAACTGGTCGCGATGGAGCTGACCGCCGCCGAAGCCTGGTCCCGTATCCTGGAGCGTGCCCGGACGTTGCTCCCCGAGCAAACGTACCGCATCTGGCTCTCGCACACCGAGCCTCTCGCCCTCACCCAGGATCGCCTCGCGGTGGCGACGGGGAGCGACTTCGCCGCGGAGTGGATCGAGGACAAGTACGGAGCGCTGTTGACGGACATCGCGGAGCGGCTCTTCGGGCGGCGCCTCGCGATCACGTTCCATCCCACGGAGGGTCTGAACCCGGTCCCGGCCGAGTCCCGGCCGATGCCCCCGGTGTCGGCCGCGTCGCACGCGCCCGCGCCGGCCCCGGTCGCCCCCCCGACCCCCGCGCCCGTTCCCGCGGTCACCGTCGGTACGCCTCTCAACGAGCGATACACCTTCGACCGCTTCGTCGTCGGGAGCAACAACCAACTCGCCGCCGCGGCCTGCCGTGCGGTCGCCGAGGCGCCCGCCCGGATCTACAACCCGCTCTTCATCTATGGCGGCGTCGGGCTGGGCAAGACTCACCTGATGCACGCGATCGGGCACGCGGTGCTCACCCGGGACCACGGGAAGCGCGTGGCGTACATCTCGAGCGAGCGCTTCACGAACGACCTCATCGCATCGATCCAGGAGGGTCGGATGGCGGATTTCCGCCGCCGGTACCGCGAGATCGACCTCCTCCTCATCGACGACGTGCAGTTCCTCGGCGAGAAGGAGCGCACCCAGGAAGAGTTTTTCCACACCTTCAACGCGCTCTACGACGCCCAGCGCCAGATCGTCCTGACGAGCGATCGGCCGCCCAAGGAGATCCCGGGGCTCGAGGAGCGACTCGTCTCCCGCTTCGAGTGGGGCCTGGTCACCGACATCAAGCCGCCGGACCTCGAGACGCGCGTGGCGATCCTCAGGAAGAAGGCGGACGAAGACCAGCTCGTCCTGGCCGACGAAGTCCTCGACTTCATCGCCCGGAACTGCCGCTCGAGCGTTCGCGAGCTCGAGGGCGCGACGATCAAGCTCCTCGCCTATTCCTCGTTGACGCGCCGGGAGATCACGGTCGAGCTCGCCCGCGAGGCGCTCGGCGGCGTGCTCACCTCCGCACCCGCCGCACCGGAGCTCAGCGCCGATGGGATTCGCGCGCGCGTCGCGCAGGCGTGGGGAGTCTCGGTGGAGGCCCTGGCGTCCAAGCGCCGGACCAAAGACATCACGGTCCCGCGGCAGGTCGCCATGTACCTGATCCGCGAGCTGCTCGACCTTCCCCTGGTCGAGATCGGCCGCCACTTCGGCGGGCGAGATCACTCCACCGTGATCCACTCGATCCAGAAGGTCGAGGATCAGCTCGCGCAGGACCCGGATTTCCGTGCGCGAGTCGAAGCGCTGCGCGCGGAGTTCCGGGCGTAGTGGAAAACTCTCGGGGAGAAATTGTGGAAGTCCATCCGGTTCCCCACATCCCGGGGAGCGGATGGGGAGACCGGGTAGAACCGCGGCCGCTGCCCACGCCCTGTCCACAGGGGCCGGGCCTCGCCGAAGTCCTTCGGTCGTGCACCCTTGCGTGGCCCGGTGCCGAGATGTCCACACTTCCACAGCCCCTATTACTATGACGGTGAGTTATATTTCTATTGATCATCGTGCCGTACGCTGTGCAAGTTCGCAGGGGGATCGCAAGGTGAGGAGGCCATGAAATTCACGATCACGCGAGAGAACCTCCAGCAGGGCCTCGCCGCGGTAGGCGCGAGCATCCCGACCCGGACGACGCTGCCGGTGCTCTCGAACATCCTGCTCGAGGCCGACGGCGACGGCGTCCGGATGAGCGGGACCGACCTGGACATCTCGGTCAGCTTGCGCGTTGCGGCGGACGTGGAGGAGCCCGGGTCGCTGACCGTTCCGGCGAAGAAGTTCCAGGAGCTCGCTCGCGAGCTCCCGGAGCAGCCGGCGAGGGTCTCGACGAAGGGGGATCGGCTGGAGTTGGTGTGCGGCCGGGCGTCGTTCCGGCTGAACGGCCTCCCGCGCGACGAGTTTCCGACCTTTCCGGCGGTCGACTTCGCGCAGAGCTGGCGGATCCGTGGCGAGGTGCTCCACACGCTGATCCGGCAGACGTCGTTCGCGGTCTCCACGGAGGAGAGCCGGCCGATCCTGAACGGGGTCCTCTGGCAGCTCAGCGATCAGGACATGCGCATGGTCGCGACGAACGGCCATCGGTTGGCACGGATGATCTACCGTGCCGAGACGCCGGGAGCGAGTCGGGCGGACCTGATCGTGCCGCCGAAGGCGCTCGCGCAGGTCGAGCGGCTCTTCGGCGCCGATGATGAGATCGAGGTCGCGCGGAGCGAGAACCACCTCGGCTTCCAGCACGAGGGGACGCGGATCTTCACGCGGTTGATCGAGGGGCCGTATCCGAACTACGAGCAGGTCATCCCGAGAGACAACGACAAAGTCGCGGTCGTCGACAAGGCGCAGTTCACGGCCGCGCTGCGTCGCATGGCGGTCGTGGCGAGCGAGCAGACGCACCGTGTGCGGATGTCGTTCGGCGGCTCTATGCTGCGCTTCTCGGTGGAGACGCCGGACCTTGGCGAGGCGCACGAGGAGCTGGAGGTCGACTACCAGGGCGAGGCGCTGGACATCGGCTTCAACGCGAGCTACCTCCTGGAGATCCTGCGTTACGTGCCGGGGGACGAGGTCCGGATGACCTTCCGGTCGCCGGAGCGGGCCGCGACGGTCGAGCCGGTGAGCGGCTTGGCCGAGGGCGAGGATTATCTCTGCCTGGTGATGCCGCTTCGGCTCTTGGAGTAGTCGTATCGTGGCGGTGCGCAGGCGAGATTCGGACGGGAAGGCGGGTCCGGCCACCCACGCAGCGCGAGCTTGGATGGACAGAGTCGGGCAGCGGGCCCGGCGGGCCGGGGGCGAATGCGAGTCGACGGTGGGGTCCGTCCGTCGTCGATCGGGGTGGGCCGTCGGGTCGTCCTACGGCCGTCGAACGCTCGTCGGGCTGGCGCTGGTCGCGCTCCTCGTATCGGGCGCTTGTGCGCATCCGGAGCCGCCGCCCGCACTCTCGATCGGGGATGTCGGGTACAGCGAGCTGGAGCTCGGCGCGCTGACGGACGCGCAGCGGGCGGTGCTGGCCGATCTGACGGCGCTCGGCATGATCGTGGCGCGCGGTGAGCTCGAGCGCCTGGTCCGACCCCTCATCGCGCGGGATGCCGACCGGATGATCCTACAGCGGCTCGCGATGGAGATCACGGCGAGGGAGGCGGGCTACGACGAGGAAGCGCTCCGCCGCGCCTACGATGCCGCCCCGGAGTACGAGCTGGAGGTGCGGCACCTGGTCGTTCTCTCGGAGCGTTGGCGCTCCGACGAGGAGCGGCGGGTTGCCCGCGAGAAGGCGGAGGCCGCGCTCCGCCGCATCCGAGCCGGCGAGGATTTCGCGAAGGTCGCGGGTGAGATCTCGGAGGAGCCCGGCGCCGCGGAGCGAGGGGGGCTCCTCCGTCCCGGCCGGGAGGGCACCTGGGTGCCGGAGTTCTGGAAGGCCGCGTCCGCCCTCGCCGTGGGCGCGATCAGCGATGTGGTCGAGACGGAGTACGGTTTTCACGTTCTCCGGCTCGAGGGCCGACGGCCGGTCCCGTTCGACGAGGTGCGCGGCCAGGTGCTGGGGAGACTGGTTGACCTTCGGGCGGCGGCTTCGGCGGCCGAGTCGTGGGCCGACCGGGAAGCGTCGGCCCTCGTGGTCGATGCGGAGGCGGTGAAGGCGTGGCGGCCCCGGCGGGCGCCCGACGGCGTCGTCCTCGCGAGCTGGCCGGGGGGTACGTACACCGGCGCCCGGTTCCGGGAGTACCTGGTGACGCTCGATGCCGAGGCCGCCGACCGCGTCGCGGCGGCCGACGATGACGCTTACCTCCGTGTCGTGCGCGGCGCGGCGAGAAACGCGTTGCTCGTCGCACGGGCGGAGGAGCTGGGGATCCGCCTCAACCCCGCGGAGTCGGCCGCCGTCGAGAAGCGGTGGATGGACCGGGTCTCCGGGTGGGCGACGATCTTCGGATTCCGTCGGGGCGCGCAGCCTCAAGCGATCAAACAGGCCGCGATCGCCGCGCTCTCGTCGGGCCAGCAGAATGCGAGGATCGCCCGGGACGAGCTCCGGTCGATCTCGCAGGCCCTGAGGGCCGTCTACCCCGTGGTCGACGCCGCGACCGATCCGTCGAGGCCGTGAGAAGCCGTGCAGGGGCAGGCCCGGGATCCGACGCGGCGTTCGCGGGCGGTCGCCTGAGCCGGCGCCCCCCGGCTCAGGCGAGGAGCTCGCTCGCCGTGAAGAGCGCCTCGAGCGCGTAACCCTCCGCCTCGAGGCGGGCTCGCCCCCCTTCCTCCCGGTCCACGACCGCGAGGACGCCGAGGACCCGCCCGCCTTCCTCCTCGACCGCGCGGATCGCGCGCAGCGCGCTTTCGCCCGTCGTCACCACATCCTCGACGACGACGACGGCCATCCCCGGCTCGAATCCCCCCTCGATGCGTCGGCCCGTCCCGTGAGCCTTCGGCTCCTTGCGCACCGTGAAACCATCGAGGGTGCGTCCTTCGAGAGCGGCCGCGTGCGCGATCGCGTAGGCGACGGGGTCGGCGCCCAGGGTGAGGCCGCCCACGGCCGCGGGGTTCCAACCCCGTTCGTCGATCGCCGCGAGGCCGAGCCGACCGATCAGCCGCTGCCCTGCCCCGCTCATCGTGGTACGGCGGCCGTCGATGTAGTACGAGGACCGCGCGCCGCTGGCGAGGATGAAGTCCCCGCGGCGCACGGATCGTTCGAGCAGGAGCTCACGGAGCTCTCGCCGCTCGTTCACGAGGTCGGCGCTTCTTCCCATTCCTCCACCTGACCTTCTCCGAACTCCTCGTCGAGGACTTCGCGGGCCTCGACGATGTTGTCACGTTCCAGGATGTCCTCGCGACCGCCGAACTCGAGGAACTCGATGAAGTGGTCTTGCCTGGCGCCCGCGCGGAAGAGCCACGCCCGGCCGCCCGCGGCGACGAAGGCCTCGCGCAGTCTCGCCCAGGCGGCGAGGTACTCGTCGAGCCGGTCGAGAGGGATGACGCGGCGGGTGCTCAGGAGTCGTCGCATCGTCAGCGCATCATCCAGAGGGCGCCGATCGCCATGGTCGCGACGCCGGTGAGAGTGGCGAGGGCGCGGGCGAGCCAGGCGGAGCGGACCGCCGCCCGCCCCGCGATCCATCCGGCGATGAGCGCGTAGAGCGCCATTCCCGCCGCGGTGCCTGCGGCGAAGAGGATGAGGTAGACCAGCGCGAACCACGCCGAGTCGAATCGGGCCAGCGGGAGCAGCGCGATGGCGGGCGCCGTCCCGGCAAGGCCGTGGAGGGCGCCGATGAGGGTCGCCGTGTGTCCGTGGTCGTGTCCTTTGCCGCCGAGGTGCGAATGCAGGTGCGTGTGCGTCGTCCCATCGGCGTGGGTGTGCTCGTGGGCGTGGAGCGAGCGGGCGCCGAACGCGGTCCAGGCGCCCAGCGCGATCAGGCTCGCGCCGACGACTCGCTCGAACCAGTGGCCGGAGCTTTCCGGAAGGTTGATCCCCGAGGCGACGAGGAGCGTACCCAGAACGACCAGGACGCCGCCGTGACCTACCGCCCAACGCAACCCGAACCTCATGGCCGCGCCGGCACGGGGCCGACGCACCGCGAAGGTGCTGACCGCCGCCATGTGATCGGCCTCGAAGGCGTGGAGCGAGCCGAGGAGCAGCGCGGTCGAGAGAGGCAGAATCGTTTCCATAGTGGCGTTGGGAATAGCGGCCTATCCCTTCCCCGTCAAGTCTTCGGTCCGGGGGGCGTTGCCTGGCGATCTCGGTCGGCGGCTCGATCACCTGCCGGCCCGGCGCCGGAGCCGAGTGTCCGACGCGTTGCCGTTTGGGGGACGGGCACGATCGACGCTCACCCTGCCAGGGTCCGGAACGGCAGGAACGGCGCCCCGCCGAGCACGCCTTCGAGGTCCTCGCCGCAGATCCCGAGGAGCGGGGCGCCGAGCTCCAGGGACCGCAGCGGGCTCCCGGGCGGCACCTCGACGGTCGGCGCGGGGAGGATCCCGATGCGGCCGTGGAGCTCGTTGCCGTACAGGGCCAGGAGGCCGGGCATCGCCGCGTGGCGGTGCATTACGCCGAAGCGGAGCCGCTGGCGCCAGAGGAAGAAGGGCCGGCCGGGGGCGAGGGTCGCGATGGGCTCGTCGTCGTCGAGGATGCGGACGCGTCCGTCACCCTCGTCGATGAAACGTGCCAGTTCCTTGGGGACGCCGAGGTCGTTCCGGCCCCGTTCCCGGGACTCGGCATCATCGACGAAGACGTGGGAGACCCAGGCCCAGGGGCGCCGGTCGTGCCAGACGACGCCGCAGGCCGCGACGAGCTCGCGGTACTCGAGGGTCGAACCCGGGCCGTAATCGGCGAGGAAGAGCCCGCCGAGCGTCCGCCCCGGCCCGATGCGGAGGATCGGGAACCGGACGGGGATCCAGCGGCGCGCGGCGGCGACGGGAACGGTGTGGATCGTCGCCACGGTCAGGCCGCGAAGTCGCATCCGCCAGGGGAAGGGCGCGTCGGCCATCGGCCGCTCCCGCGGTTGCGGGCGGGGAAGGTGAAGAGGGGCGGCGAGCTTGTTCGCCCGCCGCCCCTCGGGGATCACGCCGGTGCGCCGGCCGGGTCGGGGTCGTCGAAGAGCCGGACCGAGATCGCCTGGAGCAGGATCTCGTGCGCCCGCTCAGCGATCTCGTCGAGCGACGGCGTGTGCGCGTACATCTCGCGCGCCCGCTGCTTCAGGTCCTCGACGGTCGGGAGGCTCGGGAGCTGGAGCTCGGCGAGGACGGCCGCGGCGTGCGACGTCGCCTCACCGAGCCGGGCGCGCAGCGCCTCGAAATCCGGCGCCTGCGACCACGCCTCACGGATCTGCTCCGTGATCCGATCGATCGGGAAGCTCAGCGCGAGCTGCCGGGCGACCTTCTCGACCGCGCGTCGGCCGAGGCGCTGCTCGCCGCGGACCACCTCGGGGGGCGGCGAGCGGAGGTCCCAGACGATCCCGAACCAGGAGAGGACCTTGAGGACGTAGTAGGTCACGTCGATCTCCCACCAGCGGAACCCCTGCCGCGTCGAGCTCTGGTAGTAGTGGTGGTTGTTGTGCCACCCCTCGCCCATCGTGATCAGCGCGAGCCACCAGTTGTTGCGCGAGTCGTCGCCGGTCAGGTAGCGCTGCTTCCCGACCACGTGCGCCAGCGAGTTGATGGCGAAGGTGCCGTGGTAGAGGAGCACCGTGCTGAGGAAGAAGCCGACGAAGAGACCCGGCCACCCGGCGATGAACCAGGTCGCGACGGCGAGGAGCACGGCCGGCAGGTTCTGGTGCCGGTCGAGCCAGACCAGTTCCGGGTACTTCGTCAGGTCCGGGATCAGCGAGTAGTCGGCCTCGCCGCGCTTCTTCGCGAAGATCCACCCCAGGTGCGCGAAGAGGAAGCCGTGGTGCTTCGGCGAGTGCACATCCTGAGGGGTGTCGGAGTGGCGGTGGTGGTGGCGGTGCTGCGCGGCCCACCAGAGCACCCCCTTTTGCGCCGAAGTCTGGCAGATGAACGCCAGCACGAACTGCCCGACCCGGCTCGTCTTGTACGACCGGTGGGAGAAGTACCGGTGGTTCCCGGCCGTGATCGCGATCATCCGCAGCACGTAGAGCGCGATGCAGAGGATCAGCGCCTCCGTCGTGACCCCGCTCCAGAAGATCCCGAAGCAGGCCAGGTGCACGAGGACGAACGGGATCGTCGACGGATAGATGATGTCGTCGTGGAACTCGTCTTCGTGCGAGTCGTGGACGGCGGCGATGGCTTCTGCGGACAAGGATGTGCTCCCGCGTGGGTGGACAGCATCCCAACGATGCGTATCCACGTGGATTATGGGGCGAACCCGCTAAGGCTAACGGCGTTGCACCCAACGGGCAACACCTGCGTATGCGATTCGTCGGCGGAGCGGCGCAGGGACCGTGCCAGAATCCGGCGGTAGGTGGGCGAATCGGGCGCCGGTGGGGTGTGCGCTGTGCGGCCGGCGTCGGAGCGGAGCGTGTGGCGCCTTCGGGGGGGGACGCGCCCGGTACCGGACTCAGGGTCCTCCCGACCCGCCGGCCCTCGCCGCCGCGACCGCCGCCATGAGCTCCCGGACGCGTGCCGGGTCGACGCCCTCCCCCGCCCTCCCATCGTGCATCAGCGTGCTCCCGACGATCGCGCCATCGGCGATGTCGAGGAGCGCGCGGGCGTTCTCCGGGGTGATGCCGCTGCCGATCCAGACCGGCGTGTCGGGAACGGCGCGCTTGACGCTGAGGATCCGCGTCGGGTCGGTCGCCTCGCCGGTCGCGGCGCCGGAGACGACGAGCCCGTCGGCGAGCCCGCGGTGGCGGGCGTCGCGGGCGGCCTGGGCGATGTCGAGGCCCGGCGGGGCGACGGCGTGCTTGACCAGGACGTCGGCGAGGATCGCGACGCGCGCCCCGAGCCGCGCCCGCAGCCGGAGCGTCTCGTGCGCCTCGCCGTGGAGCCAACCCTGGTCCCCGAGCATCGCGCCGGTGTGGACGTTGACGCGCACGAAGCGCGCGCCCGCCGCGCAGGCGATGGAGACCCCGGCGAGGGCGTCGTTGCGGAGGACATTGACGCCGACCGGGACCGCGACCGCGGTCGCCACCTCCCGGACGACGACGGCGAGGGCGGCGATCGTCTCGGCCGGGACACGGGCCGGGTAGAACGGCGCGTCGAGGAAGTTCTCGACGAGCACGCCGTCGACGCCGCCGTCGGCGAGGGCGCGGGCATCGGCGAGGGCGCGCTCGAGGACCCGGTCCATGGAGCCGCCCCAGCGGGGCGCGCCGGGGAGCGGGAGGAGGTGGACCATCCCGACGACCGGCTTCGGGGCCGGGAAGATCTCGTGGAGCGATACAGACCCGTGCATCGGTGCACCTCAGCGGTGCGGCGCGGCCGCGACGGACTCGCGGAGCGCGTCGAGGAGCGCGGCCACGTCGTCGGCGTCGTTGTAGACGTTCGGCGAGATGCGGAGCGAGCCCCCGCGGACGGAGACCACGACGTCGCGCGCGCGGAGCCGCTCGGCGATCGTGCCGACGTCGATCCCCTCGGGGGCGCGGAGCCCGAAGAGGTGCGCGCCGCGCCAGGCCTCGTCCTCGACGCCGAAGCCGAGGGCGACGGCCTCGGCGATCGCCTCGCGGGTGAGCTCCCGGCAGTACGCCTGGATCTCGGCCACGCCCCACTCGAGGAGTTGCTCGAGGGCGACGTGGAGCATCGGCATGAGGGCGAAGTTCCCCGCCTCGCCCACGTCGAACCTCGCCGCACCCGGCCGGTAATCGTCGCGGTAGTGGACGAGGTTGCGGAAATCCTCGCTCCCCGCGCGGCCGAGCCAGGACTCCTCGAGGGGCCGGCCCTCGTCGTAGCGCGGGCCGAAGTACGCGAGGCCGAGGGAGTAGGGCCCGAAGAGCCACTTGTAGCTGGCGCAGACGAGGGCGTCGGGGCGGATCCGCTCGACATCGAAGGGGAGCGCGCCGACGGACTGGGTGCCGTCGACGACGAGGGCGGCGCCCATCTCGCGGGCGCGCTCGCCGATCCGCTCGAGGTCGAAGAGGGTGCCGTCGGTCCAGTGCACATGGGGGATCGCGACGACGGCGGTGTCTTCGTCGATCGCCTCGAGGATCCGGGCGTTCCACTCCTCGCCCCGGACGACCCGGTCCTCCGGCGGCGCGACGGTCCGGAGCTCGAGGCCGTGTTCCCGGGCCAGGTTTCTCCACGCGTAGACGTTGCTCGGGAACTGCTCGTGGAGGATGACGACGTTCTGGCCCCGCCGGACGGCGGTGTTCCTCGCGGCGACCGCGATCCCGTACGAGGCGGCGGGGACGATCGCGACGCGCGAGGGGTCGGGGGCGCCGATCAGGCGGGCGAAGAGTTCGCGGGCGCGGTCGGGGCCGTCGAAGAAGTCCTTGGGCGCGAGCGCCGTCGGCACCCGCTTGCGGCGAATGCCCGCGATCCCCGCCTCCTCGGCCCGGCGCGAGAGGGGCGACATGTAGGCGCAGTTCAGGTAATGGAGCCCCGGGGGCAGGGAGAAGAGGTCTTTCTGGCACGCGAGCATGGGATCCGCCTTCGTTCGGGACCGGGGCGAGGCCATCGGGTCGCCGCCGACTCGCCGGTCAAGGTAGCCGGTGCGCGGGCGGAATCAAGCGCGGCGGCCTGCGGCGAGGCCGGCCGCGGCGCGAATCGGCATTTACCGAGCGTGTGATTTCCGTTAGATTTATGGCGTGCGGATGCACCCCCGGGGGCGAGGAGCCCCCGGGGCGTTTTTTCGCTCCCGCCGGCCGTTCGGCCCCGGCGGGCGGCGACCGGCCCCGGGCCGACGGCGGCCGGGACGATCGATGCAGCACGGGACGGGAATGGCTTCGCCAGGGAACGAGATCCGACGCCGACGCACTTTCGCCATCATCAGCCACCCGGACGCCGGGAAGACCACGCTGACGGAGAAGCTCCTCCTCTACGGCGGCGCGATCCACCTGGCGGGGTCGGTCAAGGCGCGGCGGGCGGCGAGGCACGCGACGTCGGACTGGATGAAGCTCGAGCAGGAGCGCGGGATCAGCGTGACCTCCTCGGTGCTCCAGTTCGAGTTCGCCGGCTACCAGGTCAACCTGCTGGACACGCCGGGGCACCAGGACTTCAGCGAGGACACGTACCGGACGCTGGTCGCGGCGGACAGCGCGGTCATGCTGCTGGACAACCGCAAGGGCGTCGAGGCGCAGACGCGCAAGCTCTTCGAGGTCTGCAAGCTGCGGCGCACGCCGATCTTCACCTTCGTCAACAAGTGCGACCGCCCGGGCGAGGACCCGCTGAAGCTCCTCGACGACGTCGAGCGGGACCTGGGGATCCGGTGTTACCCGGTGACCTGGCCGATCCTCGACGGCACGAGGTTCGTCGGGGTTTACGACCGGATCTCGAAGGAGATCCACCTCTTCGACCGGGGCGAGGACCACGGCCAGACGCGGGTGGGCGAGCGAATCGTCCGGCTGGGCGACGGGGATGCGGCCGGTCTGATCGGCGAGGCGGCGCATGCCCGGCTCCTCGAGGAGCTGGAGCTGCTCGACGCGCTGGGCTCGACGTTCAGTCGGGAGGCGTTCCTGGCGGGCGAGGTCTCGCCGACCTTCTTCGGGAGCGCGCTGACGAACTTCGGCGTCGAGCCGTTCCTGCGGAGCTTCCTCGAGCACGCGCCGGGGCCTCGGCCGAGGGAGTCGAGCGTCGGTTTGATCGACCCCGAGAGCGAGGCGTTCACCGGCTTCGTCTTCAAGATCCAGGCGAACATGGACCCGAAGCACCGGGACCGGATCGCCTTCGTGCGCATCTGCTCGGGGAAGTTCGAGCCGGGGATGACGGTGCTGAACGTGCGGAGCGGGCGGGAGCTCCGCCTGGCCTCGCCGCAGCAGTTCATGGCGCAGGAGCGGAAGGCGGTCGAGGTGGCGTGGGCGGGGGATGTGGTCGGAGTGCACGACCGGGGCAACCTCCGGATCGGCGACACCCTCTCGGCGAACGGGGTCCTCGAGTTCGGCGACATCCCGCGCTTCTCGCCGGAGCACTTCGCCCGGATCTACGTCCCGGACCCGCTGCGTCGCAAACACCTCGACACGGGGCTCCGTCAGCTCTCGGAGGAGGGGGCGGCGCAGGTCTTCTACGAGGACTCGTCGGTCGGCCCCGCGCCGATCGTCGGCGCGGTCGGGGTCCTGCAGTTCGATGTGCTGGTCCACCGTCTCGAGCACGAGTACGGGGTGAAGGCGCGGCTGGAGCGGCTCCCCTTCGCCTACGCGCGGTGGGTCGTCGCGCCGAAGAAGGAGATCGAGCGGATCGCCCGGGGCTACGGCCGCGCGCTGGTCTACGACGCGAAGGGCGCGCCGCTGATCCTCTTCGAGAGCGAGTACGCGCTCCAGCAGACCCTCGAGAAGGAGAAGGACGCGGAGTTCCACGCCGTCGCGCCGTGAGGGGCGCGGGCCGGGCGTTGGAACGCCCGCCGGACCGACGATGAACGACGCAGCCGATCCCACCCCGCCCGATACGGCGCCCGCCCCGCTTCGCCGGATCCTCCTGGTCGACTGCGATGCCTTTTTCGTGCAGGTCGCGCGGATGGAGGACCCGGAGGGCGCGGGGAAGGAGGAGCTCCTGATCGTGGGGGGGCGGCCGGAGGAGCGGGGCGTCGTCGCCTCGGCCTCGTACGCGACGCGGCGCTACGGCGTGCGTTCGGCGATGCCGGTCGCCCAAGCGCTCCGGCTCTGCCCCGCGGCGAAGGTGGTGCCGGTGCCGCGGGCCGCGTGCTCGCGCAAGAGCCGGGAGGTCCGCGCGGTCCTCGAGCGCTTCGCGCCTGTCGTCGAGCCCGCGTCGATCGACGAGTTCTACCTCGACCTTACCGGGACCGAGGCGCTCTACGGCGGCGAGCCGCTGGAAGCGACGGCCGAGCGGATCCGTCGGGCGGTCCGCGAGGCGACCGGGATCGCGGTCTCGATCGGCGGCGGGACGCAGCGCCTGATCGCCAAGCTGGCGGTCGGGGAGGCGAAGCCGAATGGCGTACGGATCGTCCCGCCCGGGGGCGAGGCGGAGTACATGCTACGCTTCGAGCTCGCCGACATCCCGGGCGTCGGCCCCGTCCTCGCCGAGCGGCTTAGGCGGCTGGGGATGAGGACCGTGCCGGACGCGCTGCGCCACGACGAGCGGACGCTGTGCGAGTGGATCGGCGAGGCGCAGGGCCGGTCGCTTTACCGGAAGATCCGCGGGATCGACCCCACGCCGGTCCGTTCCGGGCGGGAGGCGAAGTCGATCAGCCGCGAGGAGACCTTCCCCCGCGACCTCCACGGCGACGACGAGCTCGAGACCGAACTGCTCCGCCTCGTGATGCGCGCCGCCGCCGACCTCCGTTCCGAGGGGCTCCGGGCACGGACGGTGACGGTCAAGCTCCGCGACCACGACTTCCGGACCCGCCAGGCCGGCCGCACGCTGCCGGAGGCGATCGAGTCGGATCGCGCGATCCACACCGTCGCCCTCGAGCTGTTGAGGAAGCTCCGCGCGGCTCGGCGGACGGGCGCCCGGCTCCTCGGCGTCTCCCTTTCGCAGCTCGGCCATGCGGGCGGTCCGGAGCAGTTCACACTCTTCGACGGACCGGCGGCGGATCGCCCGGAGACCGACCGGGACCGCCGGCTCTCGCGGACCCTCGACGAGCTGCGCGGGCGCTTCGGCGCCGGCGCGGTCGTCCCCGGAAAAGTGTTGAATCGCCCACCCGCTTGACACGCATCCCGGCCCGCTTCACTTTGCCGCCGAACCCCTTCCGTAAGGACGTGCAGGACGCTCCCCGACGCCGGAGCCAACCGTCCCATCCCTCCATGAGGAGTGCGTCATGAAGCGAGCATTTTGTGCCACGCTCCTGCTCGCGCTGGCCGCGGCGCCGCCACTGGCCGGGCAGGAGCGAGTTCAGGTCTTCCGCGGCGCGAAGATCATCCCGATCACGTCGGCGCCGATCGACGGCGGCGTGCTGGTCGTCCAGGGCGGGAAGATCGTCGCCGTCGGGCGCGAGGGCGCGGTCCGGATCCCGAACGGCGCCGAGGTGCACGACGTGACCGGGAAGGTGATCATGCCCGGGCTCGTCGACACCCATTCGCACATCGGCGGCGGCGACGGCGGCGACCGTTCGTCGCCGATCCACGGCGATGTCCGGATCCTCGACGCCATCGACGTCCGCGACGACGGGATCCAGAAGGCGCAGGCCGGCGGGATCACGACGGTCAACGTGATGCCCGGCTCGGGGCACCTGATGAGCGGCCAGACGGCGTACCTGAAGCTGCGCGACGGCCGCACGATCTATGACCTCCTCTACTGCCGCGATGTGCTGAAGGAGGTCTGCGGCGGCTTGAAGATGGCGAACGGGACGAACTCGCGCGGCGAGCCGCCCTTCCCCGGGACGCGTGCGAAGGCCGCGGCGCTGGTCCGCGAGAGGTTCATCAAGGCCCAGGAGTACCGAGCGAAGGTCAAGGCGGCGAATGGCGACCCCTCGAAGATGCCGGCCCGCGACCTCGAGATGGAGACGCTGGTCGAGGTGCTCGAGGGGAAGCGCATCGTCCACCACCACACCCATCGGTACGACGACATCCTGACGGCGATCCGGCTGCAGCAGGAGTTCGGCTATCGCGCGGTCCTGCACCACGTCAGCGAGGCGTGGAAGATCGCCGACGAGATCGCCGCCTCGGGGCTCCCCGCCTCGATCATCACCCTCGATGCGCCGGGCGGGAAGCTCGAGACGATGGACCTCAGCATGACGAACGGCGCCGCCCTCGAGAAGGCCGGCGTCCTCGTCGGCTACCACACCGACGACGGGATCACCGACTCGCGCTTCTTCCTCCGCTCGGCCGGGATCGCCGTGCGGGCCGGGATGTCTCGCGACGCCGCGCTCTACGCCATGACGATGGCCGGCGCGCGGATGCTCGGACTCGACGACAGGATCGGCTCGCTCGAGCCCGGCAAGGACGCCGACTTCATCGTCCTCTCCGGCGACCCGCTCAGCGTCTACACCCACGTCGAGCAGACCTGGGTCGAGGGCGTGAAGGTCTTCGACCTGTCGAACCCGCAGGATTACATCTACGCGGTCGGCGGAATCGGCGTCCGGGGGGTCGTCAGCGCCAACTACCACGAGGGGATGGAGGGTCACGAATGAGCCGCGTCGCCAGGAACGCCACGCTCGCCGCGCTCTTCGGCTTCGGCGCGGCGCTCGGCGCCGCGCCCGCAACGGCGCAGATCGCCGTGCGCGGCGAGACCGTCCACACCATGGCCGGGCCCGCGATCACCGACGGCGTCGTCCTGATCGGGCGAGACGGGAAGATCGAGCGGGTCGGCCCCGCCTCTCAGGTCCGCATCCCCGACGGGTACCGGACCCTGACGGCGAAGGTCGTCACCCCCGGGCTCGTCGACGCCCACTCCGTCGTCGGGCTCGCCGGGTACATGAACCAGCCGCACGACCAGGACCAGCTCGAGCGGTCGAACGCGATCCAGCCCGAGCTGCGTGCGATCGACGCCTACAACGCCCGCGAGGCGCTGGTCGAGTGGATCCGCGGCTTCGGCGTGACCACCGTCCACACCGGGCACGGGCCGGGCGCGCTCATGAGCGGTCAGACGATGATCGTCAAGACGCGCGGCGAGACCGTCGGCGAGGCGATCGTCGACTCGGTCACGATGGTCGCCATGACGCTCGGGCCGGACGTCGCCCGCAACTACAACGGCCGGCCGGGCACGCGCTCGAAGGGCGTCGCCCTGATCCGGTCGGAGTTCATCAAGGCGCAGGCGTACAGGGACAAGGTGAAGGCCGCCGGCAAGGATGCGTCGAAGCTCCCGCCGCGCGACCTCAAGCTCGAGACCCTCGCCCGCGTCCTCGACGGGGAGCTCCCGGCGCTGATCACGGCGCAGAAGGCCACCGAGATCCTCGCCGCGCTGCGGCTCCAGCAGGAGTTCGGCTTCAAGCTCGTCCTCGACGGCGCCGCCGAGTCGTACCTCGTCATCGACGAGATCAAGCGGGCGGGCGTACCGGTCATCATCCACCCGACGATGGCCCGCCACTCCGGCACGCTGGAGAACGCGACGATGGAGACCGCCCGCAAGCTCCGCGAGGCCGGGATCCCGGTCGCGCTGCAGAGCGGCTTCGAGGGCTACGTCCCGAAGACGCGCGTCGTCCTCTTCGAGGCCGCCATGAGCGCGGCGTACGGGATGCCCTTCGAGCAGGCGCTCGCGCTGGTCACGATCGATGCGGCCCGGATCCTCGGGATCGACCATCGCGTCGGCTCTCTCGAGCGCGGGAAGGATGGCGACGTCGCGCTCTTCGACGGCGACCCCTTCGAGTATACGACGCACGTCTGCGGCGTCATCATCGAGGGCCAGGTCGTGAGCGAGACCTGCCGCTAGAGCCGACTCGTTCCCGACCGAGTGCCGCGGGGGCCCCGGATCGCGCGATCCGGGGCCCCCGCTCGCGTCGTGCTGGTGCGAAAGCTGCGCTGGGAATGCGGGCCCGCGAAGATGTCGGTGATTCAGCGGAAGAGGAGGCGCAATCATGGCCCGGCGCGACAACATGGTCAGGGGGCTCGTCCTCGGGGCGGGGCTCATGTACCTGCTCGACCCGCAACAGGGTCGGCGAAGGCGGGCGCTGGTCCGCGACCAGCTCGTCCATGCCTGGTCCGACCTCGACGACATGATCGACACCGCGGCCCGCGACCTGAGGAACCGGGCGCAGGGGATGTTCGCCGAGGCGCGGGCCGCCCTGCGCCCGGCGTCGGTCGACGACGAGGTGCTGACGGCGCGGGTCCGGTCGGAGATCGGGCGGGCGGTCTCGCACCCGCACGCCATCGTCGTCGAAACCGAGGACCGCCGGGTCACGCTGAGCGGTCCGGTCCTCGCCGACGAGGTCGATGACCTGATCTCGGCGGTCCGCTCGGTCCGGGGGGTCAAGGAGGTCGTCGACCGTCTCGAGGTCCACGACGAGCCCGGGAGCGTCCCCGGGCTGCAGGGACCCGGCCGCGAGAAGGCGCCGCGGATGGACATCCTCCAGGAGAACTGGGCGCCGGCGACCCGGCTGCTCGTCGGGGCCGGCGCCGCCACGGCCCTCGCCTACGCCGCCCGACTCCGCGGCCCGCTCGGCCCCCTCGCCCGCCTCGCCGCGCTGACCGCGTTGGCCCGGGCGGCGACGAACCTCGACCTCCGGCGGCTGAGCGGCATTGCAACCGAGCGGCGGGGGATCGACATCCGGAAGTCGATCAACGTCGACGCCCCCGTCGACGAGGTCTACGAGTTCTGGCGGCGATTCGAGAACTTCCCGCTCTTCATGGCCCACCTCCGCGAGGTCCGGCGGATCGGCGAGGGGCTCTCCCACTGGGTCGCCGAGGGGCCCGCCGGCACGACCTTCGAATGGGACGCCATCACGACCGAGGAGATCCCCGGCCAGCTCATCGCCTGGAAGAGCGTCGAGGGCGCGACGGTCGGCAACGCCGGGGTCGTGAAGTTCCTCCCGAACGAGCAGGGCGGTACGCGCATCGACGTGCGCATGACCTACGCCCCGCCCGCGGGCGCGCTCGGCCACGTCGTCGCCTCGCTCTTGGGCGTCGATCCGAAGCACGCGATGGACGAGGACCTCGTGCGCTTCAAGTCGCTGATCGAGGATGGCCGGACCTCCGCCCACGGCCGGGTGGTCCGGCGTGAGGAGCTCGAGGCGTCGGCGGGTCCCGCGGCCCCGCCCGGCCCGGGAGCCTCGCCCGGTCCGGCGAGGGCGTAGTGGCGTAACGGGGTGACCGGCCGGCGGCGGCGTGCCGGGGTGACCGGCATGGCCTCGCCTCTCCACGGGGAGGAAGGGTGACGGGTGACGGGGTTGCCGCCCCGGCCCCGCCCTTCCGTCGGGGGAAGGGTGATGGGGACGGGGTGGGCAGGGCGGCGATTCAGAAGATCACGACCGGCGTCCCCGGCTCGACGGCGCGGAAGAGTCGGGCGACGTCGCTGTTGCGCATCCGAACGCACCCGTGGCTGACGGGCCGGCCGATGGCGTCGGCCTCGTCGGTTCCGTGGATGAGGTAGCCGTCGCCGAGGTCGAGCTTGTGGGTGCCGAGGGCGTCGGGGACCTCGCGCTGCGGCGCGCCGAAGGGGGGGATGAAGATCTTGCCGTCGAAGATGATCTCTTTCCCGGGCGTGAAGGGCCACCACCTCCCCTGGCGGTTCACGCGACCGACCGATTTCCCGCGCACGACGATCGAGGTCCCGTCGGAGAGGCGGACCCGCTGGCCGGGCGAGAGGTGGACGGCCTCGAGGCCGTCCTCGACGGCCTTCTCGTAGTAGTGCCAATCGGGCGGGACCCAGACGGGGTCGGTCTCCTTGGCGAGGACGCGGCGTTGCCCGCGCGGGGTTTCGAAGCGGAATCGCTTGCCGCGGTAGGTGAAGGTCTCGCCCTTCCCGACCGCGACCGGCGCGTCGAAGAGGGTGTCGGATCCCTCGACGAGCCAGAGCCAGCGATCCTGGAGCGAGATGATGATGCGCCGGCCGCGCATGCGCCTGGCGGCGTCGTAGAGTTTCGCGCCGGCGGGGTCGCGCGGGCGTGTGGGCGCCGGGGGCCGATCGTACGCGTCGTCGCCGCCGAGCCGGCCGAGGGTGCCGAGGGTCGAGCAGGCCTGGCTCGCGAGTGCGGTGAGCCCGACCAGGCCGGCGGCGAGGAGGGCGACGAGCCTGGCGGGGCGAGGCGAACGAGCGGTCATGTCCTTGCGTACTCTAAAGTTCCCGCCATCCCTTGCGCACGACGCGGGCCAGGCCGAGCGCCCTGGACCACCACGGCGCGTCGATCCTACGGCTCGCCCGGGGGCGACCCGAACGCCGGGCCGGAGCCGCCGCCCGCCGCGGTCCCGACGACCCCGCAACGAGATACGTGACCGATCCCCCTCGCGACTCGTCTGGATGTGTACGAAGGATGACCCCCCGGATCCCGAACGACGAGCACGATGTACGAGCGGATCTCTGCGTGCCTCGACGGCGACCTGTCGCGCGCGGACCTCTCCCCCCTGGAGCGGGTCGAGCTCGACAGGCTGGAGGCACTGCTCGACGAGGTGGCCGCCCACCTGCGAACCCGGCCGATGCCGGACCTGACCGATGCGGTGATGTCACGAATCGACCGCCTGTCGCCCCGATCGACGTCTTTATGGGCCTGGCTCGGCGCCTGGCTCTGGACACCCCGGACCCTCCAGCTCCGGTGGCGGCCCGCCTACGCGGTGGGCGCCATGGCGGCGCTGGCGCTCCTCCTGGTGCCGCGGCCGGCCGAGCCGCCCGGCGCGCAGCCGGCGCCGATCGTGGCCGCGGCTCCGGAAGCGGGGACCGCCGACCCTGCGGACGCGCGCGGTAACACCGCCCCGGTGGATACGCCGGTCTACGTCCAGTTCCGGCTCGAGGCCGCCGGCGCTTCGCGCGTTGCGCTGGCGGGCAACTTCACCGGGTGGGAGCCCCGGTACGAGCTCCAGGAGACCGCCCCGGGATCCTGGTCGATCGTTCTCCCGCTCCGGCCCGGCGTGCACGACTACGCCTTCGTCGTCGACGGGCGCCACTGGGTCGCCGACCCCTACGCGCCGAGGGTCGACGACGGATTCGGCGGCGCGAACAGCCGCATCGCGCTCCTCCCGCCCGACGCGGGCCGTCGCCTCTGAACGACGACGCATGCGCAGCCGGCACGATCCAACGGTGCGGCCCCTGCCCGTCCCGGACGATGCGACGCTGATCGACCGCGTCCTGAACGGGCAGTCCGACCATTTCGCGCTCCTGGTCCGACGCTACCAGGACGCCCTCTACCGCTTTGCCTTCGGGATGGTGGGCGACTCGGACGTCGCGGCCGACCTGGTCCAGGACACCTTCGTGAAGGGGTTCACCCACCTCGGCCGCTGCCGGCAACCCGCGCGATTCGGCATCTGGATCCACCAGATCCTGCGGAACCGATGCCTGGACTACCTCAAGAACCGGCGTCGGCGCAACGTCTCCATCGACGACCACCCGCAGCTCCCCTGCGAGCGCGCGGGCCCCGACGTCGACCTCGACCGGAGGGAGCTCCGGGGCGCCATCCGCCGAGCCCTGGCGCGTCTCCCGGAAGCCCAGCGGGAGGCCTTCTTGCTCAAACACGTGCAGGACCTGTCGTACGAGGAGATGGCCGACCTGACCGGCGCATCGGTGAGCGCGCTCAAGATGCGCGTGCTCCGGGCCCGAGAGGCGCTCCAGGCCCTGCTGCGCGACGAGTCGGCCCGGGCGGAGCACGCCCGTGACGCCGATCTCGCCTCGTTCGTCTGATGCCGCGAAAACACGAGCGATTCCGTTCATCGCCAAGGAATGGTAAGGCCATGATGCTTCGCTGGTTGGTGTTGATCGCGACCGCGTTGCTCTTGCCGAATTCCGTCGACGCGCAGAACGCGGCCACTCCCACCGCCCGGATCGAAGCGGCGAGGCGCAGAGCCCTCGAGGCCGGGATCCCCGTCGCCCTCCTCGAATCCAAGATTGCCGAGGGTATGGCCAAGGGCATCCCGCTCGAACGGATCGCCGAGGTCGTCGAGAAGCGCCAAGAAGCGCTCGTCCGCGCACGCGACGCCCTCGCCCGCGGCGCACGCGACGTCGGCCCCACCGAGATCGCCGTGGGCGCCGATGCGCTGCAGGCCGGCGTGAGCGAGGCGGTGCTCCAGGCGGTGGGCGAATCGGCGGTCGCCGAGCGCCGGGCCGTCGCCATTGCCGCCATCACCGAGCTCGTCCAGCTCGGGCAGGTCCCCGAGGAAGCGTTCCGTCGGGTCCGCGATGCGTTGCAGCGGGGCCCCGAGGCGCTCGCCAACCTCCCGGCCCAGGCGAGGATCGCCAGGGGACGCGCCGAGTCGGTGGGCCCCGCCGAAGCGAATCTCGGCCACGGCGACCAGGGGAGTCCCCTCGACCTCCCGGCTCCCGTGCCCGGGGGGAAAGGCAAGCCGTCCCGCGGAGGGAAGCCCGGCGGCTCCTCCAAACCTCGCGGGGACCGCTGAAACCACCTGACGGAAACCACCCGGACCGGCGCCGGCATCTCGACGCGCTCCCCGCCGGGCATCCCCCCGTGCCCTGCCACCCGGCCCCCGCCCCGTTCCCCTGCACGCATCCCCCCGCCCCCGCCGTCCTCCCGATTCCCTCCCCACCCGACTTTTCCACATCGTCCCCAACGTGTTGTAGGACCGAAAGATGCGAGCTTTTCCACAGGGGCCATCCAGGTGGCGGACCCCACGTCCCGCGCAACGGTCGAGTTTTCCACGCCGGTGGCGGCAAGATACTTGCACCTCGCCGCCGCCCCCGGATCGGGCGCGCGTAGCGGCGCGGCCGCCGGGTGGGAGCCGTCGGTCCGCGCGGCGCCGCGGCGGACCGCCGACGAGTCGGACCGAACGGGTCTGGACACGGAGGGTCGACGGGCAATGGCGGATCCCGCACGACAGGCGCGTCGGGGTGCCGGTGATGGGGTCGCCCCCGATGCCGATATCGGGTCGGGCGCCACGGGACCGGTGATGCGGCCTGTCGACGATGTGGTTCTGCGGCTCCGGACGCGGCTGGCGCATCGCTCGGCGGCCCAGGTGGGACGGCCGTTCGTGACGCTGACGTACGCGCAGAGCCTGGATGGGAGCATCGCGGCCGTGCGGGGGCGGCCGCTGGCGCTGAGCGGCCGCGAGGCGCTTGTGATGACGCACCGTTTGCGTGCGGAGCACGGCGCCATACTCGTCGGGATCGGCACTGTGCTTTCGGACGATCCGCGGCTCACGGTCCGACACGTGACGGGTGCGCATCCCCGGCCGATCGTGCTGGACAGCCGGTTGCGCACGCCGGCGGGGGCGGCGCTGCTGCGGCACCCGACGCATCGCCCGGTGCTGGCGACGACGGCGGCGGCGGACGCCGCGCAGGAGGCGATGTGCGAGGCTGCGGGGGCCCGGGTCGTCCGGTTCCCGTCCGACGAGCGAGGGCGCGTCTCGCTCGAGGCGGTGGTGAGGTGGCTGGGCGAGGAGGGGGTGGAGAGCCTCATGGTCGAGGGCGGGGCACGGGTGATCACGAGCTTCCTGCGTGCGCGTCTGGTCGACCATGTGCTCCTGACGGTGGTCTCGGTCTTCGTCGGCGGGGTGCGGGCGGTCGGCCCGCTGGGGGCGGGGCGGGGCGATGCCGCCGTCTCACGGCTCCCCCGGTTGGGAAACGTTCGCACCTTCCGGGCGGGGCGCGACCTGGTGCTGAGCGGCGACCCGGTCTGGGCGGAGGGGTGAGGGTGGCGGCGTGCCGGTGCGTCGAGTTCACTTCGCCGGGGAGCGTGCGGGTCGTCGAGGAGCCGCGCCCGAGACCCGGCCGGGGCGAAGTGCTGGTGGCGACCCAGGTCTCGGCGATCTCCGCGGGGACCGAGCTCCTCGTCTACCGTGGCGATGCGCCCATGGGCGAGCCGCTCGACGAGACGCTGGAGTCGCTCGCCGGGAGCTTCGGCTGGCCGGTCCGCTACGGCTACGCGGCGGTCGGCGTGGTCGTCGATGCGGCCGGGTCGGTGCCGCCCGAGTTGGTTGGCAAGTCCGTCTTCGCCTTCCAGCCGCATCGGAGCCACTTCGTGATGCTGCCGGACCGCCTGGTCCCTCTGCCGCCGGGGCTCGACCCCGCGGCCGGGTCCCTCCTTCCGACGATGGAGACCGCGCTCGGGCTGGTGATGGATGCCCGCCCGGTCGCGGGGGAGCGCGTCGTCGTCTTCGGGCAGGGCGTCGTCGGGCTCCTGGTGACCGCGGTCCTGGCGACGATGCCCCTCGCCGCGCTCGTCGCCGTCGATCCGATCCCGGCCCGCCGCGAGGCGGCGCTGGAGCTCGGCGCCGCGGCGGCACTCGACCCGGGCGACGAGGGCGCCCTCCGCGATGCGCTCGGACCGGATGGCGCCGACGTCGCGATCGAGGTCTCCGGCCGCCCCGCCGGCCTCGACGGGGCGATCCGCGCGACCGGCCGCGAAGGGCGCGTCATCGTCGGCTCGTGGTACGGCGATCGCCCGGTCGCGGTCGACCTCGGGACCCGCTTCCACCGGGGGCGCATCCGGATCCTGAGCAGCCAGGTGAGCCGCCTGGCGCCGGAGCTCGGCGCGCGGTGGAGCAAGCCCCGCCGCCTGAGCTTCGCCCTGGAGCTGCTCCGGCGGATCCCGGTCGAGCGCCTGATCACGCACCGGATCCCGATCGAGGAGGCGCCGTCGGCCTACCGGCTCCTCGACGAGGCGCCGGAGACGGCGCTCCAGGTCTTGCTCACCTACGGCACCGGGGACGACGGCGCATGTACCGCCTCGGCGTGACCCGCGAGTTCGTGGCGCAGCACCGGCTCGTGGGCGGCGATTTCGGGCGCGAGAACGGGTGGCACTCCCACCACTACCGGTTGGAGGCGGTCTTCGAGGGCGAGGCGCTCGATCGCCACGGATTCCTCGTCGACATCGACCGGGTCGGCGAGTCCCTCGACGGGTTGATCGACCGCTACCGCGACCGGACCCTCAACGACCTCCCCGAGTTCGAGGGGCTGAACCCGAGCCTCGAGCACTTCGCCCGGATCCTCGCCGAGCGTCTCGCCCAGTCGGTCGACGATCCCCGGATCGCCGGCGTCCGCGTCGTGCTTTGGGAAGACGACGCCGCCTGGGCGAGCTGGGAGCGCCCGGCCCGGTGACCGGGTACGGCCGTGCGGGTGCACTTCGCGGTCCCCGGCCCACTCGGCCGACTCACCGGCGGCTCGATGTACGATGCCCGGATCGTCGCGGGGCTACGTAAGGCGGGGTACGACGTCGTCGTCCACGAGCTCGCCGGGCGCTTCCCGAACCCCGACGCCCTGGCCCGCCTCGCCGCCTCGCAAGCGAGCGCCGCCGCGGGGCGCGACGACGTGCTGGTGATCGACGGCCTCGCCCTCTCGGCGTTCGAGACCGGGCCGACGTCCCGGCCGGGCCGAAATCTCGTCCTCTGCCACATGCCGGTCGCCGAGGAGGTGGGGATCGCCGCGCCGGTGCGGGAGTCACTCGCCGCCGCGGAGACCGAGCGGCTCCGGCGGGCCGACCGGATCGTCGCGACGAGCGCGGTCGTCGCGCGGTCGCTCGCCGCGCGCGGGATCCCGGCAGAGCGGATCGGGGTGGTCGAGCCCGGAACGGATCCGGCGCCTGGCCATGCGACCCGAACCCCCACCGGCGACGTCGTCCGGATCCTGGCCGTCGGCGCGGTCACCCGGGTGAAGGGACACGCGACGATGGTGCGCGCGCTGGCGCGGCTCGCCGACTTGCCGTGGCGGCTCCGAATCATCGGAAGCACTCGCGCGGAGCCGGAAACGGTCCGCGCGCTGCGGAGCGACGTCGCGCGTGCGGGGCTCGGGCGTCGGGTTCGCCTCGATGGCGAGCGGCCCCACGAGAGGGTCCTCGCCGCCTACCGGACCGCCGACCTCTTCGTCCAGCCCTCCCGCTTCGAGAGTTACGGGATGGCCCTCGCCGAGGCCCTCGCCCACGGGCTCCCCCTCGTCGCGACGCGCGTCGGCGGGATCCCGGCCACGCCCGCCGGCGCGGCGGCGCTCCTCGTCCCCCCCGGCGACGAGGCCGCTCTCGCCGACGCGCTCCGCGGCGTCATCGGCGATGCCGCGCGGAGGCGGGAGCTCGCCGAAGCGGCCCGGCGCCACGCCTCCGAGCTCCCGACGTGGGACGAGGCCGTACGCCGGTTCGCCCGCGAGCTGGAGACGGCGAGAGGCGCCCGGCCATGATGACGCTGCGGGGAGCGCCGGGCCCCGAAGCGTTCGACCGCTACGCCGACCGCTGGGCCGAACCGCCGGCGCCGGGGACGGCCGCCTGGCGCGAGGCGACGGCGCGCTGGCGCCTCCTGCGCACGCTCTGCGACTCCGGCACCCCCCGCGTCCTCGAGCTCGGGTGCGGCACCGGCTGGAACTTGATCGAGCTGGCCCCGTTCATCGAGCGCGGCGTCGGCGTCGATTTCGCCCCCCGGCTGATCGAGCGGGCGCGCGCGAACGCGGCGAGGCGAGGCGCGGCGAACCTGGAGTTCGTCGTCGGGGAGATCCTGGAGCTGGATGGCTTGACCGAGGCGAGGGGACCCTTCGACCTGATCGTGCTGGCGGGCGTCCTCGAGCACGTCCCCGATCGGCCCCGCGCCCTCGAGGCCTGCCGGCGCCGCGTGGCGGCCGATGGCCGGGTCGTCGTGATCATGCCGCACCCGGCCAACCCGGTGTTCCTCTGGACTCGTCTCGTGCGCCGTCGCGTGCCTCGGCTCTTCCCGACCGATCGGCACCTCTCACCCCGGGCCCTCTCCGCCCTCGCGCGGCGCTGCGGCCTCGCCCCGTGGCGGGTCCACCCCCTTCCCTGCCGGCCCGTCCACGACGGCGACCCGCCCCCGCCGGGGTGGGTGCGCGCGGCGATCCATGCGCTCGGCGTCCTCCCCTTCGCCCCGACCCGCGGCGCCTACGCGCTCGTGCTCCGGCCGGAGCCGGCGTAGCGCTCGAGGGCGCGCACGCTCTCGCCGAGTGTGGCGATCGCGTCGAGGAGCTGGCGATCGGAGAGGTAGGGCGCGGGGCCGAGGCGAAGGATCCCGTCGCGGTGGTCGGCCAGGACTCCGCGCTCGCGGAGGAGGGCGCAGAGCTCGCCGGCGCGGGGGGCGCGGAGCGCCAGGAACCCGGCGATCTCGCCGAGGTCGACGGCCCGGTCGCGCGCGACGACCGAGGGGTCGAGGTCCAGGGCGTCGAACGCCGACGCGAGCAACCCGACCTGGTGGCGGCTGACCTCCCGGAGGAAAGCGGGCGTGAGCCCCAGCTCCTCGAAGAAGTCGAAGACGGCGCTGGCGCGGTAATGGCTCGTCGGGTCGTACGTCGCGCCGGCGAAGCGGTCGGCGCCGGGGCCGTACCCCACGCCGCTCGCCCCGCCCTCCCGGACGACGGCGCCGAACTCACTGAACCACCCCGTGACGACCGGCCGGAGCTCGCACCCCGGCGGGACCCGCAGGAACGCGTTCCCCTCCCCGAGTTGGCAGTACTTGTAGCCGCCCCCGACGATGAAGGCGTCGTCGAGGCCCATCGCGCGGACCGAGAAGGGGACCACGTTCAGGTGGTGGTACGCGTCGACGAGGAGGGCCGCGCCCACGCGGCGGCAGGCACCCGCCAGGTCGCCGAGGCCGGGGACGATCCGCGCGTCGCGGAAGAAGACCGAGGAGACGAGGACGGCGGCGGTGCGGTCGTCGGCCGCGGCGGCCAGCCGCTCGGCGACCGTCGCGGCGGGCTCCGCTGCGACCTTGACGACTTCGATCCCCTCCTCCGCCAGGCGGTCGAGCTGCCGGCGGATCGTGTGGAACTCGCCGTCGGTCGTGACCAGGCGGGGCCGCGTGCGCAGCGGCAGCGCGGAGAGGAATCGGACCAGCAGCTCGTGCGTGTTCGCGCCGAGGGCGATCGCGCCGTCGGGGTCGTCCAGGAGGCGGGCGTAGCCCCGTCGCACGCGGTCGGCCTTCTCGAACGCACGGTCCCACTTCCCGTCCACGTACCTCGCCGCGTCGAGCCACGCCTCCTGCTGCCCGATAAAGCCGCGGTCCGGCCACGCCTGGTGCGAGTGCCCGGTCAGGAGCAGCCGGTTCGCGACGTCGAAGCGCGAGTAGTGCGGCGCGAGGGCGTTGGGCGAGGCGGCGAGCTGGTCGATCGTCATTCTGACCGTTCCTGCCCTAGAGCTCCGTACGGATCGCCCAGAGGTCGGGGAACGCGGGGTTGAAGAGCGTTCCCTTCAGGTACTCCGCCCCGGTCGAGCCCCCCGTGCCCCGCTTCGTGCCGATCGTGCGCTCGACCATCTTCACGTGGCGGTACCTCCACTCCTGGAGCCCCTCGTCGAGGTCGACGAGGCGCTCGCAGAGCTCGGTCAGTTGCGGGTCGCCCCGGTAGATCTCGATCAGGATCCGCTGGACGTCGGCCGAGGGCTCGATCGGCTTGGCGACGTCGCGTTGGAGCACGCTCTCGGGGATCGGGTGGCCGACGCGCGCGAGATAGCGGAGGAACGAGTCCCAGAGCGTCGGCTCGCGGTACCGCCGCTCGAGGAGCTCCCGCGCCGGGCTCCCCTCGGGGTAGTGCAGCACCGCGCCCCGGTGCTTGAGCCCGAGGACGAACTCCAGCGCCCGGAACTGGAACGACTGGAACCCGCTCCCCGACTCGAGACGGTCGCGGAACGAGAGGAACTCGAGGGGCGTCATCGTCTCCAGGACATCGACCTGCGCGACGAGGACCTTCAGGATCGTCAGGACGCGCTTCAGCGTGTGGTGCGCGCGGGGCGCATCGCTGGCGTCCAGCAGGTCGCGGAGGTGGTCGAGCTCGTGCAGGATCTCTTTGAACCAGAGCTCATAGACCTGGTGGATGACGATGAAGAGCATCTCGTCGTGCTCCGGCCCGTCGGAGACGGGGGTCTGGAGGTCGAGGAGCTCGTTGAGGCGGAGATAGCTTCCGTACGTGAGGGGCATGTGGGACCTCGGTGGAAGGGGCGCGGGTCCGGCTCCGCGTCGGACGATCGACGACGGGCGACGCCGGCGGCGTGCCGGCCCGGGGCGTGCTACCCCGCCCCGCCCGCCGGGTGCCGCGGCGGCACAGGGGTTCTACGCCCGGCGGGGCGGGGCGTCAAGGGTCGCGTGAGGACCCGCCGCGATGGACCGGGGGTATGCAGCGCCGCGGCGGGCGGCGGGCGCCGCCCGACCGCGCCCCTGAAGCCGAAGGAGCCCAGCCCATGCAGACCGAGCTCGAAACCCCCCGGGAACGCATCACCTTCGACGATTTCCTGAAGGTCGACATCCGGGTCGGCCGGATCGTGAAGGCGGAGCCGTTCCCCGAGGCCCGCCGCCCCGCCTACCGCCTCGAGATCGACTTCGGCCCCCTCGGCCGCCGGAGGTCGAGCGCGCAGATTACCCGACGCTACCGCCCCGAGGAGCTCGAGGGACGGCTCGTCGTCGCGGTCGTCAACTTCCCGCCGAAGCAGATCGCCAACATGATGTCCGAGGTCCTCGTCCTCGGCGCGGTCCCCGAGCCCGGCGACGTGATCCTCCTCGCCCCGGACCACGACGTCGCGCCGGGGACGCGCATCGCCTGAACGGCGGCGGGCGCGGCACCCCGCTCGGGGGTCGGCCGCGCGACTCCCCGCCGATCACCGGGGACCCAGGGTCTTCACCAGCTTGTTGTAGACGCCCATGACCAGGAGCGGCGTCGGCCAGAGCCCGACGAAGCGGCCCATGTCCCGCCGGCCGGCGAGCTCGAGGCCGACGGCCGCGGCCATGGCGGCCAGCGCCGTGAAGAGAAAGACGTCCGACGGGATCTTCGCCGCCTGCTGCTCCAGGAGCCGCGTCAGCGAACCCTCCACGTGCTCGGTCCGGACGACCGGCGGCATCCGGTAATCCATCACGGACCGGTGGCGGGCCGGGTTGACCTCGAGTCGATCCTCCATGCTCGCTCCCTCCTCGTCTCGGAAGAGGCGCAACGCCGGTGCCAGAATCCAGCCGCCCGGTCGGCGCTGGACTTGCACCGTACGTAGCGCAAGGATCGGAGGGCGTGATGGGCGTCAACGCACGTCGGATGCGGCGGCTCTTGCGGGGCCTCCTCCCCGCCGCACATGGGGCGGGACCCCTCCTCCAGAGGGATTATTGGGCCGTGATCCAGGGATGTCGACTCACCCCGCCCGAGGTCGCCACACTGGTCGCGAGCCGCTTCTGGGAGTTCGCTCCCGAGGACCTCGTCGCCTTCCGACGGGTGGACGGTACCACCGAGCCCCTCGAGGTCGGCGACGAGCTCGAGGTCTGGATCCGGATGTCCGGCACCGTCCGGGTCCGCGTCGTCCACAGGGACCGCAACAGCCTGACCCTCGCCACCCTGATCGGCCACCCGGAGGCGGGACGGATCACTTTCGGCGCGTACCGCAACGACTACGGCGACGTGATCTTCCACATCCGCAGCCGCGCCCGCGCGGGCTCGTCGCTCCGGTACCTCGGCTTCCTCACCGCCGGCGATCCGATGCAGACCAACACCTGGACCGAGTTCGTGAACCGCGTCGCCCTGACGGCGGGCGACGGCGTCCTGGGCTACATCCACGCGGACACGCGGAAGATCGCCGGAGCGGTCGACGGCCCCCGGGCGATGCTCTCGCCCACCTTCATCGCCGAAGGGGAGTAGCCCATGGCGGAGTGGCGATTCCTCCGTGGCTGGTCCGAGGAGGAACTGGCCGACCGGCTCGAACGGCTCCAGAGACTGCGGCGGAACTTCACCCCTGCATTCCGCGTCATGACGCCGGATCGCGGGTGGAACCGCTATCACTCCGAAGCCGTGATCGCCCAGGAGCCGCCCGGCCGCCCGACCCCGGAGGGCGCCTTCGAGCGGGCGCGGGATGCCATCGCGAACTACCAGTTCTCCGACCCGAGGATCGTCGAGGGCTACTTCGACCCCGATGCCCCGCTCCGCGATCGGAGGATGCTCCTCCAGATGAAGGTGGCGGGGTTGCGCTACCTCGCGGGGGTTATCGTCTCAGCGATCCGGTCCGCGTCGAGCGCGGACGAGACCGTCTTCGGCTACCGCTACGACTCCCTCGAAGGGCACATCGAGAAGGGGGCCGAGTGGTTCCTCCTCACGAAGAACCACCGGAACGGCGAGGTCTGGTTCCACATCCAGGCGATCTGGCGCCCGGGCGACTTCCCGAACTGGTGGAGCCGCCTGGGGTTCCACCTCCTCGCCCGCCGGTACCAGCGCGCCTGGCACCGCCTCGCGTACCTGCGCCTTCGCGAGATCCTCGGATCGCGGGGGCTCAGGCCGGTCCCCGGCGCCGGGGAGATCCTGCGCGTCGGCCCCGAGCTCCCCAACCCGGGGGTCTGGGAGATCGGGTGAGCGGCGGTCCATCCCACGATGCGATGGACCGATGGGCAAGGATCTGAAGGAGATCGCGCGAGAACGCTACGGCCGGGCCGCGCAGCTCGCCGATCCCCGCGAGCTGCGCCTCGTGCTGCGCGCCGAGCTCGTCCTGCGGGTCGCCGGATCCGCCTTCAATCCCCCGGCAGCGCCACGACCACCGTCGCTTGCCGACACACGGGCGGGCAGCCGGGGCCGTTCGGCTGCACGCGCTCGTACTCGGGACGAAGCTCGCGGGTGACCACCCGTGGGCCGGCGACGACACGGACGGTCGCCGACTCCGGGGTGCGGCCGGGGAAGAAGGCGACGCACGGGCCATCGGGCGCGCACTCCGTCTCGCGAGTCTCCGCTCCTTCGCCCGCGTCCAGCTCGATGCGCACCGGACCCGTGGCCCCCTCGACCCGGATCCCGAGCCCGCTCTCGCAACCGATCCGCGTGCAAGCGCGCGGCGTATCCGCATGCTCGGGCGACGAGGCGCACGCCCAGAGCATCACGGCAGGCCAGAGGTTTCTGCACACCCGAACCATTTCCATCCTCCTTCCACCGAGACGTGTCTTGCGGGCCCAGCCGGGAACCCGTAGAGCCCGCGAGATCCGCACCGCCTCCACTCTACCCCCTTGACGCCCCTTGGGGCACCCCATACTTTGGCAGCTACTTGAGAATGAGTCTCAACATCAATCTTGCCGGCCCTCTGGGGCGGCAACACGAAAGGATACACGGCGAGGGATGATGACGAGGATGGCAGCATGGGGCGGGCGTGGCCTCACGCCTGTGGCGCTGTCGCTGGCCGTGGGGGCGGCGGCGTGCTCGGACGATCCCGCGGGCCCCGGCACTCCGCGCGACGACGAGGTCGCGACGATCACGGTGAATGCGGAGTCGTGGGCCTACGTCGACCTGGCGGACCCCGCGAAGCTGGTCACGATCGAGGATCCCGCCACCTCCCCGGGCTGGGACATCGCCTTCAACGCGACGGCCGTGATGCTGAACGGCGGCGCGGCGGGGCCCGGTGGGGTGCGGGGTTACTGCGTCTGTCGGAACTCGGGGGCTACGGACGCGCAGGTGGCGGCGATGACGCCGGAGTCGGAGCTGGAGGATTTCCTCGCGGTCACCGCGGCGGACGTCCCGACGGCGGACGAGGACTGGGAGAGCGACGCCCTGGTCCCGGTGATCTCGGGGTGGTACGCGTACGACCCGAGCACGCACCGGGTCTCCGCCGTACCGGGGAAGGTGTGGAAGGTCCGTGCTGCGGAGGGCGTGGCCTACGCCAAGTTGCGGGTGACGGCGATCGAGGGCGCGTCGCGGGAGAACGCGGGGCGGGTCACCATCGAATTCGCCGTGCAGGCCGAGAAGGGCGGCGCGATGGGGCCGGTCCGCACCGCCACGGTGGACCTCTCGTCCGGTGATCCGGTTCACTTCGACCTCGTGGCGGGGGCGGTGTCGGACGCCTCGGACTGGGACCTGCGCTTCGAGGGTTACACGATCCGGGTGAACGGCGGGGTGAGCGGCAGCGGCCAGGCGGGCGCGGTGGCGGTGGACGAGCCGTTCGAGGCGATCGCCGACGCGAGCGACATGGACCGCCATTACGCGGGGGATACGTTCGGCGGCGTCTTCTCCGCGCGGCGGTGGTACCGTTACAACGTGACCGGCACCGACCACCAGATCTGGCCGACGTACGACGTCTACCTGATCGAGCGCGGGGGAGAGGTCTACAAGGTCCAGTTGATCGGTTACTACGGCCCGGCGGGCGAGCCCCGGCGGATCACGATGCGGTACGCCCGGTTGGCGGGAGCGTGAAGGGGGCGCCGTGGACGGGAGTCGAAGGTGGTGTCTCGCGGTCCTGGCGATCGCGGCGTGGGTGGCCGGGCCCGCGGAGGCGTGGGCCCAGGGGGGCGTGCTTCGGGGGCGGGTCGTGGTGGCGGGGAGCGGGGTGCCGATCCCCGCGGCGGCGGTGCACGTGGAGGGTCCGGTCGCGGCCTCGACGACGGCGTCGACAGACGGCACCTGGCGTCTGGGTCCTTTGCCGCCGGGTCGATACGTCGTCAGGGTCGAGAGCGTGGGGTACATCGGGTTCGCCCGTGAGGTCCGGCTCGCCTCCGGCGACGAGGCGATGCTGGAAGCACTCCTGACTCCGCGCGCGTTGCCGTTGGACGAGTTGGTCGTGACGGCGTCGCGGCGTACGCAGGCGCTCGCCGACGTGCCGGTCGCGACGGAGCTGGTCACGCGCACGGAGGTAGAGGCCTCCGGCGCTTCGGATCTCGCCGCGGTGCTGGTCGAGCGGACGGGGATCCAACTGGAGGGTGGGCCGACGGGGGGCGCGGGGATCATGCTCCAGGGTCTCGGTTCGGAGCACGTCCTGGTGCTCCTGGATGGGCAGGCGTTCATCGGGCGGATCTCGGGCCGCATCGATCTCTCGCGGATCCCGACGGCGATGATCGAGAGGGTCGAGGTCGTGAAGGGCCCTCAGTCGACGCTGTACGGCTCGGAGGCGATGGGCGGCGTCGTGAACGTGATCACGCGTGCGACCGGGCGGAGCGGCTGGAGCGCGGGTGCGGAGTTCGCCGCCGGAAGTCAGGATCGCCTCGACGTCGCCGCGAACGTCCTCGGCGGTGTCGGCCGGTTCGGGTACCTGGCCGACCTCGGCCGCCGGACGATGGGTGTGGCGCCGGGCCGGCCCGGTGAGAGCGGCGCGCTCGCCGAGCGGTGGGATGGGCTGGCCAAGGTCGATTGGAGGCCAAGCGAGGAGATCTCTCTCGAGGCCGGCGCGCTCCTGATCGACGAACGGCAACGGTGGCGGAGCGGGCAGCTCTACCACTTCGCGGACAACGTCCAGAGCGAGGCTCGGTTCGGCGGCAGCTGGACCCGCGGCACGCAACGTCTAGCGCCCCTGATTCGCGCCACGGAGTTCCGCCACCTCTCGAGGCAAGGTACGGCCGCCGAACCGGTCGAGGGGGCCGGGGAGGAGGAGACGCAGCGGCTCGTCGAGGCCGAGCTGGTCTACGGCGCCCGCCCGGGCGGCCATCTCCTCGACCTCGGCATCGAGGCGAGGCGCGAGGAGATCCGTTCCGATCGCGTAGTGGGTCGGGACCGTGCGCAGCACACCCTCGAGCCCTTCGCTCAGGTCACGTTCACGGGCGATCGGTGGAGCCTCGTCCCCGGGCTGCGCTTCTCGTGGAGCGAGACGTGGGGCTCGTACTGGACGCCGCGGCTCGCGGCGCTGTACCGGCCGCTCCCCTCCCTCTCGCTACGCGCGGCCATCGCACACGGGTATCGCGCCCCCGCCTTCAAGGAACTCCACATGGAGTTCCTCAACGTAGGTCCCGGCTTCGGTTACGTCGTGCGGGGGAACTCGGAGCTGCGGCCGGAGACGTCGACGAACGTCACGGCGGGCGCCGAGTGGTCGGGGGACCGGGTCTACCTGAGGGGCCAGCTCTTCCACAACCGATTCGACGACTTCATCGAGACGCGCATGGTGGGGGACTCGGGCGGGGTCGTGGTCTACACCTACGACAACATCGCGGACGGCACGACGCAGGGCATCGAACTCGAGGCCGGCGCGACCTGGGGAGGGGTGCGCGCGGAGGCCGGCTACGCGTACCTCCGGGCGCGAGGGGGCGACTCCGACGAGCCGCTGCTCGGCCGGCCCGCGCACTCCGCGCGCGCGACGCTGAGCTACGCCCGGGTGTCAGGGCTCCGGGCGAGCGCCTCGGCGGTCTATACGGGAACGACGCCGGTCGCGAGGACGGAGGCCGGCACCACGGAGCGCGCCGGCTTCCTACGCTTCGACCTGCGCGTCGCCCAGCACCTGCCGCACGGGTTCCGGGTCTTCGCCGGCATCGACAACGTGCTCGACGAGGCGCCGGTGGATTGGCCCGGATTCGCCCGCCGGCACATCTACGCCGGCCTTTCGTGGAGCGGCTCGGGGGGCGGCGACTGACACCTGGACAGGATCCGCCGGGACCGGACGATGCACCGGTCGCGGGACAGATGATGACCTCGAAGCGCGGGCATGCCCGCGAAAGGAGATGGGGACAATGGACGGGAATCGTGGCACCGCCGCGATCATAGCATTCGCAAATCTCGTTTTCCTCCTCGCCTCGCCTCTCGCCGCGCAAACTGCCGCGCGGACCGGGGCACGGTCCGGCGAGGCGAGCAACACTGTCGGCTCACCCGCCGCCATCGGGACCCTGGTCATCGCACACGGCGGTGGCCCGGAGTGGAACGCGCAGGTGAGGGAGGTCGTGGCGCAGGTTCGGACCGGCGGCCCCGTCGAGGTGAGCTTCCTCATGGGGCCGGAAGCACCGTCGGCCCGATTCCAGGATGCGGCGGAAAGGCTCGTCCAGGCCGGCGCTACGGAGATCGTCGTCGTCCCGCTCCTCGTCTCGAGCCACAGCGGCCACTACGAGCAGGTCCGCTACCTTGCCGGCCACGTCGACACCCTCTCCGAGGAGATGATGCACCACCTCCACATGGCCGGAATCGAGCGTGCCACGGTTCGGGTGCCGTTTCGCGTCACGCCGGCGATCGACGACTCGCCGGAAGCCGCCCGCGTCCTGGCCGAACGCGCCATGGCCCTGGTCCCCACAGGCCGCGAATCCCGCGCGCTCTTCCTGATCGGCCACGGGCCCAACTCGGCCGAGGACCACGCCGCCTGGATGGCGAACCTCCGGCCGATCGCCGACAGCGTGAAGGCCATCACCGGCTTCCGGGACGTCAAGGTCGGGCTGGTTCGCGATGATGCGCCCGCCCCCGTGCGTGCGGAAGCGGTGCGGCAAATCCGGGAGACCATCGCCCTCCAGCACGAGGCGACGGGGCAGCCGGTCGCCGTGGTGCCCATCCTCATCGCCCGCGGCGACGTGAGCGTCAGGAAGATCCCCGCCGATCTGAAAGACTTGCCGATTGTCTACACCCCGGATGCCCTGCTCCCCCACCCCGGGCTCGCCCGCTGGATCGAGGCGCGTGTCAGGGAAGCTACGCGCCCGACGACCTCGGCGCGCCACGGGACCGAGCATTAGCGGCGGCGTAACGGTTCTTCCTGCGCTGCCCACGGACTCCGCCCCGTCGCGCGACTCGTCCTCGCCCGGCGGGGCTTTCGCTTGTTCCGCTCGCGACGGCCGCGAGAAACGACCGCCCAGCACCGGAAGGGCGGTCGTTCCCCCTGCGCCGCCCGCGGGTTCCACCCTATTGCGATGGCGATACGGGAGCGTAAGATACGGGCATACCGCCTCACCACATCCACGATACCGGGGGAACTGCCGCCATGACGAGAACGGTCGGGCAGCGCACCGCGCTGCTGTCGTTGGCGATCCTCGCGATGCTGCCGTCGCGGGCCGCCGCCCAGGAATCGATCCTCGAGCAACTGCAACGCATCGCGATCATCGAGGAGAAGGTGATGATGCCGATGCGGGATGGCGTCCGTCTCGCGACGGACATCTTCCGCCCGAAGACCGACCAGCCGGTGCCGATCATCTTCTCCAAGACCCCGTACAACTTCAACATGTGGGGGGACGGCCAGCTCCGGGAGCGTGCGCTGGCCCCGGCGCTCGAGTGGGTGCAGCGGGGCTACGCCTACGTCGTCCAGAACGAGCGAGGCCGCTTCTTCTCCGAGGGGGAGTGGGACATCCTCGGTCCTCCCGTCACCGACGGATACGACGCCTTCACCTGGCTCGCCTCCCAGCCCTGGTCGAACGGGAAGATCGGGACGATCGGCTGTTCCTCCACGGCCGAGTGGCAGATGGCGGTGGCCGCCCTCGACCACCCCGCCCACGCCGCGATGGTCGCCCAGGGCTTCGGCGCCGGGATCGGCCGCGTCGGACGGTACTACGAGCAGGGGAACTGGTACCGCGGCGGCGCCGAGCAGATGCTCTTCTTCGCCTGGCTCTACGGAAACCAGAACAACCAGCGGCCGATTTTCCCAAAGGACATCTCGCGCGAGGACATCGTCCGCCTCTCCCGCTACTTCGACCTGGCGCCCGAGATGCCGCCGGTGGACTGGGCCAAGGCGCTGCGCCACCTCCCGCTGGTCGACATCATGAAGAACGTCCAGGGGCCGAAGGGGATCTTCGAGGACATGATCAAGCGGACCCCGAACGATCCGGCGTGGTACCGCGGCGGCCTCTACCACGACAACATGGGCTTCGGCGTCCCCGCCCTCTGGTTCATGTCGTGGTATGATGTCTCGATGGGCCCCAACCTGGAGCTCTTCAACCACGTCCGCCGCGTCGCCGAGGACCCGGAGGTCGCGGAGCACCAGTACGCGATCATCGCGCCGGTGACGCACTGCGCCTACCTGCGGACCACGAACCCCACGATCGTCGGCGAGCGCAACGTCGGCGATGCGCGGTTCGACTACAACGGCCTGATCTACCGCTGGTTCGACTACTGGCTGAAGGGCGAGGACACCGGCGTTCTGGAGACCACGCCGCACGTCCAGTCCTACACGATGGGCTCGAACCGGTGGCAGAGCTCCGACACCTGGCCCCCGAAGGGCGCGGAGATGGTCACCTACTACCTCCGGAGCGGGGGGCGGGCGAACAGCCTCTTCGGCGATGGACGGCTGACCACCGAACCCCCGGGGCGCGGCGACCGGCCCGACAGCTTCACCTACGATCCGATGAACCCGGTCCCCTCCCACGGCGGCAACGTGTGCTGCACCGGCAACGCCATCCAGGCCGGCGCCCTCGACCAGCAGGCGCTGGAGGCTCGCCACGACATCCTCGTCTACTCGACCGAGCCGCTGAAGGAAGGCGTGGAGGTGACGGGCCCCATCGAGGTCACGCTCTACGTCTCGTCCGACGTGAAGGACACCGACTTCACGGTCAAGCTCGTCGACGTCTACCCCGACGGCAGGGCGTACAACCTCGACGAGACGATCCAGCGCATGCGCTACCGCGAGGGGTACGACAAGCAGGTCTTCATGGAGCCGGGCAAGGTCTACAAGGTCGAGCTCGGTCCGCTGAACACCAGCAACTACTTCGCCCCGGGGCACCGAATCCGGATCGAGGTGTCGAGCAGCAACTTCCCGCGGTTCACGCGCAACCTGAACACCGGCGGCCGGAACTGGGACGAGACGGAGGGCGTCGTGGCCCACAACACGGTCTACCACGACAGCCGGTACCCCTCGCAGATCCGCATGTCGGTGGTGCGGCGGGGCGTGGCCGAAACGACGTCGGCGCCGGCACAGACGCGCGCCTCCGACCGGGCGCCCGCCTCGCGCCGAAAGTAGGCGACGGCGCCCGCACCCACCCGTACACGGGTGCGGGCGCCGCCTCCCCGCGGGGTGCGGCGGCTCCTCCGCCGCGCATCCCGCAGCGAGCCCTCCGCGGAGGGCGGCCATGATGCAAAAGAACCGGGCCGGCGCCCTCGTGCGCCGGCCCGGTCTTGCTTCACGGCTCCGAGACCGGAGCGGCCCGACTCAGCTCTGCGCCGCCAGGTCCCGAACGGCGTCGACGAGCATCCGCACCTTCTTGGCGTCACTCGAGCGGGCCGCGTCGCCCTCGAGCTGCGTCGCGAGCCGGGCCAGCGCATCGCGCCTCGCCGCGCCCGACGCCTTCTCGGCGTTCGCCAGGTCGCGCCGCACCGACGCGATCCGATCGGCCGAGAGGCCCTTCGACCGCTCGAGCTGGTCGACGTACGCCCGCGCCAGCGCGAACGACGGCGGCCAGACGTACTTCGGCTGACCCTGCGCGTTCAGGTACTCGAGCTTCACGGTGTTCGCCGCGTCGATCTCGTTCTGCGTGAGGAACTCGCTCGGCACGAGCTCGAAGATGTCGAGGCCGCGGGCGATCTCCGAGCTGACGATCAGGCCGTTGTACCAGTAGACCGACCAGGAGCCGCCCATCTCCATGCGCGTCGGGTGTACCGGGCCGCGGTCATGAAACGCGATCTCGAACGGATGCTCCGGATCGGTCCAGTCGAAGACGGAGATCCCGCCCTGGTACCACGCCTGCACCATCACGTCACGCCCGGGGATCGGGATCAGCGACCCGTTGTGCGCCACGCAGTTCTCCAGCGACGTCTGGGGGGCCGGCATCTTGTAGTAGCTCTTGAACTTCATCTGCCCGTTCTCGAGCGTGAAGATCGCGTCCGCGCCCCACTCCTTCGGGTCGCTCGCGCGGCACTTCGGCTGCCCGCCGCCGCCCCACTCGTCGCTGAAGAGGATCTTCGTGCCGTCGTTGTTGAAGGTCGCCGAGTGCCAGTACGAGAAGTTGGAGTCGGCGACCGCGGCGAGCCGGACCGGGTTGGCCGGATCCCGGATGTCGAGGAGGAGGCCGTAGCCCTCGCAGGCGCCGCCGGCCAGCCCGATCTCCGGGTAGAGCGTGATGTCGTGGCACTGGGTCGGCCCCGGCCGCGGGCCGTCGCCGCGGTCCTGGTTCCCGATCCGCTGCGCGATGATCTCGGGCAGCCGCTGGCGCAGCGTGGCGCTGTCGGCGGCGGTCGGCGCGCCCGAGCCGCCCCGGGCCTTGACGAGCTCCTCGAGGAGCTGGGCGACGATGGCGTTCGGGAGGATGCGCGGCTGGCCCTCGATGTCGACGACGAAGGCGCCCCGGGCCTTGGCCTCCTCGATCTCGGCGATGTCATCGGGCGCCAGGCCGTGGCGCGGCGGCTCGACGAGGTCGTGGAAGATCCGCGGCGAGCTGACGATCGCCGCCTTCTCGGGGTTCTTGAGCGGAACCTTGATCACCTCGATCCGGAAGAGCGCCGTGTTCGGATCCTCGCTCGGCGGCAACGAGGAGCATCCGGGGAGCTCCTCGGCGGGGCGGACCGGCGCGGAGCCCGAGACGTAAATGTAGACGTGCTCCGGATCCTTCGGGTCCACGAGCACGGAGTGCGTGTGGGAGCCCCGGCAGGTTTGCACGTTGCCGACGTACTTCGGGTTACGGATGTCCGAGATGTCGAAGATCCGGATCCCGCGCAGCCGCTCGTGGCTGACCGCCTCGCGCACCCCCTGCGTCCCGCAGTCGAGGCGGCCGCCGAGCCCCTCGCCCGAGACGAAGAGGAGGTTCTTGTAGACCGAGACGTCGCTCTGCGAGGCCGGGCAGACGAAGCCGATCACGAGGGACGGCTTCTTCGGGTCCGAGATGTCCCAGACCTGATAGCCGTTGTAGTTCCCCTGGATCACGTAGTTGCCCGTGAAGGCGAGGTCGGAGTTCGTGACCCCGACGAAGTCACGGGGCGGCGGCGTCGTCGAGACCATACGCAGGTTCCAGATCGCCTCGCCGGCGTCCAGCAGCCCCGCGCGGAGCCCGACACGGGGGTCGGACGTCGCCGTCTTCGCGGGAGAGGTCGCCGTCGACGGCGTGGCCGCGGGCGTCGGCGCGCCGGGGCTCGAGACGGACGACGCGCACGCGGCCGCGCCGATCAGCCCGGCGGCGAGCGAGAGCGACCGGAGCCGGCCGGCGGCCGACCCGGCGGTGCGGGGGTACGGTGGGGCTTCGTTTCTCATGATGGGTTCCTTTGTTGGTTGCGACTACGGTTGGGACAACGTCGACACCGAGGAGGTCACGGAGCGCCGCCGCTGGCTTGCAGCTCCGAGAGCATGAGCTCCATCCGAGCGATCTCGGTGGTCTGGTCCACCTGGATGTCGGAGGCGAGCTTGAAGACGAGCTCGTCCTGACCGGCGCCGTCGGTGGCGAAGAGGTCGTGGACCATGGTGACCGCGCCCCGATGGTGCTGGATCATGTAGGTGAGGAAGAGCCGGTCGAATTCCGGGCCCCTTGCCGCATCGAGCTCCTGGAGCTGCTCCGGCGTGAGCATCCCCGGCATGTGCATGTGGTGATCGTCGACGCCGTGCACCATCAGGTGCGTGCCCTCGATGTGGATCTCGGGGACGGGAAGGCCGCGGTCGCGCAGCCACTCCTGCATCGTGCCGATCTCGTCCTTCTGCGCGTTGATGATGCGCGCGGCGAGGGTCTGGATCGCGGGGCTGGCGCCGTGCGTCGGGGCGAGCCCCGCCATGACGAGCGCCTGGGCGTGGTGCCCGATCATCCCGGTGACGAAGTGGACGTCGGCGTCGGTGAAGCGCATCCGTGCGCTGTCCGCCCGGGCGCGGTAGAGAGCCTCGATCTCGGCCGCCTCGGCGGGGGTCGGCCGGGGCGCGGGCGCGGTCTCCAACCCGCTCCCGGCGGTGCCGCCGCAGGCAGCCATGACGAGCGTGGCGAGTACAGCGGCGCCGGACCTGGGAAAACGTGATTCCGTCATGCGTCTCGGGAGTGAGTTCGCGGTGCCTGCCGTCGGAGTGGATCGATGTTCATACATAATAGTCAATTCGGGCGAACGGGCATAGGGGTTTCACCGGTTACGGCCGCAACTCCCGGGAAGCCGTGCGGAGGCCCGGTCGTTAACATGACCTCACCACCGCTTCGGGAGGGCGTATCGTGATCCGAGTCGAGGGTTCGAGGGAGCTGTCGGAGGACGATGCGTGGGGCGCCGTCCTCGCTCGCGACCGTGCTCTGGATGGCCTGCTGTTCTACGGGGTCCGGACCACGGGCGTCTATTGCCGCCCCTCCTGCCCGTCGCGCCGGCCGCGGAGGGAGAACGTCGAGTTCTTCGAGTCGGCGGACCAGGCGGAGGCCGAGGGGTATCGGCCGTGCCACCGGTGCCATCCGCGGTCGCCGTGGGGCACGCCGACGGAGCGCCGGCTCCGACGGGCGATGGAATACCTGGATGCGCATCTCGACGAGCGCGTCACGCTCGAGCGCCTGGGCCGGGCCGTCGGGCTCTCGCCGTTTCACTTGCAGCGTGCGTTCAAGGAGGCGGTCGGGCTCTCCCCCCGCGAGTACCAGGACGCGCGGCGGCTGGAGGCCATGAAGGAGCGGCTCCGTAATGGCGAGGACGTCGGCAGGGCGGTCTGGAGCGCGGGGTACGGCTCGGTCCGGGGGGCGTACGATTCCGCCGCCGCCGGGCTCGGGATGACGCCCGGCCAGTATCGCAACGGCGGCGAAGGGGTGCCGATCCGCTACTCGCTGCACGAGACTCGGTTCGGCCATCTCATCGTCGCCTGGACGCCGAAGGGGGTCTGCGCCGTGATGCTGGGCGACGACCCCGACCGCCTCGTCGCGGAGTTGCAGGCCGAGTTCTCCTCGGCCGAGCTGGCGAGGGACGACGCCGGCGCCGCCGACTGGGTCCGGCCGGTGCTCGAATACGTGGAAGGGACGGCCCCCGGGCTCGTCGTCCCCTTGGACCTTCGGGGCTCGAACTTCCAGCTCCGCGTCTGGAACGCGCTCCGGGAGATCCCGATCGGCGAGGTGAGGAGCTACAAGGAGGTGGCGGAGTCGATCGGCGCGCCCCGCTCGTACCGCGCGGTGGCGCGCGCCTGCGCGACGAACCGGGTCGCGCTCGCCGTGCCCTGCCACCGCGTCGTCGGGTCCGACGGCTCGCTGGGCGGCTACCGGTGGGGGACGGAGCGCAAGCGCCGACTACTCGAGCACGAGCATCGCCTGCGCCGTCAGGGCGCGGGGGAGCAGTCCTGAGGCCCCGAAGCGCCGACGTCTCCGCGGCCGCGCGAACCGGCGGCGCCCACTTCGGAAGCAACCGTCGGATAGAGAGCGCGCCACGAAAACGCGAGCTTCTCCGTGCACAATCACCACCGACCCTCACGGGGAGGAGCGCATGAGCTACAGGATCGTTCCCATTCCGGACACCGTCGCGCAGGAAGTTCGCCAGACGCGCTCGTCGCCGGGCTACAAGCATCCCGTCCACGGGGCCGTGGCGACCGGCTACGGTCCGTGCCGGAGCTGCCTCAAGCCCTTCGAGAAGGGCGTCGAGCGGCGCCTCCTCTTCACCTACGACGCCTTCGCCGGCCGCGAGGAGCTGCCGCTTCCCGGCCCCGTCTTCGTGCACGAGGAGGCGTGCACCCCGTACGCCGAGAGCGACCGGTTCCCGGAGGAGCTCCGGTTCATCCCGATGACGCTGAACGCGTACGGGCGCGGTCGGCAGCTCCGGGAGGTGGCCTACGTCGAGCCGCACGGCGACGTCGAGGCCGCGATCGCCGGGCTCCTGGCCCGCGACGATGTCGACTACATCCACGTGCGCAACACGGAGGCCGGCTGTTACATGTTCACGATCGAACGTTCGGGCGAAGCGGCGGTCTCCGTGACCGAGTGACGGGCGCTCGTCCGCGCTCGGTCGGGGGATAGGCGGCGCGGCGACCGGCGGACCTCACCGCCGGCGCCGCGCCAGCCATTTCCGGAGTCCGGCGACGTCCATGGTGTTGACGACGTCGCCCCGACCGAGCCACGCGCGTCGCGCCTGATCCACGCCGTAGCGCATGAAGCCGAGCTGGTCGACGGTGTGCGCGTCGGTGTCGATCGCGATGCGGACCCCCAGCTCCCGGGCGCGGAAGGCGTGGACGTCGCTCAGGTCGAGACGGTCGGGCTGCGCGTTCAGCTCCACGGCGACGCCGAGCTCCGCGGCGGCTTCCAGGACGGCATCGATGTCGACGGCGTACGGCTCGCGTCGGTTGATGATCCGGCCCGTCGGGTGGGCGAGGATGTGGACCGCCGGGTGCCCGATCCCCTTGATGATCCGGTCCGTCATCCTCGCCTTGGAGAGCCCCATCTTCGAGTGCACGGCGGCGACGACGACGTCGAGGCGCTCGAGGAACTCGTCGGGGAGGTCGAGCGAGCCGTCGGCGAGGATGTCGACCTCCACCCCCTTCAGGACGGTGATCCCTTTGACGCGTCGGTTGACGGCGTCGATCTCGCGCCACTGCTTCTCGAGCTCCGCGGTCCCGATCCCACCCGCGACGGCGACGGCCGGGCTGTGGTCGGTGATGGCGATGTAGGCGTAGCCGCGCTCCTTCGCCGCCCGGGCCATCGCCTCGACCGTCGCCTGGCCGTCGCTCCAGCGGGTGTGCATCTGGAGGTCGCCGCGGATGTCGTCGGGCGAGATCAGTTTCGGCAGCGCGTGCTTCCGTGCCGCCTCGACCTCGCCTCGCGCCTCCCGCAGCTCCGGCGGCACGGGGTCCATCCCGACGGCGCGGAAGACCTCGTCCTCGGTCGCTCCGCCGATACGCTCAAGGCGTTCGCGGCCCCCCGCCGTCTTCCCCTTCCGGACCCGGAAGATGCCGTACTCGTTGATGCGCAGCCCCTTCGCGACGCCGAGGCGCCGCACCGCGATGTTGTGCGCTTTTGAGCCGGTGAAGTAGTGGAGCGCGGCGCCCCAGGACCGGGGAGGGACGACGCGGAGGTCGACGTGCAGCCCCGAGGGGAGGACGAGGGTGGCGCGGGTCGTCCCGGCGCTCTCGACTCGCCGGGCGCCGGGGTAGGCGGTGAAGTGCGCGACCACGCGCTTCGGCTCCGCGGCGGCGGCGAGGATGTCGACGTCGCCGATCGTCTCGACGCGGCGGCGGTAGCTCCCAGCGACCTCCAGCTCCCGGAGCCCCGGGGCGCCGCGCATGTAGTCGAGGATCGGGCGGATGAGCTGCTCGGCGTCGGAGAGCTTGTAACGCTCGAGGTGTCTCCTGTAGTCGCGGATCGCCCGGCGGAGCTTCTCGGCCGATCGCTTGCCGAAGCCCGGCAGCTTCTCGACCTCGCCTTCGTCGAGGGCGCGGGCGAGGTCGTCGATCGTGCGGATGCCGAGCTCGCGGTGCAGCGTCATCGCCTTCTTCGGGCCGACCCCCTCGAGGCGCATCAGCTCGGCGACCCCGTGAGGGATCTTCCGCTCGAGCTCCTCGAGCCGACGCAGCCGCCCGGTACGGACGAGCTCCGTGATGTAGCCCGCCATGTCCTTGCCGATCGAGGGGAGCTCCTCGAGGTCGGCGCCTTCCCGGACCAGCTCGGCGAGGGGGCGCGTGAGCCCCTCGATCGTGCGGGCGGCGTTGCGGTAGGCCCTCACCTTGAACGGATTCTCGCCCCGCACCTCGAGGAGGTCGGCGACCTCGCGGAGCGCCCGGGCGATCTCGACGTTCTCCATCCGGCGCGGCGCCTGGCGGGCGGGTGGGGTGCGGTGGCGGGGCGGGAGCGTAGGCGGGTACGCCCGGCGTCGCCCCTGGGGCGAACGGAGGCCGTGCGCACGATGGATGCCACGGCCGCGGGCGCGCGGTCCCCCCCGGGAGCGGCGGCGCGCCCGAGCGCGGGCACGCGGTCCCCTCCGGGAGCGGCGGCGCGCCCGAGCGCGGGCACGCGGTCCCCTCCGGGGACGGCGGCGCGCCCGAACGCAGTTCCAGCGCACCGCCGCCGCTAGAGCAGCGCCTCCGCCACGAGCTCGTACGACCGGAGCCGCTCCTCGTGGCTGTGGATCATCGTCGAGATCATGATCTCGTCGGCGCCGGTCTCTTCGACGGTCGCGACGATGCGTTCCCGCACGGTATCGGGGCTGCCCGTGACGAGGAGCGCCCTGTAGTTGCGGACGATCGCGCGCTCGTGCGGGGTGTACGGGTAGGCCGACGCCTCCTCCGGGCTCGGGATCGGCCCGAACTGGTTGCTGTGCAGCCGCACCCAGCTCAGGTCCATCGAGGTGGTCAGGTAGTCCGCCCTCTCGTCCGTCTCGGCGCAGACGACCGAGAGCGCCACGATCACGTGGGGTTTCTCGAACCACTCGGACGGCTGGAAGCTCTCGCGGTAGGCGCGGAGCGCGGGGAGCGGCGAAGTCGGGCTGAAATGGCTGGCGAAGCCGTAGCCGAGGCCGAGGCGCCCCGCGAACCCGGCGCTCGCGCCGCTCGAGCCCAGGAGCCAGATCGGGGGGAGGGGGACGTCGTCAGGGACGACGCGAACGCGGTGGAACGGGTGGTCCCCCGGGAAGTCCCGTCGCACGAGGGAGAGCAGCTCCGCCATCTGCGCCGGGAACTGCTCCGCGTCGAAGGGGCGTAGCGCACTCGACGTGACCGGGTCGGTGCCGGGCGCCCTGCCGATCCCCAGGTCGATCCGGCCCGGGTGCAGCGCTTCCAGCGTCCGGAACGCCTCCGCGATCCGGAGCGGCGCATGGTTGGGGAGCATGATCCCGCCCGAGCCCACGCGGATCCGCTCCGTCGCCGCGGCCACGTGCGCGATCAGCACCTCCGGCGAGGAGCTCGCGATGCTCGGCATCCCGTGATGCTCCGCGAGCCAGAAACGCGTGTACCCGAGGCGCTCGGCAAGGCGGGCCAGCTCCACGGTGTTCCGCAGCGCCCGCGTGGCCGTCGAGCCGGCCGCGATCGGGGCGAGGTCGAGGATGGAGAGCCCGAATCCCCGGCTCATAGCGCGCAACTTCCGTCCGCGCACGCGTCGCCCGCATCGTCGCGGACCGAGCCCCCGGCGGAGCCCTCCGCCGCAACCTGCGACGCGACCTCCTCCAGCGCCTGCAGGAAGGTCGACGCCGGCTGCGCACCCTGGACCGCCCACCGCCCCTCGAAGACGAAGGTCGGCACCGCGGTGATCCCGAGGTCGCGCGCCCTGTCGATCTCGGCCCGCGTCTCCTCGAGCCCCTCGCCGCTCGCCAGATACGCCCTCACCCGCGCGCCATCCATCCCGACCGACTCCGCCAACCCCGCCAGGAGCTCCGGGTCCGAGACGTCGCCTCCGAGCGAGAAGTGGGACGCGAAGAGCTTCTCGACCAGCGCCCGCTGGACCGCCGGGCCGTACTCCCGCTCCGCGAGCCGCAGGAGGCGGTGGGCCGTGAGCGTGTTCACCGAGAGCGCACGGTCCCAGTCGATCTCGATCCCCTCCCCCCTCGCGTTCTCCGTCACCCGCCGGAGCATCTCGTCCACGGGCCGACCGAACCGCTTCCGCAGGTACTCGCGCACCGGGACCGCCTCCTCCGGCGCGCCCGGGTCGAGCTGGTAGGCCCGGTAGACGACCTCGACGCTCCCCGCCCCGGGGAAGGCGGCCAGCGCCCGCTGGAACCGCCGCTCGCCGATGTAGCACCAGGGGCAGACCACGTCCGAATAGATCTCGACTTTCATTTCCGTGTCCTCGCATCCACCGGCGCCCACGGCCCGCGCCGATCCCCGGCCTTGTGATTCATATGTGAATAATACAGTGGTGAGACACGCGGGTCAATTCCGGGCGGAGGGATGGGGGCGGGCGGTGGTGGGGTCTCCCATCCGGTGCGGTGGCATGGGTCGCCTCGAGCTGCCCGGCGCTGTGGCGAGGCCGGCGCGGTGGCACGCGGTGGGCGTGTCGTCGGGGTGGTGCGGTGGCGCTCCCCGGGCTCCGGACGCCGAGCCGGGGGTGGGGCGAACCGAGCGACGGAGGCGCGCGTGGTCGAGCTGAGCGCGAATGCCCGCCGCGTGCTGGAGGCGCGGTACCTGAGGCGGGACCGGGAGCTGCGCATCGTCGAGACGCCGGAGCAGCTCTTCGAGAGAGTGGCGCGTGGGGTGGCCCACGCCGAACTGCTCCTCGGCGATGCGGCGAGGGCGGCGCATTGGGAGGAGCGCTTTCTCGAGCTGTTGACCCATCTCGACTTCCTCCCGAACACGCCGACGCTGATGAACGCCGGAACGCCGCTCGGGCAGCTCAGCGCCTGTTTCGTCCTCCCGGTCGGCGACAGCATGGAGGAGATCTTCGAGGCGTTGAAGCGGATGGCTCTCGTGCAGAGGACGGGGGGTGGGACGGGGTTCTCGTTTTCCCGCCTCCGGCCGCGGGGTGCGGCGCTGGTCTCGACCGGCGGGACGACGCCGGGGCCCATCGCCTTCATGAAGGTCTTCGACTGCGCGACGGAGAACGTGAAGCTGGGCGGGAGGCGCCGCGGCGCGAACATGGGGGTGATGCGCGTCGACCACCCGGACATCCTGGAGTTCATCGGCGCGAAGCTCGGCGGGCGGGCGCTCCGGAACTTCAATCTCTCCGTCGCCGTGACGGACGCGTACATGGATGCGGCAGCCCGGGGCGCGGACTACGCATTGATCGACCCGCGCACGGGCGCCGTCGCGGGGCGGCTCGATGCGGGGGAGGTCTTCGAGAGGATCGTGGATGCGGCGTGGCGGACGGGGGACCCGGGGCTCCTCTTCCTCGATGCGATCAACCGGGCCAACCCCACGCCGCACGTCGGCGCGATCGAGGCGACGAACCCCTGCGGCGAGATCCCGTTGCTCCCCTACGAGTCGTGCAACCTCGGCTCGATCAACCTGGCGCGGATGGTGCGCGAGCGGGACGGCCGCCGCGAGCTGGATCGGGAGAAGCTGAAGGCGACGTCGCGTGCCGCGGTGCGCTTCCTCGACGACGTCATCGAGGTCTGCCGATACCCCGTCCCCGAGATCGAGGCGATGACCCGGGGGAACCGCAAGATCGGGCTGGGCGTCATGGGGTTCGCCGATCTCCTGGTCCGGCTCGGCGTACCGTACGACTCGGACGAGGCGGAGCGCGTGGCCGAAGACGTCATGGGGCTCATCGCCCGGGAGGCTCGCGAGGCTTCCGCGGCCCTCGCCGCCGAGCGGGGGACCTACCCGAACTGGAAGGGGAGCGTCCACGAGCGGGAGGGCTTGCCGCTCCGCAACGCGACGCAGACCGCGATCGCGCCGACGGGGACGATCAGCATCATCGCCGGCGCGAGTGCGGGTATCGAACCTCTCTTTGCCCTCGCCTACCGGCGCAGCCACGTCCTCGAGGGCGAGACGCTCCACGAGGTCGCCCCGGTCTTCCTCGAGGCGCTCGAGGAGCTCGGGCTGGACGCGGCGACGATCCTCCCCGCCGTGGTCGAGAGGGGTGGGCTACGCGGCGTGGCGGGGGTGCCCGAAGCGCTGAAGCGCCTCTTCGCGACCGCTCTCGAGATTCCGCCGGAACGGCACCTCAGGATCCAGGCGGCCTTCCAGCGTCACGTGGACAACTCGGTCTCGAAGACCGTGAACCTCCCCGAGGACGCGTCGCCCGACGACGTGGCCCGGATCTACCGGCTCGCCTGGGAGCTCGGGCTCAAGGGGATCACGATCTACCGCTACGGCAGCAAGGGCGCGCAGGTGCTCGAGTATGGGCCGGACCGGGCGAGCCCGGCCCGGCCCGGCGGGCCCGGACAGGAGGACCGCTCGTCGCGTGTCCGCCCGTTGTGCTAGTTCCCCGCACCCCCCAGCTTCACCCCGAGCGCCTGGGTGGAGATCCGGTAGAAATCGCTGGGGACGAGTTCGGGGGCGAAGATCGTGCGGGCGAAGTAGAGGTAGCGCCCGTCCGGCGAGATCGTGGGATGGAACTCGTCGTTCGCCGTGTTGACCGCGGGGCCGAGGTTGACCGGCGTCGTCCACTTGCCGTGCCGGAAGCGGCTGATGTAGAGGTCGCCGAGCCCGTAGCCCCCCGGCCGGAGCGAGGTGAAGATCAGCGTATGGCCATCCCGGCTGATCTCTGGGTTGAACTCCCAGTCCGCCTGGGGGTTGGCCGGATCGAACGGGAGGTCGGTGTTGATCTCGGTGAGCGGCTCGCGTGGGGCGAATCGCTTCCCGGCCGGCCGGGCGCGGTAGATGTCCCAATCCGCATCGGGAACGGGGCCGAGGGGGCCGCTCCCGAAGTAGAGCGTGCCGTCCGCCGATGCCGAGGGGTAGAGCTCGTCGGCGTCGCTGTTGACCTCCGGGCCGAGGTGGATCGGCTCGCTCCAGCCGTGGGGCGTGCGCTCGACCATCCAGAGGTCCATGTCGACCTTCGGTGTTCCGTCGACCGGGCGGTTCGAGGCGAAGTAGAGCCGCCGGCCGTCGGGCGAGATGAACGGGTCGATGTCGCTGTACGTCCCCGAGAACGGCGCCACCTCGGGCGTGCTCCAGGTGCCGTTCTTCTGCAGGTGCGACACCATGATCGTGGCCTGGCGGGTGATGGGGAAGAACCCGTCGCTCACCGTGAAGTAGGCCGTCTTTCCGTCATTGGTGAAGGTGATGCGCCACTGCCAGCGGCCGTCGGAGATGGCGCCCGGCGCGAAGATCTCGGGCCCCTGGGGCCCGGCGGCGAAGAGCGCGGGGGGCGTCTCGAGCTCCGTCGGGGCGACGGGGTCGCTCTCGTCCTGACACGCCGCGACGGTGACCGCGGCGAAGGCCAGGACGTGGATACCGGCCGGCCTCAAGGTTTTCGCCATGCTGCCTCCTGGTGTGGATGTACGCGCTCGGCTCAGGAGCGAGCCGCAGCCCGGGGAGACGATGGGAGGGGCGGTCGGGGGGCGGAACGATTCTGGGGCGGGTCGAGGCGGCAGGTGAACGAACGGCGGTGGAGGGGGGCCGAACGGGAGGGTCTCGCAGTCGGCTCGACGGTCGGGTGGCCAACACTGAAGGGAGGGTCCCATGAATCGCTCATGCACGGTACGCCTCGCGCTCTTCCTCCTTCTCGCCGCCGCGGGGTGCACGGGGCGCGGCGCCGATTCCGCGGACGAGGGGGGCGACGTCGTCGCCCCCGGAGCTCCCGACTGCCCCCCGCTCGAGACGCGGCCGCCGAACGCGACGGGGCAGCGGCCGGCGTTTCCCGGGCAGACCCGCGCGTGCGCGGTCGCATCCAACGTCGACTTCGACGTGCAGGTGGTCGCGGGCGGGCTGGTGCATCCCTGGGCCGTCGAGCCGCTCCCCGGCGGCGATCTCCTCGTGACGGAGCGGCCGGGGCGCATGCGCATCGTGACGGCCGCCGGCCGGGTGGGCGCGCCGATCGCGGGGCTGCCGCCCGTGGACGCGCGGGGCCAGGGCGGGCTGCTCGACGTCGCGCTCAGCCCGGACTTCGCCACCGACCGTACCCTCTTCTGGAGCTACACCGAGCCGCGCCAGGGCGGGAACGGAACCGCGGTCGCACGCGGCGTCCTCTCCCCCGACGGCACGCGGGTCGAGGACGTGCGGGTCATCTTCCGCGCCGAACCGACGTACGCCGGCACGGCGCACTTCGGTTCGCGCCTCGCCTTCGGCCCCGACGGGATGCTCTACATCACCACGGGCGACCGCTTCGAAACGCCGAGGCGCGTGCACGCCCAGCGGCTCGACAACCACCTCGGCAAGGTGTTGCGCATCGCCCCCGACGGCACGGTGCCCGCGGACAACCCCTTCGTCGGCCGGGGCGATGCGCGGCCCGAGGTCTGGACGCTCGGCCACAGGAACGTGCAGGCGATGGCCTTCGATCCGCAGGGGCGGCTCTGGACCGTCGAGCACGGCCCGCAGGGCGGCGATGAGCTGAACCTGATCCGTCCGGGGCTCAACTACGGGTGGCCGGTGGTCTCCTACGGCGAGGAGTACTCGGGAGCGCCGATCGAGGGGGCGGTGACCGCGCGGCCCGGGTACGAGCAGCCGGTCTACTACTGGGACCCGGTGATCGCGCCCTCCGGCGCGGAGTGGTACACGGGCGACGCGTTCCCCGCATGGCGCGGCAGCCTCTTCGTCGGCTCGCTCCGGGAGCGCCGGCTCGTGCGCCTCATTGTCGAGGGCGACCGTGTGACGGGCGAGGAGCACTTGCTCATGGAGCGCGGCAAGCGGATCCGCGACGTTCGGCAGGGGCCCGACGGCGCGATCTACGTCGTCACGGACGAGGACGACGGCGAGGTGTGGAGGATCGTGCCGGCGCGTTGAGCCCGCGGGGCGCGTCGCCGGCGCACCGACTCCCACGATCGATCCGCCGTCCCGTCTGGCGCACGGCGGCTCCCCGCCCCATCTTGCGGCGATCCACCGATCCCACGCAGCCCGAACCATCCCGGAGGTGAAGGTGCTCCGCGACAACCCGTCCCGAGCCGGCCGGCGCCGTTCGCCGTCGCTGGCCGTCCTGTTCTGCGCCACGGTCCTCTCGGCCGGCGTGCCCTCCGTGCTGGTCGCCCAGGAGAAGGCGGGCGCGCCCACGGAGAACCCGGACCACGACCGCTACATCCTCCCGCCCCAGCGGATCCAGGAGATCTTCCGAACGGACAAGAACTACGCCGAGCTCTCGTACGCGAGCCCGGACGGCCGGTACTTCCTGATCCCGCACGTGACGGAGCTCTCGACGCTCGAGCTGATGTCGCGGCCGACGTACCGGCTGGCGGGGCTGGAGCTGCGCCCGCGGACCGATCGGCAGTGGCACCTCGACACCTGGGGGATCGACGGCTTCCGCTTCTACTCTCTCGAGCAGCGCCGCTACATCGACGTGAAGCTGCCGGAGCGCTCCTTCTTCAGCGACTTCACCTGGTCGCCGGACGGCTCGCGCATCGCCTTCCTGGCGCACCTCCCGGAGCGGACCGAGGTCTGGACGGCGGACGCCGCCACCGGGCGGGCCCGTCGGTTCAGCGACGCGCGGGTGATGGCGACCCTCGGAACGAGCTCGCAGGGGCAGGGCACCCGCCCCTCGCGGATGCTCCAGTGGACGCCGGAGGGGACGATCATCACGCTCCTCGTCCCCGCCGACCGGCCGGCCGAGCCGGTGCGCAACCCGGTGCCGACGGGGCCGGTCGTGCGGCGGACCCGCCCGGAGCCCACGCCGTCGCGCACCCTCCCCTTCCTCCTGGAGGATGAGCACGACGAGCGGCTCTTCGAGCACTACACCCGCAGCCAGATCGCCGAGCTCGCCGAGGGGAAGCGCCCCCGGCGGATCGGTGAGCCGGGGATGTACGAGTCGATCTCCCTGAGCCCCGACGGGCGGAACATCCTCGCCACGCGCATCGAGCGCCCCTTCTCGTACATCGTCTATTACACCGGTTTCCCCCGCCGGACCGTCATCCTCGACCGGGAGGGGCGCGAGCTCGCCACGGTGGCCACGCAGCCGCTCCGCGAGGGGGGCGGGAGGGGCGGGAGCGACGACGGCGCCCGCGCCTTCGCCTGGCGACCCGACGGCGCCGGCCTCTCCTTCCTCAAGCGCGCGCCTCGCGCTGAAGGAGGCGAGGCGGGGGCGGCCCGGCCGGACCGCGTCTACCTGATGACCGCGCCGTGGGACACCGCGCAGGCCCGGGTCGTCGCCGAGAGCGAGGACGCGATCCGCAACGTCGTCTACTCCCTCGACGGGAAGCACCTCTTCGCGCAGGTCACGAAGAGCGGCCGGACCGCGCTGGTCCACTACGACCTCGCCGATCCGGCCCCCAAGGGCCGGACCGTCGTGCCGTTCCACTCGACCTCCGACCCGCTGAAGCTCCCCGGCGAGCTCATGACCCGGCAGACCGCCAACGGCCTCGAGTACGCCATGATCTCGAGCGACGGCCGGTCCGCCTACCTCGTCGGCGACGGCTTCAAGGCCGACTTCCGGCCGCAGCCCTTCGTCGACCGCCTCTCGCTCGAGGACGGCAAGACCGAGCGGCTCTTCGAGGGCTCGAAGGAGACCTTCGACCGCCCGCTCCTCGCCCTCGACCCGGACCTCAACCGGATGATCGTCAGCCGCGAGGGGATGCGCGAATTCCCCAACAGCTTCCTCTGGGAGCGCGGCGGGTCGATGGTCAACCTCACGAACAACCGCGACCCGTTCCCGGACATCACCGCCGTCGAGCGCATCGACTTCTCCTTCACCCGCCGCGACGGCCTGGTCGTCCATGGCCGCGTCTCCATGCCGGTCGGGTGGAAGCCGGGCGATGGGCCGGTGCCGGCGATCTTCTGGACCTACCCGCGGGAGTTCGAGGCGCCCCAGGAGTACACGAACGCCGCGATCCGCTCGAGGAACCGCAACGCGTTCACGCACATGAGCTGGCTGCGCTGGTCCGACATCTGGCTCACCCAGGGGTACGCCCTCGTCTACCCCGACATCCCGATCATCGGGAAGAACTACAACGACACGTACATCAGCAACCTCGTCGTTGCGATGTACGGCGCGATCCGCGCGGTCGACTCGCTCGGCGTCGTCGACATCGACCGCATCGCCCACGGCGGCCACAGCTACGGCGCCTTCACCACGGCGAACCTCCTGGCCCACACGCCGTTCTTCAAGGCGGGGATCGCGGGCGACGGCGCGTACAACCGCTCACTGACCCCGACCGGGTTCCAGGCGGAGCGGCGCATCCTCTGGGAGGCGCCGAACACCTACCTCGAGATGTCGCCGTTCTTCGCCGCCGACCAGATCCAGACGCCGCTCCTCATGTATCACGGCGCCGACGACGACAACTCCGGCACCTTCCCGATCCAGAGCCGCCGGATGATCCACGCGTTGACGTCGCTCGGGAAGACCGCGGTGCTCTACGAGTACCCGTTCGAGTCGCACACGCCGCGGGCGATCGAGAATAAGCTCGACATGTGGGCCCGCTTCATCGACTGGCTCGACCGCTGGCTCAAGAAGGAGCCGGCCGCGAAGGCGGTGACCGAGGCCGGGAGGTGAGCAGGGAGATGAGCGGCGCCGGGCGGTAGGCCGGGCGGGGGGGGAGGGGCTGGGGCGGAGGGGCGCCCGGCGGAGGGCGCGGGCCCTCGTGGCGTTCGGCGGGGGCCCGCCCCCTGCGGTGACGAATCGAGAGGAAGAGCATGGCGAGAATCGGCAATTCGGAGCTGGAGATCTTCCCGCTGGGGCTCGGCGGCAACACCTTCGGCAACACCACCGACCCCGAGGCCTCGGAGAAGGTGCTCGACGCCTTCGTCGACGCCGGCGGCAACCACGTCGACACCGCCGACTCCTACTCGGCCTGGGTCCCGGGGAATCGGGGCGGCGAATCCGAGACGATCCTCGGCGAGTGGATGCGACGGCGGCGCAACCGCCACTCCATGGTCATCGCGACCAAGGTCGGCGCCCACCCGGAGTTCAAGGGGCTCGCGCCGAAGAACATCGCCCGCGCGGCCGAGGCGTCGCTGCGCCGGCTCCAGACCGACTACATCGACCTCTACTACGCCCACTACGACGACGAGACCCAGCCGATCGAGGAGATCGCCGCGGCCTTCGACCGCCTCGTGCGGGAGGGGAAGGTGCGCTACGTCGGCATCTCGAACGTGTCGCCCGAGCGGATCGACGCCTGGATCCGGCTGGCCGCCGAGAACGGCCTCGCCGTCCCGGTGGCGCTGCAGCCGGAATACAACCTCGTCAGCCGACGCAACTACGAGGAGAACCTCGCGCCCCTCGCCGAGACCCATCGCCTCGGCGTCCTCCCCTACTTCGGCCTCGCCAGCGGGTTCCTCACCGGGAAGTACCGCACCGAGGCGGACCTGGCGGGACGGACCCGGGCCCGCGCCGTCGCCCGGTACCTGAACGAGGACGGGCTCCGCGTCATCGACGCGCTGGAGTCGATCGCCACCGCCCGGGAGACCGCCATCGCGACCGTCGCCCTCGCCTGGCTCCTCGCCCGGCCGACCGTGACCGCGCCCCTCGCCAGCGCCAACACGGTCGAGCAGCTCGCCGAGCTGACCGCCGCGCCGGCCCTCGAGCTCACCGCCGACGAGGTCGCCCGCCTCGACGAGGCCTCGCAGCCCTTCGCCTGACGGCGGGCGGCCGGGCGATCGCGGGGGCGCCGGCGGATCAACCCCCCGCCGGGGCCCCGGCCCCGGCCGAGCCCCGCGCCCGCAAAATCGACAGGAACTCGATCCACGGGCCGACCTCCTCCCGGTACTGCGAGGCGAGGGCGCGGGCGATCTGGGCGAGGTGCGTCAGGTCGTGGACGACCCAGGCGCTCAGGAGCTGCGACAGCCGGACCTCGCCCAGAGTGGGATGCCGGCCGACCCGCGCGAGGGCGGCGTCGTCCAATGCCAGCCCATCGAGCTCCCGGAGATTCGATTCGCGGGCGCGTCGGAAATCGTCCAGCACGGCCTCGAGCGACGCGCCGGCGTAGCGCTCGCGGAACCGCTCCCGGTCGATCGCGGGGAGGGGCCGGTCGGCCCCGTGCTCCAGGATCGCGCGGACCCGCGGGAGCCAGCCGTCCCGCTCCAGGTCGGCGAGGTGGCAGGCGACGTCGCGAGGACTCCATGCGCCCGGTCCTTCGGGTGCGTCCAGCCATGTCTCCGGCAGATCCGCAAGCAAGGCCTGCAGGACCGATGGCGTGCGGGTCAGCAGCGCCCGCGCCGACTCCCCGTCGTATTTCATCGCCGTCTCCTTCCGTTCCCTGTGGTGGTGCGGCCCCCCATGACCGTCTCGCGGGACCCCGAGGGCGGGTGCCGCGGTCCCCCCCGAATCTGGCCGGGTACCCCGAGGGCCGTCCAATGCCAATTCGACATGGCGACCCCGCGCCGTGGGCATACTCGCCAGGCATGGATTTCTTGGAATCCATGCCGTAGACGAAAGGGAGGGCGTCCGACATATTGCGAGGGCAGCACGGACGGCGTGCCGCGGCGGGGGGCCGCGGACCGCCCCGTCGCCGCCAACGTCGGTCCGATACAGCGAGGAGGTCCTCCCATGACCCTCGACACCCGTCACCTCGAGATGGTGCAGGCGATCCACGTGGAAGGGACGCTGACCGGCGCCGCTCGACGCCTCTTCATCTCCCAGCCGGCGTTGAGCCGCCAGCTCGCGAAGCTGGAGCGCCGCCTCGGCGCGAGGCTATTCCTGCGGCACCGCAAGGGAATGACGCCGACCCCCGAGGGCCATCGCATCCTCGAGGCCGCCGAGCGGGTGCTGGGCGAGGTCGCGCGTGCGGAGCAGGACGTGAGGCTCCTGGCGCAGGGTTTCGTCGGCACCGTGCGCGTCGCGACCGAGTGCTACATGTGCTACCACTGGCTCCCGTGGGTCGCGCGGGCGTACGCCGAGCGCCACCCCGGGGTGGAGGTGCAGCTCGTGCCCGAGGCGACGCGGGACCCGTACGGCGCCCTCGATCGCTCGGCCGTCGACCTTGCCATCGTCTACAGCGACCCCCCGACCCCCGACGCCATGGACCGGACGGCGATCTTCGACGACGAGCTGGTCGCCGTCGTGGCGAGCGGGCACGAGCTGGCGGGCGAGCCGCACCTGACCCCGGCGGCCTTCGCGGCCGAGACCCTGATCTGCCACTACGCCGAGCCGGGCCGGGGCGTTCTCGAGCGCGAGTTCCTCGAGCCGTCCGGGGTGCGGCCGAAGCGAATCGCGGAGATGCTCGTCACTCCGGCCGTCGTCGCGATGGCGCGGGCGGGGTACGGCGTGGCCGTGGTTCCGCGGTGGATCCTCGATGCCCAGGGCTCGTCGGAGGGGCTGGCCGTGCTCCCGCTCGGTGAAGGCGGGCTCCGGAGGACCTGGTACGCAGCCCGTGGCGCTACCCGCAGGGGCGAGCCGGTCCTCGAGGCGATGATCGAAGTGCTTCGGGAGGAGGCACGTAGAGGCGATCGGGTTCCCGCAGCGTCGGGGGTGCCGGGTAGCCTCCTGGCGTGATCGGCGCGGATCCGCACGGCGGGCCTCGGGGTCGGCGCCCGCGGCGGACGTCGTGAATGCCGAGCCGTTAGCTTGACACGGATTCATCCCCCGCCCATATGTGCCACGGCCATAGCCGACCTGCCAAGGCCATCGGCGACTCGCCGATGCGGAGTTCGTTCATTCTCGGGACGGCAACTCCATGGGCATGCGAACCTTCCTGAACCGGGCCGTCCTCCACGCCGGCACTCCTGCGATGGTCCTCCTCGCCGCGTGCGGCGCCGGGCCGAACGCGCGCGTGTCGGTGGGCTCGGCCAGGGTACCGGTGGTCCATCGACAAGGAGATTCGGGATCGCAAAATCGGTAAGTGCGGGAAACATGGGAAGGTTTCCGGTGATGTTCGTACGGCCGGTTCTGCTGTTCGCAGCTATCGGGGCTGCCGCGGCCATAACGGCCGCTTGCGGGTCGGGGGAGCGCATCGCGTCAGATCGTTCCACCGTGCTTCGCCGCGACAGCGTGGGGATCCGGATCGTCGAGAGCGCCGCCCCGGCCTGGACCGGCGCCGACGCGTGGACGATCGACCCCGTTCCGGAAGCGGTGATCGGCACGGTGCCGCTCCTGAAGGCCGACGCCGTCGACTCGGAGTCCGCTCCCCTGGAGCGAGTCGTGGCCGTGCGCGTCCTCTCCGACGGCCGCATCTTCGTGGCCGACGACGGCGCAGCGCAGGTCCTGGTCTTCGACGGCGGGGGGCGGCTCCTGAGCCGGATCGGTCGGAAGGGCAAGGGTCCCGGGGAGTTCGACGGGATCACGGACGTCCACGCCTGCGCGGGCGACACGATCGTGGTCGCCGCCGGCGGGAACGTGAATCTCTTCGACCCGGAGGGACGCTTCCTGCGACGCGCCAACTACCGGCGGGCCAGGGCGTGGACCCGGTACGCCGGCGTATCGGCGGATTGTCGCCGGGCGCTCGTCGATTGGGACTCCGATGAGCCGCCGTTGGACCGGATGGGGCCGGTGGAAACGACGTTCGGTTGGCTGGACGTGGAGACCGAAGCCGTCGACACCCTGGCGCGCGCCCGCCTCTCCGAGGGGTGGACCCGCAAGCTCTACGGCGATATCGGTACGTTCTTCGTCCCGTGGGGGACGGTGTTCACGTACGCTCAGGTCGGGGACACGCTCGTGGTCGGTCACGGGCGGACGGCGGAGATTCGCCGGTACGATCCGGCCGGGCGACTCCTCTCCCTCTTCCGGTGGGCCGAACGGCCCCGGCCGGTCACGCGGGAGGATCGGCGGCGCTACGAGAAGCTGCGCCTCGAGTCGCTGGCCAGGATGCCGGACCATCCGGAGTCCCGCTTCTGGTACCCCACGCTGGACGAGTTCCCCGAGCTCCCAACCGACAAGCCGATCTTCGACCGGATCGTGGCCGACGACGAGGGCGGCATCTGGCTGCGAGCTTTCCCTCCGGAGTCGTTCGGTGACATCGACGGACATCTCCGGGTGCCCGCGCCGACGAACCGGCGCTGGACGGTCATCGCCGCCGACGGCACCTGGCTCGGCGACGTGACCCTTCCGGACCGATTCGACCTCTACACCGTCGCGCGAGGACGAATCTACGGAGTGGTCAAGGACTCGCTCGACGTGCAGACGGTGCAGGTGTTCCGGATCCGGAAACCTGCCGGCCCGGGCGCCTGAGCGGCGGATCCGGGACTAGGTCGGCCCGGGCGGTGGTTCGCGCCTTCTCGATGCCGGAGCGGTAAGGAGCGGGAACCTGCAACCAACATGGAACGGCCGCCGGAATCCTTGGGGCACAAGGGATTCCGGCGGCCGTTCAGCTTCCGCGGCAGGACGTCATGGGGGCAAGGGTTTCCCCCCGAGACCGACCCCGGACCCACCCGAACATCGCACCGGACCGCATGTTCCGCCTTCGCGGTCCTCCCGTCCGCAGCCGGCTTGCGGTCGCACGTTGGCCCCCCGGGGGGAGGAGTTTCCCCCGAGGGCAACGGACTCTGACCTTCCGGAAGGAGACTTCCTCCCCCTGCTCGAACGTGCCCGCCAGGGGGAGGCCGATGCCCTTCCGGATCTGCTCCTTAGGCTTCGGTCACGGCTACTGTCCCAGGCATCTCACAGCCTCCGGGGTGGGTGGACGGAGGCGTGGGTCGAGGACGTGGTGCAGGAGTATCTATTGGATGCCCTCCGAGGACTGCAGGAATGCCGTGCCAACTCAGAGGGAGAGCTTCGGGCGTGGGCACGGATGATCGCCCATCGACAGGTGGCCAATCTCATGCGGCGAGAGGCACCCCGGGTCGAGTCGGCCGTACCGCTCGCCACTCTTCCGGCAATAAGAACCCGGAGCGGGCTATCCGTGGGTCCGCTCCGGAGTCGGCGCTCCACAAGAGCACACCCCTTGGTGTCTTGACGAATCCTTAAAGCCCTAGAGTGTGGGTATGAAGTGGGGCAGTCGAGCCTCAAGGGCGTGCGCCTGACTCGCAGGCCCACCGGCCCCTAATTCCCCAGCACGCACGCCCCGGTTCCCGCTGGTATTGACTTTCGATACAACCGAGCGTATTCGTATCGAAACTCGATACCAATCTCCGAGAACCAAATGTCACCGCGCGAATCCAACGACATGCTTCGAGGTACGCTCGACCTCCTGATCCTGAAGGCGCTTTCGCTGGAGCCCATGCACGGGTGGTCGATCGCGCAGCGGCTGGAGCAGCTCTCTGGCGACGCGCTGCGCATCGGAGCGGGATCGCTCTACCCCGCGCTGCAGCGCCTGGAAGAGCGTGGGTTGGTGGCGAGTGAATGGGGCATCACCGAGGAGAACCGCCGGGCCAAGTACTACAAGCTGACGGCGGCCGGCCGCCGTGCACTCGGGGAGGAGTTGCGGAGCTGGCGGGAGTACGTGCGGATGATGGAAATCATCCTGGGCACCACCTGATGGGGAGACGGCCCCTTGGAGTGGATCACGCGATGGCGGAAGCGGCTGCGTGTGCTCTTCCGCCGGGAAGAGGTGGAGCGTGAGCTCGACGAGGAGTTCGCCTTCCATCTCGAGATGGAGACTCGGAAGAACATCCGCGCCGGAATGACCCCGGAAGCCGCGAGGCGGCAGGCGGTGCTGACCTTCGGCGGAATCGAGCGGTTCCGGGAAGAGGTGCGCGACGCGCGCTGGTTTGCGCCGGTGATCGGGTTGACGCCCGACGTGAAGCTCGCCCTGCGCATGCTGGCGAAGCACCCGGTGCTCTCCTTGACCGGCGCTTTCGGGATGGCCGTCGGCGTTGCCATCGCAACGGCCTTCTTCAGCTTCATGGCGTTCTACTACTCGGCCCCGCCGGTCGACGAGGGCGACCGGATCGTCGCGCTCGACTACCTCGACATAAGGAACGAGGACTGCTTCTGCACGACCCTCTTCGACCTGGACACCTGGCGGGGGAGCCAGCAGTCCGTCCGGCAGCTGTCCGCCTTCCGCGACTCCGATCGCTACCTGCACGTTCCGGGCGGCACGACGGGTATCGTGCGCGTGGCGGAGATGACCGCGTCGGGATTCGACGTGGCGCGGGTGCGGCCGCACCTCGGCCGTCCGCTCCTCGAGTCGGATGAGGCCGAGGGAGCTCCGGCCGTGCTGGTGATCGGGTACGATGAGTGGCGGCGGAACTTCGGCGCGGACCGTGGCATCGTGGGACGCGAGGTGCGCCTCGACGGCACCCCGTACACGATCGTGGGTGTGATGCCCGAGGGCTTCCGCTTCCCGCACAACCACGGCTACTGGACCGCGCTCGGGAGCGACCGTGCGCTCCACGGCCCGGGCGACGGCCCACGCGTGATGATCTTCGGCCGGCTCGCCCCGGGGGTTTCCAGGGCGGCGGCCGAAGCCGAGTTGAGAATCGTGAGCGCGCGCCTCGCGCGCGAGTTCCCCGCGGCATACAGCACCTTACGCCCGATCGTCACACCGTACGTCCGCGCCCTGCTCGACGTACACCAGTACCCGGCCTGGGTCGTCTGGACGATGCAGCTCTTCGCGGCTCTTATTCTGGCCGCGGTCGCGGTCACCGTGGCGTCACTGGTCTACGCCCGGACGGCAGCTCGCCAGGCCGAGATCGCGGTCCGGACGGCGTTGGGCGCGAGCCGCCGGCGCATCGTCACGCAACTCTTCGTGGAGGCGCTCGCGATCTCCTCGCTTGCAGCGGTGATCGGGCTACTGATCGCGAACTTCGGGTTCCGGCAAATCGTCGCCATCAATCCGGGGAGCCTTCCGTACTGGATCGAACCCGGTCTCCCGGCGTCCACGATCGCGTACGCCCTGGGTCTCGCCGTGCTCGCGGCCTTCATCGTCGGCATCATCCCTGCGCTGGCGGCCACGGGGCGGCGGCTGCAGTCCACGCTCCGCCAGATGGGCGGCGCCACCGGGATGCAGCTGGGGAGGACCTGGACGGCGCTCATCGTGGTGCAGGTCGGGGTCGCGGTGGCCGTGCTCCCGCCCGTGATCGGGATCGCCTGGCTCACCTATCAGGAGTCGCGTGGCGAGCCCACCTTCCCGGCCGATGAGATGCTCACGGTCCGGCTCGAGCGGGCCGAAGCTCCGGCCCGGGAGGCGCTGGCCGTTCCGCCCGTTGAGCGGGCGGGTGAATCCTTCGCCGACACCCAAGCCGAGCTGATCCGCCGGATCGCCGCGGAGCCAGGCGTGCTCGGCGTGACGTATGCCTCGGCGCCCCCGCGCTCTGGCCGGCGTGTGCTCATCGAGGTCGAGGGCGGGGTGACGACGACGGGCGCCGCACGTCTCGTCGCGCTCTCCACCGATGTCGCGCCCAACTATTTCGATGTGTTCGGCGCCCAGATGCTCACGGGTCGGCCGCTCGGGCCCGGCGACGCCCCCGGTGGTGCGGCCGCTGTCGTGAGCCGCTCCTTCGTCCGTCGCTTCCTCGGGGATGGAGCCGCCCTAGGCCGCCGAGTGCGCACCACCGTGATCGCCGCGGGCGACTCCGTCCAGCCAGGCCCCTGGCTCGAGATCGTCGGGGTGGTGGACGATCTCTACGACCAGAGCCACGCGCCGGAGCTTCAGCGGCCGGCCCTTTATCTCCCGACGGCGCTAGGGGCGGCGCCGGTGACCGTCGCCATCCGCACGCGGGGGATCGACCCCGACGCCCTCGTCCCGCGGCTGTGGGAAATCGCCAAAGAGGTGGCACCGGGGCACCCGATGACCATCGCCGGCCCGGACGAGCTTCGCGGCGGCGACAGCAGTCGAACGGTTCGATTCGCCGTCATCATGGTCGGCCTCGTGACGCTGAGCGTGCTCCTTCTCTCCGCGGTAGGGATCTCGGCGATGATGTCGTTCGCCGTCACACGCCGGTATCGGGAGATCGGGATCCGGTCCGCGCTCGGCGCATCGCGGCGCCAGGTGTTGCAGACGATCTTCTCGCGCTCCGCGCTTCAACTCGCGCTCGGGCTGACCGTGGGGGCTATCTTCACCGCGTTGCTCGACCGACTCAGCGGCGGTGAACTCATGAACGGCCAGCAGCACGTGCTCATGCCCGTGGTCGCGGCACTCGTGATCGCCGCCGGCCTTCTCGCTACGGCCGGCCCTGCGCGCCGAGCGCTCCGGATTCACCCGATGGAGGCGCTTCGACAGGAGTAAGTCTCACGCGGGCGCCGGTATTTGATCGGCCACGCAGAGGTGCGTTCGACTACCCAGCGCCGGGGCAGATCCGTGAAGGTCTTCTGCCAACCAACAGACAACGGCCGCCGGAATCCTTGGGGGTACAAGGGATTCCGGCGGCCGTTCAGCTCCCGCGGCAGGAGTGACGAACGTCTGGAGATAGGGACGGAGGCCATGCCGCGCAGTCGTGTAAGTGACGGTCCGGCCAGAAGGTAGCGCGGCTGCATTGTTCGGTCATGACCGGGTAGAGGTCCGTACGTTAGGACCTCTGAGGGCGCAGAGACGGACCCGAAATCGCAACGAAATCGCAACGACGAGAGCCTTGCGGCACCCACGCGGTGCGCGCCTCGCTATGGCGAAAATAATCGGCCTTGCACCCGAGTGCCGGTGAGCCCGGCTCGGCTGCCCGGGCCCCTCCACCATCGGGTGCCAACGTCCCCCTCGACACGATCAGCGCATGGCGCGTTTCACGGTGAAGCCGTTCAAGCTGTCCTTCATAATCAGCAAGTGCGCGGTGATCGAGCCCTTGCTGCCCCAACACAGCCGGGGACGACCCTGGAAGGACCACCGCCGGGTGATCAACGGCATCCTCTGGGTGCTGGCCACAGGCGTTGTCTGGCGGGATGTACCGGAGAGATGCGACCCCTGGCAGACGCTCTACGACCGCTGGACGCGTCATGGCACCTGCGATCGAATCCTCGCTGCGCTGCTCTCTGAGATGGAGCGGTGCGGCCAGATCAACGGGGAGCTCTTCTGCGCAGGCGGCACCCGCATCCGTGCTGTCAAGGCCGCAGCCGGGGCCAGGGGAGAAAACCAGGGCCCCCGGCGAGCTCGACGACCACGCCTAGGGACGTTCCTGGGGTGGCCTCGGCTCGAAACTCCACGGGGTCTATGATGCGCACGGGACGATCACGGCGCCTCGCGCGAGTGCCGGCAACGTGAACGAATGCACCGAGTTCGTCCCTTTCCTGGAGTGGGTCTGCACCTCGAGCGGTCACGGCCGGCCCCGTAAGCGACCCAAGCGCCTTGCGGGAGACAAGGCATACTCCACTCAGGCCATTCGGGCTTGGTGCAGGAGCCACAACGTGCGGGCGGTGATCCCCGAGCGCCATGACCCGACCGAGCCGCGCAGACGGCGCCTCGGAAGAAAGCCCGTCTTCCGCATTGCCACGCGTTCCGAAAAGCTGGCCGTGCACTCGGAGGCCATGATTGACGTGACCCCGTTTTCTGTACCAGCCGTTATGGGAGTACGGGATGGGAAGTGGGATTCCCCTCGGTCATGAGAATGATCTCGCTCTCCCCCTGGTGGGGGTGGACGAAGGCCGGAGCGCCGACA
>Ga0310827_100034_pt1 | contig 228941 bp, 225 predicted proteins | sample WT_ome_2_FD_201309 | JGI IMG/M metagenome (GOLD analysis project Ga0310827, IMG submission 201309) | Sorghum-adapted microbial communities enriched on wild type (WT) sorghum from Joint BioEnergy Institute, Emeryville, California, United... ... | reverse complement strand
TTCTACTTGCAAATCGCTATCGAGGAGCATTCCAACGCTCTTGGAACTGTACCCACTTTTGAGGTGGGTTTGAGTGACGCTTCCTCGAAGCAGATCGCCAAAGCGACGGCTTCTCCTTCCAATTACAATGAAGAAAAGCAAGCCTATGAGTTGGCGTTCCAGCTTCCTTCGGCGTTGAAGGAAGGAGATACGTACCATATCACTCTCTTGTCTGCCAGCCCGGAAGTTAAGGGGTTGTATTACTACACGGAAACTCGTACTCCGCTCAATGAGTTGGAAGACGAGATCGAGTGGCATGAGTGGAGAGCGGATGTGAATGAGTATATCCCGGTAACGCTGGATTCCAAGCAGTTCTACGACATGGATGACAATCCTTCCTATCGTGGGGTATTGGCTTCGAAGGGTAACCCGCTTCGTATGGTGCTGACCCTTCAAAAGGATGTCACGGTCTTCTACTTGAAGGATACGAACGGGAATCCGCTCAAGAATCAGCCTTTTACCATTGTGCATGATGGGAAGAAGGTCGAACTGAAGTCGGACGATAAAGGTGTGGCAACCATTAAGACGAAGAGCCTTCCAAGTGCATCTTTTGCGGTCATTACGGAAGGTCGTCTTGCCGCTACGCAAGATCCGAAGCAAGTAAAGTCCACCACGGGTTATCATACGGTATCCTTGATGAATCTCAATAATAGTTACGGTATTGAGACGGTCAACCTTCTGTATCACCCACCGGGGGTAACTGCTCAACTGGGTGAGAACGATGAGGTTGTGGAGGACGATTCCGTTGCTTTCACGATCACCACAACCAATGATCTCAACGGTACCACGAACTTGAGCGATAAGTGGGGTAACGCTTCGCTTGATCTGACGAACAGCGAAGGTAACACTTTTACTTTCTCTCTGACGGAGAAAGAGCAAACCTTCTATCTCCCGGCTGGTGAGTACAAGGTATCTGTTACGTCGGAAAATGCTAACGCCAAGCTCTCGGTGCAAACGTTGAAGTTGGAGAAGGGTAAGAAAGCCACTATCGGTGTCACCCTCACTCCGAAGTATATCCTGTCTGTTGACAAGGATGGTAGGTTGTTCAACTTCAAGTTTTTGAATGTTGATTCTCTCGCTGATACGAAGTTCTCCGGCACTGATGCAAAGACTTTCGCAGTCTCTGCTGGCGAAGTGTATATGGTGCAGGACATCGACTCGGGTAAAGTGAACACGGTTGTTATCGCATCGGATCAAACACTCACTAAGCTCGTTCTGGGTGCTGGGGTAGTGTTTGGGGGTACGGTGACGACGCCGCATACGGGTGACGACATCGTCTTCCTGATCATTCTCTTGGTTTTCTCGGCTCTGCTTGCGGGTGGTTTCTATTTCTTGCATTGGAAAAAGAAGAAAACACTGACTTTCGCAAAGCAAGCTCTGTCTATTCTTCTTGTTGCCACACTTATTGGCGGAATTTTCCCGGTTTATCCGCAACAAGTTTATGCTGAAGATGGACAAACGTCGGGTGGTTCTCGCGGCGATGAGCAGTCGGGTAAGACGAAAGCTCCGGCTGAAAGCATTAAGACCAGCAACCTCATCTCGATCATCCAAGTAGGCTTCCGTCCTGCCGATGATGACAACAATAACTTCATCTGGGGCGACAAAAAGGCGGAGTACTTTGCAGAGGAAGCCTATAATGGTACTCGCTATATCTTTACGGATAAGGCGTATAATGGTTATTTCTACGTTGCAACGACACCTGAGTCACATGAAATCCTGACTTCAAATCGTGTGTCGCTTTATACTTTCGACTGGGCGGCGAAGCGTCCTGTTCTGGAGTTCGGTACGGATGGCAACTCAATTGTTGGGGGTAGCTCCGTCAGAAAAGGTTCCAATGCGGACTTCCAGAAGCGGGTAATCAAAGATATCAATTCTAGCAACCAGTTTGTCGCTTTGATTCGGAAGGCGATCCAAAAGCAAGGCGGGTATGACAATAGTCATCGCGCTTGGGTCGGACCGAATAGCGCTAGCACAATGACGCTTGGTGAAGCCCTTCAAGAAGCTTACATGGAGCAAATGAGAGAGTACTTTAATCTGGATGATAAAATCGCGGAGGAGTTCGAAAAATACCGCGAGGATGCAAGGAATCTTCAGGAGGAGCTTATCGCTGAGCTTAAAGAGCTTCAAACTGTTGAGTCGAAAATTTACCTTTCTCTTTTGATGCGTGACTATTTCAGCGTGCTTCTTAACTTGCAAAAGTACACTGATCTGGCGAAAATGGTAGAGGCAAAGGGTGAAAAGTACAATTATTTGCTCAACCGGGGTAGTGAGGAAAGTGAATCGTCGTACAGATACGCTCAAATGCGTAAGTATGCGTCTTCTTCTATCGAGTTTCAAGAGGCTGTGTTCAAGGATTACTTAAAGCTCCTTGATGAGTCTGGAGTACGTGAGATGAAAGATCTTGCCGATCATTATCGCGCTAGCTTCTCTGGTAAGAACATGATCCTTTTCGCTCAAATGGTTCCCGGTTTCTATCGTACTGAGGGTGGCGGTAAGCGCACTACCAGTGACCCGGTAGCCTTGTTCCCGATGCAGGAAGCGGTTGAGTGGTTTCTCGCTGGTATGATTAAACATGCTGGTGAAGAAGGGACTTATCAACCGGCTTACAAGGCGTCTTCCAGCCCGGAACAATGGAAGAACTATGGTAGCACAAAGAAATGGACGTCTCAAAACCCGTCTCGTCAATCCGAAGTGGTTTGGGGTACCGAACGTCGGGGTACTTCGGCTTCGGCGGCTGTGGCGAAGGACGCGCCGACTTTCACCTTTATCGGTAATGCCCGCGAAACTTTTGCTGGCGCTCTCCGGGTGAATACGAAGGAAGTTCCGGCACTTCCGAACCCGTATCAAAACGTCTACCCGGTGAATGGGCAAAAGAGCAACCCGACTGCAGGTTGGTCATTCCTCCAATGGTACGGTCACGAAGCAGAATTCAAACCGCAGTATAAGACCTATGTCCATTATGTTCAGTTCAATGGTAAATTAACTGAAGATGGTGGACGTATTAAGATCCCTCTTGATGGTATCGAGTATGTCGAAGAGCGTTCAGACCTCTCCGGTAAGTTGGAGGATGCCGCATCGCCTAATTTTAATGGGATGTTGGTAGGGAGTATCACCACATCTTACGTTACACCTGAAGGAGATTCGTTCGTAATTTTCCCTCAGATTGAAGGGAAGCTTGAACCGATTGTAAGGGTTTATGATGAGGCGGATGAAGAGCATCTTACGGCTAGGTTCAGTCCGAATAAATCTGGGGAATCCAATCCAAACTGGGGTACTGTTGTTGTGGAGGATGGGAAGTTTAGTTTCATGTTTGGCACACATATCCCTAGCGCGGATACACTTTACACTTATCTCGGCGGGCGTGATGTTGAGCAAGCGAACGGTGTAACGAATAAGTACTACAATCGTACTGTGGAGGACGCTAGTGGTGTTGTTCGTAGTTACTCCAATGCACGTATTGATGTGTATATCCCGGTTGTGTTTGTTAAGGAGGGGTGCAAAGACAATCCGAACGACCCGACTTGTCCGCAACCGAAGGACTTGTTGAATGACGTTCCGCAGTGGCGTTTGTCGAAGTTCTTCTCGATGCCTGACGCTAGTGTACCTGCTTATGTGACTTTGAGTCGACCGAATGGGTACAGTGGTTACGTCGCTACACGCTATAATGCGTCGCATACGTTGGCAACTCCGATTCTGGAGCAACCGTCTTGGCTCCAAGCCATCAACCGAGTAGTTGGGGGTACTCCGAGTCTCATTCGGGATGTATCTACTTCGCAAGTCTTCAATGTTTACGGCGATTTCCTTGCGGTTCGTCATAATACGGATGTAGACAATATCCGTTTGGCGTCGTGGCTTGGAATCAGCAACTTGTTCGATTCTCGGATCACGTCGACTTCGCAAGGACAACCGGGTGCGACGGATCGCGTTACGGTGAAGCAGTTGGTGCAACTTCCGGTTAAGCCGAATTATCCGGCACCTATGTGGCATTACACCTACACTTACGCTTGTGGGGAGGGTTCGGTTTGCATAGGGCGTGGTTCCGCTCCAATGATCATGGGGGAAATCCCCGGTTCACTGGATCTGAGCGTGCGGTTCAATCGTTATCGTCCGGCTGAATCGAATAAGCAACACAATATCAGTCCGACCACCACTTCGGTCGACGGTTTGTATACCGAGACTAAGGTGGAAAATACGACGCTCAAGGTCAACCCTGAAGTTGCGATGGTGTTCTCGGACATAAGCGGTAATTCGGGGGTATCGTTCGCGGCGGCTGACCGTTTGCGGGAGATCAAGCCTGTGACCTATAATACGATTCGTTATCGCAACCCGGTTATCTCTCCGCAAGTCAATGGTCTGTCGGTAGCAACTGATCCGAAGGCAAGCGATCTGGCGACTCGTCTTAACGCCAGCGGTACCGATGTCATTTACAAGGGTTCGGCTACGACCAACAGCGTTGCGGCTGAGGGGGTAGTTGAGTTCAAGACCTATGCACTTGATATTGGTAACACGCCGCTCAAGCAAGCATGGAATCCGGGAACGTCTTACAACACGCAAGCGATCAATCGAGAGTTTCTCTCCCGCTTCCTGACCTTTAACGATGCGACAGGTAAATGGGAGGCTACTTTCAATACCCACGGCAAGTACCTCATTAACAATGCGGACGTAGGCGGTGTTGCGGGTATGCAACGCGTGGAGCAAGACGGTACGCCGACTTCTCCGGTAGTGCATACGCTTGAAATTCGTGGTGGACGTTTGGTGGGGGTAGACGGCAACCGCGATCTCAGTAAGGTGAATCCGGAACTTATGGAAGCTCTCAAGCAAATGGGTATCACGCCGGATAATAAAGGCATCTTTGTCCAATTTGAGTCCGGTACTGGCGCTCAGCTTACCGATGAGATGAAGTCGGTGTACGATATGGTGAACCAAGCTCGCGGTGTAGAAGACTGGCGTTCGGGTCGTCCTTGGTATAATGAGGACACCACGGTCTTGGTGGTTCATGAGTACACTACGATCTTCCAAATCCCGGACTTCACTTACAGCGATAAGATCCCGATGTCCATTCAAGGTATTGAAAGTCCAGCGGATAAGAACGACTTCTTCTCCAAGGGGTATGCTGGACATATGGAGGTTCGTTACTCCATCGCGGGTCGTCCTTCGGGTGAAGCGTTCATGACGGCGAATACGCAAAAAGGTCACAATGTCAGCAGTACGAAGCCGTTGTTCTCCGTACCGAACGTTTCGGTTCAGGATACCTTCAGCACTGTCCGATAAGGTAAACTTTCCAATGAGAAGCACCCTTGTGGGTGCTTCTTTTATTTTGCTGATCAACTTGACCCTTTTAGACCTGAACGTTAGAATAATTTTAGGTAAATAGTTTTGGACAAGCCATCGTATAACTTTGCTTTTATACTGGAATTTGGGGTGATTTTATTGGAACAGGAGCAACAAGCGAAACCTAATCCGTATTATACGGAGTCTTACTTGAAATTCCATCCACCATATAAGGTTTGGGCATGTCGACGGGATCTGGTTGTACTCTCGGGAACACTTCGTTTCCTATTGATTCAGTCACTTTTGATCGCACTTTGTTTTTATCTCTCGCGTTCGTCACTCATTATTTTTGAGGGACTTCAGAAGGGTGACGTTGGGTCAGCCGTTCCGGTGGACGCCCGCATTTTTCTTTGGTTGAGTTACGCTTCGCTTGGAGCTTTGGTTGTGTTACTTTTGCTTCTTTTCTTTGGGCGTAAGTTGCTGATTCAGGTGTTGGTGACTCGTCCAATTGTTTTAGCGTTGGAAAATAAGGACTATATGCAAGCCGTTGACCACTCGGAGATCCCGGAGGGACATAAAATAGTGAATTTCTTTAACTTTTTGCGGTACTCTCCGGTAAACTTGGATCGACTGGAGGATTTCCCGATTTTCATGGGAATCATAAAGGTAGGACTTGGGGTATGTTCGCACTTGATGATAGCGGGGTACTTGCCGTCTTTTGATCTGGAGATTTGGGCACTGGCGCTTTCATTTATGTACCTGTTTTATGTGTTTGGAATGGTGGCGTTGCAAATGTATGTAACGAATTTGCGATCAATGTTTTTCTAACGACGTGATCCACCCCGCTTCAGAACGGGGTATTTTTATAACAGGAAGTGGTAGTATGAGTAAGTTTCATTTTTCCTCTAAGCAGATAGGCGACTTCCCTATCCATCAGCATCGTGGAAGTCAGCCTTTTATTGACTTATTGGACGCTGTTCCGCTTGGAATTTTCAAACCGCTTTCGACTACACGTTATGCGAAGTATGTGTTTCTGACGCATTTGGCGTTGTACAGCAACACACTACCAATTAAAATTAAGGTTATTACTTTCGCTAAAGTTCTTCTATACGGTTGGCAGTCAGATCTGTCTTCTGAGGAGCGTCGTATTCTATCATTCGAAGATGCTTGTGACTTTATCGACTTTCCAGACACGTATGTCGACTTGTTTCATAGGGACATTGTTTCTTTTGAAACGCAGTTCTTTGCGAATTTTCCTCCTGAGACACGAGAAAAACTGGTTACACTTCTGACTTTCTTTCGCGCTTTAGCTGACTATCCAATATTCGAACAATCACATTGAGTTTTTGTTGGAAAATGAGGATACTTGTCCAAACTTTTTACTTAATCCGTGGACTCCCGGCTTTCCATTCTCTTTATGAGGTGGAAGCCGGGTGTGACTTTTGTTGAAGTATGTAAAGGCGGCGATGTTGGTTGGAACAGTTTCTTTCATACGTATTAGGGTTAACGCCCTTTTGGGCGTACTATGCTTCCCTCTTTATCGTAGCGTTTTGGGGGTATCGCTACTTGTCGTCTTGCCTTGTAGCACATATTACTCATTTGTATAATTTAACTCTCGATTCGAACAATCTGCTTGGTTACACGCACAAGCGGGTTGTTCGCACTTCAACTGATTTGGTTCCTCTTTCGGTTCCTTTCCTCACAGGTCGAAATATCCCCGAAGACCTTATTATTCCCCTAAAGCACTTTGCAAGAGCTAATGTACTTATCGCCGCCTATTTTGGACTGCTGTGGGTTGTGTTCAGTTGTCGTGCATTTTTGCATGGGTTTTTAGACTTAGAGATACATAAGGCGTTCGATTTCTTTTTTGTTTTTGATTTGGTGTTTTGCCTGTCGTGGTCGGCGTACTATCTGACTTTTTGGCTATTGGGCGGGGTACCGAGTTTAATCTTGTGGTGGGTTCGACTGGGGTATTCGGGTCGAAAGTCGTTGTTGGGAGTCATAAGACCTAGAATACATTTAGACGCGTTTAGAAGAATTGTGGTTTTTGTGTACACTTGGAACAATCAGTTCAAAGGGTTTGTGTACTTGTTTTATGGTCTTCCGCTCCTGATATTCCTCCTGCGGTCAGTCTTCGCAGTGTTGGGCGTCTTTTAAGGGGGTATTGAAATTTTCCGGGAAAATTCTGAAATTTCTTTGGGAACACCCCTTGTCTTCCTTGGACTTATGAATTATAATATATACTGTATTTGATGGTTTGGTACTTCGAGTCACTTCCAGCAACTTTTTTTTTATCGCATCTGAACTGCGATTCCGATTGTGTGACCGAAGAAGTACCGCCGTCAAGTACCTCGCTTTGGTTCTTTGACAATCACAAAGGTATTGGAGCTTTCGGTGACATCCAGCAACTTCTATTTTATATTTGCTTGGTGTGCAAATTTGTCGTGACCATTGTAAAGCTCCTTTACCTTTGTGGTTGCCAAAGCCTTTGGCGAGGCAACCTCCACTATTTGGGGCGCATCCAGCAATCTCTTTATTCGTTTCAACCTATGAAGGGGGCAGGTAACCGCATAAGGTCTCCTAGCTCTATGTAGTTTTTGACTTCGGGACTTTAAGGTTTCGGGGTCGAATCGCTGGTGTTTCTTTTCTGTCCGTCACCAACCCCAGCAGTGGGGGTACTGGTGGTCTGGAGTACGGCGGCGGCTCTGACAGGCACTTGGTGTCGCGCTCATCCGTTGCGCTGACGGTTTGTGAAAATGTTTCGCGCCCCAATAAATAGCTGGAAAGGAGAAATGTTGTATGTCGCAAAACTTCATCAACGCGGTTCGTCAGGTGCAGGACAACTCCACCTATACGGACAACGGAGCCTATGCGCTTAAGTCGACGGGTTCCCGCCTGTTGGACTTTTACGCAACGGCTGGTGCGCTTCGCGAACGTTCGTCGGAGGACATCGTCACGCAGTTCCGATTGGCGTTTGAAGAGAATCCTCTCTACGCTATGAAGGCGTTGTTCTACGCTCGGAACATTCGCGGAGGCTTGGGTGAGCGGGCTGTTCCGTTGACCATTTACCGCTACTTGGCGGACGCCCACCCGGATGTTCTTCGCAAGAATCTTCCGCTTCTGCCGTTCTACGGTCGGTGGAAGGACGTGTTGTCGCTGGAGCATACGGCGCTCGAAGGTGATATGTTTGAACTGATCGCCAGCCAGCTTCAGCTCGACAAGGGTGCGATGGACAAGGGCGAATCGGTTTCACTTCTTGCGAAGTGGTTACCTCGCGCCAAGGTATCGCGGGTTGGTCGCCGTCTGGCGCGTCGTCTCGGACTGTCCTATCGGGGGTACGACAAGATGTTGTCGGCGCTCTGTCGTTATATGGACGTGGTGGAGGTCAAGATGTCGCAAGGGCGTTGGAGCGAAATCAATTATGAACACGTTCCTTCCCGCGCGATGTTGCGGTACCGCAAGGCGTTCGGCAACCGTGACTCGGAGCGCTTCAAGTCTTATCTTGAAGCGGTTGCTTCCGGCGAGAAGAAGATCAATGCGGGTACGCTGTATCCTTACGATCTGCTTCGGAATGCGGGGTTGTCGATTGTTCGTGAGCATGCAAGCTGGTATGTACCAATGAATCTTGTTGTTCCGCATTGGGACGAGACTATCGAAGCGCAGTGGCGGAGCCTTCCGAACTACGTGGACGGCGAGTTCAATGTTTTGGTCATGGCGGACACGTCCGGTTCTATGCTGACGTTCGATGGCTTGCCGTTGTACACGTCCATCGGGCTGGCGCTGTATTTCGCGGAACGGAATAAGGGGGTATTCCACAATACCTTCATGACGTTCAGCCGCGAACCGCGTTTGGTCACGATTCAAGGTGAAACGTTGAAGGACAAGCTCTCGGACTTCCCGGTTATCGTGGATAACACGGATATCTTCAGGGCGTTCGAGCTTCTTCTGCAAACGGCGCTTCAGCACAATCTCACGCAAGAGGATTTGCCGAAGGCGGTCGTGATCATCACGGACGGTCAGTTTGATGCTCAGACGAGTGGTGGCAACTACCGGACGTTCCACAGTGTGGTGTCGGAGGAGTTCCGCAAGCACGGTTTCGAGCTTCCGAATATCGTGTACTGGAATGTCAATTCGCGACACAACACGTTTCAAACCCACTCGATGATTCCGGGGGTTCAAATGGCTTCTGGTCATTCGCCTTCGGTCTTCAAGTCGGTACTGGACGCCATCGGTATGACGCCGTATGAAGCGATGATGAAGACGCTGAATGATCCGATCTACGACGCGGTGCAGGTCTAGTCCTGCGCCCGTCGGCACAATCCAACCATACCTCCCATTTTTGATAGGAAACCACTTCACCTTTTGGTGAGGTGGTTTCTTTTTGCATACGTTGCTGGACTTCAGTTATAAAGGTAGTTTTCTTTCGGTCTTGAGGTAATACTTTTGCAGTTTGTTTCTCCCGGCTTGATTATCGCTTCTTTTCTCGCGTCCGGGGGTACTCTGCGGAGCGACGGTTAAATTCAAGGGGTAAGGAGGTTTCATTATGGTTGAGCAAGTGGAAGGTCAGTACGCCCTCAATTTGGACGGGACGTTTTCGGTGGAGCCTGAGTCTGCGTTTTCGGGGGATTCGGAAACGGTGGTTGTGGAGGTCATTATGCGTCCTCCCCGTGATGGACAACGGGTATTGTTGTCGATAGAACTGCGGCAGTTGGCGCTTGTAGACTTGCTCCCACCTTTGACATCGGTTCGCAGTTGGGGTTCTCCATTATTGGACTTGTACTTGCACGACTTCTTTTTCACTGGTGGGTTTTATCCGCATAATATTCAGCGTACTGGGGCGTATTCGGTAACCTGCGAATTGGTGCGGTATGATGGTCGCGCTTTCTTGCCACATGATCTTGATGTTCTGCGGGCGCAGTTGGAGCGTTGCGGTAAGGATCGTTTTGACTTTGAGCTTCGAGTTGAGTAATGATGTAAAGGAGTTGTCTATCTTTGGTAAAGCAAAAGCATACGAATCCAGAGAAAAAGTCCTCTCTTAAAAGGACTTTAGCTGTCGTACTTCCGGTTGTTCTTTTGGTAGTGATAGCAGGGGGTACTGCCCTTTTTCTTTACAAGGTATCAAAGGATTCCCCGGTTACGTTGAAGAATGGGTTATCGTATTATGATTACTACCTCAATTTCTCCATGATCATTCCGGGGGATTGGCAAGTGGCAAACCCTGACTCGGAACTTATCAAGGAGATTGTACCGAAGCAAACGGGTGGACTCTTATATGATATTCGTCATCATCGTCTTGATCGTGAAGTGGTACCGATTACTTTGGTGCAACACCCTGACGATCCGAATATCGATAAAGAGACTAAATTGAGCGGCGCTCGTTTTATGACGATGGCGATTCGTCCTTCCGATACCAATCATTCGTATTTGAATGATATGATGGCGTTGGGGGATCAGTTAAAGCAAATGCTTGAATCGCTCAATTATAGCGATGTGACGATTGAGGAGATCATTGACACGCGCTATCAACCCGAGGGTTCTCTCTACGATGGAATGTATGGCGTGGTGGTTCACGCCAAAGCCCTAGTGGACGGGGTATGGGTCAATTATACGCAGTATTTTGAACCTGCTGGAGCTAATATTCTGGTCTTTACTTTTGGTTCGACTTATGGGCACGATCAGCAGGTCAAGGATATTAAGACACTTACGGAATACTTGGTCTTTCATGAAGGGGGTCAAGCGTGGACTCCGGCGGATCGCGAAGCCTTCCTTGCTGAAGGTTTCCCGGAAAAACAGTCTTCTTTGACTCCGCTCGATCCAAATCAATCCGTGGTAATGACAGAGGACGAAAGCGGCGGGCATTGGCATGCGGATGGAACGTGGCATGAGACGGGTGACGATATTTCAGGAGGTCACTATCATGCAGATGGAACGTGGCATCCTGCTAGTGTGCATTCGGATGAAGAGGACACCAGTCAACTGGTCTTCCCACCAGAAACCAATCCGTCAACCCCGGCGTGGGAGTTGTTGACGGACACTGATGATATCGCAAATGCCACTATTGACGATGTTATTGGTACGGACACTTCCACCTCTGAATCATCGTCTGGGGGTCATTGGCATGAGGATGGAACGTGGCATCCTGCCGCTGAGCATTCGGACAATGAAGCCCCTCCGGGTGGACATTATCACGAGGATGGTTCTTGGCATCCTGATCCTGAACATTCTGATGATGAAGAGCCGTACTCGGGAGAGTATTCAAACTATCGGAAGCCGCAGGAGCAAGATCAAGCACAAGACTGAGTCTTCTGGGTCAAGGGGTTTCTAAACTCCTTGATCCCTTTGTCTTTGTTTAGTAAATTTTGTGACTTATGAAAAGTTTAATACACTTCCTTTCCTTTCTTTATACTAATGCGAGGTGTTTCTAGCATGAAATGGTTGAAAAATAGTAATTCTTCGCAGACTCAGGAGAAACCGGCTAATCAAGCTCCTACAAAGCCTAAAGAGTCAACTATCATACAGTCGGAGTTTCAATCGCAACTAGCGGTTTCCTCGGATCAATCTGATGCTTCCAAAGTCTTTAAGCCCCGTTCTTTTGGTGAAGACACTTCTACTCCTGCGACTAAGCCAGCCACACCATCGAAACCTGTAAAGTCCTCTAAGATGTTTCGTCCCAAGTCGGCTACGGAGGTTCCGGTTGATGCGGAAACGCTTGTTGAGGTGGCGAAGGGAGCAGGGGTAGAGGTTAAGAAGAGTCGAACCAAGGAAAGGCTCATCTTTCTCATTGTAGCTGTGGTAACGGTTACGATTATCGGGGTAATGTTCATGATGAAGGATCGGGGTACGGGTCAGACGGTTAATCCGCCAACAGATACACTTCCTCCGATCTTGGAAGACCCGATGGATTTACCCACACCGTCACCAGATCCGTCTGGAGAGGAGTCGGAGGAGCCAGAGGAGCCGGAAAACCTCGAAGTTGATCCTGTAGCGTCCATTCCGGGGTATTCGGTTTATTTCAATAACGTACTTGGGTTACGTTTGGAGTATCCGTCTTCTTTGTATGTAACGGATCTTTCAGAGCATTATTTGAATGCTCTGCGTACTTTGGTGGAGCCGAATTCATCTTACCATTTGGCATCTTTGGACTTGTCGGGGTTTGCTGAACCGATCCCGCTTACGGACTTCCATTATCGGGACGTAGCTGATTCGCGTTTCCGTCTTTCGTTGGTGTCGTCTATCCAAGCAAAACAGCCGCAGGGTTCCGAGTCTGAGGATGGAAAAATTCAGTCTCTCACAACAGCGGAGTATAATGAGGCGTATCTCGATTATCTGTTCCAGCTGATTGACTATGAAACGGAACTTGAGCGTGTCATGTTAGAGAATGAGAAACGCTCGAAGAATCGTCAGCTCCCGCTCCCCGTGAAGCCGGAAAAGCCTGCTTCGCTTACTGATGCAGGTAAATCAAAGGATGTTGAGTCGCCCGAAGGAACCGAAAGCATGGAATCGTCTGATGCGCTGAGTATAGATTGGGGTATTGTGAGTGAGTTTAGTCCTTCAATGTCGGTATATCGGGACAAAGGTTTGCGGCAGGTTTCGTTGCAACTTGTGTCTTCGTTTGGTGCAAATAACTTACTCTTGACGTATACTTTTGAACCGGGCTTGGGGGTAGACTTGACAAACGATTTGCTTCAAGACTTGCGAAATGTCTTACTGTCTGCCACATTTTATGATGTGACGCCTTCGGGGGCGAGCATTGTCATCCCTGCAGAAGAGGATTCGGGGGAAACGACGGATAATGAGTCTGAAGGGGAGCTTCATGGAGATACTCACTCATTTGACGGGTTATCGGGTAGCTAACTCTTTCATGGATAATGGGGTGATTTAGCATTATGGAAATTTATCAAGGAAAGTCGTGGAAGTTTTGGACTTTGGTGATTGGTGTTCCTCTCATCCTCATCGTTGTTCTTATAATCTTGTTTAGCAACGGAGGGATCGGAGATAAGGATGCGTCTAGTTCACAAGACCCTTCGAATCTTGCTTCTACGCAACAAGGTGGTTCTTCAGGGCAACCGAATTGGGGTGTAACTCCACCTGAAGGGGAGGAAGGGACTACCGAGCCTTTTCCGGTATCGGACGGAAGTATGGTAATCAATCGGGCTTCTACTGCTTATGGTGGGAAGGTTCTCGCTTATGAGGAGTTTGGGAGCCGTTCTGAGATAAAGGTAGCGATAGGGGGTAGCGAGGAAAACGTTCGTTCCTTTACGCTTGATCTTCGTACTTTGATTTTTGATGCCGAAACCAATACCATCGTTGATCCGAATAAGCTCACGGAGGCGGCGAAATCTCGTCTTTTGGTAGTTGGTAGTGAGCATGAAGATCAGTATGTTGAGTTGATTATCCTTAATGACAATCCTAAATTGTTGTTCTCCACCGTTTCTGAAGTCGAGCAGTCGGAAGATCGTATTGTTCTTAGGGACAGTGTTCGTTCTTTGGAGTATCAGGTTCCTGCGGGTCATGAGTTTCTTAACGCCCTTACGGGGGTACCTTATGATCCATCGAAGATTAAGGTTACGGATAAGCTCTTTGTTTACCCTCAAGAGGGGTATGACTTCTCTGTTGGAACCAGCGATTCCTTTGCGAAGGTTCCGGTAGACAAAATTTATGTCTACCCAAATACGCGTTAAAGGAGTTGTTTGGTTTGCGTCGTCGTTTGGTGGTTTTGGAAAGTCCTTTTGCGGGTGAGGTGGAGAAAAACATCAAGTATGCCCGCGAAGCGGTTCGTGATAGTTTGTTGCGTGGAGAATCTCCAGTGGCATCCCATCTGCTGTACACGCAGGAAGGGATTTTGAATGACGATATCCCGGAGGAGCGGAAACTCGGGATTGATGCTGGGTTGGAGTGGTCTGCGGTTTCCGACGGCTCGGTAGTTTATATAGACCGAGGCATTTCTCGGGGTATGAACTATGGTATTATCCGTGCATTAAGTAACAAGAAACCTGTGCATTTCCGTTCCCTTCAGGGGGAATTCATTACGATGGAACTGCTTGCTTCTTTGGGTTTGGGTGCTGATGTGCAACGTCTGCTTTCTCCCACACCGGAGATTTCGCCGCTTGGGACTTTGTTCCCGAGAAAGGAATAATTTTTCACTTTTTGGGCACACTGATGATGAATCCGATATCATTTATGAAGTAAATGAGTGAGGGTTATCATAAGTGTTGTCCTCTCTTTTGAGGGTGCATATTTTATTTTGTGAAGGGGTTTACAGGTACATGGCAAATGCAGGTAAAGTGAAAGGTACAGTCAAGTGGTTCAATGCAGAGAAGGGGTACGGCTTCATTCAAGTCGAAGACGGCGCGGACGTTTTCGTCCATTACAGCGCCATCGTTGGCAAGGGTTTCCGAACGTTGGAGCAAGGGCAGTCCGTCGAGTTCAACATTGTTGATGGGAAAAAGGGTAAGCAAGCGGCGGACGTCGTTAAATTGTAGTCCATTTTTTCGCCATTTCGGGGTTCCCTTTGACGGAACCCCTTTTCGTTTTGTTAGCTTTCTTCTCTTTACGTATGCTTCCGCATTCCCGCAACTTTAATCTCTCCTACGATCCCTGCCTATGGTAACGTCACGGGCGGGTATTCTTTTGTCCTTCTTTTCCAATGACTTCAAACATAGTATATAGGACTGTAAACATGCTTGTCCAGACTTCGGACATGTATATGCTCGATAGGAACAAAATATACCTCGAACGCAAAAATATTTTTGCATACTTGACCTTCGTTTGATCTTTTTCAAGGCACATTTTATACTTTTCTTAGATCAGATGGAGGTGAGTGCGTATGAACCAAGCGCTGGTAGGCTTATTAGCGATTTATGGGCGCGTGGGGGTAAGCGATATTAAACCTGACACCACGTTAGCATCGCTAGGTTTGAAGCCCGGTGCGGGGGATTTGAGTGAGCTTCTCATTAAAGAGCTTCTTTCGGACATTGAGATCTTCGGGAATGTGAAGATCGAATTGTCTGCCTATCTGTCTTTCGATACAGTTGCTGACCTTAATGCGCATTATGAGAAACTACTGTCTACACCTTGAGTCTGGAACTGTACTTTTTGGAGGAGAATAACGTTGTTTCTTAAGAGCGTATCTAGCACCTACGCTTTCATGGCGTAGGTGTTTTCTTTTAAGTTGAAGTATATTGAGGGGTAGCCGTATGACTTCTAACAAACTTTTGGAGTTATTTCACAGTTCACACTGTGGTATGTCTCCATCAGACGTAGTAGCTAGAGATTTAACACAAACAAGTCCGTTGCAAAAGCTGTCTGAATCGGACTTGCGCTTGCTTTGTGAAGCATACGGTTTTGCGGTACCTTCTTTTGCCCCTCAAGCAACGCATTATTTGTACTACGCTTGGCACCCCTGTCGGGGTATCGGACGCCTTTTATGTTGGGTGAGTCTGGGTCTTTGACTTATGCGGTGCATCGTCCTAATGGTTTGGTTTTGCGTGCTTTTTGGTCGGAAACGGTCATCTTGGTATTGGTTCCTGCGACCTGATGGTATACAGAGTAATGGGAAAACGTTGGGGGTGGATTTCGTTGGATAACTCGAACTTGATGGTTGAAAGTCTCTTTTCTACAGAGCGCCCGGTATTTGAGGTGCGTCCAGTCTTTCGTTGGAAGTTGAGTCTGTTGATTTCTTGCTTTCTTGCGGGCTTTGCAACGCCATTCATTCTTGGAGGGTTGGGTTTTCTTTTTACCGCCCTCATCCTTGTGGTGGTTATCACCACGTTGGACTTCGGAAAGTTCGACGAGTATTTTGGGTATCTGGAGGGCAAGAATATCGAATCAGAGCAACTTGCTCAGCTCTTTATGACGGTGACATCGTTATTTCCAGTCGTGATCTTCTGCGTTGTTGCTCGTTTGATTTATCGGCATCTTAAGCGAATGAATGAGCGCACGGTTTATCGGTTTTATCGAGACCGGGTAGAGTATGTAGAGGGGTTTCGTCGTCTTAACTTTAAGTCCATTTCGTACAAGGACATTTTGGGGGTAGAGTTTTCGCAGTCTAATGCTCAAGCGAATCTTGGTCTGGGGGATATTACGTTAACGACAGCGGATCGTTATCATCGTCTGCTTATCTCGAATATAGAGTATGCTCCAGACATCGTTCGCTTTATTCAAGAAGCGAAACGTAATGACACACAGAGGTGATCTTTTGTTTATGAAAAAGCCGGGTTTATTTAAGTATATGATAAGCCGCTGGCAGTTTTGGGTGTTCAACGTCATTTTAGGAATGGGGTAAACAACGATGATTAAGACCACTTATTTTGCACACGCGAAGAAACTTGATCCTTCGCTCAATCTTGTTTCTATCGCTCGATATACGCCGCCGGGCTTTCCGGGACGTCTTTATCATAAACTTGCTCCTTCTCCGGCACTTTTGTCGTATGTGAAGTCGACGAACGACACAGAGGGGTATATTCGTGAGTTTGCTCAACAGCTTAACCGACTTGACCCGCATCAAGTGGTGCAGGAGTTGGGCGAAAATCCTATCTTGGTTTGTTATGAAGCACCGGGCAAGTTTTGTCACCGCCATCTGGTTGCGGACTGGCTCCGTCAAGCGGGATATACTGTAGTGGAGCTGAACTAAGAATTCGCTCCCCGAGGAGGGGTAATCTTGCACGGTTTTGAAGAACTCGGTCGCTTTTCTCTGGATGATGTTCAGCGTCGACGTATGTTTGAGTCTTTTGTTGTCTGTCGGGATCATCGGAATCGACTCTGCATTGTTGGTTCGAGGTCACGTTATTTTGTTAACTATTCCCTTCTTCGGGTGCAGGGTGAGATTCGGAAGAAGAGGCATGTCAGTAAGGCGATTATTCACGCACATACTCGCGGACGTACGATACCAAATCAACAGGATATGTACGAATCGCAAGTGGTATTCTTTCAAGTCCTCAATGATGTTGAGTTGAGTCTGAATCAGTCCGTTGTGGTGTATCTTTATCATTAACAGCGTGAGGGGTACTGAAAGTATCGACGGTTTGTCGGTACTTTTCTTTTTGTGAATAGGAAAAGTAATCTAAGTCTATTATCTGTAGGCTCTTATACTCTTTGTTTTGAGGGGAATTTTGTATGAAAAAAGTTGTTAAGCATACGTTTCGCATTTTCATTCTTTTGTTCGCATCGGTGTTGTTTTCTAGTGGAGTAAACCTCTTTTTACAACCACACAAATTGTTGAATGGTGGTGTATCCGGTATTTCAATGATCATCGGGCATTTAACCAACCATGATGCGTATATCTACTACTTTGCGCTGAACGTACCAATCCTCATCTTGGGTTTCTTTATGCTTGGTGGACGTTTCATCGCTTACAGCATTATATCGGTTATCGCTACAACCCTGTCTATGAAAGTCATACCTATTCTTCCTGTCGCTGATGATCCGCTCCTGTCGGCGGTTTACGCGGGGGTATTGTTGGGAGCCGGAGTCGGACTTTCGCTTAAGGTTGGTGGTTCCACTGGTGGTTTGGAGGTGTTGGCGGCGATTGTTTCTCATTATCGGGATGTTTCGGTTGGGTTGATTACGACTTGCGTTAACGTCTTCATTGTTCTTGGTTTTGCATTCATTCAAAATGATTGGAACACGGGTTTGTACTCGGCAGTTTGTATTTACGTCACGGGTCGTGTCGCCAATGTTATTTACACCGAGAATGAGAAGGTCACCATGTACATCGTCTCCGATAAGTCTGCCGAGCTTGTAGAAGCCTTACAGAAAGCCCACCAGCGGGGTGTTACGCTTATTCCTACGGAAGGGGCGTTTACTGGAGCCAAGCGGGATATGATCATGACGGTCACCACGCGTTATGAGCTTTCGATGTTAAAGGAACTCGTGCAACAGGTTGACCCTGCCGCTTTTGTGAACGTTACAGAAACTTTTGAAGTTATGGGTAATTTTGTACGATTGAAGGCTAAGTCTAAGTAGTTGACTTATCCACAGGTTGTGAGTAGTAAGTGGATAAATTGAAACTGCAAAGGGGTGTCAGTTGATGGCGCGTACAGCGTTTAAGTGGATAGCCCTTCTGACGGTTCCCGCCGCCCTCTGGGGGTACTTGATTTATTGTTTTGTTGGGTGGTCGGAGTTCGATTTGCTTTCGGAGTATAAGAAAAGGCATAAAAGCGCCTATGGGATCGATATTGAAATTGTGGAGCCTTATTATTCCAAGGAGTATTATTTCGGTCTTGTACCGGAGGGGGCTTTGGTTTATTCTCCGAGTGATGATGTTTACTTCCGTGTCGGAGCTGAGGGTCGTTTTGGGAGGGAGCATAGCACTTATGTGTCTGAAAAGTTGGGTAAGGACTTTTATTCTCGGTATGTAAAGAAGTATTTGGACGAGACTTATGGAGAGGGTAACTATTTCGCGTGGGTACACGTTTACGATGATCAGTTCGATACGGGAGAGTTCGTTTCTGCCGAGGGTTTGGCTTCTTATGATTTTGATTCTAGAGAGGACATGAGTGTAGTAATCAATATTGTGATCCGCGATGCGAATCCGAATGCCTATCTCGAAGCCGAGCGGCTTTACCCATTGACAACATTGGGCGTAACTTCGCTCCAGCTGGATGTGGGGTATTTTGAGGAGTTTCCGTCAAAGGACGAGTTGATCAAATACTTTGCCTTGTATAGTCGAGTCGGAAAGATATATGCGAATTACTTCGCACCTAGCTTAACAGGTAGTCTGCTCTATTACAGCGACTTTCATGATGATGAGGACACGACTGAAATTCTCGCGGATTTGGTAAATAGTTTGATTACTGACAAGTCTAAGCATATGAAGTGGTATATTGGGACTATGGAGTAACTGTTAATTGGGACAACTTGTTTTTATTTAATACTTCCGATCCTTTTCGGAGAAAACACCAGACAAAAATTGTAGGAGTAGTTATTCTTATTTGATACTATTTTTAGGAGGCGATCTTGTTGAGCATCTTCAAACGTTTGAAATCTCTCACCCTCTCCAACATCAATGCGCTGATCGACAAGGCGGAAGATCCGGTTAAAATGACGGATCAGTATTTGCGTGACATGGCAGAGGACATCCGCGATATCGAAGGCGCGGTCGCCAAGCAAATCGCCATCGCCAATCGCTTCGAACAGCAACTGAAAGAAGCCGAGCAGATGGTGCAACGCCGCGACGAACAGGCTTTGCAAGCGATGGAGCAGGGTAAGGAGGATCTGGCTCGTCGCGCTCTGCAAGATAAGCGTGAGCATCAATCCAAAGTGGACGCACTGAAGCCGCAGTATGAAACGGCTCGGGCGGCGGCTGACAAGCTGAAGGCGCAACTGCAGGAAATGAAAGATCAGTACAATTCGCTGAGAAGCAAGCGTGATATGCTGGTTGCCCGCGCCGAAGCCGCTAAAGCCCAGAAATCCATCAACGACAGTATGTCCTCCTTCAACGTGGATGGTACCAAGGCGGGCATCGACCGCATGATGGACAAGGTCGCTCGTATGGAGGCGGAAGCGCAAGCGGGGATGGAGCTTCGCGGTGATACCAAAGATCTGGACGCTGAGCTTGCGGAACTCAACAAGGATAGCGGCATTGACGATGAACTCGAAGCCCTTCGCGCACGGGTTGCCGCGAAGAAGAGTGGGCAACCGCAAGCCTAATCCGTCTCACGGCAGAAGGGTTGTACTTTTCGGTACAGCCCTTCTTTTATGTCCTTGAAAGGAGGCTTCCGCAGTGGGGGTATTTTCTCGCTTGAAAAATTTGTGGCGTTCGCGTAAAGCGGAACCGGGGGTACCGAGTATCGATTCGTCGCAAGAAGACGTGGTTCCCGGTGACATTATTGATCTTGATCTTACGCATTGGACGGTCATCGGGACGGTGGCTTACTTTGATCCCGGTCATACCCCGCATCGCTTTGCGTATTATTTGCAGTCTGGTTCGGAGCAAGCGTGTTTGATTCTTGAGCGGGGGCGTTCATTGGAAGCCTTGTTTGCTCGATTTGTTGAAGGTTCCTTGGACAATCCGCAAAAAGTACCGACGCAACTTAACGTTAGCGGGGTTCCGTATCGGTTGGAGTGGTATCGCAAGGATCAGGTGGTTACGAAGGGCAGTACCGATTTCCGCTCCCATGACCGGGTGATTTACTGGCGGTATCTCGGGGGTACGGACAAGGATAGCTATTTCATTCTGCAGTGGCAGGATGGGAAGTTTGTGGCGCTTGAAGCAGAACGGCTCCCCTCAGCGGCGTTTAAGATCATGAAGGTGGGTTCGCCGCAAGCATAAGCGTAAATTTGAATTTGCAGGTGATGGTATGAAGGGTGGTTTTCGTCCTTCGACTGGTATGAGTTTTAACCAGCTTCGCATCGGCGTTCTGGCGGTCATGGCGGTGGTTTTGCTTATCGCTTTTATCGCCACCGGGGGTCGAGATAAGGTTGAGGACTATATCGACCAAACTTATGTGAAGGAAAGTTCTCAACAGACTGATTCTGGTTCTTTTAGTGTGTATTACGCTGATCGACCTTTTCATGAGGTCTATGAGGATATTATCTCCGCACATGAGCCGGAAAACGTGGAGATGCGGTCTTCCAAGCATTATGTGCTGACGTATCCCCGCTCCACGGTTGGGGTAGCGGAACGGTCACCTACGGAGTCCTTGATTACGGTAGATTCCAAGTATAATCCAGAGCAACGCCGTGATATGCTCAAAATGTTGTTATATGTGCTTTTGGAGCTTGGGGATGCCGTTGGGGATGAAGTAGACTCCAATTACGATTACGACTACGATCATGACTATGACACGCGCTCTGATACTAGGTCTAAGTCGAAGTCTTATGAAGATTGGTCGGTAGATGAGCCAACTACGGGTGGTAGCGGTTCTTTCACTAAGCGTGGAGATCAGTACGATCTACCTTCGAGTGGTTGGGACGACGATAATTCGAACGATGACTTTGATCTCGATTTTGACTGGTTTAGTGGGGGTAATGAAGTGCCGGAGCCTGAACTTTTCGAAGGTAGCGGCTCCTTTAATAAGCGATAGCTTTCGTGGCTATCTCTTTCTTATTTGGACTGTTATTGACGTTATATGACTGTGAAGTTAAAATAAGAGTGTACTATGAAAGGAGTGATTTCTCGGTGGCTAATGAAAATGTAGCGACTGAAAATCCACGTGCGGTAAAGGACTACCCGGAAGTTCGCATCTACACGGAGGCGGAAGCTCTGCGGCGGCTCTGCGAGAAGCGGGGTATTCCGAAAACGGATTTTCAACGCATTCACGACGAGTTGTACGGCTATCTGCTGTCGTGGTCGTCGCCGTATCCTGATGGTCGGGCGCGGCTCGATGACAGTTTGAAAGACCTCTATTTTGAAACGGCATTTGTCCTTTCAATTTCGGATATGGTGCGACTTCTTGATTTTATGGAGGAGCAACATGCCAAGTACGAGAACTATCTGAACACCCTTCCATCGGAAGTGCTGGCAAAGCCGATGGTGGAGCTTCGGGGTAAAGTGGACGAATACGGTGTTGATTTTTCGCTGGAGTTTTCGTTCTTCTTCAATTCGGCATATTCGCATCTCAACATTCCGATTACGGTAAAGGATTGGCTGGAGCATCTGTATCGGCATAGCGACGATGCCTTGAAGTTGATTCGGGTTTGTCTTAGCGCAACGCCTGAAGAGCTGACGGAGCGCTATGGTTACACGAAACAGCATTATGACGAAGTGCTGATTTTCTTCCGAGAGGCATGGGGTCTTCCTTTCAATGAAGCGCTGGGGTATGTTGTCAAGCAACTGCCTTCGGTTCAGCATGAGCGGGCGTATTTCCGGGTGGTGTTGTCGTTTCTTTACTACTATGCGGACGGGTTGGATATGCAGTATTGGCAACACATCATTGACAGTCTGATTTGCGCTCGTCTTGAGGACGTTTCGTCCAGCGAGACTTTGTGTAGGTCTGTGTTGGGCAAGTAAATTCGCACATCAAGCAGGAGGCGGGGTAATCCCGCCTTCTTTTTTTATGACTGTTTATGTACGTTGTGTAAAGTCGTTCCTTTTATTTTCTGACTAACTTATATTTTTGGTATAATCGCGCTGTGAGGTGAATGTGATGGAGCGCGAGGTACAGGTTCAACGAGAGCGATTGGGTTGGGTACAAAAATAAATAAAGGAGGTTAGAATCATGACGGCTATGGCGCAAGGTAAGGTGATGAAGTTCGATGACAGGCTGAAGGAGATTTTTCTCAACTCCTGCGACCGGGTACAAAAGAAGGCGTATTTCATTGAAGTGATGAAGCCTTCCCGTCCTCGTCAGGTAACGAATGTGTTGGAAGGAGCGACGTACAACACCAAGGAAAATGACGTCATTCTGAAGGGTACGGTTGGTGAGTTGTGGGTTGCTCCGATGGAGAAGGTGTGCAAGACCTATACTAAGCCGGATGGTTCTCCGCTCACTCCTGCGGATTTCATCCCGGATCGACCGCTTCGTGTTAAGACCAAGCCCGGTAACCCTTGTTATGCGATGCAGGTTTCGAAGAGCGCGATGGTTGAGGTCAAGACGGCGTGGGGCGACGTTTTGCTAGCGAATCGACCGGGGGTAGAGCATGGCGACGGAGACTTCATTGTCTGCGGTGAAAAGAATGGCTACCCAGATCTTAGCGACGTTTGGGTGGTCAACGGCTTGGTTTTCAAATCTACTTATGAGGTTCTTCCCAAGTCTACGTCCAAGATCGCTATGGAACAGGAAGCGGGGGTAAGGAGTAAGCATTATAATCCGTCAAACCCCAACCTTAGCCATAAGTGCGAGTTGAAGAACTTGCAGTTTAACTACCGCAACCTTACGATGTCTTTCTTTGACCGGGCGTTCCTCAACAATGAGTTGCGTTTGACTTTTACGGTTTGTCCGACGCATGATTTGCGTGACCCGCTTGATTTTGTGTTGGTTCAGGTAATCAAGGATGGGAACATCCACTACGGTCTGAAAACGACGCAAGGTTCACACGTCTTTGAAGCCATTCGTCGTCCGTTGGATCAGCGGTATAAGACGACGAGGGGTATTGTTGAAGCGTTGTACTCGGTAATTCGAGATGGACACTTCCTTTACCCACATAACCCTTATGCACCGTTGCTGTACCCGGTGCAAGTCCACGGGGCGTATCAAAGTGGGGTAAACGCGGCGGGCAAGCGCGACTTCTTTGAGTTTCGGGCTTCTTTCGTTTGACACCTAGAAAATTTTTACGAAACTTTTTAATTTTCTTCCGAACTAGGTGTTGACCGTCGTCGACTTCCGAGTTATACTGACATCAGTTCCGCTGGAGGGCGGCGGGTCGGCAGGTAGAGTGGCTTACCTCGGTTGGGTTGGACTGCTGACGGGGGCAGGTTCTGACGCGCAGGGCGGCGTTTCGGAGAGTTCCCCTTTGTCCTCCGGCGGACGGCGGGAGGTGGCGCGGTAGCCGTAATGAGTCGGCGCAGTTTGGCGCGGACTGGGTGCTGTTTCGGGTGCGCCGCTCCCACTATCATGCACCTATTGGTGATGCACCCCTTTGGGTGGTCGGTGGTTCGAATCCACCAAGGTGCGCCGATGTCCGGGCTTGTGTAGCGGTTTTGCGGAATACCCCCTCTGTTGAGGGCAAGTCTGCACGGCTGAAGGCGTGGATTCCTTCCAAGGACGGCGGAAATGTCTTCCAAGCCCGGACTCCGTTTTGGGGTCGTCTTTTGGGTTCGACGGGCGACTGGGTGCAAGACTTTTGAGCGGTATGCAACCACCTTACGGGGCAACGCCAATTAAATGGCAACGAACAACTCGCTGTAGCCTGATAGCGTATCCGGCTACTCCTAAACGGAGAGGTCGCCTACCAACTCCTGCGGATCGAGGATAAGGCTGACGGACAGGAAAGACTGACTAGGGGTTTCCGATAAGAACGTGGCGGTCTTATCGGAGAGGTATACCGAGAAAGGGAACCAAAACGGGCGTTCCGTATCCCGCGAAGTACGGGCGGTGAGTGTCTCGCGTAACGCGATTGGGGGTATGCGGCGATTTTCGGAGCGAAGACTCCGACAAGACGGCTCACATTAATTTCTCCCCTTGGGAGAGAGCGAGTATCAGAAGACCTTGGTATTCGACTTATGGGTGGCTCCTTCCAATGTGCTAGGCTACGCTCAATAAATGGTCTTGAGGAAGGTTGTTCGGACAGGGGTTCGAATCCCCTCGACTCCACCATGTTGGCTGTCGGACTTCGGGACGCGAAAGCCTTTCGAAGTTGCGGCTTGGGTCGACCCCTAAAGCCAACATCAACCCCACAGAAGTCTCTGCAGTTTGAGGAATCTCGACTGCAGAGACTTTTTATTTGTTGTTTTTGAACTTTTTCCGGTACTGGTTTCTATATTGGGTATTCTTGCATTTGAGGTGATTTTCTTGAACAAGGATATCTTTCTGCAACAGCAAGCGTCGGCGTATGTCGATCATTATCGAGAGGTTATTGTTTCTCGGTTGAAGAAGGAATTGGTGGATTTCCATAGCTTTTTGGTGGAAGTTTGTGATTTCCGTAAGCACTTTTACGCTATCTTCCTCGATCATCTTGAGGATATTAAGACCTACTATCAATTCAATGATCTTGGACTGACGGGGGAGGAGTACGATAAGGTACTCCAGCGTTTGTGGCTTCGTTTCCGGGGTGATGTGTATCCTTTGGTTCTCAAGGAGATACAAACTTGTCTGCCGGATGAGATTGGTTCTCTTGAAAAACTTGCGGATTATATCGAGAAGGGTTTGCAGGATTATGTACTGGAAGACCCCGAGGATGAGAAGCTGTATCGTGAGGACATTGAGGAAATCGCCCTGCTTCGGGGGTACGCCAATAATTTGCGGCAACTTTCCTCTGCTTTGGAGAAGGCGTTGGATGCGGCGAGTGAGCATCCTTGGGTCACTTTGTCACGCAAGCCTTAGTCTTTGAATCTTGCGTCTTTCCTTCTTCTTCATTTTCTTTAAACGATTCGTGCGGAATAGTTAGCACTTTCTAACTTTCCGTCCGAATCGTTTATACATTCCTATAAATCTTTCAAAGGAGGTTCCTTAATGAAAAAGGCATCACGAGTATTACTTTGCTTGCTGGTCTGTACACTTCTGCTCCCTTCTTTTGCATTTGCGGAGGAAGAGCAGGAACCTGTCAAGGTCTTCCTCAATGGTCGCCAAATGCAGTTCCCTGTTGACCCCATCATCGAGCAGGGGGTAACGCTGGTTCCTTTCCGAGCGATTTTTGAAGCTTTGGGGTTGGAGGTTGGCTGGGATGGCGAGAATCAAAAGGTTACTGGCTCACGCGAAGGACTGACCATTGAGATGACTCTTGGAAATCAGAACGTCTATGTAAATGGTCGTCGTCAGCGTCTGGATATCGCACCGAAGGTAGTTAATGGTACGACGCTCGTTCCGCTTCGCTTTGTTTCGGAGGTTTCCGGTAAAGAGGTAATTTGGAACGGGGAAGAACGCCGTATCGACATCAATTCGGGGTATGAGCTGGTGCAAACTTACGATCCTTTGGCTCGCGATAGCTTTATACCATTGGAGAAGGTTTCCGATCATAGCAACATTAAACCGGAAATTTATCGTGACGGTGATTACCTCTATGTTATGTGGACGAAGCCGTATGCGGCGACTTCTGGAAGTACCGCCCTGCAGGGGTATGATTTTTATCTCTCTGTCGCCCGTAACAATCAATGGTTGGTGAGGGCGGAGAAAGTCTACACCAAAACGGGGACTAAGGAATACCCGTTCACTCTGAAGTATTTTGATGGGAAATACTTCATCCAAGAGGGTTCTTCCATTTCGGTGTTGACTCCGACGAAAGAAGGGAAATTGGAGTCGAAGACGTTCACTACGAACCTTCCGGTCAGCACGACACCACTTCCGAAGAACTCCGGCTTGAACATTCAAGTGAGCTTGGATTGGCAACCGATCCATTCGGCTGACGGTTATGTGGTGTTGGTGCATGCATCGCAACTGTTCAATAACGTCAGCACCACTTGGAATCGTTTGTACTATCCGGCTTCGACAACGTACAATAACTTCATTGACTTCAAGGATATCCACGGGGTAACGAAGTCCAAGCAGGACACGTTCTACTATGATAACTACTCGCGTATTATTTACCTCATCAATGGCGGGTATTATCGTCAGTTGGATATCGACTCCGGCGACTTGAAGTACACTGTCACGGGTCAAGACTTGACGCTTCCGTTCGTGGACGGCGTATTCTCGCAAGCAAACCTTATTATCTCGAATGGAAAAATGCTTTTGCTTTATGTACCGTCGGGTTCGAATACTTATCGTTTTGTCGATATCGATCCGACGACGCTCAAACCGCGTAAGGATAAGAACTTCTTCTCGGAGGTTGAACCGAGGGGCATCAACTGGTCGAAGCAGTATTTGTACTGGGATGGTAACGCTCTGCAAACCTACGAGTACTATCAGTTCTCTCGCAAACCGGCGGTTAAGAGCCAAATCTTCCGTTTTGTTAATTACTCTGCGCGGTAATCGCGGAGCATTAGCCCCTCTGTTGAGGGGTTTTTCTTTTTGACTTTATTGTTCTTTTTGACGTCATATGGTATAATAGTTTTGCTTTCGACGAGAGATGGGGTATTTGCGCTCAGACTGAGGGATATACTTATACAAAGGGCGTATCTTAAAGGAGGATTTATCATGAAACCAACTCGTAAGGAAACGAAGAAGTTGATTTGGTCGAACATGCCGGACTTCGAGTGTTGCGTTGATAAGAAGCGTGGTCGTGTATGTGATTGTGCGTATCAGGATTTGCAGGATGAGCGGCTTAACTTGAATGTTCGTTTACCGGGGAAAGTGGTAGCCATCGCGGACATTGGGACGTGGCGTGGTCGAGTCGCGGGGTACAAAGTTTTGAATGATCTTCTCAGTTCGATGTTCGATGTTACTTGCGACTACAATGAGTTTTACAGTGATGGGCATAATATTCGTTCCCGGCAGGTGCATCACGATGGGACGAACTATCTGTTGTTCCGTATGCTTCGTCCGGACATGAATCCCGAGCCGCTTTTCCGTCGTATTTTGGATGACAATTTTGATCAAGCGCTGATCAATCGGTACACGGTCAGTTTGCATCCGTATGTTGCGGAGGTTTACGGTTGGAAGAGCAGACCGAAGGCTAAGGTGTAACTTCCTCTTTCCGTCTTTCCCTCTCCGTTTCCTTTCTCATCGTATAGGGTAGGGGTATTCTCCTACCCTTTCTTTATGATAATTTTTAGACTTACCACTTCGTTTAACCAATCCTGTCCTTCCTCAATAAGTTACTTTGGTTTTTTAACTCTCCTTTATTCGTTTAGAGTGTCATTTTGTTCGACTTGTGAAAATTGTCGGACGTTTTGCTTGATCATCCCTGATAACCTTGTTATACTACTATCGTACAAAACCTTTCTATGAAGGTACTTTTACCTGTTTTGGGGGTGAAAATTTTGACGGTAAATCGAGTTTACCTTTACGTTATTGACACGGCAAGGTTGGGGGAATCCTCTAATTTTGAGGACGGTATTCCACGGGAGAAAACGCATCTTGACCTTTCTATTTATAAGTCGGATCGTCTACTGAAGCCGGGGGATTACTTTGGAGATTGTGAGTACCCGGATCGCGTGGGGTCTTTGCGGAATTTGAGGATGTCCTCTGAAGACCCTAATCTTACCACACCGGATGAGTTGGAGGGGTATTGGAACTCGTTCCCGCTTTCTCCTAACGAGGTACCGAAGATCATTATCATTACGCCGTATTCCGATGACACCCCGGTTTATTCCGTGGACTACGTTGGAACGCTCAACAATTACAAGGGGCAGGTTAAAGGTGAAGTGGTTTCTTCCATTGAAGATCGTCACATTGACATGTTCCAGCTTCCCTTGGAAGAGTTGAGTGGGCGTTTTGATGTTTTTCCGAGGGATGAGATTCATCTTTCTCATGGCAAGCCATTGAATTCTTGATTGGAGGTGAGTTTTCTTGCCGAACAAACCGTTTTATTTGTACGTCATTGATCCGTACTCGCATGGTGAAGCGGATGAACCCGTTTTCAAAGATGGAATCCCGGTATCGGGGGTATTTGACGTGGATGTCTTTGCGTCTACGGACTTCCTTCCGCTCGGGTCGTATTTCGAGAATCGACTTAGCTCGGGGTATGTCGGGGGTTTGCGGAATCTCCGGTTGTCGCCAGACGAGCCGGATCTTACGACAGAGAGCGAGTTGCGGGGGTATTTCAATCCGCCAATGCTTCAGCCGACGGATCGTCCGAAGATCATCATTATTTCTCTTGGGCAAGCCCCCGGCAGTTATCGGATTGATGACGTGGGAGATCTGACGGATTACTTTGGCGACGGGGTGTTTACTTGTCGTCTGAGTAGGAGATATGTGCAACTGCCGTCTGACGATGGTGACTCGTTTTACAATTTCAATCTTGGTACTCCTTTTCGTTGCTGACCTATCCTCCTTCTTTCGGAAGGAAAGTTCATGTTCTTTTTCTGATAAAGTGTTGGACAAGCTCTATTAAGCGTCGGAGGCGATTTTTATGCGACAAGGTATGTTCATTACATTCGAAGGTGGTGAAGGTTCCGGTAAGTCTTCGGCGCTTAAACGTCTGCGGGAGCGCATTGAAGCACAGGGGTATTCGGTCATCGCAACGCGGGAACCGGGCGGGGTTGAAATAGCCGAGCAGATCCGTCGAGTTATTCTGGACGTGAAAAATACCGATATGACGGGTGTTACGGAAGTTTTGTTGTATGCCGCCGCGAGGAATCAGCACTTGGTTGAGCGAGTATTACCTGCCCTTCGAGCAGGGACACATGTCCTTTGCGACCGTTTTGTGGATAGCTCTTTGGTCTATCAGGGGTATGCCCGAGGTCAGGACGTGTCGATGGTTCAAGCCATCAATGCGTATGCCACGCAAGGAATAACTCCGATGCTGACACTTTGGTTCGATGTTGACCCGGAGGTTGGGTTATCTCGGATCGCGGCAAATGCAGGACGAGAGGTTAATCGGTTGGACTTGGAGTCGTTGGACTTCCATCGCAAGGTTCGCGAGGGGTATCATCAGCTTTATCTTACCTATCCCGAAAGAATCGTGCGGATCGATGCCAATTGTTCTGTTGCGGAGGTTGATGAAGCAGTTCTTGCGGCTGTCCAACGTTTCATCCCTTTGATGTAATGAATCATCCTATTGAGGGGGTGTGTATATGGTGACATGGTGCAACGGAGTGCTTCGGTCGATATGCCAGCGCTTGACGAGGTTAGCGCTTCTGATGCAGATCCCTCGGAAGGTGAGGAACCGCAAGCCTGATCCGGGCGTCTTCCAAGGTAGGGTCACCTGCGAGGGATTCCACCTTTCTCCCAAGACGAAACTTCTTCTCGATGGAGTTTCGTCTTTTTCCTTTTGAACACTGACTGTTGTTATACAGTTGACCAATTTGCGCGAGGGGGTAATTACCGTTGGCTTACCTGTTTGCTTTTCTGACTTGCTCACACCCAACCAACCATACATACCATCATTCTCTGCGCGAATCTCTTGCCCGTGTCACGTTTCTTGGTACGTTCGCGCATTTCTTCTCGCATCTCCTTTCGACCCTTCTTATCTTTTTCGGACTTTCTGGATTCCATGTGCATTCGGTTTCGCATCATCATGACCATCTGTTGGTTTTTGAGTCTTTCTTTTTGAGTGAGTCCTTGCATCTGTTCTTGTTTGCTTTTCTCGCTCATTGGGAATCTCGGAGGGGCATCTGGAAAAGGTAACTTTGCTCACCAGAAGAGTTTTCTGCTCTGTAAGTATCTCTCGGCGTACACGTTATCTCGAGTGAATGCTCTTTTGCGGGGTAGCTTTCTCTTGTTTGTGCGGACACACCGCACTTGTTTTTATTTTCCTACGACTTTTAGATAGGAGGTCGGTTTTGGTGAATATACCTAAGTCTAGATTGATCTTTACTTGCTTACTGGTTTTTGTTCTCGTACTTGTTACGATCTTGCCTTCTTTTCGGCAGTCCAATCTCGTAACAGATGAGATACCCGCTGAACAGTCGCAAACGGACACATCGCGTGACCCGGTATTAGACACTACGAATACGAGTGAATCTCTATCACCGTCTAGTGTAATCGGAACACCATCACCTGTACCGTCGGCAACGCCAACCCCTTCTCCTTCTCCTGTTGGTGACGAGTCCTCGCCCGCTGTTGGGGGTAGCGTCGATAAGAAGGGGAAAATTTCTGACTTGTTGAAGCCCACACCCACTCCTACCTCTGAACCCGAAAAGGAAGAGGAGGAAATTGAGATACTTTCTTTCAACACATTGGTTGCGGAAGCAACTGCAAATGTGGAGATTCTCGACTTGGACGAGTTTACCTCGCGTTTTCGTAAAGCGGCAGAGGGGGTACTGTCGGCGCTGGATCGCCGGGAGCAAGTTTACTTCGGCGGTGAGTATCTATCGGAAGAGTGGGTTGACGATAATTTGAAAGTGTTGAATGAAGTCAAACAGTCTTTGGCGGACTTTTGGTCTTTCGATACCGACAATGCGGAAGTCTCTGAAGCTCTTGCGGGGTTCAAGTTTATAGTTTTGGATTTTGCGAAGGTGTTTGAGGAGTATACGACTTACTTCCAAACCCTCGATAAGAATGACCTCAATTCTGCTTCCCGACTGTATGACGATTTGCGTTGGACATTCCAATCGGCGCTTCAAGACATGAAATTCTTGCTCCGCATGGAGTGACTCATTTGTTTTACTTGGGTTTAAGTTAGTTAAGCGAATCTTCCCGAGGAGGGGTATTCATGTTATTGGTGCAAGAGATCTACTACATGACCACGGGTAACTACAAGTATCGGAAAAACGTCTTTTTGGTGTACGACCCGAATGTGGCGGGTGTTCAGATTATGCCCATCGCCGCGAAGTCGCAAGCGCCGACCGGGAACAATTTTCGTTTGCTCCCGTCGTTGGAGGTTACGCCGCGCCAATTCCGCGAGATCGAGAAATACCTGTCGTGGCATAATATCCCGGTGACGTAAGCCACCTTGCGGCTTTCGCCGTCCTCTCGCTCCCTGCCGCTCTCTGCCGCTCTCTGCGGCTCTCTGCGGCTCTCTGCGGCGTTCTGCGCCCCTTCCCTATGGTCGCCCTGCGGGTTGCCCTACAGAGGCTTGCTACGGTTGGGCGGTTGTGGTACAATAGGCTTGTTCCGGTGGTATCACCTCACCGTTCGATCCGTGCTTCAACACTCCAACACATGTGAAAGGAGGGTACGCCCATGACTTTGGCGTCTTCCGTCGAATTGAAAACGCTAGCGAGGGGTACTTCGCACATGGCGCGTACCCACCAGCAACACCAGTTCCCACAACCCCACTTTAATCCGTGGGGCTTTTTGCGTTGGGAACGTTTGGTGTTGCTTCGAACGCGTGTTTCTCCGACTGCGGGGGTACTCTCCCCGATGACTTAAGCGCATTTGATTCACGCGACAAACCATTTTGCAACCCAAGCGTATTCCCTTCGCGGAATACGCTTTTTCTTTTGCACGAAAAGGAGTGATGGTGTGGACGACAATAATCCGCATCCGTTTCAACCAACCCTGCTATACCGACAGCGATGGTGGGGTACTAAGACTACACTAGCTACTAAGCAACATCAACATATCACCTCTAAGACAAAGACGTCGAAACCGATGTCTTATTTAAGTGCGCCCAAAAATCAGTTATGACTTTTGAAATTTCTTATAAACTTTTTTGCAAAAAGTGTTGACTTGTTATTTTAGGCATGGTATTATACCAACAGTTCCTAACCTATGGCGGCTATGGCGGCTATGGTGGAATTGGTAGACACGCCGGATTGTGGCTCCGGTTTGGGGTTCAATCCCGAGTGCGAGTTCAAGTCTCGCTAGTCGCCCCAAACTTATATCATCGCAGGGGTGTAGTTCAGCTTGGTTTAGAACGCGTGTTTCGGGTACACGAGGTCGCAGGTTCGAATCCTGTCGCCCCTACCATAACTTCATTATTGGTAAGGAGTCATGCGTATGCTCTTTGTGGATGGGAATCCGCGTCCTGAGAAGGAGCGGAAGAGCGAGAGGGGTAAGCCCCGAGAATCCGCATGTTACGTCCGGTTGCACTCTACATAGAGCGCCCGACTGTTAATCGGGTGGTTGCAGGTTCGAGTCCCGCCTAGCCAGCCATGTGGGAAGGAAGTTTAAAGACGTCAGGGAACGCCAGTCGGCTCCAACCCGACCGCTAAGGGGTTCAAATCCTCCCTCCCATGCCATGCGGAATTAGTTTAGCAGGTAAAACGTCGGCCTTCCAAGCCGAAGTCACGAGTTCGATACTCGTATTCCGCTCCATTTCAATCGTCTATCAACGTGGTTTCTATGAAAAAGGTCTACACTTAAAAATAATTGAAGATGCGGTGGCGGAATAGGTAGACGCAGGCGGGCTGCTTTGGTTGGCGGCGGCTCAATAACGCCGGAGCAAGTCAGGGCTCACGTGTTGGCTCATGCAGGGTGCAAATCCCTGCCCGCATCGCATAATGTAATAGGGATGTAGCGCAGTTTGGTCAGCGCACCTGATTTGGGATCAGGGGGTCGCAGGTTCGAATCCTGTCATCCCTACCATATGGACTGGTAGCTCAGTTGGTAGAGCGGAAGCCTGAAGAGCTTCGCGTCGGGGGTTCGATTCCCTCTCAGTCCACCATTGAGAGGTAGCCAAGTCGGTAAGGCGGTACCCTGTTAAGGTACAGATGCGTGGGTTCGAATCCCACCCTCTCAGCCATAAGGGTTTAGTTTAATGGTAGAACGGGCGGCTCCAACCCGCTTGGTGGGGGTTCGAATCCCTCAGCCCTTGTCAAAAAAGATCTCCCCCTTCCAGACACTCGGATAAATTCGAGTGAAGGTGAGGGGGTATTTATGAGGAGATTACCATTCAATCGTTCGTTTTTCCTTCTGTTTTTAGTTTCGACGGTTCTTGCTTCTTGTGCGGTGTCTAAGAAGGAGGAAAAAGTAGATTTCAGCTCCGTTTTATTCGATAACTTGAAGCCCTACATTGGAGTTGGGGCGGGAAATACTTTGAAAGAGGTTATGATCGACGTTTATGTCCGTCACAGAGACGCGATCCTTTCGGTACGACCGGAATTAGCACAGAAAATGCACTTTTCAAACGAACCTCGCTTTGGAGAGCCTTTTTTGGTTTTGGAAGAAGACGGTTCGTTGGTGGGTTACTTGAGGTATTATCGTGACGTGGTTAGTTCTGGGAAGACATCTGTTACACGTAACTACTATATTTCCTATAACTTCTTTACTGGGGATACTCACTCTATTTTGAGTGGGAGGAAGGTCACGGTTTTGAGTTACATCAAATTCCTTGTTGAACCGGATCGTCAGTTGGACTACATGGCTAAGGTACATACTTACCTGCAGAATCTAAAAAAGGAGCGCGAAGAGCAAGCGAACGAAGATCAAGTGGACGAAGAGCAGACGAATCAGGAAGACCTTGTGAAGCTTTGATATCTCTTTACGGATGATGGAGATTTTAGGTTAAGATTTGTTTTAATGTTGAAGAATAATAAAAAGACTTGTTGACTTCCTTAAAATTTTTGGTAAACTGAGACCAATCGTTTTTGAGGCGGTTTTTCCTTTGAATCGGCAAACTTTATTCGCTCGTCTTCCTAATTCACGTCGCGGTGCTAGGAAGGTGAAGCCTTCTTTCCCTCAACCGAGTCTTACAAAAGCGGAAATTCAATCTGAGCGTATCCGTATTTTGCGGGAGTCTATACCTCGTTTGGATGCGTATGAAGACTTGCGCTCGGCAGGACAGCTTTTGGTACACGCGTGTCGGCGGTTTATGGGGGGGGGTAATGTTGAGTTGGTTTCGCAGTTTGGGTGGTCGGTGGAAGAAAACGATCCTTTGCTTTCTAAGCGCACGAACCTTCCGAACTATCGTGGCAGTCCTCTTATTAAATGGCGGCGTTATGAGTTTATGGTTCTTGAGCTTCAACATCTCATTCCGCGCTCGAATAATATCTTAACGCTTAAGACTTTTGGTGATAGCTTACTTTTTGCGGCGCGGCAAGCCTACCATTATGCTTCGCTTGTTCCGACCGAGGAAGAGAGCGGTGCGGTGATATTCAGTGAAGAGGAAGTCAATTTTCTTCTTGAATTTGATGAGTGGGTAAAGAGACCTCGATAGCCCTCCAAGGAGGGATATCCCTCATTCTGTTCTTTGGGGTGATTGAATGTCAACTTTTTTACCGGATAAGCGTCTTTTCATAGCGGAAATCACGTATCGTGTAGTCCTTTTCCTCTTGCTTTTGATTTTTGGTTGTTGGCTCTTTCTGATGCTTTTCCCGATAGAGGCTTGGTTGGGGGTACCGGGATCGTTATGTGTGTTCTTCGGACTGATTTTTGCGCGAAAAGGATGGTTTCTTTGGGCGGATTGGAGAAATTCCGCTTTTCGTCAACTTGATGGTATTGTTCTTTCGTTCCAGCCAAGTCGTTCTTGGTACACCGGGACAAAGGGAGACTACTTTTTGACGGTAAAGGACACTCAAGGAACCATACATATCTTTCGCACCACGAAGGACTGGAAGCTTTCCGAGGGTGCGTCCTGTAGACTTTGGGTGGGTCAGCGTTCAAATGTTTTGTTCGGAATAGACTAACCTTCTTTGTAGCAAAGCACGGTTCCTAGCAAGATCCCCACCCACCCACTGCTGGAGTACTTACGAATAATTATCCACTAACGAATCTTTAGTTGACCTGTGCGTACTGTAGGCGTACAATAAGGACATCTCTGGTGGGGTATTCCCCTTCATGTTTCCTGTTCTTTCTAGTTTGAGTCTGCTGTAGGTGACAGAACGGTCATCGGCTTGATCACCCGACTGATCGTTAAGGGTTCGAATCCCTTCAGACTCCCGGTTATTGATAATCCAAGAGGGGTTCAGACACATGAACCCCTCTTTTGTGTTTTCAGAGAAATGGAAATTCTACATAATTTCTTCGCTCTTTTCTGTACTTTCCTCACTTTTTATGTTTTATTTTCTTTCGAGTTGGAACTGGTGTTAATTTGTTTAGGTTTTGATTCTTTATTTTTGTGTTTTGTAAAGGAGGTTTTGTTGTGGGGCTTCGAGAACGCACGTGGTTTGGTCGGTACTCGCAGGTAAAGGACATTGAGACTTTGGAGCAACTGGACTTCCAGACCCGAAGCATTTCTTTACTTATCGGGCTGGCTTTACTTGCGGTTCTCAATCTCTATTTGGTGTTGTTTTATTATACAGATGCCTACCCACAGTCGAATGTTAAAGGTCTTTTGGTAGCGTTCACTGTCTTGGATTTTCTGTTGGCGTTTGTTTTTGCTTTTTGGTTGAATCTTGGCTCAAAGCGTAAGTCTCGTTCAATTCACTTGATTCCTTACGTTGCACTCTTTACAGTTTCTTTGACTTTACTTTTCCGTTTTGTATTCTTACCCAGCGTCATTGACTATTTTTCGATTTTATGCATCCTTATGATGGGAGTTATGCATAGACGATATCGAGTTTACTTGATGACCAACTTCCTCACGTCTATCCTCCTGCTTGTCTTCCTCTACCGCTCCAATGGTCTTCATGCGCTCTTAGGAATCCCAGGGGGTAATGATGGTGACTTGGTTTCTACGCTGGTCTACATTTTCTTCTACATCCTTGTTTCGTTCTTGTTGTTTGACTCAGTTTTCGCGCATCGTTACTACCAGCGTAGTGCCAATACTATTTATGATGAGACGGTTCGTTTGTCGAATCAGCTTACGTCACAGCGGGATGTTATTGTAGACACTATCAAAGGGTTGAATGCTTTTGCGCTCGATTTAGGTAAGCAGAGTAACATGCAGTCACAGTCTTTGGATGGGTTGGTTGTAGCATCCCGCGAAGTTGGAAAGGCGATTGAGCATCAAGCGTCAAGTGTGTCTGACATTTATGCGTCTCTGCAACAAACGGTACAGTCATTGGATCATTTTACACAGGAGTTGGCATCCATCGCAGAGAACTCCAATGCAACGGCGGAGCTTTCGAATAAAGGTCGGGAACAACTTAGCGCATTTATCGGACATCTTAAAGCCTTCCACGCGTTCACCCTCACCTTTCAAGAGGGGTATCGGGAAATGGTCGAGAAGCTTAATCAAATCATCAAGCACAATGAGGCGATCCAACAGGTGGCGCAAGCAACGAATATCCTTTCCCTTAACGCCAGCATTGAGTCTGCCCGCGCTGGGGAGCATGGGAAAGGTTTTTCTGTAATCGCCGCTGAGATAAGGAAGCTCTCGAAACAGTCTTCGGATCTGGCGAAAGCGGTTCAGCAGACGACGGTTACCCTTTGTGCGGGTGCGGAGAAGAATACGAAAGCTCTTGAATCGGGTAAAGCGGTCTTTGATCAGATTCGGAAGAGCGTTGAGGTTGTCGACGAGTCCTTCAGTTCCATAGTGGACGCTGTGCATGGGGTCGACAGCTCGACGCAAAATATGATGGTACATCTTACACAAATCCATGACAACACTAAGGTCATTGAAGGCTCCCTCGGGGAGTTTAGTTCCTCTTTACAACAAAGTTCTGCTTCGACGCAAGAGATGGTTGCCACTTTGGAGAACTTGGCTTCCTTTAATAAGACTTTTGATTCGAATGTTAGTGCGGTGCAAACATGGAGTCACCAACTGCTTGGTGCGGTGGGCGACACTTTGTTGGAGTTTGGGTTACCGTCTAATTCATCTAAACCTACCACTTGACGGGGTAGGACTTCTACGTTACAATAGCACATGGTTTTATGATATGGAGGTGGGCGGAATGCCGATGTCAAGGACGACAACTTATCTTCCACGGACGGAGAGGGGTTCCGCTCGACTCTGATCTTATTTATAAGTGAGAGGTAAATGGTTGACACGCTCCGTGTGCATGGCGGTGTAGGTCAGGTGGGTCAAATAGGGCAACTTCATAGCATTACAACGGTAGTGGAGTATGGAAGTCACCTGCAAATCGACTAGCCCTATCAGGGGTAATCAACTCCATCACTCCGAATGCGAAGTGTCCGGTTGATCTTTATGAAAATGCCACTTTGGATATGTTTGCTGCCTCTGTTGTTGAGCAGTTAAAGGGTGCTTGGAATCTCAGACGATAATTCTTGACAATATAATAATCGCAAGGTGAAAGGCTCTGCGCAACTTTCTGCGCGAGCCTTATTTTGTTTTATTTGCGGACTTGTTTGCCTTACTTGAAGAATTAAGGTATACTGGTAGAAATTTCAGTGTGGGGAGGGGTATTCATGAAAGTTGTCGCCGCTCTTACGGCAGAAGATATCTTTAATGCCAACTGCCCCGGTGACATTTTTACGCAGGATGCCGCTTTCTTGAAGAAGGAGTATCAAACTCTTTCAAAGTTGTGGCACCCGGATGTGTGTTCGCATCCACAAGCATCGGAGATTATGGCAAAAATCAATAAGTTGTATGGTCAGGCGCAAAAGGACTTGGCAAAAGGTACATGGGCTATCTCGAATGTGTATCTGGTTTGGACGACTAACGGTAGGTTGATCCGCTATAAGTATTTGGTCAGCCGTAAAATGCCAGAAGGGTTTGCGTACATCGGTAAGAACACGGTCATGTGCCTGTTTGCTAAGGCAAATCGAGACATTTACGAAAATTTCCTTCACAGCCTGACTTCGCTTAGGTATGCGGACAAGGCGATGGAGCAGGAGTTCAGCCGTTTCTTGCCAAAGGTTTTGGAGTCGTTTGAAGCGAAGGAAGAGGACGTCTTAGGGGTAATTCTCTCGAAACCTTCGGACTTGTTCTATCTTCGAGATATTCTCAATCATTATCATGGGAAGGTACCTCCGCGCCATGTTGCGTGGATTGTCAGCGCTTTGTTGAATTTGTCATGTTTCATCCATTATAATCAGCGGGCGCATAACGGGATCACGCTTGATACCGTCACCATTTCGCCGCCGAATCACTCGGCAGTTATTGTTGGGGGTTGGGGCTTCTCGAAACCGCTTGGTGATCGTCTTCTAGGGGTACCGGATGAAGTCTATGATATCATGCCTAACAAGGCTAAGTCTAGTGGTACTTCCACGCATTTGACGGACTTGGAAAGCATCAAGTTTATCGCTCGGACTTTGCTTGGGAATCCGGCTGGTACTATGTTAGTTCGTGATCCAGAAATTCCAAAGCCTTTTGCGGAGTGGGTGTTACATCCAGCTGGGGATACACCTTTTAAGGAGTATACGCATTGGCAGAAGGTGTTGGACGCGTCGTGGGGTAAGCGGCAGTTTGTCGACATGCCTATTCGGTTTGAGGATATTTACCCACCTGAAAGGAAATAAATCCTCGTTTTCAAGATATAGCTTGTCATCTTTAGACTTATGCGTTATACTACACACAATAAATTTAAGGAGGCGTTATACATATGGGTAGCGGACGTTGGAGTTCTTCCGACTGGGATGCTTACTCGCGCACTCATATCGCGGGCAAAAAGTCGACTTCTGGGTATGACGGGATTTACAGCGCAAGTTCTCTGCACAAAGATCTCAATCCGAAAGGCGTGATCCGCGAGTCACGGGATTCGGCGGATAATCCGAACGCCACCCCGATCATGGTGTTCCTCGACGTCACCGGGTCGATGTCGATGGTGTTGGACGCGATGGCGCGTACCGGACTGCCGACGCTGGCGACGGAGATCTACAATCGGAAGCCTGTTGCAGACCCACACATCCTGTTTGGGGGTATCGGTGATCCGTACTACGATGATGCTCCGCTTCAAGTCACGCAGTTCGAGGCGGACATTCGCATCGCGGAACAGCTCACGAAAATCTGGCTTGAGAAGGGCGGTGGTATAAATGACTTCGAGGGTTACGCATTGGCGTGGTACTTCGGGGCGTTCAAAACCAGCACCGATCACTTCGAGAAGCGCGGCAAAAAGGGCTACCTGTTTACTGTAGGCGATGAGCGCCCGACGCCGGAGCTTACGAAGGGGCAAATTCTCGAAGTGTTCGGGGATGAAGTGCAAGCCAACATGAGCGCGGAACAGCTCTTGAATGCGGTTACACGGCAGTACGAGGTCTTTCACATCGTGGTCAAGGAAGGCAGTGGCTGGCTGCATGACAGCAAGGAAGTGGAGCGCCAGTGGCGTGAACTGCTCGGTCAACGGGTCATCTTCCTCGACGATCATACCAAGATGGGTGAGGTTATCGTTTCCACCCTGCAGGTTATGAACGGGGAGGACAAAGCTAAGGTTGCCGCAAGTTGGGATGGTTCGACCAGTATCGTGGTTGCCAAAGCGCTCGACTCGCTGACACTGATTCCGCAAGATCCAAACACGGGTATCCGTCGCTTCTAATCGCTTCTAACTGAGTTTTAACTCAGTGTATCAAAAGTTCTTAAGCACTGGAGTAACTCCAGTGCTTTTTTCTTAACTATGTGTTTTTGTGTAGGAGAAAGTTGTCTTGTAAGGAGAAAAAGGTTATAATGCTTGTATAAATAATTCTCGTAGAGAGGGGTTCTTTGAATGGGGAATTTCGATAAGATAGTTAGAGTGGTTATTGGAGCGAATTTTGGGGATGAAGGTAAGGGTTTGATGACGGACTATTTTGTTTCGCAAGCTCTTGATGAAGGACGTAAACCGTTGGTCATCCGATTTAATGGTGGAGCGCAAGCGGCACATACGGTCGTAACTCCAGAAGGGTTGGAGCATGTCTTCAGTCATTTCGGTTCCGGTACGTTGCAAGGGGTACCAACCTATTTGAGTCAGTTTTTCATCTCGAATCCGACAATGTTCGTGAAGGAGCATAGGGTTCTTTGTAAGAAACTTAAAGGAAAAATCCCACTTATTTATGTGCATCCTGACTCTCTTGTCACTACTCCAGTGGATGTATGGATAAATCAAGCAGTTGAGCGAGCAAGGGGTGATGCTCGGCATGGAAGTTGTGGTTTGGGGATCAGTGAAACGGTAGTTCGGAATGAGCATCCGCTTACCAAGGTGCATTTGCGCGTTCGTGATCTGTTGAATCACAATGAGCTTCGCGCCAAGTTGAAATTCTTGGTCTATGACTATATGCCCATGCGGTTATCGGAGTTGGGGTATCCGAAACTTCATCATGAGTTTCTTTCGTTGGACGTCAATCTTTTGTTCAATAACTTTTTGGATGATGTTCAGTTCTTCCTTGATCATGTCTTAATCACGACGGACAAAGCGCTTTTCGAACATTTCGATGCACTTATTTTTGAAGGCGCTCAAGGTTTGTTGCTGGATCAGGACTTGGAGGAGTTTGCACCGCATATTACTCATAGTAAAACCGGGTTGATCAATGTTCTCAAGATTATCGCAGGTTCAGAAGGTTGGTTGCGTTCACTTCAATATCCAGTTGCGTCTAATGAGACGGGGGTGATTATGGAAGTTTGTTATGTGACCCGAGCTTATCTTACACGTCATGGTGCAGGGAGGATGGACACGGAGCTTCCCGAGAAACCGTATCGGGGTATTCATGATCCGACGAATCTTCCAAATGAGTGGCAAGGTTCTTTGCGTTTTGGGTATTTGGATCTCGATCAGCTCAATTTTTATGTGCTTTTAGATAAGCTCCAGGGTGAGTCCTTCAAGTTTTATCTTTCCGTTGCAGTTACTTGTATGGATCAAATCGATCCGGTTTGCTATGCGGTTCGTAATGGGAAGTTAGAGCAACATACGAAAGAATCGCTTCTCGACGTCATTTCGAGTACGAGTCTTTTTGCACGGATGTACTCATCATGGGGTAGGACACGGGAAACAGTTTTGGACTCCTTTCAATTGTCTTTACTCTAGGTCTTTAACCCTCACTGATGTGAGGGTTTCTTTTATGGGGGATAGGACTAGTTGTTTTTCTGGGTTGAGGAGGTTTTAAGTTTAGGTTGAAGAAAGGAGAGGTTCCACGTGAACCTCTCCTTTTATTTTGATTTTATGTCTTTTCTTGTAACTAGGTGCAGGGATTTCTTACTTCGGATTATACTTTTAGGAAATTGAAAGGAGGGTTATTCATGCATCAAGTCTTGGGTAATGTGACGATTTCGCAAAGCGTTTTCGCTATTTTGGCGTCTAAAGCCACCTTGAAGGTTGAAGGGGTAAGTCGTTTCGGGGCTACTCTGATGGAAACTATCAACTCGTTCATCACTCGGAATACGCATCAGCAGGGAATTACGGTTCAGCAAATTGATGACTCTGCGGTGATTTTTGACATTCGTCTTGTTGTGGATTATGGGTTTAATCTGTTGAAGGTTGCCGCCGATGTTCAAAAAGCAGTGATCGAAGAGGTCGAAGCTATGACGGGATACCGAGTGGATGCGGTTAATGTGACTTTTGTTGATATTCGGATCAATACTTCTGAAGCACCTTCGAAGTAATCTTTCTACGACGGCATATAAGGCTAAGGCTTTTGTCTTAGCCTTCATTGTTTATATAGCGGGGTGTTTTTCTTTGGAAGTCGAGTTAGAGTATATTTGTCCATTTTGTAAGACACGGAATCATGAGTCAGAAAGGTATTGTGTCATCTGCGGTTGCGATCTGACAGGTGCTGAGGCGCTTCCCAAGGAGAGTTCGCTCAAGCGACTTTCATCCGTGCTTAAGTGGTTTTTCCGTGCGGTATGCTGGGCGTACGTGTTCATGTTTGTCGTTTTGACCCTGAATTACACGATGATCATCATGCTTCCTTATGGAATTCAGCGTTCTTTGGAGGGTATTCCGACGTTACAATCGTTCTCGTCACGTGTCGCGGCGGAGATCAATCCGTGGTTGTGGGGTTTTGCCAACGTTTCTTTCGATAGGCAGGAGTACGCCCCTATCGAGGTCGATTTCTTCACGGAGGATTTTGAGCTTCGCACGGATTTGAAGGGGTACGGTTCTCAGGATAATCCAGTTCCTTTGGGTGTAGAAGTTGATTTTGCGGTGAAGCCTTATTTTGGTTCTAACGTAGACAACTTTACTATTCGTGTGAATGAGGTCGTTCGTGGAGAAGCAGTCGAACCTCTCCTGCGTGATATGGGGTTAACCACTGAGGACTTGGAATCTTCGTTTGGGGGTTATTATGAGTATCTTTTGATAAACGCAACGTTCACTTGGCACTCGTCTTCCCTTGGAATGGACTCGATAACTCTCCCAAACAATCCGTTTTATGGTTTGGTTTCACCCAATGGCGAGCATTACTCACAGGCTTTATTTAAGCCGACGAGCCATACGCTAAAAAGTGTGTTGTATCCCGGCGATTCGTTTTCTGGTTGGGTTGCTTACGAGGTACCGAAATCACAGGATGAGTTTTTCTTAACCATTGAAGGGGTGCAAGGTACGCTCGACGATTACGAACATATCACGGTTTATTTTTCTGTGAATAAAGACTTAAAGGTTGGATAGATTTACATGGTAGTTGTTCATTCGAAGAACGCGCATGCAGACTCTACATTTCCGTTGATCCCTTGGATGGGGTACTTCTCTTGACACTTTAGTACTTTTGTGTTAAGATATTCTTATATTTCATCAAATCTTGCGTGTTGGGGTGCTGAAAATGCAAATATCAACTCCGTTCTCGGTGGATTTAGCTTCTTGCGGGTCTACTCAAGGGGTTCGTGCGTCCATTTTCAGCTCTGTAACGCGGGGACTTTTGTATTCAGTTCTGAAGGAGTCCGGTTATTACGGACTCCTTTTGGTGTTGCGCTTAGAACTCGTGGAGCGTCTGGAGCGTAAGGTGTTTGAATACAAAAGTTCACTGCGATCAGCACTCGGGGTTACGTGTAGGATAACACGCTTCGAAGCAGGGTGAGGGGTATTTCCTTTATCCTTTGCTTGTTAGATGGCGTGATCAGTAATCTGCGAAGGTTGCTGATCACGCCTTTTCTTTTGTTCGGAGGGGATGGAATGACTGAGAATGGTGAGTATCTAGGTGACTTGAAATTCTTATATAACTTTCAAATTTCATTAAGACTTCAGCTTAAGGCTCTCAGACAAAAGTTCATTTTTCGAGGGCTTATTTAAGTGTTGCCAACAAACCAGTTAGACTTTGCGAAAAACTATAAGAAAAAAGTTTCAAAAATGTGTTGACGGCGTTGTGTAGCCATGTTATAGTATAGACATCTCGCTAGGGCGGGTACTAAATAAGGTGCTGTAAACTTCGACAGGTCTTGCATGGGGAAGCGGCGAAGAAGGCGAGTCGCGGCGGACTGTAAATCCGTTGTCTAATGGCTAAGTGAGTTCGAATCTCACCTTCCCCACCATAACATGGCGTGGTGGTGAAACGGTCTAACACACCGCCCTTTCAAGGCGGCATTTACGGGTTCGAATCCCGTCCACGTCACCATATCATGGTACGTTCGTCTAGTGGTCTAGGACACGAGTGGCGCGACGCCGAGAGACAGGGGTTCGAATCCCCTACGTACCATTCTTAACTTTACGCCATCTTTGCGCCCGTGGCGGAAGTGGCGAGACGCACGGGACTTAAAATCCCGAGACTTTGGGTCATACAGGTTCGATTCCTGTCGGGCGCACCATTGAGTTAAATATGCGTCTATGGCGGAACTGGCAGACGCGCACGACTCAAAATCGTGTGTCTTCGGACGTGAGGGTTCGACTCCCTCTAGACGCACCATAATTTCCTGCGTCCGTGGCGGAATTTTGGCAGACGCGCTAGATTTAGGCTCTAGTGTCTTCGGACGTGCAGGTTCGAATCCTGCCGGACGCACCATATTTGATGGGAGGTTACTTGGAGCGGAGGGTAGCTCCCTCTGGAGGTTCGATTCCTCCTTGGTGGTCTAGGCTGGTGCGTGGTAGCATCGGTCGGCGGGTTCGATTCCCGCAACCTCCCACCCAACATGCGGTCGTGGCGGAATTAGGCAGACGCGCTATCTCGAGGGGGTAGTGTCCGCAAGGGCGTGAGGGTTCGACTCCCTCCGACCGCACCAAAACTACAGTAAACGAGGGGTATTTTTGCAGGAATTATTCAAACTTGGATTGGTGGCTTGTGATATTGTACCGGAGAAACAAGCTCGCAGAATAGGGCACTCGGAGCATTTGACTTTGTCGTTTCCTCATCGAAGATCGGTGGTATTGTTTCGCGCTGAGTGGGACAAAGAAGCGTTCATGAAAGTTGGAGTGCATTGGGTTTCACCCAAGGGAAGTGACAAGCTTGTGCTTGATTATAAGCACGATATTCTTGGTTTGTACTTGGGGTATCCTCCCGCCGCTGTAACGTCATATATGCGTGGAAACACCGACTGTACCATGTATTTTGGGGGTACTGGCTTCCGGGCAAGGTATGCGGATCTTGAGGACAATTTGGACTATCTCTGCCGACATTACGGAAGTACGGGTTTCAAGTGCAGTGTTCGTCTGGATGCTCAGGATAAGTCTTACGCTGTTACGGAGGTTTGGGATGTAAATACGCTTTCCAGAGTTGGATAATAGCTCGTAGCTTGCGGTTAAAAGGATTGAAGGGAACAAATGACGTTCTCTGTTTCTGAGCGCAAGGCTATAGCTCTAGTGCTTTTCGTTGTACTTCAAGTTGCCCTATGCGATTCTGAACAGCTTGCGGTTTTTGATTATTATAATTATACAATGCCGTGGGTTCCTCGGACTTTGAACAAGGAAGTCTACACAGCGGTTTCGCGGGCATTTCAGCGGTCAACTGACCTAAGTGCAAGTTATATTCAACCGGAATCTTTCTCTATAACATATGTCTCGGATTAGGGGGTAATGATATGCCACGGCATTCACAGGTTACGGTTATCGTCACGGGTGATCCTAAAGAGTTGGTAGAACACTGTGCGTCAATGGCACGAGCGGGGGTCGCATTCTCTTTCAAGATGTGGGAAATTCGTGCTAAGTTTGACACCTTGGCGGGAGCGCAAACTTTTGCCAATAATCTTCGCGTCAATAGTGGGTTGCATACCCATATCAAACCTTAGACGGGTTTCCGTCTAAGGTTTTCCTCTGGATCGGTGGCTGAGCGGTTGAAGGCGGCGCGTTTCTAATGCGTTGGGGGAGTTTGACTTCCTCCGAGGGTTCGAATCCCTCTCGATCCTCCACTATTTTTTTTTTGAGGTGGTTTTCTTGGTCACGTCTGATAAGAAGCTCAAACAAGCGGTGGACGATTTGTTCGCCCGTGGAGTTCTTCCGGTCGTCGATGTGGAGTTTGACTATTTGCAGAGCGCGTATATCGAGAGGAAACCGTTGTTTTCGCATTTTCAGCAGTTGCGTGAGGCGGGTACGCTCCCGTCGCTGGACTCCCTTTCGAAGGAGCAGTTGCGCCATCTTTGGTATATTGAGGTAGTCCCGGACAGACACATCGCTCAGCTCTTTGGTGTACCGCTGAAGGCTGTTCGTCGCCGTCGGCAAGAGTTGGGTATCACTCAGCTTTCCTGTATGGTGGCGCAGTTGGAGTTTGGCGGTAAGACCTTGATCGCCTACCCTCTCCCCTCAGCATAAAGCGGGAGTAGGGGTATCTTGCTTTATGGTAGTCTTAGCTTCTCCACCTTATCTCACTTCGTTAATTTTTAACGACTACCTGAAAATTGAGGGGATTCCTAGTATGCGACTCTTGAAAAATCTTCAATTTAATGGTACACTAGTAGAGAAATGCGGGAGCCTTGGGGTTACCGGGGGCGGCGGTAGATAAAACCCTTATCGAAAGCCGTACATCTCTCGCGACTCTCTACTGGAGGTATATGGTCATGATGCTGGGGGTACAAGAAATCGTTGCGGCGGCTCCGGTTTTGATGGGGAAAGAAGTTCGTCTGCATTTGCACACAAATCATGGTGGTCGGAAATCCTATGTGGTTACCATCAAGAAGGTTACCCCGGCGGGCTTGGTCACGACCAATGGCAACCATAATTTGCAGACGGTCATCGGTGTGGAGACGCTCTTGTAAGGAGGAGTAGTTTATGCGTTCTCGACGGCGCACCAACTATGCGATTGAGGGGGTACGTCGGGCAGTCGATACCACTATCCGCACGAGTTACCCGCCGCATGTCAAGGTGGAGCGTCTCCGCGCGATCCATATGGTATTAAACAACTTCAAGTATAGTATTCGGTCACTTCCAGACTGGGATGAACTCCAGCGTTTGGAAGTTCGAATACTCGATTCCATTAACGACTATCAGTCGCAACTTCCTTCCGGTGTAGTCACCCATTACTGATTGGGGTCTTGCGCTTATCAGACTGACATGGTAGGCTATGAACAAATGTTGGATGGTTGGCAGAGTGGTTGAATGCGCTCGTCTTGAAAGCAAGAAGGGGTGTGAGGAGCATCCTTCGGGGGGTTAGAGTCCCTCACTGTCCGCCATACTTTTGCGGAGCCGTGTCCGAATGGTAAGGAGGCGGTCTTGAAAATCGCTTAAGGCGGTTCGTCACCGCTGTGCAGGTTCGAGTCCTGTCGGCTCCACCATACTTTTCTCTTTTGGTGGAGAGAAGGTAAGGGTTGGATTTGTGGATTATCTATTAATGTGGTCGTTTGTCTTCCTTGCGATCCATGTGCATTGGGGGTATTAAAGAGTGCGGTTTGAAGGTACGTGTCCTTTTGTTGGTTGTGCAAAAACGTATCCGCATGAGCATTCCACTTGTCCTGACTGTGGTGCAGTTCGATTCGGGAATATGTTTTGTAACACTTGTGTAAAGACATGGGATATCAGTCCTGTTATGAAGATGCGACTTATCTCAGCGAACACTGAACGTGGCACGAAGATCTATCCGCTTTGATTTGGTATTTTAGTTTGTATATGCATCCGTACCCAAGTGGTTTAAGGGGCGAGTCTGCAAAACTCGTATTCGCTGGTTCGAATCCAGTCGGATGCTTTTACTTGAGACCTGTGAGACCTGTCGGTAGCGTGACGGGTCTTTTTCTTTTGACGCGCATGCTTTTGTACGATCATGCACGGTATGGGGTATTTTTAATCTTTGCGCTTAACTTGCTCAAGAAATTCGGACTGTGATAGTTCGGGTGTGAGTTCTTGACCAGCGTATGTTCCATACGCTGGTCTTTTTCTTTCTTCTTGGTTGAAATAAAGTTGGGGGTTAGCTTTACCTGCTTGTCCTAAAGGGAAAATTTTGTTACAATAAATAAGTAACTGCTCTTTTTCTCTTATTGTTAATTCTGGTCGTTAGGAAGGTGCTTTATGGTATGGAGATTTGGATTTGAGTTAGAGTTTACTGGTTTACATCGTCAAGATGTAGCGAAGTTGATGATGAACTATTTTGGCGCTTCCCATTATGAGTCGGTTTTGTCTACGGTGCATGATGACCCTTATTTCTATTATGTTGTACGGGATGCTCAAAAACGTCGTTGGAAAGTAGTTCGGGATCGGAGTATTACCTCTGCGGTTTATGCGGATAAAGCACCTTCTGATCATTTAGGTGTTGTGTCGCTGACGGATCAAGGGGTTATTTTGTTTGATGATAACGACTATAAGGCTGAGTTAGTAACTCCAGCACTCACTTTGGACGATTTGCCTGTCCTGCTCGGGTTGGTCATGGAAATTCGTCAGAGTGGGGGTATTGTCAATCATACTACAGGGATTCATATTCATGTAGATGCTAATGACGATTTGGGGTATATGCTGGGTTTGTTGTCTCGTTTTGCGGCGAATCAGGATGCTATTTTGAGTTACTTCAAAACGGAGGTTTATCGTCGAGAGAAATATTGTAAGCCTTTCCCTCCTGAAGCAGTACAGGACTTCACGACTTTACATGGGAATATTTATACTGTACCCGATTTATTGGCGGTATATCGCGCTGTTTTGAGGCATGGGGTAACAGAGGACAACCCTCATCCTGAGCGTTATTATGCGCTTAATTATCATAGCGTTGAGAAGCATAATACGGTAGAATTTCGATTTTTCAATTCTACATTGGAGTCTTCTGAGGTTCAACATATTGTGGAATGGATATATGCGTTTACAGCTCTTGGGGAGCTTCATTTGCCGGATCAAGATTTGTTAGTTGCGATGTAATAGAGTTGACGCGTCGGTGTCTGTACCTGACGCGTCTTTTCTTTTCCCGAATTTGTAAAGTATATTCGAACCCTCGTTGGGGTAGGCTAAAACTGCAGTCAATTCACTTATGGGAGGCGCTTTTCATGGCGAAAACTGGTGTTTATGGTGATCCTGCTATCGAGACAAAAATCTCATTAGCGGGTTCTGAGGTTGTAGCTGTTAAGAAGAACGGTCAAGGTGATATCGAAAAGTTCAAATTGGCGGATGGTCGGGTTATCAGCTATGATGAAGCGATTTCATTGGTTAAGAGTAATCAATCTCACGGTCTGATTTTGCAAAAAGGGAACACTGGGCAAGCTGTTTTGCGTTCTAAGCCTGATGCTTCTGATGATAATAACTTGGATTCCCTCCCGACTTTTGAATAATTTTTTGACTTATAGAGGAACTCCCTTTGGGAGTTCTTTTTATGTTATTGAGGTATTATTTTTAGATAAAAGTTTCAGGATGTCGGAAACTTGCTGGCGTTTTAATGAAACGTTTTTTATACTATTAACATCTTCATGGTTAGGAGGTAGCGAGTTTGAACTGGTATGGTTTAGAATATTTTTCCGGGAAGAGCACGGGAAAGAATCTTCATCGTTTTGTGAAACTCACGCGTCCTTATCAAGGGGTCTGTCAAGGCACTATTTTTGTGGTTAAGGAGTATCTTCCCGGCACGGATCTTATCTGTGTTGTTAATAAGGAGTTTCCTTCGGGTTTTGTCGTACCTTCGGAGTTGTTGGAGTTCAGCTTGCTTGAGTGGCGTACTGTTACGCACGGACATTTCGGACTACCGAAGGGTACTTGGTTGGTGGTTTTTGTGCAGGAGATTGAGGATCAGGACGTTTTGTCGCTTTCTTTTGAGTATTATGATTCTCAAGGCAAGTTGGTGGGTTCGGAAGTTATGCGAAGTCCGTTGTTAATGGTGGCGGAAGCCTAGTGGGGGGGTAGGTCATGAATGCTTTTGTAGTTGAAGGTACTGCGGATGAGCAACACTTAAAAACGCTTTACCCTGACTTGTACTGCGTGGTTACATATGGTACACGCATGAATAATCGGGTAAAGTCGCTTATTGAGAAGGCTTTGCAAGAGTGCGATCAGGTTTTTCTGCTCTCCGATCCCGATGAGGCTGGAGATGCGTTGGCACATATGGTCATGCGTTTCTTTCCTACGGTAGTGCGTATTCCTTTGAACCCGGAACGGTGCAAAGTGCTGAATGCACGGGGCAACCGTTACTCTTACGGGGTCGAGCATGCGGACTTGGAGTATCTGAAGACTGTCTTGCAAGCCTATGTTAATTAACTCTTTGTTGGACTTCCATAAATAATCTATTGACATATCTATGAAATTTTGGTATAATGATCGAGGTCTTTCTCGCCTGTTCTATTTCTATATGATGGAACTGCGGGAATGTACCTCTTTTATTTTTCTATAATGACTTAGGTTGTCCTTTTATAGAAGTACATATTTGTCATCTTTTCGGTCTAGAAACCTGCAGTTGTTTGATGCTTTTGCTACGCGGGTCTATATTAGGTAGCTAACTAAGGAGGGGTAGGCATGCCGAAAATTTTGGCGGTTTTGATGGATGGTAAAAGCCCATCGAATCCTTTGGGCTTGCGGTTTGAAATTGAAAACAGTGATAATACTACGTCGTTGGTAGATGTGCCGATCACGGACATTCCAAAGCGCTATCATGAGGCGCTGGTGGCATTTCCGCGTTTGTTGCTGTATGAGCGCGGGGAATATTACGCCACGGAGCAGGAACTGAATTCCGGGGTCTTTGTGGATGGGGCTGATCCGTCGGACTATCCTTGGTTGTTCACCTGCTTTGACAAGGAGTATTTTGACACGGACAATTGTGACTCGGTGGTGGACATGCTCCAGTGGCTCCGGGTGTATTCTAACCTTACTGCTTCGGAGTTGTATGCGCTCGGGCAAAGCATGATGAAATACCTCACCCCAGAAAAATTCTCGCAAGCGGTGTTTAATCGCTTCCCAGATCATCCTGAAGCGGGGCATGTCATTCGCTCTATCTTCATGGCAAGGGGTACGGCACTGGAGCGTGATGTAAAGGAGTTCAATAAGTTTGTAAATGAACTGCGCCAGCAAGATCTGATTCCGGTTCGAGCGCTCCCGCCACTTGATAAGGGGTTTGACTCCTTAAACTACTCTCTCCCGCTCGATGAAGCCCAATGTTCGACGCCTGAAGCGTTTCTGGAGGCGTTCCAAGCACTGCAACGCGGGGTAGGAACACCGGACAATATTCGTGTCTGCACAGGGCGCGGAGAGTGCTACACTCCTGCAGGTTTCCGGGTTAAAGGGAAGGTTTTGGCGGTTGCTAATCAAAAGGTCAATTTCTTCAAAAATGCAAATGGGGAATTCTGCGTTTCGCAAATCGACAAGCCGAAGTTGGTTCAATATGTTTCGAACTATGAAACGATGCCGCTTCGCGCTAGGAAATCCGGCAAACGTCCGGTAAAAAGTATCTTGGTCGATATTAACAAGATCGTTGGGATTTGGGTACATCAGAGCGCAAAACATCTGTTCCCGGTAGCGGAGCAGATCGCCAAGGATTTGAATATTCAGGTTTTCACCATTTCGCTCTAATTCTCTATTATACATCCTTCAAGTGGAGAAGTTGCATTTAAGTGCGACTTCTCTTTCTTTTTGGATGTGGTAGTGGATGTAGGACATAACTCTTAGCTACTCGCAGGGAGGGGGTATTTTTATGTTGCGAAATGCAGTTCCGGTTGAGGTGCGGTTTATTCAAGATGGGGCTGGTAGGTCGGTGTGTCCTTGTGTTTTAACGGAAGTAGGTCTATTTTCTACCGGAGATGGTTCGGTTCATTTGGAGGCGGTTTATCAATCGGTAGACGGTTCGTTGGCGAAGAAACCAGTGAAATGGCTTAACATCTCCAGCGGGGCTTTCGTTTTGACAAAGCCGACTTATGGTATGAAGAAGGGCACTCTCATCGCCAAGTTCTCCGAACGAATTAACGGGGATACGTGGAGCGACTATTATATTACCCAGGATGGGGTACTCTTACTGGAACATGATTTTCGTCAGCTCCCCAACAAAAAGACTATTACTCTGCAACTGAGACGTCATTACAATCCTTTCAAAGTCTTTTTCCGGGATCTTGTCAATCGTTTGACGCACAAGGGGTAACTGTAAGGTTCTCTTATATCGTTGGACTCATCTCGTTTTATTATGAGGAGAGTACATTCCTGTTACAATTTGTTAAAGTTACTCGAATCGGGGTAGTTTGTTTGATTCTGATTTACATTGATATGTTAGCGCCTTTGGCGTTGGCATAAATTTTACATTTTAGTGGAGGGAAACAGAAAATGAGAGCAGAGAGAAAGGGTTTCAAAAAGTGGGTCATTACGTCTATGAGTGTCGTGGCACTTTTGGCGGTGTTGACGGCGTGCAACGACAAGAAGCCTACGGATTCTCCGGACGTCGCTCCCGCTCCTGCCCCGTCGGAAAGCGTCATTGAGGATCAAGCCAATGCTCCTATTGATGAGCAGTCGACGGTAGAGGAAGAGACTTCCGCTACGGAAGATGCCACTGGGGTGGAGGAAGACGCGGTATCACCGTCTGAAGACGGTGTAGTCGAAGAACCTTCGGCTGATATCGAAGTTGCACCCGAAGAGTCTGATGTTACGGAAGAGGCTCCGGCAGAAAATGCAGATACTCCGGTTGGGGTAGAAGTGCTTCCAGCCCCGTCTGATGAACCGGCTGTGGAGATCGAAGTAACTACGGAATCCACCAACTAATTCTTTCGCACATTGATAAAGACCCTCCGAAAAGGGGGTCTTTTCTTTTTAGTATATAGTTCTTTCGAGGTACTGTAAACTAAGTTCTATTGTATCATTAAATTAGAGGAGCGAATGACTATGTACGGAATTCATTGTGCTTCAAAAATTAAGTTTAATCCAGCGGATCTGGCGCATGCGGTGAGTGTTGTTGGGATGATTAATCCTGATGAGCAACTTTCGCGGGCGGCACATCGAATGGCGCAAATTGTTGTTAATACGGGTTCGACGCTCGTTACGGACACTACGGTTGGGGTAAATCATGCCGCTTTTTATGGTGCTATGAAAGGTGAGTCTAACAATCCGGCAAGACCGAAGTGTGTTTTGCTTATTCGAGAAGACTTGTATTACAATGAACGTAAAGTGGAGCGTGGGGAAATTCGCTCTAAAATTACTAACGCCCATAATCATGGGGTGGTCATTACACTCAGTCCTGCGCTCTTTTCTGATCCGGGAGTTCCTGTTATTCCAATCATGAAAGCCGCTCTTTCTGGTGAAATTTACGTTATGTCGCACGCGAATAATATTTTGGGTTCGGCAAGGACAGTTGTCAGCTATGCGAATTTGTTCAACCGGATGGTAAGGGTTTTCGGGGCAGATGGTCTTTCGAAGCCTGTTAATCCACGCATTGTCGGGGTAGCAGAGTTTCCTAAAGGACGGGTTGGAGAAGCGTTGCGGCGAATCATTTGGGAGTTGACGCGGCGCGAAGTGTAAGTGTATAATAACTTCAGTAGTACCACCAACATTAAATGTTGGTGGTCTTTTTGCGATAATGGGTTGGACAAGCCTTAAATAAATATTCTTAATGAGAGGAGGGTTTGTTATTGGTCAATTACGCCTTGATCGGGCAACAAGTCGATTTTTCCCAGCGGCATAAATTTAAGACTGTAATAGGTTCTCGTCGAGCGTCTGTTGCACTTCGAGATGTTGCGAGTTATTTTTCGTGGAAATTTGTTGAATCTGGCTTTACTGTCGTCTCAGGCTTGGCGGAAGGAATCGATACAGCGGCGCACTTAGGTGCATTAAAATCGGATGCAACTCATCCGAGAACGGTAGCCATTGTTTCAACTGCACCTTCCGAGTTGTACTATCCAGCGGCTAATCGTCAGTTGGCAGAGCGGATCAAGCAACATGGTGCTATTCTGCATCCGTTTGTTACTAAAGCGAAGTGGGAGCGGGGTGTGCGGTTTGGGCAACCACAAAAGCGCTTGGTTGAGCGGGATATTCTGCAAGCATCTTTGTCTTCGGAAGTGTACGTCGTGTCAGATGACCCCGTCATCTCTGGTGGTAGTCGTTGGGTGTTGAATTACGCCAAATATCTGGGGGTATCTACTTATCGAATTGATTCTGTAGGTAATATTCACCCTGACCCAGATTTTGTGGTGGAAAAGAAGCTTATTCCTTGGGAGTTGGAGTTGGCGTGGGAAGATTTGACCCGTCTTCTTCAGCATCCTTGCACTTGCATGAGATGGTAGTTTCGCTTATGTGAGTCAATCAGGGGATAGGGAGGGGTATAGAGATGGTAACTTCATATGAGCAGTCTGTTTTTGGAGGAATCGAAGATACTTTCAATGCTTCCGAGTACACCAGTAATAAAAGTCTGTTTCATCGGAAGGTGCAGTTTGCGTCTTTCTTACCTGAGTTGTCGTCTATTCTTTCCCCTATGGAGTGGTTTGATCTCTCGATCACTTTGTTGAATGATTTGAAGAAGGATGACTTTGTTTTCCGTGAGCAGGAGGACATTCATGGGCGGTTGGGGGTATATATGTCTCCTGAAAGACATATGATTCTTCGCCGTATGTTTCCAAAGTTTCTCGATAAACTCGAACGGGAAAAGATGGTTACATCTCGAGTGACATACGATGCGGGTCGAATGCACCCTCTGTTACGTGGAATTTCTAAGAGTGTCTCTCGTTCCTTTATCACCGAGGAAGGGTTGGACAAAATTGTTTCTTTGATGCAACAGACTTCTTGGTATCGTCGGGATCTGTCGCAAGCTGAAGTTTTTGAGATAGTTTCCCGTGATACACGTAGCTTTCTTACAGGAGTAGGACTTTTTGGGAGTTTTGCGAGAAATCAGCAGAATGAACTCAGCGATGTTGATCTTGTGCTGTTCGATACAGTCACGCGGAAGACTCCTGAAGCTATTCCATTGAATACGGCATTTCGGAAGTATTTTCAATCTCGCCTTTCTGCAGATCTCGGACGTCCGGTGAATTTTATCGCTTGGTGTGCACTTTCTAAAAAGGCGAAGTCTAGGATTACTCCGCATATGATTTATTTTCCGCGTTCTGGACTTTGCTCGATCACCCTTTGGGATGACTTGGTATTGGAAAAGGAAGGAGCGGATTTACGAATGAAAGGGGAGGGTGACAATGCCTTCTAATGTTATAGCTGGTGGCGTACCTGTTAGTCTGTACACCGTTTTTGAAGCACTTTGTAATCATGTTCTTTCTTTGAAGTACTCTCGCGTGACGCTTATTGAAAATGGTCGTGCGGCGATTTTTACCTTGGCTCCTGACTATGTAAAGGTTCGAGGGGGTATTTCAGGCAGACGTAAGGTCAATGCTCGACTTATTCTCCGTTTTCCAGTGACGGGTCGGGGTAATGAATTCCGACATAACTTGAAGACTTTGAAGCAAGCGTACATGTCTGATACTTTTCTTCGTTTGTCTTTTCCTGATCGCGACATTATCTTTAGTGTATAATTAGACTCGTTTTTCGTGGACACCAGCCACATGCTGGTGTCTTTTTGTTTATTTTTGACTTAATTTGCATTTTTACAGAAATAAACCAACTGGCTTGATACCACTGTAACTTCTTAAAAATTAGAGGTGGTATCTTTGCCGAGTACTAGGTTTATTAACGAGCTTCGTTCGGCGGATTCGGAGAAACGTGTTGAGGCGATTTATCACGAAGCCCTTCGCAAAGGAATCAGCGATCTCGGCGGGCACGTTCAAAGCATCAAAACTCTTTACAATACGGATGGTATTTTGGATGGCGAGTTTTTGTTCGATGGTGCACCTCGCGTCTTTCGCATTATCATTGAGACCAAAATGGACGAATCGTTTACCAATGCAGTCGTTCGTTCGAAAGTATTGGCGCAGGTTGTCTACTATCTGAAGCGCTTTGAAGATGCCGGGGATGAACTTCCGAACATCATCTTTGTTGGTGATCGTAACGAGTGTTTTGTTGTGCATATCAACTATCTGCAAAATTACCTCAATTTCAACTGCGATTGGTCTATCGCTCCGAGTCTTGCGGGTTCTCGAAGTGTGGAATTGGTCGAAGCACTTACATCGGATGAAGTCCTTCAATCCAACTGTTTCGTTCACATCATTGACGATAATTTTGACTTTGAGGATGTTGTGAAGGATATCTGGCGGTTGGTCACGGGTGTAAAGACGAAATCTCGCATCACCGAGCGGAATATCTCTAAGATTTTCGAGCGTTTTTCTATGCACATCTTGAAACGCAAGCTTTCGGGGGAATCACTTTATACTCCACGTGAGCAAGTTGAGTATTTCATGAAGCTCGTACTTCATCAAGACGACTGTTATTTGCATCCTCGCAAAAAGGGTCGTGCCGTTATAGATGGGGTAGAGGTGCAAGTCAACTCGGATGCTTTTTCGTCCTTTACCAATTACTATGAGTTTAACTATAACGCCCTTGAGAAGAAAGAGTTCACGGCTATCGCTGACCGACTGATCGAGGATTCTGATCGTCGGCGCAAAGGGGATTTCTACACACCTACGGTTTGGGTGGATGAAGCGAACAAGATCCTTTCTCAACATCTTGGGGCGAATTGGAAGGATGAGTACGTGGTTTGGGACTGCGCGTGGGGTACGGGAAACCTCACTCGCGATTATAATTTTTCGGAGCTGTATTGTTCGACTTTGCATGACCATGATCTTGAGATCGGTAAAAAGTATAATCTTAACGCCCAAGCCAAGTTTCAATACGATTTTCTCAATGACGATGTTGAGTTGTTTGAGGGTCTTCGGCAAAAAGTTGCTAAAGGGTATAATCTTACCGAGAGGGACTTTTATGGTTCCAAGCTGTGGCAGAAAGCTCCTAGCTTGATCAGGAGTATGCTTGAGGGTAAGAAGTTGTTGTTCTTCATTAATCCACCGTATGGGACAAGCGGGGAAATGTCTTCCGCGATTACGGGCAAAGAGAAGAAAGTGGGTATCGCCGCAACCAAACTTGCTGAGTTCATGCGTCGAGACAACATGGGTGCGGCGACGCAACAGCTTTATGCACAGTTCATTTACCGTATTTACACCCTTAAGCTCTTGTTTGGGGTATCGGTGACGCTTGGACTTTTTAGCCCACCTCTTTTTATGACGGGCAACTCGTTCCGGCTTTTCCGGGATAATTTGATTTCTAAGTTGACTTTGATCGACGGTATGGTTTTTCAGGCTTCTGAGTTCGCGGACGTTTCTTCCAACTGGGGTATTTCGTTTACTTTATGGACGGATGAGGAACCTACCAGTAGCACTGGGGTTTATGTGCTTCCAGTGAAAGAGGGTCGTGTAGGACAGCCCGTAACTGTAGGCACTAAGCGATTTTATAGCGTGGATAATGAGACGTCCGCTACTACTTGGTGTAAGGAGCCTTTGGTTGGGCTTCGGACGTTCGATGCTCCGCAGTTGAAAAATGCCATCAATGTGAAGGAAAAGGGTGTCGGACGTCTGTGTGAAGGTGCTATGGGGTATATCTTTACTGCCGCTTCGAATAAGGTTGAGCATAACAACTCTTATGTTTGCATTGTTAGCAGTGCTTTTGCAAATGCACATGGTTGGCAAATCGTCGAAGGGAATTTCATGCGGAATATGGCGTACTTTACCGCTCGAAGACTGATAACAGGGAATTATGCGACTTGGGTCAACTCTAAGGATGAGTACCTCAAGCCGAATATTTCGCATCCACTGTATTCTCAGTGGGAAGCGGACGCCATTGTGTATGCTCTGTTCAATTCTGCATCGAATCAATCCTCGTTGCGGGGTATTGAATATAAGGATGCTTCTCATGACATTTATAACCATTTCTTCTTCATGTCTCGGAATGATCTGCATCAGCTCGCTCTTGGGGATAACCCGAACGATGAGGTCTATCATGATCTTGAAGCACATGGTCAAACTGAGCGTTTTGTCTATGAGAAGCTCCAACAGGTCAACCTCTCGCCAGACGCACAGGCGGTTTTGAATATGGCGCGTCAACTTGTTCGTGACTCCTTTAAGTACCGTAAGTTGTTCCATCAGGAACACCCCGAGTATCATATCACTGCATGGGACGCGGGTTGGTATCAAATTAAGGGGGTGTTGCGGGAGTATATGCCGGAGCAGTTGAGGGAGTTCAACGCGCTCTATAAAACCTTTGAAGACCGTATGCGTCCGTTTGTTGTTGAACTTGGTTTTCTGTACGACTATCCGGGGTATGAGGAAGACCTTCAAAAGCATCCCATTCCTAGCGTTAATTAAGGAATCTTCTTTTACAGTGCAGTAGGGTTATTTCCTATGGACATCGCCATCGTTAGGATGGCGATGTTTCTTTTTAGCACTTTTGCTTCAACCTGTGGTATAACAGGTACTTAAAATTTGGGGGTGTTTTATGAGTATGCCTATTCATACTGCGACTGCTCACGCTTCCTCGTCGAATATGGAGGAGTATCTTATGAGGCAACACGTATATCAGGCACAAGAGGTGTACAATCGTCTGATTCGTGTTCGTGAGCGTGTCAGGGATATTGGGGGTAGGATGGCGAAAAGCTACAAGCATATGTTCACTTCTCTCGAAAATGATGTTGGCGAGGTTATTAATCTCATTTTCTCGCAACGGCATCTTCCGGTTGTTGATTCAGATAATCCGGTCGATATCGCCAATTATATCTTTTTCGAGCATGCTTTTCGACCGTTGGAATCGTTCCAACGGTATATGACGCAGTTTGGTTTGCTTGCGAAGCATGATCCTACGGCACATTCGATGCTTGAATCTTTCTGGAACGAGTGGAGTGCTAGTTTCCAAGCGGCTACTCAAGAAGATTCCGAATCGGAAGCAACGACATCGGAAGTATCTTCTTTCTCAGAAGACATCGTAAACAAACTCCAGCATGGGGTAGGTGATACTACTGTTGCTGATCTTATCGCTACCATGCCTATGGAGGAGCTGGTTGCCCGGTTGACAGCTAGTCCGGTTGATTCTTCTGAGGAGACTGCGGAAGCTGTTGTTGAGGTAAAGCCGGAGTCGGAAGTCGACCCGGATGCAGATTTCACTTTTGAGGGGTATTATCCGGTTGTGGAGTTGGAGAAAGTTATCGCTTCACTCAATCAGGTCGCTCCTTTGTTGGATGAAGCGAATAAAGCCTTGTCACTCTATGACAGGGAAACGCAGGACTATCTTCATGCGTTGGAGCTTCTGGATTTGGATCAATATACGCTTGAAGATGTGGTTTTCCGTCTGTCGGAAGCGCGTAAAAAGCGCAGAAATGTGCAAAACTTCATTCGTCTTTGTGAACCGTTAAACGATTTGGTAACTCGGCATTCAACCTTCTTGCAAAGCGCTATCAAGACGAAGGCGACGCTGGTTAAAATGCGTCGGGGTATGAGTTCTCGTCGGTATTCGGTTCGAGAAGCCAGCGATTTGCAACCCTTGTTTGATGCTTTGTTCGATTCGCTGATTTCTGTTGAGGATGGGGAGGTTGTGTCTTTCACGGATGAGGACTCGATTTCGCCGGAGGCGTTGAGTTCGCAGTAATTCAGGAGATTCTGGTAAATTTCTTTTGACTTCTTTGTTGACGCTTTTTGACTAGGGGTGTAAGATAGATAGCGAAAGGTGGTTGTGGTAGTCCTTTCAAAACCTCATCCGACTTGGCTGAACGCTTGGGAGGGTAAGTAAGCGTGTAACGCAGTGGCGTTGAAAAATGGGGAGACTTTGGGATTTTACTCGTGAGGTGATCCCGATAAGCCCTGTTCCTCTCGCGGGAGAGGTACGCCATCCTCCTTCGGTTACACTCGGGTGGGGTTTTGAAAGGACTACTCGCCCCTTTCGGATCTCTCCTTCGCTTGTCTCGTTTAATCCAATCTCCTTTTCTCTGTTCGACCGGGTACTCGTATCGCCCGGTGCTTTTTTTTACTTTTGACTTTTGGATAAACATACGGATATATTATTGACGTTATTGGACTAGTTTTGTAGTATAAAAACTGGTATTCCTCCTTTTACTTGACCGGGTAGATCGGTAGTCAGTCTACTCGGTATTTTTTATACTTCAAACCTTCATTTCTTTTTAGGGTACTTGCTTGTTTTCTTGGGACTGGTTTTTTATACTAAGTACCAGTTTGGAAGATCTCTCAAGGAGGACTAGGATCATGAGATACCGCATGTGGAATACGTTGAAGAACACGGTCACTGTCTTCCACTCCTTCGAGGAGGTCATCGCGTACTGCGCTCGTTATAATCGTTGGTACTCGTGGTGGGGTAGCGACATTAATATCCCCTCGAATCCGCATCTGTTGCCGTATGAGAAAGCGAATCGCTTGTTGGGGGAACTCTTGGCTTTCTCACCTCGCGAGGCGTACTATACCGTACCGGGTCTGGAGTCGTCCGGGGTGCGTAATTTGATTTTCTTCGATCCGCTTGGGCGGGTCATGGACATGCGTGACTTTTGGTATGAAATCGCAAATTTTTCCTATCCGTCATTGAAGTCGCAACCTGATTGGGCGCTTCGGCGGAAGGGGAAGCATCCGAGGATCACGGTGATTTTCCGGCAAACTCCGGTACCTCATACGGGTCGTTGGAAGAAGGGAGCGGTTTGTAAGAATCCGCAAACTTTTCAGGAGCGGAAACTGTCTTTGGATGAGGAACATGCGCCGTATATTCGCCCTTCGAGAAAGGCGCGGGCGCTTCCTTCGTATCGTCTGGCAGGAGGACGTAATTATTACCGCTCTTGGAAGCATCAGTCCAAGCGGAAACATCAATGGGATCGACCCAGAAGGAGGGAGACCTCATAGAGGATTTTGTTATCCGTCGAGCGCGGGTTTCGGACACCCCTGAGATCTTTCGTATTGTGCAGGACTTGCAAGCGAGGGGTATCATTTCTACGACGGATACTTTTAAGATGTACCGCCAATCTATTAAGCGCTCGAAGCTGTTTCTGGTTTTAGAGTCGCAAGGGAAGGTTGTAGCATTCTTGAAGGGGTCTTTCAAACGAGAGATTCCCCTTCTTCATGATCTGCGACTTTTGGTTTCTCGTCACCATCGGGGTAACTTCTACTATCTTTTTCAGATTTGTGTTGACCCGATTGAAAGACGTAAGGGGTATGGGCGGGCGCTGAATGAATATTTGTTCCAGCACTTACCGCCGGACTGTCCGGTTTTCCTTTCGATAGATAATAAGAATTATCCTTCAATCACGTTTCATCAGTCTATCGGTTATCGATTTGTGGAGTTGTTTCAGCCGCCCACTCGAAAGAAACCCGCGCTCAAGCTACTCTATGTAAATGATGCATCTAGGTTTCGCGCTTTTGTTCAGAGTAAGTGATATGTTTTGTCACAAGCACTCTGCATTCGCGGAGTGCTAATTTCACGCCATTTGGGGTGGTTTTATGCCTACGAAAGCGAAGAATAGGATGCTATATACATCCAATCTTCCTCCGTTTTTTAAGCTCGAATGCGGAGAGGAAGTTTGCATATATAACGTACCTTTTCGAGTGCAAGGTGTTTTGCATCTCTTTCAACGTAAGCCTGTTTCTCGGGAAATTGATGAGTATCGAAGCTTACTTCTTTACCGTTTGAAAGCGAAAGGGATGACAGCTTATTTATTTTGTGAAGCCGAGCGCACTCCAGTTTTCACCTTGATGAGCGGGTATAAAGGTAGGTTTACTCCCTCTGAAAGTCACACTCAACCCTCTACAATAAAGGGGTGTGAGTTTTGGTTATACAATCATGGTCGGTATGAATTAGCGCTCAAGGGTAGTTTACCTTTCACCCCTCATTACTACGCCTTTGTTTGGTTGTATAAGGCGGAAGGTCGTCTGTTTGTGCATATTTGGCAGAATGGAAAAGCGCATTCGTTTGTTGGTACTGGTGTTCCAGTAAGTTCGATTTCTTTTAAGTTGCATCATTCGAGACTTTTATCATAAGGAGTGTAGTTCTGTTGTCGCGTTTTCTTCTTGCTCATGACTTGCATCGTTTGACGACTCTTGTAAATAAGTATGACTATGATCTTATTCGCTCCTTTTCCTCTTGTGGTCTTAAACTTTCACCGCAAGATTTTGTGAATTTGGTAGTGACTGAAGGAAAGGTACAAATTGATAGTGCGGCTTATACGGTCTGGACTTGGGGTACTGCGGGTCAGCGTTTTCTCCTGCGGGTTTTCTCGCAGTCTGTCTACAGGACGTCTTTGGAGACGCATCGTCGGTTTTCGCAACAGCCCTTCAGCTTCTCCCCACTCCTGTTCAAGGAGGGGGTATTCGAATTGTTTGTTTCTAGTGGGGTTTCTCTTTCTGAAGTGGATCTGCTGTGTCTTGACTTTCAGCACCTTTTGCGTCAGTTTGAGTCTATAAGAGACACTCTTTCTGCTGAAGGTTTGTTCTGTATGAATCTGAGTCTTGACTGTTTTGTTTGGGATGATGCCACTCAGCGAGTTTACTTGCAACCGTTTACGGGGGTACTTTCTTTGCAAGATCTTAAGTGTAATGGGGCTTCTGATCTTGATTTAGACTCTCGTTTCGGTTTGATGGAGTATGCTTTCAATGCGGTAATTTCGCTTTTGCAGGACAAGTATGACTCGCTCCTGCAAGAGCAGGAAACGGAAAAGGCTTTGGTTTTCTGTTGATCTTTTCCATTACAGTCATTGAACATAGAATATACTAGGTATGTTCTTGATTCGAGGTGGTTATTGTTATGTTGGAGTCCGCTATCGGTGATATTACGCAAATTCGTGGGGTTGAGTACATCTGCAACGCGGCAAATCCGCAGGGGATCATGGGTGCTGGTGTGGCTGGAGCCATCGCTCGGGCGGCGGGCGAACGTTTTCTTGAAGAGGTTCGTCGTGTCGCGCAGACTTACCGAGTGAAAGCGGGCGGTATCTATGTTACTTCTGCTGGAAATCTCCCTTATCGTGGGATTATTCATTTGGCTTCTGTTCCTGCTCCCGGACGGCATTCGACTTACAGTATTGTGGAGTCGTGCTTGAGGAATTTGGTGCAGTTTGCATCTTCTTCGCAGGCTACGGCGATAGCCCTGCCGCTTCTCGGCACGGGGGTAGGAAGACTTGATCCAGCACAGCTTAAGTCGTTGTATCAGAAGTATTTGCAGGAGCATCGAACGCGCTTTGTGGTGGTCGAGTTTAACCCTGCTGTCTATGAAGCTTTTGTCAGGGGGTAGTGTTCGGTGTATTTGGTCGAAGATTGTTTTGGTAGTCTGTATTTGACGGATACCAATACCCACGAGTGATTACGGAGTTGGTGGAACCTGCGATTTCCTTTAGCCATCACGACGGGTTTGGTACCTTACCAACTTAAAAGAGGTGATTCATTATGGATCAGGTTTTGGCATTCGTTGAGGAGAATTATTTGTACTTGATGGGTATTTTGCTTGTCGCTTTTATTCTTGTGCGTATTATCAAGAGTGTGATTAAGTGGCTTCTGTTGACGCTGATTGTATTCGGCGTGGCGGTATGGGGGTATGTGTATGTACCGGAGGAGGTACGGGAAGCACCGAAGGAAGTTGCTAAGACATTAGCGCAAGAACAGGTTGACAAAGTATTGGCATCCATTGTTACTGCAACGAATCTTGATGTTTCTCTCCGTGACGATGGGACGTACATTTTGTCTGCTCGGGTTTATTCTGAGGGTGTGGATATTTTGCTTACTGGGAAACCGGGTTCGGACAAGGCGACGTTGTATATTGGTAAGGTCAGCAAAGAAGTTAAATTGAGCAGTCAACTTATCAAGTTTATCCAGTCGAAGCTGTAACATTTCCACTAGGGGGTTATTTCTTTGCGGCAGTACTTGGATCATTGTCGGCAGATCCTTGAGCAGGGTGCGGTTCGTGGGGATCGAACGGGTACTGGTACGATCTCACACTTTGGTGGGCAAGTCGAGTATGACTTGTCGGAAGGTTTTCCGCTCATGACCACCAAGGACATGAGGGAAAACTTCCCACGCATCGTTCACGAGTTGGCGTGGTTTTTGAAGGGGGATACGCATCTTCGTTATCTTCTGCAAAACAACGTCAACATTTGGACACCTGATGCACATCGTGTGTATCGTCAGCGTGGTGGAACGCTTTCGCTTAAGGAGTTCAAGCAAAGGCTCCGGGAGGATGAACAGTTCCTTAATGACAATGGGGAACTCGGACCAGTTTATGGGAAGCAGTGGCGTTCGTGGGGTATTGAAGGAATCGATCAACTCTCGATAGCTTTGGATCAGATCAAGAATGATCCTTCTTCTCGTCGCATTATCGTTTCGGCGTGGAATGTGTCCGATCTCGATCAAATGGCACTCCCGCCGTGCCATGTTTTGTTCCAGTTCTATGTTCAAGATGGGCTTTTGTCTTGTAAGTTGTATCAACGGTCAGCAGACATGTTCTTGGGGGTACCGTTCAACATCGCGTCCTACGCGTTACTCGTCCATTTGATCGCGCATGTGACGGGGTTGAAGCCGGGTCGGTTCATTCACACCTTTGGTGATGCTCATATTTATCTGAATCACGTCGAGCAAGTGAAAGAGCAACTGCGCCGCGAGCCTTTCCCGCTCCCGACGCTTCGTATCGATCCGCAACTTACTGATCTGTTTGACTTTGATCCTGCGTGGGTCACCCTTGAAAATTATAAGCACCACGGGGCGCTTCGTGGTGCTTTGTCGGTGGGTTGAGAGCGCCCCCATTTGCTAGGGGTGCTTAAGCTACCCCTAGCATATGCGCTTCTTCGCGGAAATTTGCTAGTCCTACAGAAAAAAGTTTCCGTGGGCGTGACTTCATAATTACTTCATAATCACTTTGAACCTACATCGCACCTACTTTGAGGGTTTGTCTCTCGAGGTAGGTGCTTGTCTTTTGACTGTAACAAAATTTTAAGCCATTTGGGACTTCGTCTTGACCGTTTCAGAGTCGAGTTGTAATATTTAGGTTGAACGTAGCTTAATTGTAGCTCATTCTTGCTTTGGGTGGTGATGTGTTAAGTGACGGAAGAACCTCAACGAATGTCGCCTTCGCGAACCACACCGGAGCCTTTGGGCAGAATGAAACGCCATACTCGCTCTTGCATCTTAGCGCTCTTTCATCAGCATAATGCACGAGAGGACTATGAAGAGCGGTATCCTTGTTACTGTGAGGAGTGCGAGGGTTGGGGGTACATCCACTACTTACCGGACATTGATTTGGACTTACTGCTCGATGCTCCAAAGGAAGTTTTCAATCGACAGTACTGTCGTTGTGTCCTTACTGGAAAATGTCCACGTTGTGGGACGGATGATGCTTTTGATCTAGAATCGGGTGACTGCGAGGAGTGCGGATTTGTTTTAGGTAAAACTGAAGGTATGCCCCTACGTCATCAGTGTAGTTGTTCAGAATAAAGATCGATAATCAGGGGTAGCGAAACTTTTTTCGGGAACCTCTGTTTTCTTTTCCTACCGAAAGAGGAATTGTACTTATAAAAGTACATTCTTCTTTCGGGAGGTGTGTCTTTTGAAGAAATCTCAAGGAGGCTTTAACATGGAAAACGTTGTTCTGTCTAAGGATGTTTTTTCTAAGGATGCACAGGATGTCTCAAAATTTCCGATGAATCGGGAGGAGCGCCGCATCCTTCGTAGGTTGGCAAGTAAAGATCCTGAACTGGCGGATTTGTTGTCGGATGTTTTGGACAAGCCTGCTGTGAAGCGCACGGTCGACCTTAAGACGCGGATTAAGCGCTTGTCGGATAAGTCTCGGGCTGTTAGGACGTTCTTTACTCTGTTGGAGTCGGAACAGACTGATGCAGGAATCTTGCTTAAAAAATCTGACGATGACGAGTCTTTGATTAATCCTTGCTTTACCGGACTTAATTTGACGCTGTTTTTCTCGGCATATATCGCGGCACATTTGGATGTTGTATGTAATGATGACTCGTTGCGGGGGTACATCGACAACTATCCGGTAGTTAATGTAGAGACTTTGCCGCCCATGATGCCTATGCAGTATGAGACGATGGTTTCAACTATTAAACTATATTCCATTCTTCGGGAATGTGAAACCACTGGCAAGCGCGATTTCCTCAATCGTTTGGGGCATACGATGTTCCGCGAGGCATATAAGGAGGTTAAAAACCAACGCCCTACGGACAAGACGTTTCTTCTGCGGGAGACGCCCGGATTGACGATTTATCCGTCTGTGGTCAATATGTTCTTCTGTGCGTACTATGTGGCATCTCAGGGGCATAAGTATTTTCGCGTCTTCTGTCAGACTTTGGAGGAAGCCGCATTGTTCATATCTCCTGAGTACAATAAGGCAGTTCGGGAGGAACGGCTCGATTCACTTAAGTCGGGCAGGAAGTTGGACTTTCTTGAAAATTTCAAGGAAGCTTTGTTTGAGACGTTACCGGAGTACGATTATCGGATGTCGGAGTTGGAAAGTAAGTCTAAGGAAGATGGGGACTCCAAAGAAGCTTCTTCCTTCGGTTGCGCTTTTGGTAATTTTGCGTATAACCACTCTGTCTATCGGGGGTATGAGTTCTATCGCCGGGTACGAAGAATGTTGTTGCAACCTGCGATATCGGAATTTGAGAGCAAGTTGAAGTCTCTCCCTAACGTGGAGAAGGTCGGCATGTCTTTGGTTAAGTCCAATTTGGATGATGACTTTGCCGCCTATGAAAAGCATTATGAGGAGGCAAAGAACGCCGCCGATAAGATTCGGAACTCTCGCGGATCGTATATTTATCTGGCGTTCCAAGAATTGATGTCGCTCATGGAAGTTCGCTATTTGCCAGATTTGTTCACGCTCTCGATTGGTGATGAAATCATTGAAAGGTTCGAGAAAGCGGTCAATTTGTTTTACTCCCGGTATGGGGGTCGTCGGTTCACCGAGCAGGAGTTGTTGATTTTCTTCTTTGCGATGATCTATATTGATGTCGTCGCGGAGAACTATCTGCGGGTTGTGGATCGTAATCTTCGGATGGATGTGGGGGTGGATAATTATGCTATCCGCTATTATGACTTGAAGGATAAGGCGGAGGCTTTGGAGTCGGAGTTGGAGCAAAAGAATGCGGAAATTGAGGAACTCAAGCGGAAATTGGCTCAAGCTAATCAAACTGTCAATAGCTTGACTTCTCAATGCGAAGGTTTGCGGGAGGACAACCGCTCTCTTGCAAAGGAAGTTGCACAGCTTCAACGGGAACAGGAGTCTTTTGAACAGGAGAAGCAACGTCTTCATTCCAAGATTTCGTCGTTGGAGGCGGAGTTGGAGGAGTTCTATAATCAGGATAGCGAGGACACTGAGACTGAGGCTACTTACGAGGAGATGATCGAATTCCTTCGCGGGCTTGATGTGGGTATTTATGGGGGTACTGTTAAGTGGGCGAATCGGGTTCGTGAGGTCTTTCCTAGCTTTCGCTGGTTGGAGTACACCAACAATGCACAGACGAACATCGACTACATAACGAGTCGGGATTTTGTCTTTATCAATCCGCGTACCATTGGGCATGCGATCTCGGAGCGGGTTCAACGCGAAGCGTCTAAGTATTGTCGGGTTCTCCATTGGAGCGGCGGTTTTGAGGAGTTTGTTAAGGAGATGTATATCTTCGCTAAGAAGAAGTTGCAGGAGGAACAGGAGGCACTCTCCAAGTAACCTTTCTGTGATACACGCCTTTCGCATCTTCGTTACGAGGAACTGTCCTTGTAACGGGGTATTTTTCTTTGAGATACAAGTTGTTGGGTTGAACGTAATCTTTCCGAATCGGAACGTAAGTCTATTTTATATAGATGCTTCACTTTATGGTTACAGTAGAACCTACATTGGACGGGGTACTGAGGTGGAAAGGAATGAGTAAGGTTCCAAGTGTACTCTAACCCAAGTAGTCTTAAGAGGAAAGGAGTTTGACCAGTTATGACTACATCGCCCATTTCGCCCATTTCTCGCCGCGAGGTGAAAATCGCTTTCAACAAGCCTATGCATCACCCGAGGCTAGGCACGTATTATCGCGGTTGTTTCACTCTTGATCTGGACACTTTTATAAAGTTCGTCGGCAACCCGACCAATCCGCGCTCGATGCTTTATCTCGATCCGCGAACCAAGCGAAACTGCTACTTCTTGAACTTGATGGGGCGCGACGCTCTGGTGGACTTTTTGCGTAAGCACAACATTCCTTTTGATGCAAACCGGGCTTTCGCTCCCGGTGTCAATTACTACATCGACGTGCGTCTTCCCGAGTGATTTCTTCACGGTTCCTTCACCGCCCTTTTCTCCTATATTCGCCCGTGTTCAAATTAGGACTTATCGCAAATCAACTTGATTGGCAGATAAGTTCAAGTGTATAAGGGCTTAAAAATAGAGAGAAATAGGGCGGTGAATCATCTATGCTTCGCATCATAGCCACTTTTCGTCCTCTCGGTTCCAAGCAGATCGTGGGGTACCGTTTGTTAGTCGAGGACAAAGCTACCTTAGCCAAGCTTCACGCCAGCGGTTATCACTTCAGGGGTAATGTTGGCGACTTTTCGCCGCAGGAGACCTTTTTCTTGCTGGTCAACTTTGGTTCGATCAATGCCAGCGTCACCAATAATCAAATCACCTTGCTGGATGGTTCGATGGACTCACTCCCGATTCTCAATCCGCGGACTGGACAATGCACGGACAATAACAATATTATCGTCCTTGCGTCGATTACCTATAATGATGAGGTCATCGGTTATCGGGTTTGCAACTACACGGGAGCTATCGCGCAACTGCGCTATAACGACTTGCTGATCAAAGCCAAGCAAGGTTTCGCGAACGCCAAGATTGTTCATCGCGACGGGAAAGCCTTCATCTCCGCGATCAGGGGTACTTTCCCGACGACTCCGCTTCGCACCAAGGATGACCATATGCCCCGCGCTGTGATACCGACGGGTTCCAATTATCAAACCCTTGTCGATACCACAAAACAGCGTGGAAACGTTAGCATCCCGGTGAAGTATTATGCTGACCCATCTCGCATGCAGACCGATCCGCCCACCAGCACAGGGCATGTGGCACTTACCGATAAGGGTGAAGTGGTCTATCGGTATCGAAACGAGCATGGTGACCCGAAGTTTGCGGTTGTTCCTAAGAACGTTTTTAATACCAACTTCCAGTTGGGGGTAGCGTCGAGCGTCACTAAGCAGGAACTTGCCAACACCCCTCCCGCTCCGGCACCTACGCGAACCAACACCAAATACCTGCGAGAGGTCACGGAGAAGTATGGGATTGGTACCACCCTTAATGTTTTGTTCTTTCAAGGCACGACCAAACTTGCCGGACAGGTGCGCTTGAATCGCGGGGTAATCCATTTGCGGTATCGCCCAGATCCGAATGCGGATTTCAAGGTTGTGCAAGTCTCGGAGGCGGACTTCGATAAACACTTCCGTATTCAGGGGGTAATTCAGCCTAAGCCGCAACCGAAGTCATCTTAACTTTCCTTCCCGCTTTCGTTTTCCACCCCTCCCCATAGTGAGAGGGGTATTTAAGCGAGTAAACGGAAAAACTAAGGACTAAGCGAGTAAAAATCTCGACTTTCCGTTGAACAGACTTTCTTTATACCGACTATTTTGTTATAATAGGCTCATCAGCTTCCGAGCTAACGCTAAGTTATACCGAGTCTCTCGGTTATAATAACGCTGTGTTGAAGGAGGGTTTTTCATTGGACATGCATACCGTCTACTCGCTTCAGAATCGGAACTTCTCGGATGCGGTTCTGGCGCTGGACACGCCGCTTGTTCGGCAACTTTCGCTTCTCGCACTCCAATCGGGGAAAGAGGGCAAAATTGTCAGCTTCATTATGCGTGACCGCGTCTCGAATCGCGGGCAGGTTAAGGAGCGGGGTATTCCGGCATCGGAGAAATCGGTCGTCGATATCTGCAAGCTCACACCTTTGGTCGGGGGTAATGGCGCAAGCACGCTGTTGGAGGAGATCGCGCTTTATCGCGCCAATACCATCGACTTCAAGCCTTCGAAGGGCGACCTGCGTTCTTATGCGGAACTGTTGATGGCGGACTATCTGATGTCCACTGCTCTCTGCTATGTTGAAATCGCCAAGCAGGGGCAAATCCGCGATAAGTTCTTGCTCACGCGCAACCCGCAAATCGCCGCTATTCTGGCGGACAAGTTGGAAAGCCCGCAGGACGTTGCCAAGTATCAACGCGCTCTTGTTACTTACACGTCGCACTACGAGAACAAGAAGCTCCCGTATCTCAAAATCAACCTCAAGAAAACGGGCTTTTCGGTCACGGTTCCGAAAAATCCACTGGACTTTTTGTTCCCGATGAAGATCACACCGCTCTTTTTCATCACCACTTTTGTGCAAGAGCTGACGAAGGTTCTGCAGGAGAAGATGGTGCGGGTCACCTTCATCAAGGATGACCTGTATGAGCGTGAGGTGGTCACCACCCTTAACCGGGAAATCCTCGGCAAGTATTATGACGAGGATTTCATTCAGGTTATGTTCTCGAATGTGGGCACCAACCTCGGTCGGGGGTATATCAAAGTGCCGGAACTCGGCAGTTCCAAGTATGACGCCACGGGCACCCGTTCCATTAATTTGGCGCGGATCACCAGTGTCAGTTTGGTCGAGACCTTCGACACGCGTTTCATCAACGTTGACCTGTCGAAAGTCCAGCCCGCTTTCGAGCATATGATCAGCACTTGCACTCGCCCAGAAATTCTGGCGAAGGTTTATCGGGATTTGACAGGGAATCCGCCGCAAAACACCAATATCTTCGTGTTGAAACAGCACTTGACGGACGAAATTCAGCGTATTGTGGCGGCAACCAGCACGACGGGTCTGCGTGACTTGCATCTGTATATGATCGCCAATCCGAATATTTTCGTCAGCTATAACAGCGGGGTACCGATCAACTTCCTCAGTATGATTGACCCGGCTCTCGGTGCGGTGCATCAACCGACTGGCGCGTTTGGAGTGGATGCCCCGATTCGGACTGGGGGTAATCCAATCAAGCCGCCTTCGGACGTTCCGGTACCGCCGATGCCCGCGACCGCCGCACCGAATGCGGCTCCGATGTGGGGAGGGGTACCGCGCTCATTGGGTGGTGCGGCTCCAACGGGGCAGAAGCCTGTGAATCCGTATCAAGCACCGAAGCCCGCGCAAGCGGCTCCTGCGGCTTCGGGAGCGGCTTCGTTTGCGGTTCCTGCGGCGATGGCGGCAAATGCCCCTGTCACTCCGCAAAACGCGCAAGGCGCTCCAAGCGCCCCGTCCGATCCGTCTGTTCCGGCAACGCCACCATTCTCGCTTGGCGCGGCTCCGAAGTCGCTCGGAGGTGCAACGCCGACGACAACGCAGGATGCGGCGAAAGCGGTATCCAAGCTCCCACCGCAGTTCCGTTGATCGGAAGGGGAGGAAGACCCTCCCCTTCTTACCTAGTGGGGTACTGTCCATTTGGTACGGAAACATTCGAATCCTGTTTGTGTTACATTTTTCCCAATGGGACTTATCGTTTTGTTCACCCTTTATTTTTCGTCGCATAAGTTCTTGTACCCTAAGTATAGGGACTAGGACAAGCGGGTATACTCAAAGCAAGGAATTAAAATTTTCAGTAACGGAGGTTGTGTTTCATGTCGCTTCATCCTCAAGTTCGGGACATTTTCTACCCGAATGTCGCCAACTCCCCGTATGCGGATTTGTCGGCGGTCGCTGGCAACGTTATGTTGGCGGCGTTCCAAGGTCGGACTTCGAGCTTCTTCCACGACTTTGCGGGGTACTTCAACGCCGTTCCCGGCGCGGCGAATTATCTCGCTAAGCTCGGACGCAACACCATCGGTCAACTGCACCAAAACAATGGTTGGAAGGGCGATGTTGAGAAGCTTCTTGAGGGGGTAACTCCGGCGTATGCCGCTATCTTCCAAGCGCTGTCCGATCTGATTTTTGTGGGTCTGGACACTACAAAGGAAGGTTACCCGACGGCACTCTACACTCGTTCTTTCCACGTCATCAAGCGCATGGTGGATGCGGGTATGGTGCAACCGGACAACGTGAACAAGGTTATGAAAGACCTGACGGGCACCAAAACAGCAAACGGTGTATCGGAAGGAACCTTCTGCGTGGTGCGTTTGGACTTCGAGCAGTACGTAAACGGTATTCCGACTTTCAAGCTGACGGTTCCGCGTTCCAATCTCAAGGTTCTTGGCAACGATGCGGAGTATATGCTGGTACCGCTCATCTTCTATGCGGTTTTCAGCCAAATCCTGCAAAATGCTACGGCGGAACAGGCGTTTGAGTTCGAGAAGACTTCGGTCACGGGTAACATTCGGCACCAAGCCACCATCAGCCCGAATGTGGTTAAGTTGGTGTACGCCAATTCTGACCCGGAGGACGTGGAAGCCAAAATTCGTCGTATTCGTCCGGGGTACGATCCGATCCGACAACGCTACACGCTCTACGATCTGGAATCGTCGGTCTATTCGCTCGGACTCGCGTCGTTCCGTCCTGAGATGCTTAACTACGTGAAGATTATCAATCCGCATTCCATCAATACCGCTTGCCACAATGTGGACTTTGATGTTCTGCGGCAAATCTTCGCTACCCGCATTCGCGCTCTCAAGGCGGCGCAACTGGACGCGTTCAAGTACATTGATCTCTCCAGTTACGCCAATATGACCGACAAGCAGAATGCTCTTATCGAACAGGCTGAAAAAGAGGATAATCGCAAACTGCTCTCGCTCATGCAAGCGCACCCGGAAATCTTCGGAGACATCAATGAAGCCCTCGAAAAGCGTCGTCGGATTATGCCGAAGTTCCTCAAGGGCTTCCAGCCGGTAGAACTGCCGAACACCGAGCAAGAGCGCGTCGCCCTTCTGCGCGATCTCTTATCCAAGGGGGTAGTGCAGTTCGTTACTACGACGAAAGACGGTCGCGTGTCGGGTAAGCTGGCTTCTAACAATTCGAAGGTGTTGGAGCGTATCTACGGTAAGGACTACGTCCAAAAGTACGAGACGGTTAGCCTTCGAATCAAGGAAGTCAAAGCCGCTATTGAACGCGGTGAGGTCAAGAGCCGGAAGGAAGCGGAGGAGTTGGCGGTTAAGTTCAATATCCTTCCTTCCATCGATGCGACCGAGTATCTCAAGGGCGGTAAAGCGACTCTTGCCGCACTTGACACCGCGATCAAGGAGTTGGAGGAAAAGTCGGCTTCCCGTACTCGCAACCCGGCGTATGTGCTGTATCGTAACCTGAAAGCGGAAAATAGCGACAATTTCTATGGTCAGGTTAACGTAAACTCGCTTATCTCGGTGGAGTTCCGGGCTTACGAGTGATTGATCTTTCCGGTTTGTCCAACTTTCTGACCCCGAGCGATCCAGCTCGGGGTCTTTTCATGGACTTCAGCCCATTTTTGAATCTTATGGGTCTATTTTGCGGAATTTTACCATAAACTAGGATAGCTCCGTCCACCTTGTAAGGTGTTTCTATTTTAATCGAACCTGCGTAAGGACGTGCAGTCTTTTTCACGCACCTTTAAAGGTGGTGTATTACATTGAGTTTAGCGGTTTATCGTCAGTACTTGCAAAATATCGGCAAATGCTTGCAGGGGTATCAAGTACCGAATATTCCTGTTGACGCGTCTTTCTTGGATTTGGTGGGGTTCATTCGGGATCTGGACGAAATGACCTATATTGACCATTTCCTTTCTTCGCAAGGTCAACCTTCATACTTTTTACGGACTTACGATTTTCTTCACCATTCGTATGCGTCTTCTATTTTGGAAAGGTTGAGAAATAAGGAGTTCTCGACGGAACTCCGGGATGAGTTCCTTGCGAATCTGGGTGCGTTGGCTGATCCGGGGTATTTTCCTCCCTCTCATACTGAGTCAGTACCTTCGTCTTTCTCGGAGATCCAGTCCGATTTCTCGGAACAATTTGCTCCTTTGCTTGAAGCGCATGCTTCAGATGATGAGGAATCAATTGAACCCTTCGATTACAATGACCCTAATTACGAGGAGCCTGATCCTAACGAGGACGACGATCTCTCCGACTTCGAAGGCGACGAGGATGAGCTTGACGTGGGGTATTCTGACGAGGACGATCTCTCTGACTTCGAAGGTGACGATGATGAACTAGACTTCAATGACGACGAGGACGACTTTGAGGTTGTCGATGATAGCGAGGACGACGCTCTTTCCGACTTCGAAGGTGATGAAGAGGACGATGACCTTTCCGACTTCGAAGGTGATGAAGAGGACGATGACCTTTCCGACTTTGAAGGCGCTGAGGATGACGATCTTGCAGACTTCGAAGGCGATGAGGATGACGATCTTGCAGACTTCGAAGGCGATGAGGACTCCGATTTCGAGGTTGTCGACGAGGAAGAGGACGATCTCTCTGACTTCGAGGGTGACGATGATGACTTCGAGGTTGTTTATGAGGAAGAGGACGATCTTTCTGACTTTGAAGGTGACGAGGATGATCTCTCCGATTTCGAAGGCGACGAGGACGAGTTGGACGACTATCAAGAAGAGGATGAAGATGACCTCTCTGATTTCGAAGGCGACGAGGACGATGATGACCTTTCCGACTTCGAAGGCGACGAGGACGACGACTTTCCACCCGAGGACGAGGACGACGACCTCTCTGATTTTGAGGACGATGATACCGACGATTTCGAAGATCGAAACTATTTCGAGGACATGAAGCGTCCTGAGTCGGACAACTTCATAGACCCAGATGATTTGGAGTCTGATTTTAACGACATTCCTAAACAACCGTCAACTTCAAGTAGGTTAAACGAATTTTCTAAATTTCCTTCAGAAGGAAATGTACATTCGTCGAGTTCTTCGAATACTCTTGGGACTAAGTCTTCGACCCAAAAGAAGACATCGTCCTTGGATGATACTTTGGCAAATGCTATTTATAAGCTGGAGCGTAAAATGACTGGCGGTGCTGTAAAAGGCGTCCAAAAGGTCGTAGGCTTTAGCAAGCGAGCGAAAGAATCACTCCGGGGTATGGTGGTTTCTGATGAGGAAGAAACTTAAGTCTCAGGGGTATTATCAAAAATCTCATGTTGAAAGGATGTATGTTGGATGTACAGAGGTTCTCAGTTTCGAGTGACTGAAGCGCAAGAAGCGCTTCGACCCTTGATCGGTCGCTTCGTCCTGAAGGAGGGTACGACGGTTGATCAACTGGCGCAACAACTGGCAGATGTTCAGTTCGCACTGAATATCTACCCGGATGCGCCGAAGGAAGTCATCTCGAAGAGCATTTACACGGTGTCGGAGGACAGTGACGTTGTTGAGTCGGTACGCTTCACCATTCGTCCTTCCTCGTCGCACAAGCTGTGGATCGATGATCTGCACAAGGTTTTCACTCTGCAAGCGACGCCGGACTTCTTTGACAAGTTCATCACGGAGTTCGCACAGTGGGCGGACACTTGGACGTACCATTTCCGTCTGCAAACCAATCTCGAAGCCCTCAACACGGAAGTGGCGAAGGTTATCGAGGAAGAAGGTATCCCGTACAAGGTTTCCTTCACTCTTGGCGACGGACTGGCGGATGCAACGGACGATCATACGGTCATCGGGCTGAGCGCCGAGGTTATCGAAAATCTTGCCAACCTGCCGCTGTTCGGTGACAGCATCGAAAGCCGTCAGGAAGCTTGCCGTCAGTCGCTGGCTGATGCGCTGAAGGAAGCTAACTATGGTTACGATTTGCTCCGTAGCAAATCGACGTTCTTCAAACGCGATCTGGGGGTATACACTCGCAAATCGCTCAACAAGCTCCTGCGCGATTTCGTCAACCGCCGTATCCAGCACGTTCGCGTCGGTATCGGGCATTATGACAAGGACGGCGTTTTCGCCATCTTGGAACGCGTGGCTGTTAGTGAGGAAGAGTTGGCAAGCTACGATCTTTCCAAGGTTGTTGTTACGGACAACAAGGAGCCTTCCAGCAAGGAGAAAGCGCAGAACAAGACGAAGATCGTCACCTTCTTCCGGCTCTCGCCCATTGACCGTGAGACGGGCGTTCGCGTGGACTCTGTTACGCTCGAACAAGCCATCGCGGGTTAATCGCGATCTCATCGGCATATCGCCTAAGAAAGCTGAAAGGTCTTCCCGCCTTTCAGCTTTCTTTGATAAGAGGTGGTCTTTATGTATAAGAAGGCTGGTATAATCATCGGGGTGTTGATGCTTGGGGTCGCCTTGGTCATCCACTTCCTTTTTAGTACCGAAGGGGGTAAGGAGAAGGCATCTCGCCCGGCGACGCAACCCCAGCCGCAAGTTTCGGCTTCAGCGGATACTTCGGTTACGAAACCACCCCAAACTCAACCTGTTCAACCTACGCAACCCGCGCCACAGTCGCCATCTTCAGTACCTTCATCGCAGACGAATCTCATTTCTCCTCCGACGGAGGGGTATCGCTCCGAAGAAGGAACGCTCTCAAAGCGAATTTTCTCGGAGTACACGGAAGAGGAGTTTGCGAACGCTTTGGGCACTCCGGTGACGACTAATAAGGAGATCATGACTGTCTCGGCAAAGAAGGTTATTCTGTTTGATTCTGATGCGGTTTCCGGCTCTAAAGCGGGTAAGCAACTTACTTATGGGTTGACTCTGTTGGGGGATGACCCGAATTTCCGTCTTACGGCATATGTTAATAAGGAAGCTTATGATTCGGTTGAGGTTGGGGATAGGCTTACGGTGGAGTATGAAATCTACGCCAACTCCAACAATGTGAAGTTACCGCTCATCAAATCCATCAAAAAGTAATTTGACGCATTCCCCTTCTGTTCGAGAAGGGGTTTTCTTTTTTGGGAAAATAGGTTAAATTAGTACACAGCCCTTAAAAGGAGTTGAGTATATGTCTTACGGTTATCTCTCGAAGTACGATCTGATCCGTAAGTTATCGGATTATCAGGTGCAACTCCTGCTTTTGTTGAAAGCGGGTTGTCGTGCGGTCACGAACGAGGGGGTCAATTATCGTTGTTGGATGGAGTTCAAGGACTCTGCGTTACCTTTTCGCTTGAGAAAAGATACGCTTCAGCATTTTTATGATCTTGGGCTTCTTACTCCTATTGATGATCCATTGTATCGACCGGGCACTTATTGTTACGGGTTATCTGCAAAGGGACTGCAAATCGCCTATGCTATCCCGGATGCCCGAAGGAATCATTGTTTGTCACTCAGATCGTTTGTTACGCGACTTCGGGACTTTCAGGGGTTAGGGTTGCGTCTTTAAGCGATCTTTAAGCGTACCTTGATTGAATTACAATTTCTTCCTTATCGACTTGATATGATATTTATGACTTATACTTGCTTGGAACGAGTTCTCCTTGCACCTTGGTAGGAAACCATCCTTTTTCTTCTGAAACATTTTTTCCCTTACTTTGAAACATTCCTGTCGATCTGTTTAATCCCTTTTAACCCCGCCTTTTCCGCTCGTATAGGCGGGGTACTTAGCGGTGGTTGCGCTCTTATGCGTTGCCCTGTATGTTTGCTCTGTGGCGCGTACAGCTTGTTTAGCGGCGGTGTGACGAGTGGTGCGGTTTGGGGTACTCGCAACCCTTGTACATGGGGTTACGGACGGTAACGGTATGAAACATGGTGTGTTACAAAAGCGGAGTATTTTGAAAAATATTTTTTAGAAATGAGTTGACTTCTGTATTGAGCCAAGTTATTATTGTTACTGTCAGGGGGTACTACTCCTACCCCGCAGGGACTTACCTCTCGGCGGCAGGGTCGGGGTCGCAACTCCCAAAATCGAAATTTTCAATTCCAATGAGGGAGGAAAAAAGTCATGGCAATCCAACGTTCTGCTGTGGATCAAAACGTGGCTGGCGCTCCGGCTCCTGCCGCTACCAAGGGAGGTAAGGAAAAGGTGCGGGCTTCCGAGAAGATCGCGGATCAAGGTCGCGCACTGGTCGCTTCGATGTCCGAAGCTGAAATCGAAGCACTCGGCTCCAAGTCGCACACCCTGATCTTCCTCGAATGCCTTGGCATGGGAAGCAAGCGCTCCAGCCGTCGCGTGGCTGAAGACCAAAACGTCGACTGCGCGACTCCGGTTGCGGCACGTTTCCGCACCACGGAAGACATCATGGTTCCGCAAATCCCGATCACGAAAGACCGCTTCACGGGTATCAATCCGGAAACCGACATCACGTGGGTACCGAAGAAGGCGGGCGAGGAATTCATCCTCTCCTACTACGAAATCATGTACCTGCTGATCAAGGACGAATACGGCGGCTACTGCTCGGACGGCGAAAATCCGAAGGGCGTTCGCTTCACGCCGCGTCTGAACGCCTACGTTGCGAACCAAGCTCTCCTGCCGACGCCGACGCTGACGCTGGAGAAGGGCGCTATCAAGGCTTCCATCACCAACATCGACGAAGAAGTCGAACCGGGCAAGTGGGTCTGCAAGCCGGAGTACGAAGAGAAGTTCGGTGACCTGTTCAAGAAGAAGGCTCCGCGCCGCGCTTCCGCCGAACCGAAGGGCAAGAAGATCTCCAGCACGACCTACATCGCCAAAGCCCTCAACCACATCCTGTACGCGGGCAACAAGGCAAACGCCTAATCCGGCGACTACGGCAAGGGAGGATCGAATTTCGATCCTCCCTTTTCGTATGCCAATTTTCCGGTATTTTCGCAACTATTTAAGTGTACCCAGCGTATAAGGGTTAAGATGCTTTTTGTGAGGGGAGGGAGTCTCGATGCTCCGGTCACCGAAATTGGATTTGGACACGCTATTGTTTATCGATACCGCTTATGTCCTTACGATTGATCAACGCCCGGTCGCCATTCGCGTAAAGGTGGGCAGGGGGTACTACGACTTTGCATTGACCACGCTTTTTCGGGTCGGACTTCCTCCATCGTTTATTAGCTTGCAACCGTTCCCGGAGGTTCCGTTGTACTTGAAGAAGGGTTCGACGGATGAATATCTTTCTAAGCGAGAGTTGAATTGGGGTCGTCTTGCTCTGGATTGTTCGGAGGACTTGCTTTTGGCTTGCTTTATGAACTGCTTTATTCAGGCTTATTACTATCGGGTTGAAAATGAGACTGTACATAATTATAGCATTCCTTCTTCGACCCTTGAAGAGTTACAATCGGAAATTTTTCCGTATCATCGTAAGAAGGTGTGTGGGCGTAATGGACGCCTTGTCCGCTATGGGGTAACTTTCTGCGATCCTGAAGCGCGGGATTTGAAAATCTTTGTACGGAGCCTTCATACCAAACGACTTTTCCTCTTTACACTCCCTGTTTTGCGTCGTTTTCTCACGTCTTCGCAGGAGGAACATTCCTTTGAGTTGTACCATGTGGTACATGCTTAATACTTTGAATCATTCATTGTGGGAATCGGAAACATCTTGCCGATTCCCGTTATTATTTTCCTGTTGAATGAAACAATCTTTAGCGAGGATTTCAAAAATCTTACTTTAGAACTGGTTTTCAGACTTGGACTTTTCTTTTCACCGCTAACCTCTAAATTTCCATCGACTTTTCCCTTTTTCTGAGAGAATTTTATGACCCCCGGTTCGACTCAGAAAAATTTTCTCCCAGACCCCAATCTCCCCAAATTATTTCTGAGGTAAAGTTATACTGATCACCGCTTCATCACGCCCCGCCGCTAGGGGCGGTGGGGGTACGGAGCAACCGTTTGCTCCCGGCTTTTGTGGGTCGGGCGGTTGTAGGATCATTACTTGATGGGAGGTTGCTGTCGTTGCTGGTTGCTTTTGATTCTCGTACAGGAAATGTGGCGCGGTTTATTAAGAAGTTGGATTTGCCCGCCGTTAAAATCACCCCGGAGTTGGTGATTGAGGAGCCATTCGTTTTGGTTACCTATACCACGGGTTTTGGGCAGGTTCCGGTAAGCACTGCTGAGTTTCTGCGGAATAACCATCAGCGTCTGATGGGGGTAGCGTCCAGCGGTAATCGTAACTGGGGTGCGAACTTTGGTAAAGCCGCTGATCGGATCGCAGACTTTTATCATGTAAGGGTAGTTTCCAAGTTTGAATTAAACGGAACGCTCTATGATGTTGAGCGTTTCCATAAGGAGGTTGAATCTCTTGTCGTCGCAAATTTCTGAAGCTCCTGCAGTCAACGAAACGGACTTCCGTTTCATTGAGTTGAACAACATGATCACTCAACGCGGCGCGGACGGGTTTTTTCAGCTCGATAAAGACCGCGAAGCGATGGAGGAGTATCTGCGTTATGTCGACGCAAAAACGGTCAAGTTCAACTCCGATTTCGAGCGCGTGGTGTGGTTGATCGAGAATGGGTATTACGAGGACATTCGGAAATACTACTCCGATCATTTCATCATTGAAGCTCTGCATCAAGCTCGCAGTATCGATTCGCGTTTCTGCTCCTTCACGCAGGTATCCAAGCTGTGGGAAGAGTATCTCCTGCGTTCGGATGATCGGCAGTGGTTCCTTGAGGATTACCATCTTCGGAACGCCATTACTGCCCTTTCCATCGCTCGGGGTAACAAAGCTCGCGCGATGGAGTACATTCGCGAGATTGGTACTCGTCGTCTGCAACCTGCAACCCCGGCGTACTCGAATTCGGGTAAGGCTAGGGGTGGTGAACGCGTTTCCTGTTTCTTGTTGACTTTCGATGACACAACCAACTCCATCGAGTACACGCTCGGTTGTATGGCTCAACTTTCCCGTATTGGCGGTGGAGTAGCTTTCGACCTTTCGAACATTCGGGCTTCCGGCGATCCGGTAAACGGGCGTAAAGGCACAGCTAAAGGGGTAGTCGGACTCGCTAAACAAGCTGAGCAGAAGTTTTTCTATTACGACCAAGGCGGACTCCGCAAAGGAGCTGGAGCGGGGTACCTTAACTGCTTCCATTTGGACATTATCCCGTTCCTTGATACGAAAAAGGTTACGGCTGACCAGAATGCTTTGCTTAAGCACCTCTCCATCGGGGTAATCATTCCGAAGAAGCTTTACGATCTGGCGGAAGCGAATCAAGAATTCTACGCTTTCAGTCCTTACGATATTCGCAAATATTACGGTATGCGCATGACGGACGTTGACTTTGATGTTTACTACGACACCTTTGTCAACGACGAGCGCATTCGGAAGAAGAAAATTATGAATGCCCGCGATTTTCTTGTAAAGATCGCGCAAATTCAAATTCAGTCGGGGTACCCGTATATTTTCAATATCACCAATGCGAACAAGCGTCATGCTCTGCATCGGGTTGGGCGTATCCTTATGACCAATCTCTGCACCGAGATCATGCAGTTGCAAGAAGTGTCGGAAATCACCGATTATAACGTCGAGGACATCATTCGTCGTGATATTTCTTGCGTCCTTGCGTCGCTCAACATCACCAATGTCATGGAATCCAAGTCGTTGGCGGATACGGTGCGCGTTGCTATGTTCCTGCTTTCGGACGTATCTGATGCGTCGGATATTGTTAACGCTCCGGGGGTACGCAAAGCCAATCGTGAACTGCATTCGGTCGGTTTGGGTGCGATGGACTTGCATGGGTTCTTGGCGAAGAATCATATCGCTTACGAATCCTTTGAGGCGTTGGATTTCGCTCGTACCTTCTTCATGATGATGAACTATTATTCGCTCGACGCGTCGTCTGACGTCGCTAAGGATCGGGGTAAATCCTTCGATGGTTTCGAGCTTTCCACGTATTATACGGGCGAGTACTTCGAGAAATATTTCATCAATGACTATCGCCCGAAGACGGAAAAGGTTGCCAAGCTTTTCGAAGGTATGCATATCCCGACGCCGGAGGATTGGAAGAAGCTGGCGCAGAAGGTTAAAATGCAAGGGCTGTACAACGCTTACCGTTTGGCTATCGCACCGACGCAGTCCATTTCGTATGTGCAAAACGCAACGAGTTCGGTCATGCCGATTCAGGAAGTAATCACCAAGCGTTCGTATGCCAAGTCCACGACGTATTATCCGGCTCCGCATCTTACGCCGCAAAATCAATTCTACTTCAAGTCGGCGTACAATATGGACATGCGGAAACTGCTTGATCTTATCGCGGTTATTCAAGAACACGTGGATCAAGGGGTCAGCACGACATTGTATGTTCCGCAGGATATTAGCACGGCGGAGTTGGCAAGCTATTATGTTTATGCTAACAAGCTCGGTTTGAAGTCTTTGTATTACACTCGGAATCGGCGTAAGAACATTGAAGATGAGCTTTGCGTCAGTTGCGCTGTCTAATGGTGAGGGGGTATTGAATCTTGGAACTGATCACGCAAGAAGAGTTAGTGCGTCGTCAAATCACCAACACTTATTTCAAGGCGGTTAACTGGAATAAGCCAGACGACGGTTTCACGTTGGATATTTGGTTGCAGAACATCGCACAGTTTTGGGTGTCTCGGGAGTTCCCGGTGTTGGAGGATAAGCTCGTTTGGGCGGATTTAACTCCGGCTCAGCGGACGGCGTATTCGCAGGTCTTGGTTGGGCTGACCGGGCTTGACACTAAACAAATGAACAGTGGCATGCCCGCTGTCGGCTTCGTGACGGAGAGCGATCAGCGTAAGACGCTCATTTCCTTCATGGGTGCGATGGAGGGTATCCATGCGGAGTCGTATAGCGCTATTTTCAACACTCTGCTTACTTCGGATGAAATTTCGGCTCTGCACGAGTGGGGTGAAAATCAGCCGAACCTTAACTACAAGGTTCAACGCATTAACCAGTATTATATGCGTGGACTCATCAATAAGGTCAACGGCACTTTGACGCCCCGCGATCATTTCCTGACGTTGGCGGCTTCGGTTCTCTTGGAGAGCTACCTGTTCTACAGCGGTTTCTTCTATCCACTGTACCTTTCCGGTAAGAGTATGATGACTGCCAGCGGTGAAATCATTGAACTGATCCTTCGGGACGAAAGCCTTCACGGTCTGTACACGGGGGTACTCGCACAGGAAGTTCTCGCTTCGATGTCCGATTCTGAGCGGGAGGCGACGCTGAACGAGTTCCATGAACTGTTCCACGATCTGCATCGGAATGAGATTGAGTACACCCAGCGCGTTTACGACCCGATTGGGCTTACGGACGAAGTGGTCAAGTACGTCGAGTACAATGCTGACCGTGCGCACAGTCTGCTCGGGATCGAAGCTCCGTTCAATATCGATGCCGCGCAGGTCAACCCGATCATTCTCAATGGCATCTCGACGCAAACGAAGGATCACGACTTCTTCTCGATGCGGGGTAACGGCTATATGATCTCGGTCAATGTGCAACGGCTGGAGGATGAGCATTTCGTTGTTGAGCCGCCGCGTCACTTCGATGATATCACCGAAATGGAGTTGGCGGCACGGCGTTCGGCTTCCTGATCGGGTCTGATTGATCCGAGGTTGAAAATTCGGACTTTATATTTGACGGTTGGTTTCTTCTTCGATGGAGGAAACCAACCGTCTTTATTTTTGCTTTCGTCGCATGATTTTGAGTTTGGGGTACTGGCTTTCGGGAAACATTTCTCGAAGAAAAAGAAACAACTTTTTCGAGAAAGGATGTTTAACTTGCTTCTCAAGTGGATAACCTTAAGCTAGGTCGGTAAGGTTTAGAGTTCATGAAAAGGAGTGTAGACCGCTATGGCTATTGTAAGAGACCGAGTTGCCAATTACGAGGAGGTAATTTCGATGGTTAACGGTAACGGTAACTTTACTTCTTCTGTATCTGATGAAACGCCCGAGGTTTCTGCAGTTTCTGCGGAGGAAAAATCCACGGGGCGCACGGAGGCTAACGAGTATCTGGCGAATTATGGTTACCATCTGCTCCAGCAAGAGGAGAATGTTGAGGAGCTTGGTAAGGACTCCGGCACCTTGCATTTTGTTACTCTGCTTGGTTTGGCTTCGAAGCCGACAGTGCGGAAGATTAACGGACGTAACGTCACTTGCCCCACTACTATCGGGGTAACACTGGTGTCTGACAAGCAAATTGAAGTTCCGGTGATTGACCCTCGCAAGAATAAAGACACGGGAATCAATCCGGAACGCGATATTTCCTATCGCACTGTACCGGCTGGTGAGGAGTTCCATCTCAATATGTACGAATTGATGTACCTCATCATTCGGAATGAGTATGGTGGTTTCCTCAGCTATAAAGGAGATCCCAAGGGGGTATATTTTGCGCCCAAGGTGGCGAAGTTCCATCGTGGTGAATCGAAGATGCCGACTCCGGTGCTTGCATTCAAACCTGCTTATGGTGCGATCAAAGACGTCATGATTCCGATTGATGAGAAGGTCAACGGTGAATGGCGTATTAAGGATAAGTATCGTAAGGAGTTTGGCGCTTTGGAGAAGGAAATGAAATCTCGCCGCAGTGCGATTCGACATATTCCTAATCAGACAGCCATCGCGGTGGCTCTGCAAGAGCGTCTGCTCGGTGGACGTCAGAAGAGCCATTAATAACAGTGTCCATAGCTCAAGGACGGGTATCCGTCCTTTTCTTTTTTGGAGTTTTCGCCGGACGCCAGTTATATGGTATAGTTTAATGACCATTTACGGGGTATTTTTTGGAGGTGTCCTTTTTGGCGGAACTTACGTTGCCATTTCATAGAAAATATCGTCCTCGGACTTTGGCGGAGTATGTAGGGAATGACCGTGTTAAGGAGCGCAGTTTGAATGCGGTTTCGGCATCGGTGCGTCCGCAGGTACTACTGTATACCGGACCCGCAGGTTGCGGTAAGACTACGATGGCGCGTCTTATGGCGAAGGAATATGTTTGTGAAAACCGCGATCCGGTTAAAGGGTCTTGCGGCGAGTGTTATTACTGCCGGGAGATGGATTACTTTATCGAAACTGGGGATGCGGGTAACCTCATGAACGTGCAGGAAATCGACGTTACTGATAGCAACAAGCGTCAAGATATTGACCGTTTGCTTGAGGATGCGTCTCAGCCCGATTTGGCGGGGAACTGGAAGGTCTATATTCTTGACGAGTGTCATATGATGACAGCAACTGCGCAGAACCGTTTGCTTAAGAACCTTGAAGAGCCTGCGGAAAAGGTACTTATGATCCTTTGTACCACGAACCCGGAGAAGCTCTTGGACACGATTCTCTCCCGCTGTCAGTACACATTCAAGGTCAAAAAGCCGGAGTTGCAGGATCTCATGGGGTTGTTGATTCGCGTCTGCAAAACAGAAGGTGTGGAATTTGACACAAAAGCCCTCAATCTGGTTTGTATCGCCGGGGATTTTGTACCACGTAAGGTACTGACTTCCTTGGAGCGGGTTGTACGTCAAGCGGGAAAGGTGACGTACTCTGTTACGCGGGAAGTCCTTGATATGACGTCGACAAAGTACTTTTTTGACTTCTATAAGTACTTGTTGGCACCTCAAATTGACATAAAGGGGTATATCACCTTCATCGCTAGCATCAAGGCGACAATGGATTTGGGGCAGTTTGTGGATGACCTTCTCGCTTTCACCATGCGTGGTTTGTATATTTACAGTGGGGTAAATACCGAGTCATTGGACGAGTCGGAAATTGAGAATTACGTTAAGCTCTTTTCACAGTTCTCGACTGCTGATTTGGGAAATACTCTTGCAACTTTGCTGGATATTAAGTTTACTGGGGATCACGAAGTGCGTCTTATCCTTTTGGGTTATATGGGGCTTCGTGCAACGGTAGAGCCTGAGCTGTCGATGTCTCCCCAACCCGTTAAGGATGGTGGGACTACTCTGCAAAAGCGCACTCGTCAGCGTTCGGAGCAAGCAAAAAATATGGCGAAAATGATTTTGGAGAATGTCACTCCGGGTGAAGAGCAGACTTACGGTGAGCGTCTACACCAGCTTAGGACAACTATGTCGCAAGCGGAGTTCGAACAGTTCATTAAGCAGGGAACTCAACTTGTTGGTGGTGATCAGCTTGCGGATACCTTCCAAGGTATGAAGGTTGACCCTACTCGTCAAGTTCCTAACCAATCGGCACCTTCGGTTCGTGATGAGCGGCTTGAAAGGTCTGGATTTTCGGGCTTCCCCGGTGTTTAAGCGATTTTAACTGTGGGAATCAGCGCTTCTTGTAACGATATAAGATAATTTCGTTGTTCTTACGGCATAAACCCAAATTTCGTGGCATCTTGTAGAATGAAGTCTATATTACCTCACCAAGGTGCATAGGGGGTATTGTGAATGACGGCATTCTCGCCAAGAGTGTTACGGAATTTGGGTCTTTTTATGACCGCTTTGCTTCTGGCACTGTCTTTTATGACTATGACCGCGCATGCAACTGATCTGAACGGAATCGGGGCTGATCCTACTCCCGCTCCGCAACAGCAACCTGCGCAAACGCCTCAGCAAGCTCCGGTACAACAACCGCAACAATCTACTGTGACTCCAACTGCTCCGAGTCAGGTTGAGCAGTCGCAGGGAAGTAACGATCCGGCGCAGTCGGTTCGAGACCTGTTCAATACGACGGTCTTGACTGACGAGGATATTGAAAAGAGTCGTAGTTTCGTTGAACCGGGCGCTCGGGTGATCAATCGAATCACGTTGGCGATTTTCGCTATTTTGGGTTCGGTTTTGACCCTGATCTTTGCGTTGGATATGCTGTATTTGGCGGTTCCGTTCATTCGTCCGCTTTTGGTACGCGGTCAGCAACAGGCGAATAGCGGCATGGGCGGTATGGGAATGGGCTACGGTGGTGGTTATCATGGCGGCTATAGCGGTTATGGTGGAGGAGTGCAGTCTTCGGGCGGGCGTTCGTGGCAGTTGGTGTCGGATGAAGCCCTGCATGTCCTGCAGGAGTACCAGCAGTCGCAACAAGGGGCTGGTGGCGGCGCGATAGGCGGCATGGGTATGGGTTATGGCGGCGGTTATGGGGGTAGTTTTGGAGGCGGAGCCGCTGGCGGTCAGCAACCTTCCATGACTTCTCGCATGATGATGGTCAATTACATGAAGCGTCGCGTGATCTTCCTTGTTTGCTTGGGGATGTCGCTGGTGTTATTCATGAGTACGTTGTTCACCGATATCGGTATTTACTTCGGTGAGTGGGTCATGGATAAGCTCTCCGGCATGATCAGACTGTGATGAGGGGTACTGGTTATGTTTAAGAACTTGAATACGGTTAAGTATTGGAGGAGTCGCAAGGAAGCCAAACTTGCGGAAAAAGCCAAGGGTAATAAGTTGGTGGAGTACCGCTTGAAATTGGAACTACAGCAACTCCTTAACCAGTACCTTTCCTCCTATGATCGCATTATGTTGGAAGTTTCGCCAAAAGTTTTGACTGAATTCACGAACGTGATCGCGGATGAAGCCTTTAGCTGGTTGGTGGTCACGCAAGTGGATGCGAATAAGTACGTCTTCGCGGAACGTGAAGTCGCTATTTAGTAAGTGAGGTGTAGTCATGGGTCTGCATATGAAGCGCAACATTAGTAACCGCGCTCGTCGCATCGCTAAACAGTTGCGGGTGTCGTACACATTGGTTGAGGAAATTTTGAAAGCAGACAATCGGATGCTTCGACAGGACTTGGAGGCGGGCGAACGGGTGGTTATTGATGGTCTTACGACTATCACACCTTATCGGGACTCTATTACCGGGATGATTTATCCTCGAGGTCGGGTTTCTTCGGCGTTGCGGGAGCGTTTGAAGGTTATTCCGGCTCCCGCGCATTTGCGGACATTCGACATGTCGCGTATGGTTGCCCCGGATGATGAAGAGGACGATGATCTGGACTTGGTTGTGGAAGGTTCGGATGCTGGCAACTCGGGAAATTCAGGGGGCACTTCTTCTGTCGACAGCGATAGTCTCGCAGAGGTGGAAATTGACGAAGATTTGTAGGTTAGTTATAATGCATACGGGGTACACTAAGATGCTGGCTTGAAGGGGGTGTTTATTTGTTAGGTAAAACACATCGTGCGGGCGGAGTTGCCTTTATGATGGTTGGTTTTGAATATATGCGAATGAAGGGGATGTTGACCCCGGAAATTCATCCACTTCTCCAGTTGTCGATTATGTACCCTGTCTCTCAATGGGCATCTACTTTACCCGATTTGGATCATCACTGGGAGAGTGTTGGGGCGAAAACGCCCGTTAATAAAATTGTGCATTTCCTGTTGCATTTAACCCGCCCGAAACATCGAAGTTGGCAAACGCACTCCTTGTTGGTCACTGGGGGTTTTATCTTTCTTCTGCATACCTTGATCTTATACTGGGAGCAGGTCTTTGGTTTTGCGGCGTTCAATAGTATAGAAGGTTTGATTATACGAATGTTATTAGTGGGTTTTGAGCTTGGTCTTGCGAGTCACTTGGCACTTGATGCGTTGAATCCGAAGGGAATTCATTTGTACCCCGGTTTTAAGATTCGACTTGTACCTAAGACTAGCTTCTTTGCAACAGGCGGACCTTGGGAAACATTCATGTTCTACTTGTGTAACATTATCAGCGCACTGGCGGCGATCAACCTACTTTTAAGTTTCTTTGATCATACTTTGTTCAGTTTATGGGACTTAATTGTAAGTTGGGTCACCAGTAGATTTGGTTTTTAGTTTGACTGTAAGAAAAAGTCGGAAACTTCTGGGAGGGAGAACCAATGGAGCAAGCTATTTATCGAAAGGGGTACGGTCGGTGGGTCTTGTCGCTTCTTTTGGCGATGGTACTGGCGTTGTCTTTGCTTCCGACGCTGGCTTTTGCCGATGAGAAGCCCAAGGAAACCTCAATTCCGGCGACTGATCAGACGGCGATGGGTTGGTACTTCGCTGTTCTGGAGGAAAAAGGTATCGCACAAAAGGATACCACATCAGCGGGGACGGGGTACGTCATTAAAGGGAAGTCCAAAAACAGTTCGATTCATAAGGGTGAAGAGGTAGTTGTTATTACGGCAGTGGGTACTGCTTCGACCGCTCCGGGTACGACTAAGCCTTCTTATAACATTAACAAGATCCAGTTCCATCCGGAGAACTTCAAAACTTTGCGGGATGAGGATCAGCGGAATATCACTGCCGAGTTCATCAAAAACCTGCAGAACTCGGATGTATCGAAGCAAACTCAGCAAAAGCTGTTCGACGACATGAATAATGCCAGCCCGGAAATTTCTCGTTTGATCATTCCGATGCTGATGGATGCAAGCTCGGCTGACGTTTATGGTGCGATGCGCGTGGTTTCTCCGTTCCTTCCGCTCTTGCGAGTGATTTTGGGTATTATCGCTATCGGTGTTGTATTCTCGCTTGGTTTCTTTACGGCGATGGACTTGTTCTTCATCGGTATTCCGTTTTTCCGCGATAAGATGCAAAGCAAGGGTGATGAACGGGGCGGCAAAATTCCGTTTGTTTCTTATGACGCGGTATCGGTCGTCAATGAAACGGAGTCAGGAACAGGTGATGGGGGTTATAAGAACCCGGTTATCATGTACTTCAAGCGTCGGGCGCTTACGATTATCGCAGTTGGGGTCTGCTTGGTGTACTTGGTCTTCGGTGGACTCGGCGCACTGTTCTCGGGCTTCATGAGTTTGTTCAGCGGCTTCACTCTGTAATTCCTGTACTTCAAAGGACGCGAAAGCGTCCTTTTCTATTTATATGAGGTTGTTTGAACTCTATGGACTTTGACATAATTTGGGGTATGGAGGGGAGTAATGTATGCTGATACAAACTCGAAAGCTCTGTGTTTCTTTTATGTTGCTCTTGTTGGCACTCCCATTCTTCTTTGTGAAGGATGTTCACGCCGATACGATTTACACGGTGGATGCTAACGGAAATTTGGTGCTGTATGGTGCTTCGGGGTCTTCTGTCGACTTTGATTCTTTTCTTATGAATTTACAGAAAAACATTATTGACTCGGTAAAAGGATTGGATACAGGGACTCTGCATAATGGGATTACGGTCGTTGGGGGTCTGGATTACGAGTATCTCTCTGGGGGTTATGCGGGTTCTCTTTGGAGCACCATCACTTCTTCAGATGTTGGTGGTTTTAAGGAGTCAACTGAAGGTCATTACGTCTACTTGCGTAATGGGTCGGACTTCTTGAAGGTCTATGTACCTCAAGGGAAAATTTATGTAGCAGATTATAAAAAAGTGGACGGGGTACTTGTCGCCAGTGGCGGACATTATGAATATGTAAACCAAAAGGAAATCGCCAGGGCGCAAGAGTTGTTTAAGCGCTATGCGGACGTGGTGAAGCAGTCTGTTGCGGTAGGGTCGATGGCGCATGCGTTTAACGTTTATACTTTCTATCCTTCTTCTCGTCAGGTTTATCTGAAGGACTTGATTGAGTTTCCTTCGGATGGGTCGGAGGGGAAGCTTAAGGCGAATTCCAGTATCAGTTATTCGTTGGACTACCTCATGCATCCCTTCCGGGGGCGTATGAAGTTCTCGGAAGTGCAAGGGGTAACAAGTTGGGAGACGACTACAGGGCTTCCAACGCCGACGACTAATAAAGAACGCGTTACTTTTGCGGTCAATGAAAATTATCGGGATTTTATTATCAGTTCTGAGGGTCGTGAGTCGCTGTCGGAGATTCAAAGTACGGTTCTGGGGACGAATAGCGGTGGGATTAAAGAAGTGACGTCTCAGCGCAGTAAGACTAAGGTTTCTCCGCTCCATGCAGTGGATACTACGTTGCGGTTGGCAGTGCCGTTTAAGTTCTCTGAGTTTGCGGCGAATCGTGGAACCTACTTCTTGAAGGATACGACGGGGTATAAACTCTTTGACGGGGTGAGACTTCGCGTAACTACTAATGAGGTTTATACGGAAGATGAGAATGGGAACTTCAAAAGTGCCGGAGACTATGCGAAGTATAATATCGTTTTGGATAGTTTGGTTATCACGAAATTGGAAGTTGATGATGACGGAAAGCCTTCGGAAGGAACCTCCAAGTTTATTGGTGCGGTTGTTCCGCTTCGGTATAAGGAGGCGGTTTTCGTTCCGAATGTCTCGTCGGGGGTAGCCACGAATTCCGAAGGTAACACGGTTCCCATTATTGATGGGGGTATGGACATTCCTTCTACGGGGAAGGTTTACTTTACGGGGCGTGAGTTGCATTTTCGGAATGACTATGCGACGAAGGCTACCTTGATTGGAACTAACCAAGATATTTTTGCGGTGTATTCGATTACGGGTTATTCTGACGCTCGTTTGTTGCACTATGCTTTCCTTCCGGGCAAGTCGGATCACACTGACCCTAGTAACCATACGGATTTTAAGGATTTGCGTCCACCGTCTTTCGAGATCAGTGCGGGGTTCTATGCTGACGAGACGGGGTATGGTGGTTTTGTTCTGTTTTATAACAATTACTATGTTGAAAATCAGGATTTGATGTCTTGGTTGCGGAGTGATCATGCCAAGTCTATGTCAGGGGTATACGCAGAAGAGTTGTTGAGTCATATCAAGGGGTTGTTTGAAGTTGAGGAAATTCCGCTCTCTTACGCAGAGTGGAATCGTTTGCAGGAAATTAGAGTGGAGCTGGAGGAAACAGAAACCTCTTTCTTAGGGAGGGTCATTTATGTGATCCTTTTGAGTTTTGGTATTCTGCTTTCTTTCTATGCATCTTTGATTTTGATGGTGTACTGGATTGACCGAGCGAACTTTTTTGGGGATTTCCAGTTGCTTGGTTTCTTGACTTTCGGGAGACTGAATGTTTCTCCGGGTGAAATTCGTCCATTCCGTTTCCACTCCGAGTATCCGTCTGAAGGTGGTGTAACTTATGCAACCTTCGGTCGAATGGTGGTCATAAGTTTGTCGCTTTACGCGCTTTCTGTTCTCTGTGCAAATGCGCCTTGGTTAATCAGTCTCTTTGTGGACATTTACTATACCTTCATGGAGTGGGTGGGGTTTGTATGATATTTTTAAGACATAAGAAATTCGTGTCACTATTTCTCTTGTTTTCTCTTACGTTACCTTTGCTTTTTTCGCTTATTGTTCCAATTAGTAAGGTAACGGCGGCTGAAGTACCAGGGGGTAATAGTGCGAATCAAATGGCGACCTCCATGATCGGGTATTTCCGGGATAAGAACAATATCAACCCGAAGGGGTTGAAGCAAGCGGAAGCCCGTATCTGGGGTGTGTTCTTGTCGAACTTCTTTATTCCTTGGAGTACGACGCTGGAGTCTTTGAAGAATGACACTCAACAAGCTAAGGAACTTTCAGAAACGCTGAGTAAACGCTTTTTTGGGGACGACTTGGCACAGTCTTCGGTCTTTTTGGAATTGAACGGTTTGATCCATCAGGCGATTTATGATGAAGCGGTTAACGGTACCTTTGCGCTTTATCCGACGGCGGATGAAGCGAAAAATAAAGGTACGAAGCTTTCTGGTGAACTGCTCTTGAAGAAAATCGCCAGTGTGCAAATGCGTTCGGATGGTGCGAACAGCTCTGAAAAAGTAGATGGTTCGAATACGGTAGAGGCGTATGACCCTTACTTGTACCTCAACAAAAATGGTGTTGGGGTAAAGGTGATGAATCTCAATGACAAGGCAACGCGGGCGGCGTTGAAAGTCTTGTTTGGTTTGTCATCAGAAATGGTCATGTCGAAGGAAAAGGGTCTTCGCAAGATGGAATCGCTCCATCTTGACGGTTTTGGGAATATCTGGGGTAGACCAGAAGGGGAGCATGATTACAATAAACTTGTCCTTGTACTTCCGGCGGCATTGAACCCGGTGACGTTTGGTGGGGACAAAAGTCTGGATAATAATTCGATGAAGTTCCCGGTTGCCAATACGTTTGTTATGGGTACGATCATGCATTTTAATGCTGGCGATCTTTCAAATAACCCAAATAAGTTTATTCCGTACTATAACGTGGCTTTCGACTCTCAGGTCAGCTTGAGCAACTCGGTTTCCCTTTATGGGGTATATTCGGTGTCTCCGAATATCGCTAATTCGGACAGGCTCTTTAAGGGGTATGGTTCTAGCCTTACGTTGGATGATATTAAGGACTTTGTTAACTCTGAGACTGGAGCCTTGAAGTCTGAGTCTAACGCAGTCGTGTTCCTCGATTATAACGTAAAGGAGAACTCCTATTTCTCTACTAAAGCGTTTGAGGAGTCGAATCTTTCTGGTTTTACGACTAATGCTCGGCAGTCTTTGTCGCAGTATTTCGCAGAAAGTTTGGCGTTCCGTCTCAATGAGTTGGCGGATGAGATGTATTACTTCAATAACCCATATCAAAGCCTTAGTGGGGAGTTGGAGATCAGTGATGAGATGAGTTTGTTCTCTAAGCAACGTTTGTTCACTAAGGCGATCTTCGATGAATCTTCGGGTGAGTATTTGGATTCTTTCGCTTTTTATAATGGTTCGCATGCCAGCTCTCCTTTAATGACGCTTTTGAGTCGTTTTTGGACTGAAGGCGGGTACACGCAGGAAGCACAAGATGGATTTCTGACTTCAAACTTCAAGGATCGGTACACGAGTTTGAAGGAAGATCCTGATTACTTTAATTCTGGAGCACATCGTCCTGATCCACCTCTTGTAAGGCAGGATATTAGGGATTTCTTTAATACTTTGACGTTCGATAGTCGTTTTAAGAGTTGGGAAACTACGCGCTCTACGCCTTCACAGGTTTCTTACTCGTCTCTCTTGCAGTCGTTGGCGAAGTTTCTTTCGCAGGGCACGACTACGAAATTTATCGGTTCTTCCCTTTTACCGACACCTCTTGGTGCGGAAAAAGTTGTGTTGAAGGATAATTTTAAGTTCCTGTTCGATATTCCGTGGACGGGGAAGAAAAGGGTGGTTTCGGCTTCCTTTACAAAGGAAGACAGCTTGCTTGGACAGTTGGTGACAGACGGTTCGTGGGTAGCGGTTCCTTCGAGTTCGGTTGCGTCACACCATTACTTTACGTCTCTTGGCTCCGAGTGGTATTTCTCCGGGGATTTGTATTCGCGTTATCAACAGTTGGAGAAAGGTGCGATGAACTACCCGCCCACACAAGAGTTGCGGAACCTTATCGCGCATTTCTTTATCTACGAGGTCTTCGGGGTACCGAACTCAATTCGTGGAGCGTTGCGAGGGGTAAATGCGGGTTCTGAGGTTCCTTCTTATCAAGGTAGCGACTCGAAGTTTAAGCTCGAAAGTGCCATCTATAATGAAGTGAACTACTTCGTGGGGATTTATTGGGGGTACATGGTGGGTCTGCTCGGTGCGGGGAAGGATAATATCGAGCAGGAGTTACTGTTCTCTAACCAGTATCTTCCGACTATTAACATCAATGTTTCCGGGGGTAGTGGTTTCCGTTTCTCCGATGCGTTCACTTCTGCTGGAGCGGTGGCATCGGATAAGATGACGGACGAAGTGTTGGCTCGGGACTTGCTTCGCAAAATGTACTCGTTGTTAAGCGATGGAGAAAGTCAATATCGTAACAATATCATTAAAGCGACGCAAGATAGCTGGATCATTTCGACGCATCATAGCATTGTCGGTTCTTGGGTCGGAAAGGACTTCTCGGTATCGGCAGGTGGCGGCAACTCTTACGGTTCAGTCGTGGGGTTCATTAACACGCCGAGTTTAACGGATTTGCCGTTGACGGCATGGCTTTTGAAGGATTATATGTTGGTCTACCTCTGCGTGTTGGTTGTGACGTTCATCTTGTGTATTTTGATGGTTGCGGTCAACGTGCGCTCCCTGCGGGAGGGGGTATTGACCTTCATTGTGATGGCATTTCTACTCTTTTTACCGCAGTTCTTGCTTTCGGGGGTTATTAACCTTACGAACAGTGTGTCTGACCGTATTTTCTCGGATCGCTTTAATTACTGGGCGATTGTTCAGCATGAGCAAAGTGTTCGTGGTTTGAGTAAGGCGGCGGAGACAGGTGACCCGCTTGAGTTTAATATTGAAGTTGCGGCTCAACAAATGACAAACACTTACGGTAGCACACCTAGCGTTACGCTGAAGTGGATGGCACCGAAACGCTATGACTACTTTAAGAAAATAAACGGAACTTCAACGGTCACTAAAAACATCACTTCTAACCTGAGTATCTTTCGCTGGATTTTTGCATCGTTCCTCACGCAAGATCAGTTTGTTTATAACGATCCTTTGGCAACTTATGTTTATCGTTCTTATAATACGATAGCGCTTGAAGCAAAGAACATGGTCAAGGATATGCGTGACGAGAACGTGTCAAAGGCGGGGGTACTTGCGGAACTGGAGTCGAAAGTTAATGGTTTTGCGGGTTTGCCTGATGAACGTTTTGCTAAAATTTTGGGAAAGGTGAACTTTACTTTTTCCCCAGAAATTGAGCAACGGGTAGCTCGCGTGGCTCCGATTAACAAAGGTGATCCGCTTTGGAACACAAATGGTTCTCAAGCGGAGAAGGAAAAGGTAGAGATTTATCGCTATTGGTTCCTCAGCAGTCAGGATATCAATAATGCTATTTTTAACTCCAGCGTTGACACGGGGGTAGGTTTTTCTGGAAGCATCAATAACAGTCGTAACCGAGCCTTCGCATTGATTACGGAAAGTCCTTTCTACTACTTCTACAGTGCTTTGGCAAACCGACAATTGGGGACGAATTTCCGTAACGACTTGTTGAATGAAAATATCTTCCGGGTTAAAGGTGAAACGGGTGAGCTGTATAATAATCAGCTTCGTGACTTCTTGGATTTGGAAGGTCTTTTCACGTATGTCATTCCGTACTTGCAACAGGGTAACGATTATGTCTATCGTTATGTGAATAAGTATGGTAAGGACTACAAGGATATGTCAAACGTTATCGCTCCGACCATGCCAGATCCGAGTGACCCAGATTATGAACGGAAGCTTAAGGAGTATCAAGAGTATGAAAGTCTGATGCAACACAATACAAATCTGGAGAAGGTTTGGTTCTTGTATAGTCCTTGGGTTGATCAGCTTTATTCGACTTCTTTCTCGCATGGTAGTTATCGAGCCGCTGGTAAGTCTTATTATTTGGACGACACTATCAATCCATCGTACTATGAAATTAGCGGTAGACCGATGATCTTCTCCCCTGCGGATATGCATGCGAAGTATTTTAAGGAATCTGATCTTACGTTGGTGGAGCAAAAGATTCAAAACGTGTTGAAAGAGACCTACCGTGATATGATGTATCTCATTAACTACTATGACTTTGACGATGATGTTTTGCTTACAGCGGCGGCGATGTCGGCAACTTTCAATTTTAATAAGGAGTTCTCGGAGATTCGTTTTCTTGGAGAAAGTTCCATTCAGTACCCACAGGGTTTTGAGTTGAAGAACTTCAACTATGATGCCTTTATGCGGTTGATCCTTATGAATTCAACGGGCGAGCCGATGTTGTCTGATGAGGACTTGTATGTTCGGGTGGTCAAAAAGACCTCTTTCATCACTGGACTCCTTCTGTTGGCTTCGGATATTCTGAATGTCATCGTGGTTCCGGCGCTTAAGATGGTCTTGTTGTTCCTGCTCTTTATCATGATCTTCATCATGGTACTGAATGGTATGATTACCCCGCCAGATAAGGTTCTTTCTCACGTGATGAAGAAAATCTTTGTGCCAGTTTTGAGCTTCATGGTAGCGACAGTGGTCTTCGCCATTATCGTCTCGATGATTATGGGCGAAGGTTTGACGGGGTACGTTGGTTCCCGCTTGCCGACGATTGGCATGACTGACCCGACTATCACGTTGCTCATTATGATCGTGGTTTCGCTCATTTACATCTTTGTCATGTTCATTCTGGCACTCAAGTTCTTCCGTACTATTCGGGATGAGGGTTCAGCGTTGCTTGGTTCTGTGGTGGGTATGGTGGCAGACGCCAGCGCTGGTTTACTGCAAAAGGTTACGGGTGGTGCTTTGCGTGGGTTTGGTCGAGTTTTTGGGTTTGGTCGTCCTTCGGTTCGGTATAAGGGGCGGTTGAAAGTTTCGCCTGAGAAGCCGAAGCGTCGTTTGATTCGTCGTACTGCTCGTTGGCTTACGGCGCGTTCTGTGGAGGATCAGGCTCGTAAAACGGATAATCAGGCGGATTCTGCACCATCTGCAGGTATGACGACGGAAGAAATTGATAAGTTGGCAAGTCAGTCTAACCAGCCAGAGATTTCGGCAGAGCCGACATCGGTAGAGGCATCACAACCTGCAGTCGAGCCGCAACCTCGTCAACCTGCTGTACCTCCGTTCGATGAACCAGCACGGGGTATGGATTTCAATGATCCATATATGAAGCAAATGAGGGTTACTCGTTCAAAGGCGGGCGATATTTCTATCAGCATGAAGTTGCGTTCCCCGGAAGAGTTCGAAAAGTATCTGAAGGAGAAGGAGCAACGGAAGGCTGATGAAGCCGCTCGTCGAGAAGCGAATAAACAGGCGCAAGTCGCTTCTGGTAAGGTTAAGTCGAAGAAGCGTCGGAAGAAAAAGAAATAAGTTTGAACCCGTTAGTGGAGGGGTAGCTCTGTCTGCCCCTCCATTTCTTAGAGGGGTGTTTGTATGCTGAGTTTTCTTTTACTTATAAAGTCTCTTTTTATTCGGGTCACTTCATTGTTTAAGAAGAATTCGAAGGGTCAGGTTGAGAAGGCAAAGCGCTCTTTTGGACAAGCCATCTTGGAAAGTGTGCTTGTAGTATTGGCGGCTTTCGAGATGATGCCAATTTTTCTGGTTTTAGCGCAAGTCTTCCTATTTGCTCTCCTTGCAGGGATACTTATAGTCGTAATTTTAGGTATTTATCTATCAATCGTTTCTTTTTTCTCCGTAACTCCTGATGTGGTACCTCCTGATTTGACGTTTCCTGTGGAGGAAGAGACGGTTGTCACTGGACACAATGGGATCAAAGGTAATAAGCTCTCTTGGTCGGTAGAAGAGTTGAATGCAAACATGGCAAATCTTACCCCGTTGGAGCAGAACATCTATCGTTTGGGGATTCTTATCAACCAAGCGATTACGGGGTATGACACCAAAAAGCGTGTTCTTGATCTGCCAACTCCTAGCATTGATGTTGACATAGCTATGTTTTTGGGGAAGTTGAGTACCGAGCAGTCTATGGTTATTTATCCTGAAAAGGATCTCCCAAATAAAAACGTTTTCCAACACCCGTATATGGCGACGGAAAGTAATGCTGGTTTTGTGAACTTTGGTATTAGTAAGAATGATACGCCGCGAAACTACACGTCTGTTGCGGGTAAGGACGTTGTAGATGCCCTTTATCGGTTATATCCCTCACCTACGGGGTCGTATTCGTATCCTGCAAACTACTATCCTTGGGCGACTTTTATGTCGGTTGCGCACATCGCTGGGAAGGCTGACTATGCAAATAGTTTCCTTAAGAATAAGGGCGAATTGGGTGCGCATGAAGACCGTTTAATGAAGGTCATCGAGGCTTGGGGTATTAGTGAGAAACGCCGTATGGAGCTTTACACTATGCTTTACTATTTCCTTCTTCAAGCCCATTATCATGGGGTATCTCAAACGGAGTACGAACATTATTTCAATTTTTGGTGCGCTCTTTACTATGTTTCTGGTGATTCGGACGATACTCGCAGTCTCTATAATTGGGAACTTGTAGCTTTGACAAATAAGGATGAAGACGCCTTTCCTGCTGTACCGGAGTACAAGTTCCGTAAGATTTTTATTGGTAGCGAGGGTATGAATGATCCGAAGTGGAAGCATCACACGGAGTTGAAGTTGGGTGATAATTCTATTAGAATGAAGCTTAATGGTAGGGTTTTGGAGGAGCCTGTTTGGAAGTTCATTATGTCAGAAGCAAATATGTCGACTTACCCTGAAAGTCGGCGTGTAGCGATGGAGGAGGCTTGGCAAGAGCTTAAGAAAATGTCGGGCTACTCCGGTAACATGCAAACTCGCACTTTGAACTTCCATTATGGGTTTAACTCTTTCATTCAAGGAAAAGCTATTATTGAAATCCTTGAAAAGAAGGTCGTACCGCTCCGCTCCGAAATCGTTTACGGGGGTAAGAATCCCGAGGGTAACGCGACCTTTACGATTGGCGGGCAAACCTACACTACTCGTCGTTATTATGAAGAGGTAAAGAAATCGCAGTTGCCGGATGATGCAGTAACTATCATCAATAATTTGATTAACTACTTTGGTGTTTCTGCATATGAGCAAGGGGAGGATTCTAAAGCTGAGGCTTTGCGTGAAGCCTATCCTTTAGAATCTGACCCTTATCAAGTGCCTTTCCAACGTCAGAGTGCTGATATCGAGTTGTATGGTGGGCAACCTTGGAGTACTCGTCGGGATAAGAATGGCAGATGGACGTTCTCTCGTAATGGTTGTATGATCTATTCTGTTGCTTACGTCCTCACGGCAAAGACGCGGATCGGGATTAATCCCCCTGAAACGGCGGCGCTTATGTATATGACAAATTCGCTTAGCAGTGATGGGCTACAGCGTTCTGGGTTACCGACTCTTTTTGGGTTGTTCGGTTTGAAGGTGAAGGAAGTTTCGAATATTCGTGCAACGAGTACGTGGGATAAGATCGATGAAACTTTGCGGAATGGGGGTTTGGTTATCGCTAAATTCTCCGATCCTCCAATCGCTTCAAGGGGTTCGGATCACTTTGTGGTTATTAATAAGTTAATCGAGGAAAATGGTACGAAGAAATATCGAATGTATTCTTCGTCTGATGTATCGGATTCCCTTAAGTTGTGGGGTCGTGAGGAACTGCGGAAAGCGAGTTCAGCCGCAAACTATGTACTCTTAGTATATTGAGGAGGTATTTGAGATGGAGCTGTTGTCTCGGAAGTATTTGCTGTGGGTGCTTATCATTAGTTTTCTCACGCTATTGGTAGCAGGGGTTACAATGGCAAAACTGCTTGGGGATTTGGAAAAGCAAAAGGTTGATGCACTGCAGGAAAATGGTTTGCTTTTCGCTAAGTCTTTGGCGGCTTCTTTCTACGGTTGGTACGACCCTAATTTGCAGTTGACAGTGGATTCTTCTTTCTTTGATCCGGGTGTGTTTGTTGCTTATGAGCAACATTATCGGGACTTGGAATCGAAGGACGAGCAGGTTTTTAATATGACGCAGTGGTTGGAAAGCGAGAGTATGTCTGGTTCGGAAATTGAAGCGATGCCTGATTTGGATAGCATCCCTTCCGATGAAGAGGACACCGAGGTTCCAGATTCTGATATTGAGGATATCGACTTGAACAAAGAAACCTTCGGTATGTTCGATCCTCGTTTGTTTGATCAAAATGGGGATTGGGTAATTCGGGTTAATGATTTGCACTTTAATGACGAGGGTTGGGACGTTGTTGTGTATGATGGGTCTGAGTACGTTATCTCGAAATCCCTTGTTCCTATCACCTTCGAGATGATGAAAAATGACCTTGACTATCATTACAATTTTAAGGACTCCTTCTTACGGAGGGAGAATAAGTCCTCTGGTTTCTTTGATGCGACTTTCGCGTCGTCGGTGACGCAAAAACCCCTATTGGTCAGGTTGTATTTCGAGGGGTATAAGTTCACTCGTTTTGAGGTGCGACAATGAAGTGGGTTCGTTTGGTGTTTGTTCTCCTGCTCTTGTGTGTATTGGTGGGGTGTGAAGGGGGTAATACCGCTGAGAATGAGAAAGTACAGTCTCTTTTGTCGGCTTATGCGGTGGCAGAAGCCCCTTCGAAGGAGTTTTATTTGGAGGTTATCCATTACTTAAACTCGAATACGTTCTCGGTGTCCAACTCCCCTTATGCGGGGTACGAGGACAATATTAGAGCATTCGTTGAGCATATCAACAAATATCAGTCACCAGACGTACCCTTCGATCCATATATTGAAAACTATTTGTTTCTTGATGACACTACGGGTGTAGTTGAACAAATGATTCATTTTTACAACTCAAATGGTAAGTCGGCATCTATTTTCATTTGGTATAAGGAGGGTGAGATTGTTGACGTGGAGACGGTTATTCACGCTGTCTAGCGTGGTGGCGTTTGTTATAGTCGTGGCGTTTATCGCTTATGACTTGATTGTCGGCTCACCCTACCGAGCGGAATTAAATAGGACGAAGCATGAGTTGACTGCTTATTTCACGGCAAAGTCGTTGGTTTTGGAGTTACCCGACATCTTATATTTTAGTTCGGAAGAAGACTTCCAGTCTAAGCGACAGCGTTACTTCTCTCGCATGACATCGGACTTTTGGTTGAACTACTTTTCTTCCTATCAGGAAGGAACTTACTATCCACTGGCGGTCAAACGTATTGTTGGTCAACCTTCTCCTTCCGGGGATTTCGTCTTTAAGGCGGATTTGGTTCAGCGTACCCCAACCGGGGATCGCCAGTTTACAACCTTGATCATCTTTGAAGAAGGACGCATAGCAAATTTATACAAGGTGTTCTAGGTTTCTAGAACACCTTTTCTATTAGGAGGTATGAACGTGAGACGTTTACTGTTTGTTCTTGTACTCGGGGCGCTCCCTCTACTACTCTCGGCTTGTGGGGCATCTTCGGAAACTCTTGCGCGTGAGATTGAGGAATATAATGGAGTTGTGGAAAGTACATTAGATTCCTACCTCTCTGCTAAGAGATTAGCTGAGAAAAATCGTGATGTTTTGATTGACTTCGTTACTACTGGAGAGAACTCTGGAAATTTAACTATCCCAGAAGGGTTCTCTTTTTCGGAAGAAGTGCGAAATATTTTGGGGACTCTCCCCTACGACACTCCGGCGTATGAAGCCTTTTTCACGGCATTCGGGTATAATGGGGTTCGTCATTTTATGCTGTTTAGTGCGGCGGACTTCAGATATCGTGTAGAGGCTATTTGGACACCTCAAGGTTTAGAAAAGATCGAAGTGGGGGTATTACGCGATGGTCGATAAATCTTCGGTTGTTGAAGATAGAAACATTTCTATGCAACCTAAGAAACGATGGAAGAAGATCTTGTATTGGGTTGTGTTTTCAGTGTCGTTTGTGATCATGGTGTGGGTGGTGGTTATGGGGGTATGGGAGAATAAGCAAATCGCTTATGTTAACTCCACCATGAATCCGCACTTTTTGTTGTATGAGGATCACAAGCAGACGGTGATTACGGAGGTACGTAACTTTTTCTTGGTTTCGGATGCAACATCGTATCAATCTTCTAAGTCAAGTCCAAAATTGTCGGAAAACGTTGTAAGCTCGTTATATGGTAAGTCATATGATCCCTATCGTTTCATTGGGGCTTCTAAGGTTTCGTTTGTCGAGGTGCAGTATCAGCTTGGTGATCCGCTGTTTACGGACTACTATGTCCTTTTGAATTTTGAGAAGGGTGGGCAAACCTATACTGCACGGGTGTTGGTGACAGTTATCAACGGTATTATTGAAGACTTTAGGTTTGTTTGAGGAGGATAAGGGATGGAACCTACTCGCGAGAATACCTCTCATATTGAAATACCCTTGACTTTTGACTCGAAGCGGCGTGGAAAGCCTAGTACAGCTTCTAAGGTATTTCTTGGGATTGGGCTTACGTTGGTTTGGGGTTTTCTTATGTTTCTTACGCTTGCCGCGTCCACGCTTGGGCAAACTCTGCTTTGGATGGTGGTAGTGACTATCGCGTACATTTACGTCATGCGTTTTCTTCTTTTCCGGGAGCATTATTATCGGGAGAAGCGGGCGGCGTTGGAAGAGTCGAACTATATGTTCGGAACAAATTTGTTGTGGTCGATTGTGGAGGTATCGAACACCTTTCCGTATGTGGTAACGTTCCGTAACGGTTATCGTGGGGTCTTCATCGCTCTCGATAAGGGGGTAATCGTCGGTAAGGAAGACGATTATGTTTTTGACCATCATCAGGCTATAGCGGATGTTTATAAGGAATTGGCGAAGGCAGAAATTGAGTTTACGCATATTGATTACATGGACAGCATCGGAAAAGATTCTCGTTTGAATAACCTTTTTAGCGCCGCCGCTTCGATTGATGGGAAGAATCTTCGTTACCTCATCACTATGAAGTACGATTATCTGGAGAAAGCGATGCAACGGGCATTTTCTACTTACGATGTGTACTGTTTGTATTGGCGGAAGGACGATTATGACGCTCTTTTGGATATCCGTGAAGCGGTGTCTGGTTTTAAGCGGGCGAACTTTGCGCGTATTCGGTACCTTAACAAGTATATGATTGGTCAACTAGTGCAAACGGTGTTTAACTTGGAGTCCTTCTCACCCAATAATGCTATTGAGAATGTACTTAATAGTCGCGAGTTGAGCGCACCGCTCACAGTAATTTGGGGAGAAAAGGACGGAGTTAAGACCGTCTTTAACCTTACTTCTGAAGAGAAGAGAGCCAATATGCGTGTATCTGCTGGGGAGCGGAAGCTCAAACGGAAGCGCACTTGGTTTAAGCGTAAAAATGAGCAACCGGACGAGGAGATTTCGTTGGATTAACGAGGGGGTATTCATATGAAGCTCGGTATTATCGGTAAGAAAGCACGGGCGGATCAGTTGAAGCAACTCATTCTTGGTCGCTTTGACAATATTCAGATCACCACTTATAATTCCGTGCAGGACTTTATGCGGGAGACGCAAGTTCGTCGTATTGATCATGATCGGTTGTTGATTCTGCAAAATGCCTTTGATTTCGAGAATCTCTCGGAGCATGTGAAACCCGAGGAAGTTTTGTCGTCGTTCAATACTTATCTTTACGAACGCTTTTTTGGTTGTCGCGTGATCTTCATTACTACTGGGGAAACGGTTTATCGTCTGTTTAATCGAATCTTTTCTTCTATCTACACAGCGGTTGTTCTCTGTGAGAAGGTTAAGCCCTCCTTTATCTTCACGGTGGTTGAGTGGGATATTGACCGTATTAAAAAGACATATTGTGAAGATGCATTGAGTCCTGCTGGTGATGGGGAAGACCTTATCAATGAGACTATCGAGTCCAAGCCCAAGTCTACTTCTCAACCAAAGAAACCTGTACCCACGGAAAAGAAGAAGGATAAGGGCGGCTTGTTTGGTTTGTTCGGTAGGGGTAAGAAAAAGAAGGGACAGGAAGCGGAATCTCCCGCCACGGAAGAAGAGGTTCCCGCGTCTGAGCCTGTGCCGGAATCCTTTGAGGGGTATTTCGACAATCCAGACTCCTTACCTGAAGAGGAAACTCCGGTTTCGCTTCCCGGTTTTTCTTTTGAATCGGGTAACGATGTTGGTTTGGGGGTAAGGCTTCCAGAGGATGAATCTTCAGACGCTTGGGACACTGAGGTTCAGTCTGGTGATGAGTCTGCGTTTCCGTCCGAAACATCGGAGGTTTCTTCTTTCGGAGAGCCTATGGCAGACGATGACTTCCCGCCGGAAGATGTCTGGGACACTCCTTCGGGTAGTGAGGAGTTGTTTCCTTCGTCGGGAGATCAGTCTTCTTTGGAGGGGTGGGGATCGCCATCTGATGAAGGTGTTTTCCCTTCGAGTGGGAAGGATAGTTCTCTTGAAGGTTCGTCTGGGGATGAGGGTCATTCTGTCAATGGTGATGACTCTTGGATGGATTTCACGGTTCGTGGTGGGGGTATTTCATGGGGAGGTGCTGGTGATGAGGGTTCTTCATCACTCGGTGACACTTCTACTCCTTCGGTAGAGTCGGAATCATCCGATGGCGTTTTTGCGGATGCAGAAGGGGACGAGGACAATTGGGGTTTGGATACAGAAGAGATCGATTCGTCCTCTGAGTCGATTACTGCTTTTGAGTCTGAGTCGGAGTCTCCTTCTTCATCTGAATTTGAAACTCCATCTGCTTCGACTACCATTCAGTACCCGGAAGAGTCAGATACACCAAGACTGAGTGAAGATACCTCTTGGCAAGATAAAACACGTCGTTTGACCGAGTTGGGGGAAAAACTTAAACAAGAAAATGTTCCACCCATTCCTGACTCTGTTCCGCAAGTATTTGCCCCGAAAATTATCACGCCTTCGGTCGAAGTGGTGTCTGAGGAAGAGAACTTGGACTTGCCGGATGCCGCGAAACTGGCAGAAGAGTTGGAGCGGGAGCAAGCAGAACGGAATAAAGTCGTTGTTGAGCGTGTTATTGTCAAGGAAGTGGGTAGTGGACGTCGTGGGGGTAGCAGTAATGCTCCTGAACTCATCATTGTTACTGGGGATCGACGCTCGGGGGTAACGACAACTGCTTTTAACCTTGCGGCGGCGGCTGGTCGGCGTAAGAAGACACTTTTCGTGGACTTTGATTTGAAGCGGAAGGGTTCTCTTATTTTCGGAGTTCTCGATCATTTGCTTCAAGAAGAGGAAAATGTTCAGAGAGGTCTTCTCAGCCTTAAATCTGCCGCTATGTTAGACAACGTTTCCCTTCCTTTCTTTGAAGGGGGTTTCGATTGTATCGCAAATCTGTATGACACGGAGTTTGATGATGACCATTTGCAACTTCTGCAAGACGTCTTCATCGCTCAGCGTTTGTATCGCACTGTTGTTTTTGATTGTCCTGCTGAGAATCTGAAATATTTCCCGGATCTGGTTCAGTACGCTTCTGTGGTCTTTTGTTTGGAGGATGATTTGGGGAGTGCGTTGAACTCGTTTATTACTTTAGATACTGCGTTCCCGGACAATCGGCATAAGGTTAGACTGTTTAGTAATCTGCATTATTTCCTCGCTAAAGGCGGAAACCCGGAAATGCATTATCGGAACATGGCGTATATCGCTGATCTGTTTGATCTCAGTGAAAAGGAGATCGATTGGAGTAAGGTTCCTCTGATCGTTCCGTCCGTGGGTGGGGTGAATATGTACGTTGAGGTTTTGAGCAACATCAGTTAAGGGTGGCGATAAAATGGTGCATCTCGTCAGTGCGACGGTAACCCTTGAGGGGGTAAACTGTGTTAAATCTCTGACAGAACTGCCAGAGGATATCGAGTCTATCGATTGTTTGGTATATCACTCGTCTGTTGATTCGGACGTTAACATAGCGATGTATTTGAGTGGGCTTAAAGGTAAGGGTTTGAAGATTCTGTATATCAACAAGGTCTTTGAACCCTTGCTTTTGGTTATCTTTTCAGCACTTTCTGCGGATTTTCATGACTATGAGGACGCTCTTTATGACAAGTCTTTGTTGGACGAACTTATCGCAGACTATGGGAACTACGGTATCCCCTTGAACAACTTTACGGAGGACATTTCGGTACTTCGCAAGTTTATCTCCACGGTTGGGGGTAACGATTCCTCTAAACGGAATGAGCTGATCGCCCGCAAGGTTAACTTGGCTCTCGATAACATCACTGAAGCCTTGACTGTAGCTTCAAACTCCAATCAGCGGGTTGTTCATGCTTTAAGTGAAGCTAAGGTCATGCTCGATAGGTTAAAGGATCAGTACAAGCAGGTTTACAATACCCTGCTTGAAGCACAGGAAGAGGTGCAAAAGCTCGACTCCCATTATGGGGAGGAGATTTCCTCTTTGCAGTCCAGTCACTTGGAGCTTTCGCAAACCATCAAGGAATATGAAACTCAGCTCTCGGAGAAGGATAAAGAACTTGCCGAGGTCAAGGGGCAGTTGCAGGAGGCACATGATAAGCTGGCTCCTAGTGAAGAGAAACTCAGGGAATATGAGGCTAGACTTCGTGAACTGGAACTGAAGCTTCGGTTGGAGAAGGAAGCTAAGGAGGAAATGGAGAAACAGCTTCGGTTGGAGCAACAGAAGAACGTCACTAGCACCACTTTCCTCTTTCCTACGGTTATGATTCCGGTTACGACCCCGCATGTCATGTATGTTGAGGTCTTTTCACCTATCAACTACCTCAACACTTTCATGATTATGTTCCAGCGTTGGTTGAAATACGAAGCAACTAAGCGGGTCAACAGTAAACTTCTCTTTGTCTACCCGCAACTTAAAAAGTATACGGAGCGGTACAAGCATCTTCCGCTTCTCTCCAGTTCGGGGGTAGCAACGATTGAAAGTGTGCTGAAGGAGTCTGACTATTATATCACTTATGAGCCTTATAAGCGCGTTCTCGACTTGTTCTTCCAACAGCCCAACGTGAATCTGTATATTGTTGTAGACTATTTGATGGGGGATCAGCTCTTGAAAGGTTCCCGTATGACGCGTTTTGGGGTAACTCGCGGTCAGGGCATCCCGGATTCGTCTATTCCCGAGACGCATTACATTCGCTCTTTGACTGCGAAGAGTGGGGTAATTAAGGTCATGCACGTCAATGAGTGGTATCGTCCCGGAGGAGAACCTGCATCGGAAGCGGAACGAGTCAATGCGTTTATGAATAAGCATCGAAATATGTTTGAGTTGATTAGAAGTCATATTTTCGGGAGTGATTAACACATGTTGGGGCTTTGGGGTAAAGGTGGTTTCAGGAAGTATTGGAGGGAGACAATCTCCCTCTATGACGATATGTATTTTGCCGCGAAGACGAAGAACAACTCGGCGTTCGGGCGTGAGTTACCTCACGTTCCGGACAAAGTCGGGGTGGACTTCGTCGCGTCTTATGATGGGGAGAAAATGGTGTATTACTACGTTCTTAAGTCTTTTCCCCGTCATTTGCTTGCGGACTTTAAGGAAATCATTCGTAGCTGTTGTCGACAGGGGGTACGGGTGAATTTTATCACTACTTTTAAGCCCCACATGATCAACTGGAATTCTACGGAGATGAAGAACCGTTTGCGTGTCCTTTCTCGGGTTGATGAGGAGCGGCAGAATAAGGAAGTCAATGCTTTTAACCTGCATAGCATTATTGGTACGATGGACAAGCAAGCTTGGATACGGGATTCCCTCTCTTATCTTTCCTTGGCGAGTGTGCGGAGAGGGCGATCCCTTTTTCGTCTTTCTATGCTTATGATGGTGTTGGGAGATCGTGGGGAAGACCTTGATATCAGTGTTCGGAGTATTGAAAAGGTGACCTCGGACTTGGGTTTGAACATGGAGCGTGTCCTTTATGATATCCCGGATGTTATTGGGCATTTCAGCCCGTACAAACGGATGTTTACGAAGGAGTCTATGGCGATTATTCCCGAGTTGGTTATTACGGACGAGGTTGCTTCCCGTTTCAACACCTACGATCAGGGAACGCTCGGAGCGCTGGGGGTGTATGTTGGTTCGGACGTTTATTCGTTATACCCGGTATTGAAGCGTTTCAAAGCGCGGGATGACGCGGCTGAGGTTTGGCTTATTACAGCGGAAACGGGTGGCGGTAAGTCGAACTTTGTAAAGGATATTCTGCTTCAGCTTATCGCGCACGGGGTAAACGGAACGATTATGGACGTCGAAGGTCTGGAGTATGCACCTATCGCCAATTTCCTCAGTAACGACTATAAGGTTTTGACAATTAACATGGCGGAAGGTACCGGACGTTATATCGATCCATTGGAAATTCCAGAGCCTGTTGGTTTGCCGGAGATTGATGATGCGGCGAAAACGTTCGCTACCAATTTTACATTGGCGTACTTTAGGACGTTACTTTCAGGTTTGCCGGATAACAATGGTTGGTTGGATATCGCTATTAACGATGCGGTGTCTCAGACCTATGCTGATGCAGGGGTAACGGATGACAAGTCGACTTGGTATAAGTCTAAGGGGCTTACTTTGTTTGATGTCTATCGTAAGTTCTATCAGCTTCAAGAGAGTGAGTATCGGAATAATGATGAATACTTGGACGCTTTGGAGCAAGCTATCGCGGTTTTAGATCGATATTTTTCCCCTCTCGGACTTCGGCGTTCCTTGTTCCGGGAGCGAGTAAATATTTCAGACATTATCGATGCCCGTCTGGTTGTTTGTTCGTTCGGGATGGCGGGTAAGTCAGAACAATCGGTTGACCCGGTGCAGTTGGCGCTTATGCAGTTGGGGGCGGCGCAAATCTCTCACCAACGTTCGTTGTTCTCCTATATGCAAGGGCTTTACAACTTCAAAGTCTGGGAGGAATTTCAACGTTGGGGTAATTTCCCCGGCTCTGACAAGACTATCGGGGTTGCTGTAACAGGTGGTCGTAAGTTGGGGGATATTAACTTTATTATCACCAACAACGTGGCGGATTTGCTTAAAGCTGATCGTTTCGCTATCTTGGGGAACATTACTTCATTCCTCATTGGAGCTATTTCTGACCGAAATGTTCGGGCGGAGTTGAGTAGGCGTCTTTCTATTGAACATATGCTTGATGACTTGGACGCTATCGCTAAAGCAAAGAAACCTGACGATGCGGAGGATTATGGTACGGAGGACGATTCTGCGGAAGATCCTTTGACTTTTGCATTCCTTGCGGGTCTTGACCGGAGTAAGTATAGTGTGGTGAAGATCATGAATCCACCAGAAATTCGATCCTCCAAACTGTATAAGACGGGGGTAAGTACACCGAAGTCGAAGGACGACCCTGTTTCACAGGGGGAGGGGGATTGATTTATGGTCTTGTTCTTCATCTTGATGTTCACTTTACTGTCGTATGTGGTGGCATCTCCGATTAAGGAGGAGACGAAGACGTCTTTTTATATCACCTTTTTCGTTCTGTGTGTTTTGATTGTGCTATTCTCGTTTCTCTAGGAAGGAGGGTTCTAAATGGGTATTATGGACAAGGTCAGTAAAGAGGACATGAATAATGCTCGAATTGAGCGGGAACGGCAAATGAATCCTCCTGCCGCCGAGCCAGGAATGGACGATTGGGGGTTCGACGATGCGTCGACCTTTGCGGGAGGTGAAGGTATGGGTGGCGGTGACGCTTGGGGTTCCTCTTTTGGAGGTTTTGGTGGCGGCGCTGGTGGTGCTGGCTCTGTAGGAGGGGGTAGTGATCCCTTCGGTGGCGGTGCGAATCTGTTTGGTGGCGGCGCTTCGACACCGTTTGGCGGTGGCTCTGCTTGGGGTGGTTTTGGTTCTTTTGACACGGGACAATCGGCTTGGGGGCAACCGCAAGGGCAACAGGGGCAGTCTTCCAAAATAGAGGATGCTTTGTGGGATACTGCCAAAGGGGTTATGAAGGGGTTTTTCACCTTTGCTTCGGAGTTTGTTAATTCTTTCAAGTCGATGAACACCTTGAGTTATATGGTTATGGGTCGGACTCAGCTCATTATCAGTATTGTGGCATTTCTTTCGGGTTGTTTGTTCCTTATCTTCGCATCTACCAAATCTCTTGGACTTTCGCTCATCGTTTCCGGGTTGGCTTCCGGGGGTATTGGGCTTATGATCTTTATGTCCTGTTACGAGAAGGTAAGCGCCAACCCGGAAGCGTTTCAACCAGAATCGCAACCGGATGCTTTTGGAGATGCACAAGCTGATCCTTTTGCACAGCCTGATAGCTTCTCCGATCCTTTCGGCGGTGGTGGGTCGGATGATGGTTGGGGTACTGAAAGTGATGGTTGGGGCGAGGAATTGGATTCTTTTGGTGATGAGGAAGAACCGTTTGAGGATGACTTCGAAGAAGAGGAGTCATTCGATACGTCTTTCTCTGCGAGTGAGTGGGGTTCCAGCGAAGAGTTGGAATTCTCTGCTCTCGGGGGCACGGGGTATTCTCCACTTTCCGATGCGGATCAGGATAAAATTTTGAGTCAGGTTCAAGAGGGGAATAAACTGCTAACTCGTCAGTATCTTTATGAAAACATCGTGTCAATGTACCCTTATATTCGCCGGGATTACAATAAAGTACGGGAAATAACGGGAGCGGAGTTTGATGCTTGGGATGCGGTGGTACAACAGTCTGCAAATATCCTTAAGCCGAAAGGTTCCGACGTGGAAATGCCGTATCTTATTAAGGCGGAGGAGCGGTTGTTTTTCTATCGTTTGGTGGTCAAGCGGGTTCCTTGGATTAAGAATGTCAATCAGTTTGTGACAGAGATCACCAATATTTACAGCTTCGATGAAACGACGGCTCGCCTGAATGACTTGGTGTACGGGTTCGGGGTACAGGTCGGGAATAACATCAATATTACGATCATGAAGGGCGAAACTGCGATGGTTTCGGTTCGTGACTTGTACCAAAATATCAGCAAGGAAATCCTTAATCTAGACAATATGATCCCGGTTGTCTTCGGGGTAGATGATAAAGGGAACGAAATTTGGAGGGATATCAAAAACATTGAGTCTTTGCTGGTAACCGGGATGCCACGTTCCGGTAAGACTTGGTTGGTCTTGTCGATGCTGGCGCAAATGATGACTTTCCTTTCTCCTTCGGAGTTGCATTTTTATATTTGCGACCCGAAAGAAGGGATCTCGGATTTCAAAAAGATCAAGGTTCCGCATGTGCGTAAGTTTGTTTCGGATGATGCGGATATCATTCGCACCCTTCGGCATGTTGTTCGGGTCGAGGGTGCGCGGAGAACGAAGGTTTTGGCGGATGCGGGTTGTGTGAACATCTTCGATTACAATAAGGCAAACCCAGACAAAAAGATGCCGCTTCTGTACGTCATCATTGACGAGATTGTTTCTCTGTCTGAGCGTATGGACAAGGAAACAAAAGATGAGTTTCAGGGTCTTATCATGGAACTGGTTTCGCGTCTGCCAGCTTTAGGGATCAGAATTATTATGATTCCGCACCTTGTGAAAAACGAGTTCATCAAGAAGAGCATTACTGCTCTTATTACTTGCCGTATTTCGGTTCGCGGTTCGGCAGAGCATATTGAAGACACCTTGGGGGTACGCAAATTCGAGCATAGTCTTGTTCATCCGGGGGATATGGCGGTATCCTTTAAGAGTGGTGAAGCACAATTCGTGCATGCGGCGGTGCTGGCGAAAACCAATGATGAAACGGCGGCGATCTTCGATTTCTTGTTCAAGTTCTGGTCAAAAGTCGATCCCGATTCTTTGAAGGGTTCGTACTATGAGGCATCGTTGAATGAAATGGCTAGTGCGGAGGTAGCCCGTCCGAAAACGGATATCTCTTTCGCTCCTGTCAATGAGGCTTCTACGAAAACGACGGGTCGGGTGCGGCTTACGGATCAAGAGCGCTCTGAGCTTCTTGCGGAGTTACAGGGTGATGGGTTAGACTTGTTGGACGATTAAGCGTATAAGGGGGTATTTGCCCATGTCGAATGAATTGACGCGCTCAGCTTTTCTTTCTTTGGTGCAAGGAAAAAAGGCACCCGCGTCTGAGTCTGTGGCGGAGCCGGAGTCAACCGCTACTCCGGCTCTTTCTTCTGTCTATCCTTATTCGAAGTTGACTCAGCCTTTCACTTCATCTACGGGCACCAATTCGGGGGTATCTGAAGATGATGCGGGTTCCGATGAATTAGAGGGCTACCCGGAAGAGAACGACTCCTTCGACGAGGGCGACGAGGAACTTTTTGATGAAGAGGACGAGGGCGACGAGGAGTTTTCTGACGAAGAGGACGAGGAGTTCTCTGAGGACGACTATCCGGAAGAGGATGACGATGAGTTTGCTGATGAAGAGGACGACTACCCTGCCGAGGACGAGGATTACCCGGACGAGGAAGAGGAGGACGGTCTTTCAGACTTCGATGAGGAAGAGGACGACTACCCAGAAGAGGAAGACTATCCGGAGGAGGAGGACGACTATCCGGAAGAGGATGACTACCCGGAAGAGGATGACTACCCGGAAGAGGATGACTACCCGGAAGAGGATGACTACCCGGAAGAGGATGACTACCCGGAAGATGACGACTTCCCGGATGACGATGTGGAAGATGATCTATCCGATTTTGAAGGCGACGAGGACAATGAGGACTTTTCTGACTTCGATCAGGAAGAGGAGGACTTTCCTGCTGACTCCGACGAGGGCGAAGAGGAGGATGTTTCTGTTCCGGCACCACAATCCACGGCTCGTCCAGTAGAGTCAGTAACTCCTTCGCCAACTCCTGTTCAGAAATCATCGAATGTGGTTCCTTTCGTATCTGGTAACAAGTCTTCTGTGTCAGAAGCTCCGTTTGCTACAAGCGCTCCGGTGGTGGAGAAGGAGGTCAGCCCAGCGTCGACAGGGGGTACTTCTTTTTCCGTTTCTCCTATGGTGGTTAAAACCCATGCTGGAGAGGTGGACTTGTCTGAGTATAATGCAGTTTTTAACCCAATGATGACAATTCGTGAGTTTCTGCGTACCAATAAGCATATTCGAAGCAAAGTGATCCTTTTGAAGTTCTTCACGAAGGAGCAAATCAACGCGGAAGTTGCGGCGAATCGTCTGTTCTTCCGAGGGGATAAAATTACGATTTAGGTGGTGTCGTAATGCGTAAGTTTGGTAAAGTATTGAGTGTTTCTTTGGCGGTAGCCCTGCTTTTGTCGGCGTGTGGAGGGGGTAATAGTGTTAAGGAGATCGCTCCTTTGACACTGGAAGAGGTCGCGGGTAATCGGTTGGCAAAGCTGACAACGAATGAGCGAGAAGGTTTGATTTATCGGTATGTCAGTGATATGATCATGGTGGATCGTGACAATCTCATTGAGGTTACGAATCAAGACCGTTCTGCGATCAATACACTTGTTTCTCGTATCAACTCGGATTTGATGAATGGAACGAGTAAGTATTTGACTGAAGAGTATGCCAATTATCTTTTGACTGAGTTCGCACGTACTGCATATACTTGGGAGTATGAATCGACGGATATCGTTGGTTTTGACCCGGCGACACGTTTCTTCTTTGTTGATGTGACGTATAAAACGACTTCGAATTTGAAGGCGGTAGTTCCTTCTAGCCGCATTCCGCTCGGTGCGCCGGATGAGGAGCATCTGAAGAGTCAGCGTTATTCTGATTATATCTCGTATTTGAACAGTAAACGGAATATGCTCCCCGAACAATCTGAGGCGATAAAAGCGGAGTTTGAGCGGACGTGGGGGAGTATTGATAGTATTATGGAGGAACAACAGGGAATTTCTCTGTTGAAACGAACGCAAACCATGCGAGACATTCCCGGTATCGGGAAGCTCACCTATGGTGGTTTGGTATCGGAGGATCGTTTTGAACGCGGGGCGAAAATGACCATTCGGTATATCTTCGCGTACAAGTTCAATCTCGGGGAAGTCACAGATCTGGGGGTAGAAGCCCTTTACCTCAAGGATTATAAGGTCAATAATGCGGAGGATCTTCTGAAGAGCTATGAATCCTCGCAGGATTATGGGGTAGAGGTTTTGAAGCCTTTTATCGATGAAACCATTAACTCTTACCATAAAGCGGTTGAGGAAACCAATTACGTCGGTTTGTATTCTCTGCATGACAATTTCGCCAATATTGATAAGTATTATCAGGATATCCACAACTACACTTATCTCAGCATTGGCGGGTATAATTTCAAGACCCTCCAGCGGAGTAATGATAATACTGTTGTGGTTCAAGTTAATCGCGTGTATAAGATTCGTGCGCGTGGGGCTAATATGTCGTTGCCGACTTATGAAGAGACGCTTATCTATCGCATGGCACTCGGTAATGATGATAAGATCCGCGTAAAGAGTGTTAATTTGGTTAGCTCTACCTTGACTGGTGAGCCTGTTTCGGTCATAAAGAATGTCAGTGGTATTTCGGATTTGATCCAGTTCTCGAATACGGCTTTCACTGAGACGAATAAAACCAAGGTCGAAAATGCCCTTCGGGACTTCATGCAAGTTGTCTTTGAAGCGAAGGTTGACACCGACGCCTTTACCAACGTTGTAGACATCGGGGTATCGCAACCTACGTTGCTGAAGATCTCGGAATACGTTACCGCTATTAAGGATAGCCATCAAAAGACGAACTACATCGTGGCGTGGGAAACGAAAACGAACGTCTTTGTCAGCGTCCGGGTTCGTGAGATTTTTGAGACTTCGCAAGGCACTTATGACACTGAGGCTTTGGTCGACTTGGTGAACCGTAATGGTACTTGGAAAGTTGTCAATTATACGCGGGTACAGAACGTCAAGGTGAATGGTAACACTCTCAGTACGAAAAACGCGCTCAGTCAGAATAAGAAATCTTAATCGCAGAAAGGGTCGAATTTAATGGCGAAATTGTATTTCCGTTACGGGACGATGAATTCTGGTAAGTCCAATGAAATATTGAACATTCGGCACTCCTATTTGGAGTGTGGTAAAGAGGTTGCTACCTTCAAGTCGATCATCGACACTCGCAACCCCGGTGTAATTTACTCTCGCGCCAAAGATCTTTGTGTGAAGGTTGACTTGGTGGTGGGTTTGGTAGCAGACGGTTCTATGTTCCGTTTTGCACAGCAGAATCCGGTTGATCTCATTCTCGTTGATGAGTGTCATTTCTTGACGGAAGCTCACATTGACGAGACGGCTCGTATCGTTGACGAGTTGAATATCCCGGTTATGCATTTTGGTTTGCGTTCGGACTTCCAGACAAAAATCTTCCCGGCGAGCAAACGGCTCTTTGAGATTGCGGATGATATTCGTGAGAGTAAAGCCATTTGCTGGTGCTGTAACCGTAAGGCGCTGTTCAACCTTCGCCTTGATCCGAAGGCACAAATTCCGGTCTTTGAGGGTGAGCAGGTTTTGGTAGGTGATAAGGACATCTACCGTTCGGTTTGTCGTTCTTGCTACAATCTCGCTCGAAAGACTGGTAAATTCCCGGAAATTCGTAAAAGGCGAAACGGACATTGATTTAACACTCAATCGAATAAGGTTGATCCTCTTTCAAAGCAGAAGCTATACTCGGTATAGCTTCTGTTTTCGTGAGGGAGGGGTATTTGATGTCTAGTTCGGGGTACATTTTGCGCACCTTGCATGATCTTTTGTTGGGTGGACAGGTTGTGGGAAAACGAGTTGCGCTTGAATCCGTTCGTTCTTCTCGTTCGTTGAATTCGAGGTCTTTTTCTGGACGTAACGAACGTGTATATGATATCGACCTCGATACCTACAACCTTATTGTGAAAGATTTTGGTGAACATCAGGACATTTCAGGACATCCCGATTTTACGATCCATCGGGATACCGCACTTGTTAATCCGCTTCCGTTGGTTTTACAGGGTGAGCAGTATATGGTTCCTTCGGATAAGGGCGGGGACGCCCCGACTATGCAGTACGATACCGTAGCAACGCTCTTGGGGTATTCGAACATGCAGGGGACGGACACGCAACTTAAGCTCTTGTATAATCAGTATAACCAGCAGTATTTTGGGGGTGTGTTACCTACTTATATAGGAATCAAGTGGAATCCACGCCTTTCCCGTACTTGGGGTCGTTATCGTTACCGAGTTCGTCGGTATAATCGGCGTATCGTTGAAACGTTTCCGGGGCGTATTGAGCTTTCTTCTTTACTTCGCAACCGAACGCCGGAAGAGTTTCGTGACGTTCTTTTGCATGAGATGATCCATGTTCGTTTTCCGGGCAAGGGGCATGGTGCGGAGTTCAAAGGTATGATGCATACGATGAATAATCAACATGGGTTCAATATCTCGGTTTACTGCAGTGAGTCACTTGATTGGCGGTATGAGTATCGTTGCGATAAGTGCGGGCATACCTTCACGCGCATGAAGCGTTTGTCTCACCCGCTTCATACGTACTACTGTCCGAAGAAGGTTAACGGGAGTGTCTGCAGGGGTAGTATCGTACTTTCGGATGTCAAAGAGGATGTATAACGTTCCCTACTCGGGGGTACACTATTATTGGTGATGACTATTGAGAGGGGATCTGCTTTACTTACTCTATGTACCTAAGTTTGAAGGGATTCGTGTCTCTACCTATCTCTTTTACCACAATCTCCACGTGACCCCGCAGGGGTATCTTGCCTTACTTCAACTTTCGGAATCCGGGTTTGCTATTCTAGATGCGGAAGTTTTCGAGGAAGTTAAGGTTTGTCTGCAAGCTGGACTGCTCTTTTAAGGGCAGTCCAGCTTTATTTTTGACTCATAGTTACCTTTCTGTACTTTTCATCGCAGATATCTTATATAGGTATCAATTTTTCTGGGGGTTGTATATGTCTAAGTCGACTTCACATAAAGCGGCAAAGCCGAAGAATAAGTTCGATCCTTATCGCAAAGGAGCGCGGCGTCCGCTGGTCAGTCTTCGCACTGTTCTGGCGAATTTGGAGGATCACGGGGAAGGTCGCGTCGTTGGGGAGTACTGTAAACAAGGGAATAAGTATGCGGAAGCACTCGTTGCTCAATATGTGCATTATTCTGCGAATCCGTTGAACAAGGAAAAGCAACGTTTGCTTTGTTTGTGTTATCAGGATTTTAAGCGGAGCGTTAATGCTCCTTCTTTGTCGGAACCGCTTCGAATGGATTTCACCCCCACGCTTAATGTTTTGATATAATGAGGTGGTCATCATGACGCAAACTAGAGGGAGTGCGATTTATCAAGGAAAATACTATCAAGGTTCTCTGTCTGCGGAAACAGCGGACATCCTTCTGCGTCTCGCCAAGGTGGGGGAGGTGGAGTCGCTCCGGCATTGTATTTACGATCTTCCGACGCATACTGTTTTGCAAATCAAGTATGAGGCAGAGCAGTATCTTAAGCAACACGGTACCCTTCAGGGGTACTCCAGTCGTTTCAAGGACAATATGCCTGTTGGTACCTTGCGCCCGGAGCAGACGATTGGTGTAGCGTATATGTACTATGCGGGTTCGCTTTTGCTTGGAGACGATGTAGGGGTAGGGAAAACGGTGCAAGCCGCCGGGTTGATTCGCTGTTGGGAAAAACGCTTTGAAGCTGAAGGTAAACCACCGTTTCGCGCTCTTTTTCTTGCGGAGAAGAGTTCTGCCGCGCAAATACAGGATAAATTCATCAAGTTCACTGGTGATTATGTGGACTTGATTGAGAGTGGTACCAAGGTGGAAGTGGAGAAGTTCTTCCAACGTAACCCGCAGGGGTACTCTCATCACGTCGTGGCGACCCATGCCATTCTGCTTAATCCGGAATTTCTTGCGCGTGTTTCGAAGCATCCTTTTGACTTGATCATTTTTGATGAAAGTAGTGCGCTTAAAAACTCGACGACGGATCTTTATGATGCGGCGAAAGCTCTGTTTAAGTTCATTCCGCGTCGCATTTTGCTCAATGCTACGGTTTTTGAGACCAATCTGCGGGATATCTACAATCAACTGTATCTCGTTGACCCACTTTTGCTTCCTCCGGTAACGGAGTTTGAGCGTTTGTTTGTGGAGAAAAAGATGGGGCGGTTCCGTCGCTTGGAGAAAAAGGGGTACAAAAACGAGAGCTTTTTCAAAGAATCGATTTCTTTGCGTTATCTTGCCCGTACCCGTGCCAATCTTGGGGCGAAGTTTGAGGACAATACGGTCAAGGTGGTCTTTTTACCTCTTTCGGCGGAGCAAAAGATGCTCATGAAGAAGACTAATCTCTATGACCTTGTCTCCAACTATCCTACGATGGTGAAACCCGATATCCTTTTTAATGAGGAGACTACGCCAAAGCTCAAGGCGGTACTTCATTTGGCGGAGAAAGTGGTTGGTCAGCAGGGGGAGCAACTGTTCATTTACTGTCGGTATGTTGAGGCACAGGAAGCACTAGCGGCTCGTCTTCGCGATGAGGGGTATCGGGTAGCGATCTTGAATGGGCGCAAAGGTGGAGGAAGCACTCGCGTCCGTGCTGAGATCTGTGCGGACTTCAATAATAAGTTGTACGATATTCTTATTTCTAATGTTATTCGCGGTCTTGACCTTACCTCTTGTGACAACTGTATTCTTTATACGGTTGACCCTAATCCCGGCAAGCTTACTCAGGTTGAAGGGCGTATTATTCGAACCCTTGACGTTATCGGTAAAAACATCTGGATGCTTGTTATGATGGGGAAGGAGAAGCAACGCGTTGAGAAAGTTCTCAAGCTTCGTATTTCAGAGGCGCAAAAGCTCTCCAATCAGGGGCAAAGCCTGATTACGTCCTCGGTCGTGGATGGGTTAAACTTTGAACTCTGTGATTTGTTTGTTGAGGTAGGTGCGACCTAATTTGAATATGTAGGAGCGGTGTTGTTATGAAAGTGAAAATGGTAGAAACGAATGAAAGAATCCGAAACGCCGCTCGAGTAGTGGTTCGGTCTTTCGTGAACCATATCAAGCATCAGGTAGACGCAGGAAATCCGCTCTATATCCAAGAGCGCTTGGATATTTCCGTGGAACATTACGAGCAACTGTATAAATACGCCATCGGTTCTTCTTTGGGTATCGAGGTGACTTCCAAGGTTACATATCCGAAGGATCTTTTGAAAGACCTGACTTCTGTGGTAACGAACGCCATGAAGGAAAATGGTCTGAAGGGTCTTATGAAGAATCCGTTCTACAAGTCATGTATTTACGATCTCTGCTTGCTGGTTTTTACCAAGTTCAAGGAACACGGTGAAACTGAGCTGGAGGGGGTATCAGCTCATGAACAGTAATGCTCTTTGTCCTTACCGTTGTGTGGAAGGGCGCGTATTTTTGGAGACTCAGGGGTATGTTCCCTGTCCGCATTGTTCCGATTTGGTAAAAGTTGCGGAAACGGTGTTGGAGACAACGGGAGAGGATTTGTTTTCTCAGCTTCGCATCCCACCGCAGTATCGGGATGCGACGCTCGTTGACGAGGCATTATTTCGTCCGAGTTTGGTTTCCAACTTCACACCTGAGTCTGTCTATGAAATGAAGACTCTTTTTTCCAATATTAATCGTTCTCTTTATCATGGGAATGTGTATCGACTCAGCGTCTATTTTCATAATCCGAATGTCGTTGATACCCGCCTTTTCGTATATGGAGCGATGCGCTTTGCCTTTGAGAAGGGTTTGGGGGTATGTCCTTTCGTTTCCTGTCACACTCTTTATGGTATTCAAAAGCTCGGGGATTATCCTTACGGTACCCTTCGAGAAGCCAGCGAGAACACTAACATTAAGGAGTACTCCCCTGAACTGATCGCCGCTGTTGATGGATTTCGTTTTGTCGCAGACACTAAGCTGACTTACTACGATTTCGTCAACGCGGACTTGTGTTTTATTGAGGCAACTGCTAATACTACAGATAAAGGCTGGACGGCGCTTGCCGATCTTCTTTCGGAGCGGGCGAAAAATGGACTTCCTACCTATGTAATGGGGTATTGGAGCGTTCGTTACTCCAGAGGAGTCGGTGGTCGTGGTCTGAAGTACCTGCTTGCCCCAGAGGGTTTAGGGGTACACCGTTTGGACATGTTGATTCCGTATGAACTTCAACCGAAAGGAGAGAGCGGTAATGCTCCGACGCCCATTAAAAAGGTTGTCAATGTACCTGACGCGCGTTCTTCTGTCACCGCTGGCTTATCCACTCGAGATCTGCTTGGCGGGTAGTACACTCATTTTCGGTAAGTTTGCTGTCAGTTTGCTTTTTTCTGATTGAGTTTACTTCTAAACTTCGAATATTTTCTGTCTTTGGTCGAGTTTGTTGACGTCTGCAGAAAAAGCTATTAAACTGGGTGTATAGTTCGTATATTATGGTACGCACCCTTAAAGGCGGTGAAACACCGAGAAATTTTATGTATTACACGCGTTATTGAGTTTCTTTCATCGCGTGATTACTTGATTAGGAGGAGATAGGATGTCGGATATGGACAAAATGCCGGAATCCGAATCCCCTCAAGTTCGAGGGGAGTATAACGACGATAGTATTTCGTCCAAGAAAGGCGCGGCACGGGTACGCGACCGGGTGTCCGTTATGTTCGGTACGGACAATGTCCACGGGGCGTTTCATAGCGTCATTGAGATCGTGGGCAACTCGATGGACGAAGCCCGTTCGGGATACGGCAACAAGCTGATCGTCATCTACCATGAAGACGGTTCCGTTTCAGTGCGTGACTTCGGTCGCGGGGTACCAATGGGTTGGAACGAGAAGGAACAGCGTTACAACTGGGACTTGGTCTTCAATGAGCTGTATGCTGGGGGTAAATATGCCGAAGAGGTTGAAGATGAAAAAGACCTTGCTTATGAGTTCCCGATGGGGCTTAATGGTCTGGGTGCAACCTCGACGCAGTACACTTCGGCTTGGTGCAAGGTTATCTCGTACCGCGAAGGTAAAGCCTTCTTGAAGGAATTCAAGGAAGGTAACCCACTGGACATGGGACCGGCTATCGAACTGGAAAATCCCAATAACGAAACGGGTACGCTCGTTCATTGGAAGCCGGACGATAAGGTCTTCACCAGCACGGACTTCACGCACGAGATGTTCATGCGCTTCTTGATTCCGCAAGCGCATCTGAACAAGGTGACGATTGAGTTCACCAACCTGCGCCACGGCAAGGGAACCGTTGTGATCGAAGGTCTGGGGCTGGAAAAGTACTTCCGGCAAACCATCGGTGAAGAGAATATCATCGCGATGTACTACGGTACGCGCAAAAACTCCGGTAAGGAAGGCACCAAGAAGTTCCGTACTAAGGCGGACGTTTATCTCGCCATTACGGAGGACTCCAAAAACCGCATGATGTTCTTCCATAATACCGGGGTAATGAATCAAGGGGTTCATCCCACGGTTACGGACGCGGTGCTGTCGCGTTTCTTCTCGCGGCTTGGTCGTGAGCAAGGGCTGACTGTTCTGCCGATGGACTATAAGGATTATATCAGCGTGGCGATCAGTTCCTTCTCGAACACTGAGGTCACGTCCTTCATCGGTCAGACCAAGGACGGGGTAACCAACGCTTTTATCGCGGATAACATTGAATACGTGCTGGCGGATATTCTGGAAACCGAATATGCGAAAAAGTCGCCAGATTTCATGTTCATGGTGGAGCGCGTACTCGCCGCCGCGCAAGCGCGTAAAGAAGCGAAAGAACGCGAAGCCCAACGCCGTAAGCTGGAACGTGCTTCGAAGTCCAGCCGTCGTCCGATTGATAAACCGGACACGCTGGTCGACTGCATTTCGCGTGACCCGGAGAAGACCGAACTCTATATCACGGAAGGTAACTCGGCGGGTAGTTCTTGTAAAAAGGCGCGTGACGCTAATTACCAAGCCATCCTCCCTCTCCGGGGTAAACCGCCGAATGGTCTGAAGTTATCGCTCGACAAGCTCCTTGAGTTGGAGGTTGTCAAGACCATCATCAAGGCGCTTGGTTGCGGGGTAGATGCTTCGGTTGATGGGGTTAGTACCTTTGATGAATCGAAGCTCCATTGGAGCAAAATCATCTTTGCAACCGATGCGGATATTGACGGTCAGCAAATTCGGGTTCTGCTGTTCACGCTGTTCCTGCGGCTGTTCCCGAAACTGTTGGAGAATGGTTATGTCTACGTTGTCGAGTCGCCGTTGTTTGAACTCGAAATCTCGGATGATCTGTCGTGGTTCGCTTATAGCATTGAGGAGCGCGACCAGCTCATGGCGAAGGCGGCGCGTGAGGGTATCAAGATTCGCAAGATTCATCGTTCTAAGGGTCTTGGCGAAAATAACCCGGAAATGCTGTGGCATACGACTATGAACCCGGAAACTCGTCGTTTGGTGCAACTCAAGATCGATCCGAAGAATGAGACGGTTCGGAAGATCTCCGACATGCTGTTCGGCAACGACGTCAACAACGAGCGTCGGGATTATGTCTTCGATCTGCTCAGCGAGAAAATCTCGTTGGATATGGATTTGAAGCTTCTGGCTGAAACTGTTGAGGCGTTGGAGTCTGGTGATAATACGGAAACCACTCCGCTTGAACAGGAAGTTGGCTAACTTCATACTGCCGACTTTGAGGGTTGAGAACTGACCAATTTGTTCTCAGCCCTCTTAACGTTTTTGGACACTAATGTTATAACAATCGCATAATTTTACGACTCAAAGTAACCTCAACCGATTCCTTGCTGGTCGCTTTGTTAATAGGAGAGAGTTTTATATTATATTAGACGGAAAAAGGTGTAAAAATTTACGATTTTCATTCTTCACGGCTGTACTTGGCGTAATCTTCCTATACGAACTCGGTAGTTAACTGTAACACTTTAATGTTATAATAAAGGAAACGAAATCGTCCTGTTTATGGACTTGTATCGCTCTCTTTCGGATCAGGTGGTAAGTTACAATAACCATTCAATTCTTTTGGAGTGGAGTTGGTGTCATGGATGGAAAGTTCAAAATTGTAGCGGTGTTGCAGGGGCAACCGCTCTTTACAGGGAATCGGTATCGTTTGCTTTCAATCTATACGGGTGAGTGGTGGGATTTGCCGCTTACTGCGATTATGCAACATGGGTTTAAGATTCAGTTGGGTCGTGTTTTTGTTCCGACTGCGTTGGACTATCCTGTTTTTAGTCCGTATGACGGACTTAGTTACGAGTTGCCATTCATCCCAGAGGGGAGAAATGTTCCCTCACGGAACGATACGGTTATTGTTCTTGGTGAGAAGCGGCGCGGTACGGAGGTACAGGGGTATTGGGTTACGGATTATCAAGCTCAAATTCACTTTTTTGACATTCCTACAGCGCTCTCCTACGCGGATGTGGGGTACTGGAATGCGGAAGTTGTAGAAGGTAGATTGAGTCCTAAGCAACTTCACATTCCATCCTTTCCGGGATTATCTTCATTCCCGGTTTTATCTTTATAAGGAGGAGGGGTTCTATTATGCAGATTAGAAATTTGGATATTGATGTTCTCCATCTTCGCTCGAAGTATGTTAGGTTGCCCTATGAAGGGAGACCTCGGGCATTTTTCGCTTTTAATCTTGGAGAAGTGTCTCGCGGTTTTCCTTATAATGTTGTGTTGATTGATGCTGATATTCTTGAAGGCGACGATGATCCGGCGGCTTGTATTGAACAGGCGAATGTTAAAGTGGACGTGGTGCAAGGGTACCCAGCTATTATTCGCATTCCCGGCAAGCCACAAGGAAGTCTCTTGTTTTTCACAGGGGTATACGCGAGTTATGATCAATCGCATGCAGTTTTGGCGGGGCATGTCAATATTCATTTGCAGAAGCCGGGACAAGTTCGTGGGGTGGACGTGATCGCTTGCGGTTTGCTTCCGGTAGCGCGACAGGTAGCGTCAGGGGTAAATGGTTTGGCTGAGAATGCGGTGTATCGGGTTCCTGAGTATGCAAATTATTCCCTTTGGCAACCGCAAGTTGGGGCGTACTTTTCGGTCAATACTGGACGTCCGATCTCTCCGGTAAATTCGGGTTTTCCTCTGAAAAAGACTGCGGCTCTTTATGATCGTTCTTTGCGGAAGCTTGGGTTGACTAGGCGTTAAATTTGTGACTGAGTTGGTTGACACTTGCAGAGGGGTTTATTAAAATAGGAACATAATTCCGTATGGTGAAGTAAGTGTAGATTTTTACACTTACTTTACTTTTTGCCCAAACAGGGGTAAATTTTCGCAGTATGTGTTGCAGTGGTTTCATACTTAACATGGTTTTATCAATTTTACTTATAGGAGGTTGTTTCTGTGGCGAAACGTCAGTATGACTCCAGTCCGACTACGGATCTGGATTTGGAGTGGTTGTCGCGGAACGATCCCGACACTTTGCAGGCACTCCAGTTCCTGATTCATTGGTACTCGGAGTATGCTAAAGAGGTTGTTATCGACCGCGCCATCATCAATCTGGACGGTTTGAAGCCTGTCCAACGCCGCATCCTCTATGCGATGCATAAGAAGGGTTGGTACAATGAGCTTCACAAGAGCGCGAAGGTTGTCGGTGACATTATTTCCCTCCACCCGCACGGTGACGAGAGTATCTATCTCTCCATGACGCGGATGGTGTCCAGCTCCTTGTACTTCAACTTCCCGATGCTGGACGGCAAGGGAGACTTGGGTTCGGTTTATTCCAAGAGCAAACCAGCCCATATGCGTTACACTCAAGCTACGCTCAATGACAATGCGAAGCTGGCTTTCGAGGGCATGCGGGGTATTGACATGGTTCTCACTGAAAGCGGTGAGGATTATGAGCCTTCGCTTCTTCCGATAGCGGTTCCGCTTGGACTGCTGAACGCCAGCTCGGGTATCGCGGTCGGGATGGCTTCCAACATTCCGTCTTTCAACTTCCATGAGGTGTTGGAGGCGACGTTGGAGTATATCGAGACGGGCAACATCACCAAGCTCTTGGTACCGGACTACACGATGGGTTCCGATATTGTCATCTCGGAGAGCACGCTGAAGCGGCTCCGCGATGAGGGGAAAGGTTCCTTCAAGCTTCGGGCAAAATGGGTTGTTGATGGGAATACTATTCGGTTCAGCGAAATTCCGTATTACACCACCATCGATGAAATCCTCAGCCAAATCGCCAAAGCCCAAATTCCGGGGGTATCGGACTACCGGGAGATCACGGACTTGCGTCGAGTTGGTATCGAGGTGGTTTGTTCCAGCAAGAATGCGGTTTCCACAGTGCTTCCGCAACTTCTGAAGAACACCAACCTGCAAATGACCGTTCCGGCGAATATGATGGTCATTGTTCGCGACCGTCCGAAGTTGGTGGGTATCAAGGACTACATCCACGAGTGGTTGGAATTCCGCAAGGAAGTCGTGCGTCGGGAGCTTACGGCGGAACTTGAAGCGGTCAATTTTGAGATCCCGCGCTACGAACTGTTGGTGGATTTGCTTGGTACCGATTATAAGCGTGAGCGTTTCATGGCGACGTTGTCCAAGCAGGGTACGAAGGAAGCTCGCATGGTGCTTCGGGAGTTCTACCCGGACGCGGACAACGATATCTTCGACTGGATTCTCGGTATGCGGCTGTCCTCACTTGGTGGGGTAGGCAACAAGGGCGCTCGTCTGGAGCGACTGTATGCGGCGCGGAAGCAACTGGAATATGACCTTGAGCACATTCCGCAGTATATCGCTAAGCAACTGCGCGAGTACAATCAGAAATACAGCTTCCCACGCAAAACCACGGTTTCCGACGTCGACTACACCTTTGAACGTGAAGCTCCGGCGAAGGTTGAACTTCCGGCGATGCCTTGTATTGTGCAACTGGATGGGAAGTTCTTCAAACGCTACAACGTAGACGTCATCACGAAGAACTACGAAGGTATCCGTTGCTCGTCGAAGGACGTTATCTCGATGATCGACACGCACGGTCGACTCTTGCGTGTCAAGGTCGAAGACATCGAACCGGTCTCTGGAAATGGGCGTGGCGTTTATCTGCCGTCCTTCTTGGAGATTCCCGACGATTTTGAAATCGTTGCGTGCGATGTCATCTCGGACAAAAAAGTAGGTTATGTATACTCCGATGGTTTCGTGTCCGTCTTGGATCTGTCCGAGTGGGCGGATAGCAAGCGCACCACCCGGATGACGCAGAATGGGGTATCTCCTGAAGCCTATAAGATCATCGCTGAGTTCCCGATTCCGAGCGAGTACTTGTACGTTGTCACGTCGAAGGGACGTTTTGGTTTCTTCACTGCCAATGAGTTCAAGCACAAGCATCGCACGGCTCGAACCAAGCTGATCAATCTTAAGCCGGGAGAAGATCTCACTTATGCGTTGCCTGTTTCCGGCGTGGATCTGCTGAAGTTGGTCAGCAACGCGGCGCGTTATATCGACAAGCTCGGGGCACTGGCGGCGGACGACACCTTCAATACGGAGTATCTCAACACACTGAGCGGGGCTTAATGCCCCGCTTTTTGGGAGGTTCCGGTATGAAAATCAGTTTGAGGTATGGGACACCGCCAAGGGATTTCGAGGCATCGGTCGACTCTATTGTACCCAAGCCGATTGAGTTGGCGGTGGAGAACGTTGGGGATTTTCCGTCGCAAGCTCGGTCGTTGCAGTTTTATGTCCAGTCCCTGAAGTACCTCTTTCAAGGGGTAACCAACATGGTGACAGGGAATTTGCTCCGTCTTTCGGTCGAGAAGAGTTGGTTCGGTAAGATCGAACGTGACGGCTTCTCAATCAAGTGGGAACCCCGGATCGACAAGTTTTTCGTGGTGGTTTATTCGCTTGGTGACGCTAAGTTGGATGAGGACATGTACGTTGCCGATGTGGTGTATTCCACGAAAAGTGGTCGTATTGATACACAACCTGTATGGCTCAACTCGCTCTTGAACCAGAAGAGCAAAGCCGCCGCGATGGAGAAGGAGCATCTGACGGGCGCTATCGCCGCTGTCACTAAGCACATTGGCTCTTGCTCTTTGGTGTACACGAACGACAAGTTGACGGTCATTGACCGTCGTCGGAAGAAGCAGATTCAAGTGGAAGACATTCCTTCGGATGAAGTGTACGTCTTGGTGCGTCTTATCTATCGGATTTTGAGTAAAGGACTGCATCAGGGGGTCTTCTTTGTTAACGGTCGTTATTACTCTGACAACGTTATCAATGCCTTGGTGGACTTGTCGCGTTTTATCTACGGAGACTGCTTCATCTTCCTGTACAACTTGTCGGCGGACAGCCGTGTGGATCGTGCAAAATTCGTACTACCGAATCTGGAGTTGAGTTCCTCTTAAGCCCCGGAATCCTTCGGGGCTTTTTTCTTTCCTCTTTTGACTGTTGATCGGACGTTTGGCATACTGGTAGCTTTCACTTCTATTGTTGGGGGTAGCTGAATGTCTGATCAAGCATCTTTCTTTATCGATGGTTCCTCTCACGGGATTCCTCATATGACACCTTCTTCATCGCAAGGTGTACCTAATCCACTTCAGCCCGCGCAAGGCGCTTCTCCGGTCGCTCCGGCTCCGGGAGTGGTTCAAGGCGATCCTGCGGTTTCTGCGCCCGTTCAGGCGGCGCAAATGCCCGGACAGCCCCTTCAGTCGGCTCCTTCCGGTTTCGCTCCGGCTCCGGGCGTTCCCGGCGCTCCTGCCGCGCCCGCTTCGGGAACGCCGTCTTTTGCGGCTTATTCGCTTACGGACAATCTGTCCAATGAGCAGATCATTTTTGCTGGGGTTTACTGCGACGATCATGAACTGTTCCGTTCCCGTCGTGCTAAATTCAACACCATGTTTCCTAACACGCGGGATATGTTCACGAACGAGTGGGCGGTTTTTGCGATTCTGCTGAAGGAGTATCCGAAAATCATTCCAACGGAGCGCTTTTTGGAGTTGTTCATGCGTACCAATCAAGCCAAACTTCGGAATCATAAGCAGATTGATTACTCTGCCTATCGAATGGGGGACAGTGATCCCTATGCGGAGTTTACGGCGGTCGTGATCAATACCCTTCGCGAGCTTAAAGGTCTTCGCATCTCCGAGTCGGACTTTGAAATGGCGCTCGAGATGTATAAAATGGAGTACCTCTCTCGCGAGAGTATTCAAGTCCTCGAAGAAGCCGTCACGATTATTTCTGAAGGGGTAAGTCGGGGACGCAGAGTTTCGGCGGGGTATGAAGACATGCGTCGTATGCTGAATCAGCGATTTTCGTATCTTGACAATATCAATGCTAAGAGTACGCGTCGCGGTATCATTACTTACGGAGCTAATGATGAGAGTGAGGACAATTCCGGGAAAGTCAAGCTCGTCTCGACTTTTGGTATCCAACTTCTCGATCAGTATGTTGGGGGTATTTACGAAGGCGATATGGTGTCGATTTTGGCTCCGGCGAAAGGATGTAAAACTCGTTTTGTTACGAGTATCATTCATCACGCTATTGTTAATGGCGTTGACGTAGCCGTATGGCCAGTTGAAAACGGACCGAAAAACTTCGAAGCGTTACTTCGTGCAAGGCACTTCAACTGGTTGTATAACCGAAACGTGGAAACTGCCCATAAGAAGATTTATCTCGACTCCGACATGATTCGTAAAGGTGATCTTTCTGGGGAGCTGGAGAAGAAGGAACTCGCTTCGTGGAACGATCTCAAAACTAATAAGAACTATGGTCGTTTCGTGGTCATTGATGAAAACTTCTTGTTGGAGAGTTTTCTCGACACTATTCAACTGGCGATTGAAACTGTCGGTGCAAAGCTCATCGCGGTGGACTATTTGCAGTTGATTCAGTCGTCCACCAACATTCAAAAGAATGAGCGCATCGCGGCGGCGTACATTCAAATGCTTCAGTTTTTGAAGCAAAAGAGTATCGCTGGTATTTTCCCCGGTCAGCTTAAGCAAACGGTGGTTTCAAACTTGGGCGGAAAATCGGTGGATGAGTTGGCGGAAATGGAAATGCGTGACTCCGCTGGTGAGTCTTACGAGGTCATCAAAACGCCGGACGTTAACCTTGCTTTGTACGGTACGGTTTCCGATATTCGTCGGGGTAGTATGAAACTGCTCTCCATTCCTTCTCGGAACATCGCTCCGTTCCATCCGATTGACTTGCATGTCGAGGCGGGAACTTGCACGTTCCGTAGCATTCAGAAGGATGACGCTCTGCTTACGCTTGATGGGCTTCTGCCGAAGCAAGTGGAACCCGCCCAACCTGCGGCTCCTGCGGTAGTCAGTGCGGTTCCTGCTTCGCTTGGAGGTGTAGCACCTTCGGTAGCGGTCAATCCGCTTGCGTCGATCCCCGCAACGGCACCTGTTGGGGTAAATGCTCCGGGCGTTCCCGCCCCGGTAGCGGCACCAATCTCTCCGAATGATGGGGTACCTGTTTCTGAGTTGGGTGGGGAAGCGACTGAAAGTGATCTTGGCGGTGACTTCCCAGAGGACGATTACGATCCCGAAATGTATGGGGACGATGGGGAATACGAGGTTTTCGAAGACGGGGATGACAACTATGACGAAGACGAGTAAGAAATACACTTAGCGTTTTTCTTTTGGGAGGACAACTCATTTTTGAGTTGTCTTTTCTTTGCGAAATCTGTCCGCTCTTGGTCAATTTAGGCGGGAAAATAGGATTACTTTATGTCCTGTTCGGAGTGTGGAATACGTTGGTTCAGTTGATTTATTTTCGGAGGTGTTATACTTGAAGTTCTCGTTAAAGGACAGTAGAATTCTCATTTCACTAGGGGTACTCCTACTGATCTTGGTCTTTGTAGGAGTGTATATCTTGGTACCGGACTTTCGTTCTGGTATTTCGGCAACGATGTCTCAACTTTTCGGGAATACGTCATCTGCCGTTTCGGATATCGCTACGAAGCCGAGTCAGTCTAATTTTGATCCTTCGACTGGGCAGTATCAGTCAATTATCACGGAGGAAGGTGACTTGGACTTCTTTAATAATCCTGAGCAACAGCCCGTTGAAGAGGAGCATGACCCTTATGCCGATTATCCGGTGACAGCTAGAATCATTTCGCTTAATACGGAAGGTGCGTCTTACCTGATTCAAGACGGAATTTATTGGGTGTTGGTTGACACCTCCACAGGTCGGGATACGGACAAAATTCTCTCGGTGTTGAAAGAGAATCAGGTCAAATCACTTCGTTACCTCATCATTACTAATTACAATACGTTTGCTCTTGGTGGGGCGGAAAAGATTCTGGATAGTATCCCTGTAGATTTTATTGTGGTGGCGGAAAGTGTGGTCACCGAAGAGGAAGGTAAGCCGCTCTTACGGTACTTTGACCAGAAGCGACTGTTGTATACGGTCGGCTCCAAGCATGGGCGCTACCCCTTGGATCAGGGGGTACTCGAAGTCCATCAAACACATGAGAAAGGATCGCTCATGTTGACGTATTATCATGGTGCGTCTAAAATTGTCTTCACGGGCGATCTTATGAGGATCGATGAGGATCGACTTGATCTTCTGCCGACTTACATCGATGCTTTGTATCTCAGCTATCGTCGTCCTGAGTACGAAATTCCTTCTGGGTTGATCGATCACACCAAGCCGAAAGCACTTTACGCTACAGGTACGGGAAGTCTTACTGCAACGAAGAAGTTGCTCAGCACTTTGACCACGGCGGAGTATGCAAACCATTTCTACAATCTTGATAGTACGTTGGAATTTGTACTTAACGGCTACACGATTAAGGCTCCTAAGCCCAATGTGGTAGTTCCTCAAGAAACGCCTTCCACAGAAGAAGGTCAATCCTCGAACGCGGACGCAGGGGTAAATTCGGATGCTGAGTCTGATTCCGTGTCCAGTGACAATAGCGACTCACAGGGGTAATTTTTCCTTTTGTAATATCAATGTCACGCTTCTTTCTGAGGAGTGGCATTTATATTAAGCAAATCCAATCAGGAGAGGTGCAGTACAATGTCCAAGGATAAAGAACGCGAGCAACGCGAAATGCGGGAAAAGCAACTTGAGAGAATCGTTTCCAGTCGGGAAGACAAGCTGTCGGAAGGTGCGAAGTTGGCGATCATGCTCTGTTCGTCAGCGTTCCATTATGGCGGCGCATGGGGGTTCCTTCGTAGCACGAAGGAGAATTTCCGCGAGTGCATTGAGGAGTTTCGCAAGGAGCATCAAAACGTTCGGTTGTTCAAGGTGTCGAATGGCGCTTTGATTCACGCCAACGAGAACTTCCTCGCCAACGCGGTCAATGCGCTTCTTCCGGGAGCCATTACGCAGGATTTCGCTCAAAAGGCGATCAAGCGTCGTCAGGCGGAAACGGAGCGCTTCATCAAGTTCATTCAAAACGTGCTGGACGGCAAGGAGCAAGTGACCAAGAAGAACGGCATATACGAACTTCAGCTTGGGGTATACTCGATCAACGAGACCAACTCCATCCGTCTCAATGGGGTAGAGTATCCGGCTTACAAGTTGACGTTGTTTGAAGCTCTCGACATCATCGATAAGCTCAGTAAGCAACAAAACCTTGTTTCCGAGGTTTATGCCGTCACGGAAGACAATCAGCGTGTTTTCGCTCCGGTTTTTGCCGCTATGACCAATAGCAAAGGTGTGCAAGCGGTCTATCGCGGGCTTTCGATTTCGGAGACGGACACCGGGGTATTCGTCACGGTGCATCTGCGTCGTAAGTAATCCTTTGGTTTTGCACCATTTACGTCCGGTTCTTTCTCCTTCGCTGTTCATATATTTTTAGGACACATTTTTCGGAATGTGTCCTACTTTTTTGACTTAAAAATGGATTCCCTTTATAATAACTAGGTTCTTTCGGATTGACTAGTTATTTTGAGGAGGGATTAAAGTGGCGAAGACAGTGACTAGAGAAGAGTCCGATCTCAACATGTTGTTGACCTTGGATTACAGTCATATGACCGAACGTCAGTTGCAGGGGGTAATTTTCCGTCTCACGACAGAACTTCAACGGGCTGAACAGCAGTTGAAGGAGGCACGTACTCAATACGTTCGAACGTTTGAGGAGTTCGACTCCAATGTGGATTTGCTCTGCGCTCATCTGAATCATTATGACGCGCTTACTGAGTCGTATCGGGCGGAAGTGATGCGCATTCATACACGCTTAGAAGAACTCAAAGAGCGTCGCCGTCAGCTTGTGGCGGAATACCGTCAGCGCAAATTTGTCCAGCGCTTCTTGCGGCATTTTCAGCGGCAGGACGTCTCGATGTTGTAAGTTGTCCGCTTTTTAAGCGCTCTCATTCTTCGGTTTCTTGTCCTTTCTCTTTAAGGCGTGTTCTGCAACTTTGACTTTGCTTCTTCGCCATGAACTCGTCTTCTCCTATATAAGAAGCCCTTTTCCGGGGCTTTTTTGTTTCCTCCCTTCTTTCTTTTTCAATCCTTTATTTGTCCGCACATTTATTCTCTTGTCGCTTCTTGTCCTTTTTCGGACATCCCCCTCTTTTATTTGGACACGATCTTCTTTGTTTGGACATGAGCTACTAAATTTTTACTCGTCCTTAATACCTGCCCAAGCATATTTGGTTATTACCCATCGTAATATCTAGTACGTTTGAACTTAACACGTTGTCCGGGAGGAGGTGTGAAGCTTCCCTAGAAGCTTTAGCCTTTATCTTATAACTTCTTGGAGGTGACAACATGACTATCAAAATTGGGTTGGACGTTGGGCGTAGTAATGTCAAGGTTTTTGATGGTCGCAAGTATTTGACTTTTCCTTCTATCGTCGGAGAGGCTCGGGAACTGAAGCTGGATTATCATCAGGACGACCAAGGTTTTCGAGTGACTTTTCATGATCATGCTGAACCGGAGCATTGTTTCATCGGCACTTTGGCTCGGGATGAAAGTGAGTTTGCCCGCCAAATGCTCTTGCGGGAAAAAGCTACCCCGGATACGTATCGCTTGGCGATGACTGCACTTTCGCAGTACATCCCGGAGGAACAGACGGAGGGGTATTTCGATGTCATCACGGGAGTTCCGGTGCGGGATCATGATCCAGTCACGAAACAGCGGCTGATTGATCTGCTTCAGCGGTCTTGTACACTCACGGTTGACGGGGTACTTAAGCGAGTGCATGTTACTCGCGTTCGGGTTACGGTCGAGGGTGGTGGCGCATTTTGGGTATCCCCTAAAGACGGAACCTATCGCCTTATCGATGCGGGCAGTCGTACCATCAACTACATCACCATGCGGGATCGCCGTTATGTTGATAAGGAATCGGGCACGCTCGACTTTGGTTTCGACACCAATAAATCGACGAATTTGCGTGAGTTGACGGCGGCGATTGTGGGTGAGGTCGGTAAGCGTTGGTACTCCCACGATCAAATAGGGGTGCTTGGGGGTAATGCTGTCGCTCTTACGGCGGAGTTGAAAAGGTATTTCCCGAATGCTCACCTGTTTGATGCAGGAAAACGTGTTTCGACTACTGGTCAAATCATCGATCCTAACCTCTTTGCCAATGCGATTGGGTACTATACGATGGGAAGGAGCGTGTAGCGGTGGGTGAAAGTCAGTATAAAAGGTGCGGTGTGGTCTTCAACATGAAGAATCCCGCGCATGCGGAGTTGTATCATTGGTGCTGTTCGCAGACGTCAAACTTTAGCGATTTTGCTCGTTCGATTCTGTTTCATTATATGCGGCATGGCGCGTCATCCATCGCGGCAGTTGGGTCGTCTGCGTTTGTATCACGGTCGGAGGGCGGTTCGATGAACCTCCCCTTCGAATCCGCCACTCCGGTAGTGGAAGAGGTGGAATCCGATAGCACCCCGCATCGGGGGTATTCTGATGCTGAATCAATGGCGAGTATGTTTTAGCTTCGGAATGTTATATTTATCCTAGCACTTGGTTCATACAGTATCCGATAATACCGCCTATAACCATCCAGATAAAATTCATGTGGGATCACCCCTTTCTCTTTGTAGGATGTCCGAAAGCCTATTTAATAATCAGCAAGGGAGTTGAGAAATTATGGTAGCGGTAGTTGGTTATGCCACGCCCCGAGTTTATTTAGGGGTACGCTCCAATCCTTCTTTTCGGAAGGAGCTTATTTTTCCGGACTTTGAAATTTCAAAGAACACTTCCTGTTCTATGTCGTCGGAAAAACTCCAGTTTTCTAAGTCTGATCGCCCGACTCAGAAGGATTTGGCGGTTTTGCGGGATCTGAATCTGCTCGATGACCTGCAAGCGAACCCAGCTTCGGAAGGAAAGAACCGTTGGTTTTTCTCCTATCGGGTGAAGACGGACGCTCCAACGGTCAAACAGCCGGATGTCAAGGTGTACTCGCTCGCAGAAGATGGGGTGCAAGAAGGGCTTACGCCGGAACGCCGAGAGGCACTTAAGAAGGCGGGCTTCTTGGTTTTGCGAATCGCAACGGTTGCTTGCGTGGCGTACTTTATCGCACCGGGGATATCGTTGTTGTGTAATCTCTTTACCGACTTCTTCCAACATGTCTTTTCGAGCGTTTCGTCTTCCTTTGCTCCGGCTTCGATTCCTTCTGATATGGTGACGACACCGTTGATGTCTGATCCGCTGTCGGTAAGTACGATGGTTCCGGTCGATCCACTCTCGGGGGTAGCGGCTTCTTCGGCTACGATTCCGGGGAGTGCGGCGGCAGTTCCGGTGATGGCGCAAGCTCCGGCGGTGATTGGTTCGTCTCCGGGCTGGCAAATGGTTATTCGTCAGGTACTTTCGCTCGTTGACGTCCTTATCAAGGGTATCATTATCTTCGCGGGGGTATCGTGGATGTTCGGCAACCGGACTCGCGCCCTTGAGACGTTGCTGAGTGGGGGTATTGGTTACATCATTGTGCGGCATCATGATGATATCGCTCGGTTCTTTGCGTCGCTGTGATACGATTTTGTGGGGAGGTTTTGCGATGGCGATTAAGCGTACTGGGGACTTTGGTAAGTCTTCTAACGTCAATTTGGACTTTGAAAATCTGGGGATCTCGAATGACTTCTCATCTTCTTGGGGCGACGATGCTTGGGGCGGCTCGAATGATTGGGGAGCGCCCAAACGTCGTCGCAACAAGTCCTTCACTTTCGGGAAGCAGGAGGAGTCTTTTGAATCGGCTCCGTATGATGACTGGGAGTCAGATGAATCGTTTGTCAATTCGTTCGCCAACGGTTCTTGGGGTGCGCCGCGTTCTAGGTATGGAAAAGTGCGTACCCGGTCTGTACAGCCGCGACGCCCTTCGAGTTATGGCGGTTATGGGGGTTACGCTCGTCGCCCACATGGCGGTCGCGGGGGTACACTTGGGGACATCCTGCGGCGGGAGGGGCAAGAAATTCAGCGTATCTTTATGGATGTGTTAAACACCTTTAGAATTTGGTAGGAGGTGGGGTAAATGATTCTCCGTATTAACGGGCAGGTTGCCGCCTATCTGGAGCCTGTAGTGGAGGTGGCAAAGGAAGGCGGAGGTGGGATAGCAGGTTTTGTTCAAGATAAGTTCATGGACTACATTGTCATCCCGGTGGCAAATTGGTGTGTTAAAGTTCTACATTCCATTTGGGACTTTATTGTCGCCAATTCGGTCGACTTTATCGAGATTGGGATCATAGTCTGTGCTATCGGGATTATGGTATCGCCCTTAATTGGGAAATCTCCGGGGGTCTGGGCGGGGAGAGCTATGCTGATCGCGTTCGTGGGCGCTGTCCTGCGGATTCTGACATGAATGCGAAGCGTTTATTTACCTTCAAGCGAAGGGAACTCCCGTCCGAGGATGAGTTGCAACCGTCGTTTTTAGACCAGCTCCCCGCCCCTTTGCGGTCTTTAATCGACCGGGTCTTGGTAAATGAGGAGTACGATTTTGCGATATATCAGATTATTCCTCATTCCTCGACTCTCAATTCATCCTCTCGGCGTTTTCAGTCTTCTCTGTATGAGTTGCTGAATTATAAAGTTGGTTTGTTCCCTTGGGAACGGGGTACTAAATTCTTTTCATCGTTCAAAGCGGATAATCTGTATTTGAATATTTCGCAGAATCCGTCTTTCTGGTGGATGATGGTGCTTGAAGGATTAGAGGGTCAGGAAGGGCAGTATAATCATCGTATTGGCTTCTATGTAGCCCTTCCTGTTGACTTTGCGGATGCTTTTGAGATCAAGTTTTCCAACCATTTGCAGTGGTCTAAGTGTACCTTGAAAAACCTGCAGGATGCGGAGGTTCGCGCTCAGGGGTACTCTTATCAGCATCCCCCTCTTGAAAATACTGACATGTTCCTGCTGAAGTATAAGCGAAACAGCATGTTCTCGCTTGAGTTTGACTATAAAGATCAGCATCTTCCTATCCGAGAAATGATGGGTTTGGTTAGGGAGCTTGCTCCCGGCGAGCAAATTCAGTTTATCGTAAAGACGGAGGCTGTTCCTCGTCGAAGATGGCAAAACATTACGGATTACACTTGGAAGGTATGGGATCGTGGTGATGTTCCTCCGAAGGAAGGGTTCGATGCTCAGGCGTTGAAAGACCAGCTTATCAAATTCGGTAGTTATAGCTACACCTACACCATCAACATGGTCGAGGATATTTTGCGGGGTTTTCGCGGAGCATTATTTTTCGGGGGTAGTGAAGATCAGCCGATGTATCGAGAGTACTCTTATGTCTCTGCAGAACGTCAAGCTCTGTTGGTCAATGGAGATCTTTCTCGTCGGACTAAGACAAAGCGTTTCTTACCAACTTTCAAAACGCATATCATCATTACGGTTACTTCTCCAGATAAGGTTAAGCGTTCCATGCTTGGTAGGTCGTTTGCTAACACTTTGTCGGAACTTAATGGGGATAACGCACTTGTCTTAAAGCAGGTTAAGAATAATTTGCGTGAGGAGCTTATCAAACTTCGGAAGTTTAAGACTGAGTTCCTCAATCCAAATGTTATGAGTGTTGAGGAGGTTGGGAAGTTGGAACAACTGCCTACTGCGGAGTTACAAAGGGAGTTTGAGGATTGTTTGGAGTCTAATCGTAGGGTTGAAATTGATATTTCTGATGAACTGGCAGAAGATCACGGTTTGTTGGCGGGTACGGTTACTAATCGTGGTGAGGTCTTGGATGTGCATATTCAGCGTAAAAATTTGGATTTGGCATCAACTGCGCGTATTGTTGTTGGTTCACCGCGTATGGGGAAAGATCAGCACGTTATCAACCTTGTGGTTGAAGGGCGCATGAATCATCGTATGGGTGCGGTGGTCTTGGACGTCATTAACGAGCAGAATGGGCATCGGGGTATGGCGGATGCGATTCGGGATCATTTACCACCGGAATACGTTATTGATCTTAATCTTATGGATTACAAGAACCCAATTTATCTTGGACTTGAACCGATTATCAAGCTCATTGACGATTCTCGCATCGCCGCTGACCGGGTGGCGGAGGAAATTTGCTCGTTCTTGCTTACGGACTCTGATGCGGATCGTTTGCAGACTTCCGAGTTTCTCCGCGAGGCTTCTAAGCTGGCGAATGCTGATATGTTAGCGATTCGACACATCTTTACTTCGAAGGGGTATCGGGATGAGCTTCGCATGAAAGCTCCGTCGACGTTGGATACGGATATTTGGGATGACTATGACGCGCTTTCGGAAAAGCAACAAGTTATGATTTATACGCCAATCATGCGTCGTTTGGGGCAAATTGTTAATAGCGAGTATTTGAAACCGATTTTTTGTCAGCTTCCGAATCCGGAACTTGATTTGTATAAATTCATTGACGAAGGGAAGGTCATTATCTTCCGCATGAAGACTGGGGTAATGCCCCGTCGGGTTATCGAAATTCTGTGTTATTGGATCGTTCTTGTAACTTTCCTTATTAAATTAGCGCAGGACGGTAAGTCTCGTAACAATGAAGGGACGTTCCTCATTTTGAACGAACCTCATCAGTATATGACTAAGGAATTGGCACATTTTATTCAACGTATTTTTGCAGAAGGACCGAAATACCGGTTCATTCCGACGCTCATTTTCCACAATTTTAAGCAGTTCCGCGACGTACCGGGATTTGTGGATATTATGAAATCGGCTTCGGTTAACTGGCATTTGTTCCGTAATACGAATGAGGAAGTTTATAAGGAATTGTTTCCTTACTTGTCACGCACTTTTACTTCTCCACAAGAAGCCTTTGAAGCCACGAAGAAGTTTCAGTATATCGGTATTTGGCTCAATCAGGATGGTGAGTATTACGATCCGTTCGTTGCAGATTCCCTTCCGTTGGTTTCGGAACGATATCCGACGCGGGACAATTCGCATCTGACTCTTGAGCACTCGAAGCGTTTTGGTCGACCTATTGAAGAGGTTATGGAAAGCATTCGTGAGCGAAATCGTTATGCAAAATCTCTCGCTGGGGAGTCTTCGGAGCCGGATGAGGAAGGGGTATCGCCATCTGGTAGTAAGTCTTCTGCATCGAACTCTGGTAAGAATTCCAGAGTTACGAACTCAAAGACCGTTCGTAGTTCTCTTGCTAAGTCAAGAGTTGACGAATAAATTACTTTTTAGGGAGGAATCTAAATGAGCTTCTCTGTGAAAGATCTGTTGGTCTATTCGGAAGTTGTGGTGATTCGTTCTAAAGCCGCTTCTGAGTATCTTACCCCGGAAGGGTTGGCATTGATTCCGATTTTGGAGGCGCAAGTTTTGCAACGTTCCGTAAGGGAGCAAGCTCCGGTAGCGCAAGCAAACTAATACTTTGTCACTCTACTTCCGAAAGGTTCGATCTATTACTGGTCGAACCTTTTCTTTTTGTCTTTATAAGGTAGTATCCCCTGTGCAGACATGAGGGTATATTGAGTAAATACGCAAAGGAGTCTTCGTATGAATTTGTTGCATAGGAAAAGAAGTCTTCGTGCTTTGGTGCGGACGTTTATGGTCGTGTTAGCGTACCTGTTGACGCATCGTTATTTACCCCTAGAAGGGTGGCAGGGGGTATTGATCTCGGTCTTGATCGTTTTTGCACTGGATTTATTGGCAGTGCGAGTAATGAAGCTCTCGGGGGTACGAGGTTACTTTTACGAGAAACCAGATGAGTAGAAAGGGGATTGATGAACATGGCGGCATTGTGGGAGTTTCTTACTTCTCCACTTTCTCGAATTTTCACCAGCTTGTATGCGTCTTTTTATAACGATTTGGTCGAGATCTTTCCTCCTGAGTTGCTTCCGTCGCCGGATTCGACGGTATCAGTTCTTGGAATATCAATTCCAACTTTCTTGGTTTATTTTTGGTTTGCAGGTGACGATTGATGTTGGAGGTTGCTTATGGAGCATATTTCACTTCATCAGGACTTGGACTTGTTGTCCAGAATAAAGCAGGGTTTGGATAGGAACGAATTTTTCAATTTGTACCAACCCATTTATAACAATGACTCAACCCTTTCTTTAGCCGGGGTGGAGTGTTTGACACGTTGGAACTCTAAGGACTCGCTTCTTTCTGCGGCTGATTATATCCCGGTTATTGAGAACTCCATTCTTAATTCTTACTTTTTCTTCTATACGCTGAATTTGGCGTTGAGTCAGTTGAAGGAGTATCTTTCTCCCTCTTTTAAGTTGTCGGTGAATGTTCCTTTCAGTTTGGTCTTTTTGCCGGAGTTTAGTTATAAGGTATTACATACGCTTCAGACGCAGGGAGTAGATCCTTGCTTCTTGATGTTGGAGGTTACGGAGACGCACATCCTCCCGAGGGGGTACATTCATCAACATCCTGAGATTTTGGTAGTTGCTGAAGGAGTAACGCTTATTATTGATGATTTTGGTTCAGGTTCGACCTCCCTCATGTATTTACACGATAGTAACTTTTCAGAGTTAAAGTTGGATCAAGCTTTCTTAAGCCCGTTTTATTTTGGTTCAACGCGCAACTTTGCTATTCTTCATAGTATTGTGAAGCTTTGTAAGAAGTTGAATATTCTTACTACCCTTGAGGGTGTGGAGTCTGCGGAGCATCTCGAATTGGCACGGCGACTTGGGGTAGATAAACTGCAGGGGTACTATTTGTCGAAGCCTTTAACTTTAGATAATTTGACTGCTTTATTGATTAAGGAGGGTTCGAAGTGAGTAATCAAAGTGTGAAAAAGAACGCGAAAACTCATGCTCCCAGGGTGAATATTCGTGGTAAGTCCACCACGGACTCGTCGAGTTACTACATCCTTAGTCGGAATGTGAAAATTGATCAGACGAATGGTCTGCTCATGGTAACCAAAGTTTTTGCGGAACGGCATCTTTCTCCTTCAGCGCGTAAATATGCTTGCAAGGTAGATGACGATTTTTACTACTGGAACTGGGGTAGGGAGTCCTCGGTTGTAGTTTTTGAGGTTCCGCGCATTTTCAATCTGCAGTTCACGGAACTTATGCGATACCTCTACACCTACTGCATCGATTATTTGAAGGAAAATGATCTTCGCGAATCGGTGTTGTACTATCGTTATATGGATAACTTTAATAAAGATTTGAGGTTGTGACGGTATGCCGCCTATTAAACGCAAACGTTCGGTCAATGAACTTCGGGTTCTCAAGGGCGTTGATCGCGTCCGCTATTATAACGAACAAATTGTGCCGCTGGCTCCGCTTGCCAAGCGGCAGTTTCAACCTATGTCACCTTCTCGCAACTCAGGGCTTTGTCCATTCCATCATGACACCGACCCTTCTTTCCGTAACTGGGAAGAGGGCGGTGTTTTCCACTGTTTCGGTTGCGGGTATTCTGGGGATGTCATTAGGACGCATCAAATGATCCTTCAGCAGTATCATGGTATTAAGAAAACTGTGAAGGAAGTTGTGCATATCCTTGCTCAGCTTTATAACATTCAGCTTGATGAGGAATCTGGGGACGACACGGACTCTCCTTTCCAGCGGGCACGGGGTATTCTTTTGGATAAGGACGCACTCTCCCTTCCGAAGACTCAACCTTCTTTGTTGGATTTCACCAAAAGTAATGACCGGATTATTAAATCCAATCTTTCGCTGGAGGATAGAATCAGCAACTTCGCCAACTTGGATTTGGTCATTTCGGCGTATTTGAGTGAATCTCGTCCGTCTGACGGAATGTTATAAGGAAAGGAGGGGTATATGTGTCAATACCACGGGCGCGATTTTTCAAACCTGTTGTTTCAACAGATATTTCCCATCTCTTACAGATCCCGGATCTTGGTGGCGCGAAAGCAGACACACCAACAGATTTCCTTCTTTCTATTCGTGCGGTAACGTTTAAGGACGTAATCGCTCATTTGGGAGATTTCCTTAGCCTTGACATTTCTGTTAACAGCACGGGCTGGGTGCGTTATGTCCAAGGTGAGCTTGCTTTTGGAACACGTAAACTTGAAGCCTTGGACGACTTGGGACGTCGACAGGAATTTCGTGAGTTTTTGAAAGAGATCACGCGGGGGTATTCCTTCGATCATGTGCTGGTGGAGGATGTAATTGGAGGGGTAAACTTCCGTACCAATAAAATCCTCTATCAACTCAATGTTATTCCTGACGATCTTATCGCGGACGGGGTAATTCAGGCAAAAGCCCTTCTTCGGGAGGGCAACTCTGAATGGAAATCCGGACTTAAGAAAGTCTCCGGGTATTCTCCTTCGGTTAAAGGTTCGAGAGACGATAAAAAAGACACGATTGAAGCGTTACGCTTAATCGGGTTCAGCGACACGGAACCTAAGCCGCGTGAGGACGTGTGTGATGCGATGGGGTTGGCGGTTGGAACGGCGTTTAACCGCTTCATTAAACCGAAGCCTAAGAAGAACACCAAGCTCCGCACGGATATTACCAAGGTCTATCGAATTGAGCAGTTCTTCAATGAGACGGACGCCGCCCTTCGCGCTCATGATCTTGGGGGTTATGTGCATACTTTGGATTTCACGGATCGACCTCGGGATTTGAAGTACAATTTCCGTAAGTATATCGAAGAGCAGGAAGATGACTCCGGTATTTATCACATCATTGTTCCCACTACGCGAATCGGCTCCGTCGCCCTGCAACGGGGTTTTGACTTGTCGGATGAAATTACGCACCTTGTGGTGTATTTACCACGCAGTGTGAAGAAAAGCGTAAGGAGGGGTAGTCATGCAGGGGTTTCCGAATCAACCACCGCATCCGGGTGTTCCACCGATGGAATCTCCTAAGCCACCTCGTCGGACGAAGGCGAATTTAGAGGTATTTCTCAATCAGCTTATTCGTGCGCCACGTCCGGTAGCGTTTAGGCAGTTCAAGGAACCACCGGAGATTTTTCGCCACGCCTGTGTCCCCACGGGGGTAACCATTCTTCAGTCGCATCAGGCGACTTTTCCTGATGGGACTCCGTTGGTTTATGCTTGGTGCAACAAATGCGGAACCGGATATTATTACGCACCCTCTGAGTGAGGGGCTTTCTTTTTGCCAACTTACAAGTTACAATTTTTATAAAAGTCAAATCCTTTTGCGGTAAGGAGGTTTTTCAGTGTCCTCTTTGAATGATAGGTTGCAGTGGATATTCACGCGCTTCAACTTTATTGAGGCGCAGGAGCAACGAGCGGAGCTTATCGACCGTTTGGAATCTGCGATCCTCGAATTGAATGAAGCCGCGCAACGTGGTGAAGAACTGGTGTCTGATGGGGTATATGACACGTTGAAGGATTATCTTCAGCAACTTCACCCGGACTCCCCGGTTCTCAAGACCGTTTGGTCGGCTGACGACCCGCAGGGGGTATTCGATGCCGACCTTGATCGTTTCCTGAAGGTTTATCCGATGCTGTCCATCCAGACGGTCAAGTCTCTTTCGGACAAATGTGTGCAAACGTTCAAGGATGCACTCCCGCCCGGTTTGCATACGTTTCATTTTGGCATTAAGCTCAACGGTCACGGCATCCGTGTCGTTTGGAAGGACGGGCATCTTGTTAAGGCAACTTCTCGCGGTCGTTCGACGGTCGGGAAAGATCTCACGCCGCAAATGCGGCTCATTTTGGGCGAGTACCATCCGACCTTAGCCCCTTACGGGTTGGTGGAAGCCCGCGCTGAGGCGGTTCTGCCGTTCTCCAATTTGGCGAAGGCGCGTTCGTTTAACCCGCAAATCAAGTCGGCATTTACGGCGGTCGCGTCCATGATTCGGGCTTCGGCTACGCCGGAGGAGACGCGTCTGTTGGACGTGGTGTTCTATGATATTCTTGCGGACGGGTTGCGCTTCGCCACGCTCACGGAGAAGTTCAATTTTCTCGCGTCTTTGGGGTTCAAGACCCCTTACTTCTTCACCATGCAGTCCTCGGTGCGTGATCTGGACATGACCATCAACACCGCTCTCCAGAAAGCGGCGCAAGAGACGCAAGGTTATCCCTATTACACTGACGGTTTGGTTCTTACGGTCGACGACCTTTCTGTCTTTGCCGCGATGGGGCAGGAGGAATCGTTCCGTTACGGAAACCTTGCCTTGAAGCTCGGGAAGTGGAAGCAGGAAAATTACAGCGGTACCATCTCCCGTATTAAGTGGGAGAAAGGTAAGTCCAAACTCACTCCGGTCGCTGTTCTTGAAGGTGATGGGGTACTCACCGCTACGGGCAACAAAGTGGTGAACGTACCGCTCTATGCTCCGGTTTATATTCTGCTTTTGGAGGCGTATCCGGGCAACACGATTCATTTCAAGTACGGTGGAGAGGCAGGGGTAATCCCTCTCACCCCGGAAGGACATCTCGTCACCGAGTTGGAGCTTGCCGACACGTATCTTTGATATCTGTATCGCTGAAAGGAGGGTGTAACCGATGGCGAATTTCTCCACTCTGCTTGATGCGGAAGGGCATTTTGCCGATCTCTCGGTCTACACCCTCCGCGAGCAAATCAACTTCCTTCGGGACTTTCGAGGTACCAGCGATCATACTTTAACTGCCTACCGTTCATTGGATGAGGTTCCTTTTGGTACGGTTCCGGTCGGTTCCATTGACTTTGTGGAGGCGGTTCTGAAGCGTGACCACGGCATTGAGCGAGTTCCTCCGCTTCAACTTCCGTACCCGTTAACAGTACCGAAAATGGCGATTCGCCGGGTGTTCACAATCACGGGGGTATCGGAAATCCCTAAAGGGGATTGGTTCGTGAAGCCGCTTGAGCGATATAAAGGCAACCCACCTTTCCGTTCTAAGGGGGAAATTACCCTTTCGGGGAAATATTTCATCTCTGAGTACGTGGACTTTGAAGCGGAGTGGCGAGTTTTCGTTTTTCGCGATGAAATCCTTGGGGTACGTCAATATTTGGGGGACTACGACAGGCACTTCAATTCAGATCGCTTGAAAACCTTTGTTCGTGTTCTCGAAGAGTACCGTCGTGCTTCTTACGCCGCTGTTCGCATCCCGATAGCTTACACGCTCGACATTGGTTTGATGCGGTATAAAGGTCGAACATTCACCGTTCCGGTGGAGATGCATCACTTTTATAGTTGCGGTTTGTATGGTTTTGGGCATACCTCGCTCCCGTCGATGTATTCGGCTACCTATTATGAGTTGGTTCGTACTTTTTCAACCAGCGATAAATCGCGGGATTTCCTTTCCCGGACAATCGTCTAATGAAGGCGATTGTCCTTTTCTTTCCTGTTGGAAGCATCTTATTCCCTGTTACCGGAAATTTTTCGGCTCTTTCAGACTTTATTTCCGTACTGTTGAGTGAGGAGTATTTTATACACTACGGGCACAGGGGTGTTCTTATGGATCTTTCGTTGTTGCAACCACTTTTGCAAGATCTTCCTGCACCTGTGCAGGAAGAGATTTACTATCGCGTTAAACGTGAAGTCTCTGCCCTGAGTTATGTTTGCGCACCCCTTCAACAATTGAATCTTTTTCTGATCTTCAAAAATACCGGAGGGTTCGGATTCTTCAAAACTTTGAATGGAAGCATAATTCAGGACATGTTGGATGACTCTTACGTTTCCAGTCGCGAGTTGTTGGGTTTGAATGCGTGGAATCTGCGGAGCGCTTTTAAGCTCTCGTTCCCCAATAACATTCTTCGGATTCAGCCGTTGTCTTTCAAGGAACTTAATCGAACCTTGATGCAGGTCGAGAATCCGGTCAAACTCAAATATCTTGTGCGCACGGAGGATTTGAATTATCCGGTCGTACTTACCTTTGACCGCGATATTCTGTCCGGCTTGTCGTATCGGGAGTATTTGGGTTGTTTGACCGAGGCTTACAAAAGTAAGCGGGCGGAACCTGTCGATCCTGACACCAAGTTAGTTTTCACAGTGGTGGGGTATTCGAATCGGGATGAAGCTGAACTCGACCATGAAGCAGGTTAGGGGGTGGTATGTGTGGTTAAGACTCGAATTACCCTGACGGATCGGCTGAACGAGTTATTGGAGGAAGCGGATAAGCATTCCGAGCAGGAAGGGGGTACTTACCGCCCCCAGAAAGAAGTTTCCACGGAGTTCTCGGACAGTATGTCGTCGCTTCTAGAAGCTCAATTAACGCCTAAAGTTCCGTCGCGAAAACCTTGGTTTTCGCGTTTCTTTAGACGTAAGAAAGGAGGAATTTCGGATGAGTCCACAGTACAGCCTTAAGACCCGTATCTTCGCATACTTGATGGTGTTTGTCATGTTCTTCTCGTCCTTCTTTCAAATGGCGGACATCGCTCATGCGGACGTTACGACGGGTAGTACGGGAAGTATTTCTTCAACCGGTGCTACCACCGGGTTGAGTGGTGGTATTAAGCACATCGACTACCTGACATTCCGGGTCGGTGTTGTGCGGGACGAGGGTCTTCGCAACCCGCAGGATGGGGTATATGTGGAAATGCGTAAGACTTTTTCGCATCGCTTCCCGAAGAATAAAAATGGGATTTTCATGGTTGCCGATGCCGTGAAAGGGTTGTATAGCAACGGTAATTATGAGATCGCGTGGTATAACTCTGGGCAGAAGAAGCTGGAGACGGCGAATTCACCGGAGGCTAAGGCACGCGTGGTCTTTCTACAAACGTCTACGTGGGGTACGCCTTACAACACCGGACGCGATTCATCCCTTAACGGGTGGTCGTTTACGGGGAATGCAAATTATGCGGAGTTAGTAAAAAGTGGAGAGTGGAAGAAAAAGGCGGATGAAACCACACGAGAGCATGCTCTTGCGATCTGGTCGTATATCCTTGCTCCTACTGGTGGGAACTCGGATATGCGGACTTATGATATTAAGAATCGCGCTGATAAGTTCATTTCCCCGAATGCAAGCAAGAAATATACTGATATGACTGAGGAGGAGAAAGAGGAAGTTTTTCGCGGTTTCCTCGGTCTACTTTTTGCTGGTCGCGCTCTGACTAATCCGGGAACCCCCGAACGGCAAGAGTGGGATAGTGCCATCGAGGATGCGATGCGCTACGGTAATTTGGAGGGCGGCGGTCTTCCGGTTTCCATCGTCATTGATACTGCCCTCACGGTAAGTTACACTGGGGGTAAGATGACGATTATTCCAAGTTTGGATTACTTCATGTTTTATACGTCGATCAACTCTCGTTGGGATTTGTACAACACGACGAAGTTGGATGATTCGGTTGCCGGAAATACGCATAAGATGCTGGACTACATCGTTGATAAGACGATTGAGGATGAAGGGTCTAACCAGTATCGCATTTCAAACGCTTACGATGAAAATAACCCCTTCTCTCACGGTTCATCGGCTATCGCGTATCCGGGTATGTATTACAGTACTTCCGCTAAGTCCTCGGGTACTTGGAAGCCAACTAGTTCTAATGTTGGCGCGATGGACGCTCTGATTTTTGGTACGAATCCAAATGGTTCCGGGAACATCCTTGGTTTTATCGCGATAAGTGCAAAAGCTCTTGATAAGCCCAAGGAGGATATTACGTTAAAGCCAGATTGTCCGGAAGATCCTTCTAAGTGTCCACCTCCGAAAGGTGCAAAGGTTCGTTTGACTATTCCTTCTGAGTATAAGGCACCTTATCGGGTAGGGCGTTCGGAAACGATTGGGGTACCTACTCCATTGGAGTTGACGCACGATCCAAGTGCGGTTGAAATGATCGCGGCGTGGAAAGAGCAGTTTGTCAATAATCAGCAAATGGTTATTGTTAAGATTACGGAAGCTCGTCGGTCTAGTACACCGAAACCTGATGGTAAGGCTAACCTTGATCGAGGTGCAGGTAACGGGTTTGGGTTGGACTCGAATTGGTTCATTGAGTGGCTTGAAGGGAAACATGTCCTTAAAACACAAGATATCGCAACAATCAACGATACCATCGAGCCTAACAAAACTCGTCGTTTTGATTATGTGCTGGCTTTGACTTTCTACTATACGGATCGTACTGGACAAAAGCAAGAGTACACATATTACACGAACAGTGACTACGCTGAGTATATCCGCGACCCTGACCCACCAAAGGTTGATCCAATCATTTACACGTCTTCACCTTCTGCTTATGCGGAGTTTAAGGATAATCAACCTGACCAAGAACAGTGGGACGCTATGTCTGGTGTACCTTCCAACAAGCGCTTGTATGTAGGTGTTGGGGGTAGTGAGTTTATCGTCGATATTCAACTTGAATATAAGGAAGATGTCGATTCGGTATGGCGGACGTATCGCTCCTACTTCACGGGTGGGGTACCTGATGAGTTTAAGGAAGGGGATACGGCAAAACCGTTTACCCTTGGTGGTTATACGGTAGACCCACATAATGGCGGTGTGTACACTAAGACTTGGACTGGTACCATTCCGAATAAAGCGAAGCCGAAGACTCAGACTGGCTCTGGTAACCTTACGGTTGTAGTTCCGGCTGAGCCTGATATGACGGAGTATAATCGGGCAAAGCAGGAAGCTCAGGCGTATATCAACGAGGTTAATGCACATACGCAGACTCATACCTCTGCTAGTGATAAGGTCACTCGTTCAAAGACGGGTTGGAACGCACGGATTACTACAGATAATCCGAATCCACCGAAAGATGCGTCTAACTCGGGAAGTTGTTGGAAACCACTACCTAAAGGCGGAAGTGCACCTTGTTCCGTAACGGTTACTACGAATCCTTCCCCTGATGGGAACTTTACGATTACGGTGACTTTTGAAGTTCCAGCGCACTATTTGTGCGGACCGAACTGTCTGCATATTCTTCCGGGTGTTGAAGACACTTGGAAGCAAAAAGTAACCTTCGACTATATGAAGATTTTGAAGGTCGAGGTTTATAAGATTCAGGAAGGTCGCATTACCCAAGTGAAGAATCTGCTTGGGGATAACAATGACACCTTGAAGGCAACGATTCGTCAAGGTGATCCGACGATCTTCTACAACATCGCAGAGCAGAATGCGAATGGTGATGATGTCGCGGCGCAGTCTAGTAAGCATGGACGCATCCGGTATTCACTTGACTGGAATCAGCATGACACCGTTGTGTACAATGAAGGACCGAGGTCGAATAAGTCCGATGGTATGGGAGACAACGGTAACCCGAACTCACCTACTAAGGGTGGGCATACGAATAAGTGGGCGACTGGTATTCTCTATAACAACACGAAGTACACCACGGAGGAGAACTACCATCGCAGTCGAGGCGGGGTAAATACAGGTTACTCCTCATTTGCGGATGACGTCGACGTTAAAACGCCTGAATGGAAGAAATTCGATGCGCGTCGGAGAGCCAAGAACGTCGCAACCATCATTTCTGACATGTTGATTTTGCAAACGTCCTCCGGCGACCAAGCGGTTATTTACTTTGAGAAGGATTCCACGCCGAAGGAAGCTCAACAGCAGTTCGATCCTGTTAAGGCAACCAAAGAGGAAATGTGGGATAACAACCCGAACTCGGCGGCTAAGTGGGAAGTGAACCAAATTTATGTTGGTTCCTACAATGGTAAATTCATGCTGACGGGTACTGGTGCGAATAATAACAAGAAGTATTGGGGTCTGGATCAGACTACTGGTACGGTTTTGAATAACGCACCAACGGGTGAACGTCCTATCGCCACTAAGTTTGACAGTAATGGAGCCGGGGTAAATGCTTCGCGCACTCGTCCAGCGCGTCCGAGCAAGCTCTATATTTGGAACAGTGCTGATATTATTCCGACTACCCAAAACGGTTTGTATACGACAGGTGACGCCGATGTCTTTTATAAGCGAATTTTGAGCTGGGAGTCGAAGAATACGGAGCAGGAACTCAAAATTTCGACTTATAGAGCAAAAGCGCAACCGGACTACGGTAATCAACTTGGGGTAGTTGTGAAAGCTCCATATTCGGACATGCACTCGAAGGTCAATGATGTGGTCATTCATACGCCTGTCGCGGTCGAAAATGCGATGATTATCTCGCTCCCGGATTTGCGTGACCAGCGTGTTGAACTTCCTCCGGGTAGCGCGGCGAATCTTATCGCAGAACGTGCGGCGTTGGAAGTCTGTCCTCTTGACCCAGAGCTTTGTGAGTTCCGGGTGTTGAACTGTCGTTATCATTTGGACGAAGAGTTGGCACGTTTCGATTTCACCAATACTAATGGTACTCAACTCATGAACTTGACGAAAGGTGCATATATCAACACCTTCCGCACCGGAACGGTAAGTATCGTTTCAGGTTCGAATGGTCTGGGTTCTGGTAATGCGATGCGAATCACTGGGCAACGTCTCTCCTTCAACCTTGCGGATTTGGGGGTAACGAACCTCAATAAAGACGTTGTTTCGGTTGAGATGGACATTAAGATTCCTTCGGTAAGTAGTAAGGGTCGTATGTTGGTTTCCTTTGACGGTTACACCTTGTGGATTCCGGCGAATCAGAAGTATCTCTCACTCTCCACAGGTAAGGGTGCGGATATTACCTTTGGGGATGTACCGCATGATAATACCGTCTTCAAACTTCGCGTTGATATGAGTTTAGGTAGCGCGAAGGATACGCGAGTTTGGGTAAATGGTTCTGAGCGCACGGCGACGTTGAAGGCTGAACCGAACCCTCTGACGAACCGGATTGGGTCGCGTCTCCATATCGGTACTTGGGGCGCAAACGAAAACTATGAAGCGAACTTCACGTTCGATAACCTCAAGATCGTGAAGAAGGGCGGCACCGATCATCATACCGAGGCTTGCTATATCTATACGCAGGCTCATGATCAGCAGTACACACATACTCACACCACTGAATGTTGGGGTGTAGTGAACGGGGTAACGACGCTGATCTGCAACAACTATCCGCTCAATACCCTGTCGCAGAACAACGTTCACGTTCATGACGCAAACTGTATCCATTATGCGTATATCAATTCCATCATTCAAAAAGCGGTGGAAGAGCATAATGCGAACTTGACGCGTGAGTGGACGTTCAACTACACGGGTAACAGTCAAGTCTTCACGGCTCCGCGTTCTGGTACTTATCTCCTTGAGGTTTGGGGCGCTCAGGGTGGTGGTTCGCGTGGCGGTAAGGGTGGTTACTCGAAAGGTAAGATTAATCTGTCTGCAGGTCAAAAGCTGTACGTCTATGTTGGGGGTACCACTAGCGATAAAAACGGTGGCTGGAACGGCGGTGGTAGCACTGGCGGTGTGGCTTACGGTGGTGGCGGCGGTACCGACATGAGGCTCGGTGGAACTGGACTCGAACATCGGATTATCGTTGCTGGCGGCGGCGGTGGCGCTCAAGCGGGCTACGGTGGTTACGGTGGCGGTATGTCTGGCGGTGACGGGGAAGACCGTTACGGTGATCCGGGTCGTGGCGGTACGCAAAGCAGTGGTGGTATTGGTGGCGGACAGTGGGGTTCGCTTGGTAAAGGCGGTAATGGTACAACGGGTTCCGACGGAAACTATGGCGGTGCTGGCGGCGGTGGTTACTACGGTGGAGGCGGTGCAAACTCCGACCATTCGTTGGTTGACGACTCTGGCGGCGGTGGCGGCTCTGGTTATATTGGTGGGGTAACCGAAGGGCAAACCATCGCAGGCAACCAAACGATGCCCGCTCCGAGTGGTGGAACGCAAACGGGGCATTCTGGTCACGGTTTTGCCCGAATCATCTTGGAAGGTGGCTCCAGTGGCGGTACAGAAGTTCCAGCTACCGATCCGGTGAAGAACTTCAGCTATACGGGCAGTGTCCAAACCTACACGGCTCCGGCAACGGGTAAGTATCAACTGGAGGTTTGGGGCGCTCAAGGTGGCGGCTCGGCGGCTGGTAAGGGTGGTTATGCGAAGGGTGAAATTTACCTGACGAAGGGACAAACCATCCATATCTATGTTGGCGGTCAAGGTTCTCGCGGTACGGGCACGAATGGTGTCCTTGCCGGAGGTTGGAACGGTGGCGGTGATGTCGTATCACCGTATGCGGACGGTAACAACTCGTCGGGCGGTGGCGCTACGGATATTCGCGTTGGGGGTACGAACCTCTCTAATCGTGTGATCGTTGCGGGCGGCGGTGGCGGTGTTGTAACGCCGATGACAGCTACTCCGCATGGCGGCGGTACTTCAGGTTTGGCGGGTACGCATAACTCGACGGTGACAGGCACTGGCGGTACGCAAACGGGCGGCGGCACAGGCAACTATGGAAATGGTGAGCTTGGAAAAGGTGCTAACGGTTCGAGAGCGGGTGCTGGTGGTGGTTACTATGGCGGCGGTACTTCATGGGGCAGTTACTACGGTTCTGGAGCCGCTGGTGGCGGTGGTTCTGGCTATATCGGCGGGGTAACGAATGGTACACTCCTTGCGGGCGACCAAGCGATGCCAAATCCGAGCGGGGGTACCATGACGGGTCGTTCGGGTGATGGTTATGCTCGGATCACACCGCTGACGAAGTTTGAAACGTCTGGTCTGGATATCTCGACGACGGGAATGTTCGGTTATACTTGGGCGCAGTTGCTTGGTTCTCAGTGGTCGAGCATTCTGACGATCACGGACAACAATGGTTTCATTACGGCAACGCTCAATCAGGCAAACCTGAATGCACGGGCGAACACGATTCCGAAGACCATGCCGGATGGTTCGTCGAACCCATTCCTAATCTGCATGCTTTCGATTGGCGGTTATACATCGCTTGGTGCGATGGAAGGTGCGTCGCTCCGTCAAGGTGCGAGCATTGTGGATCAAACTTATCCAGGAACTAACTTGAAGTTTAAGACTATCAAGTTGGCGAGCGGATCGGATGTTCCTACCGCAACGTCTAAAACGCTGAATTTGAAGCCTAATGCAGAGTACATTGTGGAGTTCAGTTACTGGACGTCGGGCGGCACCACGAAGTTCAACGTTGACCTTTACCCGGATATGTTGCCAGAGCATCACTTGACAGCGTCGTCTACAGTGAAGAAGGCGCAACTTTCCTTCAAGTCCGGTAATGCGAATATGGCAAATGCGGCTTTGCGGTTCTTCAACGACCTGCAACGTCCGAATCCGACCGATGTGTATATCACGGGTATTCGGATTTATCCGAAGCCGATCTACAATGCGCACGAGCACAACGAATCTTGTAGGCTCATCAAGACGTTGGACTGCACAGAGCCGCATCATATCGGTCAGCACTATGATAAGGGTAATACCATCTGTTGGGACGCTTGCGGTATCGATGAAAACCATAAGAAAGACCACGAGCATGTTCAACTTCCGGGCGGCGGTTCGGTAACACGGAGTAACTTCATTAACCTTGACTACACGTTCACTCTGTACTTCCCGAACCGGGGTAACTTCGCAGAGCAACCGAATATGCGCGGTATCTCAACCACTATGTATACGCGGGGGTATGGTTATACGAACAACATGGACACCACGCAGTATACCGCCGCGAAGCGGGTGCGATTCGATTTCCATGTCATCTATAACAATAAGTTGTATCGTTCGGGTACGTGGATTGATCTCCCTGTAAATCAGGAGTATTTCGAGTTCTACCTGCCGTTGGCGAATAAGGAATCTGTCTCGGCGCAAGTGCAGTTTGAGGCGGTTCCGATTAACGGTCGTCCGATTGGTTCTCCTTTCAATGAGAACTATATCGACACCGCTAACCGCGCACGTTATGCGGGAATCCGCGCTCTGCATGGGGCGTATAAGCAGTCCTATATCGACGTTGTCGGACGTGTTGGTAACTTCGCAGTCATGGATACGGAAGACTTCCGCTTCAGCAACTTGTTCAAGGAAGCCAAGAATGATGGTACGTGGCAAGTCGAAGGGTTGGTTCCGACGGTTGACCCAACGAAGCAAAATCGTTACTATGGTGACTTGATTGACATTCGTGGGGTGGCCTATAACAAAACTAACACTTATCTTGACACTTACGGTAACCAATCGTGGAAGAATAAGCCGCCGTTGGCACTTCCGGTCAATGCTCTTGATAACACCATCCCGGCGTTGCAAGGGCAGTATCTCAAGATCGGTTACGATATCTTGGCGGATTTGACGACTATCGGGGACTATCAGAATGGTTTGGTACGTGTTCTGCCGTACTACTATAAGCTCGATCTTGATAAAGGTACGATCACTCCGCTTGACGTTTATACGAAGGTGGGTGACGAGTATAAGCCGATTAACAAGTATCGGGCGGCGGATAACGGTACTTTGCCGACTGATTTGGCTCCGTACAATGTCAGCATGTCGTGGGCGGATGAGCGTGAACGTCGCAACTACTCTTTGAGTGAAGCGACGATTACTGAACGGATCACGAACTTCTACGAAGAGATTATCACCGATAGCTCGGGTGAGAAAGTCATCGGTCGGAAACAGTTACCAGCCCCGGCGGGTAGCTATACCAGCATGGGTAACGCGCAACGGTTGGTGTTGGATAAGAAGATGCGAACGTTCATCGGTTCCTCTACGACTAACGGAGTCAACCGGAATCCGGGCAACGTTCTCCCGATAACGGACTACGATTTCCAAGCGCAACGTTGGCACCTCAAATTCGGGGTACCGTCGTCGGCAGTCTTTGTACCGCATGGTATGCAACCGACCTTGGAGAACATCGAATCGGTGAAGGCGGGTAACAGCTTGATCCTGTTGGCGGCTGATATCGTGGTGTTGGGTGACGTGTACACGCTCCGTTATCAGCAACCGGGTGTTAACTCGTTCACGGCTTCGAAGAATGGGGTAACCCGGACATTCAGCTTGGTTAACAGCGGTCTTCCACCTGTGATCGCGCTCTATGATACGGACACCAGTTCGATCATCGACATCGCGACTAAGGGAAGTCACTAATCAATTCTGTGACTATAGCCCTCTAACTTTGGTTAGAGGGCTTCTTTTCCGTCAATTTTAGACTTCCCTTGATTTTTCGTTATATTGAGCACAGCGAAAGGAGGTTGGGGGTATGCGAACTTCGAGGAAGGCAAGACAGCGCTTGCAGAAAAAGCGTAAAAAGCAGAACAAAAAGATGGCGTTGACCATTGTCACTTCGCTTTTGGTAACTTCGCAGTTAAATTTTCCGGCGTATGCTTACACTGTGGATGATCTTCGGGAACTGCAGGGTAAGGATCGTTTAGATACGAAATATTCGGAGGAAGAGAAGTCTGAAATCTGGTTGAACTGGTATCGAACTGAGTACAGAAATAATGTGGCAAAAATGATGCAAAATGTTTCTTTGGAGGACTTGGTCGAAGCTCCTAAACGGAAACGCGACGCCTTGGGGCGAGAATTACAGGCTCTCCAGAAGGATTTTGCTAATCGCTTTACTTCTGGCGCTTCGGTGCGAGAGGTCTTAGCGGGGTATTCTGCGATTCAAACTAAGCGTCATGAGTTGACGCAAGTTAAGGAGGTTGGGGAAGTTCTGCGGCTTGATGTCGTGCCTAATGAGTGGGAGTCTTTGGTGGAAGACATTCAAGCTATTGAGGAAGAGGTGCAAACCTACCAATCTCTTGGAGATGTCGGTTCGTCTTTGAAGTCTCCGGCGTTCGGTAATTTTCATCTTACGTCTATTTATGGGCTTCGCGCTGATCCGTTCAATGGGACTCTTGCCATGCATCGTGGTATCGATCTTGGCGCTCCTGTTGGAACTCCAGTTCTTGCGGCTTGGAACGGGACGGTAGCGGACACCTATCGTTCTGAGCGAGGGGGTAATGTGATCGTTATTGATCATGGAAATGGGCTTGTAACTAAGTATATGCACTTGGATGAAATTGAAGTCGAGCCGGGACAAGCTGTAAAGCAGTATGATCGTATTGGTACGGTCGGAGATACGGGTCGGGTTACCGGTGCGCATCTGCACTTTGAGGTTCATTTGGATGGTGAGAGTGTAGATCCGATCTATTTCTTTGGGAAAATGGGAGCAAATGCGTTGAAGGATTACCTTAGCCGTAATCTTGAGGAGCGCAACGAGCAGACGGAAGCTTTGGTTTCCGCTATTATGGACAAGCCACTCCATACTACAGATACTGGTGGTTCTTCTGGTTCTTCTGAGCAAATCTATATTCGTGATGGCGAAGTGCCGGATGGGGCTGTTGATCTGGAGCTGGAGGAGGGGTATGAAGTTCCTGCACCTAAGATTTCGAAGCGAGACTGGGATTCATTGTTGGATTCGATGCGCTCGGATCAGCCTACGATTCGGTACGAGGGGGAAAGCACCGCGAATTCCTCGGGGTCTTCTGCACCTATGTCTACTCCAAATTCGATGCATTCCAACAATTCTGAATCCTCGGATAGTTCGCTTCCTTCGGCAAGCAGTATGCGTGAGTTTTTGAAAATTGATGGGGGTGAGTAAGATGTCGGAAACAGGGGACGTGAAAACCCCACGTCGAGCTTCGTGGTGGTTTTGGACGATGGTACTCGCCCCCCTGCTTTTTCTTACTTTGGGGGTAATGCTGTACTGTCTTAATGGGAATGCAGAGGAGGGTGAAGTTGTTCTCGATTACGAGGTAGCTCTCCGGTACACCAATGAAGAGGGGGTATACGAGCTTCGCGCTTATCCCGGATATGGTACAGCGCTCTATAAGGATGGGGTGGAACAGAAGTTTCTGACTTCGGTGGTTCGTAAATCCAATCCCCTCTTAGTTCTTCCTGAGACGGAGGAGTCTTTTGATATTACGACCTTGGAAACAGATACACCCTATTCGTGGGAAGCGGATTTGTTGACAAGTGCCAAGTATCTAAACTTTCTTCGAGATCAAGGATACACGGTAGTTTCTGAAGCAGTCACATCTCAATTTATTGAATTTTATTTAAGTAAGGATAGAAATCTCGTTCGGGTGCTGGTCTTCAGTACCGTTATTTTTGCGGGGGAAGTGAAGGAAGGTGTGGTTTTGCCCACCTTGCAGGACTACTTAGAGGAAGTATTTTAATTCGGGTTTGGAGGGAAAAGTACATGGCGTTTCTAAAGAGTGTGAAAGGGATTTTGACGCTATCTTTGGTTCTCAGTTGGTTGGTTATTGGAGGGGCGGGGTATTTTTATTGGGACAAAACCACCAAGACTATTGAACAAAAGGACTCTGAGATCGCAAGGTTGCAGTCGGATTTGGACAGTATCGGTCAGCTTATTCCGGTGTATGCTTTGTCTTCTGATGTGAAGATGGGGAAACAGGTTCAGGAAACGGACTTCCATGAAGTTTTGGTTCCGGTTGGTGCGGCGGCGAATATGCTTACTTCTTTCGAGGAGCTGGTGGGTAAATATTATAAAGTTGACCTTGCCGCTGGTACGATCATTTCTCCGGATATGGTGTATGACGAGCCGCTGACGGATGATCTTCGTTTGGTTGACGTGGTGTTGAATAACATTCCAGTAGGGTTGAAGCCGGGTTCATATGTAGACGTTCGGATTACCCTTCCAATGGGTGAAGACTTTATAGCCCTTTCTCGCAAACGAGTTCACTCTATCAATGCGGGGGTATTGAAGCTTGTTCTCAGCTCGAAGGACATCCACACTTACAACTCTATGCTGATTGACTCTCTTGTTTATCCGGGTACTTCGCTATATGCAGTTGAGTATTTGGAAGGTGGCGCTCAACGTGCGGCGGACGTATATTACCCTGTTGCTACTAACATTTTGGCTATCGCTCAAGCCGATCCGAACTTGCTTGAAGCGATTAAAGCAGATATGCTTCAACGTCGTTCGGATATCGACCAATCCCTTAGTGGTATGTCGACGTTCAAAAGTCAGCAAGAGCTGGAGCAAACTCTCGTTCGTGGAAGACAGCAGTTCGCATCGCTTATTTCGGCGGCGGATCGTGCATTCCAAGCTGAGGAAACCAAGCGGGAGATGGAAGAAGCTCGCGCTAATCGTTAATAAGTAGGGGGTTTAGGCATGAAGACATTAGCGGTAATTGGTGGGGTAGACAAGCGTCCGGTTGTCTACCCGCTTCTTCAATGTTTGAAATTCCTTGGGAAGACGCTGGTTGTGACGGACGAACCAGCGTTCCGCCGTTTCGACGATGACTTTTCGTTGGAGTTTGAGAATGACAATATCACCATTCGCGTCGTTCCGCTTGTAACTCAAGAGGTGGTTACGGAGACGGTTCAATCGCTCAATGAACCCTTCGAGTACCTTGTGGTGGTGTCCAATGATTTTATACCGCAGGGTTATGAGCGTGTAGTAGCCCTATCAGGGGTAAATCGGGGTTTTGATTTTGTGGATACCACGGTGGGGAATTTCCCGAATAATGAGGAGTTCATGCGGGTCTTCATTTCTCTGACAAAGGCAAAGAATTTGGAGTATCCGAAAATTACTCCGACTCCGTCGCTTTTGGCGTATATTTACAATTGTGAGGATTATCGAAAGTTCCTTCCGTTAGAGGATCAGGCAACTGTGGCAGTCGTCACTACACTTTTTGGGAAAGTGTTGGGGTTGGAGTCGAAAACTATAGTCAAGCTTTTGGCTAGAAAGGAGTAACGTATGCCAGTCACAATTTCGGTTCTTGCGCCACATACTCGTCGTAATGGAGCGACGGTTACAGCGATGATGTTGTCGATGGCTTTGGCTGAGACTAAGCGTCGTGTCTTTTTGACGCATACGTCATCGCTTTCAGATTCGTTTCAAACCTATATGGGTTTGAAGCTTCTCGATGATAAGACCAATACTTCAACTCAGTTGGTCAAGCTTCTTCGGGAGGGTGCTTTGAAGCCAGAGGATGTGGCGGATTATTGTACGAAGTTCGGTGACTACACGGACGTGTTCACCAATTTCGATAATCTGTTCACGCCGTATGATATGGGTACGCTCTTGGCGTATATGGCAGATGCGGAGTCGCCTTATGAGTATAAGGTTATTGATGTGGACACTCCACTTTCGGAGGATAATGCCAGCGCCATTATAGCTAAATCCCATATTGTCGTGCTGAATATTACGCCGGATTTCTTGGAGCTTAAGTTGTTTAAGCAGTGGTTGAAGGATAATGAACGTACCCTTCGGGGTAAGAGACTTTTGCTCTGTTGTAATCGTTACGACCCTGTTGTGATGAAGAAGCCTAAAATTATCACCAACTTCTTGGAGGTAAAAACTCCGCTTCATCTCATTCGTGAGAATTCGTGGGTACGTTGGGGTTGTAACAATGGAAAGCTCCCGTTGGTGTTTATCAACGGCAAAAACAAAAATGCACTCTCTATTGACGTGTATAAGGGGTATATGGCTCTCTCGAACTCCGTGGTTAAACTTCGAAATCGTATCTTGAAGTCACGCGGGGGTGTTTAACCGATGTTGAACACCGTCTTAACGATAGCGAGTATTGTTGGTTTTGTCATCGCTCTCATTGTGGTGTATTACATCTCTAAATCCCGGACGGAGTTTATCCCGGAGGAAGAGTACAACACAATGGAAGAGCTTCTGGAAGCGGTTAAGCATGAAATGGTAGAACTCGTTAAAGAGGATTACTCTCTTGGTCTTTCGGAAGCGGAGTTCAATATGTTGTATCGGCGTAAAGCTCGGATTAATGATGCTTTGAAGAACTGCGTTTATGGTATTGACTCTGCGAAGATTATTGTCATTGAGTTGATCCGTTCTTTTATCGCTAATAATGTACCGCATCATCGGGTCACGGACTTGCTTGGTCTGTCGGATGGTTTGGTTCCGTCCGACCATGTCATTTTCGAGATCCTGTTGTATAAGTATAAGCGCATGCTGGATGAGAACAATCAGCAACTTGGGAAGAAAGCTCTTGAAGCCATTATTACTAAGTACAATCTCGACCGCGAGCGCTATGATGAGAACGGGAATCTGCAGAACTATTATTTTTCTCGCGAGGAACTGATCTCCATTTATACGCAAGAGGACTTCAAGCTTACGATAGATGAGCAAATCGACCTCTTGGCGATCTTGGTGTATCAGCAGTATGCGGGCTTTGGTATCCTTGACACCTTACGTGAGATGGACATCAACGGCTTCAATATTGGTACTTCCGGTAGTATTATGACGAACTTGAATGCTTATAATGCTGGGACGTTCAAAGCGACGGATTCGGTCTGGGTGTATTACAAAGGGAAGTACATCCATTTCCGCTTCATGTCCTTTGGTAGTGAAGACGAAGTTCGTCGGGTCGTACAGCTTATCGCTCGTTATAACAATCCGGGTGCGCTCACAGCGAAGCGGGGGTATTTGGTCAATACTATGTATGACAAATCCCGCGTCTTGGCACTTCGACCTCCGGCTTCTGAGTACTGGGCGGTCTTTGTTCGGAAGTTCACCATTTCTGATCCGACACCTGAGAAGCTTATTATCAAGGATTATACCGTTAACGGCGATTTGGTTATTAACTTGATCAAGTTCTTGATCAAGGGCAAGATGACGTGCGGGGTAACTGGGCGTCAAGGTTCCGGTAAGACCACGCTGATGTCCTCGATCATTCGTTATATTGATCCGCGTTTGACCATCCGGGTCTTGGAAATGGCTCCTGAGTTGTACTTGCGGGAAATTTATCCGAATCGTAACATCCTTTCTGTTCAGGAGACGACGCACGTTACTGCTACGGAGCTTCAGGACGCTCTGAAGAAATCTGACGCCGCTGTTTCGTTGGTCGGTGAGGTCGCAACTGACGAGGTTGCGGCGCGGATGATTCAAATGGGTATGACCGCATCGATGTTTACCATCTTCTCTCACCACGCGAACACCGCTGAGAAGTTGGTATATACTCTGCGGAACTCGCTGGTTAACGCGGGTGGCTTTACGATGGATACGGCAACGGCGCAGATCCTCGAAGTTGTCAACTTCGATATCCATTTGGATTACAACGCCGAAGGTCAGCGTTATATTGAGCGGATTACGGAAATTATCCCGCTCTTGGAGGTTCAGCCGCTTCCTGAGATTGATCCGAATAATGTGGCGTATTCGCAAGCCGTTATGCAACGCGAGTATTACACTCGACGCACAGCGGCGGTCACCTTCATTACGCAGGATATCTTGCGATATGATACGAAAACGAAGACTTATTACGCGGTGGAACGTATTTCTCCTCGATTGGAGAAAATTATCCGTGATAATTTGGGGCATGAAGTCGAGGAGTTCGATAAGTTCATGTTGGCTAACTGGGGACGCCGCAAACCATTGGCGGATGGGCAGGTTGTGGAAGATCCAGTGGCGCTTTCGGTTCTCGATCATTATCGCTTGAAAGCGGCAAAAGAGCAGAATACCGACTCTCCGATTTTGCAAGGCTTGTCGGCTACTGCCCAACAAGCGGATATGGAGGAAATGCTTACTGATGACATGATCGAGTATCTGCGTCAGGAAATTATGGCTGACGAAGAGCATAAGAAACGTTTGGTTTCTAATGACACCAGCGATGAGTTGACTCCGGGTCTTCCGAACGACATTGACGAAGACCATGTAGTTATGCTCGACTTCTTCACTGGAGGTGTCGAGACGTAATGGAAGCTTTGTTGATCATCTACGCCTTATTCATCCCCATTGGGGGTATCTTCTTCTGGTACTCCCGAAAACCCAAGGCGGAAAAACTCCGCATCATGAATAAGTTTTATTCGCGGATGCACAAGTTTCTGTCTCGGTTTTTCTTGACTTATCGCTATTATCTGCGTATTCAGCAAAAGCTGGCGAACCTGTCGATTTATCGGAAGGATGAACTTCGATGTGAGTCGGTGAAATACTTCCTGTGGTCGTGGGGTAGCAGTATTGTTTTGGCGGTAGTCATGATCCTTTTGTTTAACAACATCCTGATCATCCTGATTGGGGTAGGTTTCACTATCTTCTTGAGCAACATCGTTATTGATAAACGCCTTGATGGGATATATCTCAGGGTTTTGGTGGCAACCGCGCATGCTCTTGATGCGGTGCGGCAGGAATATTCCCGTACCAACAGTGTTGTAGATGCGCTGAATGAAGCCGAGTACCCTGACATTATTAAGCGTCCGATGGAAACCATTTCAAATATCTTGACGGGAACGAACGGAGAGATTCGTTTGCAGGAGTTTATTGAGTCTACTCCGTTTCGTCCACTTCAAACGTTCGCGTCGATCTGTTTTAGCATTAATAATGATGGCGATGAGACGGACGAGTTGGGGCGCTCCAACTTTTCGCAAGCCATTACGCTCTTGATTGGAGATGTTAACTCGGAAATCCAGCGGATTACCTTCCGCAAACTCAAGTTTGGATATATCGAGTACATGCCGTTGGCAGTTATTCCAGCGGTACCGCTTTGTACCATGTTCTTGACCTCCACGATGCCGGGGGTAGCCCTCGTTTATAATGGGATTATTGGTCAAGTTATTCAAACGGCGGTTGTTTTTGCTTCGATTCTTTGCTATACGGTCGTTTCTCGAATCAACTGTAATATTCCAATGAAAGAGGATGACCGTTCTCCTTTTGTTGCACGTTTGTTGGAGAATCGTCGCTTCTATCGTTTTGTTTACACGCTCACGCCGAAGAACAAAAAGCGGGTGTTGTTGGAACGGAAGTTGAAATCCGCACTTTCCAAAATGACCGTCGAACACTTTTACGCGAAGAAGATCTTACTCGCGGGTTTTTCGATCCTTCTATCGATTATGACGATCATTTTGGCGGTTAGCATCAGCAAGGACTTCTTGCGGCATAGTACGCAACAGCTTTCGCTTATCGCATCCGATAATACTCCGGCTTTTGACCGCGAAAAAATGAAAGAGATGGACGCCATTTATCTGCAAAACCCGAAAGCCTATAATGACGACCAAATCGCGCAACTTGTTCGGAGCCATCTCCCGCTTCTGACGGATTTGCAGGTGTATGAGCAGGTTTCTCGGATGAAGTCAAAGGCAAAGAACCTTGAGAACGCGTATTTCCATTGGTACTATCTCTTGATCGCTTATGCGACGGGGGTAGTCGGTTGGTTTGCACCGAATCGTTCACTCAAAATGCGTCGGGATATCGCGGCAACTGAGGCTCAGGAAGATTTCTTGCAACTGCAGACGCTTACGTCCATTCTTATGAACACCAATACGGATACCCTTGGGCTTCTGCATCAGTTTGCCCGTAATAGTCGTATTCATAAAGACATGTTTGTCTACGCGGCGCTTTGTTATCCATCTAATCCGGAGTTGGAGATCAGTCGTTTGCAGTCGAAAACGCCAATTTATGAGTTTAAGCGTTTCCTTGGAAAGCTTAAACTTACGATCAATGAGTTGTCCATTCGAGAGGCGTTTGAGTCTTTGCTTTTGGAGCGCGAACACGTGGTCAAGATGCGGGAAATGACGACACAAGCCGCGATCATGAAGAAGCGGAGAATGGCTGGTAAGTTAACGTTGATTCCGCTGGGCATGATGATAGTAGGGGTATTCCTGTTCCCTATCGGTTATCTGGGGGCATTGGAGCTTATGGGTGCGTTCAAGACGCTGGGGTAAAGCTCTATCGCTTTGCCCTTTATTTATGCCTGTTGTACTGCTTCGAGATAGGAAATTGTGTCTTATTTGTGTACGCAAACTTCTTCTTTTAGAAAAATAGAGCTTTTTCAGAAAACAACTCGACCTACGCCGAGTTGTTTTTGTATTTAAGCGATTGGTTCGGTTTTCTATCGTGAGTAAGTATGTCCATCATTGAAGGCTTCGCTTTCTACGATAGAGATCTTACGAACCGATGGTGACACGCATCATGGTAAGGGCGACAAGGGTTAGCTTCCTTGGAAGGGGGTATTTCTGCAGAACAATTTTTGATTGGTCTGACTGTCGCATAATCTGGGCATCGTTCAAAATCCAAAATAAAATGACGGAGGGATAAGAACAATGGATGATGGAGTAGCAAAAGGCAGTAATATCGCGGTCGTGCTGGTTATCGTTGCGGCACTGATCGCACTGGCTTTTGGTATTTTCGTTGTTACGAAGAACCAAGCCAATGAGGGTTCGGCGGACTTGGCGTCCTCGCTGAACACCGTTTCGACGCAGGTGTTCCAAGATTTCGACCAGAAGGTCGTTACTGGGAACCAAGTTCTGTCGGCTCTGAAGTCGTTTGAAGGTAAACCTTATGCGATCTTGATTTCGACGAAGGCGTTTGCCAATGACTTCCCGATCGCTCAGTCGAATGACCATCCGGTGGCGTTCATTGTTGAAGCTGGTGGGCAAAACTATATCAACTACAACGCGATTCTCTCGGCTGATGGCACGGACATTACCACCGCTCCGACGAATGCGGCTGGCTGGCCTGCAACTTCGGTTACGGCGATCTCTGGAGGTCAACGTGGTGGAGCTATCAACCCGGTCATCACGATGACGAGCGAAAATGGGGTATTCCTGCATACCACGGGCTTCCAGACGGTTCAAGGGAACATTTTCTATGACAACTCGATTGGCGGGGTTAACCGTTCCGGTAACTCGGAGTACATCCCGGCAACGACGAAGTTCCAAGCGAACCTCATCAAAGACGCTTCCGGCGCGTATGTCGGTATCGTTCTGCGTCAACTGTAATGAAAAGCCTGTAACACAGGGCTTCCTTCGAGAAAGGCTTGCACATTTCGCGATGTGCAAGCCTTTTTCTTTACGGAAGTTTATACTCAGCGTCTAAGTCTGGTCGGTTAAGGAGTGAGAGCTTTGCATGACGAGATTAAAGGTACCGCCTACATCGCGGTTAGCTTGTCGTTATTGGCGGGGTTATTAGTGTTTATCTCATTTGCGCTGATGGAGCGTTCAAATATCGCCAATATCCGCAACAATGAGATCTTTGCTAAACGTGCCGTGCAGGATATGTATGAGTTTAACCTCTATCATACGGAAACACTTTATGGGGAAGACGTTGTTGTGGCGATTCGTCAGTATTATGACACTAATGTACGGATCGCGGTAAATGATCCATCCCTTTCGGTGAGTGCGGCGTGTACGGTTCCTCCCAACTATGTGTCGAATGGGTACTATGAGATTGATGTTACCCGCGCCCGGAATTGTCCTGACCTTGTGAAGACCGAGAAACTGCGACAGTGGTTCCCAACCACGAAGCGTTATAAAGCGGTACTGGTATATGGTGGGGTATCCTTGCGGGATGTCACTCCGTCGTGGCGGCAGGACGGGGTGTACTCCAATGTTTCTGGTATTGTCTTCTTTTATGACGGGACAAGGACTAACTAAAATTTAAGACTTTGAAAGTTTCTTATCCTGTTTCCGTTCGTGTTTATAACGGTTACGTTGCTTTTTGTGTAAATTCATAACAGCAGGGAGGTGGGGGTAGTGGAATCGGAAATCGGGTGGTTTTCGAGGATGCTTGTTTCCCTTGGACTTACAGCTTCTCTTTTAGCTTTGGGAGGAGTTTTGGGGTATGCAGGACGGGGCGTGCTTGTTGACATTGATAATAAACGGGTGACGACACAAGTCATTCAGCAACAACGTGAGATTCTTAGTTACGAGAATATCTATGTTACAGCGGACGATGTCTATTTGGCGGTTATTCGGTACAATCGGGTACTTCCTCTTAGTATTCAGTATTATAGCGGAAGTTCAAAAGTGTATTTGAATTTAACCCCGGACTCGAATGCTACGATGTGGACGAAAGATTATTTGCGCCCCTATCTCACGGATACCTTGTATCGCGCTCGCTTGAGTCGGGGTATGGCAAATGAGGTTACGGGGATTGTTTTTGATTTGGTTAACTAAGGGAGGTGACCTTCATGGATGAAGGTTTGAATAAATCGCTTTGGTTGGCGATATCGGTGGTTGCGGCGGCGGCTTTGATCAGTATTATTATCTTCACGGTAAGTATCGGGAATCAGGTGAAGTATGAATCGATGTCGCTGTTTGGTTCGATTCATAACGCTATCGCTGATGGGTACATCAAGGACATCGCCCTTGGTGAACTGGACATGGAAATGCCCGCCGCGACTGCGTATTCGATTTTGACGACCTACTCTGGTACCATTACTACTTCTGTCAATGCGAGGACTGGTCGTATTGTTGATCTTCAGGTATCTCCTACTGATTTGATGGACGATCTTGGGGGTAGAGTGCAGTTGGAGTTTGGTAAGGTGATCAACGGCAACTTCTACGTGATCATTCACGATGAAGATTGTATGTGGGAAACAGGTTTCTGTACTTGTGCTTTTGCCGCCACTGCCAATAATTTTAAGAACACGTATGGAGTTGAGTGACGATGAACTTCATAGATGATATTACTGATTTTCTAGTCTTTGTTGTGTTATTCGCGGCGTTTTCTACTATCGGGTTAGAGTTGGTACTTCCTGAGTATTATGATAGTGTTCGTATTTCTCAGGAATCCATTACCGATAAAACTGCCCCAACAGCTTTGGGGTATGTGGAGGAGACTAATTATCGCGGGGAGTTGAGCTTTGCGGAAGTTCTTATTATGACGCAAATTCAAGACATCTCGATTCCAGCTCCGAAGCGTTATGCGGTTGGGAATACGGTAGTGGAGATTGGTAGTGAATATCGGGCGGAGTTGGATTTGGTATGGCGCGAGGTTATGCCGCGTCTTGCTACGACTCCAGCGCAAGCCAATCAAAAATTCTATGTGCATTATAATCCGACACAAGATCGGTATGACATCAATACGGTTGCTCCGTAATAGGAGGGGGTGTTCCCTTGTTTGACTATGTGAATCGCGTTGTTATGGTAATTCTTATTTTCGTCATGTTGGTTGTACCGCCAGTTCTCTTTTCATATGTTCGGGCGGAGATGAAAGCTGAGCGAATCGCGCTCAATGAGGTCGAGCTTTTTCTTGATAAGGTAACGGACAAAGGCACCATTACGGATCAGGACTTGAATGACCTTTATCTCGGTATCGCGGCTACTGGGGGTATCTACGATGTAAAGGTTTCTCGCTTGATCCGTATTTCTACTTTGACTGAAGACGGTCGTATTCGGACGATTTATCTCGATGAAAATTACGAGAATACTCGTATGAATATGGGCGACCTTGTCAAGGTTACGGTGACAGAGATAGGGGTATCCCCGGCGAAGCGTTTGCTCTGGCATGTTTTGCGAATTGATGAGGGGAAATTTGAGTTCAGCTTGGTTGCGGCTGTTCGTTAAAGGTGGTGACATAGCTTGAAAAACTGGACAGTCATCGCTTCTTTTATGGGTTTTCTAATGTTCCTTTTTATGTGCGGGACTTTCTTTCATGAAATTCGCACAAATGAGCGTCAGTTTAATGAACTGCATTTCAAGAAAGTTGTGGACTACGCAACCGAAGCGTCCTTTCTTTCCACCCTTGAAGGGGGTAACTTGGGGATTAGTTATCTCGATTTGCAGAACGTTAAAATTGACCCGACGAACGCCTTGGATGTCTTCCGTTCAGTCATCGCTCTTTCTTATGATATGGCGCTTAGTGAACAAACTTTTACTGCGCTAGATAACTACATCACCACAGCGGTGTTAGTGGCGGCGGATGGGTATTATATCGCCACTTTGGAGGATCACGTCGAGCATACAGCGCAGGGGGATGTTACTTATAAGCGGTTGAAGTGGGGGTTAAAGCGACCTTTCACGATCAAGTATGGGAATTACGACACCGTTGCGTATAACTTAAGTAATGAATCTTGGGTTTTGGTGCGTCAGAATCCTTCTAATCCTTCGCAAGCTACGGTTTATCGCGGTGAATCTTTTAACGCCTTGCGTATTGATCATGGGATTGTTGCTACTCGTGACGCTATCAATAAGGCGGTCAATGAACGGATTACACGAGATGCCAATGCGGTAGCTCAATTTCGTAATAAGGACTTGAACCGTTACACCTTAAAGGACTTCATTTACCTTCCTTCCGAAGTAACCAGCTCGGGGGTAAACCCGGTCTTTAAGCCCTCCTTGATTTATGCTCTTTCTGACGTTGACTTTGCGGGAAGCCAAAAGCTCAATATTCGCAGTGTTGGTGGTTTTACGCTTACTAAGAAGGTTCGCGTAATTGGTTTTCAGGAGAATGGGGTAGACTACTATGCTTTTGAGGGGCAACTTCCTCAGCATATTGTGGATAGTGCGCGTTTCTTCTATAACTCTACGGAGGAAGCGGCGCTTGCCGGGTTTAAGCCGCATTTGGAGTATCTGAAGAACCCAATAAACTACTAGGAATACCAGTCTTTCCTGCTTAACAAAATGCTTGATTTTCCTATCTTTTTGTGTTAAACTAGGGGTTAAGGAAGTACCCTTCCTACCCTTATTGGAGTTACCATAGACCGAACAGAGAGAAAGTACGTCGTTTCTTACGATGTACTTTCTCTTTGTGTTTTCGGAGCTAATCTTATATTGAAGCAAATTTGTTGAAAAGGAGAGATTGGGATGGCGGTCGCGCATCCACCATTGGGTTTTTTCTACGCACAAGGGACTGTGCCGGATCGACGTGGTTTCGCTTACCTGACTTTGAAGCGGGATTTGGAGCGTGGAGTACATCGTCTCCCGGATTACGCCTACATGCGGCATTGGGGTTCGTCTCGGGCTTCGTTGCATTTTGCCTTGCATTTGCGAAATATCCTTGGACATCTGTTCCAAGGAAAGCAAGCTACTATGACGTATCGGAATGGAGATTACCGACTCTCGGTAGTCACGGTCGGCAACTTGGAGATCGTCTACACGGGAGTAGGGTCGGGGTACTTTGGGGAAGGTTCCCGCACGGCTTATGATATCCTCAAGCTTATGGGTTTCCCGGAGAAAAAGCTTGAAAAGATTTGGACGCAGGAGAATTTCCGCATTACAGTAGGAGGTGGTCGTCGTGGCAAAGCGGGTTAATGGGTTTGATATGTATTATCAGTTCTCGGATTGGTTGAACGGGGCGACAGAAGCGGAGAAACGGCAGTTTGTCAATGCCGCTCTGGGGGATCATCGTGAGTTGCAGAATGATCTGTTCTACCTGTTTCTCGGTTGTGTTCAGGGTTGGGCGCGAGCAGGAAGGGTAGGTAATTTCGACGCACGGAATGCGCATGCGGTGCAAGCGAGTACGGTGATCGCACAAACACTGAAATTGTAGGACTTACCCCTAATATACTTTATGATGGGTCTTGTGACACAGCTCACATAAGGTATATTTTATCTAGCTGGAGGGGTAGTTCATGAAAAAGTCTCGCCAAAAGCTCTTGGCGCTTGGGGTAGTTGCACTTAGCTTGGTGATCGCTGTAGGTATCGCAGTTGCAGGGTCGTGGTGGGGTAAGGATGAGGAACAGGTTGCTGAGGGGAGCTATGAAGCCTTCGATCCGAATAGCAAACCGTCAACTGATAGTGAATCGGTTCCATTCGATCTTGCGGAGCTTCGCAAGCAAGGGAAGCCGATCCTCATTGATTTTACTGCCACTTGGTGTATCCCTTGTAAAACGTTCAATCCGATCTTGAATGAGGTCAAAGAAGAGTACGCGGATAAGGTTATTATCGAGCTGGTGGACGTCGACAAGTATCGCAGTTTTGCTACCTATTACCCCCTGAGGGGTATTCCGTCGCAACTCTTGTATAATAGCGACGGGGAACCGTTTATTCCGCAAAATGCGGAGGTTAGCGGTTTGTTTGGTTTTCGGACTTTCCGTTCGGGGGAAGAGATTGTGACTCTGCATGAAGGAACTCTTTCGAAGGAAAGTTTGTTGGTACTTCTTGAGCGAATGGGGTTAGAGTTATGATTACGTCTTGGTTGGAGCAACTTTCCCTGTTCTTCTATCAATCTTCCCCATTCGCTTTTGTTATCGCTGTGGTAGCGGGGGTGCTTACGGCGTTCACGCCTTGTTCGCTTTCTACGGTTCCGCTCGTTCTCGCCTATTTTGGTGGGACTTCGGAGCGTTCCACGCGGTCTACGTTATCCATCGTCGCTTTTTTGACGATGGGTTTCGTGCTTTTTAGCACCGTTTTGGGTGTGGTGATCGCGCTTACGGGTCGAATGTTAACAATTCAATGGAACATGCCCTACGTTTACCTTGTCTTGGGGATACTGCTTGTGCTTATGGCGGTTCAGACGTGGGGTATTTGGGAAATTATCCCTTCGACTTACCTGCAGTCGAAGGTCAAACGTAAGGATCGCGTCGGTGCTTTTTTGGTTGGTGGATTAAGCGCTGTCTTTTCGTCACCCTGTACGACCCCGGTAACGGTAGCCTTGTTAGCGGGGGTATCGTTGCAAGGGGATTGGTTAGCGGGGGCGGGGTACTTAGCTTTATACGCACTTGGACATGCGGTGGTTTATCCTACTGTGGCGTTTGCCGCGAAGGGGGTTAAACGACTTCAGCGCAGTCCGGTGATGCAAAAGTATGTGTTCTCTTTGAATCTCGTTCTTGGTCTTCTATTTTTCGCTTTTGGTACTTATTTAGTCTCTTTGTTTTTCACGACACGTTTGTTATAATATTAGCGACTGGAAGAATCGAGATTCAATATATTGAGAAATGATGTGACTAATGATGTAACTTTTTAGTAGGTACATGGTTCGTTTGGAGGGGAGTAATATGTTTAATAAAAGTCAGCGATGGTTCAAGAAGGAAATGTAACGAATTGAAAAAGAACAAATGAATCGACAGGAGGTTCGTAGTTACATGGAAGATAAACATTTCAAGGGGCATTATTCGGGCGACAAATTAAGTCTAAGTCCGTTTGCGAAGTTTCTAAGAGTTGTAATGTTCATAATTATTGGTGTTTACTGCTTTCTTGGCTTTTTAGGTGCTACTATTGATGAGCATAAAGTATCTGCTTTCGTCTTGATTCTGGTGGGCTTAAATATGATTCTTTTATTATTTGGTTTGATAATTCCTGGTCTGGTTATCAGAGGTTATAATAGAACGAGGAGGAAAGTTCTTGCTGTTTACGGTTCATCTTTTATCTTACTTATTATTATGTTTATCGTAACCGCCCCTTCAAATATAGCACCTACCATTGACATTAACCAAAAAGCCGTTCCGGTTACGACTACCCAGAACGCGTCGGAGAGTATGGAGGAATATAAAAGTTCTGCCAAACATATTCAATACATCGAATTGGCAAGAAACCCAGATAACTACAAGACCAAGCGAGTTGTTTATACAGGTAAAGTTATTCAAACGCTTGAGTTAGGAATAGGAAACAATGTTGTTTTGTTGGTCAACGTTACTAAAGGTGAATACGGGCTGTGGGATGATACGGTTTATGTAAATTATCGTAGGTCAGATGGGGAAAGTCGAATTCTTGAAAATGATATTATTACGTTATGGGGTACTGTTAAAGGGCTAAAAACCTACAAGTCTGTATTGGGAGCCAAAATTACCATACCCGAAATTGATGCGAAGTACATTACAATTGATGGCCACGAAGAGTAAAATTCCCTATGGAAAAAGAATCCATAGTTGCGGAAGGAATTTGCGGCTTTATGGCGAATGTTGAAAAAGTTGCGGAGGACGATGGCATTAGGTTCTCAAAAATTAAGAAAGGACTTCTTTCACGGTTACTATATAATCAATAAGCTAAGGAGCGATTCATCATGAGTAAAGTTGTCAAACGTCTGTTCTGCACCATCCTTCTGTTGACGCTGGGCATCAGTCCCGTTTCGGCTTTCGCCGCCGACACCAAATCGTCGGGCGAATCCTCCAACTCAACGCATCAAATCATCGACGGCTACAGCTACTCCAACGAGGCGGTTTACATCCTCGACGAGATCAACCGCTACCGTCGTGACATGGGTCTGCCTGAGGTGAAACTCGATCCGGTCATTACGGAAGCCGCTCAAAATCATGCTGATTATCTTGAAAAGAATGATACGACAGGGCATGCTGAATTGAAAGGAAAGCCCGGTTTTACTGGGGCGAGTCATACGGAACGTATAAAGGCTGTGGGTGGAAATAAATATTTGTTGGACAATCAGTATTTTCTTCCTCAAGAAGTTATTTCTTATAACTCTTTAGATAGAGTTGTCGAGTCTTTGATTTATTTGCCATATCATCGTGCGCCATTTGTGGATTATAGCACAACTGTAGTGGGTATAGGGGTTAGTGGTAAAGCCGTTGTGATAAATGCGGTGGCGCATAGATCGCGTATTTATGAGGACAAGCGGAATAGTGGGAATAGTCAAAATGGGTTTATTTTTCCTTATGATGGACAGAAAAATGTTCCTCCGGTTATGTTGAGTGAGGAAAATCCAAATCCTTTGGAAGGGACTAAGTACAAGTCATATTCTGAAGTCGGTACGATTATTTCTATTTATGTTGATCCAAGTGAAAAGTTCGATCCATCTTTTGTTTCTTTGACTTCAGAAAAAGGAGAAAAAATCGATATTGTTGTGGTGAAAGATACGAAGTTTACTAGCAACTTGAGTGAGGGTTTGGAGCATTGGTATATCCTTCCGCCGAAATTGAAGGGAAACACGACTTACACGGTCAAAGCTCACGGAAAAGAGTGGTCTTTTACAACACGAAAGGGTGCTTGGGACTATTCCGGACCGTCTAAAGAAGAAACTCGTAAGGCGGGTCACATCTGGGTCAGCCCAACCGAGCAAAAATCCCTTGAGGAACTTCGCAAACGCACTAAGTTCTTCGACACCAACTCCAAGTCCGGTTACGTCAACGTACTGGTCAACGGCAAGGAAATTGTCACTAACCCTCGGGCACATGTCGTAAACGGTCAGACCTTTATCCCCTTGCGCGGGGTATTTGAAGCCCTTGGTGCTGAGGTTAACTGGGAGAGCGTCTATCGTCAAGTTTCGATCAGGTATAAGGACAAGATTGTGATTTTGCAAATCGACAATAAGGAAGCGCGGGTCATTCAGGTTGAAAGTCCTACGAATCCGAGGGCAAAAGAGACTAAAGTGACCCTTTCCAACGCTCCGTTCGCCAAGAACGGCACGACCTTCATTCCGCTCCGCTTCGTAGCTGAATCCATCGGCGGGGAAGTCATTTGGTATCAGGAGGATTACACCGCCAGCATCATCGCGGAGTACAATATCGAGGATTAACCCCAACTCCCTTCAAGAGCCGTCCATTCGGGCGGCTCTTTTTCGCATTTTATTTTAGACATGGGGTATATTCAAATAATTTACTTCTGTCTTTGAGGAGTCGTTCTATGAATCAAGGTCGTCAGTTAGAGTATAGAACTGCGCGTGTATTGTCTCAACTTGATCCGGTTTGGTTTACAACCATGTCGGACTTGTTGTTACCCAATGAATATAACGGTAAGACTACGCAAATAGATCATGTAGTCCTCTCTCCTTTCGGTCTGTTCGTGATCGAGTGTAAGGATTATAATGGGATGCTTCAGGGGTACGACACTCAAACTTATTGGCATTACACTAATGCAGACTCGGGCTTTCATTATAAGGTGTATAGTGCTACCGCGCAAAACTATACGCATATCAAAGTGCTGAAGCAAATCCTGTCTGATCATGAGCTTCTTCGTGTGGAATCCCTTATTGTCTTTTCGGATCAAACGGACTTTCGGCATTTGCACTGTCGCAAGTCCATTCCGCTTCATGTTTCCGGGCTTTTGGACTTTTTCGCACAGCAAAATTCGATGTATTATCTGCTTGGAGCCATAGATGATATGGTCGCGCTTTTGGAAGCGGCAAAAATTCGCGGGTTTCGTGCGAATCAGTCGCATTTAGAAAATGTTAAAAACACCATTTCCAATATAACTTTTGGAGGGGATAATCATGCCAAGCGAAATCGCCTATAAGCTCAGAAACATCTATTTGGATGTTTCTTCACTCACGGCGGGTGATCCTTATGCCCGCACCAGCGATGGTTTGCGTCACTGTGATCTTTGTTTTGGTACTGGGATGGTAAAAACTTCATCGCTGATTTAAGTTGTTATTTTGAGATTACAGTAAAACCCCTCTGACTGTAATCTACGTTAGGTAACGATTTGTATTTAAGGAGGGGTTCCTTTGGCTGAACAGGAACTGTATAGCCCGGACGAGATTCAACCTGCCCCGGAAACGTACATCACTGAGCAGTTCCCAATACCGGGGGTAACGGACGAGAGTCTCAGTTCGGACTTTGTCTTCAATTCCAAAATTGAACTTGTAAACAAGGATTTGGACATCAGCTCTATTTTCATTCCAAACTTCAAAAAGGTAGCTCGGCAGGATACCCTCAAAGGGTTGACGGGGGTAATTGGTGAGTGGGGTATTGTTGAGCGTGTCCACGTTCTTGCGCTTGAAGACGATGATTCGTATTTGCTGTTGTCGGGGCTTCGTCGTCTGTACGGTGCGACGAGGAACAATCAACGTGTGATCCCGTCGGTGGTATGGCATTTTTCTGACCCGGACGAAGGGAAAGAGAAAGCCATGCTTGTTAGTTTGATGCTCAATCGGACGCAGGGTTTTACACCGCGCGAAGTTTGGGAGCAAATGAAAATTCTTGAGGAAGTCCATGCCGCTACGCCGGGAATGATCGAGTTTCTTTTGCAGTTGCGTCCCGGTGAAGCCATGAAGCTCAAGGACGTTATGATGGCGGATAGTGAGTACGGTGACATTAAAGCCGATTTGCTGGACAACCTTCTCACCATTGAAGGTGCATATAAAAAGCTCACCAACGCCCGTAAGAAGGAGAATCGTTTGGAGAAGGAGGACGCTACCGTTCTCGATCCATCCAACAATGAAGTCTCTCCTATTGATGTAGACTCCATGCCTGAAGATATTATTTTGGGTGAAGAAGAGGTCAAGGAACTGCTCGACCTTACGAAGTTGGAGGTCACGGATTCCGAGGTCGATGATATTGAGAACTTCGGAAAAGGTGAATTTGCCACCGAGCCGCCGCCCACTTATGACAAGGACGGGAATCGTACCAAGCTTCCGGACTATTTGCGTGATCGTATTTATCAGCGGGACAACTTCACCTGCCGTTGTTGCGGTCTTGGGGGTGCGAATCGCCTTCCGACGCTTCAAGTTCACCATATCATCGAGGTGTCTCAGGGTGGTGACAATTCGGAGGAAAACCTCATCACCATCTGCTTGTCGTGTCATACACTCATCCATGCGCTTGCTTGGGGTAAGCTCACTATTCGCAAAGAGGAAATCCGCGACGATGAGCGTCAAACCTTCAAGAATATTATGAAGTACGCCAACATCATTATTAAGGCGGAAGCTAAGCTCAAGTCCAAGGGTGGGGGTACTCCGAAGGAGGAGAAAACTCTCCCGAAATTCCCAATGCCGGGTTCCAATATGCAGGGTTTGGTAAAGGCATACAATCAATCGCAGATGGAACAAGCCCAGACTGGAACTGACTAACTAAATAACCTTCTGAAAAGAGCCTGAAACATGGCTCTTTTCTTTTTAATAGGGTTAACTTTTTATTGGACAAGCTTTTCTTCTTTGGACATGTTTGGTATACTAGCACTACCGACGAAAGGAGGTAGCAACATTCTGAAACGTAAAATTACGTTCCTTACCCCTGCGGGTAGGGCATATCGTCTGAAATTTTGGACTTTCATTTCCCTTTTGGTATTTCCGTTACTTGTTATCATAATTCTTGTCGGTTTATTGGTCTATCAGGACAGACAATCGGAATTTATTCGGGAACAGAATCAATCTTATCGTCTTCAACTGCAGGAACAAGCTGTCACAATTGATCACTTGAAAGAGACGAATGTTTCCTTGGGCGACTCATTACGGGCTGTCGAGGAGGAACTGGAGGCTATCAAGCAAAACTTTGAGCGCTATAAAAAGGAGGTAGCTCTTTATGATGAAGAGGTTGTTCGGAGTCGGGAGCAACGCGGCGAATGATATGAGCGCGATCTCGGCGGGTACGGAAGTCTTGGGCAAGCTGGTTTCTCAAGGCGATCTAACGATTTGGGGTAAAGTCTGTTCCGGCACAGGCAAGGACGGGGTAGCCGTTAAAGCTCGCGGCGAAGTCTCGGTCTTTGCGGGCGCGGAGGTGGACGGCACTATTGTGGCGCGTTCAATTACGGTGGAGGGTGTCCAGCTTCGGCAGGGTAAGCTGATCTATGTCGAAAAGGTCAGCGTTGAAAATGCGGAAGTCGGGTCGATTCAGCTTAACACAGGCGACGACTTCTTCCCGTTCGAAGGTAGCGGAAATGGGGTCAAGTCTTCTGTCTATCTTGGGAAAGGGTCGACGGTCTATGGTACGGTTTCCGGGGATGTGTTGGAACTGCTCGGTACGGTCGAAGGAGACGTCACGGGCGACGAAGTCACGGTAGGGGGTACGGTTTACGGTAACATCACTGCTACTTCGCTTCTGCGTTTGCTTCCGACAGCGGTGGTCAAGGGGCAAATTAGTGCAGGAAATCTGGAAATGAAGCTTGGAGCCAAAGTGGATGGGGTAATTCGTTTAGGTTCCGAGATGTCGGAACGCGTTTCGGATGACAGATCTACGAATGTGTCTGGGTCTGAATCGGGGGTTCTTTCGCAACCTGTGTGAGAGTGTGAGGAGCTTTTTTCTCCTGTCGAAAGGATTCCAGACTTTTTCCTATAATATGCGACGTCGTTTTTACGACTTGACATAGATTGTCCAGTAGTTCCTTCGGCACAAATTACACTGTATTTGAGGTGAGTTTGTGCAGAAAGGAAGTTTCCACGGCACTGTCGGTTGGTTCTTTGTTTTGTTGTTTGTTCCGTTGGTTTTTGTCGCTTATGTTGCTTATGCTGAGGGCACGGAGGACGCCCCTGCTCCCGTTCCACCTCCGGTGCAAGCTGAGGAGGGAGAAGTTCTCCTTGATAAGGCTGTCGTCTTGAATAACGATATCAAAGGTGAAATCGATGCACTCGCAGAAGCCCGACGTTTAGAGAAGGAACGTCGGGAGCAACAGCTTCGTGAGGAGCAACGGATCTTTGATGAGTTCATCAAGGCGGCAAAGTCGCATCGTTTCAAAGGCTACGATATCACTACTCCCTCCAAGTTGAAGGGGTATCAACTCGAAAAGTTCCTTGCGGGAACGAATTTAGAGGGTTTAGGTGAAGCGTATGCCAAAGCCGAGGAACTACATGGAGTTAGTGCCTTTGTACTACTAGGCATTTCTGCCCATGAGTCGGGATGGGGTACCAGCCAACTCGCTCGGGAGCGTAACAACTTGTTTGGGTATCAGGCATATGACAGTAATGTTGGAGCCGCTAAACGGTTTGACTCCAAGGAGGATTGTATCCTCTATGTAGCGGAGAAGTTGGCGGAGGACTATCTCTCCCCGGATGGTAGGTATTACAAGGGTACTACCCTAAAGGATGTAAATGAATATTATGCATCCGATGAGACATGGGCGGAGCAGATTACGCAGTTGCTGGTTCGCCTTGTGCAGTCTTAATGATGAATGACCCGAAGGTCTACCTTCGGGTCATTCTGTTTTTCTTCGACCTGAGACTGAACATAAAATTCTATACTTTACCTGTCGTTTTCCGAAGGTAGTCTTAAATTTATTGTGCAACTTATGGAAACTTCAGCGATGGTGGTAAAGTATGGGATATCGATTGGTCATTACGCCCGAAGACTGCTATCGTTTCGGGCTTGCTCAATTAACCCTCGACCGGGGGTATACCTTACCTTCACTTGCATTTTATGCAGGACGTCCTTCCCATGTGCAGGATGTTTCTTCTTCCTTTGCGTCGCTGACTTTCAAGGTCTTTTTCACCAAGAATGGCGAAATCATTGGCGGAATCTCATTTTCACCCCCGGTTTTTGATTCCGATCATAATACACCCTTGTTTTTGGAGCTTCGAGGTCTTTTGGCGGCGGACTTGCATCGTGACTTGGTTTGTCGGGATGCGTTCCATCTGTTCGAGCAGTGGGGTACCCTGCTTAATTTGATGGGAATTAAGGGAGCGTTTCCATCTTGGTTTGTTGCGGGACTTACGAAGTGGGGTATGACTTTCGTTTCTTCTGGTAAACCTAAGAGACGAAGGTACCGTATGGAGGGTTGTCTTTACTTGCCGAGAGCGGTGTGTTAAAGTTGGTTGTAGGGGTAAACCCCTACAACCTATGCGCTCTTTTTGCAAAATATGCCAGTCCTCGTTATTTTCATTTTACTTCATACCTAACGTTTGAAGTACTTATAACTTTCAAGGGGACTCTGGTCTATATTAGGCAAGTAAATTTGTCGAGGAGGGGTGCTGATGGCACGAGCCGCACGTTCTAGCACGACTAGCGCCAGCACGTCAACGCGCACGGTTAAGAAGAAAGGGATCAAGGTCGATCAAGACCCGTTTTACCGGGGACAGTACACGGTTCTCAAAAAGGCGTTTCTCAATTTCTTCGATCCGAAGGACAATAGCAACAAGTTTTATACCGCCGAACTGCATCAAAATGATAAGGGTGAGTTCCGTTATTTCTACAATCATGGTCGCGTCGGTTCCAATGGAGCCGCTTATGCAGAGCCATACAATTCTTTGCGGGAAGCGGAGTCCAAGTTCGAGGAGAAGGTGCGTGAAAAACTCCGCAAGGGGTACAAGCACACCGATTTGGCGGTTGCCGCCCGTGCCAGTCAAGTGGCGCGGACGCAGGTTAATGTGGAAGCTCTTGGGAACCTGAAGCCGAAGATTAAGCCTTCTCGGGCGACTTCGCGTTTGCATCCGAAAATTACGGAGCTTGTGCAACTGCTCTACCGCGAAGCGAATCGGGCGGTTTCGTATTCGTTGGCGGGGAATTTGACCACGGATGCTCGCGCCCCACTTGGAAATCTCGGTATGCGGGGTATTAACGCAGGGCGTGAGATCCTGCGCCAGCTCTCGATAGCGATTTCTCGACGCAACCAACTTGAAATTCTGCGTTTGTCGGAGGAGTATTATCGTCACGTTCCCCGCGCTCTTGCTCGGAATCTGCGGAAGGACACTTCTTGGGTAATTTCCACTATGCCTAAGCTCAATGCGGAGATGGATATCCTTGACTTGTATGAGGATTCTCTGCGTATGCTCCCGATTATGGGTTCGGATGATATTGAGCGTCAGTACATTGGGCTTAACTGCGATATCGCAGTGGTGGAAGATCCGGTCGAGTTCCGCAAGTTGTCGGATCACGTTTGGAAAACTAAAGCTCCGAATCACAGTTTCCGACTCAAGGTGGTCAATGCGTTCCGCATCAATCAGCGCAACGCTCCGGCGTTCGATACTTCACCGGGTAACATCACTCACCTGTTCCACGGTTCCCGGAATGCCAATTTGGTTGGTATTCTTTCCTCTCACTTGAAACTGCCGACGCAACTGCCGAATAATATCAATCGGACGGGAGCGATGTTCGGACCGGGAATCTACTTTGCTTCGGAGAGTACCAAAAGTGGTAACTACTCCTTTGCCCAATTTGGGGGTAATAAAAATCTCTCGGACAACGCCTTCCTTTTCGTAGCAGAAGTGGCATTGGGTCGTACCTATAAAGTGTATGACGCACAGTATTTTACGCAACCTCCGCGCGGGTACGATTCGGTGTATGGGGTTAAGGGGCGTTCGCTTATCAATGATGAGTTTATTGTTTATCGTCCGAACCAGTTCCGCTTGGCGTATTTGTTGGAGGTTGAGAAAGTGAGGGGTTAAAGGTGGCAAAAACGGTTCCTTCCGTTTCCGATACGTTTCAGGTCTGCGGAAGAAGGCTCTGAATTATGACCATGACCGCATGGTGCTGTACAGCCGCGACGGGATCTTTTGGCTTCGCCCGGAGTCGATGTTTTATGAGTGTGTGCAGGTGGATGGTATCCCGGTTCCGGTTCCACATTTTGTACGACTTGGGGAAGAAAAGTGATCGCGTTTTCGCGGTTGCTTTTCTTTTTGGGGCAGGCATCGATTGACCTTTGTTCAAATTTTGGACTAGCAACTATCTGGACTTACTTGTCCTTCGTCTTTAGGACACTAGGTGAGGAAAATTATATGCTTCTTTTTAATTTTTAGGTTTTGGTGACACCTTTCCCGGTTCTTGGTATGTGTATCGAACTCCCATTGACTTCAAGTTAAACTGGAGCATATGGGGGTGTTTTCTATGGCGAGACTGGATGCTCGACCAAACTACCGTTCATCTGTTCCGGTCATCCCGTTAGCGTCGCAGTTGCGTGTTTTGATGCACCAACCTGAAGCGGTGCAAAAGAGTTTCTTTATGGAACATATTTTGTTGTCGATGCAACAAGGGGTTCGTCCGAAAGTTATGCGTTCTTACACCCGACGTGGTGCTTCTCGTCTGTATATTTATTTGACCGCCCTTCCTTTTGGTTGTTATGCGATTTTGGACAATGAGCGCATTGTGATCTGTCGGGGTAAGGATAATCTGGACAATCCCATTCCTTTCAATGACTTGGTGTATCAGCTTAATCGAGATTTGTTCCTTAGCTCTGCGCGGCTTGGGGTGTCGTACTGGGAGTATAAATTTGTGCAAGATGTGCTTAATTGGGTGGCGGCATCCTTATGATGCTAGTTCTTTATTCGCGGACGTAAGTCTACGTTCGTTTAGAGATCTCGTTATGGAGGTGTAAAGGTATGGGTATCCAACGTACACGACAGCCAGGCGGGGGTAGTCAACAACCTCAAACTCAATCTCGTTTTCGGGATACTGTGGAGTACGCAGGGGAGTTCCGTATCATCGGTACGGTTTGGCGTGATGCCCGGACGTTGTTGGGGTATGTGATTTTGCATATTCCGACTCTTAAACCTGCTTTGCGTCCGATTGAGATGGTGAAGAAGATGCTTCAGGCTTCTCGCTTTGAGAACGCAGAGTTGGTTAATGGGGAGATCGTCAATACCGAGTGCAGTATGGATCGTCTGTTCAAGTACAATTCCAAGATGGCTTTGGTGGAGAACCGGGGTATCCACATCCTTGCGGAGATTCACGTCAATGGTAATGCTATGGGGTATCGGGTGTTGTCCTCGGACGGTAAATGCTCGGATTTGACGGAGAAGGCGCTGTTGGATTTGGTGGATATCGAGGGAGATCCGAAGGTCTTGGTCAACGCTAAGGTGGTGACTACGGACTCGGGTCGTCATATTTCGGCTATCAAAAAGCCGTTCAAGGTCATTAACCGTGAGGTTTTGACGGAGAACGCTCCTGCGAAGACGGTGGTTGCTTCGGCAAGCAAGGCGCATCATCGTCGTTATCTTTCCAAAGCTACGGAAACTTATTTCCGTCAGTTCTGCTTCAAGGGTCAAATCAATGACGGTTGTTTGATGACAATGAAGGCTTGTAAGCGGATGGTGCGCTTCTTGCGGGAGGTAGTGGCACACAACACGACCCCGTTCCAAGCTCTTACGGATACTGTTGAGATTTTGGGGCGTTACACTTCCCACCTCAACAATAACAAGCCGTCTATTACGGAGCTTCGGATGGCGGTTGCAACCGGGCAGGACATCATCAACACGTTCTTGTTGATTCATTTTTGGCTCCGTTCTCGGTTCGTGCCTTCGGTTTACGGGGAAATTCCGGTTGCTTCGTTTACTGAGTTGAAGCGGTTCACTGTTTGGAAGGTAGCGAGGGCAAGGGGTAATGAATATACTTCGAGCATTATTAAACTGCCGAACAAGCAGTTGGTCATGCAGATCATTCGCAACTTCCGTTATGAGTTGTATGAAGGTACGTTCCGCGCAAATTTGTTGACGGACATTCCTCGTTTTTATGAGGAAGTGCATTTCCTGCAAACGGCTAAAGCTAACAAGTTGGGTTGGTACTACAGTCGTGTACCTTCTTCTCGTCTTGAAACCGTTTCTCCTACTCTCAAACCGCTCTTGAAGCTGTTGTATCACCAAGGTGGTCGCTCGGAAGAACGTATTCGCAGTTGGGAAAATCGCGAGGCTGGTTCTTTCCGCACTCTCGATCTGGACTACTTCACAGATGTGGGGTTGGAGCATTTTGGTTTGACGATTTATCGGGATCGCGTTGGCGAGAAGGTCGATTCTGTTGTTTATGGTAAAATCACCTTGAAATACTATTTGGAAGCGGTTGAGCAGTATGCTCCGCATCTGGTGGCTCAGGCGGAAGAGTTGGTGCAGTGCTTCGGTGACTTGCGTCTGCTCTACTACCTCTTGAGGGAAAGGAACAATATCCTCCGGGCGCGTAACACTAAGGTCTATAAGGGGTATTTGGTGGACTTTGCTTTGTTGGCGCTTCATAACCCGAACCTTGCTCGGGCTATCGCTCCGGTGCTTCCGAATGAGATTGTCAGCACGGTGGATATTGACACCTTGGCGATGTACGGTGAAGGTTTGTCGACTGAGGATAAATTGTTCTATTATTCTGGCGGTTTCTTCAACCGCGACATGGTTATAGTGCGGAACATGCGTTGGGGAGCGTATCGTTTGACGCGGGAATCTTCGCCTATCGATTTGCTGGCGTTCCCTGAGTCGACGCTTATGGTTCTGCAAGCGGGGGTACGGGAGGAGATCTCGTCGAAAGATAGATACCGTGTGTTCATTCCGCATATCACCAATGCAAGCTTTTCCCGTTGATTGATGTTCTTTACGACGCCAAAAGAGACCCATGCCATATTGGTATGGTTTTCTTTCTTTTGGAGGTGATTGTGTTTGCTTATCACTAAGGAAGCACTTATTGAAGAGTTGCATAATCAAGAGCATTGGGATCGTTCTTATGATCGTTTATTCAATAAAGGAACCATTGACCCGGAGGTCATGAGTCAGCTTTACTTCATTAAAGTTTCGAATGAAAAATTGGATTATATCCATCAGCTTTGCAACGGTACGTTTGAATGGAAGCCGCCGGAGAAAGTTTTATTGGCGAAATCCGGGACTACAAAGAAGCGTGTGGTCTACATGTACTCACCCCTTGAGCGTTTTCTCTTGGGGGTACTTTACCGCGCCCTTTCCGCGCTGGTGCAACCATATCTTGCGCCGAACTGTTTTTCCTATCAACGGAAGGTCACTACGTCTACGGCGATTTCTTATATTAAGAAAGTAAAGCAAAGTGAACCGATGTATGGGGTAAAGTTGGATATTTCTGCGTATTTCAATAGCGTTTCCAAGCCTTATTTGGAGCGCACTCTCGTTGAACTTTTTGGTAGGGGTACACCTCTCTATCAAACAATGGCGAAGCTTTATCTTGACGATACCATCACTTACAAGGGACAAACGATTCAGGAGTATAAGTCGCTCATTCCCGGTTGTGCGATGGGGAGTTTCTTTGCTAATTATTGTTTGAAGGATATGGATTGGATGTTCTACCATCAGAATAAGGTTTATGCCCGCTATTCGGATGACATCATTTTGTTTGACTATACGAAGGAAGCGCTCAATGAGTCTCTTGCGTATATCAAAGAGCAACTTGCTCTGCGCGGGTTGACCATCAACGACTCGAAGTATGTTTACTTTGACCCTGACGATCCGGTCGAATACCTCGGTCTGAAGCTTACTCCCACCGGGGTGGATATTAGCGATCATTCTAAGAAGAAGCTCAAAGCCACTTTCAAGCGTTGGTGTAAAGCCGCTCGTAAGGAGATGGAGTTGAAGGGTAAGTCCTTCGATTATGTTGCCAAACGGCTCGTCAATCGCTGGAACTGGAAAATCTTTAAGTCTTACGTTGAAGATCCTCAAAAGTTCGGTTGGGGGTACTACGCCTTCCGTTATATTACGACACCGGAGTCTCTCATTGAACTTGATTTTTACATTCGGGATCGTCTTCGCGCTCTCAAAACGGGTAAGAACAACAAGGCGAACGTTAAAGCACTCTCGGATGAGGATTTTCAGCGGCTGGGGGTACTTTCGCTTTATGAGATGTACCGACTTTTCCATGAAGATTTCGACTATTACCTTGAGGTGGCTTATTTAGTATAGCTTTTCTTTTTGAGGGTGGAGTGTTAGCAACTCGACGTTCTGCACCGTCTTCTATCGTATGTGACAGTCGCTTCCTCCCGCCGGGGTCGGCGGGCGCTCAATGCCTTTTGTGTCAGTGCAGAGATGTTGCCAGCGATAGAACAACCCTCAATCGTTTTTGTACTTCGGTCTATGTTCTTATAACCACGGCGCTTTAACCCGCTGACTTGCGTAGGGTACCATCCGATCCCAGATCATGAGCTGTTGCATAGCACAGCTCATGATCTGGGACTCAAGATTGAGTGCGGCAGGTTAACAAGGTATTAAGCGCAAGTCTTACTTTTGGTGCTTTAACCCTCCGATCTGTGTGGGGTACCATCCCGCCCCAGAGTATCAGAGTGTACATGGTACACTCTGTTCCTCTGGGACTCAAGTTTGAGTGTGGTAGGTTAACAGGGTGTCAAGCACAGATCAACCCTCTTTCTTTAGGAGGTATTTGTTTATATGAGTGGAGTTCCCTTTTGGGGTAAGGAGACTTTTTCCGATATACGACAATTGACTCAGGACTCTTTTCCCGTTGTTTCATTGAAAGACTTCAGCGCCCTCGCTTGTTCGCGGGGGTATTATGCTGATATAACGGATATGTATCATTTGTTTGAGGCGCTTTCTTTGCAGGATTATTTGATCGCTTTTCCGAATACGCTTTCCACTCTTAGCCCCGACCCCGAGGTCTTAAAATACCTTCCTCCTTTCTTTGTGACATGGTCACGGGATGTGAGGTTTAACTATCGGGATCGTCTGGTTTTTATTCCGGTGTATTACTATGATATAGCACTTACTATACGACAAATTCCAGACGAGTCATCTGTTGTTCTGGACGTGGTGGATTCTTGGATGGAGGAAGGTTCCTCTAAGCGTTTTGGGAAAATAGCGGTTAAGCATTCTTTTATTTACCATCAGCATGTTATTGATGACCGTGACACGGGTTTTCGTGAAGAGTACTTGTTGCTGTACAATCCGACCACTAAGCATAAGTGCAAACTCTATATCAAGGATCTTCCTTATTTCTCTGACGCCACCTTCTCGTTAACTCAGCTTTATGAGCGGTATATTAACGCGGCGTACATCTACTCTGAGAATTTTGATTTTGACTGGACAAAGTATCTTCGTATTAAGAACACAAAGGCTCCTAATGAGGAGCAAAAGCTACGTAAGTCGTTAAAGTTCCCGGATTACGCGAATCCTTTTAAGGATATCGGGTATCAGGATGTACGTCAGTATCCTTTTGAGGTTTTGTATGGTCGACCCATGCGCTTGGACTCAGACCAACCGTATTGGCGGCGGATTCTGGAGTTTGAGGCTTATTTGTACTGTGTCTTCGCGCAGGGGGTACCGCCCGAGGAAAAGGATTGGGTGCGTCCTTTCGATGAGCTTGGAAAATCTAAGAGAACACTTTCTTTTGGGGATTCGTACCCCTTGATCTTGAAGTATTACTATAAAAATAACCCTTCTTTGCGGAAGAAGACCTATGAACGGTTCTACTCTCGAAAGTGAGGTCGCTTTTTGATGTTTGACTTCGGTCTTTCCTTTTCTGATTGTACCGTCATACCTTATATTGGTAGTAAGCAACGTTTGTATTCCTTTTTACCCCACGGTTTGCCGCCGCACGAAAGGTATATTGAGCCTTTCGGAGGCGGCTTTTCTCTAGGGTTGTATCTCAAATCACTAGGGGTTGCACATGGTTGTCATTATAACGACATCTCTCCTACTCTTTATGATTTTTGGCGTTCTCTGAAGGAGGATGCGTGGTATTTTGCTGAGCGAGTTATGTACTATTACGACTTTTTAACGGAGCATTTGACTCAGCTTGAGGACTTCAGTTGGAATTTGCGTGTCTCTGCGAGCGGTAGGGGTACTTTTTCTTTGTCTGAGGCTGATTTGCTCATGTTTACCAATGACCATTTTGATCGTGGGGCGATTCGGTATCTTATCAATTCGGTGGGGCGGGGTAATTCTACTTCTGGAATCACGCTTCATTCTTTGGGGAGTCTCAATCTGGGGAGTCAACGGGCGGATAAGTTTATTCGGGTTGGTTTGGCGCTTCAAGATGTTGAAATAAGTAATGAGAACGTTTTTAATCTTAAGTATCTGGATAGTCCAATGACTTTTTGGTACCTTGATCCGCCTTACTATTCCTTGGAGTATAAGGGTTTCTATACGGATGGAGACGCTTTTGATCACGTTGCTTTGCGTGATTTCCTTTCTACTTTGCAGGGTTCGTTCCTCATGTCTTACGATGACACTTCGGAGATTCGTAGTCTTTATAAGGACTTCTATGTTTATCCGATTAAGTTGTTTAGTCGTTTGAGTCGTCAGCAAACGAATGAGTTGTTGATTACGAATACACCTCATTTTTCTTATCTTGCTAATTTTTAACCACCTATGGTAAATACTTATTGACTTTACCTTGTCCTAGCAAGACTTATTTGCTAAAATACAGCTAATAAGTCTTGCGGGGTGGTTATCGTGAATTATGATCTGCCTTTTTCCTTGGACTATGTACCCGATTGGGGTATCAAGGAAGCGGTTCGTGAGTTGTTGCAAAATGTCATCGATGCGGAAACGGATGATCCAACTAATACCGGTATTTATGAGCGGGTCAATGACACCTTGGTTTTGGGGAATCAACGTTCGACTTTGACCCCTCAGCATCTCTTGATGGGGTATTCCAGCAAGCGTGATGCGGACAAATTCATCGGACGCCACGGTGAAGGTTTCAAAGTTGCCATTTTGGTGCTTCTGCGGAATGGCAAAACGGTGACTTTCTTTAACCGGGCAAAGTCGGAAATTTGGGATTTCCGCATCAAGAACTCGAAAAAGTATGCAAGCAAAATTGTGGAGCTTTCCGTCAAAAAGCATAAGTATCCGAAGAAGGAACAGCACTTTACGATGGTCATCGGGAATCTTTCCGATGAGGATTTTGCGGAAATTGAGCAGGGGCATATCTATCGGAAGGATGTTTTTGTTTATGAGACCGATCCGAATCTGGGGCGCATCTTGGTTGCGCCCGAGTATCGCGGTAAGGTTTTTGTCAACGGTCTGTATGTCATGTCCTCTGCGAAGCTCCGTTATGGGTATGACTTCCGTCCGAATAAGATCAAGTTGGATCGTGATCGTCGTCTGATTGACAGTGTTGATCTCTCGTTTCTCACCTCGGAGATGTGGGTAAAGAGCGGGAGGAACAAGGAAGTCGCCAATCTGCTCTTTGACGGTGCGTTCGATACGGCGTATGTGCAGTATTTCCGAGATCAACTGCGTTTCTATGAGTTGACGCAAAAGCATGCGTCTACTTTGGTTGAGGGGGATTCTGTCGAGGGCACCGATGAATCGTTTTCGGATGAGGATGATGTTGAAGTTTCCCACGAGCGGTTGGTTGAGAAGGTCACGGAAGCTTTCAAGTCTACCTATGGAGAGAATGCTCTTGCCGCTTTGTCTTCGGACAACCTTAATATTTTGGTTAAGAGTAATCCGGGTAAGGAAGTGAAGGTGGTTCCCGAGAACCAGTACGCTTACCTTGCGGACGAAGTCAAAGCCAGACCCTCACCTGTCGAGTCGCTCCGGCTTCGCTTTGAACGATGGGTTGAGGAGGTACTTGATCGTCTGTCGGATGAAGAAATTTCGTCTTTCCGCGAACTTCTCGAAGAACTGCCTGAGTAGGCTGGTATAACTTGCCAACCTCTTGAATATACTGTGGTATAACGGTACACTGGATGTAGTGTACCTTTCAAGAGGGAGGTTAAGTTATGGAAAACCGTTGGCGTTTTGTTGATCCTGTAACCGGGACTATTTTGGAAACAAACGATTTTCGATTCCTACTTGAAAGGATTGTTTTCGACTACGGTATTTGTGTTCCAGAAACGTTCATTTTATTGGGTGAAAGCGCTCCAACTCTAGTTTGGTACACCACCCAACCAAAGTATGCGGGAAAACGATTGGAGATTGAGCGTCTTCACCCCTAGTGGGGGTATTATTTATGAAAGATCTTAAAGCGACCTGCGCTTGTGGTTCAACGGAGAAATTTCTTCGCAAAGGTGGCGCTCATACGGGTTTGTTCTGTTCGAACTGCGGGCGTTGGTTTAAGTGGTTGGGGAAGAAGGTCGTGGAGCAGTATCAACGCGACTTTCATATGAAAGTTTACCCTGAGCATTATCAACCGCCGGGGCAACATGCGGTGAATCCACCTTATGTTTATCCGGCAACTCCGTCTTCCGCTTCATTTGATGAGCGGGTAGCGGTTCCGCATGTTGTGGATGAGAATTATGTTTCCCCATCACCTGAAGACTTGTCGGTTTTTGAGCCGGATATGTACAGTGAGGTTCAGCATCCACCGCATGTGGTTCCGGTTTCGGAGCCTTGTCAGTTGTGTTTGTCGCAAGTAATGGAGTCGGTGGTGAACAATAAGCAGGTCATCGCTACTTTTTACGAGCGGGTTTTTACGGTGATTACGGCGGATCGTTCTCGAATTTTGGCTTCCTTCAAGTTCAAATATTGTCCGTCCTGCGGGCGTAAATTGTAAGTTTTCTTGGAGGAGTATAAATTTACTGGTATCTTTGCTTCTCTCATAGGACTCATGGCTATACTCCCTCATAGGGAGTTTTCTTTTTGCTTGCTTTTTCACACCTGAGCGGGGGTATTCTTTATATTAGGAAAGATTTTTGTGGGAGGTTGTGTTATGCTTACGGTAGCCCAATTGAAAGAAAGCTCGTTGCCCGAACAGTTTCTGGCGACTTTGCCGGAGGTGTGTGATGTTTGTGGCGCACCTATTGAAATTAGCGAGTCGCTTTCGCTTCTTCGGTGTAGTAACGAGCGTTGCAAAAGCAAAGTGGTGCAACGACTTGTTGCCATGATGAAGGACTTGGGTGTTAAGGGTATGGGAGAATCTAAATGCGAAGCGTTTCTCGATCATTTCCAACTCACGAATCCTTACGTCATTTTTATGTACGAGTTGTCCGACGGACCGATTTACGCTGGAGCCAGCATGGACTTTTCTGAAAGCATCTTCGATCAAATCGATGCTCGTCGTTCGATGATGCTTTGGGAGTATGTCAAGATTGGGAATCTTCCGGGTATTCGCAACTCGGCGCTCAAACTGTTCGGTACCTACGATGATATTGACGCCTTTTATGAGGACTTGCATGAAGGTGGCGTTGATTTTGTGCAAAACCTGCTCTCCATCCAAGGGAAGGGCGGCGACGATGCAGATCTTGACGAGGAAGAGGAGCTTGGTATTTCCATTCGGGCGGTGCAGGTTTACCGGACTTTGGTTGAGTACGAGAATGACCTGAAAGAAGCCATTGACTATGTTGACATTAAGCCGCTCACGGTACGCACCATCACGGTCTGCATCTCCCGCGCGGTAGGGGGTAGTTACGGTTCCAAGCAGGACTTTGTGGCAACGATGAACAATCTTTATGGGCATAAGGTTCATTTGAATTTTCTTGAATCCTTCTCCAAAGCCTGTGACGTGTTGATTTGGTCGAAGGAAGGCGCTCCAACTTCCAAAGTCAAGGCGGCTCAAAAGCATAACGAGAAGGTGCGGGCGGCGAATCGAGCTAAAGGTTTTCCGGAGGACGAAGGTATTATTCCGATTATGACTGGAGATGAGTTCCGGGCTTATCTCGAATCCTTGTAAGTAAAGGGGATTATGTAGGTATGAAGGCTACGGCGCAACAGAAATTGAAACGGCTCTTGGTGGAGTCGCTGGCGGTGGAGTTGCAGGAAAGCACGCCCCAACGTGAAATGTCGGCGCTTCATCATCATTTGCAGTCGTTTATCGCCACCCACGGTCGGTTCTTCCCTCAACAAATTTTCAACTATTCTGAGGACGTTCTGACTTCCTTCCGTGGCGAGGATAAGTACACCCAAATTTTCTATGAGTTTCTTCTGACGCAAACGAGACATATCGAGAAGGTCTTTAACAAGAGCCGTAAGTTGGAGCGGGCGGTTAAGGCTTTGCTTCAGCTTTATGGTGACTTGCTCCCGCATCAGCTTGGGGATAAATCGGTCTTTTTCACCTTCTTGCATGTGTTTTTGTTTGATTCCAAAGGACTCCCCCTACCGGGGGTATTTGCGTCTTCGACGGAAATGCAACTGACTCAAGATTCGACGGTAACCAATGAGCTTCGAGCGTATTTGGTGCTTTATCGTCTTCCGTTGTTGCGTTTCTTTTCGGCTCTTTTGTTGGTACACGAGTTGGAGTCAGATGACGTTTTGGTGGGTTGTATCGACCGAGCGATGCATCTCGATAATCTGGGCGACCTCTTTTGTGACACCCTTGTCTTGGGTGGTTGAGGGTTCACCCTTCATTATGCTCGCTTATTTGTACTTTATAGTGGACTAAGTTCATATCTTCTAAATCGCGCGTGTATTGGAGGGGTAGGATTGATTTTACAGGGCTTCAAAAAACGCATTTTGCGTGACGTTGCTCGTTATTATACCGAAAAGACTGGCGCGTCGTATGATGCGCTGATCATCGGGATGATTCCGCGACCGGGGTATGACCCGGAAACGGCTCCTTATGAGCAGTGGTTGGCGGTAACGTGCGGCGAGTTGCTGAATCGGTATGGGATCACTTACGAAGATTGTATCGAAAATAAGGACACGATTCGAGCGGCGATCTCGGAGGAGAAGAGTCGGAATGAAGGGGAGTTTTACACCCCGGAAATTTGGGCTGTGGATGGTCGTGAGTATCTCAAGCGGCTTCTTGGGGATCAATGGGGTAAAGCGATCATTTGGGATGCCAGTTGTGGTTCGGGGAATCTGCTTCGCACTATCGACTATCCGGCAGACAAGTTGTTCATGTCCACGCTTCTCCCGGAGGATATTGAGTTGGTTCGCTCGAATTTCCCGCATATTCCGCGGGAGAATATCTTCCAGTGTGACTTCTTGAACGGTATTGATTATGACCAGTACAATTTGGGTTTCAGTAGCAAACTTCCAGCGCATCTTCGGGAAGCGCTTGAGCAGAATCAGCCTATCGTCTTCTACATGAACCCTCCGTATAAGGTCATGCGGTCTAATCTGACGGACGTCGGGGTTTATATGGGAGATCGGGGTATGAAGAAATGCGCTCTGGATATCTTCCATCAGTTTATGTACCGTATTATCATGCTGAAACAGCATTACAACCTGACGAATCTGTACTTGGGAATTTTCGGACCAGTCACCATGTTCCATAGTCCGATGTTGGAACCTCTTTACAACGAGTTCAAGTTCCATTTCAAATTTTTCGATGGAATGTGTTTCGATGCTGGAGAGTTCGCCAATACTTCGGAATCGGTGGGTTGGGTTGTCGGATACACCACTTGGCGCACGAAGAACGATCCCTCGGAAGAGGACAAAGAGCTGTACCTTGATGCTAAGGTGTCGGATAACGGAACGCTCAAAGTCGTTGGTAAGCGGCTTATCACCTCGGTCGAAGTCAATCTCGATCAGTGGGTTCGTCCGAAGGACGTCATTGGTAAAACGGCGTTCTACCCATCGGTTACGACGTTCAACAATTTCACTGGCAACCTGATGAGAGCACCAGAGGACTTCTTGGGGTATCTCATGTCTAGCAACTTCGTTATCCGGGCAACGCGCCGGGCTTGTGTGACTTCACTTCCGAACCCGGATGACATTCCGATCACTCCGGAAAATTTCGAGCGTTGCGTGGCTTCCTTTGTGGCGCGGCGATGCTACGCCATGAAGCAGAATCCTTACGATAACTGCCAGTATTACTCGGTTCCAAACACCCAAGCTGAGGGATATGACCAATGGCTCATTGACGCTTTCCCGGTCTTTATGTTTGACAACAGCGCTCATCATACGTCGTATCGGCAGGGTGAGTTTGAGCATGCCATTGATTGGGGTAATCGCTTCTTCCCGCTTCATCCGACAGAGGCGCAGTCGCTCATCAACGATCCGGTGCTTTTGGAGGACTTCCAGAAGTATCCTGCGGTTAACCAGTTCTATTTGGACTATGTCAGCAGGGTTTATCCTCGACTTTCGCCGCTGGCGAAGGAGTTTTTCGATCATTGTTGCAACATGATCCGCTACAGTTTGCAAGGGACGCTCCGTCAACAGCATAACTATGCTTTTGGTTCTCGGGCTTGGGATGCTGGTCTTCTGCAACTCCGCAACATTCCAGACTTTTTCCCGAAAGAGATGGAAGACCGTTATGTTGAACTCTTGCATGCGCTGAAGGGGCAACTTCTGGAGGGTTCGTATCGCTTCGGTTTCCTGATGAAAACGGCTTATGCGCTTACGGAAGAAGTCGATGATTCGGAAGACTTGGATGATCTGGAAGACCTCGGTGTTCCGGTGGATCAAGTAAGTCAGTCTTAATGAGGGGGATTTCCCCTCTTTTCACTCTTGTCAATCAATTTTTAGCATGTGGAGGGGTATCATGTATTTGAGAGTTCATCGTTATCCGGCGTACTATGAGGATGCAAAAGAGCTTCTGCAGGATATCTTGTCGAAGCACAAGCGGGTTCAGTTCGGAGTTTTTGGAGGGGTACTCGATGTTCCGGCAGAAGTCACGTTTTTCAGCGTCGAGGATTCGGAGGATGCGGAAGGGGCTTCGAATCTGCGTCTTTCGTTGATGTCGCGTTCTCCTGTTTTTGGGTCGTCGTACAATTCTTTCATTGATCAGCAACGTCGTTTTCAGTTCTTTAGCCCAAAAGGTGACGATTACTGGACACCACGGATGGTTAATCTGATCTGGGAGGGAAATAAGCCGTCTACGGTTGCCATCGAGCTGGAGACCAAGGAAGTGTATTTGGTGTATATTTATGACACCAATATCGTCTTCAAGCGTTTTTCGAAGCTGGATGATGCGGAGTTTGAGGTTATTCAGAATGATATTGACGAAGCGGAACCGTACCGGATTGAGCTTGATCAGAAAGCTATGTTTGAGTATATTGACGGTGCAGAGGGTGTCAATCGTCTGATTTCCAGCATTTATATCAATTTTAATTGTGCGGTACCGCTCCATGTTTCGGCAAAACCGCCGGAGGCGGAAGATCCTATCTCCTTGTAATTTCAGACGTAGGTTATAAGGGCAGGTGTTTTGCACCTGCTCTTTTTCGTTTGAGGGGGTAGTTTCGTTGTCTACAGTTCAATCTTCCATTCCTTCGATGGTGACTTCGGTAGTTGCCGCACTTTCGACTGCCAATTCGTTGATCATCTACACCCCTAGCGAGTCGATGGTTCTGCAAATTCGTCAAGCTTTGCGTCAAGCTATGCGAATGCATAGGGACTATATTGTGGATGCACAAACAGCTAAGGAGTTAACGAAGGCGAAAAATGAATCCAATGCCGCTCCGCTTCTTTGTGATCGTTGGTTAATTCATGCTAATGTGGATAAGTTCAGTAAGCGTGACATTGATAATGCTTTGAAGCAAATGCCGGGGTATGGGGTAGTGGTTTATTGGACGACGCGTTATGGGGTATATAAGCATTTGTCCGAGCATCAAGCAGTGAAAAAGTTTAGCAACCTTTATCCTGTTTTTCGTTTTTCGAGTTTTAGTGATGCTGAAGTTTATCAATGGCATGAGTATATGCTTATACCTCAATTTCGTCTTTCGGACGATTTGGTACAATATTTGAGTAAACATTATCGTTATGATATCGAGTCCATCTTTAAGTTGTTTAAGATGATAAATTCTGGTTATGAGGTTAAGACTACAACCGATATCATCGAAGCTATCGGTTTGGGGAGTAACTCAATACCGGACTTGGTTGTTTCCATTCTTAGCACTACCACCGCTACTGGCAAGGGTAAGAAGCGGTTTCTTGCAAAGTTTATCAAAGCTATCTCGGAAATGGCGATATCTTATAATTACCAGCAAATTCGTTCGTTCATGTTGAATACATTGAACGCCTTCATTGATATGAAAACCTTGCAACTTTTGGGTCTTTCGCATCAACAAATCTATGAAATCCCAGAAAATTTTGATAAAATACGTCTAGAGCGGCATCGTCGGTACGCCGAACGGGTGTATCGGGATTTTACTTACCCTCAACTGCTCAAACTCAAGGTATCTCTCCTTGCTTTCGATGGGTTCGACTTTCGTGAGAACCTTATCATGGGGGTAATTCATTTCTTGGACGTTCGCAAGCCGCCTGAAAACAAATTCATGCGCGGTAAGCGAGGTGGTAGGAGGTAATAGACATGGCAGATATCGACTTCACTCATGCTAATTGTATCATTATTCGCCCGACTCAAGGACGGTATTATGCAGAGGAAAAAACGTTCTTTATTCATCTTGCGAACATGAATCTTCCTCAGCGTATGGGGTATATGTATCGCCTGTTCAGTTTCTTCCATGAGTTGTTCCCTGACTTTGTTGCTCCTTTGCGCCCGACTTTTGTAGCGCGGAAATATCCTGCGGACGCGGACGATGATGTTGATTTTGAGTTAGAGTTGCTCATTTTCTGTGGTTCCGGTATGAATTTGTCTGCTTCGGAGAATTCGATACGTCCTGCACCTGTTCATGTGGATAACTTTGTGGAGTATGTTACTAAGTATCCGTTGGAGCAGGTTCGCTTTCCGGTACCGGAGTTTGAGCGTGGCGGTTTGGGTGTAGTTACGCCTAGTAACCATGCACTCTGGGCAAACTCGCTTATGTCTTTGACGGAGTTTGTGATGGAGCGGGGTATAGGGAACTGCTTTTTTGTTCCGAAAGTGCTTTTTCAAAAGTCAAACTCGCTTTTATCGAGTCTCGACATTTGGCTTATCTTGACTTGGGATTTGGTGCTGGTAGTTGTGCCGGGGTTCTCGCCTTCTACTTTGCAACGGGATATTGAGATGCTTTCGGAGCAGTTTCTTGAGCAAGAGGCTTCTGAAGATCAGGACTATGGGACTTATAATGGTGCTCTGTTTGTTGAAAATATTGATGCATCTTCTGAGGTGCAGTCGAGCGAGGGACATGAAGAGGATGATAGCCCAGAATTTGAGTTGGAGCAGGTGATTCCGAACTGGGGAACTTCTCAAGTGAAGGAAGCTCAACCGATTTCGTCTTCTGCGTCGGCTGAACCTACTGCTTCAGGGGTGTCAGCTCCTTCGGAGCCGGAGCAACCGAAAAAGTCATCTAAGAAAAAGTCTCGCGGTAGGAAGTCGCCGTATCCGAAGGGCACGGTGGGTGATTTGTATGCAAGTCATCCTTATGGGGATGTTCTTACGAAGCAAGGGTTGCTGTTTGCCTTCAAGGATTTCGATAACTTGGTAAAAGTCGTTAAAAGGCTGAAACCATACGAATCAAATCTATATCACAGCGAGGGTCATTATTATCTGCATATTCCTTCGGTTATGTATTTGTTGATGCAGGAAGTTAATCGTATGACCGCGCTGGTTATGGAGTACAATGGCAACTTCGCACGGAGGACGCCAGTTTACTTGGAGAGTTACGGTAAGCTCATTACGCAAGGTGACGCTATCGCGCAACTCCAGAAATATTTTTGAGGAGGTTAATACATGCTTTTGCGAATTCGGTACGATGACGTAAAGGATGCCGCGCCCGAGGGGGTAAAAGATGGGAAAACCATTCGACTTGCGATGATTCTGCAAGTCGATGCCACCACCCTTCTTTCAGCGATGGAGAAGCACAAGTCTAATCCGAATGTGGTGGCTTATGAGTACACGGACAATCCCGATACGCTTAAGGGTGTAGAGTTCCCGGATCAGGACAAGCCTGTCTTGGTGTATGGCGAGTTTCAAGGTTTCGATGAAGTTTTGCGGAACAGTTTGCAGTATCTTACTGCTACGTTGCCGGAGGTTACTCCGGTTGTGAATCTGCCGTCTTCTTGTCATGACATGCGTTTGGCGCGGAAGTTTACTGCTGAATTCCCGAAACTTCGTATCCTTGGTGGAGACTTCTTGAGGATCGAGGGGGTAAACTTCGGTTGGGTGGACGTGGGGGTTCTTCCTCGTAAGATTCCTGAAGCGCGTATTCCGGTAAACATTTCGGATTCGACTCCACTTATTCCGGTTTTTTCGCCGGAGGAGTTGGACAAGCTCATGTTTTACCCGCTTCGTGTGCGAGAACCGAAAGCGCCCAAGGTGAAAGAGCCGAAGGCTCCGAAGGAACGCGCACCTAAAGTTCAGAAGGAGCGCGTTGAAAAGACTCCGAAGGCTCCAAAGCTCCCTCCGATCAAGCAAAAAGCGCATGACCTCTTTGGTTTGTCGAAGGCGTCTAGCGTTGATAATTTCTAAGGAGGGTTGTTTGATGGCACAGCGCATTTTAACTTGGATGAAAAATAACTACTTGTTGTTGCTGGCGGGATTCTGTCTTGTGTTCACGGGAGTTATACTGTTAAATATTTATTATTGGTTCTCGACTTCCGACAACACTGAGAATCTTTTGCAAACTATCCAGTACCAAGAAGTTGTCGAGGTCGAAGACGTCGGCTCTTCCACCCCGGAGGATGGAATTGTAACTGCAGATGATTCCACCCCCGAGGGGGTAAAGCGTCCACCATATATTGAAGTGGATTTCACCTCTCTCAAAGAGCGGAATCCCGACATTGTAGCGTGGTTGAAGTTTGACGCGGTGGGGGTAAGCATTCCGATTGTTCAGACCACTGATAATGAGTTCTATCTCACACATGACGTGGATAAGAAACCGAGTAAGTTGGGTTGGGTTTTTGCGGATGTTCGATCCAATATGGAGATTATGGGGTTTAATACGGTGTTTTATGGGCACAATAACTCCAATCGCCAGATGTTTGGTGCGTTGAAGGAAATTTTTAACGTGAAGGAGTCTGAAAAGACCATCAAGGAAATTATTCAGCTTACGACTCCGTACAGCAAAATGGTTTTTCAGGTGGTTTCGGTTTACGTCACCAACTATGAGGATTGGAAGTATGTTGATCAGGTCTTCACTGACGAGCAGGAAAAGCAGGAGTTTATCGATATGATTAAGGAACGCAACACCATGCCCCTGTTTGACAGTGATATTTCTCCGTTGGATCGCATTCTTACCTTCTCTACTTGTTACGGACCGGCTGGAACTGAGGATCGTTTGGTCATCCATGCTAAAATGGTGGCGGAAGAATGGGTTACTCCTTAATAGATGCGTATCAAATTCTCTGTGGAGTAGAATTTTCTGCTCTGCGGAGAATTTTTCTTTTAACGAACTGAAACTTCACTGGTTACAACATATGTAACGAAGGTACAGAGTTGAGAAACATTCTAAGGTGAAGGGAAATTTTATAACGAAGTGAAACCATTTTATAACTGAAGGCAACCCTTCTTTTAACTGAAGATTTTCCCGCCCCACGCCCCAATCTTTTTCATTTTTCCGCATTTCGTTCCGTCTTTTTCGACATACCCCCTTGTCATTCCCAGACTCTAGGGGTACAATAGGCTCGTACTTAATCCCTCGGCGTGATGCCGTCTTTCGCAGTAGCGGAGATCTGAATTATAGGGTCTGCGGCTTTCTGCGGCGGGACACGATGGAAAAGCAAGTGGTGGACTCGCCCTTCAAGGGGTGCAAAAACCTTCGGGTGCGCTTTACTCTGGACATCCGTCAAATCCTTCTGTACCCTAACGAGGGGGTATCCTGCTTCAAATGGCGATCCGTATCCTCTGCGGGATGCGATCTCCCGGCATTCGGAGTCGCTGATTGAGGAGTTCCCGACGCTGTTCGAGGTGGGCTTCATCTTTCCGTACTGCTATAAACCGGAAAAGCTCGCGGAACTGGAGCAAATGGATATTTCCGCGCCGCAGTATAATGCGAAGGGCAAGCAAATCACCCCGGATATCGACGGCATTGAGTGGGGGTTCGTGTATTTGGAAGTCCTGCTCGAAGATGTGACGTACTGATTGACCTGCATCCTTTTGCGGGCACTTTGGGTGCAAATTCTCCACACCTAAAGTGCCTTTTTCGTAAACTTCACGCTAATTTTTCTCGAATCGGGGGTATATTGAGTAAATGAATCGGAGGTGTACTTCATGACGGAGCAGAAGAAAGGTAAGTCTACGGCTTCCAAATCGACGAAGAGTAAAGGCACTGGCTCCAAGTCGACTTCGAGCCGTTCTCGCACAAGTTCACCCTCGGCAACGGAAGGCGCGTCGGGGGTAGGGAAGAAGACCGTCTCTCAAATTGTTGCGGAGCGGATTATCGCCAAAATTCAGGAAAGTAACCTCATGCCTTGGCAACGCCCGTTCCGTTCGGCATGTATCAACTGGTTTACCGAGCGGGAGTACACGGGAATTAATCCCTATCTTTTGTGGGGCGGTAGTGGTGAGTTTATCACATGGAAACAGCTCGAAAAGTATAATGAGCGTCACAACACCACATACCGCATCAAAGACCCGAAAGCCTTTGAGATCGTGGTTTTCTTCAAGCCGCATGAAATCGATCTCACGGAGGATCGGGTAAAGGAACTGCAGGACAAAGGCTTCGGTTGGCTTGTTCGTCGTCGGGCTGATGGTTCGCCGTATCGTCTCAAGTTCACTCTGCGTTACTATCGGGTTTACGATATCGCAGATATTGAGGACGAGAATGGTAACAAGCTCCCTACTAAGCTGGGGGTAACGCTGTTCGTGCGACATACTGACGCTGACAAGATCATGAATGGTTATCTCCAAGCGGAGAAAATCCCTCTCATCAAAGGTTTCGAAGCGGCGTACCTTCCGCTCATCGACACGATTGAATCGCCACCGCCGGAGCATTATGAGTCCTCTGAGGCGTACTACCGTACCATCTTCCACGAGATGGTGCATTCTACCGGACCGAAAAAGCGTCTCGACCGCGAAGTGTTCCACAAGTACCACAACAATCTGCGTGAGCGTTCGCGTGAGGAACTTATCGCGGAGGTTGGCGCTCAGCTTCTTGCTACGGAAGCGGGTTTCACGCAGGAAGACAGCAAGTGGCATCAGAACTCGATGGAGTACATCCATAGTTGGTGCAGATGGATGAAGGACAACCCTGATGAGTTGCTCAAGGGGGTATCCCAAGCGGAGAAAGCGGTCAAGTTCATTCTGCAACGCGCTGGGGTCGAAGAGGGCGACACGGTTGGCACGGAAGACCTTGACGCTTCGATCACTGATGAGCAACTGGAGGAAGCGGTGGCTTCTGTCGTGGATGAGGGGTAATCTTTCCATCTTCCTTCTCCCCTCTTGACTTTTCACGCACTTTACTTACGTCTCGGGACTTATCTTGTACACTCACCATACGGCTGGAAGATTGGAGTGTTGGGTCTTAGGACTCAGCGCTCCTTCTTCGCGGCTTTGGGGTATGTATGCTTGTCCTAGCGACAATTTTCGGATTATCGGTCGGGGTACTGGTCAGGAAGTCGCATGTTCGTTTTACTTGCAGTTTTTCAGCAAAGAAATGGTATAAATTTTTGATAAAAAGCAAGAGAAACCTTGAAATTTTTGATAGGACATGTTAAAATAAAGACGTTCGGTCAGAAAGAATGGGTCATTGGAGGGGTATGTGTTGTTAACGTTTTCGATCAATCGTTCTTTGTTGGACATCGCGACTACGGCAAAATTCATGCAGATGGAGCATCTGCCGAAGACGCAAGCGGGGCGGGAATGGCTTTCCGAAGCCTGCTTTACCGCCGCCGAGCAAATGTACATTGAGACGCATCGTCCGGGCAAGCGTTGGCGGGATACGCGAGATGTTAAAACGCGCATTTCTGATACTGACGTGGACGCTTATGCGGTAGGTTGCGCTCTCAACACGATGCGCAGTGAAGTCAAGCGTTATGTTCCGATTCTGGATGATGAGGAAACGAAGGAGTACAGCTACGGGGTACATACTCGCGTCGCGGCTTTCGTTGACACCTCGTTGGACACGGTGTTGGACTCTGAAGAGGCGGTTTCGTTGGTAAATGAGTTCCTGCTCAAACATGATGAACTGCTGATTGAGCATGGTGTCGATCTGTGGCGTGTCTTCAATGCCGCCCGCAAAATGAATGCTGTTATGGTGGACAAGCTCCACGAATTGGTGAAGGAGCACAATTTGGGAGCATTGATCGAGGGGATTCTCCTGAATGTGTTCTGCTTGGAGCGTTTGGATGCGCTCTTTAAGGAGCGAGCTTTGAGTTGTTAACGTTTTCCCTGAATAAGGGTTCGGCTTCTGGGGGTAGTGGGGACTCATATGCGGCACGAGTCCTCGCTACTATCAACGCTAATGAGCGGTACTTCAAGAAATTCAATCCCGTTCATTGGGAAGAAGCCATGCATTCTGCCTACTTGGTAGCCCTCGAGAACCAAGATGGGCGTTATGACAATTTGCACCCATATATCAAGAAGCTCGCCCGCAACATTATGCGTTCTCGCACGAGGGATATCCCGTTCACGGTCTACGATGAAGGTGGCGAAATCAGCACCATTTTCCGCAGTCTTTCGGAAATTATCGAGACGACTACGTTTGACGGGAATAGCGAATTGGTGGGTGAGTTCAAAAAGCTTTATCTGCGTAATCCGGACTCCTTTATGAAGCTTCAGCACATTTTTAACTATGATGATGACAAGCATCTGCGAAGAATTAAGGAGTTTCGTTCTAAGGATAAGGAACTTTGGCAAGCGGTTCGTTCCTTGGTGGAGAAGTTCGGACCGGAGTACACTTTTGGGACTCTTGGTCATTTCTTTGCGGAGCTTCCGAATCTGACGAAGCCGTCCGTTGAAGGACAAATCAAGGAGATACTGATCCGCCCCGGTAAGCTCCATGTTCTTTCGAAGCTCCCGGATATGCCGACCATTGTGGGCGAAGATGATGGGGAGTATCATTATATCAACCCCACTACGCTCGAAATGTCGCGTAACCCGGATTACTTCAAGTGGGATGTCATCGGTAGCTCCATGTGCGATATTTATCGTATCGATTATTCGGAGTTCATGAACCACGTGTATGAAGAGGTCTACGTGCCGCAGGGGGTAGACACCAAGTTTATTAAGTGGTGCGGTGACTTCTACAAGCTCACGACTCCGGCTGGTGAGTCGGAGATCAATATGGATCGTGAGAAGTTCATCAATCGGGTGCGTGTAGAGTTGGTAGCCAATCTGATCGCTCGGGGTGTTGGCTCTATCATCGCGATCTCCCCGGACAATTTGTATATTAAGCCTACGCGCACGTTCAATTACGGGATTATCCGTATCAAGTATCGGAATGATGGTGCATTTGATCGGGCTTTTGATCTTCCGGTCACGCTCCATATTAAGAAGCGCAAGTAGCCGTCGCAACGGTCGCAACGTTGTGATCGCTCGGATGTTAGGGTTTGAAAATACGCGAGGCACGTTTGGTTCTCCCGGACGTGCCTTTTCCTTTGCTCATTTTACCCTCCCTCCCTCCCTCCCTCCCTCCTTTCTGCCGCCCGCATCGACCTTACCGCATGTTCCTCACAGCCAGCCTTCGTTGTTTGCCCTTACAGCCCGTTCTCGTCGTCTACCGTCCTCTCACTCTTGTACTTCCCTTTCCCACCCGATCATTTCTGCGCGACTTTTCCACTTGTGTCCTTTTCATGAGAAACCGATATACGTTTGTTACAGGTAGTAAAATTTTTCGATAGTAGGGGGTAGACATGAGAATCGAAGAGCTTTCTATCAAGTCCTTTTTCGAGACAATCTATCGACTTTCGCCTTTCAGTGTAGACGTGACGGCGTTGATCCTGACGGCGATTTTTATGTTGATAATCTGTGGAATCCTGACAGCGTTGTACTCGGTATTAGGGGGTAATATTCGAGGGCTTTACGTCCATTTGCTTTGGCTTTCTTCGGCACTTCGTAAGCGCTGGCGGTATGAGAAAATGCGTCTTCGGCATAATCAACCTCGCCCCAAGGTTGGTAAGTATCAAGTTCCGACTCTCCCTCCGACGCTCCATCTGCCCATCGAAGATAATTTCCCAATCCAAAGGAGAATTTCAGACTCTACGGATGATGACATGTAGGGGAATTCTCCTTTTCGTATTATCACAGGATTTTTCTTTGTCTTCGGTCATTGTTCGTTAGAGTTTGTTTATAATTAACAGTTTTCGGGAGGCGATTTGTGTGAAAGTCTATGTTGGCTTTAAGAAAGATCGTCAAAAGGGTAAGGAAAAGCACGGCATCACGGTCTATTCTAATCAGGGAAAACTGCTTTATTCAGCGGTTACTACGGTAGACTTACCGCAACATAAGTTTTTCAGCGCTCTCAACTCGCTCCTGTGGGGTGTTCGTAAGCTCAATCCTCTGATCAATGCGGGGGTACTCCCCAAGGATGAGCAAATTTATCTGTTCATTGGTAACGCGGTCGTTTATGACTGGTGCGCTCAGTCTTTCGTACCGCAACCTTATACGGACGCACATGCTGACCTTTTGCTGGAGTTTTCTGCGCTTTACAATCCAGTAGAGGTTATTCTTAGTCAAACTGCCAATTCGAAGGTCTTATTTAAGGCTTACGGCACCAATTCGCATCAGCAGGAGTCGGCATTGGATTTTCTGAATAGTCTTGAGTAAAGGAGGAACAGTCGTTGCTCCAAGGTACACTTTCTTATAATGACGAACACGTGGGTTGGGTACGTTACCGCGTTTTCGCCAATGACAGCTTTGACGATACCAAGCTGTATATCATTAACGACGATATGTCTGACTTCGAGCGTTATCGTAACGCCACCCTTGTTTTGGACAAGGGGGTAGAGACGTTTTTCACTCAGCAAGGCAAGCCTTTTACTGAGGAAGAGAAGGATCGACGCTTGGAGGAGCTGTCTACTTATAAGTCTGCCCGCTTTTACGATAATCCGTTCCATGTGGTTTTCAATCAGTGGGAGAAGAAGGAAGGCGGCGACTCTAAAACTCGACGTCTCGATATCAAAAAGACGAATAAGTATAAAACGAACATCACCAATCATCTGTTCTGCGCTCGGGTCGCGGCGATCATTCGGTATATGCAGATTCAAGGGCAGTCCAACTATAACCAAGGACTTGACCTTAATGCGAACCCGGAGGATCACTTTAAGACTACCCGACAGGTCAACATTCCTAATTTGGGAACCATCACTTACGAAATGGGACTAATTAAGAGTTTGAGTTTCACCAGCCCTTATGTTTCGATGGAACTCGAAGAGGTTGCTGACAATATTTTCGATATTGGTATTTTCAAGGAGTTGAAGGAGAAGGACAAGTACGGCAAAATCCTCTCCTATACTCCGGTTGTCAACATTGGCTTCAAGCTCTCATCGGACTTGCTTGGTTTCCAGTATGTACCGGAAATTGTTAAGCAACCGACGAATGTCTTCGGGATGTATGAAACTATCGAGGAAGTCATCGCCGCGCATCCGGAGAAAAATACTGCGTGGATTCTGGGGCGCAAGTACAATATCGTCACCGATGAGACCCTTGAAGCTACCCTTGAAAAGTACCGTAACTATGACGGACTGATCTCGTTCGATACAGAAACCACGGGCTTGCGTGTCAACTTTAAGTCTCGTACAGGTGAAGCCGATCAGCTTGTGGGGGTAGTTCTCTCCATGCGCCCCGGTGAAGGTGATTATTTTCCGCTTCAGCATAAACGCTTTAAGAACCTTTGCGGCGGCGACCATGCGTATTTTATGGAGCGTTATATGCGCCCTATCCTTGAAGGAAAGCGACTCATCGGGCATAACATTAAGTTTGACTGGAAGGTCGCGTACATTTATGACATCAATGCCAACTTCGTCTACGACACCATGTTGGCGTTCGGGGTAACGAAGCGGTATGAGATGGAATCCTTCGAGTTGAGCTTGAAAGCGTTGGTTAAGAACATTTTCGGTTTGGATATGTTCGAGTTGTCGGACTTCGTTCTTTCTGCGGACTTTTCCAAATCGGGGGTAACTTTCGCAGATCTTCCTTATGAGCTGGTTCGTCGGTACGCCCCTGCGGACGGCGATATGACTTTGACGTTGTTCCAGTTCATTGAGAAAGAAGAAATTCTCACTAAGTACAATGCTCATCGCATCTTTGAAATTGAGGTTACCTTCGCTAAAGCGTTGGCGTACTCGGAGTTTTTCGGTTATCATGTTGACACCGAAAAGATTCCGGTCATGCGTGAGCGCATTATGAATGCGCTGGAGCAGTACAAGGCGGAAATGTTCTCATATGCGGGTCGCGAGTTCAATCCGAACTCGTCGGTTCAGCTCGCCAAAATCATGTTTGACGATCTTGGTATTGAAGTTATTGGTGAGAAGCGTTCTACGAATAAGGAGGTTCTCACTACCCTTTCCCGGATTACGGATGCGGATGGTAACCCGAAATATCCGTTTGTCACCGCGCTTAAAAGCTACCGGGATAACGAGGGTATCCATAAGAACTTCATCAAAAAGCTTCACCTTGTTTCGACTCCTGACGGTTTCATCTTTGCGGAAATGCAACAGCTCGGTACGGACACTGGGCGTATCTCTGTTAAGGAGCCAAACTATCAGTCTTATAACGATATCGTTAAGCAGTACATCGTACCCCGTAAGGGGTTCATCCATTTCGACTGTGACTTCTCGCAGATCGAATATCGGGTTCTTGCTTCGTTGGCGAAGCAAGAAAACCTTATGAAAGAGTTCGACGATCCCGATCTGGACTATCACACGTACCAAGCATCACGGATGTTCAATATTCCGTACTCGCTGGTCACCAAATCGCTCCGTTCGCAGTCCAAAGGTATCAACTTTGGTTTGCCTTACGGGATGGGTGATGAGTCGCTTGGGTTCCGTATCTTTGGTGCGCGGACACCGGAAAATACTGCAAAAGCCGCCGCTCTGCGTCGGAAGTTCTTCGAGGGGCAAGAGCGTATCGAACAGTTCTTTACCCGTGTTCGTAACGAGGGGGTACAGAACGGCTTCACTTCGACGCACTGGGGTCGCCGTCGTTACTATCACCGGGGTGTATATTCAGTTAGTGAAATTCGTCGGCAAGCGGGCAACCATGTCATTCAGGGAACCGCCGCCGATATCTATAAGATCGCCGTTGTTCGGATGTTTAACCGCATCGTAAAGGAAGGTTGGCTCGGTAAGGTACTCTTGAATGCTTTCGTTCATGACGAACTGTTGATGGAGGTTCACAAGACCATCAATTTGAACTACTTCTTCAAGGCTTGGCGCGAAGAGTTTCAGTTGGAGATCGAAGGTTTCTGTAAGCTCTTTGCAGGTGCGGGTATCGGCTATTCATGGTACGAGGCAAAGAAGCAAGACTTGCCGCCGCAGTATATTGATGAAATCATCAACGCCTATGACCCAGACGAAGAGTGGGACGAAGATCTCGATGCTTATAAGAAGCGGGTCGCTGACGGGTATGAGGAGTATAAGATCCGCCGTATTCGTGAGTATATCACTGATCCGCTTAACCAAGGTGAGGTCATTAAGCCTGTCATCTACTCCTTGCTCGTCGAGATGGTCGATAAAGCGGCGAAAGAGTTCAATAAAGCTGAAGATCCGCAAAACGCCGCTGATGAATTCAACGATCTCATTCAAGAGCCGTTGCTCAAGCTCAAGGATGGTAAGGTTGTGCATGCTTGTAAGACCCTGCAACAGTACCTCAAGGTCTTCTGCGAGGTTCATGGGGTAAACTTCAGCACGATCAATATCAAATCTCCGGAAGATGTGGAAGTGGCTCCGGCTCCGCAAGTACAATCTGCTTCTGCTGATCCGTTTGCGGATGAGTTTGGGGACGAAGAGTTTGAGTTGGAACAATATGAAATGTCGCTTAAAGATTTGGTGGATCTCAGCGGTTATCATGTTGACCATAATGAAGGGCATATCTACCTGCAGGATCGCCCATTCTGGTATCAAGGTCAGCAAGTTTCGCTCATCGGTTACCTCAACGATGTCGAACGAATCTTTGTTCCGCAGGGCGCGTATAAACCGTTTGTTTATGATGCCGCCACGAATACCTTTGTGGGGTATGATATTCGCGTTGATTCCTATGGGTTGTCGCGGATCATGGCGTGCTATGAGGCGGCGAATATGCAGACCCGGACGCCTTTCTCGATGCGGAAGGTTACGTTTTAACAACTTAGCCTATGGTCGATAGGAGATTCCACGCCCCTTTTTGGACGCGTGGAATCTCTTTCTAGGAGGTGCAACATGACCAATCCCAATCCGTCTTTTCCGTCCAATCGGGACGATATTTTTACGACTGAAGAGCATATGAACCCACCTCTTGATTTCACGCCGGGTGAAAAAGAGCGAAAATATAAGGTGCAAGCCACACTGATGTATCCTTGTATTCTTATGGAAACCGATGCAGAGGGGATTGAGTCGTACTTGACCGATTTTCTGCGTGGTCAGGTCACCCCAAAGGGGTATTTGGAAGACCCTGATGCTATTGAGTATGCTCTTTACTTCAAGTTCAACGATCAACCTCCAGTTGGGGTGGGGTATTTGCAAGCCAGCCGTTTGAAAGTGGTTTTGGACAGTGGGTTGTTCGAGAATTTTCGTAAGAGTGTGCATCTTTCACCCACGGAAATTTATGAAGGTGATTTGGTCTACGCCTTTTGTTCGTACTGATGTATCGCCTTGACGTACAGGGGGTATATAACATCTGACTACTATTTTACAACACTCGACAATCTTTTTATAATCTCTTGGACTCACTTGTCCTCTACGAAGAACTCTGTTAAACTGTCAATAATGAATCTTAAGGAAATGAGGTTTTACTCATGACGACGGAAAATATGCAGTCGCTTCCTACGGAGCCGCAACCGCAAGTCGATCAAGCGCAACCGACGCAACCATCTGAGTCGTCTGCCCCTGTATCTGTGCAGGAGGGTGCGCAGGAGGGTTCTGTTATCACGGGGTACGTGCCGGATCAGTCGGTGTATATTCCGCAGTCGGTGGTCATTGATCTTATTAACCTGCAACCGGGTGTGTCGGGTATGGGGATTTTCCTCATTAAGGAGCATACGCGCACGATTGATCCCAACTCGAAGGCTCCGTTGACGGGTGAGGTTTACTTTCAAGGCAAAACGCTCACTTTCAAGGTTTGGAAGGGCGACTTTCAAGATCTGCTCTCCCGTGAGGACTTCTCAGGGAAAGTGGTAGAGGTCAGCTTCTCTGCTTCGATTTACCGGAACAATTTGGAGTTGACGTTTACGCAGTTTCACGGTTGCCCGCAAGTTGACCCGGCGCTATTTTATCGCTCGGTCAACTTGCCGCAAGTTTGGGGGCATTTCGTCAACTTCATGCAGACGGAGCTTGACCCGAAGGTTGCCAATGCGATTTCGCGTTTCTTTCAAGCGGAAAATATCTTTGAAGCCTTCCAGCTCACTTGGGCGGGTAAGAAGATGCACGACGCGCAAATCGGTGGGTTGATGAACCATACGCTCAAGATGCTGAACATCGCTCGGACGTTGGTATACAATGATCCTCGGCTGGCACAGTTCAAGGATCAGCTTTACGCTTATATCGTCCTTCATGACATCGGTAAGGTTTACGAGATTGGGCAAGGCGGGAAATACACCAAGTATTCTTTCGTCTCTCACCGTGCTCTGGGGGTAGAGATGATCTCTCGCCATAAGAATCTCTTTGTTGAGGCGCTAGGCGAGGACTTTTTCTACTTCATCATGTCTGTCCAGCTTGGACACCACGGAGAGTATGCTGACAAGCCTAACTCGGTCTGGGCACTCATCGTTCATCTCATTGACATGCTGGAAGCCAAAATGACCATGTTTCTCGACAATCTGGAGTTTGGTAACTACTCGGTCAAGAACGGCATGCGCTCCATGTGGTTCGGTTCTGAGTACCCGGACTTGGTCTTCTAATGGACTGATTCTTTGAATCCCTTTTCTTCTGTACTTTCTTAACGAGGTGACTTTCGACTTGGGGCGAAAAGTCATCTCGTTTTCTGTTCGAACCTCGGAGATTCCTCTATATTAGATAGAAGCTCGACGGGGTATAATGAGGATTAAAGCGAGGTGTATGCAGTGACGACGTTACGCACGATGAGCCTTCCTCACTATCTGGAGGGTGGCGGTTCTGCCAATCTGGAGGTAACGGCTCTGCTTATTGGGGAGGTGGTTCCTCCGAAGGAGTTCGAGGATATCGGACTTTTGAATCCCTCTCTCGATGTCTTTGTGGTCGTCGATCTGATTGGGGTAAATTTGGATGGCGTTCATTACTACACGCGGGGAAAAATGCTTGCGGTTATCCAGCGTCAGGCTTATGAGCAACTGAAGGCGACGGGGAAACCTCGCAACCTGATTCTTCTGCGTGGCGGTTCGGTGCGTCTGCAACGAGGGCAAACGCTTGGTGCAGACTTTGTGGTCATGGCGGCTTGGCGTAAAGGGGCTTATGGGCAGTGGAAGGTTTCGTCGGTTTCCCTTCGGAATCCCGGTCGCAACGCGTTCCCGGCGTTTCTTGAGGTGGCGATGACTACGGCGCGGAAAAATTGGGAGGTTACTTTCCCGGTGTCCGTTCCGAACAGTTATCGTTATGCTTGCCCGGATTATGAGTTCCAGTTGGTCGATCCTTTTGGTAAACAGGAGACGGTCGCGCCTGACGCGAACCCCAATACTGCTTCTGCGATGACAGGGGTAGCTCCGTCGACGTGGGGTTCCGCTGAGGGGTATAAAGAGCTTCCTGCTCATCAGCAACCGGGTCGTCCTCTCAGTCCAGAATTGTTCCAAGGTGCTCCGAAAACCCTCGGGGTATCTTCGACGGATGTTGCCAAGCAGGAGGCGCAAGCGAATCTTCATTCGCGTCTTTCGAAGGAGCGTTCTGGTAAGCCGAAGCTGGAGAATCGTTTTGAGTTAGCTCCGAAGCCGGAGTCGGTGCAAATTGTGGAGCAAGTCCTCGAAGATAGTCAATCTCGCGTTGCGGCTATTTTGGCGGAGCTTAAGCGCATGTCCGATTCGACGGATGCGGAGGTTGAAGAAGGGGACGAGCAACAGGAGTCCTCTGCTGGGGTCAGTGGTCTGTCACTGTTGGAAGACGAGTTTGACGAACTCAGCGATGACCTCAAGCAAAGTCATCGAGCCAACACCAAGTTGGGGTACACGCGGGATGCCCTTCGGTCTTCGTGGACGAAGAGTAAGGGGTATCTTACGGGTCGCGCTCTCTTTAAGGAAGCGTTGGAGTATGTATTGGAGGACTTTGCCGCTCCTTCATCCAAAGGTATTTCTCCGATTGATGAGTACCTTACAACGTTGGGGGATACCATCCTTGATTATTGGTACGATGGGGGTATCAATCTCGACTCGGCTAAGCGCTTGGATAAGGAAGAGGACAAGTTTATTGAAGCCCTTGTGGAAAACCGCATGAAAATCTACTTCCGCATGCTGACTTTGCTTCTCAGCATTCGCTTCGATTTGTCGGAGACTTATGAGGCTTGTGCAGAGACGTCGTTGGACTTCTTTGCTATTTTGGAGAAGAACCCGTACTATCTCTGTTTTATTGATCCTCGTCTTCGTATCGAAGATCTGGACAAGCTGGCTTCTTTCTCGGGACTCAACATCTTCGACCCGGAAATCATGCGAATCCGCAACGTGGCGTATATGCACAATCTGATGTTGGACAGTTCGTCCTTTGTGCGTGAGAATACCATTGTCGATTACGATAAGGCGCTTCGGTACGCGCGTTCGGGTTTTATTTTGACTCAAAACCATTATCAAACCCTTCAGCAAGAGGGCTTCTATATCAAGAAGGAGCGCCTGATCTCCCTGCACTACTTTATTAACCCGAATCTGAAGTCTGAAACCTTCCGACTCCCTACTACTGGGTGGAAACAGCTTAGTCAGAAGTCTGGTAAAATGCTCCTTCCGCTTCAGGGGGTAAATAGCCTGTCGATGGTTAAGGACTACGTGGATAGTGGTTTGGGTTTGAAGTTTGAGATTGGGAATCGTACTTATCTCGCAGACTATATTTTCGCGCATAAGGAAATGTATATCTACAATCGTCTGCGTGAGTTGTGTACGTATAACCCGAAAAAGCTCCGCGAAGAGGACATTGAAGAGGTCATTCGCTCCTTTGAAGCCATGAAGCATCGGGAACTGGGGCTTCCACCGGACACGCCGTACAAGCTCGAAGAACGGCAAGCTGACGCTGTTCGTATCCTTGGTACTGGGAACCGGGTCATTTGTCTTACCGGACCGGCTGGTAGTGGTAAGACTACGACGGCTGAAGCCTTAATCTATGGGGTAGAGATGCTTCTTGATAAATCTCCGAATACCATTTTCTTCTGCGCTCCGACTGGAAAGGCGGCTAACCGTCTGAAGGAGGTTGTCAAGCGGAAAACACGGACAATTAACTCGTTGTTCCGGGTAGGCGGCGACAATGTTTATCTGTCTGATCCTGATAAGATTAAAAATCTTGCCCCGGATGACATTGAGGTTTTGGTTATGGATGAGTCTTCCATGCCGAATATTAACCTCATGTACGAGGTTATTATCCGTATTAAGAAAGGGACTTACGTCTTTTTCCTCGGAGATAAGGAACAGCTCACACCAATCGGTTTTGGTAAGCCGTTTGCGACCATGCTGAACTTCCTGCCGACGGTTGCTCTAAATGTCACCAAGCGGGCTTCCGAAAAGTCGGGGACTACTCGCAACTGCAACCTGATTATCAATCATTCGGATGATTCGGTCATGCCGGATTTGGTCGATACCCCGGATTTCCGTATCATCGATACCAAGTCGGAGCAAGAGAGCGTAGCCCTCATCAAAGCCATTGTCGATTACCATTTGCATGGAAAGCAGTCGACGAAGTTTGTTCCGGCAACCAATGTGCTTTCTGATGGTACCAATACGTTGGCTCCGCGTATGAACCCGGATGACGTGCAGGTTATTACGCCTATCAATGGTAAGGAGTGGGGTACGATCAACCTTAATAAACTCCTTCAGGATTCCTTCAATCCACGCGATCCGAATAGGGAATCGGTTTTCTTCCCGCGTTCGGATAAGGACGTGGTGGAGTTCCGCATCGGTGATCGGGTAATGCACGTGAATTCCAATGACAATGAAAAAGCCCGCTTCCTTCCGAATGGTGATGGTACGTTTACGGTTTGGGCGGACGAGCGTGATCGGGCAGTGAAGGGGATCGCCAATGGTGAGGTTGGGAAGGTTGTAGCTTTCATTCCGGGTAAGGAACTGAAAATCAACTATGGTAGTCTGCGGCAAGAGGACGTGGACAAGTTCAAGCGGAAGTACACCAACTCTCCGACTATGTACTATGTGGCGGTCAAGTTCTCTGATATTGACGTGGAAACGTCGGAAATGGTTGAGTTCATTTGCTTGTATCGGGGAGAGTTGACCTATGAGAAGGGTAAAGACCTTTATCTCTCAGGACTCAGCCCTGACCTGCGTAACCTTGATCTCTCTTATGCTTGTACCGTCCATAAGATGCAAGGAAGCCAAGCCAAGCTTTGCATCTGCGTCTTCCATGAGATTCGCGGTGACTTTATCACGCGGAACATGGTTTACACCGCCGCGTCTCGCGCCCGCGAAGGGAACTATATGATCGGTTCCATCCGGGGTGCGGCGAGTGCGGTGAATATCGCACGACGGATTGAGCAGTCCTCGGTACGCGAAGCGCTCGTTGATATTTTCCATCGGGCGGGGTAATGTTCTTATGTGGAGGAAGTTTCTTTAGAACTTCCTCCTTTCTTCCCCATTAGTGGAGCAAGTTCATTTTATATTTAGTAGCTTGACCATTTTCTTTTAGGAGGGTATTGTATGAGTGATGTGATTCGTCAGCGCTTGCTCGGAGTTAGCAAGTGGGGGAAATTTCTTGCCATCGTGATGATGGTACTCGGTGGGATTTCGGCGCTTTTCGGTTTGTTTGCGTTTATTATCGGCGCGTTGCCGGGGTAGCTCAGATCATTTTGGGTTATTTTCTGTTGAAATGTGCAAACGGGGCGAAGAGTCTCGCCAACAGCGAGGATGAGAAGGACTTGGAGGAAATGTTGGATGGGCTTCATAAGTACCTGTTCATCCAAGCGATCATCCTCATTGTCGGTTTTGTCATTGGTATCCTTGTTGGTATCTTTATGAGCGCTACGATTTTTGCGATACTTGATGCCAGCATGATTTAACGTGCCGCTATCTCGAGTGGTTAGGGTATTTGTTCTTTATCATTTTATTCTGATATAGGGGAGGCATACCGATGGTGTCTACATCTACGAGACGTCTGGGTTTTACTTATGACTTCTTTGGCGACCCGACGGTCAGGTACATGCACGTCAACAGTTCGGATAGGGAAGCCTTGTTTCTCGACCCTTATCGGAACAATCTTATCCTTGTGTTTGACCGTTTCGGGGTACCGCGAGCGGACGCTTATGGGATCGTGAAGCAGTGTTTCCAGATGGTTCCGGCGATGCAGACGAATCTGCATCTTTTGTTGCGTCGGGCTGAGGGGGTAACGGTTATCTTGTACTATTATGGAGACCAGCAACCTCCGGTGGTTTCAATCTTTATGAACATGCCCGCTGTTATGTTCGTGTCGTTCCACAAAGGGGAATTCCGCAAAATGGCTCCGGCGCAAATCCGTAACAGCATTTTGGCGAATTTGGATGCAAAGAATCATATTCTTGGTTCGAAAGAGAGTCGGATTTCGCTCATGTTCGAAAATGGTTGGAGGCAAATCTAACTTAGGTAGCAACATCTCCCCATCCTTGACCCGTTTCTCTTTTCGGGAGGAGGGCGTATGCCCTGCTCCCTCTCTTTTTGTATTTTATGTCTTTTGGAGGGTTTTCTGTAATGCAAGCTGTACAGCTTTTTTACGACTTAACAAAGTCTTTTTGCACTCCTTGTTCTCCTTCTGAATCTGTAAAGTTCTTTTTGAACCCAAATACGGGGACAGTTGTAATGTTGGACTTGCACTTGCTTCCTTTTGGGACGAATCCGGGTTTTTCTTTTTCTAAAGACGAGGCAGATCTTATTGAATACTATATCAAAAAGCCCGACAATTTCTTCGGAGTATATTTTAATCCTACGCATTTCTCGGTGCATTTGCATGAGGGAGTACGTCCACTCCGATTCTTTGACGAAATAGATGGACGTTGGAGTTATCGGCTTTCAAAACTCTCTTGGATCACGTCATTGTTTTATTTGGAGTTGAGTCCAGCGCATCGTCGGTTGCTCTTGGAGTCGTGGAGTACACCGCCCTCACGTCATTTCTTTATTCGTCGGCGTGTTCCTTATTCGTTTAGTCACATGCTGGTGTCCGAACATGTCTAACTTTTCTATTGACTTTATATTCTTTTGCGGAAGCGCGAGCGCACTGCGTTTATAGTAGGCGTCTCGCGTTTCTTTTATTTCTTTGCGCGGGTTCGTTTCATTCCGATGTTGTTGGGAGGTGGGTAGTGCGGTGGTCACGCAGGAACGTCTGGTGAAGTTGCAACAGGTGCGTCAGGATCTTACGAAGTTTTTCCACGAGGTTTCGGAGTTCTATGGCGGCGAACAGGTTGTTACGGAACTCATGGATCATCGGGGGTATGACTCTCAAGAGATGTTTGACACACTTATGCAACTTGGCGTTATTAACGTCAACAGCCTGATGGAACTGTCGATGCTCTATCCGCATTACACACTGGAGCAGTTCAAGGACTGGGGTCTGACGAACGATAAAGGCAACTTTATCTTGACGGATCGCTATATCGTACCGATTAAGGACATCGCAGGTAACATCATCGCATTGGTCGGTTGGCATCCGCGAGGGGGTAGTCGAAAGTACGTTACGACTCCGACTCTGGGCTTCTCCCGCGACGTTTCCTTCTTTAACTACGATCATGCGTATCGGCTTTCCCATGAAGCGCATGACGGGGTAGTTTTCTTGGTTGAGGGGATTTTCGACGCCATTTCCCTTCGTTCCTTGGGACTTCCCGCCATAGCGAATCAGGGTTTGGAGATGTCCTCCATTAAGTCGCGCATGCTCTCGCGGTTTAAGAAGGTCGTAGCGGTACCCGACAATGACAATTCGGGGCGAAGCGTTAATCCGTTCCTTAACCATCTGACGAGTAAGGGAGCGAACTTCATTTGGCGAATTCCGGTACCGCATGTTTTCGTGTTGTTACCGGAGCGCGTGAAGGACGTGGACGAATTTGTCAAGGGGTATGAGGGGGTACGCGAGGATTTGGAAAAATGCAAATCCGCATCGTACTTGGCAAGGATTTCTGAAGAAGTCGCGTGACTGGCGTCATATCCATCGTCTAGTTTTTCTTAATGTGTTTGTCTTTTGTCGGGCTTTCGGGCTGAAGACATGCACCCCTTAAGGAAGGCTACGGACACTACGGTGGGCTACGGTGGGCTACGGAAACTACGGAGACTACGGTAAGCTACGAAAAATCATTTAAGAAAGGGTGCTTTATTCATGGCTCGTCCAAAAATCGATCCGACCAAACTTGTGGGCATGGTTGACTCTGCCCGTAATCAGGAGGCAGTTGGTGGTTTCTCCCTGACGGATGACCCCAACTTCCCGACGATGCCGACTCCGGTCAACAAGAAGGTGCTGGTTTACATTCCGACGGTGGGACTGCGTCGCGACGAAGGTGGCGTGGAAACGTGGGACGTTCTCACGGCACTGGTGCATCGCTACAAGCAAGCCAAGAACACCAACACGTTCCGTTGCATTCACGGACTGGCTGGTGACGTGTTCGATGAACTGGGTTATGACGGAACCTGCCCGGCTTGCGAAGCGGTGAACGAAGGTTGGGAACTGTTCAACGCCAAGCTGGATCATATCGCTCAAATGAAGGGTATCGACCGTCAAAACGATCCCGGCGACGCGCTGAAAGATGACCGCGCCAAGGCGAATGCGGAACGTCCGATTGACGGTGCGGAAGAGTTCATCGCTTTCCCGGTTGTCGTCATTCCGTGGGATGCGAAGAACCAAGTACCGGAACCGAATGCGCTGGAGGAGATGAAGCCGTATTTCGTCTACTGGCGCAAGGAACGCTTCGACGACTCGCTCATGAAGCAAGTTAACTCGCTCATTCCGGCTCCGACGCATCCAGCAGGGCTGTTCTGGATCTGGGACTTCACCTACGACACGGGCGGTAAACAGCCGAATGCGCGTGACAGCGCGAAGAACGCAAGCTACTCCATCATCCAGTCGGCGCAACTCATCCAGCAGTGGGAACCGCTCCGTCAAAAGGCGGAAGAGCTGGCGAAGGACTTCACGATCTACAAGGCGGCAGAAGTGCTGAAGCCTGTTCAGTTCATGACCAAGGAAGAGTTGACCCGCGAAGTTGGTAAAATCATGAGCAAGACTCGCGCGATTCTCGCTCGTCTGCAAGCGGGCGCTTCTGCGGCAGAAGTCTTTGGTGGGGTACAAGCTCCGCAAGCCAATCCGCTTCTGGGCGCGGGACAGGGTCAATCTCCGGCTCAACTGGGTGGCGCGGCTCCGGCTCAACTGGGTGGAATCCCGGCTCAACTCGGTGGTGCGAATCCGACTCCGGCAACCCTCGGTGGTGCGTCGCCGCAAGGTTCGGCTCCGGCGCAAGGTGCTTCGAGCGGTTCGGTGACGGGAGCAGTCTCCGGTTGGGGACAAGCGGCAACCAGCCAGCAGTAATGGTTCGGGCGAGCCGTTTCAGGGAAAAGCTACACTTCGGTGTAGCTTTTTCTTTTGTTCCTTCTGACTTTTTGACCGACATGGTTTATATACATCAGTGCTTGTATTTTGTTAGGAAAGGTGTGAGACCTTCATGTCAGCAGGGGTATCGAACGGAACTACCGTACACCCTGCACAGGTTGATCCGACTTGGGATCGCATGACGGCGTTTGGGGTAGTTAACTTCATGTCGCTAACCAATGCGCGGGTGGAATTTGACGATTCCAATATCATTAACCTGTGTGGTTACAATGACTCCGGGAAATCAGCGTTGCTGACTGCGCTCAGCATTTTGTTCTATGATCGGCATAGTAACGATCAAGTCAACTTCATTCAGGATGAGCAGGACTACTTTGAGGTCTACGCTGAATTTGCGTCCGGGGTACGCATTTCTAAAACGAAATTCCGCAACGGCAAGTCGTGGTGGCAAATGGAGAAGGACGGTAAGGTGTTGTACACCAACCGAACGTCTTCCGGTGTCATCACTGCGATGCCGGGGGTACCGGAGGAAATCTCTAAGTACCTTAATGTGGTATCGGATGATGCGACCAATGAGTATCTCAACTACCGCGACACCAACAGTCGTCTGTTCTTGGTGGCAACTAGTGGTGGTGAGAACTACAAAATCCTTAACGCTATCTTGCGTTGCGACGTTTTGGCGATGGCGGAACAGCGGATTCGGGAGGATCGGAACAAGAAGCAAAATGAGCTTGCAGAACTCATCCTCTCGAACAACACGCGGGTTGCGGAAGCGAATAAAATTCAAGTCCTCCCGGATGATTGGTTTGTGGCGCTCTCGAAACGTAAGGAAAATTTGGAGTCTTCGAAGCTTAGGTTGACTATTCTTGGTGACCTTCACGCTAAGAAGCAAATTATCGACGATCTTGTCATCCCGGACGAACTTCAGCTTATCGACTTGTCGCGTTATGAGGACTTGGAGCGTCTCCGTTCGCTCAAGGGGGTACTTGACGAGCCGCTCCCGGAGGAACTGCCGGAAATTTCTCTTGATCGTTTGCAAGCCCTTACCACTCTGCGCGATCTGCAAGGGGTATTGGCGGAGCCGGATTTGCCGGAACTGTCGGTTATTGATTTGGAGCGTCTTTCGATGTTGGAATCCCTGCGGACGCTGGAGCAGGAGCAACTTTCGGATGAGGATATTCCGCCGGAGTTGTCGACGCTTGATGTTTCTCGTCTGTATGATCTGGAGCGTTTGTTGGAACAGCATCGTCAGTTGCAAGTGCTTGACCAAGAACTTCATCAAGTTGAGGCTGACTTTGCCGAGGTTAGTGGTCAGCTTGCGGAACTCTCACAGCTTCACGGTTTCAAAATTTGCCCCAACTGCGGTACTATCGCGGTTTAAGATTCCTCCGGGTACTCAACCGCCCTGTCTTTTCGCAGGGGTATTTGGAGGTGGGGTATAATAAGCAGTTTCTTGCATAAAGGTGGTGTAGGTATTGACGGTGCTTCAATTCACCGATGGGGTAAATATTCAGCTCCCGGAATCTAGCAAGTTTAAGCCGCTCATTGTGGGTGACTTGCATATTTCGGACAAGGACTCACCACGTCATCGGGATTATTTCGAGTCTTGTACCAATTTTCTCAATGATATTACCGAGACCATCCGGCGTGAAGAGATTACACACTTGTTCCTTTTGGGGGATTTGGTGGGTCGGACGACGGAAAAGAATTTCCAACGGCGTGAAACTATGTTGTACTTCTCTCGCGTTCTCCAGCTTTGGAACAGCCTTACGGGGAACAATGTCTACGCGGTGGAAGGGAACCATGACAGGGGTCGTGGTTTGACGGACTTCCAATTCTTCGTGGAACTTGGGCTTATCAAAACGCCGCGCACGCTCGATGTCGGTTGTACTCGTTTTCATTTCATCGCTTATGGTGAGCATACGCGCAAGATTGAGTTCAGCGAGGATCATTATAACGTGGCGTTGATGCACTCGCATTTGACGGTGGACGGTCAAACCACGTGGCTCCCTCGCACGGACGAGGAAATTGAGCTTTCGACGCTTCATAACCTTGAAGGCGTGGAAATGGTCATCTGTGGGCATATCCATGAGCCGTCCTTCCGTCCGGTTAAGACAGCTATTCGGGGTAAGGAGATCACTCTCTTTTATCCCGGTTGCGGTACTCGTCCGAAGTATGAGCGAAAGATTTGGGACAAGGTATTCGGGGTAGTCTTCCATATCACGGACGATATGGTCGATCTTTCGCAAGTCGAATTCCAGCTCGAACCTGCGGAAACCTTCTTCTCCAATTTCCTTTCGGACGAGGAAGTGGAAGCTTTGGCGGATGCGGAGTCCGATCTTGATCGTCCGTCCTTCGATATGGACGAACTGCTCTCCATTTTGAAGGAACTCAAGGATTACAACCTCATGGGCGAGGCGGACTACAAAACGCACTTGCTTCGTATGGGCGCTCTGGATAAGGAAGCCACCGATCTGGCTATGAAGTATATCGAAGATGCGGAAGGGGTATTGAAATGACGGTCGATATTAACCTTATTAACCAACTCAACCAGCGGGCGAAGCAGTCCAACCAGAATCGGACGCGCTTGCTTGGGCAAAAGGAAATGTCGCAAAAGCAGTTCGAACAAGGCATCCAAGCCTATAAGCAGAAGTATGGTGTTGACCTTACGCAGGTTTCCATCGAAGAGGAGTACCAACGCGAGGTCGAGCGTATCAACGCGGAAGCTCAAGCCTTGCAACAGCAACTGCAGGATATCGAGTCGGGCGCGTACAAGCTGAAGAATGCGGATGGTACCACGAAAGCAACGCCGATGCCGAGTGCTTCGGCGCAAGCTCAACCGCAAGTGCAAGCTCAACCTGCGGCTGAATCTGCGGCTCAACCTACGGCTCAGGTTCAACCTTCCAATCCGGTTGCTTCTCCGGGAGTAACAAATCCGGTTGTGCAGGGAGCGGTACCTCAAGCACAAACCGCGACTCCGGGTGCTACGGCAACGCCTTCTTGGGCGCAACCTGCACCGCAAGCTCAACCTCAAGCGCAAGCTCAACCGCAAGCGGCACAGCCGAATCCGGTTCAATCGCAGGAAAACCTGCCGCCTTGGGCAGTACCGAATCCGAATGTGAACCTGTTCGAGGGTAACCAAGCACAACAAGCTCAAGCGGCTCCAGCACAAGCGTCGGCTCAACCTGTGGAAGGTCAGCAAGATCCGAGTGAACAGCCGTTTACTCCTCCGGGTTGGGGCGCAACTTCGACCAAAGCTGACCCGGAGATCGAGAAAACGTTCAATTCCATGTTCTCGAATCCGGCTGGCGGTAACGGAACTACCTTCGGAGGTTAATCATATGAGGGGGTAATTTCTTCCCCCTCTTTCTTCTACATCCTGTTTATCAGGTAACTTGATTATTCTTTGTTTGGAGGTCTTCGAATGCAAATCCGAGTACCTTATGCTTCGCTCGTCCATGCGATGGGGGTAAACGGCAGTGTGATCGCTGACCGTGCCTTGCAGGACGAAATGAAAAATGCTATTTTGTGGGTCAAGGACGGTATTGTCAGTCTGTGTTCGTTCGGTATCAATTTGGTCAATGCCACGCCGCTCGAAGGGGCTGAGGTGACGTTGGAACCCGGAGAAACGCCGCCGCAGTTTGTGGCGCTCAAAAGTAAGGATATCATGGGCGCTCTGGACAGCTTCAAGTCGCTCAAGCGTACTAAGGTTAAGGACACCATGTTCACTATTTTGGGTGACGCGGTAACTCTGGCGGTGACGGAGGAGGCGCTTGATCCTGAATCGGAAGGCGCGGAGCAGTATAACCAAACCAGTCGTTTCCTCATTCGCACTTCCCGGATGCAACCTGTGGTTGAGAAGGAACTGCTCACCCTCGATCTGAATTTCTCCGGGGAGGTTTACGACTCCGGCGCTCTGCTGGTTTATATCCAAGCTTTGCTTCCGACCATCGCCAAGCAGGTCAGCGAATCTCATTCCAGCATGATGTTCGGCGCTTCGCATGTGTACACGGTTCTGACTTCGCATGTCTGCATGATGGAGAATCGTCTGCCGGAAGTCTTCCGCGACTTCAAACTCAGCAACTCGATGGTGTCGTTCCTCAAGTCGTTCATTGAAACCAACGAAACTTTTGAACTCTCGCGGGTTTCCGGCGACAATGGAATGGTCATCCTGACGGTCAAAGTTGGTTCTTCTGTCTCCCGCATCAAGTGTGCGGATATGTCTCGCGCTTTCGACATTCGGAACTTCATCGATTTGCCGTCGAACGGTATCTCCGTTGACAAGGTGTACCTGCTTGACGTTCTGAAACGACTTCCGAGCGGGGTATCGACGGTGACGCTGGAGATTGAATTGGTACCGCAACCGGAAGGAACGGTCGGCACCTTCAAGATCATTACGCCTTCTTTCAAGCAGAGCGTTCCGGTGCGTCGCGCCAAGGGCGAAGGCTCCTTCCGCTTCAATATCCAGTCTGATTTGCTTCTGTCTATGATCTTCTCGCACACGGATATGTTTATGGACGATATCTTCTTCTATCTGGAAGGCGTGGACAGCGGCTACACGATTCTGGGTTGCACCGACAACACGAGGGTTTGGCAAACCAAAGCCAATCGCCTGTCGCCAGCCCGCGAGTCGATCAACTGGTAATCAACGCAAGGGCGGAGGGTATGGACGCGACAACAAACGTCGCGTTCCCCTCCTTTGCGATTATGGTGGTGCATGTCTGTGGAAGACACGACGCCCACATGGGGAACTTCGGTATTTCATAAGCGGTATTTTCATCGCTCGGCTCGGTTGAAGGCGAATCCCGCTATCTCGGGGGTAATTATTGACACGGACGATACCACTAAACGCGTTCGGCTGAAACTTCGAGAAGGGGACGAAATCTCTGATTGGCTTTCTGTTTCGGATTTGGAGTTGGAAGCGTTCTATGATTGGGACGAGGTTTCAAAATGGTTCAAAGTATAACGCGTAAATGGTAAATGCGTAGTAAAGGAGGTCGCTTATGACCGCAACGCTTTCATATGACTTCTCGCAAGTTGACGGGTTGCTTCATCAAGTGGGGCACTTGTTGTCGGTGCAGGATGACCGGAAGAAGCGGCTGTCGGAAATGCAGGAGCAAATTGAACGCGACACCAAGCTCATCAATGAGTTGCAAAAAGAGGTGGATTTGCTTACTCGTTCGGCGGCACTTATCGGGTCGGTTTCGGATCAAGTCATCCGCGATACCCTCAGCGTCATCGAGGGGGTAATCAATCGCGCTCTGGGGGTAATCTTCCCCGAAGACCCACGCTCGATTAAGATCGAGCATACGATGTACCGCGACACCTATCCGCACTTTGTGGTGACGTTGTATACGGGTCAGCAACGTAAGAAGCGTAAGTTCTCCCAATCTGGTCGTGGACTCGCGCAACTCATCTCGTTCCTGTTCACCGTCACCCTCATTGACACCCGCAAGGCTCGTCCGATCTTGATCATGGACGAAATTCTTTCAGGGGTACATCCGGCGGCGAAGCGTTTGGTGCGTGACTTGATTCTTACGGTGTCGAAGTTCTTCCAGTTTGTCATGGTGGAGTACAGCTTCGATATCGGTAAGCAGTATGAGGTGGTGCGCACCGGGGCAACTTCGGAGGTTCGTCATTATGAGTCTGGGACGTACTATCTTGATCTTGCCAATCAGATCGGCGGTGTCGTGGAGGAAGATGAGGAATCCGTGGGGTAAGTCATCGACTTTGAAGGGAATCTCCATCGGGGTTCCCTTTCTTCTTTTAAGGAGGTCATCTTTACATGCCTGAGTTGCCAGAGGTGGAGACGGCTGTTCGTTCTCTGCGTAAAAATTTGGAGCGTAAGGTCATCACTTCGGTTTCCGTTCTTAAGCCCTATCCTTTGAAGTATAATTCTCCAGAGGATTTAGAGGACTCGGTTCTTGGTAAGCGGATCACAAGCATTGACCGTCGTGGAAAGTATATTCTGCTTACGCTTGAATCGGTCACTCCGAGTTTTCATTATCCGACAGTCCTCATGGTGCATCTCGGAATGACGGGAGCCTTGATATATAAGCCTTCGGATCGGTGGTATCACGCATATCCCCCGACCATATGTAACCACATCTTTTTGGAGTTCCATCTCGATGATGGTGGAATTCTGTTCTTCAGTGATTATCGGCGTTTCGGTTCAGTACGGGCGTTCTCCCTTGGAGCGCTTTTCAATCCAGACACCGCTCCTGCGCATCTCAAGGGCTTCCTCGAATTGGGGGTAGAGCCTTTCGAACCCGGCGCGGAGGAGAAGTTCCTTACTGCCGTTCGTCAATCTCGGTACGCTTACAAACCCATCAAGGGGGTGTTACTTGATCAACGAGTGGTTGCGGGCATTGGGAACATCTATGCTTCGGAAGCTTGTTTTGCCGCCGGGGTCAATCCGCATCGTTCGGTACATACACTTAGCGATGATGAGCTTCGTACTATTTTTCGTTCTTCTGTTGAGATTATGGCGAAGTCTATTGAACTTGGTGGTTCTTCTATTAAAGACTACGTGGATGGCGAAGGCGTATCTGGTTCTTTCCAACACCATTTGAAGGTTTATGCCCAGTCGTTTTGTCCTTCATGTAACTCGCAAATTGTGGTTACTACGATAGATGACAGAGCGACTTTCCATTGTCCACAGTGTCAGTCTTAAAGGACTTCGGACTTCTTCCGAAGTCCTTTTTCTTTTGAGCAAGTCAGGCTGTCGTTCCGATGACCCTTTTCTATTTTTAAGTACGAGCTTGAATAAGGAGGGTACGGGATGTCAAGAATTACGAAATTCGAAGCGGATTTCTATCGCGGGATCGCTCGAAAAGAGACGACCGATAGCGATGGACGTATTATCCCGGTGAATGATTGGTCGGCAAACAATGTTCGCCGTCTTTATTTCCATGCGACTGGGGTATTAGTGCAGTTGTACGTGGGTTTGCCGGGGATGCTCAGCGGGCAACTCATTCGGAATATCAAGTTTAACCCGAGCGATCTTCAGGAGGATGTGAATGTTCTGCAGTCGCAACCGGGAAAATTTCGTTCCATTCTTAGCATTGTGCTGAGTGGGCGGGTTATGTCTTCCCTTGAGGAGATCGCTATTCTGACAGCGGGGTACCCGGAAGATCTGCTTAAGGCGGACTTAAGTTCTCAGGTTTTGAACGAGTTGCGTTCGGACACGCGTTTTCCGCGTTTTATTGGGGTAACGAAATTTGACGCAACTCCGGCGATGTTGGAGCAAGCAGTTAAGGAGCGCAACGTTAATCTGAAGGATAAAACTTCGACTTTAGCAACGCTTGCTACAGAACTTGGTCTTCCGGCAGTTCCTTATGTGTCTTTTGATAAACCCAACTGGCGGACTTCTACTTCTCTGCGTCCTCAATTCTATAAGGAGGACGGTGAAAACGGGAAAGTTAAACGCTACTTCGATAATCTTAAAGCTTTTTATGAATCCCAGCAAAAGCAAGCGGACTTCAAAAAGGTCGAAGATGCACGTTTGGCGGAGCTTTATGATTCGTTGAAAAAGCCGCTTTCGCAAGCAGAGCAGTTTCTTCTGCGGGTCGTACCGGGTATGGATGACTTGGTTGTCAAGGCTCCGTTCCTTAGCCGCTACGAATGGGCAAATCTCTTGGATCAAGCTACTCGTCACTACTCCTTCAATCTGATGTTGCAGGATACGACCCAAATTCCTGATGACATCCGTAACGACTTTAAGCGAATTGACTTCAAAGCCGTCGCCAACTTCATCGTAACCTACCACAATAGCACTAGCCCTCTCCTACCCTTGGTAGGGGTATTGGAACAAGCGGTGGATAAGTATATCAAAAAGGAGCCGGACGTCTTCATCCCGGATAAGAGTATGCGCGTCTTCCTCGTTTTGTTGGAGGTTTATTTGCGGGCGCTGGCGTACCAAGTTTATCTTGCCTTTTTGATGTATCTTTCCCGCAACGGAGTAGAGCTGGTGGAGTTTTACTTCAATACGTTGGATAAGGCGAAGCTCGACGGTTTGTACTATGACCGGGTGGCTTCTCGGTTGGCGAACACCTTACTCTCTAAGCGGGGTACGGATGCCGGGGCGATTTGGGAAAAGCTCCCGTTCTCACTGGAGAACGTCAACGTGTCGAAATTGTTGAACAGTTCGCTTAAATTGTTGGATGCGCTTAATTCTTTGGTAGAAGGGGGTAGTCTGAAATGACTATAGCGCTTTCTGCGGTGGCGACGTTGGCGCGTCGGTTGGTCGAGCATGGGTTGACCGATCCGGCAAAGCTGAAGGCGGAGGTCATCGGGGTTTACTTGTACCAGACACAGCCCGATGCATCGGGGGTATCGCCGGAGCGGTTGCTCACGATCCGCGAAGCTGACCCGGAGTATCTCGGTTGGATGGGTACCATGTTCGGTTCTGATGCGAGCAAAATTTTCCACAATCCGAATGGGGTTGCTTCTTCCGAGTTGGCTCCGGTTTTGGCGTTGGCGTTGTATCCGCATGTATTGAATGTTTTCCATCAGCACACGGATGGTAGCATTCGCGTCTTTAATATTATGCGGGCGTATCTGTTCTCTTTGACAGATGCTCTGCTTTTGCTTCCGAAAGTAACGCCTTCTGTTTCGTACACAGATGGTTCTTTTGGTATGACAGGGGAGACTGCACCGCTTTCGGCATTGAATCCAGAGGTGGTTTTCCGTCATATGGAGGAAATGACCACTTTCCTTCTCAACTATCTGGATGGTGGGGACGATTACTTGGATGAAGTCGAGGAAGAGCTGGAGTCGGAAGGTGCGTACCCGCATGGGGATGAAGGTGAAGGAGAAGGGGAAGAAGTCGACGGTGGTAGTGAAACGGAAGGCGATGTTGAAGGCGAGTCTGCTGGCGCAGAGGAACCTCCGGTGGTAGAAGCTCCTGCTACTGCCGAACCTGAACCTGAGCAGGAACCAGAGGAGGAGCCGCAGTATGACGATGAGGTTATTGGTGCGGTTAACAAGATCCTCAGCGTCTATAAAGATCTCTTTGAGGTAGGGTACGAACTGGTCATCCCCAAAGGTATCCTCGTTTCGGCGGGGTATATTACTTTGAAGGATGGTAAAACGCACGTCCATCAGTCGAAATCACTAGCGACGCTCTTTAACCTGATCGCGTCTTCGGCTAATGTTGAATTGGTTTGTGATACGGACGTTAGTGGGTTGTCGGAAAATGAGATCCTTACCATTAACTTCACCAAAGGGGTAAATTACTATCCAGCGTTCCAACTGAGTGCGCTTCTTGGGGTATACAAGGGTCAGCGTATCAAATCTTGGTCGGAAATGTCCAAACTGCTTCGGGATGACTTGTTGAACAACATCACCCGTTTGTACACGAAGGAAGGTGTAGACCTCGATCTCATTGTCCGCAACATGACCAACTGCATTGTTCTTTCGGAGTTCGATGTGAACACCGCGCTCAAGGTTCGTTTCTACCTTGGTACGGGTACGAGCATTGAGCGTTTTGAGAAAAAGTATGCGGACGCAAAAAGTTCGATCTTCCAAGGTACGGGGCATTTGTTCTTTACGGATCAGTCTGGGGAGGACAAAGACCAAGTTTGCGAAGCGATTGTCTTGTTCGACAAGGAAACCTACCATCGTAGCCCGTTGTTTGCTTATCAGGCAGTCAAGCTTCTGCAGGAGCGTGGAGACACGCCATCCATTAAGAACATGATCTTGGGGCGTCGGGTGGATGGTAAAATTCTCACTTATGACTTCACGGCTCAAACTGCGGCGATCACGCTTATTGGAGCGGGGCAACGTTCCGGGAAGGGGGTACTCACCCTCAATATTCTCGGAACAGTCTTGGCTTCCGGGCATCCGGTCATTTATGCGGACGGTAAGCCGGATATGGCGGTGGTGCTTTGGAATTTGGCGAAAAAGTATCAAATGCCTGTTGCTTCTTATGATTTTACGACTCAAGCACCGGGGTACACTTTTGGTGTTGGCGCTCCTGACTATATCCGGCAAAAACATCCGGGTGTTTTCGGAATTCTGATGTACCTCAAGGTACTTATGCTCATGGTTTTGGCGGCGGAACTTTCGCGGGAAAGTGATCCGCGTAAGCTCTTTAAGTGGAAAAATTCGCCGTACTTCATCTTTGACGAAGTGTTGGCGATGCAACGTTTCCATTCTTCGAACCTCTCAGCGTTGGCGGACTTCGCGGCTACTGAAATCAAAAAGGACACGCCACCTGAAATTCAGGAAGCCGTTGAGTGGGCGCAACGGGTTTGTGTCTGGGCGCGGGATGTAGCGTCTTCGCTGTCCTCGGCGGTTGTGTCTCAGCTTCCGGCTTCTGGGGTAAAGACGTTCTGGTTGTTCCAGTCGATCAACAAAAACGTCTGGGGGCAAATTACGACGAAGGGGTACAAGGGTAAGCAGTACTCGGTCTTTGAGCCTGTGATTTACTCTCCTACGTCGGTCAAAATTCTGGGGCACGGGACTTTTGATGGTGAAGCAGGTTTGATCGCGCTGAAGAATGAGTTGGGGAACTTGGTGAATGATAAAGCGCGGCACTTTGTTGTGACTACTAGCCAGAAGCCTGCTTCGATGGACGTGGTAACGGTCTTCAAGCCTTTCCTCGTTTTGAACGACGTGGGTGGGGATGCGGAAGCGGAGTTGAAGTCGGTTGTTGGTTCAGCAAAAGTCTGGGATCATATCACCAATGGTACTGGACGTCTCCCGAGAGAAGCGGGTTTTGAAGGCTTCGCGGAGTTGTTGGGTCAATCGGCTATCAGTAATCTCAGTCTAGGGCATCGTTTTTTGGGCGAACTTCTGAACCATGTAGGGGTAACGCAGTACAGTGATCCTTCGCAGTTCATTTTTGATGCGTCATTGGACTCCTTTTACAGCGTCGCGCAACTCCGGTCGATGTTGGAGGCTCGGTTGAACGGGGGAAGCACGGAAAATATCGGATACATCTCCTTTGGTGGTAACGAAGAGGAGCAGGGTGCGCCTACGGGTGGTGCGGTTGGAAACGCCGAGGCTGGTTCTTCGGTTCCGAGTTTTACACTCGGCGGTTCGGCTACGAATACCGCTCCAATCGGAGGTGTTTCAGCAGGACAACCGTCGCAAGGAAACGGGCAACCGGGGGCTAACGGTCAACGGAACGGCGTTGAGGTATTGGGTGATGAAGGGGTCGATATTACGGGTGCTGAAGGTGGCATTCCTTCGGTGGATGCTTCGGGTTGGGAAGCGCTTTTTGGTGGCAGTACGGAGGTACCAAAGGCTTCTACATCGGCTTTTGTTTCGCCATCGCGTACCGCTTCGACTGAAGGGATCGGGCGGGCTTCGGAAAGTCAAGTTCGGGCAAGCGAGGTTATCGATCCGAATAAGAAAATGGGTTACGAGCAGGTGTATAGCGAACCGTTTAACCTTCCGCAAAACCCGTTCGTCATCCATCGTCGTGGGGGTACTCTCAACGCCATCCTTGCCAAGCAGGAAATGGGTAAGTACCTCTTGAATAAGATCCGCGATGTGGTTGGAGATCTTTCCTTTGTGCATACGGTAGAGCTTACGGCTACGGGCATCGTCGTAAACGGGGTAGCTATTCGACCGAAGCTCACGGAAGAGGATATTGAAGTTATGCCTTTCGCCCTTCGTGCCGCTGTTCGTGCCGGGAATTATACGGAGTTGTTCGATCTTCGCGATCTTTATAAGTTCCGTAATATGCATACGCTTCATCTGGCGGATGCAGAAATGGCGGAGTTGCGTTTCCGTCCGCAACTTGGTTTTCATCCGAAAATGCAGTGGGCGCAGGTTGCAAAGAAATTCCGTTCGTTGAGGCGTCTCTATATCAATGGGCAAGATGTTCTTACGGAGGAAGGTGCGGTGTCTTACGAGGAAGGTGGTAGGAGCCGTGTCGAGTTTGTAAGTAAATTGGCGGATAGGGTTCGGACTCCACTTTTCTCTGTCAATCCGAGTTATGCAGGGAAACTGTGGAATTCGTATCCGGTCAAGATTACGCGGAGCGCAGTTGGTTGGACTCTGGGGGTAAAGGCTGTTACTGTGGCGGCATCTCTGCTCGGACCTTGGGGACTTCTGATGGGAGCTATCGCAGGTTATAAAGTTTACACGACTTATCGGGATAAACGTCGCGGACAGTAATAAAATTTTTGCGGAAATTGAGTAATATTTTTCGAAGGGTCGGCATATTTTTGTCCGACCCTTTTGCCTTGTCAGGACTATTGTATTATACTAGCTTTAGTCTAGTAGCCGTTCCGAGGTGATAACTTTGGCGTATTTTCGTTATACTAGACATTTCGACCGACGGTCTTCGTCGACTTTGGATAACTTCTCTCCACCGGGGAACGGAGTTGACAGTGGGGGTGCTGAGACGGTGGTGGTTATCCCCGATGATATTCCCGATCCGACTTTTCTTTTTGATGGTGAGTGCTTAACTCGTTTGAAATTCGGGAGTAGGTCGAATGTCTATGCATACGGCTTGATGGTTTCCATGACGCATTTTCGTTGTGGGAATCTCAAAGAAGCGGATGCGTTGTATTGTGTGACGGTTCCTAACGATCAGGAGTTGGTTGATCGCCTTATGGATAACACCGCTTTCTTTGAAGAGTATGTTTCGAGCCATCAACATTTGTGGGTGCATGTTAGTTTTCCGAGTCATTTGCGGAATGTGGAAGCTCAGGCACCACTTATGCATTAGGTAATGTTGGACAACCTTTTGGGTATGCTATCGTCAACTAGGTTTATTGTTTTTCTTCTGAATTTTTCACCAAATTGGAGGTATATACTATGAAGACGATGACGACGCAACATTATGATCTGAAACCGGACAAAATCTGCTGTGCTTTTTGTGGACGTTCTGCTTCGGACATTAAAGGTTTTATACAAGGCCCGATTAACGTGCGAGGACGCTATTGGATGGACGTACTTTACGTTGCTAATTCGAAACATCCGGTTTGTGGGCGTTGTATTTCGGAGCATGATATCGCGCTCGCTAACAATGGCAACGCTGTTGTGCAAGCCATCGCACACTCCAATGACTGGCGTGTTGATGAGTTCTACTATCCTCGTTTGCAACTCAGTAGGGTTATGGAGGTAGGAGTACCTGATGATCAGGAGTTGACTATTCAAGGGGTCAACTTCAAGCTGTAATCTCATCTGGACTTAAAGCCGGAGTCTAGGCATAAATAACGTTGGTTTTTATGTCTTAAGCCTATATTTGGCAGACTCCGGTATATTTGTGTTTCATGAGGTTGTTAAAAGGGGAGGTTGCATGACTACACCTTATTTCCTGTGCGCTTTGGCAGGAGTAAGTAGGGGTATTTAGATCACGGATTGTTTTGTACCGGATCTGTTTGATTTGTGGCGGGTTTTCTTTCATCTTTTAGTGTACTTGGGGTCGTTAGGGGGTGACTTCGCTTTGACTCGTGAAGAGGCAGAAGTTATACTACAATTAAATCGTGGTTATACCCGTGACGATATAAGCAAGGCATATCGACGCTTGGCGAAGGAGTATCACCCGGATGTAGGGGGTGATACGCAAAAATTTATTCAGGTCAAACGTGCGTATGACTTGTTGATCTCGTATACTGGTGGGGCAACACGTTTTATATTAACACATCACACCTTATTTACGGTGGGTAGGATGTAACAAAATTTCATTCTTTCTAGGAGGGTACTTCTTATGGCAAATCCGGTTCTGGAAGCGAAGAAAATTGGTTGGACGATCTTCTTGGGGAACTCCAAGTCGTTCAGCGGTGCGATTCAGGAATACGATTCCGCGAACGGCGGCAAGGTGGCAGTCGGGTTCAACTGTCATGAAGCCTTCATCGTCAGCGACGATCAGGGGCTGTTCGGTGCGAGTGACCTGAAGGTCGGTATCTTCGAGGACAAGGAAATCAATATGGAGGAACTTGGTCACGTCGAGGGCGTTCAGCTTATCGCTTGGGAAGACGAGAAGGACGGCGAAACGCTCGGCACCGTCAGCTTCAACGAATCCCTGCTGACCCATCTTGGGTTGAATGACTTTGCGGTCAAGGAAAGCCTGACCACGCGCATCCTCGCGCTTTCCAAGATCGACGTCTCCTACAATCCGTTCGAACAGCAGTAATCCCGGCATCCGGGAGAGAACGCCAGCATCTTCGGGTGCTGGCGTTTCTTTGTAAGTAAGGAGGTATGTTGTGTTTATGCGATCTCCCCGGTTTATCATCGGTTCCGATTCTTGTTCAAGGGGCAAGTCAATTTCATCTGTTTCCGGTGAGAATCTGAAAAATTTTTTGCGAGTTTTGTCTTTCTTTATCCTGTCCTTGTTCTCCTTATTGACGTTGACTGGTTGTTTTAGTTCGCAAAAGGAAGACTTTGAACAGCGCTCTTTTGACTCGCCGCGAGCCTTTGCGGAATTTGTCCTTTCTTCGTTGGTAGCGGGTAATTATGCGGAGGTTGTCGAGTATATTTCCCCTGACTTTCTCGCGGATCAGGGGTACTCGAAGGAATCTTGGGTCGATGAAAATGAGCGCATGCCCTACAAAGAGTGGGTGCATGGTTATGAGCTTGTGGGTTTGCGTCGGACTTCGGAACTGGCGAAGGGGCTAGTAATTGGTAACCCGGATTACGTTGTTTTGGCGCGTTTAACCTCAAACTCCACCGAACCTGTTGCTTTAACTGTGTATCCGCGTGATCTCTTTCTGTTCATCACTCGTACATCGGATCAGGGGTATCAACTTTCCTTCGGTACGGCTACATTAATGTTTGCGCTCTTGGATGTCGGGGCGGAGGAAACAGACGCGGCTTTTGAAGTTCTTTCGGTTAAGGAGGAATGAATCGTGGTTGGTGACGTTTTTCGCATCACGCGCCCTTGCATGGGGTATTCTTTGGACATGAGAAAGGAACTTCTCCTTCTTTCTGGCATTTCTTTTGTATTTCACCCAAACCCGGAGGACTTTGTTGAGACCGTGAGAAATATCAGGATGCAGGGTACGAATGGTCAATCCGGACGCTTGTTTTGCGGGGAAGCTTACTATGTGATATCTTTGCTGTCTCATGTAACTCGTGGGGGTATTGATGGTCAAGCTTCCGGTTTGGTGGTTGTTCCGTTTCGGGAATTGAATGATAACTACCATAACTAATCGTCTTTTTAGGGTGTTTGTGTTTCACAGATACTCTTTCTTATTTTCTGTAACTATTTTATAATTTGCTTTGAAATTTTTATAAAATTCTTGGACTTTAGCTTGTCCTCTATGAACTGTGTAGGTACGATAAACCTGTAAGCTCTGCGGGTAGGTATTAAAAATGGGTAGAAAACGCCTTAAATGGGCTAAAGTTGAAAAATCTCTGCTTCTGAATTATGTTCTGGAGCGTGTGGTTAATGGTCATAAAATATCGGACTGCCTTACGGCTTTTGCGGAGTGTTTTGATCTGCCGACGTCTGTAGTTTCGGCTCAATGGCAGTTGGTGGCGGCGGAAAATCGGGATCAGGTGGAAGTTGCGAAGCGGTATTGGCGAGAATATTTGCGTCTGCTTCAGTTGGAAAAATCTCGGTTTGGTAAGGTATTGGCGCAACATCATGCGATGTTTGAAAAATTGTTGAAACAGGTGGCGGCGCAGGAAGCGGCTCTCCGGGAGGCGCGTAATCGTCGGACGCAGGAGTTGGAGGAAACCCGGCAACAGATTGCGTTGGAATCGGTATTTTCGGGTTCGGGTCGATTGGCGGTGTCTGCTTGGCAGTCTTGTATGGTGGACGTTGATGGGATGTCCGGGTTGGTCGTTCGGGTTCACCAAGCCTAAGCACAGCGGGTGGGGTATTCCTCACCTGCTTTTTTTTTTT